>LWDU01039225.1_pt3 | contig 467962 bp, 377 predicted proteins | sample 727161 | NCBI WGS metagenome assembly LWDU01 (sample SAMN04566230, study PRJNA314399) | hydrothermal vent metagenome | isolation source: deep sea hydrothermal plume seawater | place: Mexico: Gulf of California, Guaymas Basin | collected 2004-07-11 | reverse complement strand
CTCGGATACTAGCTCGGCCGCCAAATCAGCGGGCCGGTCCGGACCAATCAGGTTCGGGCCGGCCCTTACTCGTTGCTGAAACCCTCTTTGCCGAGACCCCAAGCCTCAGCCTGTCATCGATCTGAGTCAGGCCTGGGCGGCTTCCTATACCCGGTCGAAGAGCAGGTGTTTCTTGACCCGTTGCTGATCGTATTCCGACATGGACTCGATCTCTTCCAGGGGGACATGGAAAGCGCGTTCAATCCATTCCTGCGAAAGCATTGACCAGTAAGAAATGGTCCCGTCGCGATGCAGTGTGGGAAATCGGTCCTTGATGGCCATCTTTCAGGGGTGGCCCAAGCGAATGGACTCACAGTTTGATTCGGGTGGAGGATGAGTACCTGAAGGAGCGCGCCAGCAGGGGAAAACTGGCGCATCGACACCCTTTTAGCTGACGCCGGGTCCCTCATCAAGGCTCCCAAAGCCCGAGTGTTAGAACTTACCCCCGGCTCGGCCACTGGCCGCGAATGCCTCAGACGAATTGAGTCACGCCGGGCACGGCAATGGGGCAATCGGGCGCTGCGCCCCACTCGTACTGCGCCGGGGAGAGGTCGAGGGTGGAATTGAGGACCTGCTCGCGGGTTACGGTGCGGCCCGTGTAGGCCGCGAGGCGGCCCATCATGGCCATGAGCGTCGAGTCGCACGCGTACTCAGAGTTGTTGATCGGCTCGTTGGAACGAATGGCCCGAAACAAGGCATCGTGCTCGTTCTGGTACATGTCGTCGGGACCCTCGCCCCGATAGCGCCAGTCCCAGGCGCCGCTTTTTACCGTGTGGCGCTGGATGTTGGCGCTGCCGCGGGTGCCGTACACGAAGTCGGAGACATCGGTGTCCGAGTCGGTCCACTGTCGGCAAGAGGAGAAGCCGCGCACGCCGTCAGCCCACTCGTAGACCGTGTTGAAGTGGTCATAGACATTGCCGTATTTTTCCCCGGTGCGCTGCACGCGGCCGCCGCTGGAGGAGGCCTTGACCGGGTAGGAGCCCTTGGCCCAGGCCAACTTGTCGAGGCTGTGGATGTGTTGTTCGGCGATGTGATCGCCGGAGAGCCAAGTGAAGTAGAGCCAGTTGCGCATTTGGTACTCCATGCGGCTCCAGTCCGGGCTGTCGCCGCGGTGCCAGAGGCCCCCGGCGTTGTAGGTGGTCTGCATGGCGATGATCTCACCGATGGCCCCAGCGTGAATGCGCTCGACCGTTTCCTGTTTGGCCCACTGGTAGCGGTAGCACAGGCCCGAAACCAAGCTCAGGCCCTTGCCTGCAGCCTCCTCGCCCGCCTTGCGAATACGCCGCAGACCCACGGCATCCGTGGCCACGGGTTTCTCCACGAAGAGATGCCGACCGGCAGCCACCGCCGCTTCCACATGCAAGGGCCGGAAGTGCGGCGAGGTGGCGAGCAGAACCACATCGCAGGCCTCGATCACGCCCTTGTAGGCATCGAAGCCCACGAAGCGGCGCTCGGGCGGGACATCCAACTTGTCCTGCAGATCCTCTTGGCCCTCGAGGTTCTTGAGGCAGCCTTCGAGTTGATCGGAGAAGGTGTCGCCGAGGGCCACCAGCTTCACATTCTCGTCGGCGCGCAGCGCGTTGGCCGCCGCGCCGCCACCCCGTCCGCCGCAACCGACGAGGCCCACGCGCAGGAGCTCCGAGCCACCGGGCACGAGGATCTTTTTCGCCGAAGCGTAGGGCGCCAGGCCCGCCCCCGCGACGACGGCTGCGCCGCTGCGTAGGAGGTCACGGCGGGAAGGCGCGCGGGAAGTCTTCTTGGGCTGACTCATGGGAGGCTCGGAGATCTAGGTGCTGGGTTGGGGGAGAAGTGAGAGCTAGGCTTGGCCATCTTCCCCTCGAATCCCGGGGATGCGCAAGTCCTGGTGTCCTTCTTTTCTCGCCAGAAGAAGCAGACGTCAAGGTCAGCGTTCATTCCAACCCAGCAAAGCCCCTCCTCGGGACCCAGCACGGAAGCTGCCGAGGCCGCGCCGTCGGCGGCCATGGCCGTGGGAGCCACCACGCACACCGTGGCCGCCCCCGAAAGAGCCCAGCCCGTGCGCGGGTCGATGATGTGTGAGTAGCGCTGGCCCCCGATTTCCACGAAGCGGTAGGCGTCGCCGGAGGTGGCCACGGCTTCGTTCACGAGTTCGAGACGCAGGTTCTCGCCGGGAGCCTCAACCTCGACGCGCCAGGCCCGCCGGCCCGGCGGCGCGCGGCCTACGCGCAGGTCGCCGCCGCCGTCCACCAGGACCCGCTCGATGCCCTCCCGGGCGAGCAGATCCAAGGCTTCGTCCAGGGCAAAACCCTTGGCGATGCCACCGAGGTCGATGGCTAGACCGCGCCTCTCCAGGCGCACCTGCTTTTCGGCGAAGTTGAATAACAAGGCCGCGCCTCCCACCAGCGCACAGGCGTCCGCGAGCTCTGCTTGCCCGGGCACGCGTTGCGCTCGTCGTGTTCGTCGCCAGAGTTTCACGAGCGGCGCCACGGTCACATCGAAAGCGCCGCTCGTTGCACGCCGCAACTCGTCGGCCGCCACGAGATTGCGCCACAAATCAGAGGACACTCCGGTCCACGGGCCACCGCCCTCGGCACGGGCCGCCTGAACCAGACGGCTCACTTCGCTCTCCAACAAGAAATTGCTCAAGCGCCCCTCGATCTCGTCGATGCGCTCCCAAGTTTTCATCGCGGCCGCCGCGGCAGCCTCGGCGTTCTGCGTATAGAGCACCAAGCGGAAGGGACAGCCCATCTTGCGCGCCGTGAATTCGTGGCGTTCGAGAGGCACGGCAGCGCAGGCGCTGAGGCTCAAGTACAGAGCGACGGCTGCGAGGAAACCCGAAATGCGTGGGGGGGCGACCATGGATAGTCGAAACTCTAACCCGGCCTATTCATGGCCGGCACATGAACAGGCCGAGATAACTCATTGCCCGCACTCATTGCCCACCAAGGGCGGACGCGCTAGAGTCTGTGCGCGTCGATCCCCTGCGCATTCCCCTCCATGCCCCCGATCCTTCTCACCAGCCTACTGCTGGTCCCGTCCTTGATGGATGGCCAGGAAACGAGGCCCTCGATCTACCCCGAGACCCCGGCCGGATCGCCGCCGGTATTGGCCGTGGAACACGCCCTGGCAGCCACCCCAGAGGACATGCGGGCCTACGAAGAGCGCCTACCGGGTTCGGATTTGCGCTTCAAAATGTTGCCCATCCCCGGCGGCAGTTTTCTCATGGGCTCGCCTGAGAGCGAAGCGGAACGCCAGAACTACGAGGGCCCCCAGCACAAGGTCACCCTCTCGCCCTTCTGGATCGAAGTCCACGAAGTCACTTGGGATGAGTACCAGCCCTTCATGCTCAAACTCGATCTCGAGGCGCGCCGCCGAAAGGGATCCGAGGGCGCTCCCCAAGACGCCTGGGCCGATGCCGTCACGCGCCCCACGCCTCCCTATGTGCCCATGGATTTCTCGATGGGTATCGAGGGCAGGCCCGCGGTCTGCATGACCCAGTTCGCGGCCAAGCAGTACACCAAGTGGCTCTCGATGAAGACCGGGCGCTTCTACCGCCTGCCCACCGAGGCCGAGTGGGAGTACGCCTGCCGCGCGGGCACCACGACCCGTTACTCGTGGGGCGACGACGCCGGTGACGCCGCGGAATACGCCTGGTTTTTCGACAACGCCGACGACTCCTACCAACCCGTCATGACGCGCAGGGCCAACCCCTGGGGCCTCTTCGACATGCACGGGAATGTGGCCGAGTGGGTGCTCGACGGCTTTGAAAAGGACGCCTACGACCGCGGCGGCGCCGAGACCGTCCACGATCCCCTGGTGCTGCCCGTGAAACTCTACCCGCGGGTGGTGCGCGGCGGATCATGGGACGATGACCCCAACCGCCTGCGCAGTGCTGCCCGTCGGCGCTCGACCAAATCCTGGAAGATCCAGGATCCCCAACTTCCCAAGAGTATCTGGTACCACACCGACGCTCCCTTCGTGGGGTTTCGGGTGGTCCGGCCCTTCCTCGCGCCTGCACCCGGGGAACGCGCCAGGTACTGGGAAGCCGACATCGGATCGATCCAGAAAATCGAAGACAAGCAACGCCGCGGCGAACGCTAGCCCGCATTTACCATGAAACGCCAATTTCTCATCAGCCTGCCCCTCGCCACCTGCCTCGTGCTCCTCGCGGGAGCCGCGAGCCCCACTCTTCAAGACACTCAAGGCGACCACGCTGAAGACGAGGACCAATCGCCCTTGGCGCAGGGCATGTCCCGCCTCAACCGTTCCCTGCGCACGCTGCGCAAGGCGCTGCGAGACGAGAGCCGCAAGGCCGAATCCCTGGAGGCCATCGTGGACGCCCAGCGCGGCGTCTCCCAAGCCAAGACCGAAGTGCCGCCCTTCACAGCCGCGCAACCCGAGGACGAGCGCGAGGCCTTCGTGCTCGCCTACCGGCTGCAGATGATCCAAGTCGAGCGGGATCTGCTTGACTTGGAAAAAGCCCTCCTTTCCGGCGACGACCAGGCGGCTCAAAAAATGCTGCGCACCGTCAAGCGCCGCGAAGGACCGGGTCACGAGAAGTTCACCGAGGAAGAAGAGTAGCCGCTCACCGTGGCATCCGCCGCCCTCGTCGTCGCCCTGTGCTTGCTCGGGATGCGAATGCCCGGCAGGTTGAGCCAGGAGTGGTCAGCGCAAGTTCCCCCTGCCACCCGGCGCACCTGGTTGGGACCGGGGCTCTACGCCTGTCGCTTGCAGGACTGGCGCCTGGCCGAGGGCCGCATCGAGTGCCTCGAAGGCGCGGCTAACAAACCGATCCGCGTGGTCCACAGCCTGCGCGCCACCCTCGGCAGCCAAACTGCGAGTTTCGAGGCTGAGGTGATCGTCGCCCCCGGTGACGGCAGCCCCACGAACCCGGGGGCGAGTTGCGCCGGGCTGCTTCTCGGCGCCGGCGGAGAGGCCATCCCCTACCAATTGAGTGCCCTCTGCCACACTCGCCCGGCCCCGGACGGCGGACTGGCGGTGGGCGTCGATGCCGCGGGCCGGGTGGTCTTCCGCGACAACGAAACCAACCACACCCCCGGCAACTGGAGCGTGGGAGGCCGTCTGAAAGAGGGCGAGTTCGAGACTCTGACCGCTGCTGAACGCAGCGACCCGGTCCGTGGACGGCCGATGCCGGAAACCTTTCGGTTGCACCTGACCGCGCAGCCAGAGGGCGTGGCTTACACCCTTCTTGTCGAGGTCTTCGACGCCACGCGTGGCGAGCTCTGGAGTTCGGCCACTTTGCAGGGGGTAACCCCCGCGCTCGTGGAGGGCAACCTTTCGATCTTCTCGCACCTCTCGGCCAACGCACAGGGCACGGGCTGGAGTTTCCGAGGCTGGCGCGCCTGGGGTGAGAAAATCCTGTTGCACACCGAGCGCGATTTCGGACCTGTGCTTGCAACCCAGTTCACGGTCCACAATCGGACCCTCAAGCTCACAGCCCAGATGCCGCCCCTGGGCGACGACGATGCCAGCGCAGCGCACCTCGCCACCCTGGAGAATGGCGAGTGGTGCACGCGCGCCAGCGCTCAACTCGAAGAGGACGCTTATGTGTTCGCCTTTCGCGTGGAGGACTGGGACTCGAGCCGGGTCTGTGAGTACCGCGTGACCTACGACCTGCGCTTGGGCCCCGAGCAAACCACCGAGTGCCACTGGCAAGGGACGATTCCCCGCGAGCCCGGTCCCTCCGAGCCCCTGGTGGTGGCTGCCTTCACCGGCAACAAGCACTTCACCGGCGGCATCCGATGGAACTCTGAGGGCGTCTGGTTTCCCCACCTCGACATCGTGCGCGCCGTGCGTCACCACGATCCCGACCTGCTGTTCTTCTCGGGCGACCAGATCTACGAGGGCGACTTGACTGGAGCGCAGCGCCGGCCGGCTCACAAGGCGCGCCTCGACTACCTCGACAAGTGGTATCGCTGGTGTTGGGCCTTCGGCGACTTGACCCGTGACCGGCCCACGATTTCGATCCCCGACGACCACGACATCTACCAGGGCAATCTATGGGGGGCAGGCGGCCGCGCTGCCCAGCACCAGGACGACGGTGGCTACACCATGGAAGCACGCTTCGTGCGCATGGTGGAACGCACCCAGACCAGTCACCTGCCTGACCCCTTCGACCCGACCCCCGTGGAGCAGGGGATTGGCGTCTACTACACCAGCCTTGACTACGGAGGCGTGTCCTTCGCCATCATCGAGGACCGCAAGTTCAAGTCCAGCGCCACGCCCCTCGTGCCCGCGGGTAAATGCGTCAACGGTTGGTTCCAGAGCGAGGACTTCGATCCCAGCACAGAATCGGATGTGGCCGGAGCCGTGCTCCTGGGTGAGCGCCAACTCACTTTCCTCGAAGCCTGGGCCCTGGACTGGCCCCCGGAAGTCTGGCTCAAGTGCGTGCTCTCCCAGACCATCTTCACTAACCTCGCCACCCTGCCCCAGGCAGCGAAGAGCGGATCGGTGCTGCCGGGTCTCTTGACCCTGCCCCTGGGCGAGTACGCAAAGGGCGATCGGCTCGCGGCGGACACCGACTCGGGCGGTTGGCCCTCCTCGGGTCGCGACCGGGCTGTCACACGCATGCGCCGGGCGTTCGCCTTTCACATTGCCGGCGACCAGCACCTGGGCAGCCTCTCGCGCTACGGCATCGAAGAGTTCGACGACGCGGGCTTTGCCTTCTGTGTGCCCTCCATCGCCAACACCTGGCCGCGACGCTGGTTTCCGCCCCAGGCTGGTCTCGACCGAGAGCCAGGAGCGCCGCGTTACACGGGTTGTTTCCACGACGGCTTCGGCAACCGCGTGCGGGTCTTGGCGGTCTCGAACCCGCGCCAGAGCGGACAGGAACCCACGGCCCTGCACGACCGCGCACCTGGTTACGGCATCGTGCGTTTCTTCAAGCAGACCCAACAGATCACTGTGGAGTGCTGGCCGCGCTCGAGCGACCCCACAGATCACGCGGCGCCGCAGTACGCCGGCTGGCCCCGCACCCTGCTGCCCATGGCCCCGAGGAAGGGATCCCTTTTCCTGCCGCCGGTGGAAGTTTCGGGACTCAGCGATCCGTTGGTACACATCACCCGCGAGGGGCCGCAGGGCCTGCTCGAAGTCCTCTACACCCGCCGCGTCCACGGCTCGCGGATGGAACTCGCCGTGGACCGGCCGGGGAGCTACAACTTGCGCATCGGCCCCGCCGCCGAGGGCGCCCACGCCTGGCTAAGAAACCTCACGGCGGGCCCCCGAGGCGCCCCTCTACGGCGCGTCGAAATCCCCTGACCCATGCAACCCTCCGCCCTGCTCGTCGACCTCGACGGAACACTCTACGCAGCGCGACCGGTGAAGCTCGCCATGGCCCTGGCCTTGGTCTGGGCCGGGCCGCGGACCTGGGCGGTCATTCGCGCCTTTCGCCGGCAGCACGAACGCATCCGCGACGAGGAACTCGATGCGCCCGAGGGGGCCTTTGCCCTGCAAATCGAGGCCACGGCCCGAGAACTCGGCCGCGAGGCGAGCGCCATCGAAGCTGTCGTACACGAGTGGATGATCCGTCGGCCCCTACCCTGGCTGCGCCGTTTTCGGCGCCAGAGCCTGATCGCCGAGTTGCGCGCCTTTGCCGCCGATGGTGGACGCCTGGCCCTGGTAAGCGACTACCCCGCGCGGGAGAAGCTCGCTGCCCTTGGCCTCGACGATTTGTTCGAGGTGGTGGTGGCGAGCGGCGAAGCCGGAGGGCCCACGCGGCTCAAGCCGGCACCCGACGGTTACCTCGCAGCCGCTCGCGCCCTGGGCGTCGAAGCCCGGGAGTGTCTGGTCCTGGGCGACCGTGACGATGTCGATGGCGCCGCGGCCCGCGGCGCGGGCATGGGCTTCCGCCTGGTTCCCTGAAGAGGAGGGCGGGAGACTCGGCCCATGACTCTCATCAGGGAAGGGTCGCCCCAGGAAACTCGCCCCACCAGCTTCGCGAAGCGGGAAGGCCTGTTTCGCGCAACGATGCTCCGAGTCCGGTTTTCTCGGGAGTTTTCTCCCGAAAAGCGTCCGCTAGACGGGCATTCCCCCGTACACCGGAACCATGAACATCACCAAGTGGACCGTCTTGGGCGGCATTATTTTGGCCGGAGGCGTCATCTTGCGCCTCACCGGCTGCTGAGGCGACCCTCAATCCATGCTCGGTACGGGCATGATCGTGGTCAGCCTGCCTCTACTCTTCGGCATGAGTTTCGGAGGTTCCTAGCCAGGACTCCGGCTGCAATTCCACCCGGCGGGTGAATTGCAGGGCGCAGGCCAGCGCTTGACCTTCCGACACCGGATCGAAGTTCTGAAACCCCGGACGCATGACCAATCCGTCGTCGGGCTCCACCGCACCAGGATGGCCGCGGCTGGCGCCGCGCAGAAGTTCAAAGTAGCGCGCGCCATCTTTCAATTGCGTGGACTCCAGAGCGCCACAGCCCACGAGAAAAATCCAGACAGCGGACTCATGGTGCTGCACCGTGGCGGGGTCTCGGTGCTGGCCGCCTTCAAAGCCCACGCTCAGGTGACCACGCTCACCAAAGTAGCCAAGCAGCGCGCCTTGCACAGTCTCCTCCAGGCCCAGGACTAAGGGCACGGCGCGACAGAAGTGGCCGTGCGCCTCGGCGTCCTGCTCAAAGCGATGTCGTGTTCCCCCATGGCTCGCGTAGGATTCCAGCCGCAAAGGCTCACAGCCAATGGCCCGCTTCGGGATAAACAGCCTTGAGAACGGAGCGAGCCGTGCCCGCAAGCTGGACGGCAAAGTCCTTGCGCAGATCGAAGAGGGCCTGCTCATCTGTTTCGCCCCTGGCTGACTTCCAGACGCCGTGGGTGTAGACCTTGCGATCCGCAAGGGCCGCGCTCACCGCATCGCGCCAGTGCGCGCTGATGGAAGCCTCACGCCAGGCACCCCGGCCTCGGCCGAAATGGGCCACGGCGAGGAATTTTTGCAGGAGAAAGTTGAGGTCGCGGTCCAGGACTTCGGGGGACCACCCCATGCACGGGGTCACGCCAGCGCGGAAAGAATTATACCCGCGGGCCGCAAACAGACCGCCGGCGCCACCCAAAAGGGCCCCGAGCAACGCGCCTGTGCCAAAGCTCAAGCCGCCCGCGGCCAGGTCTGCACCCAGCCCGGTGAGGAGACCCGACCCCGCGCCGCCCAGAATGCCCCAGCGCTTGGGGGCGACCTGCTCGTTGTAGGCCTTAAAGTCTATCTGGTCCGCCTTGAAGTCCTGATGGCTGCGACCGTCAAGACCATGGAGGACAATCATGGAATCGACCACCCGCAGGGTGCCGGCTTCCATTCGCTCTCCGAGAGCCCTCGCTGCCTGTTGTTTGTCCGAACCCCAGGCGCCGGTGATTATGGGTTCCGAATCGGCGGCTGCGCGCACCAATTCGGCGGCGAACAGGTCCGTGGTCTTGCGCAGAGTATCGAGATGCTCCTCGCGCCAGAGCGACAGGAGCGATTCAGCCAGGGGGCGCCGATCCTCTGGCAACGCATCCCGCACGCACTCGAAGAGGCGTCCTTCCTGCACCCAGCAGCGGGTAAAGGCATCGAGGCCCAGAACGCCCCGCACCGCGGGCCAACGGGCCGTGGCCTCTTCCCAGCGATGCACATCGCGCATCAGTTCCAGGGTGCGCATGGCACCCGTTTGGTTGAGAAGGATCAACACCGGCAGTTCGAGGAGGCTCAGGATCTCGAGCTCCAGGTCGACATAGCCCCTGTCCTGGGGACTCTCCGAAGCGTTGACAAGGTAGAGCAGGACATCGCTCGTTGAGGGCAAGCTGGAGAGCGCTTCGCGGTCGCAGAAGAGTGCGCGCTGCTCTTGTGAATCGAAACTCTCTGTCTTGATCCAACCCAAGGGGTCCTCGTGCTCGCGCAGTCGCTTGAGCAATCGCGCCGAGTCGCCAAAGCCCGGGGTGTCGCAAAGCACCAGGCGCTGACCTTCGGGGCCCTGGAGCAAGGTGTGCGCCGAGACTTCAAGGGTCACATGAGCCCGGTCGAGGACCTCGCCCACATCCTCGCCCAGAAGAGTGCGCATGAGAGTCGTCTTGCCCACATTGGTGTGGGACATCAAGGACAGGGTCAAGCAGTCACCGTGGTGCTGATTCATACCGTCGCCCCCACCAGTGGCCCTGGCCAAAGCACAGCGCCCGCGCGCTCAAGCACCCGCGGATCGGGATGGCCGGCGAGTTCGCAAAAGAGAGGTTCGAGATCCAGGGGAGCGAGGACCGCGGTCCAGTTGCGCTCCCGCGACTGCCGGCGTTGATCGGCCTCGTCGCCCCGGCAGAAGCGTTCCAAAAAAGGACCCTGGTCCACCACCACCAGTAAGGCTTCGCGGCCATCAGCGCCTGCCGCAGCGCGGGTGAGTTCTTCGAGGTATTCGCCGTGCACCTCCCGTTCGGGCGTCTGGGCCAGGGAGAACAGCGCTACGCGGCAATGGGCGGCGCCTTCCTTGCGATCCGCCCCGCTGGCGGGCTCGGCGCCGTAATCGAGGGGCTCGAGTACCGTGACGCCCAGGCGGCCACCGAAGAGATCGAAGAGCAGTTGCTTGAGCCCCTCAGAGGCGCGCGGCGAAGGGTCATAACCGTAGGCCTCGACTGTCGCCTCGCTGCCCGCTCCGCGCTCGGCGCTCGAGAGGCGCATGAAATACGCGTCTTGGTTGAAGTCGAAGGACAAGGCTTTGGCGAGACTCCGGGCGCGACGGCCCGTCCAGACGGCCAGGAGAGAGCGCGGCACGAGCACCACCAGAGCACCGGTCACGCTATAGAAGTGGATCCAAAGCGCCGCATCACCAAAACCCGGCGCGCGCAAGGCTTCGATGGTTGCCAGATCGGGGAGCCGCACGCCCAGGATCCATGACGCAGGCGCAAAGAGCAGCGCCAGGAAATCGTGGACTTGTGTGGCCGAAAGGAAGGTGCTCTGCCAACTCGCGTCGTAGTCGAGCACGAGCCCACGCAGGTACATTCCCAAGATCGCGCCAGCCATCAAGGCCGCCGCCGCCGTGTGCAGCCAGCAGGCCACACGGGCCTGGTGCAAGCGCGCCCCCGCGCGGTTCCAGTCGCGCACGAAACGCCCGCTGGCCACCGCCGCCGCGCCGTCGCCGCGAATCGCCCGCGCCCAGGGGCGCGTGGGCGCCATGAGCCACAAGAGCCAGCGGGCCACGGCCCCCGTGCCGGCGGCACGACTCTTCGCGCCATCGCCGCCAGCCACCTCGCGGCGACCGAGGGCCAAGTAGGCCAGGGCGAAATAAACCACTAGGTTGTAGACGAGCACCAACAAGAGCGGAAAGTTGAGCAGGTCGACGGATTGATGAGGGCCCAGGCGGTCGATGCCCCCGCCCAGTAAGAGTCCCGCCACAAGAGCCAGCCAGAGGGGTAGCCGCGCGCCGCCGGCCCACTCGAGGACCCCTTCGGCGAAGGGGTGGGCGCTGCAAATCACACGCCGCAAGCGAGCGGCCCGCAGGGCAAAGAACTCCACGGGGTCCACCGTCTTGCCGTCCATGGAGAGCTCGGCCCGCGCCTCGCGGGTGGCCAGTCGGCGCTCACGCTCGTCGATCAGAGGCTCGTCCCTCGACGACTCTTCAAAGGCGCGCACGAAGAGCACCTCGCGCAGATTCTCTTCACGCAAGATCTAGCTCCCGGCGGGTCCTATCCACCGCGCAGAGCCCGCCCGCCCGGCAACGCCGGCATCCTGTCAACCCCTCGCTGCGCATCTGACCCCCGTTCATGGGCCCAAGGGTCGCGGGCAAAGCTCCCGAGGTCAAGCACCTACAACTTGCGGGGTTCCGGGGCAGGCGCCACAATCGGTCAGGCGAGCCCCGGCTCGCCCGCACGCCCCATGCCCATCCCCTCCAAGCGCTTGTCGTTTTCGCTCGCATTTCTCTTCGCCGTGTTCCTACTCTTCGGCCCCTGTGCGCCGGCCCTGGAAGAAGGTCACCTGGAGCAAGAGCCCGCGGGGCCTGTTGGTGCGGAGCTTGGTGGGGAAACTCCCAGCGAGGTTTCAGAAGCCACCGAAGAGGAGGAGCTATGAAGACCGAGGAGCGCATCGGGCGCCTGGCACCTCCACCCCGCCGCGCCGAGGCGCGCCACTCCCGCTGGCAAGTGCCAAGGAGGTTGGGCGTCGAGATTCCGGCGGGCTGGTCCATGCAGGGCAGCCCCGCCATACGGGCTCTTCAGAAAAGCCTGGCACGCCATGACACGCAATTCACTCCAGATGGCTCGCCTGGTTCGGATCGCTCGCCCGCAAGAGGTGCCCGGGGACTTCGCTTGCACCTCGACGAGGGGCTCGCAGCCGAGGCCTACACCCTGGAGATCGACGAGGATGGCGCGCGCCTCGGTGCCGCCACGCAAGTTGGCCTCAGCCACGGCCTCTACACCCTGGCCCAGTGGGTTGGCTTGCACCCAAGGGCCGAGCGCGCCCTGCACCTTGAGGGGCTCGCCATCGAGGATGCGCCGAGCCTTGCCGAGCGCGGCGTCATGCTTGATGTGGCACGCGACCGGCGGCCCACCATGGAGACCCTCTTCGATCTCGTCGCGCGCCTGGCGGCGCTCAAGATCAACCGCCTACAGCTCTACATGGAGGCCGACTTCGCTTATTCCTTCGGCGGCCTCGCCACCCGTGGCCGCAGCCCTTACAGCGCGGGCGAGATTCGTCGCCTCGACAGCCATTGCATCGAGCACGGCATCGAGTTGGTGCCCAATCAACAGAGCTTTGGTCACCTCCACCACTGGCTGCGCCACGACCCTTGGCGCAGCCTGGCCGAAGTGCCCGCAGGCCTGACGCATCCCTTTTCCAAGGAGACCGAGCCCTTCAGTCTGTGCCCTACCGATCCCGGCAGCTTGCCATTCCTCGAGAGACTCTTCGATGAGTTGCTCCCGTGTTTCAGCTCCTCCGATTTCAACGTGGGCCTCGACGAGACCTTCGACATCGGCCAGGGCCGCTCGCGGGAAGCCTGCGCGAAGACTTCAGCGCAGCGCGTCTACCTCGACTTTCTAGGGCGCGTCCACGGCTTGCTGACGGACCGCGGGAAACGCATGCTCTTCTTTGGCGACATCATCCAGAAGGAGCCCGAGCTGTGCGCCGAACTGCCAGCGAGCGCCGTGGCCATGAGTTGGGGCTATGAAGCAGACCACCCCTTCGAGGACGAACTGAGGCATTTGGCCTCCAGCGGCCGAAAATTCGCGGTCTGTCCGGGCACGAGTTCCTGGAACAGTTTCGTGGGGCGCACCCAGAACTGCCTCTGCAATATCGAAAGCGCAGCACGAACAGCCACACGTCAGGGAGCCCTGGGCCTCTTGGTCTGTGACTGGGGCGACCGCGGGCACCTGCAACCGGCCCCCATCAGCGCGCCGGGTTTTGTGCTGGCCGCGGCGCTCGCGTGGAACGCAGAATTCGAGGGGGCCACGGAACACCTCGCCACCTGGTTGGACGACTGGTGGTTCGAGGACGCTGCCGGTGTCCTGGGAGAGGTCGTGCTGGAGCTCGGCCGCAACGGCGAAGTCAGCGGCGAGACCACGAAGAACGGCACGGCGGGCTTCTTTCTGTGCATCGCCGCCGACCTGCCCCTGACCGACGAACATTTCGAGGGCCTCGACAGCGCCAGCCTCGACGCAGCCCACGAGCACCTGCAAGCCGTCCTCGCGGACCTCGGCCGCGCCCGCAGCTTGCGAGACGACGCCGCCCTCGTGGACAGCGAACTCACCCTGGCCCGGGACCTCCAGAGCCTCGGCGTCGACCTCGGCCGCGCCCGCTTGCGAGGGGGTGGCTGCGCCACCAGCGAGCTCGACAGCCAAGCGCGGGCCAGGTTCGCGGAACGCTTGGCGGAACTCTGCACACGCCACCGCGAACTCTGGCCCGCGCGCGCACGCCCCGGGGGCCTCACGGCTTCCCTCGCTTGGCTCGAGGCCCTCAGGCCTCAACTGGGGCGCTGCGCTCCCCGCTGACCCTTGGCCAGCGGTTAGACTGTCGGGCTTGAACGACCCTGCAGCCCTCCCCACGCGCAAGCGCAGAGCGACCAAGTACGGCCTTTGGGGGGGCTTGCTTGTGGCCCTGCTCATGCTCTTTGGCCACCGCCTGTGGTTGCCATCCCTCGCCAGCGCCTGCCTGCCGCGCCTGGCCCGCGAAACCGCGGGCGTCGAACTCGAAGCGAGGGTGATCCGCCTCGATGGCGGCCAACTCGAGCTGCGCGGCGTTGCGGCAAGCAGCACCGAGGTCGGCGGCCCCCTGCGCAGCTTGCAAGCCGAGCGGGTGGTCCTGCGCTACTCCCTCGCGGCGCTCTGGCGAGAGGGTCTCGGCGGCCTGGAAGCGCTGGCCGTGGAGGGTCTGCATCTCGATCTTCTCCTCACAGGCGAGGGCGAGTCGCTGACAGAGTCAAGTGCAACAGGTCTCCCCGAGCTGCCCGAACGCCTGCCCCGCATCGATGTGGAGATCGCAAAGCTCGCCCTGGCCCTGCCCGGTGGCGTGACTTGTAGCGCAAACGCTGCACGCCTTGTTGCAAACGACGAAGGCCACCTGGACCTGGGCCAGTTGACCTTCAGCGGCGGGCCCCCCGACTCCACCTGGACGACCCGCCCCCTGGCCCTGCGCGGACGCTGGCAGTCCGCCGTGGTCCACGACCTCGTGCTCCTGGTGGATGCGCAACCCCTACTGCGGAGCGAGCGCGCCAACCTGGCTCGTATCCTTGAGGGTGCTGAGCCCATCGAGATCGAGTTCGACATCGGCGGCGGACTCAGCGCGTTTGTCGACGGCGCAGGCCTGCGCGGCAGCCTGCATCTGGAACGAGTCAACTTGAACGACCTGTACGCGGCCGCGCCCATCGCAATCGCCGTGCCACAGCTGCGCGGTGAACTGACTCTCGCGACCGAAGTCAGCCTCGCCTGGAACGACCTCGGCGCCGCCCGCGCAAGCGCCGATTTTAGCCTGGCGGACTTGCGCTACGGGGATCTCGCCGTGGAGTTCTGCCGGGCACAGGCGAGACTTGAGAACGGCTGGCTAGACATGCCCAGCCTCGAGTTCAAGCAGGTCAACAACCGTTTGCACATCGAGCGCCTGCGCTGGCCGCTCTTCGAGGCTCGCGCTGGGGCTTGGCTTCAGAGCGCTTCGGCCTCCGCGGAGCTGGAGGTCAACAACCTGGCGGCGCTCGCGAGCCTCTTCGCCGGAGACTATGTTGATCTACCGCCGCACAAAATCGCTCTGGCCCTCGAAATCAAAACCGGCCGCGCGGAGATCCTGCATGGCAGCCTCGAATCGGCGGGCGGGCACCTGCGCCTCGGTGCGGCGGAACTCGTGGCGGGCCGCACCTGGCGCGATCCCTGGACGGTTTCCCTCACAGGCGAGGCGCAATTGCGCGACCTCGGTGAAGTAGGCCGACTCTTCGGCCGCGACGATTGGCACGGCAGCCTGGAGGGCGACCTGCAAATTGCGGGCACCTGGCCAGAGGTGCGCGGTGGCTCTACCCTCGCGGGCAACGACTTGCGCTTCGGCGCCCTGGCAGTCGGCAGCCTGGGCTTTGATCTCACGCTCGAAGAACAGCGCCTGCAACTCACGCGCCTCGAAGCCTCGGGCGAGGGCATCGAACTCAAAGCCAGCGGCACATATTTGTTGGACAGCGCGCGCTTTGAAGAGAGCAACCTGACCCTAGCCGTGCCCGAGCTCAATATTCTCGCTGGCGATCTCTTCCAATCGGGGACCGCCAGCGTGCGAGCCTCTTGGAGTGGTCCCTTCGACGACATCGCGCTGGAGGGTCTGGTTGAATCTCAAGGCCTACATATCGCGGGTCTGGCCATCGAGAGCGCGCGGGCCAGCTTTGCGGTAAGGGGCCGCGAGTGGCGCTGCGATGAGCTGCAAGCCCGCTCGGACTTCGGCGACCTCAAGGCAGCCTTTGCTTTCGAACTCGACGCCGCCGGGCAACTGACGCGGGCGGCACTCGAGAGATTCAGTCTCTTACGCGAAGGGCGCGGGCTGACCCTTGAAGAGCGTGCCGAGCTAGACATCCAACACGACGCGCAGGGACTCGCCGCCCGTTGGAGTCGCCTGGTGCTCGCGGGGGCAGCGGGCCGCCTGGAAACCTCCGGTAGCCTCTCGGCCGCACAGCTCAACCTGGACATCGAAGCCCAGGCTCTGGCGCCGGGCGTCTTTCTGGAAGGCGTGGCAGGAGCCCCTCTACAACTCGCCGCGGTGGATGGAGTGCTGCACCTCGCGGGACCTCCGGGAGCGCCCGAGTTCGAATCCCGAGCGCTTTTCAGCGGACTCTCCCTCGGTTCCAAAGCCGTCTGCGATCTGCGCTGGTCGGCGCGCTCCGCGGCTGGACGAATCGAGCTCGAAGAGTTTGGCCTCAGTTCCGGGGAGCAGGTCAACCTGGCCCTCGCGGGGTCCTTGCCCCTCGCCTTTTGGCGCCGGGGGCCTCCGGGCGCGGTGGATTTGAGATTGAACCTCGACCTCGATCTCGGGATCCTCGCAGAACTAGGCGACCTCGCCAAGGACGACTCCCCCGCCGGGCGCGTACGCCTCGACGGCCAAGTCGCTGGCAGCCTCGAAGCCCTCGAAGGTCACCTGGATCTCGTGGCGGAAGGGTTGCGCGGTCCCCCCGGCCTGCACTCCGCCGCAGCCGAGGCGGGCCAGTTGCGCGGGCGGCTGACCCTGGGAGAGGGCTTCCAACTCAAGGGGCTAAGAGCTTCCCTGGGCACGGCCCTGGACCTTGACCTTGACCTTGAGATCGACACGCCGACGAATCTCTGGGACCTCGTGGACGATCCCCGCGAAGCCACGCAAATGGCCACCGTTGCGGCCACGGCCAGCATCCATCAGCTCGACCTCGAGTGGCTCGCGCGCAGCTTTGACGAACTCGTGCCCGCCCTCAGCCGGGTACGCCGCGGCAGGGCGACGGGCGAGTTGCGCGCTGGTGGCCGGCTCCACGAAGCGCACCTCGCCGGCTCGCTCCTCATCAGCGACACCGACCTGCGTCTGGCCTCCTCCCTGCCGAGCTTGACGGCCCTTCAAGGGCGGCTGCGCTTAGACGGCGCGCACCTCGAACTCGAGGATCTGCGCGGCGAGGCTGGCGGCGCGCCCTTTGAAGCTGAGGGCACGGTGCTCTTCCAGGGCGCAAAAAGCGAAATACAAATCTCCCTTGAGGGCGAGGACCTGTTGATCTTTCGCGACCGCAAGGCGCGGGTGCGGGCGGCCCTGGACCTGACCCTCGCAGGCGCCCTGGACGCTCTGTCAGTGCAGGGCAAGGTCGAGCTCACCAGTGGCCGCTACGCACCGGCGCCCGAGTTTCTTTCCCTGCGCGGCACTTCCCGAGCCCGCCGCGCCCGGGGTTTCCAACTCTTCAGTCTGCGCGAGGCGCCCCTCGACGAGCTGCGTTTCGATATCGAGCTCACATCGCGGGCGCCCTTCGTGATTCGCAATAACCAGATCGACGGCAGCGTGCGGCCCGAACTGCACCTGGGCGGCACGGGCCTTCTGCCAGTTTTGACCGGCACGGTCTACCTCGACCGCACCCTCCTCGACCTGCCTTCATCGCGCCTCGAACTCACAGGCGGCACGCTTCTGTTCCACCCCGAAGACCCCTTCTTACCCGTGGTCGAGTTGACAGGTCGCACGCGAGTCCTGGGTCACAGCATTTTGGCTTCGATTTCGGGGCCCTACGATGCGCCCGAGGTGATCTTGAATGCCACGCCGCACCTGAGCGGGGAAGCCGCTCTGTTGCTCTTATTAACCGGTCGTCTGCCCGACGACCCGGACGCCGGCGACCCCGCCGCGGCGGCCAACCGAGTAGCCCTCTATCTCGCCAAGGACAGGCTGGCCAACTGGTTCTCCGATGGATCGCCCGCCAGCCCAGATTCGGCCCTGGCGCGCTTTGACATCGCCAGCGGCCGCGATGTGAGCAAGAACGGCGTGGAGACCATCGAGGCCAGCCTGCGCCTCACGCAGACCCGCGGCCTGAAACTCTGGCGACGCAAGCACCTCTATCTCACCGGCGGTCGAGATCGCTTCGAGGACTACAACATCGGCCTGCGCCTCATCTGGCTCCTACGATGAGAAGCGCACCCCAGCGGCGAGCGCTGCTCGCTCTGTTCTGTCTATTCGCTCTCTTGAGTTGCCGCTCGAACGGTCTCGCCGGCGACCAAAACCTGTGGGACGGCGGCAGCTTCGAGTTCTTGGTGCAGGGCAACGATTCCGTTTCCCGCCAGGTCCTGCGCGAGCTGGCGGCGCCGGAACTCTCGGACTTTCGCGAACGGGGCTGTCCGCGCTCGGCGGCGGACGATGCGGCCTATGCCCTGGAGACCTATTACCGCGCCCAGGGGTTTGCTTCGGCACGGGTGAGTTATGAGATTCTGCGCCCGGATGAGGCGCTGCCGCGCTTGACCCTGAAGGTGAACGAAGGCCCGCGCTGTCAGATCAGCGAAATCTCATTTCAGGGCGCCACGGTCTTTGCCCACAAGGATCTCGCCCTGCTCATGGGCGGCCCCACCACAGCCATCTTGGGCCTGGGCAAGGTCTACTTTGTGCGCGCCGAGGCCGACTCGGCCCGCAGCGCTCTGGAGACCCTCTACCTGGAGCGCGGTTTTGCCGACATCCAAGTCTCCGAGCCGAGCTTTGAGTTCAACGCCGACAAGACGCGAGTGGCCTTGCACTTCGCCGTCGACGAAGGATCCGAGTACCTCCTGGGCGAAGTCCGCTTCGAGGGCCTTTCCGGCGCGGAGCTCATGGCCGCGCAGAAGAGCTGCCAGGAACTCTTGGGCCGGCCCTACTTTGCACGCTTGGGCTTCGAAGCCCGCTCGCGCCTCGCCAGCCTCTACACAAACCGCGGCTACGCCGATGCCGAGATCACCCTGGAGGAAGTGCGCGAAGAGCAAGGCGCCCGGGTGATCCTGAAACTCAACCTGCAACGCGGTCCCAGAGTGCGCATCACCGCGATCGAGGTTTTGGGCAACGAACGAACCCGCGCGACCTTCATCCGCCAGCGCATCGAGATGCAGCCCGGCGACTATTACAATCGTTCCCTCGAACGCCAGGCCTTCGGCGAGCTGTACAGCAGCGGACTCTTCGAGCGCGTGGACATCTCGCTCGCAGGCACGGGCACGCGGCGCGTCTTGCGGGTGTCTGTGGTCGAAGCGGCAACCCTTAAGTTCTCTGTCGAAGCCGGCTTTGGCGCCTTCGAGCGCGCCCGGGTGCTGTTTGGGATCAGCGAGGGCAACATCGCCGGCACCGGTCGTTCCCTGACACTAGAAGGCAAACTCGCCCAGCGCGCCGAGAGCCTACGGCTGTTCCTCAGCGACCCCTGGACCCTCGGTCGCCGCCATGAACTAGGCCTCGCCAGCTTCTACGATCAGCGCCAGGAACCCGCCTTTGAAAGCGTGGAACTCGGCGGCAACATCAGCATCAGCCGTCGCGAGTCGCGGCACCTGCGCACCATCCTGGGCTTTGAGTACCGCCTCTCCGATGCCCAGAGCGTCGAAGTCGATCTCTCCACACCCGAGATCGACGCAGGCCAAAAGAGCTACATCGCAGCCCTCTACCTGACCAGCAAGTACGACTCGCGGGACAGTGTGTTCCTGCCCACCAGGGGCACCTGGGCTCGGCTGCACTTCGAGGTCGCACCCCGCCAGCTCGGTTCCGAGCTGCAGTTCTCCCGCCTCGAAGGTCGCATCGCCGCCTACCATCCCCTGGGCGAACACGCCGTCCTGGCCTGGACCCTACAAGGCGGCCTGATCGTCCCCATGCAGTCCTCCAGCGAGATCCCCTTGCAAGAGCGCTACTTCAATGGCGGTCAGAACAGCGTGCGCTCTTTCGGGATGAGCGAGCTCGGCCCGCAGGACACCGGGGGCCACCCCATCGGCGGTGAGGCTTACAGCGTGGCTTCCTTGGAGCTGCGCCAAAAACTACCCGGCAACTTCACCGGCGCGCTTTTCGTCGACGCCGGCCATGTAGCCGCCGAGGCCGGCAGCGCCCTCGAGTTCCGCAACATGGGCTTTGCCTACGGCCCCGGCCTGCGCTGGCTCCTGCCCATCGGCCCCCTGCGCATCGACTGGGGCATCAACCCAGATCCAAAAGGCAACGAGGCCGACTGGGTCCTGCAGTTCAGCGTGGGCGTGGCGTTCTGAGGGGAGGGAGTAGCGCTTCTATTTGGCGGAGCGTTTCTTTTTGGCGGAGCGTTTCTTCTTGACGGTCCTCTTGCGCGTGGCCTTCTTCTTGGTGGTCTTCCTGCGAGGCGGTTTACGCCGCTTCGGCGAGCAGCCCTCGTTCTCGGTGTCGAAAGCGATGGCGAGGACATCTTCAACCCGTTGGACGAAGTGAAACTGGAGGTGCTTCTTGGCGGCGGCGGGGATGTCGTCGAGGTCGTGGCGGTTCCTCTTGGGCAGGATGATGGTGGAGATACCCGCCGCCAGAGCTCCCAAGACCTTGGTCTTGACGCCCCCCACCGGGAGCACCAGGCCGCGCAGGCTGATCTCGCCAGTCATGGCGAGGTCGCTGCGAACTCGGCGATTGGTGTAGAGCGAAACCAGCGCCGTGTAGAGGGCCACTCCAGCGCTGGGGCCGTCTTTCGGAATGGCGCCGGCGGGAATGTGTACATGCAGATCAAACTTCTCGAAGAGCTCGCGTTCGATGCCGAGCTTCTTTGAGTGGCTTCGCACCAGGGTCTGGGCCGCCTGCGCGCTCTCGCGCATGACATCGCCCAAAAGCCCCGTGAGGGTTAGTCGACCACGGCCCTCCATCAGGGCAGCCTCGATAAAGAGAATCTCTCCTCCCACGGGAGTCCAGGCCAGGCCCGTGGCCACGCCCGGGGTGGCGCAACGCATGGCCAACTCGCTCTCGAACTTGGGCGCGCCCAGGATCTGACGCACCTGCTTGGGCCCGATTTTCATCGAACGCCGTGACTTGGCCACGATGCGCGTGGCCACATGGCGACAGATGGCACCGATTTCCCTCTCGAGGCCGCGCACCCCGGCCTCGCGGGTGAAACTCTTGATGATGAGTTCAATGGCCGGGCGCGTGATGTCGCACTGGGCTTGGGTGAGCCCGGTTTCTTCCAGGCGCCGCGTGACGAGGAAGCGCGCTCCGATTTCGAGCTTTTCCTCAGCGGTGTAACCGGGCAGGTGAATCACCTCGAAGCGGTCGCGCAGGGCCGGCGAAATGGCCGCCAGCACATTGGCCGTGCCAATGAAGAGCACACGATGCAAGTCGAAGGGCACACCCAGGTAGTTGTCGCGAAAGCTGTTGTTCTGCTCGGGGTCGAGGACCTCGAGCAGGGCCGCCGACGGATCGCCGCCAATGCCCTGGCCGAGCTTGTCCATCTCGTCCAGCATGAAGACCGGGTTGTTGGTCCCGGCGCGCCGCAGACCGCTGATCACATTGCCGGGCAAGGCGCCCACATAGGTACGGCGGTGACCACGAATCTCGGCCTCGTCATGGACGCCGCCGAGGCTGACTCGTACAAACTCGCGCTGCATGGCCCGCGCTACGCTCCTGCCGAGGGAAGTCTTGCCCACCCCCGGCGGGCCCACCAGGCACAGGCTCATGCTCTTGCCATCGGGCTTGAGTTGCCGCACGGCGAGGAACTCGATGATGCGCTCCTTGACCTTCTCCAGGCCGAAATGGTCCTGGCCCAGGATGCGCGCAGCGGTCTTGATGTTGAGCCGATCGGTGCTGCTCTCCGACCAGGGCAGCTCAATCATGACTTCGAGGAAGGTGCGCACTATGGAGGCCTCGGCGGCGCCATCGGGCATGCGTTCGAGGCGCGCGAGTTCCTTGCGGGCCTCCTTTTCGGCCTCTTCGGGCATCTTGGCCTTTTCAATGGCCAGGGACAACGCCTCGATCTCCGTCGACTTGTTATCCGTCTCGCCCAGCTCGCGGCGGATGGCGCGCAACTGTTCGCGCAGGTAGTACTCGCGTTGGGCCTCCTCGAGGGTGCCCTGGGTTTCGTCGCGGATCTTTTTCGAGAGTCGCAAGACCTCGGCCACATGACCGAGTTTGAGAGCCACGAGTTCGAGGCGCTCGCGCACATCAAAGGTCTCGAGCACCTCCTGGCGTTCCTCCACGGGCACATCCATGAAGGTCGCCACCATGTCCGCCAGCATCGCCGGCGAGCCGATATTCTCCACCGCCATGGCCAGGTCTTCCTGGGAACCAGAGGAGAGGCTCAAAACCTCGCCAGCCTGTTCCTTGAGGGCGTGAAAGCGCGCCTCGATATCGGTGTCTTCTTCGTCGAATTCAGGCTCCTCGATGATCTCGATGCGAGCGATGGGCAAAGGATCCTCGGCCACGAACTCGATCACGCGACAACGCTGTTCCCCCTGGCAGATGGCGTGGTGGCGACCATCGTCAGCGGCGATGTAGCGCACCACCTCGGCCACGGTGCCCACGGTGTAGAGGTCTGCGGCGGTAGGCATCTCCACCGATTCCTCGCGCTGCAGGAGCAGAGCCAGGGGCGACTCGGTGCGCACGGCTTCCTGGATGGCCTCGATCGACCGCGGCCGACCAATCATCAGAGGCAGAACCACGCCAGGGAAGAGCACCATGTTGCGCACCGGCACGACGAAGAATTGGCCTTCGGGCAGGGCATCGGGGTGGCGCCCGCCTTCTGCTTTAGACTCAGCAGAGGGGCTCTCTTCTGCGGAAGCCTGGCTCGCTTTTTCTTTGTCTTCCTTGGGAGACGGTTTGTCTTCCTTGGGAGCCGGTTCCTGGGCTTCGGTGTCGTCGCGGCCCTTCTTCAAATCGTCATTCAAGTCGTCGTTCAAGTCATCTTCTCCGGCTTCCGGGGCCGCGCATTCAGGTGCGGAGCCGGTGGCGAGCTGGGCTGCGCAGCATTATGACCCAGCCTCGTCCCCGGTCCAAGCCCGTCCGCCATCAGGCGCCGCTATAGGGCACAAAGCAGGCGCGCGGGGCGCGACAATCGTCCACACAGGTGGGCTCGCAGTCGGGGCCGATGCTCTCCTGGGTTTTTTCGCACCAGGTGTGGCAGGAAGCGTCGAGCAGATCCTCGTCAAGAAGAGGCGCACGGCGCTGGATCACCAGCTTCTTGGAGCACAGGTGCCGGCAGAAGGAACTGATCTGGATGCTTTCGAAGGCAGTCATGGGAGCAAATTAGGAGTTCAAGCCAGGTGTCGCAGGGCCTTTTGGCAGAGCCCGTTCGCCAGGCGCACCTTGTAGCCATTGTGTTCCAGGGGCTCGGCGCCCTCCACGGCCAATTCCGCGGCGCGGCGCCAGGTGGCGGGCTCATGAGGTTTGCCCACGAGGTAGTTTTCGGCCTTGGTGCAACGCCAGGGGATTGGCGCCACACCGCCGAGGACGATCTTTGCTGCCTTGATCTCGCCGCCCTCCACAGCGCCGCCCTCCACAGCCAACGCCACGGCCACCGAAGCCAGGGCGAAATCAAAGGAGCCCCGTTCGCGGAACTTCAGGTAGCAGCTGCGCCAGGGGCTCGGCAACCTCGGAACGCTCACGCCCACCACGGCCTCGTCCGCCTTGAGTACATTCTCGCGCTCCACACTGCCCTCGTTGGGCAGGGTAAAAAAGTCCTCGAGCAGCATATCCCGCCGGCCGCGCCCGCCGGCGATGGTCACCGTGGCGTCCAGGCAAACCAGGGCCGGGGCCAGGTCCGAGGGGTGCACGATGTACGAAGGTCCGCCGCCAAAGATCGCGTTGTATTTGTTCTGGCCAGCCTCGGCGAAACACTCATGGCCGCCCTTCTTGATGCAGGGCGCGTGTTCGTTGCGGTAGTACCAACAGCGCGGACGCTGGCAGAGGTTGCCGCCCAAGGTGGCCTGGCTGCGAATCTGGGGACTGGCCACGGACTCGGCCGCCTCGGCGATGGCCGTCCAACCGGCGCGCAACTCGCCGTGGCGTTCCAGGCTCACCAGACGCACCAGGGCGCCCAGGGTCAGGGAGCTACCGCAGTGGATGGTATCCAACCCGGGGATGCCGGTCAGGTTGACCAGGGCCTCGGGCTCCACCAAATGGTCCTTCATCTCCCCCAAGAGATCCTGGCCCCCCGCCACGAGGCGCGCGGCGTTGAAAGCTGCGGGCCCGCGGCTGTGGGGCAAGAGTTTCAGGGCCTCGTCGATGCTGGCGGGCGAGTAGATCTTGAAGCTCTTCATGGGGAATCAGTCCTCGAGGAGGGCCAAGGCGTCGAGCACCTTGTCGGGAGTCATGGGCAGGTGGCGCACCCGCGCGCCGCAGGCGTTGTGCACGGCACCCGCGATGGCGCCGGGTCCGGGGATCACCGGCGGCTCACCCACACCGATGGGAAACTCGCGGGTGTCCTCTTCGTCGATGAGGGCCACCAACTCAGGGATCTCCAAGCAGCCTGGAATCTTGTAGTCCTGCAGCTGGGCGTTGAGCCCAATGCCGAGGTCCGCATCCAAGACGCGCTCTTCGAGGAGCGCCTGACCCAGGCCCTGGATCATGGCGCCCTTGACCTGGCTGCGCCAGGTAAGGGGATTGAGGACCAGGCCGCTGTCCTGACAACAGACCATCTTCAGAACCTGGACACGGCCGGTCATGAGGTCCACCCGCACCCGCGCCGCCTGGGCGCCGTGGACTCCGCTGCCCTGGAGGTCGCCGCGCCAGTCGCCGGTCTCTTGCAGGCCCTCGTTCGTGAGGGTGCCGCAGGCCTCGTGCCAGGTGAGCCCGCGTTTTGGTGCATCGCCATCGAAGACCCGCCCGGCGGCGAACATCACCCGTTCCACCGGGCAGTCGAGCAGCGGCGCGAGGTGTTCGGCAAAGGCACGGCGTGCCTTCCAACTGGCCACCTTTACCGGCGGCGCGATGCTGCCGGTGGTCACGCTACCCCCTGAACCCACCCCCGGAGGCAGGTTCGTGTCGCCGATGCGGGCCTCCACGGCGTCGGCCTGCAAGCCAAACTCCTCGGCCGGAATCATGGCCACCAGGGTGCGAATACCTGTGCCGAGGTCCTGGACGCCGATCGAGCAAGTCACAGTTCCCGAACGGGTGATGCGCACCGTGGCCTGTCCCCCACCGTGCCCGCCGCCGCCCCAGGCTGAGATCGCAAAGCCAATGCCCTCCGCAGTCCAACCGTCGCCGCGGCCCGGCGTTCGGCGATGGGGGTGGCTGGACCAACCAATCTCGTCGGCGACACGGTCGAGTTGCCGCGACCAGACTTCGCTGTGGATGTTCTGCTTGCGAAATTCCAGGAGGTCGGCACCCACGCCGTAAGCCAACTCGTCCATGACCGACTCGGTCACGAAGGCCACCTGGGGATGACCCGGCGCGCGCATGGCGCGGCTGGAATCGGTGTGGGTGTGGACCGATCCCTCCTCGAAGTAGCTCGCTGAGGGGCGGTAGTGAAAGGGCTTGGGTCCACCAGCGCCGCCGCCCACGCCGCCGATCTTATCGATCTCGATGCGCAGGGCCATCAGTCGGCCGTCGCGGTTTGCTGCGGCCCGCACACGCTGGATCGATCCCGAACGGTTGCCGCCAGTTTGAAACTCCTGGGTGCGGTCATTCATGAGCAGCACAGGCCGCTTGCACTCCCGCGAGAGCAGGCAGGCTGCGCGGCCCGGGGTGTCCAGGGAGAATTTGGAGCCAAAACCGCCGCCCATGTGGTGCACGATGCAACGCACGCTCTGTTCGTCGAGGCCCAGCAAGTCCGCCGCCGAGCCGGGCACACCGAAGGCCACCTGGGTCGAGGCGTAGATCGTGGCCGTGTCGCCGCCGCGCCAATCGCACAGGACTCCATGGGGCTCGAGGCACACATGGTGCTGGACCGGCACGCTGTAATCGGCGGTCATGATAAAGTCCGCGGCCGCGAGGGCGTCCTCTGTGGCCTTTGCGTCGCCGATCTTGCGCACCCGTCCGCGGTTGCCTCGGCGGCGCACCTTGGGTGCATCGGGGAGCAAGGCCTGCTCAGGCGTCACAGCCCAGGGGAGTTCCTCGAACTCCAGGGCCACGGCACGAGCCCCGTCGTCCGCCAACTCCGGAGTCTCGGCTGCCACCGCGGCCACGGCCTGGCCCATGAAGCGGGTTTCCTCGTCACGCAGAACAACGCCAGCGAGCACACCTTCGAGGGCCAGGGCAGGAGCCAGGTCCACCTCGATCCGGGCGCAAGCCACGGGCACGCAGACCAAACGCCCGTAGAGCATCCCCGGCACGCGCCGGTCATGGCTGTAGAGCGCCGCGCCGCTGACCTTGTCCGGCGCGGAAGCCCGCGGAGTGTCATGGTGCAGGATCTTGTGGTCGCCCCGCGCTCCCCAACCAGGTTTGTCGGCGGTCTTGTTGCTCGTCATCGCGGCTCCAAGCTGAGTTCGGTCCCGGCCACCTCCGCGGCGCGGAAGATGTGATCATAGGTGCCGCAACGGCACAGGTTGCCCGTGCAGGCGCGGCGGACTTCATTCTCGTCGGCGCCGGGGTTGCGTTCGAGGCAGGCACTCAAGGACATGACAAAGCCCGGTGTGCAGAAGCCGCACATGCTGCCGTCCTCGGCCACCATGGCCCGTTGGACCGCGGTGAGTTTCCCCTCCCCGGCCAGTCCCTCCACGGTGAGAACTTCGCGGCCCGCCACGGTCAAGGCGAGAGTTGCGCAGGCGTAGATCACCTCGCCATCGAGGATCACCGTGCAGGCGCCACAGGTCCCGCGGTCGCAGACTTCCTTGGCGCCGGTGAGGGGCTCTGGAAGATGGGAACGCAGGAGACCGAGGAGGGTCGTGCGCGGTTCTACTTGGACCTGTTGAACGGTGCCGTTGAGGGTGAACTCGATCTTCGTCTCGCCCTCGACGACCGGCGTCGCCTTTGAACCCTCGCCGGCGGCGGAAAGGCGAGCCGCCGCCTCGCCGGCCAGCACGCCACCGGCGGCCACGCCTCCCGCACCTTTGAGGAAGGCGCGCCTACTCAAACCTGAAGCCCCGGAGCCGATAGCTTTTGAAAGCCCTATGTCTCGATCCGGCATCTCTCGATCAGAGGCGGGGGGCAGTTTTTTTTCGGACATGGAAGCGCCTCTGGCGAGGGGAAAGGGGACCGGCCCAAGGTGGGCTATTGCGGCGCGGGAATCTAGTCGCTCACCGAAGAGATGCGGGTGTAACGGGTGAGTTGCCTCGGCATCCAGTCACCCGTCTCTGCATCCAGGGCGAATTGGGACAACTCAAAGTGATCCGAGTCGGTCACCCGCAGCACGCTGCGCGCCCGCAGCAGAGCCCCATTCTTGGGATCGCGCTCGGCGATTTCGAGCACGATGCCCCGGGCGGGGTCGCCGCGGCCCTGGGCCAGGCGCATGCCCGGAGCCAGCTCGCTCAACCACAGGAATTGGTAACGATGGGCGTCAGCGTCAAAGCCCAGGAGCCCGTAGGCTTCCACCGTTCGGTCGGCCAGGAAAAAACTCACCTCCCAGGTGAGGAAGTGGGCCCCCAGGCAGGCTTCTATCGAGGCGCGGCCGCCAGCGATGAGTTGTGGATCAGCACCGGGCCGGCTGTCCTCGAGTTGCACCTGCCAATCCCCGGCGAGACTGGCCAGGGCCTCGATTTCGGCCGCGGGCGGACGCGCTGCGAGTCGTGTACTCCAGGCTTCGTCGGCGACGGGCTCAAGAGTCCCGGCGGGACCGGCGCAGCTCATCCAGGCGGGGCCGCTGCAAGCGATGAAGCAGTACAGGAAGAGATATCTCAGCGAGGAGCAGGCCATGTCGGACTCAACCTAGCATAAGAGCGGTTCAGAGGGGTGTGACCGCGAGGAGGGTCACGCCGTCCACTCGGGGAGCCAGGGTCGCTGAGGCCTTGTGCCGCTAAGGCCCTCGTTCTGGCTCTCGCAAGCCGATTTCCCCGTGCCTCGAACGGCTGGCACGGCATCTGCATGGGCTGCTGTGTCGGGCTGCTGTGTCGGGCTGCCGTGTCCGGCTGCCGTGTCCGGCTGACCCTTTTCCCTCCCTCACCCCGGAGCCAAGCCATGAAGTCCTTCGCCCTCGCCCTGTCCCTCGTCCTGGGTCTCTTCCTTTGCGACGCCAGCGCCCAGCGCTCGGCCCAGATCGGCCTCGGTTACAGTCCACACAGCGCGGGCGCTGGCCTGCAAATCTCCTTTGGCTCGCACTCCCGCCGCCGCGGGCGCCGCGCAGGCTTTGGTTGCTCCGTCAGCCGCAGCAGCTACGCAGCGCGGCGGGTCTATGTCCCCGGTCGTTACCAGATGTGTTCGGTGCGCGTTTGGGTGCCCGGCAGTGTCATCCAGGAATGGATCCCGGCTCGCTACGAAACGCGCTACGACTCCTGCGGCCTGCCTCAGTCCTACCTCGTCCGTGCTGGCTTCTACACCACCCGCCAAAACCCGGGGCACTATGAAACCCGCTCCGAGCGTCGCTGGGTCGCAGCTCACTGGAACTCGCGTTGATTGCCTTGCGCTGATTTCCTCGCAGCAATCGTCGCTGAGCTCGGCTCCGCCTTCCCCCGTGGCTTCGGCCACGGGGGATCTTTTCTTGACCGAGAGGCTCCCCGGGGGTGCCTGAGCTTTGCTTCTGGAGGGCGCACGTTACTCTTGCAGCCTCCCAGATCCCCCGCCTCCACGCCTCTGATGCTGTCCCTCCTGCTTTTGCCCGCGCTCTGGGGCTGCGCTGCGCTCGCCGCACCCCAAGCCAGCGAGCCCTTGCGAATTTTCTTGCGGGCAGGTCCCGCCACCCATGGCGAGGGGGAACACGATCATCCGCGCTTTCTCGAGGAGTGGAGCAGCTTTCTGACTCGTCGGGGCGCTCTCGTCGAGGGTGCCCTCGGCTTTCCTGTGGAACAGGCACTCGAGCGTACCGATGTGCTGGTCATGTACGCGGCCGACGCCGGCAGCATGACCCCCGGGGAACGGCGCGCTTTCGAAGCCTTCTTGGGCCGCGGCGGCGGTGTGGTGGTGCTCCACGATGCAGTCGTGAGCGACTCACCGGACTGGTACAAGAACCAGATCGGCGGGGCCTGGGTCGAAGGAAAAAGCGAGTGGAGGATCGGCACCGAGGGCCTCTACTTCAGCGAAAACGAGAGCCCCATCACCCGCGGCGTGTCGAACTTTGACCTCGAGGACGAAATCTACTTCGGACTCGACATGCACCCCGACGCTCGCGTTCTGGCCCACGCTTTCCCCACGACCTTCCTGGTCGAACCCCAAATGTGGACCTTCGAGCCAGGGGCGGGGCGCGTCTTCGTCTCCTTGCAAGGACATTTCAGCGAGACCTTCGCCCACCCCGCCTGGCGCACGCTGCTCTTACGCGGCATCGCCTGGGCCGGACGGCGCGAGGTGGAGTTGCTCACCAGCGCGCAAGAAGTAAACAGCCTGCGCTATCCCCCCGGCGGACCCAAGACGCCAGAGCAGGCCGCCAAGTTCTTCGAACTCGCGCCGGGCTTTCAACTCTCCCTGGCCGCCGCCGAGCCCCTGATCCAGAACCCGATCTCCATCGACTGGGATGCGCAGGGGCGCATGTGGGTGGCCTGCACGCCCGGCTATCCCTACAAGCAGGAGTTCACGGGTGTTCCGGCTCACGATGAGATCGTGGTGCTCGAAGACCGCGACGGCGACGGTCTCATGGACCAGCGTCAGGTATTCGCAGGCGAACTCGATCTGGTCACGAGTCTCGTGCTCTTCCGCGATGGTGTGATCGTGAGCCAGGCGCCCGATATTCTCTTCTTGCGCGACCGCGACGGCGACGGCAAGGCCGACACGCGCGAAGTTCTTTACACGGGATTCGGCTACCAGGACACCCATGCCGTGATCAGCAATTTGCGCTGGGGCCGCGATGGTTGGATCTATGGCACCCAGGGCTACAGCGCGGCCGGATCGCGTCAAGTGCGGAACGCCGCTGGAAAAAACTTCGGCGCCATCGGCAATGGCGTCTTCCGCTTGCGCCCCGACGGTAGCGCCATCGAGGTGGTCTCCTCCTACGGCTCAAACACTTGGGGGCTGGACTTCGACCGCGACGGAGAACTGCTCTTCACCATGGCCAACGCCTCGCACCTGCGCCTGGTGGTGCTCTCCGAAATGGACCTCGGAAGCAGGCGCGTGGGCTCGGTGAACAGTTGGGCGCACTTACCCGATCACCACGAAGTGCGGCCCCTGGTGCACCATCTGCGCTCGGTCTACGAACAGATCGATGTCATCGGAGGCTTCACCGCAGCAGCGGGTTGCCTGGTCTACGGCGGCGGTGCCTGGCCCGACGAGTACGAGGGCGACCACTTCGTTTGTGAACCCACGGTCAGCCTGGTGCACCGCGACAAGCTCGCGGGGGCCGGCGTGAGCATGCGGGCCTCGAAACCGCGGGAAGCCGAGTTCCTGGCCTCGAGCGACCTCTGGTTCCGCCCGGTGCACCTGCGCAGCGGCCCCGATGGTGCCCTATTCGTGCTCGATTTCTACAACCAAGCCGCTGTGCACAACGACACCCGCGGCCCCGAACACGGACCGACCAACGCTGCCCTGCGACCCGACCGCGACAGCTTGCACGGCCGCATCTGGCGCGTGCAGCACAGCGAGGCAAGAGAAGTGGCCGGAGCCCTGACCGAGACGGACATGGCGGCCCTGGTGGAGGCCCTTTCGAGCCCCAACCGTTGGCGCTCGGACAGCGCTGGGCGGCTACTGCGGGAACGACCGGCGACCCTCGCCGGAGGGGAACTCGCGGGGCTCTTGCACTCCTTGAACGAGAGCAACTCGAGCGCCCAGGGACGTAGTCGCGCCCTGTGGTTGCTGCAAGCCTCAAGCGCCACCGAGGCGCAACTCGAAGAAGCCCTGCGCCGCGGCCTCGCGGACGGCGACCCCGGTCTACGCCGCAACGCGGCGCGGGTGGCGGCTCTCGCGGGCCTCACCGGTCCCTTGCAAGGGGACTTGTTGCGACTCGCCAGCGAGGACGCGGATGCCCGGGCGAGACTCCTCGCCATGCTGGCCCTGGGCCAGGGCACCCTGGCCCCGGAGAGCGCCCGCGCACTGGCGCGGGCCTACGACGCCCTCGAAGACGATTGGAGTCGCACGGTCTGCCTCGCCGCCCTACGCCAAGGAGGCGTGGAATCCCTGGACATCGCTCTGGAAGCGGGTGCCCTCGACCTGGCCCGAGGCCTCGCCGCCGACCTCGCTGGCGAGTCAAACGCGGAAGATCTCGAAGCCTTCCTGGAAGCTGTCGAGTCGGCTCCGGTCCAAGTCCGGGGCCCGCTGCTGTACGCCTTTGTCGAAGCCCTTCCCGCGGATGTTCACGCCGCGGCCAGCGCGCAGGCCTTGATTTCTGTGGGTCGCCTCCTGGAAACCGGTTCGGCGGAAGTGGTGTTGGCGGCCCTGGCCTTGGCCGAGCGCCTGGGCGCGGGCGAAGCTCTGGCGGCCTCCACCGAGCGAGTAGCCGCCGGCCTCATGGAGCGACTCGATGACCCCGAGACGAGTTTCGACGGAGCGCTCGATTGCCTCGCGGCCCTGGTGGGCTTGGATGTCACGCGGGCCGAGGCCCTCGCTCGTGCCGCCGAGTTCCTCGAGCCCTCGGTGCGCCTCGATGTGCAGCGCCGCGCCATCGCCTTGGTGGCCGGCGTGGCGGAACTCGAAGCCGGTGTGATCCTGGCCCGGGCCCTGCCCTCCATGGGCGCGGCGGCGCGGGCCCAGACCTTGGCCGCGCTCTTGAGTCGCGGGCCCTGGGCGGCAGCCCTGCTCGACGAAGTTGCCGCGGGGTGGGTGCTCACGAGCGATCTCGGTCCGCGGGGCGTGCACGCCCTCAAGCACCACGCCAGTTCAATTGTCGCCATCCGCGCCAATGAGTTGCTGGGCGGCGCGGTGAGCTCCGACCTCCAAGCTGTCGTGGAACGCCTGGCACCCGAAGTCGCCTCCGGTGGTGATGCTCTGCGCGGCGCGGCGCTCTTCGCCGAACACTGCGGCACCTGCCACACCTTCGAGGGCCAGGGCGCCGACATCGGCCCCGTCCTCACGGGCATGGGCGCCCACGGCCGCGAGACTCTGCTGGCCCTGATCCTCGACCCCAACCGCGAGGTGGAACCCGCCTACATCGAGTTTGTCGTCGAGTGCTACGACGGCACCCTGGTGACGGGCTTGTTGGCCCGCGAAACCGATCAGGCCCTGGTTTTGAAGAACACCGAGGGCCAGATTGAAATTCCACGCAAACACATCGAAAGCATGCGCTCATCGGGACTCTCGCTCATGCCAACGGGCCTCGAGAGCCTGGGCGTGGATATCCTGCGCGACATCCTGGCGCATCTCACCGGCAGCTTCTCCGGCTATCGCGTCCTTGACCTCGCCGCCGTCTGCAACGCCAACACGAAAAGGGGCATGCACGACCCAACGAAGGCCCCGGCGGGCTATCGCTTTGTTCGCACGGGCATTCTCGATGTGGATGGCGTGCCCTTTGAATTGCTCGACCCGGAGACCGCCGCCAGCGGATCCAACGCCCTGGCCCTGCGAGGCGGGCCCGATGCTTCTTGGCTCAGCAAGAGCAGTTACCCTCAGCGCGTGCGAGTGGACCTCAAGGGCCCGGTGGGCGCCGTGCATGTCCTGGGCGGAGTCGCAGGCTGGGGTTTTCCCTGGGGCGAAAGCAGAGGCGGCGAGCCCCTCTTGAGGTGGACCTTCGTCTACATGGACGGCGACCGCGAAGAACACTTGCTGCACAATGGCGTGGAGTTCGCCGACTGGATCGGGCCCTACGATGTGCCCGGCTCCCGTCGACTTGAGGGCATCGTGGCGCCGGACAGTTACGGGCAGGTGCGCACCTTCTCCATCGCTCCCCTGCACCGCAAGCCCCTCGCGGCCCTGGTGCTGGAAAGCTACGACAACTTCGCATCCCCGATCTTCCTGGCCCTCAGCGTGGAGAGCGCCGAGCACGCCGACGCGCAGGCGGCGGCCCGGGCGTCGCGGGGCGCTGCAGAGGTGTTGATCTTCGGTGGCGGTTCTAGCCACGACTTCGGGCGCTGGTTCCAAGCTGAGGATCTCGCCACCCTGCAACAGGGCCAGCCCGATCTCGATGCGCGCTACTCGGACGACCCGGAAGCGCTCGAGGAACTTCTGGGCGCCGAGACCGTGCTGGTCCTGTGTACCAACCAGCCCCTGGACGAGCAGGCGCGAGGTCGCATCGAGAGCCATGCCCGCGGTGGCTGCGGACTATTCGCGCTACACCCTGGCACCTGGCGCAACTGGGCCGGATGGACGGCCTTCCCCGGAGAGCTTCTCGGTGGTGGCGCCACGGGTCACGAGCCCCTGGCCGAATTCGATGTGCGCTGGACGGCCGCTGGCAAAGCCTGGTTCCTGCCGGAGGGGGACCCCGTGGACTTCGCCTTGCGCGACGAGCTCTACCAAATCGAGCTCGATTCAGGCGAGGGCGCTGTGGAGATCCTGGCCGAGGGCTTCTCGCGTACCACAGGCGCACGCTTCCCCGTCCTGTGGACCGCCACAGCTACCGGTCGCCGAGTCCTGGCCTGCACCCTCGGCCACGACGGCGACGCCCACCAGCTGTCCGCCTACCGCGCCATCCTGCGCCGCGGTTGCAGCTGGCTGCGCCGCTAGCCTGGTCCTTTCGAGACCAGGCTCGAAAGGACCAAGCTAGCGGCGGGTCCAGGCGAGGGCCTGGGCGGGGCCCTCGACGAGGGCGGCGGCGAGTTCCAGGGCGGGAGAACGCAGAGGGCGGATGAAGCGGCCGATGAACTCGTCGGCGGCGGCCAGGTCGGCGGGACGGAACCAAGGGCCGGGCAAGCGGGCGGCACCAGCCAGGGCCAGGTCCCAGATGGGGGCGGCCAAATCGCGCACGAAGGGGGAAGCGAGCCCGGCACGGGCGGCGTCCAGCCAGGCAGCGGAGAGGCTGGCGCGGCTGGGCTCGAGCAACTCGAGGGCAGCTTCGCACGCGGCCGAGTCGTAGAAGAGACCCGCCCAAAAGACCGCGTTGACCCCGCGCCAACGAGCCGGCACTCCATCACAGGAACGCAACTCGAAAAAACCGCGCAATCGCACCTCGGGGAACAAAGTCGAGAGATGGTAGTCGAGGTCGGCAATCTGCGGCCGGCCGTGCTCGGGGTGACCGCTTTGAATCCAATCGGCCATGCGAAAGCCCGCTCGGCCAGGCTGCGCCGCGCTGCTGCCCCCACCGAAAAGCAAAACATCGGCATCGAGAGCAAACTCGGCATAGGACTCGCCAGGGTCGGCGCAGGCGTCCGTCAGGAGCTGCTTGGGAAATCCCGTGCGCGAGGGGTCGAGGCCCTGCCAGGCCTGGGCACGGCGCGACACGGCACCGTCTTCAGGACTGCAAGCGAAGGACGCACTGGCGAGAGGCGCAAGCAGATTGCCCAGATGCCAGCGACGGGTTGCCACGACTCGCGAGCCCAAGTCGAGGTTGACCTGCAAGCTCGTGGTATGACGCATCATCACCCGCCCGTGGGGCGAGCGCCTGTCGAAGTAGGCCGCCATGGCGTGGTAGCGCGGCGCACGAAGTTGCTGCTCAACCAGGGAACGGTCGCTCCATACATCGCAACCCACGGCGACCATCTGGCCCCCAACCCGCGCCATGGCTCTCTCGATCAGAGCAGCGGTTTGCTCCACATCCTCCATGGCCGCCGCGGCGTTCTCATGGATGCAGGTCGAGTGCTCCACCTGCGCACCGGGCTCGAAGGTGATGCGGCCCCCATTGGGCAGATGGAAGACCGGCGGCGGACCGGCAGCCCGGGTCACCTCGCCAGCGGCGACCAGGGGCTCGAGAGCCTCGAGCACGCTGCCCTGGCCCTCAAGCGGTACGCGGCCCACGGGCTCTCCGCCCTCGTCCACACGCAACACCAAAAACTCAGGCTCGAGACCGATACGCCCCAACTCCGCACCACCCAGCCCCTTCTCGAAAACCTGCTCGACAATGCGCTCGCGGGCCTCTGAAAGAGTGATCGGGCGCTTTGGATCGAGTTGGGTCATGGTATCGCGGTCGCGAAGAGGCGCGCGAGGAGAGATCCTACCCTCCTGACGAGTCCGCGAACAAATGGGCCCGGGCTCAGCCCTTGGACCCATTCCTCTCGGGCCGACGCTGCTTGCGCGCAGCAACTAGAGCCAGGACAAGCCCCAGGGCGCAGACTTCAAGCCAGGGGTGCAGACTGACCCGACCGAAATCCCCGCGCCACACGATCAGCGCCTGGTAGAGGTAGATCAAGAGCGGCGCCAAGGCCACGAAGCAGGCCACGGCCAGGGGACTGTCCCTGTAGGGCCGATGGTCGCTGCCCGCCGGCGCCTGGCCGCGCTCGGCGCGACGCTCGTCTTCGCGGTCGAGGTACTCCTTGGCTTCGTCGAGCAAGGCTTCGGACCGGGAAAGGGCCCGCAGCTCCACGGGGATCGCCACCACGGTCACACACATAGCCGCCAGTCCTGCTAGCAGATGCACCTCGGATGAGAGGCCAAAGGCACGCTCGCCGTAGCCGAGGACTCCCGCTGCAACGATCGAAAAAGAGCCAGCCAGAGCCAAGAAGAACCCGCCGCGTTCACGGAAGAAATGGTTCGAGCGCTTGAGAAATTCGGGAGCCAAGCCACAGTTCTCGTGAGCCTCGCGCAGGAGTCGCGACGAGATCAACGAGAACAGGATCACGAGGCTGTGGAGGAGCACCACGAGACAGGCGGTGAAAAGCCCCAGGGTTAGATGCAGTGATGAGCCCCGTATCCCCAGGGTGGCTGTGGCAAACAGCCCCCCCACGGCCAGGATCATCAAGGTCAAATAGTATTGGGACATGCGCATGTGGAAATCCGCCAAGCGTCTTGCGCCCACCGTGTCACGGGAGGGCGCAACGCATGGGCGCGGCGCGGGGGTTATACGCGCCCCCGGGGGGCCGCAACCACCCACGGATGAAGAAAAGAGCTCAACAGGCGCTTTCTGAGGCCAAGACCTGTCAAGAACCCACCAATCTAGACGCCACGATTCGGGCCAGGAGCCTCCTCGACTGACGCGCCAGGCTCCGCTGGCAGGGGGTTTTTGCCCCGAATGCCCTACCAAACGGGGGAATCCACCCGGCCGCCCTCGTCTGACTGAAAAGAAACCTTCCGTGCGGGAGAGATTCACAAGACCAAAGAAGGGTTTAGACTGTGGCACTGCCCCTGATATGTCCGACGAGTATTTGTGCCGCTCCTCCCATTGGTTGCCCTCCCTCCACTACCCCACCCGTGAAAGTTCTCCACATCAGCCGCACCCTGCCCCAGGAAGCCATCGGCCCCATGTATCTCTCGCGCGCCGTCAAGGATGCTGGCCACGAGATGAAGGCGCTCTTCGTGCCGGACCCGCACTGGATCTCCAAGGTCAAAGAGTACGCGCCGGATGTGATCACCTGGTCTCTGATGACCGGCAATCACCGCGCCATCTACGATGTCAACCGCTTGCTCAAGAGCAAGCTCGATTTCTTCTCACTGATGGGTGGTCCGCATGTGACCTTCGTGCCCGATGCGGCCAAGGATCCCGCCATCGATGCGGTTTGCATCGGCGAAGGCGAGGGCGCGATCGTTGACCTTTTGAACGCCCTCGAGAAGGGCGAAGACTGGCGCGGCATCGAGAACCTGTGCTATTCGGATGACGGCGAGGAGATGATCAAGAATCCCCTGCGCCCCCTGATCAAGGACCTCGACGCTTTGGGCCAGCCCGACCGCTCGGTCATCTACGATGCCCAACCGCTCTATCGCGACAGCGACCGCAAGGTAATCGTGACACAACGCGGCTGCCCCATGAGCTGCTCGTTCTGCTTTCACCACGCCTGGCGCGGCAAGGTTTACGGCGTGCGTAACTCCGAGTATGTACGCAAGCGCTCGGTGAGCCATGTCATCGCCGAAGTGCAGGAGATCCGCGAGAAGTACCCTCTGCGCTTCGTGCACTTCCTCGACGACATCTTCAACCTGCGCACGGACTGGCTCAAGGAATTCGCCGAGCGTTGGCCCAAGGAGGTTGGCCTGCCCTTCGATGTGATCCTGATGGCCAACATGACCAAGGAAGAACACATCATCCAACTCAAGGCCGCCGGTTGCATCTACGCGCGCATCGCCTTCGAGGCGGCCAGCGATCACATGCGCAACGCGATCTACAAGAAGAACACCGAGACATCGCAACTCGTCAACGCCTCGGGCTGGATCAAGAAGCACGGCATTCGCCTGGGCTCCCTGAACATGCTGGGCGGTCCCGGCGGGACCCTTGAAGACGACATCGACACCATCCTGCTCAACCAAGAGTGCAAGGTGGACCACCCCCTGTGCTCCATCGTCCAGCCCTACCCCGAGTTCGAGCTGAACGACATCACCCGCGAGATGGGCATCGCCGTCGCCGAGTACGACGATTTCCCGGCCCAGTTCAACCGCAAGGCCTCGATCGAGATCAAGGACAAGCAGGCCGTCGAGAACCTGCACAAGTGGTTCCCGATTCTGGTGCGCTACCCCTCCTTGATGCCCATCGCGCGCAAGACCCTACGCAGCCGTCTCGCCTCCAAGCCGCTCCTGATCATGTACATGCTCTACTCGGAGTGGATGGTCACCGAGCAGAACCAGCTCTACAACAAGGCCCAGGGCCGCAAGAGCATCATGGCCTGGGCTCCCATCGACTTCACCATGCGCGTGGCCACCAAGGGGTTCATCCGCATCGTCGGCAACCTCGGCGGCAAGGTCGTGAGCAAGATGGCCACACGCCTGCAGATGGGCGACGAGCGCGTCATGGCCCACATGGACTGAGCCGCAACAGGTGCGCTACTGTTTGCGCGCCAGCTTCGCGAGGGCCTCTGCAAGACGATCTTCGAAACGCGCCAGGCGCTCGGTGTCGAGCTGCGGGAGTTCGTGCAACGCCAGGCGGGTCACATCGCCGATGCCCACGGAGGCGAAGACGGCGCGCTTCCAGAAGCTCCCCGCGAGGCCGCGGAAAAGCGCCAAGTCCACGGTTCGGCTGGCATTGAAGGTCTGCACCACCAGGGCGCGCTTGCCACCGAAGAGCGGCTCGGGCGAGCCCTCTGGTTTTTGGCGCAAGGCCACATCGTGCACGAACACGCGGTCAACCCAGCCCTTCACGAGGGCCGGCGGCGCGAACCAGTAGACCGGGTGGAGAACCACGAAGCCGTGGGCCCAGATGGCATCCGCCTGGTAGCGGGCGACGAGGGGCTCCTCCGCGGCCTCGACGCGGGTGGCGTGGGGCTCAGCGGACCCCAAGCGCAGCACGGGATCGAAACCGTCGGCCAGGAGATCGTGGCGGCGGCACTGGGCGCCAGTTTTCTCGAGGCACTCCACGGTGAAGTCCGCCAGGCGCTGGCCGAGACCGCCGGAGCGGGCGCCGCCGTGGATCACAAGCACGCGGGCGGGATCTGGGGAGTTGCTCTTCGAGGAGGTCATGACGGGGCTCGACCGGCACCCTATACCAGGTTGCCACCGGCTTCACGGATAAGCAGCGTGCCCTTGCGGCTCGCCCGGCGGTAGGATCCCCCTACCATGCTCACAGCTCTCTGCTTGGCCCTCGCGGCCGCTCTCGCGCCGAACTCTGCGGGGGAAAAACTCGCCGCCATCGATCTCATCGCTCCCCAGGCGCAGAGCTTCGTGCTGCACGCCACGATCCCCCTGCCTCCGGGGGAGTGGGCTCCGGGGGCTTCGCCGGTGCCCTTCGGCATCATCTCCCATGACCCAGAGCGCCGGGTGGTTCCGGCCCAGGTGGAAGGTGTCAGTCGCTATCCCGATGGCAGTTGGGATGTGGTGCAGCTCCTGGCCCGGGTCGAGCGTGGAGCAGACGAACTCGTCGGCGAACCCCTGCGCTTTGATGTAGTGCGGGCCCCCCACCCTCGCGGCCTGGCCCATGCCCCCAACAAACTTCTGCAAGGCCTGCTGGAAGAGCCCGGTTCGATTTTCTTGCGCTGCCGCGATGTCTACGGCCACGCCTACACCTTTAGTCTGTTCGCCCTGCCCAAGGGACCTGGCACACCGCGCTGGAGCATGCGCAAGGACGGACGCTTCCTCAATCAATTCCGCACCGCGGGTGTCATGCTGCCAAGGGCCGACGAATACACCGAGCGCCGCGCGGGACCACCCCTCGCTCACATGTTCGGGATCCTGGCCTGGTTCAGCGACTGGCAGGGCGAACAGAGCCTGCAACTCGACCTGCGCGTGCACAACGGGCTTTCCAGCGGCGCGGCGGCAGCGGCGCTCGGCGAGGAACCCGTGGGCGCGATCTACTGGCAGAGTCTCGAACTCGTCCTACCCCGCGGACTCAACATCCTGCCCCTGGTCGCCGACCCTTTCTTTGGCGAGGCCTACGATGAAGGTGAGCGGCGCGTGTTTCCCCTCGTCTCGCCCTACGACGACGGCGAGTTGCACATGCTGCCGCCCCAGGCCCAGTTCCTGCGGCGCTTGGTCATCGTGAATGCAGGCGACGAAAGCATCGCCCGGGCACGCCTGGACCGTGCCGGCCTGGGCTTTTGCGCCCACGACACAGCGCTGTGGTCCTGGGCCAACCCGCTCACCGCGCGCTACTTCCCCCAGCGCGACGAATTGCCCTCCATGGGCTTCTATTCCTGGAAAGGACGCCACGGCAAGGGCGCACTCAGGACCCACGAAATCCACAAGTTGCAGCGCTTGCGGGAACAACTCGAGAGCGGGGCTGAGGGCACCTACCCCACGGCTTCGCCTGCCATGGGCTGGGCCCAGCCTTACTTCGTCTCCTTCGAAGGCGGCGCCGGGGGCGAGGAGATCGCCCTGCTCGAAGGTCAACGCGCCGTCGGTGGCGCTTCTGGCCCCGTGCTCCAACGCCTCGAGTTGACCCACCGCATGAATGTCTGCCGTCAACCGCAAGCCCTCTGGGACGCGGGCGGCCAGGTCGTGGGCGTCTTTCGTTGGCGCAGGCCGGAGTCGCAAGAAAAGGCCCTCGCGGTGGACTTTCGCCCCTACGGCTGGGGTGTCCTGCCCGAGTTCAAGTTGCCCTGCCGCGGCGGGCCGCCTGCCAACGCCCAGGTGCACGAGGTCGCCCGCCGCGGCGCGCGGCCGCTCTACGACGGAGGCACGCCCTTCCAGGCGGGGGGCGCGCCGCCCCGCGGCGACCAGTTCATTATCAACTGGCAACCTCACGACGCCGAGCACTGGGTGCGCTACACGAAGAACGCCAAGGCCCTCTTGTGGCTGGCCGACGATCCAAGCGCCGAGGATGATCTCGAGTTGTGCGCGGAGTTGTTCCGGCTCTACTTTCATGAATTTCAAGCTCCCACAGATGGCAAGCTGCGCGTGACCCTCGCGCAGTTCGAAGAGCGGGCGCGGGAGCAACCGGGCGAGGGTCTCTACATCGGCCGCGGCCACGCCTGGGGCATCGATGCCTTCTGCGCCTACTACTCCACCGCGCCCGACCCCTGGCGCGAACGCCACCGGCCCTGGGCCGAGCGCGTCAGCGATCTCTTGGTTGCCGGCGCCATGCCTTCCGGCGTGGTGATCCGCAGCGACTACGAGCCCCTGCTCCACAACCCGCGTTACGAGGGCGCCCACGCCTTTCAATCCCAACTCTTGCTCCTGGCCCAGCGCAGCTTGATCGAGAGTGTCTTGGGTGGCGTGGATGGATCGCGCACCGGCCAACTAAAGGAACTCTACCTGCGCACCGTGCAGTACCTCTTCTGGGGACCTGTCTGGCAGCGCGTCAAGACCGACTGGTCCCAAGGCGATGCCCCCGTGTTCGACACCGGCCCGCGCTGGGCCTTTGCCGTGGCGCGCAATGATGGAGACAGCCTGCCGCCCTTCAGCGACACCTCGTACTGGGGTCAAGGCTACTTACCCGATGACGCCTGCTACGGCGGCGTCGAGACCAGCTACGGCTACGCCACCCTCGCCAGCGCCGCGGATTGGACCCAAGCCACCGACGGCGCGGGGCTCAAGAACCGCTACATGCTGCGCAGCCTGGACTACGGCCGCAGCCCAGCGAGCTTCGACGAACTCTACAAACGCCTGACGGGGCGCGCCGCAGACCTCGTCCACGATGGCTCCAAGGACAGCGCGGGTTTCATTTCGCGCTTGCAGCGCTGGCGGCACCTGGGTCGCTGAGTTTCAGTCCTTGGTCGGCGCCCCTTCCAGCATCAACTTGCAGAGCAGCTCGTTGAAGCGGGCCGGGTTCACGGGCACGCCGCCTTCGGCGATCAGGGCTTGGCCGTAGAGCAGGTCGGCCGTATCGAGGACGGCCGGGTCGCCAGGGTTGGCGGCGAAGAGTTCGCCGAGTTGGACCACCAGGGGATGGTTGGCACCCAATTCCAGGATTCGCGCGGTGGGCGGCGCAGCTCCGTGCATCTCGCGCAGCATGCGTTCCATGTGGGGCCGCGGGGCGCCCGCGGCGCTGGTTAGCAGCGCGGCACTGCCCGTCAACCGCGAGGTCAAACAAACCGACTCGACCTCGTCACCGAAGTGCTCGGCGAGCTTCTCGAAGAGCTCCTTGAAGGTCTCCGACTGTTTCTCGAGAACCTTCTCGTCTGCTTCGCTCTGCAGGCTGGAATCGGCACTGTGGACCGACTTGAAGGGTTGTCCCTCGACTTCACCCAAGGCGTCCAGGAGCCACTCATCCACGGGCTCGTCGAAGTAGAGCACTTCAAAGCCCTTGGCGCGGAATGTCTCGAGGTGCGGCGAGGCTGCCAGAGCCGCGCGGCCGCCGCCGGTGATGGTCCAAAGAGCATCCTGCTCCTTTGGGGCGCGGTCCTGGTATTCCTGGAGAGTTGTCCAATCATCGCCATGGGTGGAGCGGAAGAGGCAGATCTTGGAGAGTCGATTGTCTTCGTTATCACCGGCGCAAATGCCTTCCTTGATGACCGCCCCGAAGGATGCCCAGAAAACCTCGTAGTCCTCGCGATTTTTTTCCAGCATGGTCTCGAGGGTGCTGATGATCTTCTTCACCAGGCGCGAGCGGATGGCACGCACATGGGGGTTGGTCTGCATCACCTCGCGCGAGACATTCAAGGGCAGGTCGGAAGCCTCGACCACACCGCGCACGAATCGAAGCCAAGGCGGCAACAGGTCTTCGCACTCCTCGGCGATCTGCACCCGACGCACATACAACGAGAGCCGCGAGCGGTGCTGTTTTTCCGAAAACAGGTCCATGGGCTTGGTGCGCGGTATGTAAAGCAGGGCCGTGTACTCGAGGGCACCCTCTACCTGGAAGTGAATCGTCTCCAGGGGCTCCTGAAAGTCGTGAGTTAGATGGCGGTAGAACTCGGCGTGCTCCTCGCTCGTGACCTCGCTCTTGGGCCGGATCCAGATGGGCTTTTGACTGTTGAGCTGATCATCACCGAGCATGATCGGGTGCTCGACGAAGTCCGAGTAGCGCCGCACCAACTCGCGCAGCTTGTGCTCATGGAGGTACTCCTCCCTGGGGCCGTCTTCCTTCAGGTGCAGCTCGACCCGCGTGCCGCGTTCGAGGCCAGCGACCTCCTCGATGGTGTAGCTGCCGTCCGCGCTCGAGGTCCAGCGCCAACCAGCCCCATCGTTTTCTCGCGAAGTCTCCACAATAACTTTGTCGGCCACCATGAAGCTGGCGTAGAAGCCCACGCCGAACTGGCCGATCAGCTCCGGCGCGTCGTCAGCGCCGCGCTCCTTGAGCTCCTCGAGAAAGCGCCGCGTGCCCGAACTGGCGATAGTGCCGAGGCCTTGCACGAGATCGTCGCGGTCCATGCCGATGCCGTTGTCCAGGATGCTGAGGCAACCGGAATCGGCGTCGAGTTCGAGGGAGATGGTGAGCTTCTCGTCGGAGCCCAGGAGCTCACTGTTCGTGAGCGCCTCGACCCGCAGCTTGTCGAGGGCATCGCTGGCGTTGGAAATCAGCTCGCGCAGAAAGATCTCCTGGTGGGTGTAGAGCGAGTGGATCATGAGATCCAGAAGCTCCTGGACCTCGGCCTGGAACGGTTGGGTCTCGGCTTGGGCGGTCATGGATGTGGTACCTTTGGGTTGTGCTGGGGAGTCGGGACGCTGGGCGGCTAGAGCGCGCTCCAAGGCGCTCCTCTCGAAGAAGGTATGCAGCCATGGTAAGGACGCGATTTATGGGCGAAGATTCTCGCCTGAGAGGCCCTCGCTGGCAACCCCGGAGGGCCATGAGGCCCCCACTGCCGGGAATTGTCCCCCAGGCGTTCTGGTGGGGGTAGGATTGGATGAGGCGGTTCCGCGCTGCCCCAGAGAGACACTTTCCGCCGCAAATGACCTCGAACCGCATTCAATCGGCCGCCACGGCCCTTTTGACCAGCTGTGCCCTTTTGGGCGCCGTAGCCCTGATGCTCGCGGGCCGAGGGGGTGCCTACGCCTTTCTGGGCGGCAGCCTGGACCTCACCCAGCGAGATTTTCGCGTCCACAACAACTTCACCGGCGGCGAGGCCAACAACAACCCGAGCCCCGATCCGAACTTCCCCGGGGCCACGGGGGCCGTGCTCGCGATCTGGAAGGGTGTCATCGAGTGGGGCTCGGTGTTGCACGGCAGCGGTGGCGGCGACGACACCCAGCCTGGCGATCTCGGCTCCGGCGGTGCCAACTTCGACGCCAGCTACCAGGGTCTCGCGCCCAGCCCCGGCGGCACCGATGACAACATCATCTCCATGTTGCCGGGCTTTGGCGGCGGCCTGATCGCCTTCGCGGAGCTGCCCATCTCCGACGGTTGGCGCATTCGCTTCTACGAGGCGCCGAGCATCTGGCACGACGGCCCGGGGCTGATCCCAAGCGGCCAGTTCGACAAGGACATGCAGGGCGTCGCGGCTCACGAATACGGCCACGCCTTGGGACTCGACCATTCCCAGGTGAACGGCAGCACCATGCGCGGGGGCTCGGGCGGCAACCAAATCGGACTGCGCAGCATCGAGGCCGATGATATCGCGGGTGTGCAGGCGCTCTACGGACTGGCCGCTGCCCAGAAACCCCACATCGAGAGCTATCACCTTGACGGCTCACAGGTCGTGATCCTCGGCAACAACTTCGCCGCCAGCGGCAACGAAGTCTGGTTCACACGCGGCAGCGGCCTAGGCGACGGCACGCCACTCAAGGCCACGGGCATCTCCTCCAGGGCTGGCGGCACCCTGCTACGAGCTGTGATTCCCGCCGCAGCCGGGGCCGGCGACATTCTGGTCAAGATCCCAGGTGCCGCCCACGGCGATCTTTCGGGAGCGTTTCCCTTCGATCCCGTGCTCGGTTACTGCCCGCCCATCGTGAGCCACGGCGCAGGCAAGACCACATCCATGGGCACGACGCCGACCCTCACGGCCTACGGCACGCCGAGCGTCTTTTACTCGAGCGCGAGCACTGGCTTTGGCCTGACGGCTCTCGGTGGTCTACCCAATGCGCCAGGCATCCTGTTCTACGGCGCCAGCGCCGCTGCCCGACCCTTCATGGGCGGTACGCTCTATTCCAACGGACCCCTGGTGCGCGATACCTCCTTCACCTTCGGTTTCTTCGGCGACCTCTCGATCGCCCTGGGAGTGGACCCGGCCACGATCGGCACGACCCGCATCTGGCAGCTATGGTTCCGCGACACCGGGGATGCCTTCGGCGTGGGCCTCTCCAACGGAGTCGAAGTGACCTACTGCCTCTGATCGCTCAGTCCTCGGTTTCGACGCTGCACTCCTGAAGGATGGAGCCGATCATTTGTAGGCTCTGCTGGATTTGCTCGGTTTTTCCGTCGCGTTCGCAGGCCACGGTCTTGTCGAAGCGGAGATCCAGATCGGAGCGCAAGTCGACGGTGTCGAAAAGACAACCTGCCGCGAGGTCCCAGCGCACAAAACCGCTGCCCTTGAATCCCACGGTCAAGATCGCGGTCAGGGTCTCTTGACCCGAGGCGAGTTCACTCACGGCGCGTTCCTCATTGACCAGCTCGGCGATGTCGTTGGAGACCTCGGCCTCGAATTCCAGGGCAATAACCGCCAGGCTGCGCCCCTCGACCTCTTCGCTGCGCACCCACTGGGCTTTGAGAGTGCCGCTCTCGTTGCCGCCGAAGGCGCGCTGCAAGTTGGCGCCGACACCCTGACCCAGGGAGCGGGCGATCAAGGGGTCATCCGCCTCGCCGAAGTCATGGCCGAGGTGCCCACCAGGGGCCAAAAGGTCCTCGAGCACGGCCGGCGGAAGATTCCATGTGTCACCCTCGGCCACGGCCTTCGCGGGCATCAGGGAGCGTGCGCCAAGGTCCTCACGCAGCCCGGCGAGAGCCTCTTCGATTCCCTCCAAACCGTCGTAATAACAGCCGTATTCCTGGTCCGCCGGGATCCAGGTGAAGACCACGCTGCGGCCCTCGAAGGGGCTCTCAGCCCTGTAGTCGATGCCGCGGGTCTGCTGGCGACCCCCGGAAACCTCCGAGCTGGCCTCGATGCGCGCTTCGTCGTAGAAACGGCGCAGCACCAGGGGGCGCCCCTCCCCCACTTTCTTGAACTGGCAACTGGTGCGCAGGGTGGTGACGGTCTGCAAGTCGAAGATTCGCTGGGAGACTGTCTTGTCATCACCATCACCGAAACTCATGGACTCGGTGGCGAGGAAGACCTTCGAAATGAATGTACGGCGCAGGGTGAGCCCCTCCGACACATGCCAGCCGAGAGCGCCCGGGGTGTGCAGGCCAAGAGCGGAAGCGGCGCAGAAGAGGGCCAGCAGGATGGTGAGCTTGGATTTCATCATGGGGGTCAGTGGCTGTGGTGTCAGTTGCTCTTCTTGCCGTCGACATAGACACCAGTGTCCTTGTCGTTGATCGTGCCATCCTTGTTCCAGACCGTGAGCTGGCCGTCGAACTGGCCGTGCTTGACGGTGGTCTCGAGTCGTTTCTGACCGTCCTTGAACCACTCCATCCACAGACCGTTGCGCTCGCCGTTGACATAGGTGGTGGTGTACTTGCGCTCACCGTTGTCAAAGAAGCCCTCCCAGGGACCGTCGTGCTTGCCGAGTATGTACTTGCCATGGCCCTCCATTTGGCCATTGGCGTGCCAGTAGGTCCAACTGCCGTTCTCGAGGTCAGCTGAGAATGTACCCTCAAAGCGTTTTTTGCCGTTGGGGTGATAACGCGTCCAGGCGCCATTCCGCAGGCCGTGACGGTAGGCGCCGTGAGCCAGGCGATTGTCGCTGGAGGTGTAGGTGGTCCAGACCCCGTGGCGCAAGCCGAGGAAGTAGGAGCCCTCTCCGTTGCGGCTGCCGTTTTGATAGAAGGTCTTCCAGGGACCGGTGGGCCGCCCCCGGTCGAAGGCACCCTCGACCTTGAGTTGCTCGCTGCCCTGGTACCAATTCTGCCAGAGTCCCTGTTGTTTGCCGCCCTTCCAGGTTCCCGAGGACGTGCGCGTGCCGTCTGAGAACCAGTAGTTCCACTGACCCACCCGCTGGTAGTCGGCGAAGGAACCCTCGTAGGCCTGGCGCCCGTTGTCATGCCAGCCGATCCAAAGGCCATCGCGGCGACCCTTGTAGATGGAACCGCGGCGGGCCTTCTCGCCATTCTCATGGTAGAAGGTGCGCTCTTCGCCGCGGGCCTTTGGCACTCCGATCTCGGGAGCCGGCGGCTCGTCTTGCAGGGCGAAGGGCGCAGCGAAAGCCAGCCCCGGAAGAAGCAGGCTGCTGCAAACCAGCGCGCGGATGGCCAGGCGCAGCCGAGCCTCATGGAGCGGGAGGGCCCGCTGGAGGTGGGAGGTAGAGATCATGGGGTCACGACAGGGAAAGCAAACGAAGAAGGAGGGGTAGCAGGGTACGCCATGGCGGACGCGTTGTTGGCATAGGAGTGGCAAGGCTTCCTGGGCGAGCACAGGTTCAGGCGCTCCAGGGTTTCCTCGCCCCGCCACCAAACGGCCACCTCGGCGGCCTGGGGTCCGGCCAGGATGACCTGGCACCAAGAGAGGGGCGTGCCTTCCAGGTCGCGCCGGGAGGGACGGGCGTCGCTGGTCGGGTGCGAATGCCAGACACCCAAGAGCGCCAACCCGCGCTCCTCGGCCAGTTCAAAGGCGCGCCGCAAGCCGATGGGCGAGAGCTGAAAGGCCCCCTCGCCGGGGTCCAGGTTGGCGACGACCAGGGCCTCGCGGAGATCCAGCAGCGCTCCCCGCCGGCACCCGAGCAAGAGGCCGCAGGCTTCACGGGGCGCCGCCGCAAGAACTGCTCGGCGGGCGCGGTCAAGTGCACCTGGCGCAAGGTGCACCTCGCGTGGTGGCGAAGGTTCAAGGAACTCTTCCGCCACGGCCACCTCAGTCCCCCACTCGCTTGCCATGCTCGTAGAGTCCGCTGTAGCTGCTGAGCAATTCGCCAGACTCGTTCCAGATCCGCCAGCGGCCGTGGCGCTTGCCCGCCTGCATGGAACCCACGCTGCGCCGAGCACCGTTGGCGTGCCACTCCTCGTTTTTTCCTTCGAGGGAGCCGTTCTCGTAATTCACCGTGGACTTGGATCCCCCGCCTAGAAAATACTCGCGGTGCTCACCGTGCGGCTGACCGCCCTTGAAGCCGCCCTCAAAGACCAGCACGCCCTCGGGGCTCCAGAGATTCTTGGCGCCTTCGTGCAGGCCGCCCTGGTAGTGCTCCAGGGTCATGCGTGTTCCCTCGGGGCTCCACGAAGTCCACTCACCCACGCGCCGACCGCTATCAAAAGCACCCTTCAATCGGCGGCCGCCACTTTCGTGCCACTCCTCCCAAGCGCCGTGGCGCTTGCCGTCCCGATACGCGCCGCGGCGCACGAGCTGGCCCTCCCCGGTGTGCTCGAGGTGGGGGCCGTGCTTGAGGCCCGCTTGCCAGCCCATGATTCGCAAAGGCTCACCGGTGGGAGCCCAACCGCGCTCAAGCCCGTGCAGTTTGCCCGCGCTCCAGGGTCTGATCGCACGCAGAACCAGGCGCGGCCAGAGCTGGAGCTCCGGTCCTTCGTGGATACCGGCTTGCCATTGTACAATGCTCTTGAGTCGCCCGCCCTTGCCGCCCCAGCGCAGCCACTCACCCTCGAAGCGATCGTTGAGCAATACGCCAGAGCTTTTCATGTAGCCGTTCTCGAACCAGTCCTGGTAGGCCCCACTGGCGCGGCCCTGGTCCCAAATGCGTTGCAGAGCGATCTGACCGTTCTCGAACCAGCGCCACTCGGGGCCATGGTCGGCGCCAGGCCGCTGGCCCTTGGGACCTTCCACCAGGCGATGACCCTGGAGCCGCAGCTCGCCGCTCTCTTGGTAGTGCTCTTCGTAGAACTCCACGGCCGCGCCCCCGTACTCATCCAGGGGTGCGAGGCGCTGTAGCGACGGATCGGGAAAGTCGGCGTCGAAATCCAGGTGCTGGCTCAAGACCAGGTCGGAGCGCTCGAAGGCTGGCCGTGCGTTGGGATCGGCTTCGGTGGGTTCCTCGACCACGGGGTCCGTGGCGGTCGAAGCCGCCGCGGGCTCATCGGGAGGATTGCGCCGCTCGCTGGCTGCCGGAAATTGGGCCGACTTTTCGCCGCCACCGCAGCCCGCGGCGAGGCACAAGAGCGCACCCAGGGCCAGGCCAGTCCCGGGACTTCTGGAGCGCATCGAAGAGCTTTTGGCGATCATCGGGCGGAGGGTAACGCCCAGGCTGCGGCAGGCGCCACGGGAGCCGCAAAAAAGCCCTCATCCCGGAGGCAACAACAATTGGCGGGCCCTCGTCAGCCGGACCGGTTCTCTCCACCATCCTGGCTGAGGTCGGGCCCATCCAATCAGGCAAGGGACGGGAGAAGCGCTTCCCAGGTTCCAAGAGGCCTGCAAAGATTCCGACACCACCCCTTGGAGCCTCTAAAAGCCCCTTTCCACCTTGGAATAAGCGTCAGCCGCCTTGTTGCAGACATCTCCATCCTCATCGTTCAAGAGCTCGAGCAGCTTCTCGCCAGCGGCCTTGGCGGCCCCACCGAGGTTCCCCAGGGATTCGGCTGCAGAGGCGCGCACGGCGGCATCGGGGTCGTCGAGTTGCACGATCAAGGCGCGCACCTCCGGAGAGGGTTCGCTTGGAGTCGATCCAAAGAGTTTGCCGAAGAATCCCATGGGGAGGGCTGGGGAAGGAGGAAGCGAGGTCCCGTGCGAAGGGCCATCAGGAGGGGGCAGCGAGGCCCCCCATCGTATCACCCCGGGCCGACCATTTCGCCAGGCACAACGGCGGCCTCGAATTCCTGGGCGGTCATCAGGCCCATGGCCACCACGGCCTCCACCAGGCTGCTGTTGTCCTGATAGGCGCGCTTGGCGACCTTGGCCGCATTGTCGTAGCCCACATGGCGGTTGAGCGCGGTGACCAGCATCAACGACTGACGCATGAGGCTATCCACGCGCTCGAAGTCTAGCTCCAAACCGTCGATGCATTTTTCGCGCAGGGAGTCACAGGCGTCGGTCAACAGGCGCGCGGACTCGAGCACATTGTGAATCATCACCGGCTTGTAGACATTCAGCTCGAAGTTGCCCTGGCTGCCCGCGAAGCCCACGGTCACATCGTTGCCCATGACCTGCACGCAGACCATGCTCATGGCCTCGCATTGGGTCGGGTTGACCTTGCCGGGCATGATCGAGGAGCCGGGTTCGTTGGCGGGCAGTCTCAACTCAGCCAGGCCGCAGCGCGGCCCCGATCCCAGCCAGCGGATGTCGTTGGCGATCTTCATCAGGGCACCGGCGGCCACCTTATAAGTGCTGTGCAGGAAGACCAGGGCATCATGGCCGGCCAGGGCGGAGAACTTGTTGGGTGCCGACACGAAGGCCAGACCCGTTTCCGCGGCGATCTTCTCGGCCACGAGCTCGGCGTAGTCAGGGTGAGTGTTGAGGCCCGTGCCCACCGCTGTCCCACCCAGGGCCAATTCAAAAACCGCGGGCAGGGCTGCTTTGATGGCGCGCTGGGCGTCCTTCAGTTGTCGACAGTAGCCGGAGAACTCCTGGCCCACGGTGAGCGGCGTGGCGTCTTGCAAGTGGGTGCGACCGATCTTGACCACATCGCTCCACTCGGTGGCTTTGGCCTCGAAGGCCGTTTCGAGGGCGCCCAGGGCAGGCAGCAGGCGGTGCACGGTTTCCTCCGCCGCGGCGATGTGCATGGCGCTTGGGAAAGCGTCGTTCGACGACTGGGCGCGGTTGACATGGTCGTTGGGGTGGATCGGCTCGCGGCTGCCGAGTTCGCCGCCGAGGATCTGGATGGCGCGGTTCGAGATGACCTCGTTGGCGTTCATATTGGACTGGGTGCCCGAACCGGTCTGCCAGACCACCAGGGGGAAATGGTGATCGTGTTGCCCTTCAATCACCTCGTCGGCCGCGGAGAGCAGCGCCGAGCGCTGCTCCAAGGTGAGCATGTCGAGTTCGCCGAGGTCGCAGTTAGCCTGGGCCGCGCATTTCTTGACCAGACCCAAGGCGCGGATCATGGGACGCGTGAGGGTCTGCCCGCCGATCTTGAAGTTCTGGCGCGAGCGCTGGGTCTGGGCGCCAAAGAGGCATTCGTTGGGGACCTCGATGGGTCCCATGGAGTCGCTTTCCGTGCGAGTCGTCATGGATCTCTGGCTGGCTATCGGAGTAGTCTCGGGGCGGACTGGCGTTGGCTGATGAGAAAACCTGGCGCGGCCCACCATAGCCCCCTGGCGCCTTGAGACAAGTCCGCCGACGATCCTCAGGAATTCCCGAAGTACTCCGAGCGGGCCTTGCTCCACCAGGCGCGCCAGGCCTTGACGCGCTTGGCCCGTTCCCCCGGCTTGGCGGCGGGGTCGAAGCGAAAGTTTCGGCCCGTGATCCCGTGCAGGGCCCCCATGGCGGCCTCGCGCACGATGGCCTCCTCGTCTTCCAGGCCACCGATCAGGGGCTCGATGGCCGTGGGAGCGGCCAGATCGCCGAGAATGCGGGCGGCAGCCATGCGCACGAAGACATCGGTGTCCTTGAGGGCCAGGGCCAGGTGCGGCACCACAGCGGGGTCGCCGGTGGCGCCGAAGGCCTGCACCGCGTTCCAACGCACGCCCGGATCGGCGCTTGAGAAGTCGAGGATGATGGCGCCATAGCCCGCATCTTGCGGGGCTGGCACCGGCGCCGTCACGACTTGCTTGGCGCTGGCCGCGGAGTCCTCGGCCACTCGCAGCCGATCTTCTAATCCGGCCAGACGCTCGCGGGACTGGCTCACCTGGGCAAAGATCGTATCCAGGCGCTCGTCGTGGGCCTCGTCGCGCTGGCGCTGGGTGCTGCCCACTGTCGCAAGTTGCTGGAGCGCGCCGTCGAGGCGACCGGTCTCGCGGACGAGGTCGGCGCGCAGATTGTCGAGTCCTGCGTTGATCTGGTCTTCTACCGCAGCTCCCGCTCGATTCAGGTCACCGCGCAGGCCGAGGTCGTCGTCGCGGCTGCGCCGACGCATGTCGTCGAGTTCGTGGCCCAAATCCCGCAGACTGCTCTGCAGTTCACTGCGCTGCGTTTCCCGATCCGAACGCAGAACCCGAAACTCGTCCAGGACATAGGCGCAGAGCGCGAAGACCGCGAGCAGACCCAAACTAGCGAGCCCCGAGTTGCCGCTTACCCAGGTACGCGCTGCGGACCTCGCCGGGGCGGGTTTTTCTCTAGCGCTGCTGTCGGGGGTCAACACGAGTTGCGGTGTCTTCGGAGTCCCGCTGCTGACAGGCTGTGGCTCGCTCGCCTGGGAGTCGCCGCCTGCCATGGCCGCGTCGCAACTAACGCAGACCACTCGGCCCTTCCGTAGAAAAGCCAGCCCCTTGTCCAGGTCACCTTCGGGGACGGATTCATTGCAAATGTCACAAAAGAGGATTCTCACGGTGCTTCCTGGATCAGTGCTTGGTGCTGAACGCGCATGAGGTCTTTGCGGGCAAAGATCTTGCGAGGGATAGGGTGGGTCGTGCCAGGGAGGCAACTGGCCTTTGAACTCGCGCCCTGGGCTGATTCGAGTAGGCTGGCTGTTCTATTCTTCGCACAAATGAGGGCACAAAGGAGGGGCTTTCTCTGCCCTATTCTGGTGAGAGGGACATTCTTGGGTCATTGGCTTGGGAAGCAGGTCCCTACCTGCAGGCAGCGCCCGGCCGAAAAGACCGACGCCCGCAACGCCCCTCCGCGGAGTCTGTCGTATCCTGGGTTGCAATTAGTCAACTCCTCATGAAACTCTCAGCCAGCACCCGCCGCTCCCTGCACGATATGGGAACCGAGTTCGTGCGCGAGTTCCTCGAAACCGACCTTGTGCGGCATCCGAAGAACACCCACGCCCTCGCTGAACTGGGCCAGATCTACACGAGCATGGAGCTCTGGGACCTCGGCTTGAGCGTCGATCGCCAGCTCGTGAACCTACTCCCCGAGAGCTCCACCGCCTACTACAACCTGGGGTGCTCCCTGGCGCTCCTGGCACTGACCGACGAGGCTCTGCAAGCCCTGGAGCAGTCCGTCGACCTCGGCTACAACGATGCGGACCACATGCTGACTGACGACGACCTCGTGAGCCTGCACGATCAGGGGCGCTTTCGCGCGCTGCTCGAGCGCATTCACACGCTTGCGCACCCATCCTTGGATTAATCCGAAACGGCCTGCGAGCCGCCCTGCGCGAGCGCGCGCCTCAGGAATCCAAGAGCGAATCTCCGGAACGCGCGAACCACCAACCCTGCCAGCGGTCCACGGCCGAGGCGCGTTCGACGGGGCTACCATTGGGATCAAAACCGAAGCGTTCGTGTGTGGCCTCAAAGAGGGCCTGACTGCAAAGGGCACGGGTCATCAAGCGCTTATCGGCGAGCCCTTCCATGAGCACAGGCACCATGGACCAGTCCCCCAGGCGCAAGAGGGTACGAGCCCGTTCCAGCGCCAGATCCAGGTTGCTCGCCGGCGGCCAGGGCAACAGGCGCAAGGGTTCCACCAGGCGCGAATCGCGGGTGGCTCCCAGGGCCGCGAGGGCGGCACCGGCCACATCGGTGCGCGGGTCGAGCACCAAACCGAGCAGGGTTCCGTAGGCCGGTTCGCCCACGCCGGCGAACCACTGGATCAACTCCACGCGGTCGATGCCGTGGGTCCAGGGCAAGCGCTCGGCCTGACTCTCGATCTTGCGTTGCAAGCTGGGCGAAGCCGCCACCCAGGGACCCAGGTTGGCCTGGGTGTTTCCCGAGCCTTGGTCCACGGTCATGCAGGAGGGTGCGAAGAGGGCCACAAGGCTCAAACTGATCAGGAGAGTACGCATGGATCGCTTTGACGGTGCGAGGGAGGAGGCGCGTGGAATCTCACGGGCCTCTTTGCAGGCGAGCTGCAAGAAACGGTGGCAAGAAGAGGAGGGGACCCACTCCTTTCTCGGCCCCTCGCCCCTGGCGCTTGACTGTTCGCGGAGCTTTTTGGTCTAGGAACTCCGCAATGCGCCAAAACCCGCAGCGCAGAGGGCCAGGGCCCCCGCGAGGGCGAAGCGCCAGGCCCCTGGATCCACGCTCTTGGGGGGCCGGGCCGGAGCCAGGCTGCCCGGATCGCTCCAGGGCCTGGGGACCAGGCGCGGGGATCCCGGCAGGCATTCAGCCGCCCGGGGAACCTCACAGCCCAGGCTCATGAGATCCGCTCCGCCAACCCTCTCGCGCAACTCCAGGGTCACTGGCGTCCCGGCCTCAAGGCCCTCGAAGACGCCCGCCAGGGGGGCCCGGCGACGGCGGCGCGGATCGCTCCCGGGTGCGCCCGGTCCCAGGTCGAATTCGAAGCGCGCGCCCTCGAATTCCCGCTCCGAAGACCCGCGAGCGGGAGCACGTACACGAGCCTCGAAACGCAGGGGCCAGGACTCGGGCAGGCCCTCGAGGATCAAGTGCGAAGCGGTGGCTACAAGTCGCGGCCGCGGCTCGCGCTGCCGTTCGCCAGCCAGGGTGTGCAAAAGCGGTGCCATGAGTTGTGGCTCGCCCGCGTAGCCAGGCGCCCAACCCTCCACGGGAGCCGTGGGCCAGGCCGCCACGAGGCCGCCGGCCACCCTTTGCAGGGCCAAGAGCGGCTCTCCCGCTGACACGGATTTCCAGAGACCGCTGGCGCCATCACGCAAGCGCGTGCGCAGATAGCGCGTCAGCGGCGGCGGCTGCAAGGCAGCGGCGCGCCAGGCCGCGACGAGGTCCGCGCCCAGCGCGCCCGCTGCCACGGCGCTCAGCTCGACCTCCAGGTCGCCGCTGCGAATCTGGTCCGCCAAGACCTCGCGGCGAAATACCTCGCCCAGGTCGGCCAGGTCGCCGGCCAGGGCGTAGCCCTCGGGGGAGCCCATGAGTTGCTCGAGAAACTCGAAGTCTGGCTTGGGCCCCGTGGCCAGCAGGCGCAACTCTGAACCGCCAGCGGCGAAGGCAGCCCGAATCGCGGCGCCACGCTCGAGCACATCGAAGGCGTTGTCGTCGCGGCCGTCGGTGAGCATCAGCACCACAGCCGGCCCCTCGCTCCGCTGCCGGACGCGCTGGAGTTCTTCGAGGGCGTAGAGGATGGCCGTGGCCCCGCCGGGTAGTTGCAGTCCTGCCAGGGTGCGCAGAGTCTTCGCCCTGGCTGCGGGCCCTGTACCCAGATCCACCCGGCCGCCCAGCCCTGCGCTAAAAAAACGCAGGCCCAAACTGTCGCCCTCAGGCAGGCAGCGAACGAGTTCCGAGGCAGCCCGGCGCACCTCCTCGAAGGGCTCGCCCGCCATGGAACCGGAACCATCGATCAAGAGCAGCACATCTCGCGGCGGCAAATCATCGCTGGTCCGGGCCAGGGGCAGGGCCTCGGCCAGCAGCCCGTCAGCCCGGGGGCTCGGGTCATCGGGCAGGTCCAGGAGCAGGGGCCAGCCGCCGGCGTGCAGCCAACCGCCGCCCTGGGCCAGAAGGCCCATGACGAGGTCGCGGGGCAGGTCGGCCGCCGGCAGATTCAGGGAAACCAGCACATCGATCTCCCCCGCCAAGGAGAACAGCTCCGGGGGCGTGGTCACGATCCATTGCAAGCCCGGCCACCTGTGGGGGTCGCTTCCGATCCAGGCCCGGGCAGCGGCGATGCCCTCGGGAGCGCAGACCAAGGCCACCAAACGCGCAGGCCCCGCACGCACTTGACCGGAGAGCTGATCATTTTCGGGCAGTGCATCCTCTCCAGCCGGGACGCCCTGGCCAACGAGCCGCGCGCGCACGCGCACCAGACTGCGGCCCGCTGGCGTGGGGCCCAGGTCCACGCGTTCGCTGAAGCGTCCGTAGCCGCCGGAACCTCGGCTGCGTTCAGCCGCGGCGACGCGCACCTCAAACTCGCGACTGGCGCCAGCGAACTCGTGGCTGATGCTGATGATGATCTCGGTCTCTGCACCGGGGGCCGGGTTGGCAACGAGGGCACCCGCCCCGTCGAGGGCCAGATCGATGCGCACGCTCAACGGTTCCCCTACGGCCGGCGCCGAAGGCAAGCGGACATCCATCAGGGCCAGGTCGGGCACCCGCGCCGGCTCAGGCTGGCGCCACTCGATGAGCACCCCCGCCCGTTCCATGCGCGCCAGGCGGCGAGCGGGATCGGGACCGCTGTAGTCGGCCGCGGCCACCAGGGTCAATTGCGCGGAAGAACCTGCGCCGAGGAGTTCATCCTGGGCGGCGAGGAGCGCTGCGTCGAGTTCGGAACCCAAGGCTGCGCGGCCCTCGAGTCCCAGGGCCAGGGTGCGTCCAGCGCGACCCGCGAGGAGGTCCAAAAAGTTCTGCGCCTCTCTTCCCCCGGCCACCCGACGCACTTCTGCACCGTAGACGATTAGATCGAAGGCCTGCCCCGCCGCGCGCGCGGCCCGGGCTTCCCTTTGCACCTGCCGTCGCGCCCACAGCTCCCACCCCGGCCTACGCCGAGTCGTGCCCAGGGATGCGTCCAGGATCACAACCCGCAGGGGCCCTGAAGAGCCCTGCTCCCGATCCGCCCGCGGCAGGGCGCACCAGGCGGCCCAGGCCAGAAGGGCGCAACCCACAGCCAAGCACACCCCGCGCCAGGAGCGAATCACACCGATTTCGCTCCGCGCTCCTCACCCAGCGGAGCGCCAAGGTGTTCGGCGGCCGCGATCCAACCGCCGCCAAGCAGCAGATCGCCGTGGTAGAAGGCCGCTCCCTGTCCCGCCGCCACCGCCATCTGGGGCTCGTCAAAGACAACCCGCGCAAGATCGCCCTCCACGGTCACCGCAGCGCCAGCAGGCACGCAGTGGTAGCGGTGTTGGACCTCGCAGCGAAATTCACCGCTAGCGGGCAAGTCGAAACCGATCCAGTTGAGCTCGTTCACATCCATGGCGCCAAAACCAGCCTCCTCTCGGTGCCCCAGAACGACCCGTCCGCTGGCGGGGTTCAGTTCGACCACATAGAGGGGCTCGCCGCCGCCAATACCGTGGCCGCGTCGCTGGCCGATAGTAAAGTGTTCGGTGCCAAGATGACTTCCGAGGCGCTTGCCCGAGGTGTCCACGAGGTCTCCGGGGTGCAACTCCACGCCGCGCTCGGCGAGAAGCTGGCGGTAGTCATTGGAGGGCACGAAGCAGATCTCCTGGCTGTCGGCCTTCTCGGCTGTGCGCAGTCCGGCCTTGGCGGCCAACTCGCGCACCCGCGATTTCTGAAGCTCGCCGAGCGGCAGACGGGTGCGCGCGAGATTGTCCTCGGCCACGCAGAATAATTGATAGGACTGATCCTTGTGGCGATCCACGCCGCGGCGCACGCGCACGCGGCCCGCCTCGATGGCGAGGCGCGCGTAGTGCCCGGTGGCCACGCCGGCGGCTCCCAGGTCCTCGGCAAAACCTAGCAGCGCATCAAACTTCAGGTCACGGTTGCAGACGGCGCAAGGGTTGGGCGTGCGTCCCCTCGAGTATTCCGAAACGAAGTACTCAATGATGTTCTGGAATTGGGGGCCCAGGTCCAGGGCGTGGAAGGAAACGCCGAGGTGGGCCGCCACCATGCGTGCATCGCGGGCGTCGCTGGCCGAACAGCAGGACTTCTTTTTGGTCTCGCTCTCTGCGATCTTGACCCCGTTGCGCATGAACAGGCCGATCACCTCGAGGCCCTCGCGGGCCAGCATCCAGGCCGCCACCGAGGAATCCACGCCGCCGCTCATGGCGACGACAAAGCGCTTTGATGCGGAGGTGGACGGGGAGGAGCTGGGCATGGCCTTTGGCCTCAGCAGGATACCTGAAGCCCTGCTCCTTTGGCCCTGGTCTTGTACGAGAAGAAGGCCTGCGTTGCGGCCTCCGGATCGCTATCCTCTGCGCCCGGTTTTCCAATTTCAGCAGCCCCACGCCTTTCTTCAGCACCCCCCTCTTCAGCGCCATGCTCTCCCCCGCTCTCCTCGCCCTCGCCCTTCTCCCCCTTCTGGACGACGCCGCTGAAGGCGACGCCAGTGGCACCACAGATAATCCCAGCATGCTGCCCGTCTTCGTCGCCATCGCGGCCGTCTTCTGGTTCGTGATGATCCTGCCCGAGCGCAAGAACCGCAAGCGCCGCGAAGAGCTCCTGGGCGCCCTCGAAAAGGGCGACAAGGTGCTCATGAAGAGCGGCCTATACGGCACCATCTCGCGAGTCGCGGACGACACGATCACCCTGCAAGTGGCCGACGGCGTGCGCATGAAGTTCGCGCGCGAGGCCGTCCAGAGCCTGGCTGACGAGTCCGCTGCGGCCGACAAGAGCGAATCCAAGGGCAGCAGCAAGTAGGCTCGACAAAAGAAAAAAAACCGTCCCGCCCAGGGTGACCACGGCGGGCGGCAAGCGTCTCGGTGGCTGTGGGAGCTTCCATCCGGACACGAGCGCGAACCTATCTGCGCCGTGCGTGGGCTCGCCACGCACCGCGCTCGTTTGCCTTGCTCGGCGCGCCGAGCCGCGCTGAGCTGGGTGCGGTCGGCGAAGAACTCGCGGCTCGCCAACTCCGGCGCGCGGGTTTCAAGCTCCTCGGCCGGCGACTGGCCACGCCCCACGCGGAGGTCGACCTGTGGGCTCGACGAGATGGAGAATCGTGGGTCATCGAGGTCAAGACCGGCCACTGCGCGCGCTTGGGTCGGGACGGCTGGGACCTGCGTTGGCGGCCGGGGCTCTCTCTCGACCAGGCCCAGCGCATGCGCCTGGCCCGGGCGACGGCCTACCTCGCCCGGGCGCCTAGCGAGGATCTCGGAACCCCGCGGGGCCGTCAGTCGCGGGGACGCCTGGCCCTGGTGGAAGTTCTCGTCTGCTCCCGGACGGGTGTCCTGGAAGTCCTGGCACCGGTGGAAATGGACGCCAAGCTCGCAGGCACGAGAAGCTCGATCCCGGGCCACCCAGGGCACCGGGGAGCAAGCTTTAGGACGGGCTTGGGGTAGACTGGGCGGACCTCATGCGCTCCGCCCCCATCGCTCTGTGCCTCCTGTTCGCCGCCGCCTGCCAGATCCCCGGAACAGCCAGGGTGGGCGCCGTGGCCGACACCTCACTACTCTTGCCCGGCGCACGCTCCGGGCCCGATCCCAACCGCCCCCAGGCCTGCGCTCGGCGGCGCGCGCAGCTGGCGCGCTCCCTGCGAAGTGGCCTGGCACTCTTCGCCGCTGGCGAGGAGGGCTCGGGGCGTTTTCAAGCCCAGGTGGACTTCTACTGGTTGACCGGCTTGAACGAGCCCGAGGCGTGCCTGCTGCTGTTCTTCGAGGAAGGCGAGATCATCCTCGAGCGCCTGTTCCTGCCGCCCGCCTCGCCGCGCAAGGCACTCTGGGACGGCGCGCGGCTTTCTCCCGGCAGAGTGGCGAGTGAAGCCACGGGCCTGGGCTCGGTGGTCGCGCTCGACGAACTCGCGAGCGATCTGGGCGTGCTCTTGACCGCGGCACCCGAGGTCTTCGTGCTCGCTGAGGACGAGGACCAGTTGGAAGGCTTCGAGGTCAAGAGCAAGAGCCCGCGGGCGGCACTCTCACGCTTGCAGGCACACCTCGATCCATCCCAGATCGCCGCCCTCGAAACCGCGGTGCAGATCACCCTCGCTTCCCTGGCCGACGCCTTCGTAGTGGCCACGCCGGGAGCTTACGAGTTTCAGGCCGAAGCAGCCATTGAAGGCGGCTTTCGCCGCCGCGGCGCCGAGTTCCGCGCCTTTCCCTCGATCTGCGGTTCGGGCCCCATGGGATGCGTCTTGCACTACCGTGCCAACCAGCGCCAACTCGAAGACGGGGATCTCTTGCTCCTCGATGTGGGCGCGAAGTACGCGGGGCTGTGCGCCGATGTGACCCGCACGATTCCCGTCTCGGGTCGCTTCACGGCGCGCCAGCGGGAACTCTACCGCCTGGTACTCGCCACCCAAGCCCTGTGCGAGAGCGCCCTGGCTCCCGGCATCACCCTGAGCGAGTTGCAACGTATCGCCGAAAAGAGCTTTGCCGACGCAGGCTACGGCGACGCTTTCCGCCACGGCGTTAGCCACCACCTCGGAATCCGCACCCACGATGCCCCGGGCTTTCGAGGCGCCCTTGAACCGGGCATGGTGGTGACCCTCGAACCGGGCCTGTACCTTGTGGACGAAGGCATCGGTATCCGCATCGAGGACGACTACCTGATCGAAGAAAACGGCACCCGCAAACTCTCGGCGGCCCTACCCTCGGACCCCGAGCGCCTCGAAGCGTACATCGCACGGTTGCGTCGCTAGCGCGGATTGTTCATGCAAACGGGCTAGCAGGCTGTCGAATCGCGCCTTTTGCCCACAACGACGGCCTTTTCTCCCGGCCCAACGAATTCTGCGCGGCTTCCAGGCACAACACTCCCCCACGATCGCCAGGCGATCCTCTTTGCATCGCCGCCTCCCGCGTGACAGGTTCACCTCTGGGCGCCTCGCGGTCGATGTAGGCGGGAGAGCCCACCCGGCCCCTTGTGATCCCCCATGCTGCGCGTCCTCAGCCACTACCTGCCCGTCCGAAAAGCACTGCTCGTGCTTTCGGAAACCTTGATCCTGTGGCTCGTCCTGGGATTTGCGGGTACGGTGCACTTGGCCAATCCCGGGCGCGAGTTGCACCGCGCCCTGGCCCACGAACGGGGGGCCATGACTCTCGACGGTGCGCGCTTCCACTGCTATGTGACGGCCTTTCTGCTGGCCGTCTTGGTGCAGTTCGCCATTTCGTTCAACGAGCTCTACGACTTTCGCATCTCCCAGTCGCGCTACGACCGCGCGCGGCACTTCGTGGGCTCCATGGGCTCGGCCATCTTCGTCAGTCTGCTGGCAGTGGGGCTCGCGCACCTCGGCCAACTCGATCCCTTGCTCGACTTCCCCGGGATCTCCCTGGGGCAGAAGGTGCGCATGCTGGTGTTCGCCCTGCTGATCAGCTTCCTGTTGCTGTTCCTGTGGCGCACGCTCTTTCACCACCTTTTGCACCGAGCCAAGTTCTACGACAGGGTCTTGATCCTCGGCTCGAGCAAAGCCGCCCACCTGCTCGCCAAGGAAACCCGCGAACACGCGGACTCGGGCTATGAGATCGCGGGCATCGTCCCCGAACAGCCGAGCACCCAGGCAAGCGTGCCGGGGCTCGACTTCGACGTCGACGAATTCGGCACAGCTGATCTCGTACTCGATGGACTCATGGTCTGCGACAAGGGCTTGGTTCAGGCAGACGCCGCTGCGCCACACCTGAGTCTCGCCGCCCTGGTCGCGCACCTGGACATCAACGAGATCGTGGTGGCTTTTGGAGACCGCCGCGGCAAGTTGCCCATTGATGACCTTCTGCGTTGTCGCCTGGGGGGCACTCCGGTGCGCAGTTACGACGAGGTCTTTGAACGGGTGGCGGGCAAAATCTCGGTGGAGGCCATGCGGCCCTCGTACCTGATCTTCGGCGATGGTTTTGCGCGCCACCCCTGGGCCGACCTCGTCAAGCGCCTTCTGGACCTCGCCGTGGCCCTGCCCATGCTTGCTTGCCTGTGGCCCGTGATGATCCTGACCATGATCTGTGTGCGCATGGGCTCCGAGGGACCGGCGCTCTTTTCCCAGGAGCGCGTGGGCCGCGACGGCCGGCTCTTCACGCTCTTCAAGTTCCGCTCCATGTACGCCGATGCCGAAAAACGCTCGGGTCCGGTCTGGGCCACGAGCGACGACCCGCGCATCACCCGCGTGGGGAATTTTATTCGCAAGACGCGCCTGGATGAGTTGCCCCAGCTCTTCAATGTCATCGGCGGCAGCATGTCCCTGGTGGGTCCGCGCCCCGAGCGAGAGGTGTTCGTCAAGGATCTCGCGCAGGCCATCCCCTACTTCGACCAGCGCCACATCGTCAAGCCCGGCCTCACGGGCTGGGCGCAGATCAATTATCCCTACGGCAACACCGTGGGGGATGCGCTGCAAAAACTTCAGTACGACCTGTTCTACATCAAGTACCAGTCGTTGATCTTCGACCTGTCGATCCTGTTCAACACGATCAAGACCATCCTCTTGCGCCGGGGAACCTGACTTGAGATCAGTCGCCGGCGGTGCGGCGCTGGCGTGCGAGGTGCACGGCGAGCAGGGCCACATCGGGGGGCCGAATGCCCTCGACCCGCGCCACGGCTCCCAGGCTGCGGGGCCGCAGGGCGTGCAGGCGCTCGCGGGCTTCGGTTGCCAAGCCGCTGATGGCGGCGAAGTCGAAACCGGAGGGAATCAAGGTCGACTCCTGGCGCCGCAGGCGGGCCACATCTTCGAGCTGGTTCTCGATGTAGCCCGCGTACTTGATGTCGGCTTCGAGCACCGCCATCAGGGCCGGGTCAAGGTCCAGGGCGAGGAGGGCCGGAATCCCCGCGAAGAGTTCGAAGGCCTTGACCTCGGGCCGGCGCAAGAGCTGGGTCAAGCTCTTGCCGCCCAGCCGTTGCGTGTCGCACAAGCTGCGAGCCGCAAGCACGGCGCCCTCGCGCTGGCGGTAGGCCTCGTACTGCTCGCTGGACACGAGCCCCAGTTCGTGGCCCAGGGGCGTTAGGCGGCGGTCGGCGGTGTCGTGCCTGAGCAGCAGCCGATACTCGGCGCGACTGGTGAACATTCGATAGGGCTCGCTGGGATCGGTAAGCACCAAATCGTCCACCAGCACGCCGATGTAGGCTTGGTGACGGGCAAGGACAAAGGAGGCGCGGTCCTGCACCCAGAGGGCCGCATTGGCTCCGGCCACAAGGCCCTGGACCGCGGCCTCCTCGTAGCCCGAAGTGCCGTTGATCTGCCCCGCCAAAAAAAGCCCCGGCACGCTGCGCAGGGCCAGGTGCCCGTCGAGCTGGCTGGGTCTGACAAAGTCGTACTCGACGGCGTAGCCGTGGCGCAGGCAACGAGCCCGGGAGAGGCCGGGGATCGTGCGCAGAAAGGCATCCTGCACCTCGGCGGGCAGGGAAGTCGAAACTCCGTTGGCGTAGATCCAGTCGGTGTCGAGCCCTTCAGGTTCGAGGAACAACTGGTGCCGGTCGCGGTCCGCGAAGCGCATCACCTTGTCCTCTACCGAGGGACAGTAGCGCGGCCCCACGCCCTGGATGCGGCCAGCGTACATGGGCGCGCGGTGGATGTTCTCGGTGATGATGGCGTGGGTGCGCGGGTTGGTCCAGGTGATGTGACAGGAGCGCTGTTCGAGCTTTGGAAAACTCGCCCGCGGTGTGCGCCAGGAGAAGGGCTGGGGATCGCTGTCACCGGGCTGTTCGTCCAACTCGTCGAAAGCGATGCTGCCCGCCGCCAGGCGCGGCGGGGTGCCGGTCTTCAGCCGTCCTTGGGAGAGTCCCAGGCGCGCGAGGTCGCCGTCGAGTCCGCTGGCCGCCGGTTCGCCGGCGCGACCACCAGCGGCCTGCACCTCGCCGGTGTGCATTACGGCTCGCAAAAAAGTGCCGCAGGTCAATAGCACCGCCGAGGCGCGCAAAACGCTGCCGTCCGCCAGGCGCACGCCGCGCACCCAGGGCCCGCGCTCCGCGCCTGCGAGATGAGCATGGCTGCCCTCCTCGATGACCAGACCGATGACGCTGGCCTCGATGACTTCGACCCCCGCCGCCGCGGCCACCGCGGCCACAACCGCCTCTCGATAACGATGGCGGTCGGATTGACAGCGGGGCGCATGTACGGCGGCGCCCTTGCGAGTGCCCAGGGTGCGGAACTGAATACCCGTGGCGTCGGCCACGACTCCCATCAAGCCACCAAGGGCGTCGAGCTCCTTGACCATCTGGCCCTTGCCCAGGCCGCCGATGGCCGGATTGCAGCTCATCTCGCCAAGGAGCCCGCTGGCGAGGGTCAAGAGCTTGACCTGCGAGCCCAGGCGCGCCGCCGCCAAGGCCGCTTCGACGCCAGCGTGGCCGCCCCCCACCACGATGAGATCGCTGGCTTCGGCCTGGGGCCGGGGGTGGGTGTGGTCGCCGCGCTGGGCGGGATCGAGGGGCTCTGAGCTGCTCATGGGGGAATCGACCGGCTATTAGACCCGCCTCAGGAGCCCCTGACGAGCCTCACTCGGATTCGACCCAGAACGGGCTTTCCCCAGGTCTCCCTCAATGGCCTCGGGGCCATTGGACGAAGGAAGCTCCATGTACTCCTGGATCTTCCGACACCGCGCGCGCCTGCGCGCCCTCTACGGCCCGGCGCAACAGCACCTGGAACCCGTGGGAAAATCTGCCGAGATGGAGGACGACGCCGAGAGCGAGAAGCCGGGCAAGCCGCGCCTGGCGCCGGGCACCGTGGTGCGCCGGGATCGCTGGGTCTTGGTGGCGCCCATGCCCCGGCGAGTGGGCTGAGAGCACGCGCCAGGCCCGCTTCAAACGCCGGCGATTTGGAGAGCGCAACATTCGTGCTGGCGAAGGGGTAGAGTGGTGCCACGCGCAGGCCGCCTGGCCGCCCCACCTCGATGAAGACCTTCAAGAGACTCGTGCTCGTCCTCGCCCTCGCCGGCCCGCTCCTGGCAAGCCCGAGAGCTCAGGCACACGACCAGGCCGACGAAACCGAGCGAGCGACCCTGGAGGAACTTCTCGAGCGTTATCGGGCGCAGCGCGACAAGCTCTTCGATCTCTACCGCGGCAGGCTGCAGGAAGTCCTCGAGGAAATCGAGGCGGCCTTCGAGAGTTCCCAGCCAAAACGCCTGGCCACCCTGCGGATCCGTCTACACAAGGTGGCCCTGGAAGCCACGCCGCTCCTGGTCCCCTGGCTCGATCCAGGCATCAAGCCCACGGATGCCGAGGCAGGGCGCGCCAGGGAAGTCGCCCGGGCCTTGGCGGCCCTGCCCACCCGCTCGATCACCCGCGACCTGCTCGCCATCCTCTCTGGGGGCTCCACGGCCGGTCGCGAAAACGCCCTCGAAGTGCTGGCCCACAGCGACGATCCCGAGCGCGTGGCGCCCGCCCTCGTAGCCCATTTTTCCACGGCCTTGGACTCGCGCAAGGGCGCCATCTTGGCGGCCATCGCCACGATCGGTGGCACTCAAGCTGAACTATTCCTGGGGCGCATCCTGAACGACCCCGATCCCAAACTGGTCAAGCTCAGCCTGGAAGCCCTGGCCCACGCAGGCGTTGAGACCGCCGCGGCGCGCATCGCTGAGTTGCTCCAAATTCCCACCAAGGCCACCCCCCTTGTCGTGGAGATCGTGGCCTACTATCGAGCCTGCCCCGCGGTCATCGACGACGATCTGTGCGAGTTGCTCATGGGGCTTGCCGAGGCCTTGGCCCAAAAGCCCAACGAAGCCGTCTTGATACTGGGCCTCTTGGCCGAAGCCCACGAAGAGTGGGACTCAAAGCTCAAGCGCCGCCTGCGCAAGCTCGCCGAAGCGAGTGTTCCGCGGATCCAGGACGCCAGCCTTGTCGCCCTGGCCCGCTCCGGCGACCGCAGCTCCAGGAAGAAGCTCCTCGACCCCCACGATGCGCGCATCAAGCGCAACGCCACGTCGGCCTCGGCCTGGCAGGAGCGCGCCCAGCTCAACTACAAAATCGCTGAGTACAAGGACGCCATCGATGACTACACCGAAGCCGTGCGCCTCGGAGAGGCACGCGGTTATCCTCGCGCCGACAACTACATCGGTGTTGCCAGGTGCTACGCGCAACTCGGCAAGCTGCGCGACGCCAAGGCCTGGCTGGAACGGGCACCAATCTCGATCAGCGCCCTGCGCGGCCTGGCCCGCGATCCGGTCTTCGCCGAGATGCTGGCGCATGAAGAATACCGCAGGGTGTTCCGTCTCAAGGACGACTGAGCCATGCAACGCACCGGCTGGGTCAGTTCCCAGATTTTTCTCCAGCACGACACCGGCCCCGGGCACCTGGAGTGCCCGGGCCGCTTGCAAGCCATTTGGAAAGCCCTCGCGCAGAGCGGCCGGGACCAAGTTCTCGACTCGCGTGAACCGCGCCAGGCCGGCCTGGACGAGATTGGCCGGGTGCACCAGGGCGACTATGTGCAGCGGGTGCAGGCGACCATCCTGGACGGCGCGACCCAACTCGACCCCGACACCCCGGTTTCGCCGGGCTCCTGGAAAGCCGCCCTGGCCGCCGCCGGCGGCGCCATCGAAGCCTGCGAGCGGGTGCTGGCTGGCGAGTGGAAGAATGCCTTCCTGGCCGCACGCCCGCCGGGACACCACGCCGAGTATGAGAGCAGCATGGGCTTCTGCATCTTCAACACGGCCATGATCGCGGCGCGCCATCTGCAAGCCAAGCTGGACATCGAGCGGGTGGCCATCCTCGATTGGGATGTGCACCACGGCAACGGCAGCCAACATCTCTCCGAGCGCGACCCGTCCATCTTCTACGCCAGCGTGCACCAGGCGCCGCATTTTCCCGGCACCGGCGCCCGCGAGGAGCGCGGCTTGGGCGCCGGCGAGGGCACCGTCCTGAATGTGCCCCTCGCGGCCGGAGCGGGTGACGAGGAATTCGTCGCTGCCCTCGAAGACGATTTGCTACCGGCCATCGAGGAGTTCGATCCCGAATTTCTGATCATCTCAGCGGGCTTCGATGCCCACGCAGGCGACCCGCTCTCCGACACAAGGGTCACGGACGCGGGCTTCATGCGCATGGGCCAGGCGGCTCTGGCCCTTGCGGGCCGGGCCGCCGAGGGACGCGTCCTGACGGTGCTCGAGGGCGGCTACAACCTCGAATGCCTCTCCCGCACGGTCAACGACCATCTCGGCCTGCTCCTCGAAGCATGAGACTCGACACCCACGACCACGACCGCGACGGGGCGGGTCTCAAGCACATCTACCCCGTGGTATCTCGGCGCGCCGGCGGCCTGTCCATCGGCATCAACCTCAACCCCAACAACGCCTGCAACTTTCGGTGCGTCTACTGCCAGGTCCCCGAACTTGTGGCGGGCAAGGCCGAGACCTGCGACCTCGATCTGCTCGAGAAGGAACTGCGCGAATTCCTTGAGTGGGTGCTCAACGGCGACTTCATGGAGAGCGTCGTACCCGAGGGGTCGCGACGCTTGAACGATCTGGCCTTCTCGGGCAACGGCGAGCCCACGAGTGCCCCCAACTTCGACGAAACCGTGACTCTGGTGGGCCGCATCATGGAGGAGTTCTCCCTGATAGGTCAGGCCAAGTTGATCCTGATCAGCAACGGTTCCCTGTGCGAACAGGAACCGGTCCAACGCGGTCTGCAGTCCCTGAACCAGATCGGCGGCGAGGTCTGGTTCAAGCTCGATGCGGCCACGTCCTCCGGCCAAGAGCGGATCAATTCCTACACAGGCGGCCTCGCGCGGGTCAAAAAGAACCTGGCAGCCTGCGCCGGCACGGCCCCCACTTGGCTCCAGACCTGCCTCTTTAGCATGGACGGCGAGCCCCCTGGCCGCGAGGAACGCGCGGCCTACCTCGATTTCTTGCGCTGGACACGCGCTGCGAGCATCGATCTATCGGGCGTCCTACTCTACGGCCTGGCGCGGCCCTCCCTGCAACCGGAAGCCGAGCGCCTCGCAGCCCTCGATAAAGCCTGGCTAGAAGCCTTCGCCGAGGAAGTACGCACGACGGGACTGGAAGTGCGCGTTAGCCCGTAAGGGTCCGGGCCATATCCACAGGTTGGACGGCTCTGCCTCTAGGAACGCTCGCGCAGTTCGCGGCGCAGAACCTTCATCACCGTGGACTTGGGTAGCTCGTCGAGGAACTCTATCTTGCGCGGCACCTTGTAGGCCGCCAGGCTCAAGCGCGCGAAGGCGTCGATTTCCTCGATCGTCAAGGTTTTGGAGGGCATCATCACGATGAACGACTTGACCGTTTCGCCACGGCGTTCGTCGGGCACGCCGATGGTCGCCGACTCGAGGATGTCGGGGTGCGCCATGAGCACGCCGTCGACCTCGTCGGGGTAGACCTTGAAGCCGGCGGCGGAAATCATGTCCTTCTTGCGACCCACGATGCGCACATAACCATCAGCGTCCATGGTGGCCAAGTCGCCGGTGTACAGCCAACCGTCCTTCAAGGTGAGCGCTGTCTCCTCGGGCCGGTTCCAGTAGCCGCCCATGACCTGGGGACCATGCACGAGCAGCTCGCCTTCCTCGCCAAAGGGCAGCTCGCGGGTGCCCTCATCGACATCGACCACCTTGACCCGCGTATCGGAGACCGGCAGGCCCACGCTGCCGATCTTGCGCGTGCCGCAGAGGGGATTGCAAGTGGCCACGGGCGAGGTTTCGCTCATGCCAAAGCCCTCGACGATACGCGCGCCAGTGAGAGCTTCGAAACGCCCTAGAACATCGTCGGGGATAGGTGCCGAGCCCGAGAAGCAGGCCTTGACGCTGCTAACATCGTGCTTCTCGATGCCGGGGAAGTTGTTGAGGCCATTGAAAAGTGCAGGCACGCCTGGAAAGACTGTCACGCGGTACTTGGCGATGCTGGAGACCAGCAATTTGAAGTCGCGTGGGTTGGGCATGAGCACCATGGCCGAGCCGCTGCGCACCGACCAGTTCATGCCCACGGTCATGCCGAAAACATGGAAGAGAGGCAGGCAGATCAGAGTCACCTCGTGGCCGCGCTCCAACTCGGGGAACCAGGCCTGGATCTGCTCTACATTGACCGTCAGGTTGCGGTGCGTAAGCATGGCGCCCTTGGAAACGCCGGTGGTGCCGCCGGTGTATTGCAGGACCGCGAGGGAATCCATGGCCACCTTCGGCCGGGGAGGATCGGCGGGCGTCCGGGCGATCAGATCGGAAAAGGAATGCACGCCGGCCTCGGGGCGCACCTTGGCGTAGAGCGGCGGGTCCTGGCGCTTTAGCTTGAAGGGCGCCAGGAAGTTCAGGGGAAAGCGCAGGTACTCAGGAATCGAAGCTGTGATGTAGTTCTTCGGGCAGAGCTGCGAGCGCGCCGGGCGCACGACTCTGTCCCAGAGAAAATCCGCCGTGACCGCCAGGACACACTCCGAATCCTCCCACTGGTGCTCGATTTCGCGGGCGGTGTAGAGCGGATTGGTCAGCACCACCTGGGCGCCGATGGTAAGCGCGGCGTAGTAGGCGATCACGGTCTGGGGCAGGGTCGGCAGGTGGATCGCCACCCGCTGGCCAGGCTCTACCCCCAGGCGCGCCATGGCCGTGGCCAGAGAATCGACATCGGCCTGGAGTTCGCGGTAGCTCATCCTGCGGCCCATGAACAGGATCGCGGTGGCCTCTGGCAACTCCCGGGCGGTGCGCGAGAGGAGTTCCCCAACGGGGACATCGGGGTAGTCGAGACTCGGCGCAACGCCGGGGTCGTAGTGATCGTGCCAGATGCAGTGTTCCAAGCGTGGTTCCTCGCGAAGCGGTTCCTCCCCAAGTCGAATGGATGCTACCGAATCGCTGGGCGGCATTCTCCTCTGGATATCTTCAGGAACACAGGAGCACGCTCAAGCGCTGCTGGTACTCGAGGGTCAGGGGGTCAGCGGGCCCGAGGGCCGTGAAGACATCAATCAGAGCCTTGCGGGGCGCATCGTCGTCATGGTGCAAGTCGGAGATGCAGACGCCCAGGAGTTCCTCGAGGCCCTCGGCGCACTGGCCGCCGGCCACCAGGGCCTTGCCGTACTCCAATCGTTTCTCGATGTTTTTCGGCTCGGCTGCGAGGGCCGCGCGTAGGTCATCGAGGTCGCTGGCTCCCTGGCCGAGCCCGATGCGCGCGAAAACGGAACGGGCGGCGGGAGATTGGGCCTCCTCGGGGGTCAGGGCTTCGAGCTGCACGGCGGCCTCGGTGCTGTGGCCCTGGGCGCAAAGCACACGGGCCAGGGCGATGCGCAGGCAGCCCTCGGCGCCCGGGCTCTCGAGGGCCGTTTCCAGGAGAGTCCGGGCTCCCGCGAGATCGCCCGTTTCCTCCAACGCGGCGGCTCGTTCGACGGTGTCGTCGGGTTTCGTGAGAGGGCCGAGGTGAGCAGCGAGAAACTCCTCGATCTTGGCTGCGGCCGGAGCACCGGCAAAGGCGTCGAGGGGCACGCCGTCCTTGATCAGCACCGTGGTGGGCACTTCCTGGATGCGAAAAGCCTGGGCCAGATCGGGGTTCGCCGCGCCATCGCAGCGCCCCACGACGAAAGCCCCACGACTCTCCTGGCTCATCCGCACCAAGGTAGCTTCCAGGCTATCGCAGGCCTTTTCGCCCGGAATGAAAAACGCGAGCAGCACAGGTGTGGTGTTCGAACGCTGAATGACCGCGCTCTCGAAGTTTGCCAAGGCGACATCGAAGACGGGGGGATCCTGGGTCATCATTCTTCCTGGTTCTCTTGGTTTTGTTTTTTGGGAGGGCATGGATTAGAGGTCCCCGCCCACCGCTTCTAGGGCAGCCCGGGCGCGGCTCTTGAGCCGGTCGAGGCGCGGGTCGGCGGAAGGCGCGTCGGGCAGGCTCTCAAGGAGCAGCCTGGCCAGGCGATCGAGGGCCAAGGGGCGCAAGTCGCCAACGCTCTTCTGGCCTTTGGTGAGCAGGTAGGCCCGCAATTCGCCCGCCGAGTCCACGAAGCGAAACTGTTCGAGGTCGCACCCCGAGGCGCCCCAAAAGCGCGTCTCGCCCAGGGCTGCCAGGTGCTCCTCGCAAGCCGCCTTGAGGCGCGCCACCAGCCCCGACTCAAGAGGCACCAATGCGGCGTTACCCGTGCCCACGATCAGCAGGTCCTGCGCCTCGTTCCAGCGCAGGTAGAACTCGCCCCGGCGGCAGGAGCGCAACTCGAGGCCGATGGTGTTGCCGATCCTATTCGTCGCGGCGCGGGCGATGGCTGGTAGAGCCGGCCAACGGCCCTGGGCCCGTTTGCGCGCGGCGACTTCAATGGCTTGCAAAGCCTCGCGATTCGCGGCCTCACCCGGAGCCAGGCCGGGATCGAAACCAAAGTCATCACCCAGGCGTTGTTTCAGAATGCGCGCCGCGTCGAAGCGCGCCTGGGCGCCCAAGGGCAGGCGAAAGTAGCGATCCTCGCGCTTGAGGTCCTCCACGAGAAAGCGCAGGGCAGCCCCGTCGCCCCAGGCGTCGAGCAGCGCCGCCGCCGCCCGGCGCACGCTGCCATCGCAGTCGCGGAGCAGAGCGCGCACCTCGTCCTGCAAGTCGCGGGCGTCCAGGAGTTGCAGACCGTCGAGGGCCGCGTGGCGAACCTGCCAGATGTGATCCCCAAGGCAGGCCGCAAACCTCTGCACCTCGCCCTCTTCCGCAGTGCGGGCCAGGGAGCGCGCCGCTGGGCCGCGCCAGGGAAAGTCCAGGTCGAGGAGCACGCGCCAGAGCACTCCGCGCAGTTCGGCCTCGCCAAAGTCGGCCACAATCTCGACCACATGGGGGCCGAGGTCCACGAGCCCCTGGCCCTGCGCTCCCGCCAGACTCGCGATGCGCGCCGCCGCAGGCGCGCCGAGTTGCGAGAGCCGCCGCGCAGCCTGGGGCCGCACCGCCGCCCGTCCCGTGCGCGCCAGCTTCAAGTACTTCTCGATCTTCGCGGCGATTGCGTCCCGAGATTGCCCTTGCGGCTCCTCGGAAGACAGCGCGCTGCCCCGGGCCATGCCAGCAGTCAGGGCCAAGAACGAAAACACCAAGAACCACCCGGCTGCCGGCCGCCAGCCCATTACAGGGAATCGATGGTCAGGCGAAAGATGCTCTCGATGAACTCGTCTTCGTCGAACTCCTCGCCGGCGGAGAAGACGCCTTCGAGTTCGAGTTCGGAGGGCGTGAAGGTGGTCGTACCGTCTTCGATGATTACGCGCACGAAGTGTTGCAACTTGGAGGTGCCACAACCGCAGGAGTCGTTGGTCAGGTCGAACCACGATTCCCCTTCAAGGGTTTCGCTCTGCATGTAGCCCGAGAGCTGCACGGTTTCGCCATCGAGGGCCAGGACCCAATCGGGCAGCTCGTCGCCCACCTCGAACTCGATGTTGTTCAGGCGCAACATGCTCACTTCGTGCACCTCGGGCGCCAGCCCTGAACTGCAAAGGACCAGGCCGAGCAAGCCGCAAGCGTGGAGAAGTTGTGTCTTGACCATGATTGGCGAGCGCCAGCGCGCCCTCGCCCCACTATACCCGAGCCAGCTCCATCCGTCTCGACCTCTCCCCCGGCGGGCCCAGGGGCCGACTTCGGCAGCCTGGGAATTATCCTGCGTGCCCAACGGGGAAGCCCCCAACGCCTGGCGGCGGAGTGGGTCATCGGCGTGAACTACGACAACTCGCAACTCGCAGAGGGACTCCCATCCACGCCGATATCGAGGACGATCGCACAGTCTTCACGGCCGAGTGAATCCGCCCCGGTCCCCGGGCCTCAGTCCTCCAGCTGCACGGCGCTGGCGCTCATCTTGTAGATGCCCATGGCAAACCCAGCCTCATCCTGGGTGCCGCCCAGGGAGAGGGTGCCGTGGACGCGCATGGGCAGGTAGGGCCGGTATTCGGCGGTCTCGCCCGGAATCATGAGCACATCGATCCACTCATCGGGCATGGGCGAGCCGCCGAAGCAACAACCAAGCAGGTCGCGCACGAGCATGAAGTCCCCTACCCGGCCCTGTTTCATGTCGCCCGGGATCATGTAGCCCACGATGGAAACCTCGCGCTCGCAGAGGTCCAGGAGCTCGCTCGGGAAGGCCAGGTACTTGGCGTCATCCCCGTCGTACTCCTCCGGGAAGAGCATCAGGTCGAGCATGGCATCGACATCGTAGTCCACCAGGGAGAGGTCCTGGTAAGTGATCTCGAGCTCGGCATCTTGCTCCTCGGCGGTCCCGGGCGTTGGCTGCGCGGCGGTTGCTGCGGCCGCGGAGTGGCCCTGCGCCGCTGCGCCCGGCGACTCGCGAGGATCGTCCGGAGTTTCGCCCGGCGGGTCCTCGGAACCGTCGATGGCGGCGCCCCTGGGCAGTTCCCCCGTGAACGCCGCGGGCGAGTTGTCGGCGCAGGCCGCGAACAGAGCTGCACCCAGGGGCAGGGCGATTCTCGAGGCCGCGCTCATGTGCGCGCCAGGGTCAGAGCCACATCGGTGCTATAGGCCTTCAGAGCCGGCAAAATGCCGGCCGCGGTGCCCAGGACCACCAGACCCAAGGGCGTCCAGACAAGGGCTGGGTGCCAGGCCCAAACCTCCAGCGCCACGCCGGTTTCGGCGGCCACAACGCGGGCGGCCACGGCCATGATCCCGGCCTGCACCAGGAGCCCGAGCAAGCTACCCGCGAGTGCGATGGCGGCGGCCTCCAAAATGATCACCGCCGAGACCGTGCTGCGCCGCGCGCCCAGGGTGCGCAGGATGGCGAACTCGCGGCGGCGCTCGTTCATGGTGTTGTAGAGGCTGGCGAGGATCGAGCCCGCGGCCACCACGACCACGAGATAGGCCACCAATTCCAGCACGCGCTGGACCCATCCGAGCTTGTTGAAGAGCTTGCCCACCGACTCCGAGATGGGCCAGGCGAGGGTCGCGCCGCGGGAGGCGCGACTGTACTTGCCCTTGAGCTTGAAGCCCGCGCCGCGGCCTTCGAGTTTGAGCATGACCGCGCTGAGTTGTTTGTGCTCGTCGGCGATGGGCTCGCCGTCCGCGGGCACAAAACTCTCCCCGCTGCCGAAAAGTTCGTGACCGCTCATGCGGAAGATGCCCTCGATAGGAATCCAGATCACGCGGTCGCTGGGAGAGCCCGTGGACTCGAGCACGCCCACCACGGCGTACTCCTCGTCATGAGCGTGGTCCGCCGGTCCAGCGGCCACGCCGTGGGAAGGCTGGAAGTGGCTGCCGAGGGAGAGGCCCGTCTCACGAGCCACCGCCGCGCCGATGACGGCCTCGCGGCGGGAAATGTCGAAGGGCCGGCCGGGGGGCGCAAACTCAAAGCGCTGGCCTGCTGAATATTCAAACTCGTCAAAGATCTTGGCATCGGTGCCCACCACGCGAAAGCCCTTGAAGTGATCCCCCACGGCGTAGGGCACGGCCAAGGCCACCAGGGGATCGGCGGCGATCTCCTCGTACAGATGCCAGGGGATGTTGCCCGGCGAAGTTTCGAGGTGGAAGACGGTGTTCAAAACGAGTTGCAGATCGCTGCCCCGGGCGCCGAGCACCGCGTCGTAGCCGAGGGGGCCGCCGGCGAAGGCCAGGCGGCTCTGGCGGGCCACGGAAAAAACAGCCATGACAAGTCCCGCCGCCAGGGCCACCGAGGCCAGGGTCACCGCCGTGGAGAGGGCGTGTTGGCGCAGACTCCTCTGCACGATGAGAAACACGGGGCTCACTGCGGGGCGCCCTCCGCGGCGCGGTTGATTTCGTCGAGGTCCAGCCTGCGGTCGAAGGCCAAGAGGATTTCGGGGTCGTGGCTCACGAGCAGCAGGGCGGCAGAGTGGCGTTCGCAGGCGGCGCGCAAAAGCGCCAGGGCTGCGGCGGCGTGCTGGGTGTCAAGGCTGCCCGTGGGTTCGTCGGCCAGCACCAGGGCGGGCCGTGAAGCCAGGGCTCGGGCCACGGCCACGCGCTGGCGCTGGCCGCTCGACAACTCGTGGGGACGGTACTGGAGACGATCTTCGAGGCCCACCTCCACCAGCAACTCGCGGGCGAAGTCGAGGTCGCCGCCCGCGCCGAAGAGCATGCCCAGGGCCACATTTTCCAGGGCGCTGTAAGCCCCGAGCAGATTAAAGGTCTGGAAGACATAGCCCACATCCTTGGCGCGCATGACATCCCGTTCACTCTCACTGAGGCTCGAGAGTTCGCGGCCGCAGACCTCCAGGCGGCCCGAATCGGGGGTCAAGAGCCCTGCGATCAAATTCAAGAAGGTCGTCTTGCCCGAACCGCTGCGGCCGGCCAGGGCAACCTGGGCGCCGGCTTCGAGGTGGAACTCGGGCACATCGATGACGAGTTGAGACTCGCCATCGGGAGCTTTGAAGCTCTTTTTGAGATCGGTCAGCTGGAGGATCGGGGGCACGGCGGAATTGTACGCCCTCGCGCTGCCCGTTGCCCGACTGGGACGGGGCACGCTAGCCCGGATCACTCATGCAAACGCCCACAAGACTTCGCAATCGGCCGCCTTCGGCAGCCTCTCGTCCCCTGACGGCACTGTTCGAATTCCGCCGTTCAGGACGACCCTACAGAGGCTGGGGCTCCTCCAGATGCCGATACCTCATACTCCGAGGAGCTCAAGAATCGAGCGGGCCACATCGGCAGCACTCACCGAACTGGTCTGTACGGTGAATTCGCAGCGTTCGTAAAGCGGTTCGCGCTCGGCCAGCAAGGTTTGTAACTCTTCCATGGCCTGGGGCCGATTGCGCATGGGCCGCCGGTCGCCCTGGAGCGCCACCCGTTCCATGTGCTCCGCGGGCTGCGCCTTGAGCCAGACCGTGCGGCAGGTCAAGCAGAGCCGCGCGTAGTTCTCCACGCTGGCCACGATGGAACCGCCCGTGGCCAGCACCAGGCGATCGCCGCTGGAGAGCACCCTTTCCAGGGCTTCGGCTTCGAGGCGGTGGAAGTACTCGGCGCCATGGCTGGCGAAGATGTCGCCCAGGGGCAGCCCGGCGAGGTCTTCGACTTCCGAATCGAGCTCCACGAAGGGCACTTCGAGGGCCGTGGCCACCAGGCGCCCCACGGTGGATTTCCCGGCGCCGCGCAGGCCCACCAGAGCCACCCGCTCGCCGAGATAGCCATCCGAGGAGAAATCGCACAGCTCGGGCAGGCTGAGCGAGAGGGCTGCGGCCAGTTGGGCCAGCTTGCGCAGGCTGGGATTGGCCTGGCCGGCCTCGGCGGAGGTCAGGTAGCGACGACTCACGCCCCCCTCGCGGGCGAGGTCCGAGAGGGAGAGACCGGCGGCCTGGCGCGCCCTGCGCAGGCGCTTGCCAAAAGACTCGAGAAGAGGGTTGTTCGCCATGGATTGAGCGATATAATACTCTTTTTGCTGCCATGTGAGCAATATATTTCCCACTCTTGCTCAGCTCCCGGGGCTCCCGAATCTGGAGATCCCCTAACCTCCCAGCCCCCGCCCCGATGACCGCCACCGCCACCGAGCCCGGCTGCGCCGAGCGCATCTCCTTCCAGGCTTCCCCCGAGACTTACCGACATTGGACCCTCGCTGTCGACGGCGATCTCGCCACCCTGACCATGGATGTGGACCCGGGGGGCGGCCTGAAAGAAGGCTACGAGCTCAAGCTCAATTCCTACGACCTGGGAGTGGACATCGAGCTGGCCGACTGCATCTCGCGCCTGCGCTTCGAACATCCACAGGTGCGCTGCGTCACGATCACCGGCAACTCCGACCGCGTCTTCTGCGCCGGCGCCAACATCGTCATGCTGCGCACGAGCCAGCACGGCTTCAAGGTCAACTTCTGCAAGTTCACCAACGAGACGCGACTGTACCTTGAGGACGCTTCAGAGAATTCGAACATGCGTTTTCTCGCCGCCCTCAACGGCACCGCATCCGGTGGCGGTTACGAACTCGCCATCGCCTGCGACAAGATTCTCCTGATCGATGACCGCAACAGCGCGGTGAGCTATCCCGAAGTGCCGCTGCTCGGTGTACTACCCGGCACAGGGGGCCTGACACGCATCACCGACAAGCGCCAACTGCGCCGGGACCTGTGCGATGTTTTCGCCTGCGTGGCCGAGGGCATCAAGGGCAAGCGCGCCGTGGAGTGGAACCTCGTGGACCGCATCGCGCCGCTCTCCAAGTGGGAGGAAGAGGTCGCCTCCATGGCCCGCAAGACCGCCGATGAGTTGCCCCTGCGCGATGTACAGGGCATCACCCTCGATCCCATCGTGGGTGTTTGGGACGGGGACGAACTGCGCTACAAGTTTGTGACCCTGAAGTTCGACCGCGCCGCCCGCACGGTGCAACTCGAGCTTCGGGCCCCCGAGGAATGCCCCACCAGCGCCGCTGCCGCCCACGGGCAAGGCAGCAACTTTTGGGCCTTGAGAGCCTTCCGCGAGCTCGACGAGGCGCTCCTCGAATTGCGCTTCAACGAGCCTGAAATCGCCCTGGTGCTCGTGCGTGCCACGGGCTCGGCGAGTACCGTGCAAACCACCGACGCCCTGCTGGCCGATAGCGACCACTGGTTCACCCGCGAGACCCTGCACCTGCAAAAGCGCGTACTCAAACGCCTCGACCTGACCGCCAAGAGCTTCTACGCCGTGGTGGACAGGGGCACCGCTTTCGTGGGCAGCTTCCTCGAATTGCTGCTGGCCTGCGACCGTAGCTACATTCTGAACGACCCCGACATCGAAGTACGGCTCGGAGTGACCGCCGCCAATGGCGGGTCCCTGCCCATGTCCAACGGCATCTCGCGCCTCGCCACGCGCTTTCTCGCGGACCCTGAGTTGGCCGCCGCCGTCTTGGACGAGGGACCACAACTCTTCGACGCCGAACGCGCCGACGAGTTGGGCCTGGCCACCTACGCCCCCGACGAAATCGACTGGGAAGACGAGCTGCGCATCGCCATCGAAGAGCGCGCCGCCTTCTCGCCCGACGCCCTCACGGGCATGGAAGCCAACCTGCGTTTCGCCGGTCCCGAGACGATGGAGACCAAAATCTTCGGGCGCCTTTCGGCCTGGCAGAACTGGATCTTCCAGCGCCCCAACGCCGTGGGCGAGCGCGGCGCGTTGACTTGTTACGGAACGCCCCAATCCCCCGAATTCAGCCGTTTGCGGACCTGATCCAGCCCAGCACTCCGCTCCCGCCCGCTCCCACGACCCCCACTGTTTAGGCCCTCATGACCGCCATCGACTACAGCCAGAAAATCCCCAACAATGTCAACCTCAGCTCGGACAAGCGCCTGCAACGGGCCCTGGAGAACTGGCAGCCCGACTACATTGATTGGTGGCAGTCCGCCGGACCCACCGACTTCAGTCAGAACGATATATACCTGCGCACGGCGGTCAGCGTCGAGAAGGACGGGTGGGCCCACTTCGACTATGTAAAAATGCCCGACTACCGTTGGGGCATCTTCCTCGAGCCCGGCACCTCGGAGCGCAAAATTGGATTTGGCGACCACGCTGAAGAACAAGCCTGGCAGGAAGTGCCTGGCGAGTACCGCAATTGGCTGCGGCGCCTGATCGTGACCCAGGCCGACACCGAGCCGGCCTCGGTTGAGCAGCAACGCCTCCTGGGCCACAGTGCGCCCTCGCTCTACGACCTGCGCAACCTGTTCCAAGTCAATGTGGAAGAGGGCCGCCACCTGTGGGCCATGGTCTATCTCCTGCACTCGTACTTTGGCCGCGATGGCCGCGAGGAAGCCGCAGAACTCCTCGAGCGGCGTTCGGGCAATGCCGACCACCCGCGCATCCTGGGAACCTTCAACGAACCCTGTGGAGATTGGCTGTCGTTCTTCTGCTTCACCATGTTCACCGACCGCGATGGCAAGTTTCAACTCCTGGCCCTGGCCGAGAGCGGCTTTGATCCTCTGGCGCGCACATGTCGCTTCATGCTCACCGAGGAGGCCCACCACCTGTTCGTCGGCCAGACCGGGATTGGCCGGGTGATCAAACGCACCTCGGAGGTCATGGTCGAGAACCCCGGCAAAGATGTCCGCGAGTACGGCGCGATTCCCTTGGATCTCATCCAGCGCTACATCAACTTCTGGGCCTCCTCCAGCACCGATCTATACGGCGCTGAGATCTCGAGCAACGCGGCCAACTTCTTCCGCTCGGGACTCAAGGGTCGCGCCTATGAGACGCGTTACGAGGACCACCAGGCTCTCGAAGTGCCCTACGCTGTGGATCGCTTCATCGACGGCAAGCTCGACCGCCAGGAAGTGCCCATGCGCAATGCCATGAACGAGGTCCTGCGCGACGAGTACATCAAGGACAACCTGAAGGGCATCAACTACTGGAACCGCATTCCGGAGAAGGAAGGCGTGGAGTTCGAGTTCCACCTGCCCCACCGGCGCTTCAACCGCACCATCGGGGACTACGCAGCGGGTCGCTTCGATCTCGAGGGTCAGCTCATCGACGAGGCCACCTGGAACTCCAAGGTCGACGAGTGGCTGCCCACACCAGAGGACTACGAGTTCGTCAAGTCGCTGATGATCCCCGAACGCGAGCGGGGCAAGTTCGCCAGCTGGATCGCTGCCCCCCCGCGGGGCATCAACAGCCAGAACATCGATTTCGAGTACGCCAAGCTATAGCCAGCCGGCTCGGCTGCCGCCGGACACAGAAACCAAGGGGGCCCCTCCTCCCGAGTTCGGGAGCGGGGCCTGGATTCCTGCCATGGGGCTGGGTTCTGCCGCCTCAGGCTGGCATAGTGGATGCAGGGGTGCCTTTCTATAGAAAGTTGCATTTAGTTTAGGGGTCACCCTAATGAGAGTCGAAGCAAGGGGCAAGTAGGGTCCGATTGCGTACTAGAGTGGCGCGGGGCCCAGGACTAATTTAGGAGCCCCCTGGGGGGGCAGCCCCTCTTCACAAGCCAGCCCATGCGCCAACAGACAATCCAGAGCCGCCTGAAACCGGGGCGCGTTCGCTTGCCCTTCAACCCAGCCCCCCTCGGTGCCAGCCTGCTCATGGTCCTCTTGGGATGCTCGGTGGGCGGCGGCGAGGAACACTTCGAGAATAACTGGGGAACCCTGACCGAGGGCCCGCCGTTCCTGGGATTCGAAACCGACGATGAGGTGGCGGTCCTGAGGCTCGCAGCGCCGCGGGTGGCGAGTTTTGCCCTGCGTGGCACCGTGCCCCTACCCAAGGGCGTCTTCCCCCGAAGCGACGGTTCCTCGCCCTTTGTCGTGCGTGACAGCATGGGCAATCTGAGCGAAGCCCAGGTGGAGATCGTCAGCCGCTACGCGAATGACAATGACGGCGCCGATGTGGTGGAAGTCCTGGCGGCGGTCGCACGACCCTCGGGCGCCCTGCCCGGCGATCGCATCGAGTACACCGTGATCTGGTCGCCGCACGTGCCCGCCGCGCCACGCATCACCAGCGCGGTCGAACAACTCCTCGAAACACCGGACTCCCTCGTGTTGCGCACCAGGGATGTCTTCGGCCACTCGTACACAGCCGACTTGCTCGCCGACCTGCGCAACTCGGAGCCCATCGAGCTCAAAGTCAAGCGCGCCGGCCCAGTGGCCAACCAGGTGCGCACCTTTGAGAATCTCGAGCCCGCGCCCCCCGTCGCCGGCGGCACTGGCACCCTGCCCCACATGATGGGTGTGCACGCCTACATCACCACCTGGCGCGACGAGGACTTCATCTCCCTCGACCTGCGCATCCACAACGGACACGACGGGGGTCAGGCGGCCACTGATCAGGACGACCCCCTGGGCAAGCTCTACTTCGATGATCTCGAACTGGTGGTGCCCGGCGGCTGGACCCTCTTCCAGGCCTATCCCACCCCCAGCACCGGGACACCTTACGCGGTGGCAGGCAGCAAAATCTGGCCCATCGTGGCGCCCATCGGAGGAGGCAAACTGCACATGCTTCCGCGCCAGGCCATGTTTCACCGACGCTTCGTCCTGTGCCGAGTGGGCAGCGAGGCCAGGGCCTCATCAACCCTCTTCGAGGAGGGCCTCGGCTTCTGCTCCTCAGGGCTGGGCACCGAGGGTGTCGAACGGCTCTCGTGGTGGAACCAGCTCACGCCGCGCTACTACCCCCAAAATGTGCGCCTGCCCGACTTTTCCTATCAAGAGAGCCGGACCACATCACGAACCCATCTGAAGGACCGCTTCGAGGCGACCCGCGAGGCCATCACGAGCGGCATCTATGTACCCAATGAGACCATCTGGCCCATCGTCTACCCCGCCATGGGTTGGGCGCATCCCTGGGGCCCCAAACCCGGGGGCATGCACGGCGGCGCCGAGATCAATTTCTGGGACGGCTTCAAGACCGCCTGGTCCGCCTCGAACGAGGGCTACAGGCGCTTTCAGATCAACCACCGCATGGTCACGGAACGCCACCCCACCGCACTCTACGATTTCCACGGCGACGCCCACAAGCTCGAGGCGTGGGTGCAGCCCGGCCAGAACGGCGACTATCTGCCGGTCTACCTGTTCATGATCCCCTGGCTGTCCCTCGGAGACCCCTTCGGTTTCGGCAACACGCCCAGTTTTCAACGCAATGCGGTCGCCGCCCAAGGCCGCCAACCGGATTACGAAGGCAACCTCGCGGGCTTCCAGCACATCGACTCCGAGCATCTGATCCGGGCCACACGCTCGGCCAAGGTGCTCACCTGGCTCGGCAACGACGCCATCTCCAAAGACGACCTGCGTTTGCAGGCTGAAATCAGCCGCAGTTCCTTCTCGTTCTTCAAGCAGAGCGAAGCGGGGGCCGTGATCTCAACAGGTGCTGCGCGCATCGTCCAGCACATCGAGGAGTTCGGCGCGGGCGATGGCATCCCCATGGACCGCGGCCCGGGCTGGCTGATCGACACCGCGGCCACGGCTTACGCCATCGAGAGCCCCGCCTGGAGGGCCAAGATGCGGCCCTGGTTCGAGAAGGTCGTGGCCCTCGTGGAGGACGGCCAGTCTGATTGCATGGGAGCCATCATGTCGGTCCCCAAAACCGCCCACTTCAATGGGGAGTACCGCGTCTTGCAATCGATCAGCGAGGCCATCTTGCAGAACGCTCTTTGGAGCGTGCGCAGCACGGTCTTCGAGGGCGCCTCGCCCACGCTCGAAGCGCGTCTGGCCAATATCCTCACAAAATCCACCGGCGCCATGATCGGCCCGCTGGGCTGGAACACCGGCGAGGGCCAGCCCAACTTCTACACGGCCCTGGGGCCCTTCGACCAGAACCTGCCCGCCTTCTGTAACTTCGTGCCCTCCGGCGGCACCGAGCTCACCGATTCGGTCCAGACCTGGAGCGGCTTCTACTGGGGCTATCTGATCACCCGCGACCCTTTCTATCTCTACCGCGCCACCCAAATGGCCCAGGCGGCAGGGACCCTGCTCTATCCGGGCAGCCTGACCTCGCGAGGCGTGGGCATGGACCCCCATGGCGGCGACCTCGAAAACCGCATCGCCATCCTGTCTCTGATCCAGGATCTGAGCCTCGACGGCTGATTCGGCGAGCACCGGGGGCTTGATCGGTGCGCGCCCAGGGGGGAACCTCTGGCCCGTGAGTTATCGAACCCTACTGGCCTGGAGCACCTTGGCTGTGCTGTTGGGTGCCTGCACGCCCGGCGACGAGCGGCCCCGCCGGGGACGGGGGGTGCTGGTGATCGCCATGGACTCCTTGCGGGTGGATCACTTTGGAGCCGCGGGCTACGACCGCAACACCACCCCCACCATCGATGGCCTGCTCGAGGAAGGGGTCTGGTTCAGCCAGGCCTTCAGCGCCGCGCCGGGGATCATCCCGGCCCATGTTGCCCTGCTCACCGGCTGCGACCCCCAGATCGCACGGCAGCCCCTGCCCTCGGACTTTGGCTTTGCTTCGCTCAGCAAACTCTGGCGTGTGCCCCAGGCGGCGCCGTCTCTGGCGGCGGAATTCTTGGCGGAGGGTTTTCGCACGGCGGCCTTCATGGACCACGCCTGGCTGGCTCCGCACTACGGTTTCTCCCGGGGCTTCGAATCGTTCCAGGCCTTCAGCGGCGGCACGCCCCTTGACGAACACGACCTCGGCGCCGGAGGCATCGGCCGCAGTTTCTACCACTGGCTCAATTCCCTCGAGAAGGACGCCGACTGGTTCGCCTACCTGACGGTCAATGACCTCGAACGCAGCATCCGGGTAGCCAACCCAGCTTGGGACAGCTTCTTCGAAGCGCGCGCGGAACTCGACCAGATCCCGCCAGTGGTGCGGGCCACCCATGCATTTTTTGCCCTGGCCGATGGCCTGGGTGCCATGCCCGGACTCTCGGTGGGCGAGTACGAGGCTCGCTACGACGGTTCCTTGCGGCAACTGGACTCCAAGCTTAAACGACTCCTGGCTCAACTCGAAGCCCAGGGCAAGCGCCGCCAAACCACCGTCTGCTTGATCGGAACCTTCGGCATTGGCTTTGGCGAAGCGGGACTGTACCTCGACCACGGCACCCTCGAGAATGTGGACCTGCATGTGCCCTGGATTCTGCTGCCGGCCGAGGGACTGGACATCAGCCGCGGCCTGCGCTCGCCACATCTTGCGAGTTCCCTGGACCTCATGCCCACTCTGCTCGAGTTGTACGGCATCGAGGTTCCCGCTGGAGTCCACGGCGTATCCCAGATTCCAGCATTGCGGAAAGATGGCGCGGCGGTGCGCGAGTTCGCCTATTCCGCGGGCGGCCTCTCCCAGGGCTTCGCGGTCCACGACGGGCGCTACAGTTTTTCCTCCACCCTGCCCGCCACCCGGGGCGATGGCGCACTCAAGGCCTCATGGTACGGAGTCCCCGAGATCACCTCGCAACGCAGACGCATGACCCTGGTGGATCGCCAGCCCGCCGATCCCGGCGCGCCCCTCTCGCCCGGTATCAGTACGGCGCTTTTGGCGAGGGGCGAGGACTGGTACACCTGGATCCAGCACGCCCGCGACGCCTTGCACAATCCCGAGTGGCTCGACCCGCCCCTGAGCGCTTCGGAGTGGACCGAGCTGCGCGCCCGGGACCTCGTGCCCCCAGGCTTGGGCCCCCTTGACTGACCTCTATCGAATCGCCGCCGCTCAGGAGCCGAAGGAGATCCCCTGGGCCAGGGGCAGTTCGTCGGAGTAGTTGATCGTGTTGGTCTGACGCCGCATGTAGGCCTTCCAGGAGTCGGAGCCCGACTCGCGACCACCACCGGTTTCCTTCTCGCCGCCAAAGGCGCCGCCTATCTCCGCTCCCGAGGTTCCGATGTTCACATTCGCGATACCGCAGTCCGAACCCGTGGCCGTCAGGAAGCGCTCGGCCGAACGCATATTCATGGTGAAGATGGCCGACGAGAGTCCCTGGGGAACATCGTTGTGTTTTTGGATGGCCTCTTCGAGATCCTTGACGGGAATGATGTAGAGCACCGGCGCGAAGGTCTCGTCCTGGACGATCTGCCAGTGGTTCTCGGCCCGGATGACCGTGGGCTGGACGAAGTTTCCGCCGGCGAGGGCGCCCTCCATCTCTTGCCGGCCGCCGCCGCAAAGGACCTCGCCGCCGGCTTGCTTGGCGCGCTCGATGGCCTCCAGCATTTGATCCACGGCGGAACTATCGATCAGGGGACCGCAGAGCGCGGACTCGTCCATGGGATCGCCTACCTTGATGTCGCCGTAGGCCCGCACCAAACGATCGATGAACTCCTCGGCCACGCTCTCCTGCACGAGAATCCGGCGGGTCGAGGTGCAACGCTGACCGGCGGTGCCCACGGCGCCGAAGAGCGTCGCGTGCAGGGCCATGTCGATGTCGGCGTCCTCAAGCACCACGATGGCGTTGTTGCCGCCCAGCTCCAGGATCGTGCTGCCGAAGCGCTCGGCCACCTGGGAACCCACGCGACGGCCCACGGCGGTGGAACCGGTGAAAGAAATCAGGGGCATGCGTGGCTCCTCGAGCATTTTCTGCCCCACGCTGCGGCCCGAGCCAATGCAGACCGCAGCCAAGGCGCCCAGGCCCTCGGCCTCGAGCACCGGGCGCACGGCGTTGACGATGCCGATGGCGCACAGGGGCACCGCACTGGCCGGCTTCCAGACGCAAGAGTCGCCGCAAACCCAGGCCAACATGGAGTTCCAACCCCAAACAGCCATGGGGAAGTTAAAGGCCGTGATGACCCCCACCACGCCCAAGGGGTGCCACTGCTCGCGCATGGCGTGACCGGGGCGTTCGGAGTGCATGGACAGGCCATACAACATGCGCGACTGCCCCACGGCGAAGTCGGCGATGTCGATCACCTCCTGCACTTCACCCCAGCCTTCCTGGAGCGACTTGCCCATCTCCAGGGTGATCAAGCGACCGAGGCTATCCTTGTGCTCGCGGATCGCCTCGCCGCACTTGCGCACCAGCTCGCCTCTCAGCGGCGCGGGCATCTGGCGCAGCTTGAAGAAGGCCGCCTCGGCAGCGGAGACGCAGCTCTCGTACTCGGCCTCGGTGGCCTGGCGCACCTTGGCGATGAGCTCGCCCGTGGAGGGATTGAAAGTCTCGAGCAGCTCACCCGTGGTCTCTATCCATTCGCCGTTGTAGGCGCCCGAGTTGACTTCTTCGATACCGAGTTGCTTCAGAAAATCCATGGCGAAAAGCGGCCGAATGCGGCACGGGGAAAAGGGGCGCGGAAAAGTGGGGCGGTAGGGAGGTTTTTCGGCGAGCAGGATAACGCCTGGAGCGGGAGGGGACCAGCGTCAGGCCCTGCCCAGGTCTCCAGAAAGCCCTGCCTCGGTCTCCAGAGAACCCTGGCGCGGTCTCCAGAAAACCCAACCCCGGACCGAAGAAAACTTTTCCTCCATACCCGGCTCCTGCATGGGCGAAGAAAAGACCGAGGCTCGCCGCCCTCTGACTGGCCACAGCACGATCCACAGCACGAAGCAGGGCAACATCCATGCAGCAAAACCTGAACGACACAGCCTTCTGGAATGGCATCCCGAGGCTCCTGCCGGTCCCCGGTCGGCGGGCCTGGTTGACTGTACTCGCGGGGGACGAAGTGGGCCGTGTCTACTCCCTCGATGAAGGCCTGAGCTGCCTGGGACGCTGCCTGGATTCGGACCTGGTATGCTGCGACCCGCAGGTCTCGCGACAGCACATCGAGTTTCGCATCAGCCCCGACGGCAGAGCCGAACTGCGCGACACCGGCAGCACCAACGGCACCCGGGTGAGCGCGCAAGAAGTGACCGGCGAATGGCACGAACTCCACGACGGTTCCAAGATCGAGGTGGGCGGCACCCTGGTCCTGCGTTTTTCGTTCCGTGACCTGGCCGACGAACGCTTCGAGCGCGAGCTCTACGAGGCCTTGACTCGCGACGCTCTCACCGGCGTCTACAACAAGCGCTACTTCGAACTGCGCTTTGAACAAGAATTCCGCCACGCAAAGCGTCACCACCAGACCCTGGGGCTGGTGGTGATCGACCTCGATGATTTCAAGGCTGTCAATGACGACTGGGGGCACGCCGCGGGCGACCACGCTCTGCGCTCTCTGGCCCAACTCCTCGACCAGCACCTGCGCGATGACGAGTTGATCGCACGCTACGGGGGCGAGGAGTTCGTGCTGCTCCTGCGCGAAAGCAGCCACCTTGAGGCGCTCATGTGCGCAGAACGCCTACGACGCCTGATTGTCTCGGCCGACTTCTCGTGGAAGGGCCACGAGCTCTGCCTGACCGCGTCCTTCGGGGTCGCAACCACCGAGGGCCAAACCTACGAGTCCATGCAGAAGCTCTTCATCGATGCTGATGAAGAGCTCTACCGCGCCAAGCACGCCGGCAAGAATCAAGTCTCGGGGCGCAAGCCCGCCGCCTGAGCGCGGAGCTCAGCCGTACATGCAGGCGATCTCGTTGAAGCGCTCGCGCATGTCGTAGCAGAGGGTTTCAAAATCTCGCCGCGCCAGGCCCAAGCGTATCTTGGAAGCCGCCAGCTCGGCGCTGTCCGCGGGCAGGCTGTCACATGCTCCAGAGACGAAGTGCGCCACCAAGTTGGAGAGGTGCACCGCATGGGCAATGGGCGTTTCGCGGGCGCTTGAGAAAGCCTCTGCCGGCGAGTGGTGGTAGCTGATGCCCTCGACGATGATGGGCGGCAGGTTCCACTGTTGAGCGATCAAACCGCCCAACTCGGCGTGATGCACGCCCAGGATCTCGATTTCGGCGCGCTGTTCGGAGAGCCCACCCACCTCGCGGGCCGAGCGGATGTAATTCAAGAGAGCCGGGTCGAGGCTCTGGGCCAGGACCAACTTGCCGATGTCGTGCAAGAGGGCCGCCGTGGAAGTCTCCAGGGGGATGCGCCGCTGGGTGAAGCCCGAGAGGCCCTCGGCCACGATGGCGCAGGCCACCGAGTGGTCCCACAACTGGCCTTCATCGAGACCGTACTCGGGCACAGCCTGCTGCGTGCGACGGCGTACACCTGCCCCGATGGCCAGGGTCAAGACCTGTCCAGCACCCAAGCGGATGACAGCCTGGTCCACAGTCACAACGGGATCGCGAGCACCGCTGGTGACGGAGTTGGCCACGGAGAGGAGCTTGCCGGTCAAACTCTGGTCGAGGCTCACCACGGGCATCACATCCTCGAGGTCCCAGTCGGGCTGGGAGAGGATCGATGCCAGGCTGGCCGCGCTGGCCGGCAGGGGCTCGAGGGTATTGGCGCGCTCGATGAGTTGGTCGAGGTCGATGGGCTGAAATAAGGGCATATCGAATAAGGCAAGGTGTCTCTTGCTTCTACTGAATCGACCGTTGAGCCCCGGAGGTTTTGGACTTCCTGATCCGAGTCGGCCCGGACCTCGAACCTGACCCTCAAAAATCGCCCCCATGTGGGCACCTCTCACCAGGGCCAGTCCGGACTCCGGTAGCACTTCAAAATATGGTAGGAAACAGGGCGAGCCCGGGCCTCACCATCGTCTCACCCCTAATTCCATGAAGATCTGCCTCTGCTTCGGCGGTCCCTCCGACGAGCGCAACATCTCCGCCGGTTCCCTCAAGCCCTGGCTCAGCTGGCTGGCGGCGGCGCCGGAGGTAGCCCTCGAGGTGCTCTATTTCGACCGCCACAGCCAGGCTTGGCGCCTGCCAGAGAAGTACCGGCACACCAACACCTGCGAGGATTTCGAGAGCCAACTCGCAGCCGAGGCCAAGCTCACCGACGAGGGCCTTGACGAGTTTCTTCGCCAGCAAGATGTGGTGGTGCCCCTGATCCACGGTGCCTTCGGCGAGGATGGCGAATTGCAACAACGCCTCGAACGCTTGGGGCTGGCCTACACCTTCAGCGCCCCCGCTGCTCTGGCCCTGACCATGGACAAGGCCGCCTGCTACGGCGCGCTCGAGGCCGTGGGTCTCCCTGTGCCGGAGCACTTCGTCTTCAGCCGCGAGGAATGGCAGGCCGATCCCCAAGAGATTCTGGCGCGGGCCCGGGACCTCGAATCCCTGAACCATCCGGCAGGGCCGCCGGAGGCTCCCAGCCTGGCGATCAAGCCCGTGCAGGGCGGCTCCTCCCTGGGTGTTAGCCTCGCGACCAGCCGCGGCAGCGATTTTGGAGAAGCCGTGGCTTCAGCCCTCGAACACGACCAAGCCGTTCTTTGCGAGCGACGCCTCGAGGGCACCGAGTTCTCGGTGATCGTGCTCGAAACCGACCGAGGACCCGTGGCCCTGGTGCCCACCGAGGTCGAAAAACAGGGTACCCTCTTCGACACCCGTTCGAAGTACCTGCACGGCGAGGGCGCGCGCTTGCACACACCCCTCGGCGATGAAGGCGCCCTCAAGAACCTACGCACCGCGGCCCTCGCTGCCTGGCGTGCCACGGGACTGCGCGACATGGCGCGCATCGATGGTTTTCTGGAACCCACGGGAAGGATCTGGGTGACCGACATCAACTCCATCAGCGGCATGGGGTTCTCCAGCTTTGGATTCCTGCAAACGGCCATGTGCGGCTTTTCCCACGGCGACCTGATCGGGCACCTCTTGGGGCGGACGGCCCAACGCGCGGGGCTCGCGCCCCTTCACACCCTGCCGGGGACGCGGGGCCCGGGGAATCCGGAAGAAATCCGCGGGCGCGTGGTCGTGATCCTCGGAGGTCCCACCAGCGAACGCCAGGTCTCCCGCCAGAGCGGCATCTTCGTGGGCCTATCGCTGCTCTCCCTGGGCTATTGCGTGCGCTTTGTGTTGATGGACAGCGATTGCCACTTCACCGAGATCGGGCTCTTTTACAGCCTGCACCATGATGTGGAGGAAATCCGCACCCTGGTAGAAGCTCCCGCACGGCGGATGCGCATCGAAGCGCTCGCCAGGGAAATCGGGGCCGAGCTGGGCCTCGACCCCCTGCGCGCCTGTGCGCATTTGACCGTGGGGCCGAGGAGTTCCCTGGCAGAAGTCGTGCAGGAGGCCGACTTCGTCTTTCTGGCCCTGCACGGAGGTCCCGGCGAGGACGGTCGCTTGCAGACCGCCTTGGAGGCCCTGCAAAAGCCCTACAACGGCTGCGGGCCCGAGGCCTCGCGACTCTCCAGCGACAAGCGCCTGGCCGTGGAGCGCGTGGCCAACCTGCGTCTCGAGGGCATCGCCACGCCGCGCCAACGGGAGGTCACCCTCTTCGAATTGGCCGCTTGGCGCAAACAGGGAAACTGGCGCACGCGCTATCTGTCCCTGCGCGAGGAGTTGGGAGCCGACGCCCTGGTGGGCAAGCCCGCCTCTGACGGCTGCTCCACCGGGGTCAAGCTGCTCACCGACGAGCACCAGCTTGAGGCCTTCGTCGACGCCATCGTGAAGCTGATGCCAGAGTTGCCCGCGGGAACTCTGGGACCCAACTCGCGGGTCTTGAAATTTCCCCTGCCCAGCCCCGATCGCTGGCTCTTCGAGCGCGCCCTCTGCGACTTGGGAGCCGAGCCCCTGCCGGCGGGCGACCTGAACGCGGCGCACCTCCACGACTGGTTGGCGGCGCAACGCTTTTTGGAGCTGACCTGCGCAGTGATCGAGGATCCCCAGAGCCGCAAAATGCGCGTAGCCACACCTAGCTTGGCCCTGGCCAGGGCAGGCGAACTCTCCCTCGAAGAAAAGTTCCAACAGGGCGTGGGCACTAACCTCGAACTCGACGCATTCTTGGGCCCCGTGCGCGTGCGCACGATCCAAAAGCGCGTGGCCAGCCTGTCTGCGGCCCTGGGCCTCGAAGGCTATGGGCGCATCGATTGCTTCTACGACACCCGCGAGGACCTGATCTACCTGCTCGAGTGCAACACCCTCTGCGGCCTGACCGAGGCCACGGTGTTCTACTCCCAGGTGGCCTCCAGCTTTGGACTTTCCCCTCCCGAGGCCCTCGAATGGATCCTGTGCGCTGGGCGGCAGCGTAACCTGGATCAGGCTGCGTCGGCCAGCTCTGGCATACGCACGGCGATTACTTCCATGCAAGCTCGGTAGCGTTCCGAAACCGCGTACTCGCAGGGCTCGAAGCCGTTATTGCGCAAGAGCCAGTACAGGTGCTCACGGCTGAAATTGTGGTAGTGCTCGAGCTCGGCCCAGTAGGGGTTGGTGCCGTCGCGATCGAGGGCCTTCCAGGTGAAGGTGTCCACATTGGGCATCGAGACAAACAGCAGGCCGCCGACATCCATGCGCTTCCAGGCTTCGGTGAGGAGCTCTGCGGGGAAGGGCACATGCTCGAGGACATCCGCCAAGGAGATCACATCGAATAGCTCGGTCGCGTTCAAGGAGCCGAGCTCCTCCTGGCGCACATCGTAGCCGTATTCGCGAAGGGCTTCGGCGGCGGCGGCGCGCACCTCCAGGCCCACCGCCTCGTAACCAAACTCCTCGGCAGCGGCGAGCAGGGCACCATTTCCCACACCCACATCCAGCCATAGGCCACCTAGAACGCCGCGTACATGGCTCACGCGGCTCACGATGCGTGAGGCCACGGGACGCTGGGCGTCGGTTTCGGGCCCCGCCAGTTGAGCTGGATTCGAGCGCGAGAGCAGGTTTTTGAAAGCCGCCTCGTCGAAATAGCCCGAGGTGAAGATGTGGCCACAGCCCTCGCATCCACGCCATTGGATCGTGCTCCCCAGTTCAGGCCGATAGAGCGGGTGGCTGGTGCAGTCGTCAGTGCGCAAATCGACGAGCTGGGCACCTTCGCAGAGCGGGCAATGGGTGTAGGGCACGCGCGCGCGGCGCTGGTCGGTCAGTTTGATCTTCATCGCGTTCTGTTGTGGGGCTGCTGCGGCGATAGAATTCCGCCGCAGGAAACTCTCGACCACAACGGGGCGCGACTGAAGGACTGACCGAGCTCGGCTCCCGCTCCTGAGAATCGGGAGCTCGGCTTGCTCCTGCCTGCATATCCCCGTAGAACGGGGCCTCTGGAGTACAGGTTGCCGAAAGCCCCACCCGGCCCAAGCTCCCGGACCCCCGCCCCTCCCCATCTGCCCCGCCGCACCCTTGAACATCTTCTGCCGCATCTTCGGACACACCTGGATCCACGCCGTGGACGAGCCCAAAATCGCCTGGAACGCAGGCAAGGACCAGGTCGAGCTGCACGCCTCGTTCGAGGGCCAAACGCAGTTCTTCGAGGAGTGCGTGCGTTGCAGGGAGCGCCGGCCCTGGAAGCAGAGCGGCAAACTGAAGACCGCCGGGGATGGATCCCCGCCGGCAATCAGCCCTCCTTAGGGGCCTGGAGACTGGTTTCAGGCAGAAACCGGCCGCACCCCCGATCGAGGGGTCACGCACAGAGCGCCGATGGCCGATAAGATGTCTGCTGCAGGCCCTCACGGGGCCGCCGCTGATCCATGGAGTACATCAATACATTCCTGTTCAAGATCCTGGTCATCTTCCTGGCCACGCCCCTGTGGTGGCCCATCGCGAAGGCACTCTGGGAGGAACTGAACGAGGGTCTGGCCGACGACGGCGGCCTCCTGGGACGGGTACCCAGCGTGCATGAGCAAGCGAAGATCGAGGAACGCCAATTGCGGGAAGAAGATCGCCTGGTCCACGAGACGTGGCTGACGCCCGATGAGCGCCGAATGGGGCGCAGACTCTTGGGCGCAACAAACAGACATCGTATGGGAAGCGATGTTCCCGGGGACGCAAGTCACCCCCAGTGGCGCAAGGCCGGATTCCGCTAGCAGGCTCTCTGCGAGAGGCGGATTCCGCTTTCATGCCCTCTTTCTTGGGGCCGGGGGCGGGGGCTTCCGTTCTATAATCCCCCATAGCGCGGATTATGGCGTATCCTTGAGTCTCAGCGCGTTGTGCAGCTGCTACGCGATTAGCACGACTGCGGTCTCCCCACCGCTCCCAGACCCGTCCCCTTCTCGACCCGCTTCGAGCCCATCCCCAGGCCGTGCGGGCAAGCGATAGCCCTATGAACCAAGCTAGTTTCCCGTCTCCCCGCCAGATTCTCGCTGGCCTGCTCCTGATCACGATCCCGAGCCTCGCTGGAGCCCAGTCCCCTGCCCACGACAACTTCAAGGGTCGCTGGATGAACTATGAAGTGGGCACCATGGATGCCTTCGCCGTCGATCCCGGAACAGGGGATGTGTACTCATTCAACCAGCCCGGAGCGCGGGTCTTTCTGGCACCTGGCGGAGTGCCGGATTTGCAGAGCCAAGTCCCCGTGGGGCCGGGCACAGCATCCATCGCCTTCCGACCGGAAAGCCATGAACTCTGGGTGGTCGACCGCGTCACCTCCACCATCGCCGTGATTCAAACGCTCACGGGCCAGGTGATCGAGGTCATCCAGGTGGGAGCCGAACCGCACATGGTCGTCTTCACGGCGAGCGGCGAGCAGGCCTTCGTCACCTGCGCTGCGGCGGGCCAAGTGGATGTGATCGACACATTCATGTACGCCGTCAAAAAGAGCATCCCCATCCCCGCCCGAGCACCGCGGGGTCTAGCCATCGTGGGCGACAGCGTTTTTGTGACACCCCTCCTGTCGGGAAACGGCAGCGTGCCCCGGGGCAATCCAACCAATGGACGCACCGACGACATCGTCGACATCGATGTTCCCGGGCCGGCCTCGGGCACCCGCAAACTGCCCGATCACGACCTGTATGTGATTCGCGTCAGGGCTCTGGCCGAGGACGCCCACCTCGACAAAGATGCCACAGTCTCGGGTCTAGGCACCGTGCTCTACAATGTGCGCCAGCGTCCCGGCACTGCCGAGCTTTGGGTTCCGCACACTGAAGCCTTGAATGTCCCCTTCAAGGGGGAGAAGAGCTATATCGACGGGCAGGTGACCCGGAACCGCATCGCGGTGATCGACACAACCCAACTCGGCGCGAGCAGCGCGGTCACGATGATCGATCTCGATGCCCTGATCCCCGTGGACCTGCGTTGCTCCACGCCCACCGATGTGGCCTTCACGAGCGACGGCGCCCTGGCCTTTGTAAGCGGTTACGGCTCGGACACCATCGCCGTTCTCAGCCCCCGCGGCGGCCAGGCCACCTGGCTGGGCTCGATTCGACTGACGCCCGCAGAGGACTACCCCGACGGAGTCGGTCCCCGTTCGCTAACCCTGTCTGCCGATGACTCCGTGCTCATGGTGCACAACAAGGGCACCAACAGCATGACCCGCATCGTCCTGGACCAACTGCCCACGACGCCCGGCTTCGCCCACAGCACAACGCCTGCCTCCACCAAGCCCCTCGGTTGGGACCCGGCACCGGTGGACATCAACCAGGGCCGCATCCACTTCAACCGCACCCAAAACTCGGCCTCCAACACCACATCCTGCATGACCTGTCATGTGGACGGCGATGTGGATGGAATCGCCTGGGACCTCAGCGGCTACATCGACCCCGAAGGACTGGCCTCCACAACCCTGGCTTTCCCGGTGGACAACAAGGGCCCCCTGGTGACCCAGAGCGTGCGACGCCTGAAAGAAGTTGGCCCATACCACTGGCGTGGTGAGAAAAAGAAGCTGAAGCAGTTCAACGGCACCTTCATCGACCTCATGGAACGCACCGAAGGTGGTGCACTCAAGCACCTCTCCGGTGCCTTCTTCTATGTCGTGCAATACATGGAACACCTGGCTCTGGCGCACAATCCCAGGCAAGCGGCCGACCGCTCGCTAACTGCGATCCAGGCTGCGGGATTCGACCTGTTCCAGAATCGCACAGTCCTGGGCAACCAGACCTGTACGGACTGCCACAGCCTGCCCCTCGGCACGGCAGGCGAGATTGTAGACAACCGCTCGGACGGGCTGGCGCCCACCGGCGTGGTGCCTTCCCTGCGCGGCGTGGCTGACAAGGCTTCCACCGAGCTCGTCATCGGTGGGGCCTATGGAACCCGCACGGAAGCCGGCATCGGCTACGGTCACGCAGGTGCCTACCCCAGCCTGGAGCGCTTCCTGATCGAGCACGCATCGGCAGTTGCGCCTGGCACGGTTCAGGACCTGACCCCGGATGAGGCCCACAAGCTGTCCGAGTTCCTGCGGGTCTTCGACACCGGCAGCGCGCCTGCGAGCGCCTGGCAATCAATCGCCCGACGCGCCAATCACCAGAGCTTCGTGGCCGCAGAGCTCGCCGCGCAAGAAGCCCAGGCTCAGCTCGGGTATTGTGACCTCATCTACCGCTACGGTCCCGTGGATTGGAACGGCCAGCAGATCTACATGAGCGGGATGTTCAATCCCCAAACCGGCAGGTACGCAAGCGCCGCCATGGGGCAGCCCTCCGTCAGCTCGGCGGACCTGATGGCCATTGCAGCCTCCGATCAGCCGGTGGTTTTCCTCGGCTTGCCGCCCTTCATGGGCTCGCCGGTTGCCCTCGACCGCGACAACGACAATGTCTATGACCTCGACGAGATTCTCTACGGTACCGACCCGGAGAACAACGATACGGACGACGATGGGTTCCACGACGGGTACGAACTCAGCTGGCAAATGAACCCCTTGGTGCCCAACACCTCCTCACCCGATCAGCGCTCACCCCAGCTCACGGGCCCGGTCCAGGTCATGTACACCACGACCAATACGGTCAAGCTCGAGTTTCACACTGACGAACCGGTGCGCTGCCTGTTGTCCTTCAACGGCGGCCCGCCCGTCCTGCGAGCGCCCCTCAAGCCCAAGCAGGATGTCGACTTCTCGCTCGTAGTGGGTGAGCTCAAATCCAACACGGTCTACGACTTTGAGCTGCACCTGACTGACCTCGCGGGCAATGTGACCCTGTCCCATGTCATCGTGCCCACCAAGGCCTACAGCCTGCCGAATCCCGCCCATGTGGTGAACCTCGACCTCTCGATCATCCAGGACGCCTCGGGCACGGGCCCCTCGGATTTTGCTGCGCGGGTCACGATGGAACTGAGTCCCGGCTCACCTGCGGTGGGCTACACGGTTCAAGTAGTCGCCTACTATTCGGCCTATGACGAGAGCCAGCAGATCAACCTCGGCACCTTCGTCGGCAACACCAACCGAGCCGGCCGCCATGGCTTCCGCATCGTCGTGCCCCAGAGCCTGCCCAGTGGCCTCGGCGAGGTCTACTTCGTGGTCGAGAAGGTCACGGCTCCCGTGGGCATGCCAATCTACGCCGAAGGCCGATGCCCGGGCGGCTGGACCTAGTAGCGCACCCGCATGGTGCGGTTCACGCGGACATTCTGAACGCTCTTGTTGGTGCCATCGGGCCACTCGACGATCATCTCGTCGATGACATTGGCGGTGCCCAGGCCGAAGTGGGCCGAAAGCTCGCTCTGGGTCAGGTAGTGGCAGCCGCCGTCGATGGAACGCATCTGCCATTGGTTGCCAATGCGAATCCTGACCTTGGCACCAAAGCCATGAGGAGCCACGGGCGAACCTGCGGGTACCTGCAGGAAGACCCGCAGCCAGTTGTTCTGGGTGACGGTGTCGTTGCGGAACAGGCGCATGTTTTGGACCTCGTAGGCCGTGAACAGGAAGTCCAGGTCACCATCGTTGTCGTAGTCGATGCGCAAGAGCCCCAAACCGTTCTTGGCGTAGTTCAAGGCACACTGCGAGGCCATCTCCGTGAAGGTGTAATCGCCGTTGTTGTGCCAGACACAGGCGGGCTTGTCGGAGAAGGAGTTGGACCAGCCATTGGTCTCGACCAAGTCGAGCCAGCCGTCGAGATCAAGGTCGCCAAAGACTGCGCTCCATCCCCAGTAGCCTTGCTCGGTTCCCGACTCCCGGGCTCCTTCACGGTACAGGTTGCCGCCCTGGTTGATGTAGAGCTTGTTGCCTGAGTTGACCCCGGTGTAGATCGAGGTCACATACCAGTCCAGGTCCCCGTCATTGTCCACATCGCCGACATCCTGGCCCATGCCGTTGGTCTCCTGGCTGGTGCCCGCGGAGACCGAAAGATCCGAGAAGGTCCCGTCGGTGTTGTTGTGGAAGTAGCGACTGCTCATGAAGTCAGCCGCAACCAGGAGTTCGGGGTAGCGGTCGCCATCCATGTCCACGAAGCGCGGCGCAAAGCCGTTCAGCCCCGAGGGCGAGATGCCCGCCGCCAGGGTCGTGTCCTGAAAAAGGCCGCCCCCCAGGTTGTGGAACAGTCGATTGCCAGCGCTGGGCGCGGGATTCCAGATCCAGCCGGTGACGAACAGATCGAGCTGGCCATCGAGGTCGTAGTCTCCGAATGCCGCACCGAAGCCGTCGGGGATTGTGGGACTGGACTGGTTCACGCCAGCTGCGAGGGCCACCTCGGTGAAACGCACGCCGCCTTCGTTGTGATAGAGCTTGTGTTCGCCAGGAGTCATCATGGTGCCCACGCTGGTGATGAACACATCGAGCCAACCATCACCATCGTAATCGCCGACGCATACGCCCCGTCCGTCGTGCTGGGCCTGGACGCCCCACGCCGCAGCCTGGTCCTCAAAGGTTCCGTTGCGCTTGTTGATGAACAAGCGATCCGGCCGCGCCAGGTTGCCGATCACGAACAGGTCCTGCCAGCCATCGCGGTTGAAGTCCCCCGCCGCGGCTCCACCTCCAGCCATGGAGTAGACCCCCACCGCAGGTGCCAGGTTGGGCAAGAGCCCGGAGGCCAGGGTCTGATCGGTGAATTGAATCTGCGCCAGGGCGCTCGAACTGATTGCAGTCAGAGCGAAGAAGGGGATCAACAGTCGCATGGGGGACCTCTGAAGTTGTCTTGTTTCGAGGGAGGCTAGCTGAATAGAAAAAGGCCTCCGGAGCGGGGCCGCGAGTCGATGCTCCGAGCCTTGGGCCCCACTTTAAGTGTATGCCCGAAGTGATGATTCTTGGGAAAAACTCGACGCAAGAGCTCAGAATAGGTGCCGTGGCAATGAGAATCGATCGCACAAGGGCCATCCCAACCCTGGCGGACCGCTCTCAGGGGTAGTAGGTGACCTCGAGCCCGTCGCTCAATCCCACGCCGAAGGGATCGCCCGAGTCCGCGTACCAGGCCTGGTAGTAGAAGGTCGAGCCCACCATGGATGCGTCGATAGCCGGCGCCAGGAACGCGGAGCCGAACCAATCCAAGGGCAGTAGATGGCTGCGGGCGAAGGGTGGCCGCATCAAGATCTCGCCGCCCATGAACGGTGTGCTGCCCGCCTGGGTGGACCAGAACATGAAGGCGTAGCTGAACGCGATGCCGCCGTCCAGGTAGATCATGAAGTCGCCACCGGAGAGGCTAGGGAAACCGCCATACCCCAGCACGGCCCACCACGAGAGAGAATTGATCTTGGCTGCGCCGAAATTGTACGGGTGGCGCGCAAAGTCCATGCGCGTGACAAAGCCGTCAAACAGGTAGGAAAGGTCGTAGCTAACGCTGTACGAGCCAAATGTCGTGGGGTAGTTGAAGGAGTTCGTGGTCCCCGCCACGGCCACTCCACCCGCCCCATCGAGGGCCACAGCTCGGGCTGCATCGTCGTCCACACCCCCGAGGTAGGTCCCGTATTCCAGACTGCCCGAAGGCTCAAGGCGAACCACGAAGACATCGGCAAGCTGGGCTCCCTGGGGGCTGTTGAACGAACGGTCAAGGGCCCCGAGTGTCGTGGGGAAGTCGCCCGAGCGCGTCTCGCCCACCACCACCACGCGGCCGGCTGAGTCCACCGCGATGTCCAGAGCACGGTCGCGGTAGGCGCCGGCCAGGTAGGTCCCGTGGACCAGGCTGCTGCCGTCTCCCGAGAGCCGCGCCACGAAGCCGTCCCCGAGGCCCTGATAGTTGGGCTCGAGGGCGCCCGCGGATGTGGGTAAATCGGCCGAGTCGCTGGTGCCGGCGAGCCACAAATCGCCGCCGGGGGCCAGAGCCATAGCCTCGATGCTATCCCCCGCCGAGCCTCCCAGAAAGGTCGAGAAGAGCATCCCCGAGGCATCTGCCGTGAGGCTGGCCACGAAGCCGTCCTCGCTGGCGCTGCCAGAATTGTGGGTCGTGTCGAAGGCACCCGCGGTGGTGGGAAAGTTGAAGGAACTGGCGAGTCCCGCGAGGTAGATCGTGCCCCCCGGCCCCAGGGCCAGGGCCTGGGCCATGTCGTTGCCCGAACCGCCGATATAGCTTGCAAAGCGCAGGGCGGAGAGGTCCGCCGTCCAACTCGCCACAAACCCATCGCGGCCGCCAGAGGCTGTGGGATCGAAAGCCGTGGCACTCACCGGCAAGGCCGTGGAGAGGGTCCAACCCACAACCACGGGCTCATGGCTGGGGGTCAACGCCAAATCCCTGGCCCGCTCCTCGCCAGCAGCGCCGTAGAAGGTGCTGGAGATGAGGGTCGCGCCGCTCGGACCGAGGCGCACGACGAAGACATCGCTGGCACCATTGGGCGTGGTATCGCTGGCGCCGGCCACGCTGGGAAAGTCCGGCGAGTCGCTGTCCCCCGCCATCCAGACCTGACCGGCGTTCGCCAGTTCCAAAGCCCTGCCAAAGTCAGCGCCGCTGCCGCCGAGGAGGGTCGAGAAGACCAGGGTCTTGCCGTCCGCCTTGAGCCGCGTGACAAAGGCATCGCGAGCCCCATTGGCCGTGCTGTCGATGGCCCCCATGGTCACAGGATACGGAGAGGACAGGGTCGAGCCGCAGATCACGCAGTCGCCGTTGAAGGCAAAGACCAGATCCTCGGGAATGTCCTCGTCGAAGCCGCCCACGAAAGTGGACCATTCGAGGCCGGGGTCGATGATGATCGTGGCATCCACTGGCGCGCCCTCGACCTCAAAGCTGAATTCGGCCTCCCCCAGCAGGACAAAGCGCGAGACCAAAGGGCGCGGCGCCTGGCCCGGTTTCACACTCCAGGCCACGGGAGGGCTCTGGCGCAGGTCGCCCAGGGAGGTTGCGATCACCAGGCCGCCCTCTGAAAGGCTCAGGCCCCAGCCACCTCGCACCCTAAAGCGCGCGTCCTCTAGCACCGCGCCAGGCTCAAGGTGCAGGTCGTACTCGAAGGCCCCGGCGCCCTTGCGGGCCACGAGGTCGATGCCCGGCCAAAGTCCGTGGTAGACGATGCGCTCAAAGGACGGGACCCCCGTATGCCAGGCATCGGGGTCCGCTCCGCGCAAGAAATTGTGCGCGCCGGGGAGCTGCTTCTCGCCGAGGATGGGTGCTCCACTGGCGCCCACGAATTCCAGGCTCAGCGCATGGCTGCGGCCCAGATCCTCGGCCCGCCGGGGGCCGAGATCGATCACGATGGCCTCGCGGGTAAACCAGGTGCGGGTCCCCGCCGCCAGGCGGCGGAAGGCCACCTGCTCAGGCCACTGGCCAGCGTTCTTGAGAAAACCGGCCTCCTGGGCGGCAACAGCACTCGCGAGGCCGAGGCAGGGCCAAATCCAGAAAGCCCGGCGGCAGAACGCCGCCAACCTTGATCCGCTTCGGTTCTGGGTTGGCTTCAATACAGTTCCTCACGAGGGGCCCCCTCTCCTGGGAACCCCGACGAGACCCCTAATGTAGACTGCTCAGGGCCGTTCGGGAAGACGCCTGGCCAGAGAAGGCCTGATGACCTTCGGAAGCCCCGCCCTGGGCCAGGGTCGGTGGGAAACACAATCGAGGACGCAGCCCCGACAAGCGGAATCGCGTCCTCGACAACTGAATAGGTGGTGACTCCGTGAGTCCCCTGATGTGCGGCTCCAGGTTTCGGGCCGCGCGCTCTCTCTCCCCTCCCTGGGGCAGGGACGGGTCCTCCGCCTCGAAACAACCACTCATCAGGATCCGCTTCCCCACGGGCGAGCAACCCCCGAATACGCCCAAAAACAGCTATTTTTGCTGCAACATTGGAAAGTAGGTCTTGGGATCTCGCGGATAGTGGGCCACCCAGTGGGCGCCGTATCAGGCAGGCCGACCATAAGCAACTTTCTATATTCCCGCAAGGGCCTTCTGTGAGAAGCCCAGGCTCTTCTATGAAAAACCAGTGCAACGGACTCCCAAAGGCGGTCAAGCCCGGCCACGGCCACGACCGAGAAAGAGGGCATGCCAGCACCACAGCTGGCCCCCCACCCCCAGTTAGAAACCAAAGAGATGGCCACCGACCGCTTGAACCTCATCCTCGAGGGCATCCAAAACCTCGATCCTTGGCCTCCTGTGGCTCTCAAGGTGCTGCAACTCTCCCGGCAACCCGAGATTTGCCCAAGCGATCTGATCCGCGTCATTCAGACCGACGCAAGCATCACGGCCCTGGTGCTCAAGCTCTGCAACTCGGCCTTTTACGGCTTTCAGCAGCGCATCGCCAGCCTGCCCGAAGCGGGCAACCTCCTGGGGGTGGAGGCCCTCTCGAATCTGGTGCTCACCACCTGCGTGCACGGCGCCTGCTCGGGCTCGGGCTCGCGAGGCAGCGCCCGCGGCCGACGGCTCTGGGAGCGCTCGGTGATGAACGCTCTGGCCGCCAGCCTCTTGGCAGGCATCGACGGCCAGGTCTCCCGTGACCGAGCTTACACCGCAGGCCTCTTGCAGAACATCGGACACACCCTGATCCACCACCACTGCGCCGATTTCCTGGTGGAGATCAATGCCCTGCGCAGGGAAGGCGCGGATCAGCTTTGCGCCGAAAAGGATGTGCTCGGGCTCAACCACGCCGAGATCGGAGCGCGCCTGGCGCGGCGCTGGGATCTGCCGGATGAACTCGTGGACGTGATTCTCCACCATCACCAGCCCGACCGAGCACAGGTAGACCCGCGCCTGGTGGCCGTGGCGCACATGGGCGAGCGGGTGACCTACGCCCTGGCCTTGGGCGAGGGACTCGGCGCTCTGGCCTATTCGTTCTCCGACGCCAAATTGGCCCTGCAAGGCATCGACCACGGTCGCTTCGAGCTCATCGAGAACAGCCTCATGGCAGAACTCCAGAAGGTCCAGCATTTGGTGACCGCGGCTTGACCTGAGAGCTCTCGAGGCCCCCGCACGCGGGTGCGGCAGGCCGGGCGATACCGTATGGTGCCGCCATGGCGAGCCGGGAAACCCCAACACACCACAGCCTGGCGGGGGTCTCGGCACTGCTCGCGGCGCTGGTGGCGCTGACCCTCCTGCCGGGGCTTGCCTACCTGGACTTTCACTACGAGGAGGCTCGGCGCGTGATTCCCGCCCGGGAAATGCTGGCCTCGGGCAACTTCAGCCTGCCAACCCTCTGGGGCCAGGTCTACCTCAACAAGCCCCCGGGGCATTTCTGGCTGCTGGCCTCCAGCTTTCAGCTCTTCGGCTTCTCGGAATTCGCCGCGCGGCTGCCCAGCGTGGTCGCGGTGCTGTGTACTTCGCTGGCTCTCGCCTGGGTGGCCGCACGACATTTGAGTCTGCGCGCGGGACTCTTCGCCGGCGCGCTGTTCGCGCTCTCCTTCGAGACTCTGAGCAAGGGGCGCTTGGCGGAGATCGAGGCTCACCTCGCCTGCCTGGTATTCCTGTCGGTGGCCCTCTGGTGGATGGGATAGGGCGGGCTCCTGGCTGGCCACTCTGGGCTCGGATGCCGCTCTTGAGGACGCCGGGAGCGCGGGCTTTCCACGCCGCCTGGAAGCCTGGGCCAAGGGCCTGGCCTGGTTTTCCCTCGCTGGCTGCCTCGTGATCTTGGTGGGCTTCTTCACCCCCATCGACGGAGTCAGCTTCAACTTGGTGGGACTGGCCCTCGGCGCGACCCTTGTGTTTTTTGCCCTCGGCGTGTTGCGCGGCAAGGACTCCGCCGCGCGGCTCTGCACAGCCTTCCTGGTCCTACCGCTTTTGATCGGCCAAATAGTGATCAGCCAAAGCGCAGAGGCCGCCGCACGGCGACACAATAACAAGCGCCCGGCGGCAGAGATCCAAGCAGCGTTGCCCCGGGGCGAGTCACTCACCGTGGGCTTCCGCGGAGCCTTCAATACCTTCGCATACCTGCGTGCCCCGGTGCACTACACGGACGACTGGCGCTCGCTGGAAAAGGAGGCCTGGTTGCTCTTGACCGACGAGCAGTTCGCCACCATCGGCGGGGCTGAGGATGGCGTTGCCTGGCAGTATGAGCAGATCCTGCGCGTCCGTTTGCGCAGGGGCGAGCGGGTGCTCCTGCGCATATGGCCCTGAGGGCGAGCCCCAGCTTCCCACGGGGCAGCGGCTGGGGTGGATGAGGGGAATCGAACCCCCGACCTCCAGAACCACAATCTGGCGCTCTAACCGACTGAGCTACATCCACCAACCACCGTACCGGAGAGCCTCCGGTGAGGGCGGGCAAGCTTCGTTGCCCGGCGCCGCGCTGTCAAGCATCAGCCGCCGAACAAGCGCGCGAGAAGGGAACGCCGGGGTCGCTCCCTGGCACTGGAGAGCAGCGCCACCTGGGAGCGTAGGCCGCCAAGCTCCTGGCCCATGGCCCCCAGCGCCACGAGTAAGCGGCTCTCGCGCTCGCGCTGCTGAACGAGTTTCGCCTCGAGCTTGTCCAGGCAGCAGCCCGCTCCGCGCTCCATCAAGCGGGCCAATTCGAGACTCTGGTCCCTGACCGCCGCGCGTTCCACGGCCTGCTGCAGGTCGGCCTCGAGGCCCGCCTGGCGTTCGATGTAGCGAAGCTCCTTGCGCCCCGGCCCCACCACCCGCGGTCGGAGTTCCACCACCGGCTGGCCCTCAGAGAGGGCCAAATCCCCGCGGCGATGCACATCGTGGGGTACGGCCTTGCCCGCCGAGGGGTTGGCGCCCAGCTTGGGCGTTGAGCTCGACTTGGCAGCAGAGGCCTGTGGGGCGTTGGTGCGAGTGGTCATCCAAGGGTCTTCATCGGCTGCCCCTGGCGATCTCTGGCCCTATCCATCGCGGCAACCTGCTGCGGGGCTGGATCTCACCCGCGCCGAACCCACCACGGAGAGCCGCCCTCGACTGGTCGCTGGGCGCCTTGGCGCGTATTCTAATACCCATGGCCCGACGCCCCGGAACGCGCTTTGATCGTCAGGTGCGCTTTGCGCCCCTGGGCGAGCGCGGCCAAGCCCTGCTCGAGAGTCGGCGCGTCTTGCTGGTGGGCTGCGGCGCCCTGGGCGGCATCCTGGCCCAGTCCCTGACCCGCGCTGGTGTGGGCCACCTGCGCCTCGTGGACCGCGACATCGTCGAGGAGACCAACCTGCCGCGGCAGGTGCTCTACGACGCAGAGCACGCGCGCACGAGCGCCCTCAAGGTCGAGGCCGCCCGCGAGACTCTCGCGCGCATCGGTGGGCCCACCGAACTCGAGCCGAGGGCCGTACACCTCGACGCCGACAACATCGACGACCTGGCTGAAGGCTGCGACTTGATCCTCGACGGCACCGACAACCTGAGCACGCGCTACCTCATCAACGACTACTGCATCGAGGAGCGTGTGCCCTGGATCTTTGGCGCCGTGGTGGCCGGCGGTGGTCTGGTGTTGCCGGTCCTGCCCGGCCGGGGCCCCTGCCTGCGCTGCGTATTCGACAGTCCGCCTCCCGCGGGTAGCCTGCCCACCTGCGACACCGCCGGCGTGATCCTGCCCGCGGTGGGTTTGGTGGCCTCCATGCAGGCGGGCCTGGCCCTACGCCTGCTTGCCAGGGACGAAGAAGACTCCGCCGACGAAGCCGGGCCGCCCCTTGAGCCGGCGCTCTTCGAACTCGACGCCTGGGACGGTGCCCTGCGGCGTTTGGCCTTGAGTCAGAGAGCGGATTGCGCTTGTTGCGTGCAGGGCAAATTCCCCTACCTGCACGAACCCCTGGCGCGACGAGCCACGATCCTGTGCGGGCGCAACGCCGTGCAAGTGCGCGGCAACGGCCAGTCCCCCGACCTCGACGGAGTCTGCGCGGGGCTCGAGGGGCTCGCCCGGGATGTGCGCCGGTCCGGTCCGCTGCTGCGCTTTAGTGTCGAGGACTACACCTTGACCGTATTTCCCGATGGGCGAGCTCTGATCGAGGGTACCGACGACATCGACCGAGCCCTGGCCCTCTACGACCGCTTCGTGGGCTCGTGAAACCGGCCCTGGTACTCCTCGCGGCCGGCGCGAGTCGGCGCCTGGGCGAGTGCAAGGCCCTGGTGGACCTGGCTGGCAGCACACCCCTCGAGCGGCTGCTCACAGCCGGCGCAGCTTGCGATGACGGCCCGGCCTTGGTGCTGACGGGAGCCGCACACGACGAACTGCGCGCCGCCCTCTCGGCACCGGTGGAGGTGCTGCGTAACGCGGCCTGGGAGGAAGGTCGCACGGGCAGCGTGCTGGCGGCTCACAAGGCCCGCCCGGGACGCGATTTGTGCCTGGCGCCGGTGGATGTGCCCCTGGTCCCTGGAAGAGTTTTCGAGCTCCTGGTGGCGCACTGGATGGCGGCTGGCCAGCCCCCCCGCGGCTGGCTGGCGCCCTGCTACCGAGGCCGCCACGGCCACCCGGTGGTGCTGGGCCGCGAGCTCCTGGGCGACCTCGAGGAGGCCCTGGCCCACGATCCTGAACTCAGCTTGCGAGATCTGCGCCAGATGGCGGATCCGCTCCTGAGCCTGGAGAGCGAGGCGCCCGAGATTCTGGACGACCTCGACCTGCCGACGGACCTGGCTCGCCTGCGCGCACGCTGCCAGTCCAGATGAGGCTCCATTCCGGGCGCCCTCCCGGTCGATAGAAGCGTTGGTACCACTTGGCAGCCCTAGCCATTCCTGAGCTGCAGACACCCAACGCACCCCTTCACATGAGTTTCCAAGGCGACGTGGGAGGCATTGGCCTCGCCGAACTTCTCCAGAGCCTTTCGCGCGGACGCCGCGAGGGGTTGCTGCGACTGCACACCAAGAGCGGCCTCGCCTGCAACCTGGGATTGGACTCGGGTGTGGTGGCCTTCCTGCCCGACACCGACGAAGACTCGGTGCGCTGGAAGGACCGCGCCCGCCAGGCCTGGATCGATGACCGGGATTCCTGCGAGGAAGCCCTACGCATGTCGGAGATCGCCCGAGCCAGCCGCATCGACCGCCTGTACGACATCCTCGACAGCGAAGAAGTGCACTTCCGCTTCGAGTCGGAGGAGAGCGCACGAGCGGAGAGCAAGGCCGAAGCGGGCGACACCGCGCGCATGCCCGAGGTGCATTGCGAGGGCATGGCTGTGGAGTACCTGCTGCTCGAGTACGCCCGCATGGCCGACGAGGCCAGCTCGCAAGCGAACTTCGCCAATCTCAGCGCCTACACGATGCCGCGGCTCAAGAGTTGGGCCGTCGAGGGTGAAAAAGCGCCCAAGTTCCTGCAACAGTGCGACGGCGCTTCGACCCTGGCCGAGATCGCCGACCGCATGGGCTCGACCATGCGCCAGGCGCGGCTCTCCTTTCTCACACACCTGGGACGCGACGAGCTACGGCCGGCCCTCTCCCACGAAGTCCTCGTGGCCTTTCAGCGCGAACTGGCCCACGGTCATGTGCTGCGCGCCTCGGCACGACTGGTGAGCTGGATCGAAATCGCTCCCCCCGGCCCCATGGGCGAGGGCGACGCGGCTCTGCTCTTGGCGGAGTTCAAGGCCGACCGCATGTCGCCCCTGCTCAATCGCATGCCCACCCGGGCGGCACGCACGCTCCTGCGGCGCATCGACCACGCCCAGGCTGACCCCGCGCAACAGGTCAAACACTGGCGCGAATTGCAGCGCCTCCGGCGCCACTCCCCCATCGTGGAACTGCACCGCCTCAAGAGCGAGTTCCGCTCCGAGGCCGAACCTGAATTGCCCACCCTGCGCGAGTTGCTCGACGCCGCCCGGGACATGCGCGAGGGGGGCCACCCTGGACGGGCCGCGCCACTCTTGCACATGGCCGCCTCGCGTGAGCCGAACAAGGCCCACGCGCGCATGGAAATCGGCCTGGGTCTCTTGGCGGCGGGATTGGTAGAAGAGGGCGCAGCCTGGATCCTGGACGCGGCTCGCGAACAGATTGAAAACGGGACGGGGGAAAAGGTCACCAGTCACCTGCGCACCCTGGTCGAAGTGGCACCGGAAATCCGCGAAGCGCGCCGGCTGCTGAGCCGCCTGCGCAGTCGCTCCTTGCGCCGACAACTGATCCGCAAGAACTCCCTGGTGGGCATCGCGGTGCTCTGCGCCATGGGCGCCGGCGCCTTCGTACGCGTCCACACCGTGCGCGAAACCGAAATGCAACTGGCGGAAATCGCAGCCCTGGTGCAGACGCCCGCGCGGGCTTCGCTGCTGCTCGAAACACACTTCAGCGGCGACGAATCGCAAGCGGTTCAGGACTTGCGCGAGCGCGTTAAAGCCGGGCAGGAACTCCTCGACGCCGAAGCCCGCAACGCCTGGCAGCAAGAGTATCGCGAAGCCCAGGGCGAATGCTCCCTGGGCCGCGCCCAGGATGGTCTGCGACTCATCCTGGACCTGCCAGCGCCGCCGCGTTGCGTGACCCAGACGGAAGACTGGCCCCTGGTCAGCGACCTCCATGGAGGCCTGGCGGCCCGGCTCGAAGGAGAACTGAAGAGCTTTGGCGGCATCGAGGCCACGGCCTCCGAGAGCCTCGCTCGCGAAGAAGAACTGGCCCGGACCGTGGCAGCCCTGGAGCAGATCCTGGCCAACACCGAAGGCCGCGACGACCTGCACGACCTTTCCGAACGACTGGCCGACATGGCCAGCACGCTGCGCACGCGCGTGCAGGATCGCGCCCGCGCACTCTCCCTACGCAACTCCAAGGAAACCCTCGCTGCCCAGGACCTCTCCCTGGCCAGCGCCCGCGCCCGTGCCCAAGCCGGCGACCTGGAGAGGGCTCTGGAGGAGTACGAGCGCTTGCTAGCCAGCGACCCCTCGGGCCGCATCGGGGAACTTTTCGCCGAGGAGATCGCCGATGTCCAGCGGCGCTGGCAAGCCATCTCTGGCGCCCGCGCCCTGGCTCTTGAGGGCCGCCACCAGGAGGCCCTAGAAGTCCTCGAAGCCGAACTCGAAGAAGCGCGCGAACAGCCCCTACCCTGGCGCCTGACGAGCTTTCCGAGGGGTGCCTTGGTGGAACTTCCCGACGGCAGCCGGCGGGCCACGCCCTTCCTCCTGGAGAGTCGCTTCGGCGAGACTGTGAGCCTGCGCATCGAATGCGAGGGCTGCCTCTCTTTGGATTTCGAACTGGACGCCCCCGCGGACCAACACCTCTGGCTGTCGCGTACGCCCGAGCGCAGCTGGCCCGGCGAGGGACGCATCGAGGCCTTACCAGTGGCTGTCGGTGAAGATCACATCGTCTGCGACCGCACCGGTGAGCTGGCGCGTTTGAGCGCCGAGGGCGAAGAACTCTGGAAGGTGGATATCGCTTCCCTGGGGGGCATCGCCCGGGCACCGGTGTTCCTGCCGCGGATGCCTGGACGCTTGTTGCTCGTCACCGAGGATGGCGAAGCCTGGGTCATCGACGCCGAGGACGGCGCCATCGACGGCCCGGTGAGTCTCGGCTCGGCGCCCCGCTCGGGGCCTGTGGCCACCGCGGATGGCGTGCAGGTCTTGACCCGCGAGGGCAAGCTCGCGACCTGGACCACGAGACTCAAGCCCAGCTTTTCCCCAGCCACTGCCGCCGACGGCGAAGCCCTACGCGGCAGCCAGTCGGGACTCGCGGCGCGCTACCGGTCGGGAGGCGTGGAAGGCGTCTTCGACTCACCCTGGAATGGATGGCGGGTGGAGTTTCTGCCCGAAGTCCTGCGCGTCTACAAACAAGACGACCCCGCGGGCGGCTTCGCTGTGCTACGCCAAGCCGACTGGACCTTCCTGGCCTGGGAAGCGCCCCACGCACGGTTGCCCGAGGGGCGCCTTTGGATCTCCGGCGAGAACGGCCTCGCGGGCTACTTGCCCTGACCCGGCCAGCAACCGACGCAAGAGAATCGTCGGGTTCGTGCAACGCTCGCAGGTCAGGTGGCTATCCTCTGGCCCATGCGCTCGCTCCACGCCTGTTTGATCCTATTCTGCGCCGCCTGTGCAGGACCGGCCGCCGAAACGGATGGCCTGCCCGGGTCGGATCTCGGCGGCACACAAGAACCCTTCGCCCCGGCGCGGGCCTTGCGCGATGATTGGGCCAGGTCGAGCCCCTGGAGTTTTGAGCAGCGCCTGGCCGAGCTCGGCCTCGCGGCCTGGAACCCCGCAGCCATCACAACCCTCAAGACCGCTTTGGACGGCGGAGAGCTGAAAGCCGTGCGCGCCGCAGTGCTCCTTGCCCACGGCGCTGAAAACTCCCGCGAGACCCTGCTCTTGCGCCTGGAGTCGCGAGTTTTGAGCCCAGAGCGCGCGGGAGACGCAGGCGATGTGGTGGCGGCCGCGGCCCTGGCTCGCTGGGCAGACGAAAAGACCTCCCTGCGGCTCGCCGCCCTCGCCGTGGGCGAACGCCCACACCCCGACCTCGAAGTGCGCGTGGAGTGCGCCGCCGTGGCCCTCAATGGTCAGGCTGGCGAAGAAGCCTCAAGACTGGCGCGCTGGCTCGTGCGCGTGCTCCACGCCGGCACGCCGGCCGAGGCCGGTGATGCGCCCGATTGGACACCCACGACTTTCCTCGCCTGGGCCAAGGGGCGGGCAGCAGCCGCTCTTGCAGAGCGTGCCGGGATCCCCAATCGTTTTTGCGCCGACGGGTCCTTCGCCGAACAGCTCGAAGTGGCGCTTGAGTTTTCGCGCCGCCTGCACCTCGCGCCCTGAGTGCGCTCGCGGCCGCAACCGGACTCCCGCGCCTCAGGCCTCGGGGTCGAGAGTTGCCGCGCCCTCCTTTGGACCCCGGGCTTTGGCTTCCTCGACGGCCACGCGTATCGCCTGGGCTAACTCCACCATGGTGAAGGGCTTTTGCAGGATGGTCAGCTCAGGGTAATCTTCGGTGGCATCGAGAAACCCGCTCATGAGCAGCACGGCCAGCAGAGGCCGAAGCTCGCGGGCTCTTTCAGCCAGTTGCGGGCCGGAGATTGTGGGCATCGACTTATCGGTGAGCAGGAGATCGAAGCAGTCGCCAGCGGACTGCAACTCCGCCAAAGCCTCCTCGCCGGTGGCAGACATATGCACCCTGTGCCCCATGCTGGTGAGCTGCGTGCTCACCGTGAGACGCACGGGTTCCTTGTCATCCACGAGCAAGATGTGGAGTGCGCCCATGGCTGCGCCCCCATGATCAGCCTCACCAGAGGCCTGCGCGGGTGCCTTGCCGGCGCGGGGGTCCCGTCCGCTGCGAGCGTCACTCGCAACGGGTGCCGCGGCTGCGACCGTGTCCAGGGCCGGCAACAGGATCACGAACGACGTGCCTTCTTCCGGCTGGCTGGTCACCTCGATCTGGCCTCCGCTCTGGCCCACGATGCCGTGAATCTCCGCGAGGCCCATGCCTGTGCCGTTGCGCTTGGTGCTGAAGAAGGGCTCGAAGATCCGCATGCGCGTCTCCTCATCCAGGCCGACTCCCGTATCCGTTACCTCCAGGGAAATCTGCGGGCCGCTGTTCGCATTGACCCCCGCGCCCGCTGGGATGCGGCGCGTGCGCAGGGTTAGTTGGCCGCCATCCGGCATGGCGTCGCGGGCATTCAAAGCCAGGTACAGAAGCACGGTCTCGATCTGGCTCTTGTCGGCGTGAATGCTGCCAGCCAGGGGATCGAGGTCGCAAATGATCTCGATGTTGCGGTCGAGCAGGCGCCGCAGCAGGCTGCTGAAGTCCGACACCACACTGGAGAGATCCATATCCTCGGAGTCCAACCGCTGCTGACGGCTGAAGGTCAAAAGTTGGCGCACGAGCTTCGCACCGCGGGAACTGGCCTCGGTGATGCCACCCACATGCCGACGGATCGCCTGGTTTTCGGGCTCCTCGTAGGTCACGAGTTCGCTGAAGCCCATGATGGCCGCCAGAAGGTTGTTGAAGTCGTGGGCGACGCCACTGGCCAGTTCCCCCACGGCTCGCAGTTTCTGGGACTCGCGCAGACTCTCCTCCAAGCGGATATTCCTGCTGATGTCGCTGACCACCACATGAAGCACGCGCTGGCCACGGAGCATGTACTGACAGAGGCGCAACTCCAGCTTGGCTTCGCCATCCTTCAAGGTGGCGCGAGTGCGCAGCACGATTTCGCCCCCCGAGTCCTCAAGGCGCGCAGCGGAGGAGGCCAGGAAGGCGCTGGAAACGCCGGTCAATTCGGAGAGAGCTCGACCCTCGATCTCAGCCGGCGACCGCTTGAAGTAATCGCAGGCCGCGGGGTTGGCCTCCTGGATGGCCCAGTTGCAGGTGTCGAGGACGAGTTGCACCGTGGAGGTGCGGGTAAAGATCTCCTGGTAGCGCTGCTCGCTCTCCTCCAGGGCTTGCGCACTCTCATCAGCCAGGGCGCCCAGACTCCTACTCTTGCGCCGCGACCTGATCAGGGTGCGGCTCAAGATGAGCGGCAAGCTGCCAGCCAAGAGAGCCAGCCCAAAAAACCAGGGCTGCTGGTAGAACGGGCTGGCGATGATCACCCGGCTGGAAAAATACGAGGGTCCGAAGGTGCCGCGGGACCGGCGGGCCTGCAACTCCAACTGATAGCTACCGGGGGGCAAGTTGGTGTAGTGCACGCTGCGCGTACCCTGGGAGAGCTCGGGAGCCCACGCGCTCTCGTAGCCGAGCAGGCGTGCCCGCAACCGGGCGCCGTCCTGTGCGAAGTAAATCAAGCGTGCGTCGAACTCGATGTCGCTGTGGGCCGGCAAGTGGCGCTCGTGGAAGACCTCGCCCGCGCTGCGCATCGTGACCGCCTGCACCACCAAATCCACGGGCTCAGAGTCGGCCCTTTCCGAGTAGCGCGAAAGGCCGCGATCGGTGCCGAACCAGATCTGGCCCTGGCTATCCTGCAACACGGCGGCGCGGTTGGTTTCCTGGCCGGCGAGGCCTTGGGTGACTCCGTAGTGACGCCGCTCGCCTCCCTCCCAACGCTCCACTCCACGACTGGTGCCCGCCCACAAACGGCCCGCGTCATCCTCGAGCAGGGAATAGACCGGGCGGGTGAGGTCGCGGGCCTCGGGCGCTCGCACGAGGCCCGCCGCAGCTAGCTCGAAGAGTCCTGAGCGCGTGGCCACGAGGACACGCCCGGAAGCCAGCTCGAGGATCGAGTAGATGCTATTGGCTCCCTCGCTTTCGGCGCTCGAAAATGACTCGGGGGTAGCCGCCAGGCCGCCCGGCTCGGAGCGCAGACGCCAGAGGCCCGAGATGGTGGTACCGATGTAGAGGTCACCGCTAGGTGCCTGGTAGAGCCGGCGCACGGGTTCGTCCTGGAGCCAAGGAAGCGCAACGGGGGTGCCCGGGGTCGGGTCCTCGGATGGATCCGCGACGAGTTGGTAGAGGCCCCGGCTGGTCGCCACCCAGACCTGGCCCTGGCGATCTTCGAGCACCGAATTGCACTCCAAACCGGCATCTCTGCCAAACCAATCGAGCTTGCCCTGAGGGCCCAAGCGTGCAGCGCCCAGAGACGCAGCGGCGATCCAAAGAGTGCCCTCCTGGCTGCTCGGCTGTATGTCGAGCACGCGCACAAGGCGCGGGGATAGTCCCTTTGGCATGTCGAATGGCAGCACCTGCCCGTGCTCGCCATCAAAATAGGCCAGGCCGCGCAATTGCCCCAGAATCAACTCGCCAGGGGTCAGCTCGAAGATGGCTGTGACCTCATCATCGAGCAGTTCCTGGCGCAGATCAAAGCTCTCGAAGACCTGGCGCGGCACGCGGGTCACGCCGCGAGTGGTGGCGATCCAGAGGTTGCCGGCGAGGTCGAACAACATGTCGCTGGCGCCCTCGGCCACGAGTCCTGCCTCCATCCCGAGATGGTGCAGCGCTTTGGCCCCGGGGCTATAGTGCCCCACCTGGGACCAGCTGCCGAGATAGACGCCGCCCTGGCCGTCGCTCTCGAGCAGAACGCGGGCCAGGGCATTGCGGTACGGCGCTGCGAACCCTCGCAGGGCAAACTGGAACTCGCCTGCTTCGATGAAACCCAACCACTCTTCAGCCAGCACCCAGAGCTTGCGCTGCCTGGCGGTCCCCGCTTCGAAGCGGACCGCCAGCAGATTTCCGGCTGGCAGGGCGGCGGCTGTCCAGGCGTTGGACGCGGCTGGCACCAACTCGCCGGCGCCCGAGAAACCAAATGAGCGCAGCCCTTGCGCGGTCAATACCATGAGCATCGATTCGTGTACTTCGAGGTCCACGACCCGCTCCAGCGGAGTGCCATCGGGCTCTTCCAAGAAACGCCAGCTGCCCGCGGCTTCGATCAAGGAAACGCGGCCCGATGAGGATAAGAGGGCCGCGGTGGTCTCGTCGCCATGGGCCAGGAGTTCGAGGCCCCACGGCGCTCCCTCAAGGCCCTCGAGTGCTGCGCCTTCAGCCAACACCAACTGCCATTCGCCTGCCTCGAGAACAGCGAGACCCTCCTCCACATCGTTGCCAGCCACCCACAACCGACCCGCGTCATCGAACTGGATTTCCTGGCAACCGTAGTGCAGGGGTAGTCCCTCCAGCGGCGTCTGCTCTTCCCACAGAACTCCATCGAAGAGCGCCACGCCAGCGCGAGTGGCGAAGGCCAGGCGACCATCCTTGGCGAGGGCCAAGGCACCCACCGAAGTGCTCGGCAGGCCGTCGAGTTCGGTGTAGGTCTGGGTGCGCAGGTTTTGCGCCAGGGCTCCGGTGAAGCACAGGCTGCCCTGCAAGAGCACGGCGGCCGCGAGCGCGCGCGAGGAAGGAAATTTTCTCATGCGGATCCCGTGGGAGCGCGTCAAACGCCTCGACAGGTGTGTGTCCAGTCTAGCACGGACCCTCAGGGTTCGAGGCGCGCAATCGTGCGCGGGAAGGGGATGCACTCGCGCACATGCTCCACGCCCGCAATCCAGCCCACAAAGCGCTCGAGGCCCAGGCCAAAGCCGGCGTGGGGCACCGAGCCAAAGCGCCGCAAGTCGAGGTACCACTCGAAGGCTTCGCGGGGCAACTCGTGGATTCGAATGCGCTCCTCGAGCACCTCGATGTCCTCCTCGCGCTGGCTGCCCCCGATGATCTCGCCCACACCCTCGGGACCCAAAATATCCACGCACAGGACACGATCCTCATTGGAGGGATCGCGCTTCATGTAGAAGGCCTTCACCTCCTTGGGGTAGTGGGTGATTATCACCGGCCGAGTGTGCATCTCCGACAGGATCGTCTCGTCGGGAGCGCCGAAGTCCTCGCCGGGGGTGAACTCCGAGTCGGGATGGGCGACGAGGACCGCGGCAGCCTCGTCGTAGGTCATGCGCGGGAAGGGCGCCTGGATGCACTCCAGTTTGGATCGGTCCCGTTCGAGGTCTTCAAGTTCCCCCGAGCAGTGCTCCAGCACATGGCTGATCACATACACGATCATGTCCTCGGCCAACTGGCAGACATCCTCGAGGTCGGCGAAGGCCACCTCGGGTTCGAGCATCCAGAACTCGGTCAGGTGCCTGCGGGTCTTGGACTTTTCGGCACGGAAGGTGGGCCCGAAAGTGAAGACCCGGCCGAGGGCCATAGCCGAAGCCTCGGCGTACAACTGTCCCGATTGGGTCAGGTAGGCCTTGCGATCGAAGTAAGGCACTTCGAACAGTTCGCTGGTTCCCTCGCAAGCGTTCGGAGTGAACATGGGCGAGTCCATATTGACGAAATCGCGTTCGTGGAAAAAACAGCGCAGGGAAAAGGCCACGGCGTCGCGTACGCGCATGATAGCTGACTGGCGTTTGGAACGCAGCCACAGGTGGCGCTTGGAGAGCAGGTAGTCCACGCCGTGGTCCTTGGGGGTGATCGGGTAGCCATCCACCGCCTGCAGGATGAGCACCGCGCTTACGCCGAGTTCATAACCTCCCGGAGCGCGATCATCGGCCTTGACCTCGCCGGTGATTTCCAGGCTCGACTCCTGGCCGAGGTGGGAGATGGCCTCGAAGGTCTCCTCGGTCACATTCTTCTTGAACACGACACATTGGGCGATGCCGCTGCCGTCGCGCAGTTGCAGGAAGTGCAGTTTGCCCTTGGAGCTCTTGTTGTAGAGCCAGCCCTTGAGGGTCACGGTCTGGCCGACATGCTCGCAGAGACGCTTGATCGTGGAAACAGAGGTCATGAAAGAAAACTAAAGGCGTTGGAAGGGAATGAAAGCAGGGCTGAAAGTGTAAGCAGAACAGCACTCAAGGGAACATGGCGTGGGCACTCTTCAGCTCGACGGCCACGATGCTGCCAGCGCGGATGGCCACGCGGCCCTTGCAAACGGCACCGGCGCGGCGTGCTTCCACGAGCAGCTCGCCCTCTCTGGAGGGAGCGCTCAAGGCATCGATTTCCTCGATCGTTGTCAGGATCTGAATGCGTTCGTAGCCCATGGCGAGCAGGCGATTCATGACGCGCTCGGAGAGGCCGCTGCCGGCGCTGCGCCGGGGATCGCCGGCGGCGGGCTCGGGAGTCTCACCGCTGGCCGAATGGTGGGAGGTTTCGGCAATTTGCAGCAAGCGTTCCTCGAGCCGTTTGTGCCCCTCGCGGATGTCGATCAGAACATGCTCGAGACGGCGCAAATCGAGCTCACTGCCCGAGGCTGCCAGGCTGGCAATTTGGCTCTGGATCTCCGCCAGGCCATCGAGGCGCGCGAGGACTTTGTCGAGCACGCGCTGGCGGCTGGAAAGGGACCAGAGGAAACCGCAGATGATGGCCAGGAAGAGCAGTTGAAGGGTCTCGGTCATTGTGATTCGCGGGGAGTTCTGCCCGGGGAGGCGGGAGCGGGGGCGCGCGGGGCTCTGGAAGAATGTAGCATCCTGAGCGCGCGGGAGGCTCAGCTGCCCCGCACCTCCCGAGTCAGCCTGTCAGCCTCTCCATGACACGAGTCCTCACCTTCGCCTGCGCCCTCCTGGCCCTCGTGGGCCTCGCCTTCTTGCCCACGGCCCGGCCCACGGCCCTGGCGGCCCTACACGGCGGAGTGTTGCTGGACGAGTTGGTAAGCGATCCCGGGCTGAGCGGCGAGGAACTGGCCCTCTGGGAACTGATTCTCGACTCGCCCCACTACAGCGAAGCCGAGCAGGGCAAGGCGCGCCTGGTCCTGGGCCAGGTCGAGCTCTCCGCCCCGGATCTCGCTCTGGACTCCCCCGATTCCACCAAGTTCAAGGAAGCCATCCTGCGCGGTCTGCGGCAAAAAGTCGCATTCGAGCGCGACCGCGAACTCGAAGTGCTGGAGGCCGAACCGGGGGCCGCGGGTCTGGCCCTGACCCTCGAAGTGGCGGGTGCCGCGCCCCTCGTCTTGCATGTCGGGGTGGCTGCCGAGGTACAACCCGAGCCGGGCGCGGAAGATGTCTTCGTCTTCGACTGGCGACCGGCCAGTCCCACATCGCTGCTGCCGCCCCTCGTGGCCATCCTCTTGGCGGTGCTCCTGCGGCGACCTGTGATCTCGCTCTTCACTGGGGTTCTGGCGGGAGCCCTGCTCCTACGCTGGGCGGGCACCGGAGCGATCTACGCCAAGGTCTTTGGCGGGCTCAGCGATGTCTTCAGCGTGTTCCTCCTGGACGAAGTCCTCGACCGCGGCGGCAACGGGCGGCTGCATGTGATCGGCTTCGTGATCGCCATGCTCGCCATGGTGGGTGTGATCACGAAGAACGGCGGCATCCGCGGCCTGATGAACATCGTAGCGCGCTTTGCGCGCACGGCGCGCTCGACCCAGGTCGCCACCTACTTGATGGGATTGGCGGTCTTCTTCGACGACTACGCCAACACGATTTTGGTGGGCAGCACCATGCGGCCCCTCACCGATCGCTATCGCATCGCCCGCGAGAAGCTGGCTTACATCGTGGACTCCACGGCCGCGCCGGTGGCCGGGTTGTCCATCTTCAGCACCTGGATCGCCTTCGAAGTCTCGACCTTCAGCGCCCAACTGCCCCTGGCCGGCCTGTCGCCCGATGACGGCTATTCGATCTTCATTCAGACCCTGCCCTATCGCTTCTACTGCATCCTGACCCTGGGCCTGGTGCTCATGGTGACTGTCAGCGGACGTGACTTCGGACCCATGTTGAAGGCCGAGCGGCGAGCGCGAAAAACGGGACAGTTGGTACGCGAAGGCGGCACGCCCATGGTGAGCGACGCCGCCACGGCCATGGAACCGGCAGCCTCCATCACGATCCGCGCCTGGCGTGCTCTGGTGCCCCTGGGAGTCTTCGTGGGCGTCACGGTCTGGACGATCCTCTCCACTGGCGGAGCCTTCGCGAAGGCTGCGCCATCCCTCTTTACGATCCAGGGGCTTTCGAGCGTCTTGGGAGACGCCGACAGTTATGTGGCGCTTTGGCGCGGTTCGAGCATGGGGCTCTTGACGGCGGTGGTGGCTTCGCTGTTCGCCGGTCTGCGCCTGGAGATCCTCGACGCGGCCTGGAAGACCCTCAAGTCCATGGGCATCGCGCTGGCGATCCTCTACCTGGCTTGGATGATCGGCGCGGTCTGCGGCAAGCTGGGTACGGCCAGTTACCTGACCGTCATGCTCGATCAGATGCTCATGCCCCTCGCCCTGCCGGTGATTCTGTTCCTGTTATCCGGCGTCATCGCCTTCTCCACTGGATCATCGTGGTCTACCATGTCGATCCTCTTGCCCCTGGTGGTGGGGCTGGCTTTTTCCCTCGGTGAAGGCACGGAAATCGGCGGCCTGGCCCTGGTGGTGCTCTCCATCGGCGCGGTACTTGAGGGTTCGATTTTCGGGGACCACTGCTCGCCCATCTCCGACACCACGGTGCTCAGTTCGGTAGCCTCGGCCTCGGATCACATCGACCATGTGCGCACCCAAGCGCCCTACGCGCTCCTGTGCATGGGAGTAGCCATCGTGGCGGGTTACCTGCCCGCGGCTGTTTTTGGTACCCACCCACTTGTCAGCCTAGCTGCGGGGCTGGGCGTCTTGGGCCTCGCGCTCTATGTCTTTGGGGCCAGGGCTGACGACCCGGGGCAGGACGCCGCTTGAGCTCCGTCGAACCCCTACTGCCGGGGAAACTGAAAGGCCGTTTGCTCCTGGGCCTGGCCTTCGGAGCAGCGGTCTACCTGGGCCTGTGCTTGTGGGCCGATGGTCCGAAGGTCCTCGAGGCCCTGGCAAATTTTCCTGCGTCCTGGGTCGCCGTGGCCATGGCGCTCTCGTTCAGCAACTACCTGGTGCGCTTCGTGCGCTGGGAACGCTATCGCGCCATCCTGGGCATCGAGATGTCCCACCGGCTCTCCCTACGCATCTATCTGGCGGGACTGGCCTTGACGGTCACGCCGGGCAAGATGGGCGAGGCCTTCCGCTCGATCCTGATTCGCGCCGAAGACGGCACGCCCATCTCGCGCAGCGCCCCCATGGTGGTGGCCGAACGCTTCACCGATCTCTTGGGGTTCTTGCTGCTGCTCGCCTTGGGCGGGCTCGCGAGCCATCCCGAACAGCTCTGGATCTTCCTCGGCACCCTGGCCCTCTGCGTCGTCCTGGCGGGGCTCCTGGCTTCGCAGCGGGTTTCCCGCGGGGTACTCGGGATCGTGGCGCGCCTGCCCCTCTTGCGGCGCTTCGGTCCGCATCTGGAAAACGCCCTGCGGTCCTCACGCGAGTTGCTCACGCCCCGCGAGCTACCCCTGGCCACGGTGCTGGCCACGATCGGTTGGGGCCTGGAGGCCTGCGCCTTCTTTCTGGTCTGCGAAGCCCTCGTGCCGGGGGCGGCTTCGCTCTCCTTCGCCGTCTACACCTTTGCCCTCTCATCCATCGTGGGTGCTGTGCTGGTGATATTCCCCGGAGGCCTGGGCGTCACCGAGGCCTCCATGAGCGGATTGCTCACAGGTCGCTTCAAGGCCGCTGGGCTGGCGCCCTCTTTGGCCGCAACCCAAGCGCTCACCGCCACCTTGGTCATTCGCCTCGCGACCCTGTGGTTTGCCGTGGCGGTGGGTCTTGGCGCCCTGGGACTGCACAGCCTCGCGCGGCGCAAGGCGGCCCGGTAAGGCAAAGGATGAGGCGCCTGCCCCACGCCGGGAGGCGTGGGGCAGGGCTCATCGCGGGAGACTGACCGAGTCTCTTGAACGGGTTGCCTGACTGCTGAAGTGTTCTTTACGGAAGGATCGGGGCATCGCTGCTGTCAGTCGTACTGGGTGACCGAAGGCAGCGAGGCCGCGCGCATCAGATAGTCGCGAGCGATGCGCGGGATTAGAAGCGGATTGAGACTGATGCCCTTGAAATCAGCTATCCAGGCCTGGGACGCGAGCAAGCGCCCGTAGACCCTGCGGCGCACCTTGGCGGGCGAGAGCGAGGCCGAGAAGGGCGAACCGAAGTACCCCTCGAGCCAGGTGGGTTCGAGGTGCGTGTCTTCGTTCCAGTCGTTCCAGGTGGCGATCTGGATCCAGTCCGCGCCGCTCTCGAGGGCGCTGGCCACCACCGTCGGATACATGGCGCCCTGGAAGTCGTCGATGACGCGCACGCAAAGAGGCAAGCCGTCGGCACCGATCACATTGGGCACGCCCCAGCCCGATACGCCGCTGTCATCGAAACCGGGCCAAACAACGGCCACCGCCACGCGCTCCCCATCATCGCCTCTTTGCCAGTCGCGCCCGGCGAGATGCACGCTCTCCAGATGTTCTGTAAGCCGCGCAATCTCGGGGAGGGGTAGGGTTGGAGTGGCGTTTACAAGATCCTGATAGGTGCGATATTTGAGCAGGTCGAGGTCAACCAGTTTCCACATCGAAACCCCCTTCATGGCCGCGCCCGGCACCGGAACCCGATCACCGATCAAGAACAAGGCCTCACCCGTATTGATCTGGACACTCTGACAGATGGTGGTCCAGGCAGCACTATCGAGGCATTGACTACCGTCGAAGTTGCAGGCCCCACCGCGGAAAATGAACACCACCAGGCGCCCATCATGGCGCAGGGCGGAGCGCTGCGCGGCCTGGTGCTCCACGAGCCACACGAGATCGTCGATGATGCCGTTGATCTTGGCTTGCAAAGTCGACTCGCCGGCGACCCAGCCCAAGAAGTGCACCTTGGGCTCGTACATCACGGCCAACTTGAAATCGTTGCCGTTCTCCTCGGCGATCTCCTCGAGGGCCTCGAAGCAGGCGTGATTGATGGGCTCCCGGCCCTCGTTTATGCTCTGCAAGGCGAGGCGATGGCCCAGCCAGTCGTAGATGAAGTGGTCGATCCCGGCGGCTTGGGCCAGGGCGATGTGATAGCGCAGGACATCCCGGTCGCGGGAATCGTAGGCCCCCACCAGGGGCAGTTCGTCCTCGCCCCGCAGAGTTGTCACCGCCAGGTCGCGGCGACCATTGGTACGCAGACAGGTGCTGCTCGTCGCGCAATCGGGGTCGTGGAAGAAGTCACTGAACGAACTGTCGCAGGCGTTGGGGCTGACCCAACGCCACATGCGCCAGCGCTCCTGGGCGCTGCTGGGCGATGATGGTGCATCGGGATAGGCCGGCGAACGGTAGCGCCCCACATAGTTGGCTCCCACCCGACGCCGCGGATTGCCGTCCACGGCGTACTGTTCACCGATCTGCACGAAGTCCACATCGAGAGCACCAGGCAAGACCGATGAGACTTGTAAGCGAATCTCGTTGTGCAAGGCCGAGAGGGGCGCCACGGGATCGGCCTGGAGGTAGCGCCAAGAACCGCGCTCGTTGATGACCGGATGCCAAATGCCGTGGGCCAAGAGCGTCTCGGCACCGCCAGCTTGCAGGCCGAAGATCCGCAATTCCACGAAGACGGTGGGGCTCGACGCAAAGGGCAGCGGCATGGCTGCATCCGGTCGCAGCCAGATACCGGCCTCCAGGCTGCGGCCCGCTTCGGCGGCGGACCACTCGAGCACACCACCAGCGGAGAGACTCTGCCAGGCTTCGGTCGCACTCGTGCTGTCGAGGGTCAGGTGTTGCGCTCCGTAGTAGCCCTCGGCATTCGTTGTGCCATCGTGCACATCGAGCGGGCCGTTCGATTGCCACACGAAGGGACCCGCGCCCTCAAAACTCGCGTCCGCAAGGGCATACTCGGCGTATTCGAAACGGCCCAGCTCGAGTTCATCGAAGTACACGCCACCCTCTATGGAGCAGTGAAAGACGCAGCGCAGTTCGAGGCTGCCCACAGGCACCGAAGAGTCGTTGGAGGCCACGGGCAAGGTCGAGAGCCGCAACCACGAGCCGCGGGGCGCGGCGCTTCCATCGATGGCCACGGAGCGGCCCAGGCTGGTCCAGGAAATGCCGTCGAAGCTCTGCAGTTCGAGGCTAGCCGTGCCCGCTCCGGCGCCAGGGCTCAGCCAGAGTTGACCGCGGGCTTCGAGCTTGACCCCCGGGGTCGCGCCCTCCACCTGGGCCAAATCGGCGGAGAGCGACAGGCTGGCGGTCACGCCGGTGGGGAGGTTGCCATAGGCTGCCTGGCCGCTGAAGACAGGCGCGGGGCTAAGGACAAAGGGGATGCTGCCATCGGAGGCGAACTGAGACCAGGAACCCAGCCCCAACTCGAAGCCCGCGGCGGGCAGGTCCGCTGTGCTCCCGGCCATGATTCCGCCCCACGCTGGTGCTCCCCCGAGCACCAGCGTGGCGACAAGAAGTCGCAGCCGTCTCTCCATCCTCTCTCTCTCCGCAGTTCGTTTATCTCTTCTTTCTTCCCAGCGGACGGGGGCCTCCAAGCTCCCACTCGCTTGCGCATCGACGCTCTCTGATAGTAATGCACCTTCCTGCTCCTATGGTCAATATCCTGGAGTTTGTGGCGCCTTCTTCAAGTCCAGGAAAGCCTCGGGCGATTTGCAACTGCGTACTACTTAGGAAGTTGCACTTGGATTGGCCGTCAGCGGCTTCCTGCCAGCACCCCCCATGCCCCCGCCAAGCAGAGGGCTGCGAGGAGCAGCCAGGCCTCCAGGGCCGACTCCTCGGGGACTTCGCCCCCGGCAGCAGCCACATGCCCCAAGGCAGGCTCGGAGCCCAAATGGTGCCCGCCGCTCCCGGCCCCCCGTCGCCCAGGGAGGGACACCGTTCCGGGCACCTCAAGCAGGGCTCCGTCCAGGAGCCGCGACCAGGAGAGGGCGAATTCGGCGGGGTCGCCGCTGATCTCTTGCACTGAACCCAGGGCCAAGACCACCCGGCCGGGCCCCCAGCTCACCAAACCCGGCGCCAGCCAGGGCTCCAAGGGCCCCAAGGGGTCACTCGAGGGGGCCCCACCGGGGTGCCAGGCGCCCAAGAGACGCCAACCATCGCGGCCCGCCCAGGCCGAATCTGCCCCTGCCTCGCCCTGGGCCTCCACCGAGAGCAGCTTGGGCCCCTGGCCCGCTCCGAAGCCCAAGCCTCGCTCCTCGCACCACAGGCCCACGAACTGCTCGAGTTCCTCGGGCAAGTTCCCCAGGGCCACCCACCCAAGCTGGTGCGCGGGACCCTCGACTGGCTGCCGGGTGATCTGCGTGCCATCCCAGGTGAACCCGCCACCGATGGGCCCGGGGATCGCGGCCCCACCGGAGCTCAGGTAGCTGGCGTTCAACGCCCTGGGAAAGTCACCCCGGTCGCTGATCCACAGCCAGCCAGGAGCATCGAAGCGCTCCCATCGGGGCGCTCCCCGGGGGCGGCTCGGCGGCCGCAGCCAGTCCGAAGGGGGCAGGGCGCCGCGCTCGAAGCCGCCCTGGCCCTCGCTCCACAGGCGTCGCTCCGGGCCCACGCCCAACTCGTCGAGCCAGGCTTCGGCTCGCAGCAGGGCCTCTTCGATTCGCAAGCCCTCGGCGTCGGGTCCCAGGGCCAGGTACATCGACGGGCTGCGGTCGATGAGCAACTTCCAGTCGGCTGCTGCGCTTGCCCGGGCCAGGCGCGGTCCGGCCAGGGCCAGAGCGGCGAGAACCAGGGACGCCAACAACCACCAGAGGCTGCCGGCAACACCCCGGCGGACACCGCGGGAGGGCACCGAATCCTTGTGAGCGAGGGCCTGCCAGTGGGCCAGGGCACCGGTCGCTTGTTCCGCGGGCGCCTGAGGACGCCGCGCCCAAAGCACCAGCAAGAGAGGCAATAGGAGGGCCAAGAAACCCAAAGGCCGGGTCCAAACGACCCCACCCAACTCCATGGCACCGAGGCTGAGAGGGAGCATCATCAGCATCCTTCAGCCCAAAAGGAGTGCGAGCACGAGGTCCTCGAAGTCGACCCGGGTGGTGCGGCACGAAAAACCCACACCGTGACTGCTGGCCAGCCGCCGCCAGGCTTCCAATTCCCCGTCGAGACTGCGTTGGTAGGCCTCGATAAGTTCGCGATCCAGATCGAGTTCGACTTCGGCGCCACCCTCGGGATCCCAGAAGCGCCGCGGCCCGAGCTCGGGATCGAGTTCCAGGGGCGCGAGGAGTTGCAAAACGCGCAATTGCCGGCCACCCCGACCGAGGGCCATAACCGCCGCTGGCTTCAGGTCGAAGAGGTCGCCCACCAGAAACACCCGGCTGCAACTCGCAAAAGTCGACGCGCGCATCAACAGCGACTGCAATCCACACGATCCCGCGGCCTTCAAGCCGGCGCATAGCTCAAGGGCGGCGGCGACATCGGGGGGGGCATCGAGTTCGAGGCGTCGAAGAACCTGGCCGTCGCCCCCCGAAGCGAAGAGCGACACGCGGGCCCCCGAACGCAGTCCAAAGGAGACCAAAGCCACGGCACACTCGGCGGCGCGCTGCAACTTGCCCGGCGGCCCCACGCCCATGGATGCGCTGGCGTCGAGCAACACCGCCCAGGATTCGCCCGACTCGTGGCGTGTCACGCGCACGAAGGGCTTGTCCAGGCGGGCCAGAAGATTCCAGTCGAGCTGGCGCAGGTCCTCGCCGGGCCGGTAGGGCCTGTGGCCGGCGAACTCCTGGCCCTGGCCCGCACTGTTCTGAGCACGCTCGCCCTCGGGATTCTGGCCCAGGGCCTGCAAGCGCCCACCCAGGGCCTCCACCCGGGAAAGGAAATCCTCGCCAAAGATCACGCCCGGCGAGGGCAAACTGCGCTGCCGAGCCTTCAAGGGCGGCCTCTCCCGTGATGCTCCTCCAAGGGAAACAGCGCGGCTGGATTCAGGGCGACTTGCGCCGCACGGCCACCAGGGTCATGTCGTCTTCGCAATCGCCGTGGGCGAAGTCGAGCACGCTCTGCAGGAGCCCATCACTGAAGGTCTTGAGGTCCGCGGACTCTCCGACGCGGGCCACAAAGAGTTTCTCGAGTCCATCCTCGCCCAAGAGGTTCTGCGGCTGGTTGGGGGGCCGCGCCTCGGTCAAGCCATCGGTGAAGATCAAGAGCACATCACCCTCGTCCATGCGCAGGGTGTCGGCCTGGTCGTAGGGAAAGTCATCCACCATGCCCAGGGCCGGGCCGTGGGCTGCTATGCGCCGCACGCCAGTCTTGGATGCGCTCCAGAGTTGAGGGGGCGTGTGCCCCGCGCTCAAAACCTGCACCGAACCGTCCTCCGAAAAGAGCGCCACGAAGAGCGTCACAAAGTTGCCGTCATCTATGCGAGAAGCCAGATCCGCGTTGACCTCGGTGACCGCTTCGCAGAGGTCGGGGATGATGCGGATCGAGGCTCGCAGGCTGGCCTGAGCCTGGGCATTGATCAGAGCTGAAGCTGGTCCGTGGCCGGTCACATCCCCCACAACCACGGCCAGGCGTCCATCACGGGTCTTGAAAAAATCGTAGAAGTCGCCGCTGGTGCTCTCCGCCGCGCGATACCAGGCGAAGATGTCCAAGCCCGGAAAGTCGGGCACCGTGGGCATCAAGTGGGATTGCACGGCCTTGGCATTCTCGAGGGACTGCTCGAGTCGTGCGCGCTCGAGGGAATCGACATGCAGGGCGGCGCTTTTGAGGGCCACCGAAATCTGCACCGAGAGCGCCGAGAAGTACGAGAGATCGCGCAGCTCGAACTCGCGCGTGGCGGCCTTGGAGTCGACATACAGGACACCACGCAGATTGCCGCCGGCCTCGATGGGAACACACATCAAGGCGCGCAGTTTGAGGTCCACAACGCTCTGCGCCAGGTCGATGGGTTCGCCAGCGCCGCTGGCATTGAACACAGCCTTGCGCGGCTCGCCGCTCTCCACCACTTCGTGCACGGCGCTGGTGGAGTAACGCGGCGAACCTGTGATGGTTTCCTTGCCGTGTTTGCGGCCCACGCGCACCTCGAGCTCGCCGGAGCCTTCAGCCAGGATCAAGAGCCCGCGTTCGGCGCCCGTGCGCGCAATCGAGGCGTCGACGATGTAGATCAGGAGTTCATTGAGGTCCGCAGCCTCGGTGACCTGGGCCACGCGGCCAGAGATGGCCGCCACCTCGGCCAACAGACTGTCGGTGCGGCGCTGGTCCTCAAGGGCATCTCCGGTGAGAAACTGCGCCCGGTCGGGGTTGGGCTCGGTGCCACTCCCAGGCGCAGCCCTCGCAGCGGTTTTTTTCCTCCAAAACACCATGCGGAGAGGATCCCAGGCCAGAGGCCGGAACACAAGAGCGGCGGGAGAATCGCGCCCCCGGCGGCATGGACCGGCCAAAATGGCTTGCTCAGAATGCTCGCCTGCTCCAAACTAGCGCCCAGTTGCTTTCGCCCCCCGAGCCCCAGGTAGTCCTATACGATGCACATCACCGTCGAACCCCGAGAGACCTACGCCGTGCTGCACCTGCGTGGCGAGTTCGATACCTACTATGTGCCGGTCCTCCAGGAGGAGATCAACGGCCTACTCAAGGTTGGTATGCCCTTTGTGATTCTGAACATGCGTCTGGTGCGCTTTCTGAATTCCACGGCCCTGGGCGCCATCATCAAGGCCTCCAAGCAACTCGCCGCCGAGGGAGGCAAGCTGGTCATCTCGCGCCCCAGCAAGTTCAGCCGTGACATTCTCGAGAAGGTCGGCCTCGACCGAGTTGTGGCGATCTACGACAGCGACGAGGAGGCCGCGTCACACCTCGACAGCGAGGTTCAGCCCACCGACGAGAATGTGCTCTTCGAGGAGGATCGCTCATCGGTCATCTTCAGCCCACTGGACTCCGAGCGCGTCGCGCACTTCGTGGCTGGCGACGGCAAGCAAACTAACCCGGTTCACGGCCACTCCTTCGGCGAGCACTGGAGCGGCATTGGCCGCATGGCCGGGCTCGACGAGAAGCACCTGCGATTCACCTGGAACGGCGGCAACACCGACCTCGAACCCTTCGCCATGGCGCAGTTCACGGCCCTCGGAACCGAGTGGAAGATCAAGTTCCGCCTGCCCCTCTTGCAAAAAGGCTACTGCGAAGCGGTGGCCTGCATTAGCGAGGTGGAAGAACGCCCCGACGGCATCAAGGTCCAGGCCAGCTTCAAGGAAATCGACGCCGAGACCCAGGCGGCGGTCAAGCAGTACGCCGCCGACATGGCCTACCTCAAGGATGAATTGCGTAAGGCCACCGATTCCTGAAGCGTTCCCCGTAGCGGGCTAGACTTCACAAATCAGCCTTGCCCACCGCGGGCGAGAGTTCGGATGGGCTTTCGGTCTTGGGAGCTGCGGCCAGGGTGCGCAGGAGTAGGGCCTCGAAGTCCTCGGCCACGCGCACCCAGTTGAACTCCTCGAGAGCCACTTCGCGGGCCCGTTGACTCCAGCGCTTGCGCGCTTGCGGGGAGGCCGAAGCGCGGGTCAGGGCCGCACTCCAGGCATCTAGATTGCCGGGGGCGACCAGCAGGCCAGTCTCGCCATCGCGCACCAGGGCGCTCAAGCGTGGCAGTTTAGAGGCGATCACCGGCAGGCCGCAGGCCAGGGCCCGGGGGATCTGTTTGCCGCGCACGCTGTCGTCCACCGCCGGAACGCAGAGCAGAGTGGCGCTGCCCATCAAGCCCGGTAGCTCTTCGGCGCGCGGACGCTGCAACCAGTGCAGCCTCGCTCCCACGCCCAGACGATCGGCCAGAGCGCGCAGGACCTTGCGACCGTGCAGGGGCCCGTCACCGGCGAGTACCAGGGTCCAATCGCGGCCCTGTCCCACGGTGCGGGCAAAGGCTTCGATCAAACACTCGAGGCCGCGGCCGGGACCCACGCGGCCTGCGTAGAGCAGGATGCGTCCGCGCAGGCGGTGGTGCGAGACCAGACTCGAAGTCAATCCTGGCCGATAGTGCTGCAGGTCAACGCCCGCGCCCTGGACTTCAATTCTGTTCGACTCGAAGCCCTCGCTCAGAGCTTGTTCACGAGCCTGTGGATCGAGGGCCACAACGCACGCGGCGCGGCGACGCACCAGGGGGCCCCAGAGTTTCTGTCCCAGCCAACGCAACAAACGTTCGTGCCAGCGACCGGGCCCGCTGAAACCCGACTCCACCAGGATCAGCGGAACCTCCAGGCGGTGGCAGGCGCGGGCGCCCTTCAAGGCCGCCGGGGAAAGGGCGTCGTAGGCAACGATGATCTCGGGCGCAAAACCCAAGAGGCTGCCATCGCCGTCGCCATCGCCAGCCTCGCTGGAGCGCGGGATGACCCCCGCCGGAGCACCGAAGCCCCGCACGGTGTGTCCGCGGTTGAGCAATTCGCGAGCCAGTTGGGGAGCCCAGTCCCCGCCCTTGACCCCCAGGTCGAAGGGGTTGAGCAGGATGGCGATGCGGAGGGAACGGGTCACGAAATTCAGTGAGGGCGAAGGGATAGCCCGGTCTTAGAAGAATAGCCCTCTTTGGGCTCTCTTTCGACGGTTTCAGAGGTCGGGCTCAAGCCCAGTCCGTGGCTGCCGACAACAAGGCCGTCAACCGGCCCCTTAGCCCGCTCTAGCCCCTGATTCTTTCTTCTATGCCCCACGCCAGACACCCCCTCGATTCCATCCGTCCCGCCCTGCCCGGCACCACCCCGCCCCGCCGGGCCCTCTTCATCGATCGCTGGGGAACGCTGCTCGAGCTGCCCGAGAAGGGCTACGAGGCGCGCTTCGAGGAGGCCCGTTTCAGCCCTGGAGCCCTGGATCTCCTGTTCCGCGCCCACCAGGCTGACTGGAGCCTCTATCTCGTGGGCAACGAGGATGCCGTGGCCCTGGGCAAACTGGCCGACTCAACCTGGGCGCGCTTCGAACGCGACCTCATAGACCACATGGCCGCCCTTGGTGTGCCGTTGGAGCGCAACTACGCCTGCCTCGACCACCCTGAAAATGGTCGCGGGGAGCACCTGCGGGACTCGGTCTTCCGCCTGCCCAACACGGGCATCATGTACCACGCCAAGCAGCACGACGGCGTCCGCCTCGACAAGAGTTGGGTCATCGGCGACTCGTCCCTGGAGTTGGCTGCGGGTTGGCGCTCGGGTTGCTTGACGGCTGGCGTTCGCACCGGCCAGGCTTGCGCCGATGGCACCGTGGCGTTCGACCCGACTTTCATCGCGGAGGATATCCAAGAGGCCCTCGAGTCGATCCTGCGCGGATCGTTCATCCAGAGCTGAGCCGCTGGTCAGGTGGCCCTTGACCAGGGCGGGTCAGAGCTCCAGTCGGATCTCGAGCTGGCCCCAGTCCCCCGGCGGGAGGGTGCTGGCGCCGCCGGGCAGCGCGCAGCTCCCGCGGTACTGGCCGTGGGGCAAGCCCACGAGGTCCGCGCCGCCCATGGCGTCGCTCACGAGCTGGACCGCCTCGGAAGTCAAGCGCCCTTTCGCGAGCCAGCCGCTGACGAGTGCCCTATTACTCCAGGTTCTCAAACTCCAGCCGCGCCCCGGGACGCCGCTGGCGTCCACGAGGTGCGTGGCGCTCTTGGCGCGCGGGCTCGACCCTATTAATCGTCGAGGACGCCGCGGGCCGGGAAGAGGCGCACCCAGCCGCCGTGGCTGCGCACGGAGCCGTCTGCTTCCACGAGCAGGAAGGCGCCGGGAAAGAGGCGGTAGTCGTAGAGCGAGCTGAAAAACAGAATCGGCCTGGGGGCGTCGAGGGCCACCGATATCCGGCGCAAACCTCCGGCGAGCTGCTCGATGATCCAATCGGGACTGTCCTCAAGCACGAAGGCTCGACGCGGATCGAGGCGCGCCGCTTCCAGGCCGCAGTAGTCGCGGGTCTCGCTGAGTCGCGGCGAGGGCTCGGTCTGGGGCTCGGGGGTAGATTCCGCGCCAGCCGGGGGCCCCTGGGCGGCTTGGGGCGCGGGTTCCGCCGGGCTTTCGAGCTCGGGGTCTAGCACGGCCTCCGGCGCCGGCACGCCTGGGCCCGGCACCTCAAGCACCGACAGGGGCGGTGCGGCACCCTTTTTTGGGCTAGCTCCAAAGGGCCAGTCCACCTCCTCCCAAGGGCACGCATCGACGCTCCCGGGGCTCCAGGGCCATTCCAGGGTGGACCAGGGGCGCATCGGCGCCTCCCCGCGGCCGGGAATCGGTCCGGTGCCCCAGGGCCAGGCGATCGTGGGCCAGTGGGCATCCAGGGCAGAGTCAGGCTCGGCACGGGGCCAAAGGCCTCCTGTGAGTCGCACGCTCATGCCCGCCGCGATCCACTCGGGAACCTGGGCCGAGGGTCCAGCGATCCACCAGACTCGCGCTCGCCGTCCCCCTTGGTGGGTGATGCGCGCGCCGCCACCGGCCAGGTTGGCCAGAGAGAGAGCGCCGCGGCTGGCCTCCAGGCGCCAGTTGCCGCCGAGGTCCACGCGCCAGGTACCCCGGCGCACTTCGACTTCGGCACTTTCAAAAACACCGAAGACCAGGTGCAGCTCCTCGCCTGCGGTGCCGGCCTGCCAGTGCAGCGAGGCTGGACCTTCTAGGGCGAGACTGCCCCTGTTCGGAAAGGCCAATTGCGCCCGTGAACCCGGAGCCAATTCGAATTGCCCCGAACCTTCAAGGCGCAAGGGTCCGTCGTGACGGCCCAGGGGTGTGACCCCCTCAGCGTCCACCACCATCGCGCGGCCGCGCTCGAGTTCGATGCGACAGGTCAAGGCTGCTTCGCTGGCCGCGGCCTGGGGCGCCCAAAGGGCCAGAGAGAAGACGGCCCACGCAAGGCGCCAATACGGGAAATGATTCATGGGATCGGGGAGGGTGCTCCAAAAAAACGAACGCACACGCCCGGTCTCTTCGGCGCAGCGCTGGGGCTGACTCGACGCAAGCCCGAGGAGAATCCAAGACACCTACCCGCGGCCCCCAAGGCGGGCCGCGGAGGCCCCGGAGTGGAACTATTTACCGCCGCTGCCGCCCGCCAGGCGCGAGCGAATCCAGCCCGCTCGCAGGGAGTCTCGCTCGGAAGCTCCGGGCAGGGATTCGGGCTTGTTTTCGCGGGATAGCGCCAAGAGGTGCCCCTTCTGGACCTGCACCCCAAGCTCGTTCAGGACCCGCATGGAGGTGGCATCCAAGATTCCCAGGTAACGACCCAGGCGCACCGTGGAGATGTGACCGAGGGCAGCCTCGGTGCCCAAGGAACGCGAAGTCCGCAGCACGCCCAGGGAGCGACTGATGCGGTCCTTGAGAGCCGCAGGCTGGTCGTCGAAGAGTGCGCTGCGCACCTTGCGTTCGAAGTTGACGATCACCGGCACCAAGGCGTGCAGATCCTCCATCAAGCTCGCCTCGCTGCGGCCCAGGGTTACCTGGTTGCTGATCTGATAGAAGTCCCCCACCGCCCGACTGCCTTCGCCGTGCAAACCTCGCACGGCCAGACCGGTGCGCTCGGCGGCGGCGAAGACCTTTTCCAATTCCGAACGCACCAAACCCAGACCCGGCAGGTGCAGCATGACCGAGGCCCGCAGGCCCGTGCCCACATTCGTCGGGCACCCTGTCAGGTAGCCCAGCTTTTCGGTGAAGGCAAGGGGCAGGCGCGTTTCGAGGAAACGGTCGAGTGTTTCGGCCGCGGCGAAAGCGCCGTCAAAATCGAAACCTGGCGCCACCGACTGGATGCGCAGGTGGTCTTCTTCATTGACCATGACTGACAGGCGTTCGGTCTCGCCAAAGGCCACGGCGCGCCCCGGCGGAGTTTCGCCCGCTTCGTTCTCGGGGGCCAGGTCGCTGCTGATCAGGTGTCGCTCGCGGAGCATCATGCGCAGGACCGGGCCGGCCTTCTCCATGGGCACCCAGCGGGTCTCCCCGTCGAGGGCCGCCGCGATCAAATGCGGCTCGACCAGCTGCGCCAACTCCCGGGCCCGCTCCGGCGCCAGCCGCGAGCAGAAGGGAAAACCGCGCAGGTTGCGCGCCAGGCGGACCCGGCACGAAACCACCACATCGGAACTCTCCGCCCCAGCTGCCCCCCCGGACCCAGCTGTCATCCACGAGCTGACGCGCTCGGCGAAGTCGTGTAGATCGATGGGGGTGTAATCCAAGGGGCTTCTCAGGGGGTTGGCTTGGCCGCCAGCAGAGGACTGGCCAACTAGCTTCCATGATCCATAGGTTAGCGCCGCTTGCCTCGGAAGACAGCCCTTGCCATCCTTGCCGCTGGAGATATCCCATGCCCCACTTCGAACCCAGCCACATCGTCCTAGCCGTCCTGCTCGCCAGCCTGGTGCTGTTCGTGACGGATTTCGTGCGATTTGACCTGATCGCCGTGGGGGTGGCCACGCTCCTGGCGGCCACCGGCGTGCTCACGCCCGAGGAAGCCTATGCGGGATTCTCGTCTCCGGCGATCCTCCTGATCGCCTCCATGTACATCTTTGGCGCGGCCTTCACCCGGGTGGGCCTGGCGGATTACCTGGGCGCGCGGACCCTGGGCAAGGAGGACCTCGGGGAGCTGTGGTTGGTCCTGCGGGTGGTGCTGCTCAGCAGCGTGCTCTCGGCCTTCCTCTCCAACGCCGGAGTGGTGGCGATTCTGATCCCGGTCCTGGCCGGGATCGCTCGGCGGCGGCAGATCCCTGCTTCGAAACTCATGCTGCCGCTCGCCTACGGCAGCTTGATGGGCGGCCTCTTGACCGTCATCGCTACCTCCAAGAACCTGGCCATCAATGACCTGTGTGCAACCTACGGTCACGAACCTCTGGCGCTCTTCGAGTTCACGGCCTTTGGCCTGGTGATGTTGGGCGTGGGGCTCTTGTACTTCGTCTTCCCCGGACGCGCGCTGCTGCCCACTTCGCGGGTGGACGAGACCCTGGCCGAGCACTATCAGATGCCCAAATTCGTGACCGAGGTTCTGGTGGAACCGGCCAGCACCTTGATCAATCGCTCGGTGGGCGAAACCGATTTTTTTCAGCGCTACGGCGTGACCGTACTGGGCATCGTGCGCCCCGACTCGACCCGCGTCCTGGCGCCTGGTCCCTACAACCGCATCCGGCGCGACGACACCCTGCTCCTGCAAGGCACGCCCGAGGACATCCTGCGCCTGCGTGAAGACCAATCGGTCAAGCTGGTCGATTCCGCCAAGACCGCTGACACCCAACTGGTGGCCGACGATGTAGTGCTCCTCGAAGCGGTCATCCCCGCGGGCTCCGGGCTCCACGGCCGCACCCTGGCCGAGGCCGAGTTTCGGGCCCAGACCGGTTTGAATGTACTGGCCATTTCCAAGCACGGCGAAGTCCAACCCGGCCGCCTCGACGAGGTGCGCCTGGAAGTGGGCGACACGCTCTTGATCCAGGGCCACCAACGGGATGTGGACCGCGCCCGGCGCACGCGCGAGATTCTGCCCCTCGACCAGGTCCAGCGGGCACCCCTGGGCCGTGACGCCTGGATCAGCGTGGCCGCCCTGTTGTTTGTCTTGACCGTGGCCTACTTCCAGTGGATGCCGCTCTCCGTGGCGGCGGTGATCGGAGCCTTGGTGCTGGTCTTCACGGGCTCGGTGCCGGGCAAGGACCTCTACCAGCAGCTCGACTGGAGCGCCCTGATCCTGATCGGCGGCATGCTCTCCCTGGGGCGCGCCTTCCAGAAAACGCACCTGGACCGGGAACTGGCCGAGCTTCTGGGCCAGCTCGCCGGCGAGGCCAACTCGCACTACGCCATGATCGGGGGGTTGATGTTCTGCGCCGCGGCCCTGACCCAAGTCACCACCCACATCGCCGCCGCGGTGATCATGTGTCCTGTGGCCCTGTCGTTCGCCGACCAGGCGGGCCTGAACGACCGGGCCTTTATCATGGCCGTCCTGACCGGTGCCAGCCTGGCCTTCATGTCGCCCGTGGCCCACCAAGCCAACGCCATGGTGGTGGGCCCGGGCGACTACAAGTATCGCGACTTCGTCAAGGTCGGTACGCCCCTCGCCGTGTTGATGTTCGCTGTGGCTGTTTGGCTTATCCCTGTGATGTTCCCCATGGGTGGTATGTAGTGACCCGGGCACAGCTTCTGGGCCTGTGGGCCGCTGGCAGTCTGCTGCCGTGTACTTTTGGGACCCAGAAAAGTGGCGACTGGCCCGCTTTTGTCTGGCGCCTCGAGAACCCCGCTGGCGCGATCTCGGAGGAGTTGGCAGCGGCCTTTGGTGGCGTCAATGTGGAGGGCGCAGACGAAGCGGAATGGGCTTTGGCGCAGGGCCTTGACTTTTTTGTGGGCCACGGTCCGGGCCGCGACGCTCTGCACATCGACGACCACACGAGTTGGTACAAGGAACTCTGGCAAGAGTACTGGGACGAGCGGGACGCCCGGCAGCTCGTGCGCCAGCCCTGCCTGAGCGAAGCTCAAACCATGCAGGATCTCGAACGCCGCCTGGCGGCCTCACTGCGCGCACGCAAAGGGAATACTGGTCGCGGACTTTCGCTGGGCGACGAGGTGGGACTCACGCGCTACGGCGGTCCCCTCGATCTCTGTGAATCGAAGGCCTGCCGCGCGGCTTTCAGCGAGTTTCTGGCGGAATCGGCGCGCTGGCGCGCCCTCGTGCCCGAAGAAGGTGCCGCCCTCCCATATCCGAGCACTGACGAGGTGCGCAAAGCCTGGACCGCGGGCGACGCGAGCCTCGTGGCGGCCTGGATGGCGCGCCGCGAATTCCACCACAGAGTCTTTCTCGGAGTGCTCAAACGGCTCGCCGCGAAGGGTCGCGCCCTGGCGCCCGGGGTTCCCCTGGGACTCTTGGGCCTGGGCGGCCGTACTGCCTTTGGCGGCATCGGAGTGGACACCATTCTGCCGGAGTTGGATTTTCTCGAGCCCTATCCGGCCCTCGACACCCGCGAATTGTGCTTCACGCTGCGCACTCCCGAGCAGGAGGCTTGGTGCACGGTCTTCGCCGAGGAAGGTCAACCCGCGGGAGTAGGTTGGCAGGTACGCGAACACTGGTTGCGTGGCGGCGATGCCTTGGTGCTCTGGTCGGATCGCGAACTGGCTGCCGACGCAACCTACTTCGCCGCCGCCCGCGATGCCGTGGCCGAAGTGCGGCGCCTGACCCGCGAACTTCCCGGCTGGCGCCCGGCAACAGGCGGCCTGGCCCTGGTCCATGACCCAAGAGCCCAAGCGCTGGGTTTCCTGCGCGACGCCCTGCGCGACGGTCCCACTTGGCTCAAGCGTTTCTCCAGCTACCAGGACCTCCACGGCACCCGAGAGGTCTTGCAACGAGGCATCCTGCGCCTGGCTGAAGACGCGGGGCTGCTGCCTGGTGCCCTGCCTTTCGAGAGGATCGACAAGGAGACGCGCCTGCGCTTTCCGGTGCTGGTGTTGGTGGAGCAGATCGTCGTTGAGGACGACGATTTGGCACGCCTCGAAACCTACCTTCGAGCCGGCGGCCGGGTCGTGGTGCTGGGTGACTTCGATCTCTGGAACCTCTGCGGTGAGCCCTCGGACGGCGCCGCCTTCGAACGCTTGAAAGCCGCGGGAGAAGCGCGCGTCTCGCGCGTCGAGTTCGACGCGGCACGCTACCTCGCCGAACGCGAGGGCGCGCCGCAAGCCTTCGGTACGGACTGTCTGCGGATTATCGAGGGGGTTCTTCGCGCCGCGGGAGCAGCCCGGCCCGCCTGGCGGCCCCACGCGGAAGGCGCAAGTCTGCCCTGGTTGCTGGCCGAAATGCCCGGTGAACAAATCGGCGAACGCTTCGCCGCCGCCCTGCCCAACCTCCAGGATCCGTTGCGGCGGGCCGCCTTCAAGACCTTGCAAGTTTCCCTCGAAGGACTCGAAGCGGAGCGCATCGAGTGGCTCGCCCCGCGCGCGCCGGGACCCGACGGTAGCGTGCAACTCCGCCCCGGCGAAGCCCTCGTGTTCAAGATTCTCTCGCCCTAGTCAGCACTTTGGAAAACGTTCCCTATCTCGGCGAGGGCCTGGCCTTGCTCTCGCCTCTGGCCTGGTCCGTGGCTGTGATCCTGTTCAAGAAGACCGGAGAGCGCGTGCCGGCCATCGCTCTCAGTCTGTTCAAAAACACCCTGGCCTGCGCCCTCTTTGTGGCCACCTTCGTGGCTCTCGGAAGCGCGATGCCAGAGGAGCATTCCTGGCGCGACATCGCCTTGCTGCTCTTTAGTGGAGTCCTCGGCATCGCCCTCGCCGATGGTCTATTTTTCGTCTGCCTCAATCGTCTGGGAGCTGGGCGGCAAGCGATCATCAACACGGCCTACTCGCCTCCGATCATCTTCCTCTCTGTGATTTTCCTCGGCGAAAGGCTGACCCCCTGGCAGGTACTGGGGGTGCTCTTGATCCTCTTCGCCGTGGTCAGTGTGGGCGCCACCAAGGGCCGCGACGGCCGCCGCCCGCCGGCGCTTTTCAGCGGCCTGTTGGCCGGTCTCGGTGCCTGTTTCTCCCAGGCCATCTCGATCGTCATGATCAAGGCTCACATGGCTGCCTGGCCGCTCCTATGGATGACCTCCTGGCGGGTTGGGGGGGGCTTGGCCGCCACCCTCCTCGTGCTGCCCTTCCTCAAACCCAGCGCGCGTTCCCTGCGTTCCCTCGGCGACAGAAGGGTCTGGAAATTCATGCTGCCCGCCGTCCTGGTGGGCACCTATGTCTCGCTGCTGGCCTGGATGGGCGGCTTTAAATTCGCTGACGCCTCGGTGGCCTCGGCCCTCAACCAAACCTCGACCCTCTTCACCTTCTTGCTCGCGGTGGTGATCCTCAAGGAGCCCGTCACCCGCCGCGGCCTCCTGGGCCTCAGCCTCGGAGTGGTGGGCGTGGCCCTGGTGACCTTCCTGGGGGCGGGTTAGGCCCGGCAGCGGCTAATGGGTCATGCCCAGCCAGCTACGCGGGGTCCGGCTCTTTGGAATCGGTTTCGGGGGGGGCTTCCTCGAAGGTCGGCTTGGGGCCGAAGGCGCGCTTGAAGTTGTTCCAGCGCTTGCGCTGGTCCAAACGCAACTCGAGCAGGGCTGCGCGTTCGGCGCAGAGTTCCTCGCTGACGAGGCGTAGGCTCTCGTTCAAGGCGCTGAGCTCGTCGCCCTGGGCACGCACGCGCATCTCGGCTCGGTTGGCTCGCGAGGAAGCGTCATCTAGGGCTGCTTCCAGGGCCTGGGCTTCGCCTTGTAGGTCTTGCGCACGCTGCACAGCCGTATCGCGGGCCTGCAAGGCCTCGGCAGCCTGTTCGCAGGCCGCGTGGCGTTCCGCTTCCAGTCCGCTGGTAGCCTCTTGAATTTTTTCGAGTTCCTCGCGGAGCTCGAACACCACGGCGCGATGGCCTTCAAGGTCTCGCTCCAGGGTCGTGGAGACATGCTCGTGGGCGCTGCTTTGCTTCTGGGCTGACTCCAACATGGCACGCAAGTCGGCAACCTCGCCCTGGAGGTCGGTGCTGACAAGTTCGTGGCTGGCAAGCTCATGTCGCAAGGCCTCGCGCGCCGCATCGGATTCCTCGCGCAGGCGCTGCTGTTCCACCAGGGTTTCGGTCAGGGCGGCGTTGTCAGTGCTGAGTGCGGACGCCACGGCCTTGTGAGCGGCAATGTCCTCGCTGACCGTCTTCCTGACCTCTTCGGCTTGGGTGCGCGCTTCGAGAGCCAGGGCGACTAGCTCGTCGTTGATGTCTTTGTGACTCTCAAGCTCCTCTGAAACCTCGGCAAACTGGTCCTTGTGAGCCGCGAGGTCACGGCTGAGTGTTTCCTTGACCAGGTCCGCTTGCCAACGGGCCTCCTCGGCATCTTCCACCAGCTCGGCATTGAGCTTCTTGAAACTCCCCAGATCGTCCTGCACCTCAGCCAACTTTGCCCGGTGCTCGGTGAGATCCTTGCCAAGGTCCTCCCTGACCTCCTCGGCTTGCGAGCGGGCCTCGGCGGCATCTTCCGCCAGATCGGTATTGAGCTTCTTGAAACTCTTGAGGTTGCGCTGAACCTCGGCCAGCTTGGCCTTGTGCGCTGCGAGGTCCTGTTCGATGGTCTCGATGGCGGCCTGGCTTTCCTCGGCCTCGCGCTCCATTTCCCCCTCGAGCTCTTCCTCGTTGGCGCGCAGCTCGATGCAGTGCTCCTGCAACTGGCCGATCATCTTGGTCTGCTCGTCTTGCACCGTGCGCATGGCGAGCAGAGTGTCCTTGTGACCTTTGAGGTCGAGGCCCAGGCCCCCGTTGACTTCATCCAAACGGGCCCACTCCGGCGCCAACACATCACGCTCCAGGTCGAAACGCAAGAGTTCCTGCACAACGCTCATGGATGTGTCCAACGCGCCGGGGGGGGCCACGGGAGCCGGCAGCAAGCGGCTTGCAATCGGTAGGGTTGCACCATCAAAAACCGCCACCAGCGCGTGACGATAGACCGGCGCGGCGTGGTCCGTGGCGTAGAGATTTGCGTTATAGAAGTGGAAGAACTTGCGAGCCAGTTCGCGTAGGGGCGCATCCCGATCCATGTAGAGCGAAAGGCACATGAGCGCCAACCAGCGCTCGATGTTGGCGTGGCCGATGGAGACCACATCGCCTCCAGCCGCCTTGAGTAGAGCCTCGCAAGCCGGGCGGTCGGGCAGGCCGTTTTGTTTGTGCTCGAGAAGGTAGCGGTGCTTCTGGCCGAGCTTGTCCTCGATGAATGCAGCCAGCAGCGTCTCGGCCTCCTCGACTTCAGGGGCCTGGAAGGGCCCAGCGATCACCACCCAGCGGCGCGCCACACGGGCGCACTCAGAGATGAAGGCCTCGCGGCCCGCGGGCGGCACATGTTCGAGGGTATCGAAGGTCACCAGGGCGTCGACACTGTTGTCGGCGTAGGGCAGCGAGCTGCCATCGCCCAGCACCAGGCCCCTCTCGGAGGACGCCTCGAGATCCACCAGGAAGACCTCGTCGCCGGGGAGAAACTGGCGCAAGAGCGCCGTCCGCCCACCTACATCCAAGACCGCGAGCCGTTCCCCCTTCACGCGCAAGGCGTCGATGATGTCCGCCACCAGGCGATAGCGCTGGTACTGATCGAAGGGCAGATCGAGAGCCGCGTCGCGGGTCACGAGGGTGACTCCTGGCAGGTCCCCGAGGAGCCCCGCTGCACACTCCAGCGCGTTGGCAGGTAGAGCAGCCCGTGCTGATGGTGGCGCGGGTCGACGACCTGGAAAGTCAAGGCGTGCTCCTGGTGATCGATCGCAGTGGGCGAGGCCTTGCTGTGATCGTAGAGGAACGTGGTGATGTAGTACTCGCCCTCGAGCAGGGGCAGAGAGTCAAAACTCATCTCCACCAAGCCCTCTTCACCTGCTGGCACCGAGTGGAACACGATGGGCGTATCACGCCAATGGTGGTTGGAGCCATTGATGTAGGTGCCGTCGGAACGGTAGAGGCCGATGCCAAAGACGGGATTGTGAGCATCCTCGTGGCACAGGTAGTGCAGTCGCAAGCTGAAGGGCGCGCCCGAGTTGAAAACATGGCCCGGCTGGCCCTTGTCGTCCACCATCTCGAGCCGGGTGACTTCAATCTCTCCGGTGCCCCAGCGCGGGTACTCGCCGGACCCCTTGTTGATGGTTGAGAGCCGTTCATTGCCCCGGGCCTTGGCACTCTTCAGGTACTCGTCCGCGACTTTCTCGGCACTACCTTGTTCGAGGATTTCGCCGCGGTCCATCAAGATCACATGCTGGCACATGCTCTTGACGGCGCCCATGTCGTGGCTGACGAAGATGATCGTCTTGCCGGAATCTCGGAACTCATTGAGGCGATTGATGCACTTGCCCTTGAAGTGCTCGTCGCCCACCGAGAGCGCCTCATCGATAATGAAGATGTCAGGATCGACGCTCGCGGCGACCGAAAATCCCAGGCGCACATACATCCCCGAGCTGTAGGTCTTGACCGGCCGATTGATGAACTCGCCAAGCTCGGAAAAGGCCACGATGGAATCGTAGCGCTCATCGATCTCGGCCTCGGTCATGCCCAGGATCGAACAGTTGAGGTAGATGTTCTCGCGCCCGCTGAACTCGGGGTGAAAGCCAGCGCCGAGTTCGAGCAAGGAGGCCATGCGGCCCTGCACATGCACCTCGCCGGTGGTGGGCTTGCTAATCCCGGTAAGGAGCTTGAGCAGAGTGGACTTGCCCGCGCCGTTTTCGCCAATGATGCCCACCGTGCTGCCGTGGGGCAGATCGAGGTAGACATTGCGCACGGCCCAAAACTCGGAATAGCGCTTCTTGCCGGGCAGGATGAGGTCACACAACCGGTGAATTGGCTTGTCGTACATCTCGTACGCCTTGCCTAGATCCTTGGCCCAAATGGCGCTGCCCTGGCCGCTCTTGTGTTGATCGGAACTCACTCAAGCACCTACAAGAGGTCGGGGAAGCGATCCCGTTGAGACTGGAAGAAACTGCCGCCGAGACACAGGACGAATAGCGCAGCCCCACCGAACTTGCCTAGCAAAATGAAATCCGGCGCGTGGTTGAAGAGCAAGACTTCGCGATAGCTGTCGATCAACCAGAACATGGGGTTCATGTCCAGGATCCAGCCGTAGCCCTTACCGGAGACCATTTCGGGGGGATAGAAGATCGGCGTGGAGAACATCCACACCATGACGAAGACGCCCACCAAGTGGTAGGTATCGCGCAGGATCAAATTGAAGGCGGCCAAAAAGAAGCCCAAACCCGCGGTGAAGATGCCCTGCAAGAGGAGCAAGACGGGCAACCAAAGGAGCGCCAGCCCGAGGGCCAGCGCCCGGGGCTTGACAACGATATCCTCGGCCGTCTTGGGCGCAGCGATCCGCAAGGTGCTGCCTTCGTTGGGGCAAGTGAGCAGGTGCTCGTAGTCGCAGTAGTCGCAACTGGAACTGTAAGGCGCGGGCTGCTCCAGCGCCGGATCGAAAGCGGCAACGGCCACTGGCGCAGGCCCTTCGGTGGCGTCGATCTGCCCCTGGCTGGGCGCGATGTAGCCGAAGAACACGACCCCCATGAGCACCACGGGCAAGCCGATGAGCATGTTGACCAGGGACGAAATGGTCAAAGAAAGCGGCAAGACGGCCGAAGGAAAGACAACCTTCTGAATCAGGTTGGCGTTCTCCACCAGGCAATTGGTGGAGCGCGAAATGGTCTCGGAAAAAGCGGCCCAAACCACGATGCCGGCCAACATCCAAATGGCCACATCCTTGATGGACGAGCGATCCCCAAAGCGCACCGATAGGATCACGCGGAACACGAAGGTGTAGACGAACAGATTCAGGATCGGATAGATCACCGACCAAAAAAAGCCCATGGAAGAGCCAACATAGCGGGCCTTCAAATCGCGCAGCACGAGCTCACGCAGAAGCCGCTGATTGCCCAACAGGCTACGAAAGAGTTTGACCACGACCTAAGGTGCTAAAGCACCATTTTTCCCAGGGCAGAGGTGGCCAAATCCACAGCGATGCGGGCGGTCTGGTTCTCGCGGTCGAGGATGGGATTGATCTCGGTGAACTCGAGGCCCAGGAGCCGCCCGTTTTCCGCCACCAGTTCCATCACCAGATGAGATTCGCGCAGGGTCGTGCCACCGGGCACTGGCGTGCCTACACCCGGGGCAATCTCGGGATCGGTGCCGTCGAGATCGAAGGACAGGTGAAATCCTGCCGTGCCGCGGTTTGCGATCTCAAGTGCTTCGGTCATCACATCGTGCATGCCGCGCTGGTCGATCTCGCGCATGGTGATCACGCGCACACCCGAGTCATGGATGATCTTGCGCTCGTGGCGGTCGAGGCTGCGCACGGCCACAGCCACGGCATTCTCCACATCCACCATGGGGTAGCGCTCGCCCAGGCGGGTAAGTTCTTCAAGGCCGCGTCCGAGGCAAGAAGCCAGGGGCATACCGTGGATGTTGCCCGAAGGGCTCGTTTCGGGCGTGTTCATGTCGCCGTGGGCGTCGAACCAGATCAGCCCGATTTTCTCTTCTCGTCGCTGGTGCCAGGACGAAATCCCCGCGACCGTCCCGCAAGCTATCGAGTGGTCGCCCCCCACCACCAGAGGCAGGCGATCCTGGTCGAGCACATCGAGCACACTGTCACGCAAGCTCTCACAGGCTTGGGCGATCTCGCGCAGGAAGCGCGCACGGTTGTTCTCAGGCTTGAGGGACTCGGGTACCTCCACGGCCACATTGCCGCGGTCCTCAAAGTCCATTCCCATGGCTCGCAAGGCGCGCTCAAGGCCCGCGATGCGAATGGCGCTGGGCCCCATATCCACGCCGCGGCGGCCACCGCCGAGATCCATGGGGACGCCGATCAACGAGATTCTGGTCTTCATGACGATTGAGTCCTCGTCTCAGTGAGTTCGTTTGCCAAAGGCTCCCAGCACGGCGCCCTGCAAGACGGGCTGGTTGGTGAGCAGACCGCGCTGGACCTTGAGCCACTGGACTTCTTCCAGGCCGCCCCACTCGCCGAGGGCATAGCCTACCCGGCGGAAGTCTCCTTCGCCCGCATTCAGGGGCGGATGCAACAACTCGTCGCGCAAGCCGTGAATGCTCAGCACCCGCGTCACCAAGAGCGACGCGAGTACGCTGCGATCAAACGGCCCGTTCCAGACCGCTGTCCGCAGCCAGGGCAGGGCGTCGCTGGCCTTGGCGTCGAGCATGGCGAGGGCCAATTCTACATTCAGGTCGATGTTCCCTTCGACGGGGAAGTGCTTGACAAATAGGTCGAGGTACAACCCGGCAGCCTCACCGCGCAAAGCCTGCACGGCGCGCACGCCCCGGGCTCCCTCGGGCCAGTCGCCAGGCGCGCGCTTGCGCAGTTCAGTCGCGAGCACTTCGCGTGCCTCACGATCGCCTTCGAGGCCCAAGCCCGTGGCGGCCGAGAGGCGATCCTCACCTTCAAGGTCCGGTAAAACCCGACGCAAGAGGCCCTTGATGGGCGCCTCGCCTGGCGTGCGCAAGGCCGCCTTGAGGTAGGCGCCAAAGGCATGATGCTCGGGGTCCAGCAAGACATCTTTCAACGCGTCCAGGGCCAGAATGTCCCCCAGGCGTGCCCGGGTGATTTGCAGGCTGGCGCGCACTTGAGAGCTGGAGTCGCCTTCGAAGCGTTCCAGGAGGCCCAGCATCGAGACTCGGCCCAAGCGGGCCCAGGCATCGAGGGCCCTCATGCGGTCGGTTGGGGTCATGTCATTCCAGCCATCCTCCAGGCCCATGACGGCATCAGCTAAACCGGCGCGCACCAAGAGGTTCGTGGTGCGCACGGAGATGCCGGGCTCCGCGAGGGATAGCTGCAACAGTTCCAGGGAACGAGCTTCGAGGCCAGCGCTTTCGATCTCGTTCAGGATCACGATCCAAGCCGCTGGGCCCTCGGGCACCACCAAGCCGCTGGCGATGGCGCGGGCCAAATCCTCGGGCATGGAGCGAGTCACGGCGCGCAGGCTGGCGAAACTCTGGTGGTGGATGAGGGCGGCCATGAGGTGGTCGGCGACTCCCAGTTCGAGACGGGTGGCCGAGGCGTGCAACACGACGCCGTCCAGGAAGGCTCGGCGAGCGAGGAGTCGGTCCAGGCTGCGTTGCTGCCAGGTGATGCCGTCCACCAGGCCGAAGCGCTGAGCTGCGGCCCAACGCAAGTTGAAGAGAGTCTTGCCCACCTCGCTGGGCTGCGAAGCTTCGGGAGCGAGCACTCCCACGAGCAGGTCGCGGGCCAGGTCTGCATCGGGGCCACTGCCCTCGGCGATGGCGTCGACCCGGGAGCGGGCGGACTTGCGGCCGGAGCGCAAGAGCGCCAGCATGGCCGCGGCGCGAGCGTCGGCGTTCGGGTCTTCGAGCAACGACTCGAGCTTCGCCACGACCCCCACGCCCAGCTCACCCATGGCCAAGATGGCCGCCTCGCGCAAGATGCCCTTCCCAGCCTCAGCGACAGCGCTCAGGCTCGAAACTTCGCGCAGCGCTTCGGGCCGGGCACAGCCCAGGGCCATGAGCACCGTGGCGCGCTCGCTGTCGGCGAGATCAGGTTCGAGCAAGCGCTTGCGAGCGTCGTGTTCGGTGCGCGGGGTGAACGAGATGCGCCGGTCACGCTCGAGGAGCGCTTGCCAGGACTCACTAGCCTGGGCTTGGGACTGGGCGCTTTGGGCCTTCTTCAAACATCCCGCGAAGGCGCCGGACGGGGGCGCGCCAAGGAAGAGCAGAGAGGCGCACAGCACCCACAGTCGGTGGTTTTGGGGACGAAACATGGGGCTTTCCGAGGGGGCTGAAATATCGGCCGTCAGGAAGTTATCGACAGGTAGAAACCCTTTTCTGGACAGCCCAAGGGCAGGGAACCCCCCCGATTCTCTATTCTCGCCTGGGAGTGAGGTGAAAGACCACCTCCAGGCTGCCCGCTTGCAGGGGGCCGAGGTCGAGAGCGCCGTGGTAGTGCTCGCCGCGGCTGGCCTTGTAGTGGCCCGAATCGCCCGTGTTCAGGCCCGATAGCTCGAATCGCCCGGCCAAATTGCTAACCGCCCGCTGGCCATCGGGGCCCTCGACCAAAACTCCCACCAAAACATCGCCGGTGGAGCCATCGAGGGTCGTGCCCACCACCTGGGCGGCGCCTCGCCCCCCTGCGCCCCCGGCTCCCGAGCCATCGCAGGCCAAGCAGATCAGGCCGAGGGCCAGGGCCAGGACCCAGGCGTGCCCCAAGTTCAGCCCGGCAGGCCGCATCACTCGGGTTCCCCCAGAAGCCCCGTGAGCTGCGCCCGGCGCTCGTCGCGGAGCTCCGCACTGGAGGCTTCGAGGTTCAAGCGCAGAAGCGCTTCGGTGTTGGAGAGACGCACATTGAACCACCACCACTGGGCGTCACCCAGGTCGCCGAATTCCACGGTGATGCCGTCGAGTTCATCCTGGCGGCCATCGGCAAAGCGCTCTTTCAGGGAAGCGATGGCGGCGGCCTTATCGGCTACCCGAAAGTTGATCTCGCCGGTGGAGTGGTAGCGCCGCAAGCCCGCCACAAGTTCACTCAAGGGCCGGCCACTGTTCGCCGCGGAGCCCAGGAAGTTGAGCGCCGAGACCATGGCCAGTACACCCGAATCGCAGGTGAAGTTTTCGGCGAAGTAGAAGTGCCCCGAGAGTTCGCCGGCGAAGACTGCGCCCTTCTCGCGCATGGTGGCTTTGATGAAGGAATGCCCCACGCGATCACGAATCGGCTCGCCGCCGCGCTCGACGATCTCTTCCTTGACGACCCACGAAGAACGCAGGTCGTAGACGATGCGCGCGCCCTTCTCGCGCTCGAGATAGGCGCGCGCCAGAAGCGCCGTCATCAGGTCGGCGGGAATCGTTGCGCCCGTTTCATCCACGAAGCAGCACCGATCTGCGTCGCCGTCGAAGGAGACGCCGAGCTGCGCGCCGCTCGAACGCACGAGCTCGCGCACATGGTCCAGGTTCTCTTCCTTGAGCGGGTTGGCCTCGTGCACCGGAAAGGTGCCATCGGGGTCCATCAACATGCACTCCGCGCTCACCGATTCCAGGCCCTCGAGGATCGAGGGCAAGGTGTGGCCGGCCATGCCGTTGGAGGCATCGATGGCGATTCGCACGGGCTCGTCGAGGGCCGCGAAGGAGGTCACATGAGCCGCGTAGGCTTCCAGCAGCTCCACTCGCTCGATCCCGCCGCGCTCGGCTGTCAAGCCGGGATAATCCCCCGCGCAGATTTTTTCGATGTCGAGAATGCCGTTGGCTGCCGAGATGGGCGTGGCGCCCCGCCCGCAGAGCTTGAAACCGTTGTATTCGCCGGTGTTGTGACTGGCCGTGACCACCAGCCCCCCATCGCAGTCCGTCGAGCCGATGGCGAAATAGCACATGGGCGTCGAGGCTAGGCCGATGTCGATCACGCTCGCTCCGGCATCACGCATGCCATCCATCACGGCCGTGGCAATCTCCGGCGAGTGGGTGCGCATATCGCGGCCCACGAGCAGTTTCTTGGCGCTCAGATGGGTGGCGAAGGCGTGGCCGATCTTGCGCGCGAGGCTTGCGTCCAATTCGTCGGGAACGACACCGCGGATGTCGTAGGCTTTGAAGATTCCCATGGGCAGTCTGCGAAGTATTGAGCTGTGAGTTGAGGTTTGGGTTCGGAGAGACGCGGGCTAGTCTAGCAAGTTGTAGGCTCGCCCAAGATTCTCGCCAGGGCCGCAGCCAGGGTTTCGAGGTCCGCGCCAGAGAGGTCCAGGTGGGTCACGAAGCGCAACACATCAGGACCCAGGGGCATGACTTTCACGCCTTCGGCCGCGAGGGCTGCGACCAGGGTCGCCGCGTCAAAACGCGGGTGCTCGACGCGCACCATGACCAGATTGGTCTCAACATCGTCCGAAGGCGCCCAAAGGCCCTCGTGGGCGTGGCAACAGGCGGCCACTTCGCGGGCAAGATGGTGATCCTCGGCCAGGCGCTCGACATTCTCGCGCAGGGCCATAAGCCCCGCGGCAGCGATGATTCCCGCCTGGCGCATCCAGCCGCCCAGGCGCTTGCGCAGCACCCTGGCGCGCACCAGGAAAGCCTCGTCGCCGGCGATAATCGAGCCCACGGGGGCGCCCAGCCCCTTGGAAAGGCAGACCGAAACCGAATCCGCCTGGGCACCAAACTCGCTTGCGGAGATCCCGCTTGCCACCACGGCATTGGCCAGGCGCGCGCCGTCCATGTGGACCGGGACGCCTGCCTCGCGGGCTACCTCGGCCACGCGGCTCAGCGCTTCGAGGGAAATCACCCGGCCACCGGAGGCCATGTGGGTCTGTTCCACGCAAATCAGCCCTGTGTCGGGTAGATGGATGTTTTCCGGTCGCAAGGCGGCGCGCACCTCGTCGGCCTGCAAGGCGCCCTTCGCGCCCGCGAGGGTCACGCACTGCAGGCCGTGCAAGTACCCCGCTGCACCGCCCTCGAAGTTCACGATGTGGGCGCCGCGCTCCACCACCAACTCCTCGCCCGGTCGCGTCCAGGCTCCCAGGGCAATCTGGTTGGCCATGGTGCCCGAGGGCACGAACAGGGCGCCGGCCTTGCCCACCCAATCGGCGGCGTACTCTTCGAGGGCGCGCACCGTGGGATCGCCGTCGAGCACATCGTCGCCCACATCGGCCCGGGCCATGGCCTCGCGCATGGCAGCCGAGGGCCGGGTCAGGGTGTCGCTGCGAAAATCGCTTCTGACGCTCACGCGGGCTGTAACGACTCGCGCACGCGGCGCATTCCTTCGCGGATATTCTCGATGCTGTTGGCGTAGCTGAAGCGCATGTAGCCCTCACCCAGATGGCCGAAGCTGGTGCCGGCGATGGTGGCCACGCCGGCTTCGTTCAGGAAGAGGTCCTCGAGCTCTCGGGAACAGAGCCCCGTGCCGGAAGTATTGGCGAAGGCGTAGAAGGCGCCACCGGGGGTCAAGCAGCTGAAGCCGGGGATGCCATTCAGCTCCTCGACGATGATTGCACGGCGCTCGAAAAAGGCCGCGCGCATCGTGTCCACGGCGGTCTGCGGGCCGCGCAGGGCCTCAATGCCCGCCACCTGGGCCACGGCGTTGGTGCACGAGTTGGAGTTGATTTGCAAGCGTTCGGCGTCGGCGATCAGGTGCTTGGGCCAGACACCGTAACCCAAACGCCAACCGGTCATGGCGTAGGTCTTGCTCCAACCGTCGAGCAGGATAGTGCGCTCGCGCAGGGCTTCGAACTCGAGGAAGGTCACATGTTCCGCGCCGTCGTAGAGCAGCCGCGAGTAGATTTCATCGGCCAGCACATAGACGCCGGGGAACTTCTCGAGACCGTCGGCGAGTTTCTTCAGCTCCGAGCGCGGAACCACCCCACCGGTAGGATTGGCGGGCGTGTTTAGGATCAAGAGTCGCGTCTTGGAGTTGATCTTGGCCAGAACCTTGTCGGCGTCGAAACAGAAACCGCTGGCCTCCTCGAGTTCCATGGGCACTGGCTTGGCGCCCGAAAACTTGATCATCGACTCGTAGATCGGAAAGCCGGGGTTGGGGTAGATGATCTCCGTGCCCTCTTCCCCGAACATCATGATCGCGAAGAACATGGTGGGCTTGCCGCCGGGCACGATCATCACCTGGTCGGGGTGTACGGTTTGCTTTCTGTTCTTGGCGATGTCCTCGCAGACCGCCTCGCGCACTTCGATCAGCCCCTTCGCGGGGGTGTACGAGTGGTAGCCGTCCTTGAGGGCCTTGCGACCGGCCTCGACGATGTTTTCGGGGGTACGAAAGTCGGGCGCTCCGATGTGCAGGTGCACGATGGACCGGCCCTGGGCTTCAAGGGCCTTGGCCTTGGCGAGGACTTCGAAAGCGGTTTCGGTCCCCAGTTGGGACATGCGGTGGGCTAGTTGCAAACTCATGGTCTCCTGACAGTCTGATGCCTATGCGCGGGTGCCACAGGGTACGCCGGAGAGCTGAAAATTACGACCCGGCCAGCAAAAGCCGCCCAAAGCCTCCCCCCCAATCAACCCCTAGAAGTGCATTTGGAATTCCACCATCAGCGCGCTCTCGTCACCCACAATCTCGCCCGCCTGAGCTGTACCTTCCAGGGAAACATCCGAGGAATAGATCGAGTGCACAAAGCTGGTGCGCAAGAGCGCGTGGCTGGAGAGGTACCAGTTCAGCCCCGCCGATAGGCTGGTCACGCGCGGGGTGAATTGGCCGGGCTGCAAGAAGCCCAGGTCCTGCAGGGCGTCGTCGCTCTCCAGAACCGAAAGGCGCAAGGCCAGGGCCAGGGCGCCCGAGCCACCGCCGCCGTAGGGATTCACGGAGGACTTTGGGCTGACGCCAGCGAAGGAGATATCCGTGGCTCCGGAGAGCACCTGCTGATACATGACATAACCGCCATCATGGGCGACATCGCTCTGCGCGCCTATGCGCGACAGCTCTTCTTCGATGTGGATCCATTCGGCTTGCAACATATACGGCCCGTCATACCAGGCCGCCTCGAGCCCCAGGCGCCATTGGGTGCCGTCGACTGACACAGCATCTGCATAGTGCATCAAGGGCAGGCCGGCGGCGTTGCGGATGGACCCACCGGTGAGATCGCGCTCTTCCTGGCCGTAGGTCGCTGCCAGGCCAAATTGCAGAGACTCGAAGGTCGTGGAGAAGTCGCCCCGAAAGGGATGCCACATCAAGCGCGCCGCAAGCTCCTCGCCGTCATCGTGGGATTCTTGATCCCCGCCGTTGTACAGCCCGATCCCGTACTCGGCCCGCCCGGCGTTGCCGTTCAAGAACAAGCCGTGCTGCTCCGCGGGCACGAACTGCTGCATGATCGAAAACTGCGGGAACGGGATGTAGCGCCGCGAACGAACCTCTTCGAGGCCGAAGGGCGCCTTCATGCGACCGATCATCAAGAGATCCTGACCGCCGAACAGTTCAGCGCCCAGCCAGGCCTCTTCCAGTTCGACCTCGTGGGGGCTGAATTTGGTCTCGACACGAAAGCGGTAGTGCTCGTCAAAAGTGCCCGCGACCTCGAGGCGCATGCGCTTGATCTCGACCTCGGACTGGGGCTTCCGGGAGCTCTCGCTGCCGCGCAGGAGAGTCTGAAAAAGACCCTCGAGCACGATCTCGTTCCGTCCGTCTCGCGAGCGCATGAAGAACCCGTGGTCGTAGCCCAGCGTGGGGCTGGAGAGGTCGGCTGGACTGTGCTCCGCCTCTTGGGCCGAAGCGAAGGGCTGGCCGGCTCCCAGCGAAAGAGCCGCCAAGGCCGCGCTGAACGCCCGGAGGATATTGGTGAAGGGCATGCCGCAGGATGGCCAGGAAGGGGGCAGTGGACTGGCCACTGTGTAGGAGGTTGGATGGGACCCTCCTAGGTAACGAAAGCGCCCTCTTGATAACGAAAGACGGGCGCTGATGCCAGCCCGCAGAGCCCCTGAGGCTAAACTACCCCCCCCCTTCCCACGCCACCGCCCCCTCGCCCATGCACCGCCCTGCGCTCGCGGCTCGACTCTCCCTCGCCGTCCTCTCTTGGCTTGCCGTTAGCGGCTGCGGCCAGGAACCCGATGTGGTCATCTACTGCGCCCTCGATCAGGTCGACTCCGAGCCCATCCTGCGCGAGTTCGAACGCCGCACGGGGCTCAAGGTGCTCGCCGAGTTTGATGTGGAAGCCCACAAAACAGTGGGCCTGGTGCGCCGCATCCGCGAGGAGAGCTCGCGCACCCGCTGCGATGTCTTCTGGAACAACGAGATCGCCCACACGGTCTCCCTGGCGGCGGACGGTTTTCTCGCTTCCTACGACTCGCCAAACGCGGCTTCAATCCCGGAGGGTTTCCGCGATCCAGAGCGGCGCTGGACCGCCTTTGCGGCACGGGCGCGGATCTTCATCGTGAACACACTCCTGGTGAACCCCACACAGATCCACGGTATGTGGGACCTCGTCTCGTCCACGCGCACCGGTCCCGTGGGAATGGCACGGCCCCTGACCGGCACGACCCTGACCCACATAACTGCTCTCTTCGGTGTACTGGGCGAGGAGCGCACCCTCGAGTACTTGCAAAAAGTGAAGGACACGGAGGTCAACCTGACCAGCGGCAACGCGACCCTCATGCGCCTGGTGCGCGACGGTCAACTGGCCTGGGGTTGGACCGACACCGACGACTACAACCGCGCCAAGAAACAAGGCTACCCGGTGGAGGCGGTTTTCCCAGACAGCGCTGAGGGCGAACTCGGCACGCTCTTGATCCCCAACACCGTGGCGATCCTGAAGGACGCTCCGCACCCAGACGCCGCGCGCCAGTTGGTGGACTACATCCTGTCCCTGGAAGTCGAGCGGCGCCTGGCCAGTTTCGACGGGGCCCAGATCCCCCTGCACGCTGAACTCGCGGACGAGGAGCACCAACTGCCTCTCGAAAAAATGCGCCCCATGAAAGTGGACTACGCTGCAATCGGCGCCGCGATCGACGCCCGCTTCATCCAACTCAAGAAGATGTTCCTCGAGTGAGCCGAACGCTGATCCTCCTTGCGGCGGCACTCTTCGCCTTGCTCAGCCTGGCACCCCTGGCGGCCATGGCCCTGCGCGTCGACCCGGCCGACTTCCAGGCCCTCGTCACGCCGCGCACCCTGGACCTCCTGGGTCGCACGGTCTTCCTGGGCCTTTCGGTCAGCTTCCTGGCCGTCCTGGTAGGCGCCCCTTTCGGTTTCTTGGTGGCGCGCACCGATGTTCCTGGCGCCAGCCTGCTCAGGCCCCTGGGTCTCGTGCCCCTGCTCCTGCCGCCGCTCTTCCTGGCCATCTCGTGGACGGCCCTCTGCGACCTGCGCGGCGCCACGGCGACGATTGTGATCCTGGCAGCTAACACCTTCCCCATCGTGGCCTTTTTCAGCGCCATGGCTTTTGAACGCATCGACGCGCGCAGGGAGGAGGCCGCGATCCTGGTTGGCGGCTGGCGCGCGGCCCTGCGCATGGAACTTCTGCCTGTGGCCCCGGCGATTCTGTGCGGCGGCTGCCTGGCCTTCATCTTGGCCATCAACGACTTCGCCGTGCCCGACTACATCTCGTCGGTGGGCAGCAAGTTCAATGTCTACGCCGATGAGGTCTTTGCCAGTTGGAAGCTCGACGCGCAAACCGGGCGCGCGGTGGTCACAGCCCTGCCCCTGTTGTGTTTGACGCTACTTTTCTTGCTGCCGGCCTTGGCCCTGCGCCGACGCGGCACCCTGGCCACCCTCGAAGGCGGCTTCGTCCCGCCTCGGCGCCTGTCCCTGGGACTCGCGCGCTGGCCGGCTTTTCTTTTTTGCGCGGCCCTGGTGACTGGCGCGTCCCTGGTGCCCGTGGGACGCTTGATCTTCGAGGCCGGCGGCGGGGCTCGGGGCTGGAGTCAGGAGAATCTGAGATCCGCCTTTGATCGGGCCCTGGAACTCTCCCGAAGCGACCTCGCCAATTCTCTCGTCTGGTCGGCGCTGGCGGCCTCGCTGGCCGTGCCCATCGCCCTGGTCCTCGGCCACCTGGCCGAACGAGCGCGTCTCGGCCGCGCCCTGGAATTCGTCTTCGTTCTGCCCCTCGCGGTGCCCGCCATCCTGCTCGGCATCGGTGAGATCACGCTCTGGAATCGCGACCTCACCGCCGAGCTCTACAACTCAGGAGCGCTGGTGGTGCTGCTCTATGCCGGACGCTTTTTGAGCCTACCGCTGCTACTCCTCTCGGGAGCCGTAGCCGCCATGGGGACCAGCCAGGAAGAATCCGCGCAACTCTCGGGTGCCGGTCCTGCTCGGCGCATGCTACGCATCGTGGCCCCAACCCTGCGGCCCAGCTTGCTCGGCGCCTGGGCCATGGTCTTTGTACTCTCCATGCGCGAACTCGATGGCGCTATCCTCGTTCCCGCAGCCAACCACACGGTCATCTTTCGCGTGTTCAACCAGATCCACTTCGGCCGCGATGACTTCGTTGCCGCCCTGTGCCTCTTGATCATCTTCTTTCTCTTCCTGCCGGGACTCCTCTGGTCTCTCCTGGCTGGGCGCCGGCGGGAGGTCATGCCGTGACTCTTGCTGTTCATTTTGATGGCATTACCGTCAAGGCCCATCGCACAACGATTCTAACATCGATCAACCTCTCCATCGAAGAGGGCGAGCATGTGACCCTGGTGGGACCCTCGGGCTGTGGCAAGACGACGCTCTTGCGCACGGTGGCCGGGCTCACGCAGGTCGTGCTGGGCCGGCTCTCACTCTTTGGCAAGCTGGTCACCCAGGGCTCGAAGTGCCTGCTGCCTCCGGAGCGGCGACAGATCGGCATGCTCTTCCAACAACAGGCACTCTGGCCCCACATGAACGCCCGCAAGACCCTGGAATTCGTGCTCAAGGGCGCTGGCGTGAGTCGCGGCGACTTTGGCGCGCGGGTGGGCGAGCTGCTCGAACTGGTGGAACTCACAGGATTCGAAGAGCGCAAACCCGCCAGCCTCTCGGGTGGCGAAGCCCAGCGCCTGGCCCTGGCCCGCGCCCTGGCCGGCAAACCGCGACTCTTGCTCCTCGACGAACCCCTCGGCCCCCTTGACGCCGAACTGCGCGCGGCCCTGCTGCTGCGCATCGATGAGATCCAAAGCCGCCGCGGCTTGACCATCATCCATGTCACCCACGACCCCGGCGAATCGCGGGCCTACGCCACGCGCACGGTAACCATGCGCAACTGTAGCTTGGTGGGAGAGCTTCCGTGAAGTTCCTACGCGGCGCTCTGATCGCCTGTCTGATGGCCCTCTGCGGCTGGATTCTCCTGGCCATCTTCGCCCCCACGGAGCCCGCGGCTGCGCCCCAAGAGTTCACCTCGTCCAACCAGTGCCGCGACTGCCACGCCCAGGTCTTCGATGAGTGGCAGTCCTCGTGGCACGCTCAGGCCTGGGACGATCCCGATGTGCGCGCCCTCTCGGACAACTTCTCCAACACGGACTGCATCGACTGCCACGCCCCGCGTCCGGTGTTCGAGACCGGTATTGGCAAACGCGTCCTACCCCGCAGTTCGCGGCGCTCCGAGGGCGTGGACTGCATCGCCTGTCACGCACTGGCGGGCGGCGGCGTGGCCGGCACGATTCAAAACCCGCGTGTGGCTTGCGCGCCGGTGACGCAGGTCGAGTTACAACGGCCCGAGTTTTGCGGCGTCTGTCACGACCAACACAAGACCGTTCAGGAGTGGAAAGCCAGTTCTTACCCCAGCCAGGGTGTGGGCTGTATCGACTGCCACATGCCCTACCGTGGCGGCGATCCCCAAGCCGGCCGTGACCACACTTGCCGCGGCGGCCACGACATGGAGCTGGTACGCTCGGCTGTCGAGTTGCGGGCACGGCGCGAGGGCCACGAGTGGGTGATCGAGATCGAGAATGTTGGCGCCGGTCACTCCTTCCCCACCGATGAACGCTCGAGAGCCGCGGATCTCTTTTGGCGCCCACTGGCGGGCACCGCGAGCGCCGCTAGCACCAGCGAGCCCTGGCGCCGCGCCCACCGCATCCGCAGTCCCTACCGTTACGAAGTGGGCGTGGTGGACAACCTGCTCCTGGCCCACGAGGTGCGCGAGATCCGCCTCGCGGGCGAGGGCGCAGGGGGCGCCATCGAGCTGGCGCTTTTCTACAAGCTGACGCCCTACTACAAGGACCCCGAACACCCCGACCCGGAGACGGAAGCCCACCTCATCCAGCGCCTGGAGCTCGTACCGTGATGCGGCGCCTTTTTCTCGCTGGATTCCTGGGTACAGCCTGGGCCTGCGGGCCGCCGGCAGAAGCGCCGGTTTTCGCACACTTCGCAGCCCTCGAAGAAGGCCTCGGCGCAGCCCGCACCCGGGTGCAAGCGGAATTGGACGGAGCGCTCGAAGCCACAGCGCCCGCTGAGCCCCTCGAGCCTGGCCATGTGGCGGGACTGGTTCACATGCTGGCCTATTCCACGGGACGCATAGCCGAGTTGCCCCTGGAGGAGATCACTACCCTCGGCGACGCCGCAGTGCCCGCCCTGGCCGAACTCGCAACGCGCTCGGACCACGACAGCGGCGAACGGCTGGCGGCCTGCGCACTCTTGGCGCGGGTGGCCACACCGCTCGCCTGCGAACAGCTCATGGTGCTCGTTGAGCGTGCTCCCGAGAATTGGCTGCGATCCCAGGCCGCCTGGCGTCTGGCGGAGACCGACGCCGATTGGTTGGTGCCACGAATGCTCCTGCGACTGAAGTACGAGAAGGATCCAGAGACCGTGATCTGGCTGGCCAACGCCCTCAGTAGCCTGGGCAACTTCGAGGGGCTTGCCACCCTCTGGCGTCTGGAGCGCGAAGCCCCCACGCAAGAGCTGAGCGTGCGAGCCCGGGAACGTCTCGACGCCATCGCCGAGGGCCAGGGAATCGAGAGCGCGCAACTGCACTGGCAGTTGTGGCAGGTCGACGACCCAGAAGGCCGGGTGTTCAACTCCTCGCCCAGCTCGCGTTTGGAGTTGGAACTCTGGAAGCTGATCGAACAGCTCTCGGGTGCGCACTTCCAACTGCGTGGCGTGGACGATGCGCGCTTTCAATTGTCGCGCATGGGTGCCTGGATCACGCCAGCTTTGTGCGCCAGCCTGCATGACGTCGATGTCTATGTGCGGGTGCACTCGGCCCAGTGCCTCGAACGCATGGGGCCGCGGGCCAGCGCCGCCGGACCGGCGCTGATCGAAGCCCTCGCCGATCCGAGTCTCGCGAACCAGGCTGCCGCGGCCCTGGGACGGGTGGGCTATCCGCCTGCCGAGCCGGCCCTCTCCGCTGCCCTCGCCGACAAAGCCGCAGCCCACGAACTACGCGTGGCTGCCGCTGCGGCCCTGGGGCGCCTGGGCCTGGCAGCCTCGGCCGAGGTCTTGACCGCCACCCTGAATCGCAGCGCAGAACCGGGAGACCTGCGCCAGGTGGCCGCCACGGCCCTGGTGCGCCTGGGCCTCGGCGACCGCGGTGCGGCCTGTTTGCTGGAGGCCCTCGAAGACCCCGCAGCCGATCGCGGAGCGGCCGAGGAGACCCTCGAACGCTGGCTCAACGGCCGCGAGGATCAGGCGGCGCAGGACCTCTTCACGAGTTGGCTGGAGCTCGCCCCGCCGCCTGGGCTGATCCCCAGCAGCGCCCAGGACCTGTCCCGCCGAGCGGCGCGCCGGAGCCTCTTGAAGGCCGCTTGGTCCGGCCTGGGGCTCAAGTAAACAGAGCCACCAGCACCACCGCCAGCCAGCCAGCGCCGTTCAGGGCGAACATCAGGTCGCCGCCGAGCAGAACTCGCGTGGGGCTGCCGCCACCTTGCTGGGTCTGCACCAGGAGCAAATAGCGACCCAGGCCGAAAACCACAAAGGGCACGGTCCAGAAAAGGAGCTCGCCGTGCCTGAACTTGGTCGTGGCCTCGGCGTCGATGGTGTACATGGTGTACGAGACGATGGTGCAGGCTGCCAGGAGCGTCACCATCTGATCGAGAAAACCCAGGTTGTACTCGCGCAGGATGGCGCGGTGGCTGCCGGCGTCGTCACCCAACAAATCGACTTCCGCGCGCCGTTTGCAGAGGGCCAAGAACAGCGCCAGGAACAGGGTGCAGAGGAACAACCAATTGGACACCGGTACACCCACGGCCAGAGCGCCGCCCTGCACGCGCAAGAGAAAGCCCGTGGCGATGCAGAAGGCGTCCACCAGCACGATGTGCTTGAGCCGCCAGCTGTAGAGGAAGTTCAGGGCGATGTAGCCGCCCACCACAATCACCAGGGGGAAGGGCTCCCCGCCCACGGAAAGTGCCAAGGCGAGGGCGCCCACGAGACACACCGCCGCCACCACGAGGGCTGTCGTGACCGTGATCTCACCGGCGGCGATGGGCCGCTTGCATTTTTCCGGGTGCTTGCGATCGCTCTCGATATCACAAATATCGTTGATCAGGTAGATCGTGGAGGAGCCCAGGCAAAAGGCCCCCACCGCCAAGAGGGTGGCCACCAGTCGGTCCCAGGGCAGGCCGTTGGACTCCCCCGCAGCAAAGACCAGGGCGGCCAGAACGAAGATGTTCTTGACCCACTGCTGCGGCCGGATGGCCCGCAAGATCGCGCCGATGAGCATGAAGGGAGAGCGAGGTGTCTGAGAGGAGTTAGGAGGGCTCGAGCGGGGACCCGAGGGGGTTGGGGGCCAGCTTGGCGGCCTAGGAGGCCCGAGGCCACAAAAAAGGAGCCCGTGGAGTTGGGTCTGCGCGCTTCTTGGCCTATGGGCCGCTAGCCTGGCCTACTTCATCAGGGCTATCGCCGGGAGATCGGCTTCCCGGGGGGCTGGGACGGCACCTACCGAGGCAATGCCCGCTAACTAGTGCCCTCTGGGTTCCTTGCGAAGGCCCTGCTAAAGTCCGGTTCCCTGGATACACGATAGACCCTCCCAAAGCGTCCCCGCCCCCATGTTCCAACTCTCCGTCTACTGCCGCCGCGCCCTCAACACAATCCCGCCCCGGCGCTGCCAGCATCTGGCCGCGAGCCCCAGCCCTGTGCAGCGATCCCTCGGCGGGATCCCGCAGGGCTTTCTTCGTGGGCGCTCGGATTGGAGTCGTCGAGGCGCATGAAGCGCGCCATCATCATCAGCGCAATCTCCTGGCTGGCTTTGATCAGCGTCCTGCACATCTGGCTGAACATTGGCTTTGAGCGCTTGGCCCGCGACTTCCAGGTCAACCTCGGCAACGAACGCGCCGAGCTGGTAGTAGGTTTCCTGCCCGTGACCTGACACCTAACCTGTCCCGTCACCAGTTGGGTGACGGACCACTCCGGAGGGGGCTCGCTCTTCAAGTCGCAGAAGTTCACCGACTGGCCCACCGTCAAGGAAGCCCTGATCGCCAAGGAGATCGGCGCCGTCTTCATCCTGGCGCCCATGGCCATGCAACTCGTGCACGACGGAGTCCCGGTAAAGGTCTGCTACCTCGGTCATCGCGACGGCACGGCGATCATGGTGGGCAAGGATAGCGACATCCACGACTTCGGCGACCTGGCTGGCAGGATCTGCGCCATCCCCAGTCGTTACGCCAATCAGAACCTGCTCATGCACAGGATGATGAAGGAGTGGGGTATGCCCTACGGCTCCATCGAACTGCGCGAGGTTCCGCCGCCCGAACACCCCACGGCGCTCCTCGCAGGCAGCATCGACGCCTACATCGTGGGCGAGCCCTTCGCCGCCAAGGCCGAGGTCGACGGCTTCGGCCGCGTGCTGTACCACACCAAGGATATCTGGCCCGAGTTCATCTCGTGCGTGCTGGTTGTGCGCGACGATCTGATCGCGAATGAGCGCGCACTCGTGCAGGAGTTGATCGATGGTATCGCAAAGTCGGGCAAATGGCTCGACGAGGACCAGGCACACCGCATGGACGCAGCGGAGATGGCCGCCGAGCACTACTATTTCCAGCCCCCCGAGCTATTGAAATTCGTGCTCTCCAAGCCGGTGGACCGCGTCAAGTACACAAACCTCGCTCCTCTCAAGGCTGACTTCGATGAGATCATGAACCTGGCGGTCGAGATCGGCGTGCTGCCGGACACGATTGCTTTCGAGGAGTACACCGACGACAGCTTCGTCAAGCCTCTCGATGAACTCGACTGGGAGATGGATCACCTGCCCCGAACGCGGATCGGTGAAGCGGGAGGCACCGAATGACCTGGGTCTTTATTGCCATGATCGTCCTGGCCGCCGCTGGAGTGAAACTGCAAGACTCCCTGCGAGACTCCCTGCGGCCTCTGGTCGCACCCCTGTGCGTGGCCATGATCGGCGTGGGGCTCTGGGGCCTGGCCGTGATCTGGACCGGCAGCAGGGTCTTCCCCGGCCCCCTGCAGACCTGCCTGGGCTTGGCCGAGTTGATCGAGAGCGAGAGGCTCTGGGGCGACATCATAGCCAGCCTGTTCCGCGTGACTTGGGGCTTCTTCCTGGCGGCCAGCGTGGGCATTCCCCTGGGCCTCGTGGTGGGCTGGAACATGCGCGTGTTCACGGCCATGAATCCCATCATCCAAGGTCTGCGACCGATTTCCCCCATCGCCTGGATCCCCATCGCCATCCTGTGGTTTGGCATTGGCGACGGCGCGGGCATCTTCCTGATCTTCCTCTCGGCCTTCTTCCCCATCGCCGTGGGCACCACGGCCGCCGTACGCAACATCTCCCTGGTACACCAACGCTCGGCGGAGAACTTCGGCCTCGCGGGCCTCGAGCTCTTCCGGCGCGTGGTCTTTCCCGCGGCCATGCCTCAGATCATCACCAGCCTGCGCATCGCCCTGGGAGTCGCCTGGCTGGTGATCGTGGCGGCCGAAATGGTCGGCATGGATTCGGGCCTGGGCTACTTGATCAACGACGCGCGCAACGCTGGCAGTCGCTACGACCTGGTGGTGGCCACCATGGTCGTGATCGGCATGATCGGCATCGTCCTCGATCTTTTGATCCGACAACTCGAACGCTTTGACGAGGTGCGCTGGGGGTACGAAAAACGATGACATCCGCAAACCAAGAACCGGCCAAGGTGGTCTTCAATGGCATCTCGAAGTCCTTCGGGCGCAAGGGTGAATCCCTACGGGTCCTCGAGGACATCAACCTCGAGGTTCAAGACGGCGAGTTCATCTGCCTGCTCGGCCCTTCGGGTTGCGGCAAGTCGACCCTGCTCAACATCGTCGCGGGCTTTGAAGAGTCCGATGCAGGCAGCGTGACTATCGACGGCGAAATTGTCGCTGGCCCCAACCCCCAGCGGGTCTTCGTCTTCCAGGAGTACGGCATCTTCCCCTGGGCCTCGGTCTGGGACAATGTGGCCCTGGGACTGCGGCACTTGTCGGAGCAAGAGCGCGCAAAGATCGTCGAGGCCACCATCAGCATGGTGGGGCTCTCGGGCTTCGAGGCCGCCTATCCGATGGAACTCTCCGGCGGCATGAAGCAGCGGGTGGAAGTGGCCCGGGCTCTCGCGGTCTCCCCCGATGTGATCTACATGGACGAGCCCTTCGGCGCATTGGATTCACTGACACGACTGGGCATGCGAGCCGAGATCGTGCGCATCTGGCAACAGGAAAAGAAGACCATCCTGTTCGTCACCCACGATGTGGACGAGTCGATCCAACTCGCCGATCGCATCGTGGTGCTGACGGAGCGCCCGGGCCGCATCGCCGATATCGTCGAGGTGGGACTTGAGCACCCGCGGGACCTGGGCAGCGGCGAGTACGGTGCCATCAAGAACCGGCTCTACGATCTCCTGGGTGTGGCCCACACGATCTGAGGGCGGCCGCGGGCCAGAGGAGCGGCGACACCGGCCGGCCCGCCACTCTCGTGCTCAAGACGGATGCCCTCCGGCCCGCCGGGACTCAGTTGTTGACGCCGTCCTTGAAGCCCGCCTGCAGGGGAGCGTTGTCCCAGACATCGGGCCAGCCATCGTCATCGGAGTCCTTGCGCCAGGTAAGGTCCTGGCCATAGGCGACATCGACATTCACAACACAACTCGAGAGGATTGTCAGGCCGTCGATGTTCGTGATCGGGCCCTGAATGCGCGCTGGTGTGGAAAAAAGCCACTCCGCATTGAAGCGCTCGATGCCCGTGGCCATGCCAGCCACGATGTAACTGGCCTCGATCGCGCCGTCACCGGTGATATCGCAAGCCAGTGTCTCGATGTCGTAGAGCTGCATCTTGCGCAGCATGCCGAGCACCGCTTGGCGTTCCATCGGAGTAGCGGCCAGCCAGGCCTGGCGTGAGGCCGCGCCCTCCCCGTCGTGGCGCATGATGGCATCGCGCAGCGTCAGGCTCTGGCCGTCATGGCCCCAGGGGAATCCGCTGGCCACGCCCCAGAGCATCGGAGTGCGCCAGAGGGTGTTGACCGTTCCGCCAAAGTCCACTTCGGCAAAACCGGCCCCCATGTCGTGATGCTTGAGATCACTGAAGAAGCCGCGGATCTGAAAGCTGCCGCGGTTGGGCGTGTAGGTCCCGGCCAAGTAGGTGTAGAGCGGCACGAGTTCACCCTCGAGGCGCTGCGCCACGGAGTCGAAGTTCACCTCGATATCGAACAGGCGCCGATCGCCAGCGAAGACGGCATCTTGGGAACGGATAGTCCAGTTGGGCGTGTGACAATCGGTGCAACCCATGGCTGCCATGGCCAAGACACCCTGGCGGTACTCAGCGTTCGTTCCCGCAAAAGCCGGGCGCGGCGCGTTGAGCATGAAGAACTCACCCAGGTCCAGGTCTCCCTCGCTGATCTCGCTCAGGTAGCCGTCACCATCGGGGTCATCGAGGCTGAACCCCAGTGGATCCCTTTGATTGCCGGCATCAGGCGCCTGGTGAGTCGCGGGAAACTGGATCGCCCCAGAGAGCGTCGGAAGGCTCACACCATCTCCGTCGGGATCGTTCAAGGTGCTCGGATCGAAGGCCTGCAGGCCGCCATGAGCGTTCCAGGGATCCCATAGGAAGGCCCTGTTGGTCGGGTTGAGCGCTGAGCGTCCGCTGCCCTGCCCCCATCCCCAGACGATCATGCCGAAGTTGTAGCCGAAGGTCGTTAGGCCGTCGACGCTCGTCGCCCCGGGCACGACCCGTCCCGCGGCGTCGACATACCAGACACGAAAGATGTTGTTCAGCGAGGGACTGCCCGTGGCGCCACCGCTGAGCCGGGGGTTGCCATACTCGAGCATGCCGAAGGGGCCTGTGGCAGCCTGTACCCGGACGGGGATCGCGGCTGCCTGGGCCTCTGGGGCGCTGACCCAGCCGTCGCTGTTCGTGTCGATCTGCGACAAGATCTCGGCACGCACTTGGATCGCGAGCATTTCCACGATCCCCGCACCGTAGTAGTGAGGAGCCTGGCGTCCAAAGCCGGAGTCCTTGGAAAAGTTCGTTCCGCCGCCGGGATTGCCCTGGGGTAGATTGTGACAGCCCGAGCACGACACCTGGTTGTGGGCTGTGATCTTGGCTGTCGTGCCATCGGGCATCGGCCCGCCCAGATCGGCAATCGCCGAGAAGACTCCGTCGCGGGTGCGAAACTCCCTGAAGTTCAGATTCCGGCCGAGCTGATAAGCGAGGAAGGGATCACGCTTGATGAAGTAGGCCGTGCTACCCATATCGCTGGGGTTGTTCGAATGGATGGCGCGCACGCGCTTGTTCTTGACCGATCGGCCGGACACATCGACAGCCGCGGCCACACCTGGTGTTTCGCTTCGCTCCGAATACTGGGCCGCTGCGTTGGCCGCACTGGCAACGGAGAACAGCAGGGACCAGGACAGATAGAGTGATACTTGTGTATTGGGCATAAGACGATCCGTATTGACTATATTTATTGCTTCTTCAGCGTGTACCCCCCCCGCAAGACCCCCTCCCAGCACAATCTCGACAGTAACACAATGAGAAGATACCGCCGGAAAATCTGGCTGTGAACCGATTCCCTGCCCGCCGAAGCCCCCCCGCCGGTGTCAGGCCCTGGTGCGGGGCTGGTTGCTGCCGAAAAGTGCCCTCTGCCACGGCCCACGGCACGCTGTTCTCGGCTCGCGGGGCAACATCGGCTGCTCCATTCAGCCCCGCGAGTCCGAGTGGTTTCTGATCATGATCGAAGAGACCGCGCTCTCCCTGACTCGCAGCTACTCGTGGCCCCAAAGGCCGAGTGGGAAGCCCCCAGCAAATCTAAGGATCGCTTACAGGGTGTCGGAAGAGTCTGTCAATCACAAGAAGCCGACGCGCAACCACGAGTCGGCATCGCAGCAAGGCCCCAAGAGGTGTTCGGGCCACGGGAGCAGGAACTTGCTGCGCCTTGATTTGCGTTCGATGCTAGCCTCCTGGAGCATCCCGACTACTCAGGCAGCCAGGCCTACTCAGTCGAGGGTCAGCTTCTGAAGCGACTCGAGGGGCGACTCGGGCCCCACGAAGAGGATTTCGTCCTCTTTCTCCAGGAGCCCCTTCTCGCGCATCTCGAAGAGCTGAATACCCTTCACCGAGCCATCGGCGAAAAGCACATTGGTGGCCGTGCGGTGGTTCATGCCGCCGTCATTGTCATCGGCCACGAGGGCGTCCTTGCCGCTCTTCAAGCCGCGCAGAGGAAAACTCATGGTGTCGCGACCGGCGTAGGTCGAGAAGCTGCCGTCCACAAGCTCGATATCGGCGAACCACTCTTCGGGGTCGAGCTCGCCGATCTCCAGGATGCCCACATCCACGGCGGGGCAGGTGAGCTTCTTGGCGCTGGTCTCGGTGTTTTCCCAGGTGCCACTCTCGATCAGGATGGCGAAGAAGCGCACGCCGTTGTTCTCCTTGCGCGGCAGGCGCTTGTGATCGATCTCGAAGGACAAGAGGCCCTTGTAGATCTCGCGCAGGTTGGCCTGACAGCCCGTGACCTTGGCCTGGTCGATGGCCTCGGGGATCTTTGGCAGGAGGAAGGTCGCCAGCACCCCGATGATCAGGATCACCGCCAGGAGTTCGATCAAGGTGAAGCCAGCGCGGCGCGTGGCCTGCATCGGAAGGGTCCTAGCTTGCATGGGAACCGAGGAGAGGTCGAGGGGTGCGAAGGACTGTCAGGCGTAAAGCCTGCGGCCCCGGTTGTACCCCAGCGCCCCCGTCAAGTCACCCAACCAGGCTGCCAACCGCGTCTTTCAGCTCGGCAATGCGGTTGGTGGCCTCCCAGGGGAACTCATCCCGGCCGAAGTGGCCGTGGTAGGCAGTGCGCTCGTAGATCGGGCGCTTGAGCTGCAAGTCGGCCAGGATGCAAGCCGGGCGCAGGTCGAAGACCGTGCCCACGGCGGTGTCCAGGACCTCGTCGGGCACATTGCCGGTGCCGAAGGTGTCCACCCGCAGCGAAAGCGGCCGAGCGACGCCGATGGCGTAAGAGAGTTGCACCTCGCAGCGGTCGGCCAGGCCGGCAGCCACAATGTTCTTGGCCACCCAACGCGAGGCGTAGGCCGCCGAGCGGTCCACCTTGGAGGGGTCCTTGCCAGAGAAGGCACCCCCGCCGTGGCGACCCATGCCGCCGTAGGTGTCCACGATGATCTTGCGACCGGTCAAGCCGCAGTCACCATGAGGACCACCCAGGACGAAACGGCCCGTGGGGTTGATGTGGTAGATCGTGTCCTCGTCGAGGAACTCCGTGGGGATGACGGCCTTGACGCACTTCTCGATCACCTCAGAGCGGATCTCGGCCAGGACGGCGGCCTCTTCGGTATGGCCTCCCACCTCGGGATCGTGTTGGGTTGAGATGACCACGGTGTGCACGCGCACGGGCTTGCCATTTTCGTACTCCACGGTGACCTGACTTTTCGAGTCGGGACGCAACCAGGCCAGCTCGCCGCTCTGACGCAAGTCTGCGAGTTTCTCCACCAGGCGGTGCGAGTAGTGAATCGGGAAGGGCATCAGGTTGGGAGTCTCGTTGCAGGCGTAGCCGAACATCAAGCCCTGATCGCCTGCGCCCTGTTCTTCGTGCAAGCCTTCGCCAGCCGAAACACCCTGACTGATGTCGGGCGATTGGCGGTCGAGGGTGACCATCACAGCGCAGGTGTCGCCGTTTATGCCGTAGGCGTCGGTGGTGTATCCGATGCGCTTGATCGTGTCGCGCACGATGGTTTGGTAGTCGATGCGCGCGTTGGTAGTGATCTCACCGGCGATGACCGCCAGCCCCGTGGTGACCATGGTCTCGCAGGCCACCCGGCTCTCGGGATCCTGGGCCAGGAGAGCATCGAGGATCGCGTCCGAGACCTGGTCGGCCACCTTGTCGGGGTGCCCCATGGATACGGACTCGGAAGTGAAGAACTGTCGCGACATGAGAAGCCTTTGTTGCTCGGGGGATCGGGGAGGGACGCAAACCGGTTATCCAGGACCCTTAGAGCGTCCCCAGAGGAGGGTCAGTGCTGGAGAGTCTTTCGGTATGTAGCCCTCAAAGCCTGTGGGCAGCAGGCTTGTTGGAGGGAAATAGTAACTCCGATTTCCCACTATGACCACGGCCGAGGAGACATCGCTCCTGTAAAGCGACCAAGGTGCGGCTCGTGGCGCCCCGCTGGTCCGCGACGGCAGCCTGCCCGCGGGTGCCCATTTCCGCCCTCAAATGGGGATCTTCGAGGAGTTCGGCCAGAGCTGGAGCCAATGCCTCGAGCCCCGCCAGGCGCCGGGCGGCGCCCCTGGACTCGAGCAGACTGGCTTCAAACTCAAAGTTTTCCACATGCGGCCCGTAGATCACGGCGCGCCCCGCCGCCGCGGGCTCAAGCATGTTCTGGCCGCCGTGGGGCACCAGACTGCCGCCGATGAAGACCAGGTCGGCCAGGCCAAGGAGGCCTTCGAGCTCGCCGATGCTGTCCACCACGAGAGGCTGGGATGGGTCGGGGCGCGCGCCGGCCCGCAGGCTCGAGAGGAGCTGGGCCGAGACGCCCAAATCGGCCAAGCTCGCCAGCACGGACTCGGCGCGGCCTGGGTGGCGGGGCACCAGCACCAAACGCACACCCGGAGCAACCCTTCGCCAGGCTTCCACCAGATAGCGTTCCTCGGGCTCGTGGGTGCTGCCCGCACAGAGCACGAGCTGCCCCTCGGCCGGACCGGTCAGACGGCGCAGCTCCGCGGGCACTTCCAAGGGTCCCGTGCCCAGGCCGTCGGCCTTGATGTTGCCGGTGATCAGGATGCGTTCGTCACCTTCGGCCAGGTCGGCGAAGCGCGCGGCGTACTCCTCGTTTTGCACGCAGAACAGGCTGATGCGATTGAACTGGGGCAGCAGGTGGCGGAAGGAGCGATAGCGCTTAAAACTCGACGCGGTGATGCGCCCATTGACCACGGCCACGGGAATCCCCATGCGGTTGGCCGAGCGCAGGAAGTTGGGCCAGATCTCGAGTTCCACGAGCACCACGCATACCGGCGCCACACGCCGCAGGAAGCGCCGCACAAGCCAAGTGGGATCGACGGGAAAGCGCACCACCCGGTGCTTTGGATAGACCTTCTCGGCGATGGTCACGCCGGTGTCGGTGGTGGTGGAAAGCACGATCTCCAACTCGGGATGTTCACGCTCGAAGAGCGCGACGAGGGCTGCGGCGGCCTTGACCTCCCCCACCGACACGCCGTGGATCAGAACCCGGCGGCGCTGGCCGGTGCAGGGTGCCGCGGGCAGGTCGAATCCCAGGCGGCCGAACACCATGCGCCGGAAGGCGGGTTCGCGCCAGGCTCTCCAGACCCACCAGGGGCTTCCCGCGAGGATCGCCAGCCACCACAGGGTGTCGTAGAGGACGTGCAGCCCAAACCGCAAGACACCCGGGCCGGGGTCCTCGATGATTGGCGCGGGCGGCGAGCCAGGTGTCATGGGCGCAGCGGCAGGCTCAGGCTTGCTTGCCGTGGCACTTCTTGTACTTCTTGCCGCTGCCGCAGGGACAGGGGTCGTTGCGCCCCGCCTTGTCCACGGCTTGCGCGCTGCCGCGGCTGGAGGGAACACCCTGAGCTTCATTCTGGCGCGATGAGCGCCGGGCGGCGGCGGTTTGGGCCTGCAAGGTGCGCACGGCCTGCTGACGCTTCTTGACCTTTTCGGCCGAGGCCGGCACAGCCATGGGCAACTCGCCGGTCTCGCGGAAGACCTTTTGAAAGCGCTCCGCCATGGCGATCGAGGCGGGGTTCTTACTCGCCGGGGGCGGGCCGGCTTGGCCTGTAGCCTGGGGTTGACCGGCGGGAGCGCTGCGCGGCAGGGGCGCCTGGCCCTGGCCCTCTTCCTCGCCGCGCACGCGAATGCGCAGGATCAGACTGGTGACCTCTTCTTCGATGGCCTCGAAGAGTTTGCCAAAGAGCTCGAAGCCCTCCTTTTTGTACTCGGTCTTGGGATCGACCTGGCCGTAGCCGCGCAGGCCAATGCCGGCTTTGAGGGCGTCGATGGCCTTCAGATGGTCCTTCCACTTGGCGTCGATGGCGGAGAGCAGGATGTACTGTTCGAGGCGCCGCATGAGCTCCTCGCCGACCTCTTCCTCGCGGGCTGTGTAGCGCGCTTCGATGGCGCGCAGGACGGGTTCAAGGTCCGCGCCCTTCTCCACCGCCAACTCGGCGGCCTGCCCCTCGACCTGGACACCGAAGGTGCGCAAAATCCAACCGGCGAAGCCATTGCCATCTTCGAAGAAAGTCTCCACGGCGCGCACCACCACGCGCTCAATCATCATCAGGACCTTTTCCTTCAGCTCGACGCTCTTGAGCACATCCTGACGGGTGCCGTAGATTTCCTTGCGCTGTTCGTCCATCACCTCGTCGTATTCGAGGAGGCTTTTGCGAATCTCGAAGTTGCGATCTTCGACGCGCTTTTGGGCTTTGGCGATGGCTCGTGTGACCATGCCTGATTCGATCTCCTGGCCCTCGGTCATGCCTAGCTTCTCCATGGCGCGACTGACCCAGTCGCGGTAGAAGATGCGCATGAGGTCGTCTTCGATAGACAGGTAGAAGCGCGACAGGCCGGCGTTGCCCTGGCGCCCCGAGCGACCGCGTAGCTGGTTGTCTATGCGCCGGGATTCGTGGCGTTCGGTGGCCAAGACATAGAGGCCACCCAGATCGACCACAGCGTCTTCAAGGTCCTCGCAAGACTCGCGCAACTTGTCACGGATCTGGCCGATCTCCTCGAGGTGCCCCTCGTCGCCCTCGTGCAGGTCCTTCTCCTTGAGCTCCCGGCCCAGGAGGTATTCAAAGTTGCCGCCCAATTTGATGTCCGTACCACGGCCAGCCATGTTGGTGGCCACGGTCACGGCTCCGCGCTCACCGGCCCGGGCCACGATGTTGGCTTCCCGTTCCCAGTGGCCGATCTTGGCGTTCAGCACTTCGTGCTTGATGCCGCGCTGCTTGAGCAGCCCCGAGAGATGCTCGGATTTTTCCACCGAGGTCGTGCCCACCAGCAGGGGCTGGCCCAGGTCATTGGCGCGGGCGATCTCGTCGGTGATGGCATTCCACTTTTCGCGCTGGGTGAGATAGACGAGGTCCACGGCGTCTTCGCGCACGATCGGCAGGTTGGTGGGGATCGAGACCACATCCATAGAGTAGATCTTGTGGAACTCGCCGGCCTCGGTCAGAGCCGTGCCCGTCATGCCCGAAAGCTTCTCGAACATGCGGAAGTAGTTCTGATAAGTGATCGTGGCCAGGGTCTGGTTCTCCTGGCGGGGCGTCAGGCCCTCGGAAACTTCCACGGCCTGGTGCAGGCCATCGGACCAGCGCCGGCCCTGCATCTTGCGGCCGGTGAACTCGTCGACAATCAGGATCTCGGGGCCGTCGTCGCCATCCTCGACCACATACTCCTTGTCCTTGGTGTACAGGTTGTGGGCGCGCAGGGCGTTCTCGATGAAGTGCGGCCACTCCTCGTTGCCTGGCGTGTAGAACGAATCGACGCCGACCATCTTTTCGGCCTCGATGATGCCCGCTTCGAGCAAGTGGGCGCTGCGTTCCTTTTCCTTGACCTCGAAGTGCTCGTCCTTGACCAGCTTGCGGGCGACACTGTCGGCCTGGACGTACTTGTCGCTGCTGTCTTCCGCGGGTCCGGAAATGATCAGCGGGGTTCGCGCCTCGTCGATCAGAATCGAATCGACTTCGTCGATGATGGCGAAGTAGAGGCGCTTCTGCACCTGCTCCTCCACGCTCTGCTTCATATTGTCGCGCAGATGGTCGAAGCCGAACTCGTTATTCGTGCCGTAGACGATGTCATTGGCGTACACCGGCTGGCGCTCTCCCGATCCCATGGAGGATTGGATGGCCCCAACGGTCAACCCCAGGTACTCGAAGATTGGAGCCATCCAAGCCGCGTCGCGACGGGCGAGGTAGTCGTTGACCGTGACGAGGTAGCAGGGCCGGCCAGTCAGGGCATTCAAGTAGAGGGCCAGGGTGGCGGCCAGGGTCTTGCCCTCGCCGGTGGCCATCTCGGCGATCATGCCGCGGTGCAGCACGATGCCGCCCACGATCTGCACATCGAAGTGCCGCAGACCCAGGGTGCGCTTGGAAGCCTCGCGCACCAGGGCGAAAGACTCGGGCAGGCAATCGTCGAGGGTCCTCTCCCCTGCTTCGAGGGCAGCCCGCAGCTCGGCGGTCTTCTGGCGGCACTCTTCAGCCGAGAGGCCCTCGCTCCACTCCTCGAGGGCGTTGACCTCTTTCACAAGGGGCGCGAGAGTTTTGACCACGCGCTCGTTGCGCGAGCCAAAAACGCCCTTGAGCGCCTTGCCGGTCTTCTCGCCCAAGCCGGTCAGCCGATCCGAAATTGTGTCCCAGTCCATGTATCCAGTATCCGGTGTTCAAGCGCAGAAATGTTCAAGCGCAGGGAGCCCTGGCAAACGCGCAGTTGAGCCGTCTCGCCGGGCGCGCGGGCGACTATTGTTCATTGGATAGGACTCCCGGGGAAGCCAGCAGCCCCGAAACTTGCATTCTGGGGCTGAAAGATCCGGCTCCGGGCACTCAGGAACCCGCCCGCAGCTCCGGTGGGAGCAGCTCGTCGAGCATCTTGAAAAGGAGCTCGCGGGGGTAGGGCTTGCGCAAGAGCCCGCTGACGCGCTGCATGCGCCCCATATCGATGGAAGAGGCCGTGGCCAGGAGCACCGGCAGGTCCACCGTGCGCGAGTTGGCGCGCAGGCGGTCCAGGACCTCCTCGCCGTCAAGTTCAGGCATGGAGAAGTCCAGCACCACGAGGTCGGGCAGGGGGTCATGGCGCAGGCGCTCGAGCACCTGGCGGCCGTCGTAGGCCACCTCCACGGTGTAGCCGCGGGCCTCGAGCAGGGCCTCGAGGCCCAGGGCCACGCCCTGTTCATCGTCCACCACCAGCAGCCTGCCGCATCGATTCGCGCCGCGCTCGACCCGCGCCAGGCCCTCGGCCAGGCGCTTGAGATCCTCGTTGGTGGGCAAGCCCGCATCCGCCCAGGCCTTCTCGATCTTGACCTTGAGCGCCTGGTTCTCTTGCTTGAGGCTCTGCCACTCGGGGAAGTCGGGGCTCTCGGCAGGAATGTCGAGCCTGTCGTGGGTGTCCACCGAGAAGAAGTACTCGTGATCGACGAGGTACTCCTGCAAAACGAACTTCATGAAGGGATAGGATTCGTTGCCGAGCCTGAGGGTGTAGCGCGCGCAGGCCGGCCCGCCTCTCACATCACCGCTGGAGGTGAACAGCCGCAGGACTTCCTTGATCGAGCTCAGCCCTTGTAGCCTGGTGGGATCGAACCAGGGGTTGGCAACTTCTCCGCGGGGCCAGGCGCGCTGCATGTAGAGCTCCACCGCCTGGCGCACATGAGCGGGAGTGAGATCATCGAGGCGCATGGCTACTTGGCGGAGAGGTGGCGCTCGAGGCTGCCACGCACCTGGGCTATGGACTCGAGGCCTGCGGCTTCGAGTCGGGCGGCGAGGTCGGCGGCGAGGTGCCCGAGCAGGCCCGGGTCGCTGAAGGAAGCCGTGCCCACCTGCACCGCGGCGCAACCCACGGCCAAAAACTCGAGCACATCATCGGCGTCAGCGATACCGCCGCAGCCCAGGACGGGAATCGACACGGCCTGGACGCATTCCCAGGCGCAACGCAAGGCCACGGGTTTGATCCCCTGGCCCGAATAGCCGCCCATCACCGTGGCCAGCCCCGGTTTCCCGCTGCGCCAGTCGACCTGCATGCCTAGCAGGGTGTTGACTGCCGTGATGCCATCGGCGCCGCCCTGCTCCACCGCCACAGCCAACTCGGCGATGCGGCTCACATTGGGCGAGAGCTTGGCGAAGATAGGCTTGCTGGTGGCCTCGCGCACCGCGCGCACACAGCGTTCGGCCAGGGCCGGATCGGTGGAGAAAGGCAGGCGCCCGCCCTGCACATTGGGACACGAAAGGTTGATCTCAAGCGCGTCGATTTCGCTGCGCTCGTCGAGCAGGGCGGCGAGGCGCGCGTACTCCTCGGGAGACTCGCCGCCGATGTTGCAGAAGATGCGCGTGTCTGCTCCGGCCACCTCGGGCAGGGTCTCCGCCAGGTAGGTTTCGAGGCCGCGGTTTTCGAGGCCGATGGAGTTCAGAAAACCGGCTTCGGTCTCGTGGATGCGCGGTGCCGGATTGCCCGGGCGCGGGCGCAAAGTGACGGTCTTGCTCACCAGGCCACCCAGGCGCTCGGGCGGCGCGAACTGCTCCATTTCCAGGCCGTGGCCAAAAGTCCCCGAGGCGGACAGGATCGGATTGGCGAGTTGCAGCTCGCCCAAGGTGACGGCCAGACTGGGCATGGGCTTTCAACCTATGCCCTCCGGGGCGAGGGAGCAACGCTGCCCGGTGGAAATCTGGAATCACTCCGCCCCGCCGTTCTCCTCGGCATCAGCCCCGCCGTTCTTCTCGGCATGAGCCCCAGTGCCCTGCTCGGGATCCTCCTTGAAACTCGATAGCAACAGGATCACAGCCCCCACGCTGATACAGGAGTCGGCCACATTGAAGGTGGGAAAGTGCCAGTCCCAGGCTCCGAAGTAGACATCGATGAAGTCGCGCACACGACCGAACTCGAGGCTCTTTTGCAGCCCCGAATTGAACGCTCCGCGGGTGAGGTTGTCGTAGAGGTTGCCGAGGGCACCCGCCAAGACCAGCACCAGGGCCCAGGAGAGCCATAGCTGACGGGCCGGCGAGCGCCAGAGCAGGACGCTGAGGAAGGTCACGGCCAGGATGCGCCCGCCCACAAGCAGGTACGGCATGGAGGCGAAACGCCCAAAGGCAGCACCGGCGTTCTCCGAGCGCATGAAGGTCAACCAGCCCACGCCCTCACCCAGGATGTGCATGCGCGAGTGGCCGTGGGCGTCGCGCACCAGATCCGTGGCACTCTCCAGGGCGGCGAAAACGCCAGCCTTGCTCCACAAATCGAGAATCACGAGCAGCACCACCACCAAGGCGCGCATACAGCGCAGGCGCGAAGAAGGGGCAGGGGAGGAGGTCACGGGGGGCGGGGTCAGCGGGAGAGCCCCGAAACCGAGCGGGGAGCGCGGGAGTATAGGCAGGCCAGGAGCAGCGCTCAAGATCCTCTCACCAGCAGGCCCCCACTCTTGCAGCCCGACGCCAAAGGGGCCATCTTGCTCTGGTGTCCTCGCCAGAGCCCCTCGACTCGCCTGCGCCGCTTTCGCCTTGTTTCCAGGCGGGCCTGGAGGATTTCCTGCAAGCCCTGCGGGTCGAAGCCGGTCTGGCCCGCGCCACCTTGCGCACCTACGAGGGCAGCCTGACGCGCTTTTTGGCCTGGGCCGTGCGCCGCGGGCTGACGAGCTTCGAGGCCATCGAAGCCGACAGCGTGGTGGACTACCTCGTCTACCGCCGAGGAGCAGGGCTGACCGAGCGCACCGTGGCCCACGACCTGACCACCATTCGCATCTTGATGCGCTATCTGGTTTTTGAGCGCGTCCTCACCCGGGATGCCACGGCCCTCCTGCCCAGCCCCAAGCTGGCCCGCAGCCTGCCCCACGGACTGTCGGTGGAGGAGGTCGAACGCCTCCTGGCGGCGCCCGACGGAACGGGCTGGCGCGACGGGCGCGACCGTGCCCTCCTGGAAGTTCTCTACGCCTCGGGGGCGCGGGTGGCCGAAGCCGTTGGACTATGCACCAACGCCCTCGAACCCTCCTTGGGGGTGCTGCGCCTCTTCGGCAAGGGCTCGAAGATGCGCATCGTGCCCATCGGTGAGCGCGCACGGGAGGCGCTCTTGCACTGGATGGAGAACGGTCGCCGCGAACTCTCCGGCGCCAGCACGCGGCCGGAAGTTTTCTTGACCCGCACGGGCCGGCCCCTCGACCGCGTCAACGCCTGGCGCCGGGTAAAGGCCGCGGCCCTACGCGCCGGACTGACTGGCAAGATCTCACCCCACAGCTTGCGGCACTCCTTCGCCACGCACCTGCTGGCCGGCGGCGCGGACTTGCGCGCTGTGCAGGAACTCCTTGGACACGCCTCGATCAGAACCACCGAGGTCTACACCAACCTCGACAGCGAGCACATTCAAAGCCTGCACCGCCTGTACCACCCGCGCAGCTAGCGAGGGTTAACTCCCGCGCAGGTGTTCGAGGATGGCGCGGGCGCGTTCGGCGCTGATGCGCGGCACGGCGGCGAGTTCCTCGACGCTGGCCTCTTGAACGCCCCGCACGCTGCCAAAGCGCCGCAGGAGCGCCTTGCGCAGAGCCGGTCCAACGCCGGGAATCGAATCGAGGCGCGAAACGATGCGGCCGCGCTCCTTGCGGTGGTAGGTGATGGCAAAGCGGTGGGCTTCGTTGCGAATGCGTTCGAACAGGTGCAAGAGGGCGCTGTGCCGCGGCAGCTCGATGGCGCTCTCGGCGCCAGGCAGGAACAGGCGCTCGCAACTGGCCTGTGTGCGACGGCCCTTGACTCGGCGTTCGGCACGCGCCTTGGCCAGTCCCACGAAGGCCACGCTGAAAGCACCGGCCTCGTCGCGGGCTTCGAGGGCGCTCCCCAACTGGCCCTTGCCGCCATCGATGACCACCAGGTCCGGCAGGTCGCCCTCTTCCTGGCCGCCGCTTCCGCCGCGGTGCAGACTGCGGCGCACGACCTCGCGCATGGAAGCAAAATCGTCCTGGCCCTCGACCTCGCGCAATTTGAAACGCCGATAACCTGAGCGGTCGGCGATGCCGCGGCGGAAGCGCACGCGGCTGGCCACGAGATGGCTGTCCTGGAGGTTGGAAATGTCAAAGCAGTCGATTACTTCGGGCACAGCCTCGAGGTCCAGCAGACGCGCCAGCTCCTCCATCAGAAGCTCGCCGGTCTCTTCCTCGGCCACGAGCGAATCGAGCCGCACGCGGGCGTTCTCGCCGGCGATATCGAGCATGCGGCGGCGATCGCCCCCCGCGGGCACCACGAACTTGACGCCTCCACCGAGAGTCTTGCTCAGCAGGTCATCCGCCGTGGGCAGGGCCGGCAGGACGATCTCCTCGGGCACCTGGCGCCGGCCGCCGGAGTAGAGCGCCGTGACGACAGTGTGCAAGAGCTCCTCGTCGAAGAGCTGTGAGCGAAAGCGGTGGCTGCGGCTCTCGGAGAGGCGACCCTCGCGAAAGGCGAGGCAATGCACCACGGCGTCGTCGCCCCGCCGCGCGAAGTTAAGCACATCGCGAGCCACGCGGTCCCGGGGTCGCACCCCCTGGCCTTCCACCGTGCGCCTCAAGGCCTGCAAGCGATCGCGCCAACGACCCGCGCGCTCGAATTCGCGGGCCTTGGAAGCCGCCTGCATACGCTCTTCGAGATCCTCTTCGAGTTCCTGGGTGTCGCCGCTCAAAATGCGCACGGCGCGCTCCACCAACTGACCGTAGGCCACCTCGTCGATCTCGTCCACGCAGGGCGCGGAGCAGATTCCGATCTGAAACTTCAAACAGGGCCGACTGCGGTGGTTGAGCACCGAATCAGGACAATCGCGCAGAGGCACCACGCGGTGCAGATCTGCCAGGGTGCGGCGCACGGCGCGTGCCGAAGCGAAGGGGCCAAAATAGCGCGAGCGACCCTCTGGCTTGTCTTGACCGGGGTTGTGGGCGCGCACGAACTTGAACCTGGGAAAGCGCTCGCCACGGTCAAGGCGCAGCATCAAGAACGACTTGTCGTCCTTGAGACGCACATTGTGGGGCGGCTTGTGCTGCTTGATGAGGGTGTCCTCGAGCAACAGGGCTTCGGATTCGGTGCGCGTGACGATGGTCTCCACCGAACGCGCGTCCCGTTCGAGAAACTGGATCGAGAGCCGGCCGTCACCCCCGGGCCGGCGATAGCTCGCGAGCCGCGCACGCAAGTCGCGGGCCTTGCCAATGTAGAGCACGCATCCGGTCTGGTCGCGAAACAGGTAGACCCCCGGACGCCTGGGCACGCCGTCAATGGACCAGAAAGGTCCCGTCAACGCCGCAACTCCAGGGCCTCAAGATCGTTCAGTGTGTCGCGTAGGCGAGCGGCCTGTTCGAACTCCAACTCGGCCGCTGCGCGCAACATGTCGGCCCGGGTGCGTTCGATCTCGGCTCGCAGGCGCGCAGGCTGCCAGGTCTCGGGGGCGTCCTCGGCCACCTGCGACGCGCCGCCGATCTCGCCTGCGACGCTGGTGTAATCCATCTCGTACATGGCTTCGATGCCTTCGCGCACGGGCTTGATGATGGTCTGGGGCGTGATGCCCTCGCGCTTGTTGAACTCAGCCTGCAACTCGCGCCTGCGATTGACCTCGTCGATGCAGATCTGCATCGAGCGCGTGACCTTGTCGCCGTAGAGGATTACGCGCCCCTCCACGTTGCGCGCCGCGCGGCCGCAGGTCTGGATCAAGGATGTCGTAGAGCGCAGAAAGCCCTCCTTGTCGGCGTCGAGCACCGCTACCAGGGCCACTTCGGGCAGATCCAAGCCTTCACGCAGGAGGTTGATGCCCACCAGGCAATCAAACTCCCCCAGGCGCAGATCGCGCAGAATGGCCGAGCGCTCGAGGGCGTCGATCTCCGAGTGCAGGTAGCGCACGCGCACACCCACATCCTCGAAATAGCAAGTCAACTCTTCGGAGGAACGCTTGGTCAAGGTGGTGGTCAGGACGCGCCAACCGGCCTTGACGGTTTTGCGGATCTCGCTCAAGAGGTCGTCGATCTGGGTACGCGCCGGGCGCACGCTGATGGCCGGGTCGAGGAGACCCGTTGGTCGCACCACCTGCTCGACAATGTGCTCACCCGAGTTTTCGATTTCAAAGGCCCCTGGTGTAGCCGAGACATAGATCGCTTGGCTGACCACCTGGCGCCATTCATCGAAACGCAGAGGCCGATTGTCGAGGGCGCTGGGCAGGCGAAAGCCGTGGTCTACGAGGTTTTGCTTGCGCGATCGGTCACCCTTGTACATGGCGCCCAGCTGGGGCACCGAGACATGGCTCTCATCCACAAACATGAGCCAGTCCTCGGGAAAGTAGTCGAGCAGGGTGGCTGGCGGCTCGCCCGCGCGGCGGCCGTCCATGTAGCGCGAGTAGTTTTCGATGCCGTTGCAGACGCCGGTCTCGCGCAGCATCTCGAGGTCAAAACGCGTGCGCTGTTCCAGGCGTTGCGCCTCGAGAAGGCGCTTCTGACTGCGCAACTCGATGAGCCTTTCTTCCAACTCGACGCCGATCAGTTCCACGGCCTGCTCGATGCGCTCGGTGGGAGTCACATAGTGGTTGGCGGGATACAAGATGACCTTGGTTTCCTCGCGCAGAACGGTTCCGAGCAGCGGATTGGCCACAACCAGGTGTTCGATCTCGTCGCCAAACATCTCGATACGAATGACCACATCCTGTTCGTAGGCTGGAAAAACCTCGATCACATCGCCCCGGGCGCGAAAGGTGCCGCGGCGGAAATCGATGTTGTTTCGGGCGTACTGCATTTGGGTTAGTCGTCGCAGGAGATCGTCGCGCTCGATCGTCTGCCCCAGCTCGAGCTCAAAGGCCATTTCGCGGTAGTTGCTGGGCGATCCCAAGCCGTAGATGCAGGAGACCGAAGCCACGATCAGAACATCGCGGCGCTCAAGCAGTTGGCGGGTGGCGCTGTTGCGCAGGCGCTCGATGTTCTCGTTGCGACTGGCGTCCTTCTCGATATAAGTATCCGAAGCCGCCACATAGGCTTCGGGCTGGTAGTAGTCGTAATAGCTGACGAAGTACTCGACAGCGTTGTGCGGGAAGAGTTCCTTGAACTCCGAGTAGAGCTGGGCCGCCAGGGTCTTATTGGGCGAGAGCACCAGGGCTGGGCGGTCGAGCTCTGCTATCACCGCGGCCATGGTGAAGGTCTTGCCCGAACCGGTGATACCCAGGAGGCACTGGTCCCGGGCACCGGCCAGAACTCCGGCGGTCAAGCCGGCGATGGCCGCGGGCTGGTCGCCCATGGGCTCGAAGGGGCAGACCAACTCAAAGCGTCGATCAGCACCCGGCGGGCGGTGTTTTTTAGACTCGGATGACATACAGCGGGCGAACAGAGACTCTCTTCACGCGCCGATCCTAACCTGTATTCAGGCTGCCCTCGCGGGCGAATCCAGGCCCCTCCCTCCGGGACTCCGCGCGGCTTGCGCGTTTGGCCCCGAAGCACTATCTTCTCTCGGTTCCTGGAGCCCCTGCTCAGGGTCGACAAGCCCCCCCTGGAGCGCCCCTCTCCCCTCATTTCTCTCCCCCGCGCTGCCCGCCATGATCATCCAATGCCCCGCCTGCGGCGCCCGCGCCAAGCTCCCCGACAGCAAGCAAGGCGCCAAGGTGCGCTGCGGCGAATGCGAACGGATCTATGTGGCGCGTTCGGGATCAGGCTCGGAATCGGGCGCGACTGGCAACGGATCCACCCTGGCCATCGGCATCGGCGCCGGAGTGATCGCCCTGATCATGATCCTCTTCATGGTCTTCAACAGCGACAAGACCTCGCCCATCGACGAGGTCCCCGATGTGGTGGATCTCAAGGCGCCCGCTGACATTGTGGACCAGACGGGTTGGGATTCGGCGCCAGTCAAGTTCGCCCGCGGTCTCCACGAGGCCGCCTTCAACGGCGACGAGTACCGGCTGCAGACTCAACTCGCCATGGACCTCGTTTGGGCGCGAGTGCAATCCACCGACGCCACCAGCGTGGCCCCGGCCGGTTTCTCGGCCCTCACCACCAGTGAAGTCGACAGCCTGCGCGGCGACATCGTCCAGGCCCTGCTCTCACACGATCCCGAGAACCTCGTGGGTAGGTGGAGACCCTTCGACGGCGAAGTGCTGGCCGAGGATGACCAGACCGTGCTCCTGCACCTTTCCCTTGAACCCCGGGACTCGAGTTCCGAAGCCGGTAGCCGCAACATCGAGTGGCAACTCGTGAAGGTCGGGGACCAGTGGAAGGCCTGGTCCTGGGAGCGCTGGTACTCCGAAGCCGAACTCAAGGCCAGTCGCATCCGGCGCAAGAAGAAGATCAAGCGCACGGTCCTGAGCGACGGCTCTCAGGTGATCGAAGCCGAGCCCGGCCCGATCCCCTATGAGGACACAACCAGCGCCGAAACGCGCCAACAGATCGACGCCCTGCTCGTGAAGCTTGTGGACCTCGAGCTTCCTGGTCGCGAATCAAACAAGGTCAAACAGGAACTGGTGCTCTACGGCAAGGAGGCCCTGCCGCCGCTCTTGACCCTGTTCTACGAGATGAACCTAAAGGGCTTTGATGAGCTCGAAGACGCCATCGCCGCCCAGCAAGTGCACCAGATGCTGAGCGAGATCACCGGCTATATCACCACCTTCAAGGCCCACGAAGCCCTGGGCGCCAGCCAAGAGCGTCGCGACAGCGGCGTGCGCCAGTGGTTCGGTTGGTATCACCGCAAATTCAAGCATTTCAACGCCCGCCCGGAAGAAGTAGACCTGCTCGAGGAATCCATCGAGCTCAAGACCGACGCCGAACGCCGCGAGTACGAAAAGTACAAGCGCAAGATCGAACAAGAAGAGAACAACTAGCCCCCCCCATTTCATGACTCATCGCATTGGCACCTGCTCCGACTGCGGAGCCACCTACAAACTGCCGGCTTCCTTCGCCGCTGATCGCGCCCGTTGCAAGAAATGTGATGGCGTGGTGGAGATCGCCCGTGCCTCTGGCGGGCAGCCCGCCAAGGCCGCGGCAGCACCGCCTGTGCCCACGAGGCAACCCAGGACGCAGCCAAAGTCAAAGCCCAATCGCGAAGGTCCTTCGATGAAGGAGCGTTTGCTGGCGACCCGCAAGGCTGAAGCCGCGGCAGCCCAAGCTGCTGCGCCCCCCCCTGCCAAGCCGGCGGCGAAAGCAGCCGGTAGTTCGCGCAGGAGCACCACCAGCCGCCGCAGCACCTCGCGCCGTGGCGCCGACCAGGACGAGAGCAGCGACGGAAACGGTCAAGAAGGCGGTTCGCGCCGATCGCGCCGCGAGAAGAAAAAGCAATCCGCCCTGCCCGCGATGCTCGGCCTCCTGGCCCTGATCGTGATTGTCGCTGGAGCCGGTTGGTACCTCACCAACCAGGATGACAAAGTGGCCACTGGCGACGAAGTCGCAGCGGCCGAGAAAACTGTGCAGAACACGACCCTGGCTGACATCAATGAGGCCCTTTTGGGTGCGGCGCAAGACGCTGCTGCTGATGATGCCGTGGCTGCGGCGGCGGACTCCGCGGACGCCCCCGACGAGGCTCCCGTAGAACAGCTAAAGAAGCCCGCCAAAAAAGACCCGGCCTCGGTGGACCTGTTATCCATTGCCGACTTTGGCCCCATCGCCGGTTGCAGCGACGACCGCTTCGCCGTGCTTAACCAACTCGTGGCCACCATGGTGGACCCGAACGCAGGCGCCGCCGGCAACCGCGCCAGGATCAAGCTCGAAGCGGCCGGCCGCGAGGCCTTCCCTGCGATCCTCAACGGCATGCGGAGACTGGACCTGACCGACGAAGATGGCGAGTTCCGCTCGGCGGATGTCTGTCAGAAGGCCCTTCAGAGCATCTGCAACGGCAACAACTTCGGCTGGAAGTACCCCAGCAACGAACCCGACGCCTACCACTACTTCGACAAGCGCGTGATCCAAACCTGGTGCAAGACCTGGGACAAGGTCAAGGCCGACGACGCCGCCTGGGCCAAGCTTGCCAAGCTCGACAAGGTCGAGAAGGCCGGAGAGTCCCCCGCCGCGAGAGCCGCCGCCGAGGACGCCCTCGACGACGCCCTCGATGATCTAGATTTCTAGACCTGCCTCCGAATTGATTTGGTCCTTCTGGTCATTTCGAGTCTGGCTCGAAATGACCAGAAGGACCAAATCAATTCGGAGGCAGGGCCGGGGCGCTGATGCCGCGGCCTTCTATGCCAGCGCTGCCGCCGCGCCGCGGGTCGGAGCTGGCGCGGATTTCGCCATCTGCGGTTACGAAAATGGCCTGCACGCTGCCAAAGCTACCCTCGACTTCCTCGATGGGTTGACCGCGCTCGCGCAGTCCGGCCAGAACGGAGGGTAAAAAACTCAAGGTCCCGCGGGCCTCGAAGAGAGTCTCCGCTGGCGACCATTGCTGGTGCAAGCGCGGCGCGCGAATCGCGGCGCCGAGTTCCTGTTCGAGCAAGAACAGGCGCAACGCGACCTGCAAGGTGGCGGTGATGATGCGCGGACCGCCGGGGCTGCCGATCACCAGGCGCACACTGCCCCCCGCATCGCGCACCACCGTGGGCGACATGGACGAGAGCGGGCGCTTGCCCGGCTGGATCGAATTGGCCTCGCTGCCCACCAGGCCAAACTGATTGGGCACCCCGGCCTGGATGGCGAAGTCATCGAGTTCGTTGTTGAGAAAGAAACCGCCCTCCTCCACCAGGATCCCCGAACCGAACCAACCGTTCAGGGTCGTGGTGAGGGAGACCGCGTTGCCCGCTCTATCGAGCACCGACAGGTGGGTGGTCTGGGAACTCTCGACGGGAGCAGGGACCCAGGGGCCTATCTCTGGCTGGGCGCGGTCGGTGATCGACACGCGGCGTTCGGCGATCCAGGCTGGCGACAACAACAGCTCGACGGGCACCTCGTGGAACTCGGGATCGCCCATGTGCTCGGCGCGGTCAGCGAAGGCCATGCGCAAGGCCTCGATCAACCAATGGACCAGGCGCTCGCCGAGCCCATCCGTGACCCCGGCCGCGCGGGCTCCTGCAACCTCGGATCCAAGGGGCAGGCCGTCAAGGATGGCCAGGACCTGCAAGATCACCAGCCCGCCCGACGAAGGTGGCGGCATGGCAATCCACTCGCGGCCACCAAAATAGCCCACCAGCGGCGGACGCTGTTGAACCTCGTAGAGGGCCAGGTCGGCGGCGTCGATCACACCCCGCATTGCGCCCTCGACGCCAGAGTGGGCGCGGCCCAATTCGGCCACCAAAGCCTCGGCCACCGGCCCCCCGTAGAAGCCCCGGGGACCCTCGCTGGCAAGGAGCGAGAGGGTCCGGGCCAGGGCAGGCTGGCGCAGCATTTGGCCCACTCCGAGGGGCTCGCCGCCGGGATAGAACACAGCCCGAGCCGCCGCATTCATGCGTCCGGCCACAGTCGTGCGGCGCAGGTCACGGGCCAGCCAGGGGTCGACGGCGAACCCCTCGCGAGCAAGGGTGATGGCGGGATCGAGAAGTTGGCTCCAGGAGAGGCGCCCCGAACCGGCCACCTGGTGCAATTCCCAGAGTCCCAAGGGCGAGCCCGGCACGCCCACGGCAAGCGGTCCCTGGATCGAGAGCTGCCTGTCAAAAACGCCCTGGTCATCGAGGTACAACTCGGCAGCCGTACTGAGGGGCGCGCGCTCACGAAAATCCAGGGCCAGGTTCTTGCCGTCGGCGTTGGCCAGGATCGCAAAGCCCCCACCGCCCAAGTTGCCCGCTTGGGGGTAGACCACGCAAAGAGCCATGGCAGTGGCTACCGCTGCATCTGCGGCATTGCCACCGCGATCGAGGATCGCCAGCCCCACGCGGGTAGCCAGGGCATTTTCGGAAACCACGGCGCCCCGTTTGATGGGTGTGCCTTCGAAGCGCGCCAGACCGCCGGCACAGGCCGCGCACAAGACCAGGGACAAGCAAGCCACGCGCAAGGCACCCGGTCCCTGGACCGTCATATTCATGGAGCAGCGCGGGCCCTTCAGAGACTGGGCAACTCGTCGGAGTCAGTGATCTCCTCGACCTTGACCCCCCGCTCGCGCAGGTAGGCGATAGACTCGTCGATGGCACCCTCGGCACCCTCGATTTCCACCGCCACCAGGGCCATGTTGTCGCTGATGCTGGCCGCGCGAATGTTGGGGATCACGGGAAACTTCTCACCCAGGGTGTGGCTGATGATCGGTTCAGAAATCAGCTGCTGGGGAAAGGTGCAAAAGTACTTTCGAAGCGCCATGGGTCGGGATCCTGGGGGAGAAACGAGGTGGAAGAGCGGCATCCCAACACATCCACGCCCTCCCTGACAAGTCCCGGCGGAAGAGTCGGCCTCCAGGGTATGTGGTTTGGATTATTTGCGAATCACGCGGCGCGTGACCAGGGCCAGAATCAGGCTCGCCGCCAGGGCGGCGAGGGCTCCCTGAAAACCCCAAGCCGTGCGCAGGGTAGGGTCCAAGTCGGCGGCGCCCGCGGGTTCGTAGACCGCCGGGTGCCGCAACCAATCGAAGCCAGCCACCTCAAAAACCCAGACCTGAGGTGAGATGTCGAAGAGCACGGCCAGGGCCTCAGCCGGGAAGGGCCGCGCGAGCAGGCCAGCACCCGAGGGTAGAGCGCACAAGAGCCCAGCTACAACCCAAAGGGCGGCGGCGACCGCCAAGCAGCGCCTGGGGCGCATGGCTCCGCAGAGGTTGGCCAAGCTGAAGCCGACGAGATAGAGCGCCAGCAACGCCGCCGCCCCTGCCCAGGGCCGCGGGAAGACGGCGGACTGCTGAGCGAAATCAGCCCATGGCACTCCGGCGACCAGGCCCCACAACATGGGCACCAAGACCGCCCCGCGCCAGTGGCCACAAGCGGCCAGGGCCCCGGTCGGCGCGGCGCACAGGGCCCACCAAAACAGAACCGAGAGGGCCGGCGCCGAGCTTAGCCAACCCAAAACCAAGCAGGGCAGCCAGACCAAACCCAGGGCCATCCATTGTGGGCAGCGACTCGGGTACTTGTGGGAGGGAGGAGTTCGCATGGGCACGGTCAGTGTGGCGCGCGGAACCGCCCCCCGTGCTAGACATCCTTCAGGCGAGGCTTCGGGAGTACACTAGTCTAGCCCAGATGATTCATGCAGACGGGCTCCAAACACAGCAACTCCTTTCCTGGCGGTGCTTTGCGAATGATGACGCCGGAGACGATCCTGTAGGGTCGCCCTGGACGGCGGAATTCGAAAAGTGCTGTCAGGGGACGAGAGGCTGCCGAATGCGGCCGCTTGCGCAGTTTTGTGGGCGTTTGCATGAATCATCCGGGCTAGAAGATTTCCAACGCCCCCGCCCACTGCCTGCATGCCTCCCCTTACCCGGCGCCAGTTCAGCCAGCTTCCTCTTTTCGCCGCACCTTGGTTGGCGGGCCTGACCCCAATCTCGGCGCAACCGAAATTGCGCGGCCAGTTCCCGCCGCCGCCCCGTCCCCGTGAGCTCAAGCTCGCGGCACGGATTTCCTGCGAAGGGCGCGAGGGGCCGCTCACCCGGCGCCTGGCGGGCCTGCGCGCCGCGGGCTTCGATGGAGTCGAAGCCGTTTGGCCCGGTACCTTCCGCGGAGCTGATCTGCGCGCGGCAGCGCGAGCCGCCGAGTGTCCCGTGCACGCCGTGCATGTGGGATTGGGCTTCGACGCGGCCCTCTCGAAGGACGACAGCAACCTACGCCAGCAGGGGCAAGAACGCCTTACGCGAGCCCTCGAACTCGGCGCCGAACTCGGCGCCGGAAGTGTCTCGGTGGTGCCCGGTGCCATCACCCCGGAGGTCTCCGATGCCCGGGCGTGGAATCTGGTCAAGATCGGCCTGGGAGCGCTTCTGCCGCGGGCGAGCGAACTCGGCCTGCGCCTGGGTCTACGGCTGGGACCCGGGGATTTTTTGGCCTCGCCGCTCGAAGCCGCCCGCTTCCTCGACGAGCTGGACTCCCCCGCCCTGGGCTGGCAACTCGACACGGGTTGGAGTTTGCTGCGCAGCTACCCGCAACACTGGATCCACATCCTGGGGCAACGGATCTTGAAAGTCGACCTCTCCGACTTCAGCCGCGGAGCCGCGGCCGCGGGCGGGACCGAGGCAGGATTCAAAATCCAGCTCGGCGAGGGCGACCTCGACTTCCCCGCAACCCTCGAAGCCCTGGCCCATGCCCTCTATTCGGGCTGGCTGAGCCTGGCTGTGGATGACGCTGCCCTCGAGGAAAGCGGCCCGAATAGAAAGGGAGCCCGCACCGCTCTGCAAATAGCACAGCGAGCGCGGGCCCTATTGGAGATGTAGAACCGCTCTAGCGCGGGCCGCGGCGCCCTCGCGCGCTGCGGCGTGCGCCCGCTTGGCCGCGAGCATTATTGCCGCGAGGACCATGGCCGCGAACGCCAGCGCCGCGCGCCTTGCCCTTGCGGCCATCGGCGCCGCGTAGCTTGCGACGGCCTTGGCCATCGCCACCGGCGCGTTTGCCTTTGGAGTTCTTGCCACGGTTGCGCAAACGCTTGCGAGCGAGGAGTTTCTCGTCGGCATTGAGCTTGCCGTCACCGTCCAGGTCAAAGTGCTTGAACTGGCGCGGAAGCGGACGCTGGGCGCGCTTTTGAAGGCCCTTGGCTTTTTCGCGTCGGCCCTTGCCGGAGTCCTTGGCCCGGCCGCCGTCGCTGCCGCGCGCCCGCATGCCCTTCAGGAAGGCCTTGCGCTCCTGGGCGCTTACCTGTCCGTCGCCGTTGGTGTCAGCTCTTGTCTTGAGCTTTTGAATGAGGTCGTGGTTGCGTTGGGCCTGGGGGCCAGGATTGGATTCCTGAGCGAAGGAGCTGCCAGCGAGGCAGAGGGCCGGGAGCAGGATCAGAAGCGATCGCAAGCTTGAGTGATTCATGGTGCGCTGGTGATAGATCGTTTGAAGGAATTGTGAGGGCAGCCGCTGGCGAATCAGCCAGGGCGTTTTTTCTCGCGAGCCCCTTGAAACAGTACCCGGCATCTCGGGTTCCGGCCCGATCGACACCAATTGCGCTTCATTTTGGACCGCTGCGAGGGCCACAGGGCCGCCAGAAGCCATCAGGCCTCCGCGAATTCCAAGGTGCTGAATTGAACTCTGCCCATCCCTGACCCATTTGAATACTGAAGTCTTATGCAGAGCGTGCCGATAGGGCCTCTCCAGAGAGCCCTGCCTGCGGACCCCCCCCCGCCTGCCTGTCAGGGTTTGCCCAACCCTCGTCCCGCACCTCTTACTTGACGCGACCCATGACCTCGGATGCCCGCGAAGCCGCGACCGCTGGAGGGCTGCCCCCCGGCGTAAGCCTACACGCCCCGCCCCTGGATCTCGACGCTACCGTCTTGACCCGCACGGCCCTCTCGCTCATGGCGGACCTCGAGCGAGAGCATCGCGCGCGGCGAGCGGAACTCCTGCAAATGCGAGTCAAACGGCAAGAGCGCTACGACGCGGGCGACCTGCCCGATTTCCTGGAGGAGACACGCAGCGTGCGCACGGGCGACTGGCGCGTGGCCCCCTGCCCTTCCGACCTGCGCGACCGGAGGGTGGAAATCACGGGCCCTGTGGATCGCAAAATGGTGATCAACGCCCTCAACTCGGGAGCGCGGGTTTTCATGGCCGACTTCGAGGATTCCTGCTCGCCCACCTGGGAAAAATTGATCCAGGGCCAGCAGAACTTGATGGATGCGATTCGGCGCAGGATCGACTTTGAGCACCCCGAAACCCACAAGCAATACACCCTGACAGACGAACCCGCCACCCTGGTGGTGCGCCCCCGAGGTTGGCACCTGGGCGAACGCCATGTACAAGTGGACGGCCAGCCGGTCTCGGCTTCGATCTTCGACTTCGCTCTGTTCCTCGCGCACAACGCCCACGAACTGCTGAGCCGCGGCAGCGGCCCCTACTTTTACCTGCCCAAGCTCGAGAGCCACCTCGAAGCGCGGCTCTGGAACGACATCTTCGTGAGCGCCCAGCGCGCTCTAGGTTTGACGATCGGCACGATCAAGGCCACGGTCCTGATCGAAACCCTGCCCGCCGCCTTTGAGATGGACGAAATCCTCTACGAGTTGCGCGATCACAGCGTGGGGCTCAACTGTGGGCGCTGGGACTACATCTTCAGTTTCATCAAGACCACCCGCAAGCTGCCCGAGTTCGTCCTGCCCGATCGCGCCAGTATCGGCATGGACCGGCACTTCCTGGCCAGTTACTCGCAGCTTCTGATCCAGACCTGCCATCGCCGAGGCGCCCACGGTATTGGCGGCATGGCAGCCCAGATCCCCATCCGCGGCAACTTCGAAGCCAACGAAGCAGCCATGGAGAAGGTCCGCAAGGACAAGCAACGCGAGGTGCAAAACGGCCACGACGGAACCTGGGTGGCCCACCCCGCCCTGGTGGACCTGGCCCGCGCCGAGTTCGACCTGCAAATGGAAGGCCCGCACCAGATCGGCAAGGCCCAAAGCAACAAGACAATCAGCCGCGCGGACTTGCTCTGCGCGCCGCAAGGCGAGATCACATTGGCCGGCCTGCGGCACAATCTCTCGGTGGGGATTCGCTACATGGCGGCCTGGCTTTGTGGCAACGGTTGCGTGCCCATCGATAACCTGATGGAAGACGCGGCCACGGCCGAGATCTCCCGCACCCAACTCTGGCAGTGGCGCCACCACGGCGCCGAGACCACCGATGGCATCCTTGTGGATGCCGACCTCTTGCGCGATGAACTGACACGCACCCTCGATGAACTACGGACGAGACTGGGCGACATTGCCTTCACCCGCAATCGCATGGCTCTTGCAGGCGAACTCTTCGCGGGTCAGATCATGGCCCGCGACCTGCCAGCCTTTCTGACGCTGGAAGCCTACGAACACCTCACAAACTAGCCCGGCCCTCAAAGCACCCACGCAAACAACATGACGCATCCCTTCCGACCTGATTGGACAGAGGCCTCCGAACTAGCTGACACTCGCTGGGATGGCATCACCCGCGACTACACCCCCGCCGATGTTGAGGCCCTGAGTGGTTCGGTGCGCGTGCGCCACACCCTGGCCGAGATGGGTTGTGAGCGATTGTGGGAGCTGTTGCACGCTGACGAACACATCAGCGCCCTGGGCGCCTTGACGGGTAACCAAGCCATGCAGCAGGTGCGCGCGGGACTCAAAGCGATCTACCTCTCGGGCTGGCAGGTGGCGGCCGACGCCAACATCGCCGGTCAGATGTACCCCGACCAGAGCCTCTACCCGGCCAACAGTGTCCCCGAGGTTGTGGCCCGCATCAACCGCTGCTTGCAGCGCGCTGATCAGATCTCGCACTCAGAAGGCGAAGACTCGATCTCCTGGTTCGCCCCCATCGTGGCCGACGCCGAGGCCGGTTTTGGTGGCCCGCTAAACGCCTTTGAGCTGATGAAGGCCATGATCGCCGCCGGCGCAGCCGGCGTGCACTTCGAGGACCAGTTGGCCTCCGAAAAGAAGTGCGGCCACCTCGGTGGCAAGGTCCTCGTGCCCACCCAGTCCTTCGTGCGCACCCTCAACGCAGCCCGCCTGGCCGCCGATGTCTGCGGCGTGCCCACGGTGCTCGTGGCGCGCACCGACGCCGACGCCGCTGCCCTGATCACCAGTGATGTGGACGAACGCGACGGGGGTTTCCTGACCGGCGGACGTACGCCTGAGGGATTCTTTCACACCAAGCCTGGTATCGACCAGGCCATCGCCCGGGGTCTTTCCTACGCCCCCTACGCCGATGTCATCTGGTGCGAAACCAGTCGCCCCGACCTCGCCCAGGCCCAGCGCTTCGCCGATGCGATCCACCGCGATCACCCGGGCAAGTTGCTCGCCTACAACTGCTCGCCGTCGTTCAACTGGCAGGCCAACCTCGACGACGCCACCATCGCGCGCTTCCAGCGCGAACTGGGCGCCATGGGTTACCGCTTCCAATTCGTCACCCTGGCGGGTTTCCACGCCCTCAACCACTCCATGTTCGACCTGGCCCTGGGCTATCGCGACGAGGGCATGACGGCCTACTCGCGCCTGCAACAGGCCGAGTTCGCGAGTGAAAGCGATGGCTACAGCGCCACCCGCCACCAGCGCGAGGTGGGCACGGGCTACTTCGACCGCGTGTCCCAGGCCGTCAGCGGCGGCCAGTCCTCAACCACCGCCATGTCCGGCTCGACCGAGACGGCCCAGTTCGACGGTGGCGACGAGGAGACCGAAAAGAAAGCCGGCTGAATACCTGGAGGGCCGGCTCTCGATGCCCACGGGTTCCGCAATCGGGGGCCCTCAAGGCCCGAAGGTGACCTCCAGGCCGTCGGAGAGATCAAAATTCGCGCCACCGGCCACGGGATCGCGGAACCAGGCCTGGAAGTTCCAAACCGAGCCTGGGGTGAAGGCGCCGGAGATCGGCGCCGCCTGATTGTCGATGGTGACCTGCATGTCACCGAAAGGCGAGGCGAAGGTCACACCCAGGCGCGTGATCGGCGCTCCGATACAACGGGTGCCATTGCCGAAGGGCAGTTGCACCTGGTTGGGACCGTAGAAGAAAATCCCCGGCTGGTTGGCCGGGACCGGCAGGGCCAGTAGCGCCAGATCATTGGCCCCCGCGCTGGGATGGCTGCCGCTGAAGACTATCGCCGGCGCACCGCTGGAGTTGACCCTACTAGTGCAGTAGTTGAGGATCGAGCCCGCGCCGCCAGCTGGAATCGTCTGGTCGGAGAACTTGAGCCACTCCATATCCACCAGAGTGTCCGAGCCATCGCGGCCGGCGACCGAGTCGCTGACCAGGGATCCGAGGAGGGTGTACTCGGCGCGCGGACCGCGGAAGACGGCGGTGTCGCTCCCCGCTCCCCCATTGAGGGTGTTGTTGCCGCTGTTGCCGGCCAGGGTGTTGTCGAAAGAGTTGCCGCGGAGGTGGCTGGAGCTCTGGCCGGAGAGGGTCATGCGCGTGAGGTACTGCGACTTGTGGGTGTACGGAGTGCTGGAATCGAACTCGAAGCTGAAGGTCCCGTTGAAACTCGCCGCAGCGCTGAGATCAGCGGAGAAGTTCGCCGGCAGGAACTTGAGCATGGCGGTCACGCCAGCGAGATCGCCCGCTTCCAGCGCCGCGCGGGTGTGGAAGGCGTACTCGCCGCCAAAGGATGTGCCGTTGCCGTCAGGGTTATGGGCCCAGAAGCCATAGTAAACATCGATGATCGAGATGATGTACTCGAAGGGCCGATCGGCCGGGGGCAGCTCCGAGGGTGGCGGTGGGTTGTACATGCCAGCGGCGATGGCGGCGTTGGTGGCTTGCAGGATCTCCTCGTGAAAGGCCGGCAGAGTGGGTTGAAGCCCAGCGCCGTGGACGAGGTGAAAGACCTCTTCCAGGGTGGCGTCGCGGACGGTGTTGTTCAGGTACTGGCCACTTCCCTCCAGCACCGATTCGGTGGCGTAGAGATCCTGGGCGAATATGTTGGCGTTCCCGAGGGGACCGTTGAATGCCTGACTGGCAGCCTGCTCGGTGTTGAAGTACACGAGAGCGGCTTCGAGGTTGCCCATCTGGTTCGCCAGGGCGGTCTTGTTCGCTCCGTACTGGGTGCCGGGCACATCGGTGATGTAGAAGCGCAGCACCTCGCGGGCACGCACGGCCATCTCGTCGGTCACCTGGCTCTGGAGCAAGAAGTGGATCGCCTGTCCGTTGGGCGCCACGACCTTGGTGTAGCGGTCAAAGACATTGCGGAAGACCGGGCTGACGCTGGTGGGCAGGACCACGATGCCGTTGGGCGAGGCCGAAATGTCGATATTGTCGGGCAGGGTCTGGGCTCTGGCCGAACTGCTCAGGAGGGCGCACACGCAAACGACGCCGGCGGTGGCGGGCAATGAGGGCCACAGAAGGCCGACAAGCGGGAAAACTCGGGTGTTTGTGGGCATGCTCCAAGAGTATTCGCAAGACGGCCAGGTCGCCAGGGCAGGAGTTGATGATTGTCCAGCCAAGCCCCTTGCTGGGATCTGGGATTGTTCTCGCATGGGGGCTACGCTGGCGGGGCCATGGAGTCCACCAACCCCGCACCTGGTTCAGCTGTCGAAGCTGGCGCTGACTCCCCCTGGAAGCGCGTGCTGCGGCTCCTGCCTCTTCTGCTGCCCCTTGGGATCTTCCTCTTCGCGGGCCAGCGCGGCATCGACTTCGGTCAGCACTGGGACGAGGTCCTGCGCGAGCGTGATGCGCTGCACGCGGTGCAAACCGAGGTGCTCTTGCCAGCGGAATACAAGTACCCCTCCATGTGCTTCTGGCTTTCGATGCTGGCCCTGGCGCCCGAGGCTATCAGCGGCGCCGAACTCAACCTCAAGGCGCGCAGAACCTACCTGCAAGAGCTCGCGAGAGAGGTGACGAGTCGTGACCAGCGCCTGCGTCGGCGCAGCCTGTTCCTGGCCCTTTCGAGCCTGAGTCTCTTGTGGGTTTACCTCCTGGTTTTGCGCTGGCGCGGAAGACCGGCGGAGGCCTGCTTGGCAGCCTGCTTGCTGGCCTTCTCCTGGGAGTTTGGCTACCACGCGCGTTGGGTGGCGCCGGATGTAATCATGGCGCAGTTTGGCAGCCTGTGCTTGTTGGCACTCTTCGCTCTCTGCGACGCCAAACGACCGCAAGCCCCACTGGTCCTGGCCGCGGTGGCCGCTGGCCTCGCCACGGGCACGAAGTACACCGCCGGTCTCTTGCTCCTCGCCGTCCTGGCCATGGCTTGGCGCGCGGCCAAACCGGCAGGTACCCGTGGGGCCCTGGTCTCCTGCGCCAAGCTGCTCTCGATCTTCGCCCTCGTCTTTGTCGTCACAACTCCAGGCGCACTCTTGCAACCCCTGGTGTTTCTGCGCGACCTGCGTTACGAAGCTCGGCACTACAGCATCGGACACTACGGCTTCACGGTCGAGGCGGGCTGGCAACACCTCTCGCAAATTTTGCGCTACCTCACATCGAGCGGGCCCTCGGCATCGGTCTGGATAGCCTGGCCTCTGAGCCTGGTGGGCCTCCTGGGAGTTTTCGTCACCTGGCGCACGGCGCGCACCGAGGCCCTGCTCCTAACCGTGGTGCCGGCCCTCTTCATCGCCTACATGTCGTGCCAGCAAGTGCTCTTCGTGCGCAACCTGCTGTTCGTCATGCCCTGTGCTGCGATCTTGAGCGCCCGCGGCATCGCCAGCCTTTGGGATCGGGCGAATTCGGGCAAGCTGCGCGGCGCCCTGGTGGCCCTGACCGGCGCAGCTCTGGCGGCCAATGCGCTTTGGATCCTGGGTGCCGCCGAGAGCGTGGCCCAGGGCCACGACAGCCCGCGCTTCGCCCAGGAACTCCAGACGGCCATCGAAGCGGCTGCGCCGGAGACCTTCTATCTCAGCCCCATGGCTCAAGAGGCCCTGGCCAAGATCCCCGGGGCAGCCCCGGAGAACACCACGACCCGGGCCGTGCCGCCCTCGGATTTCGTGGTACTCATCCCCGAAGAGTTGCGCCTCGTGGGCAGCTGGCCCTCCAACCTCCCGGGCCGAGTGGAGCGCATTTTCGGCCCCCGCGAAGTCAACTTCGACTACTACTCAACCTGGCTGGAACCGCACCTGGTGGTCCTGAGCTGGGAGACAGCCCGCGAACTGGAATCCCTGGAGGGCCGTCCCGGGGAAGTCGGGCTCTTCGGTTCGGGCGAGAGCGGAGCCTTCGATCCGGGAAAAAAGTAGCGATCTCCGGGGCTTGAGGCCGATTATCGCTCAAGGGCGCTGGAGATGGCCGCTTGCATCGGGGATGCTCTCGCCATGATTGAAAGACGCTTCTGGTTCCTGGCGGGCCTGTTTCTGACGACCCTCTCGGCCCTCTGCCTTGAGGTTCTGGCCACGCGCCTATTGTCGGTGATGACCTGGTATCACCTCTCGTTCTTCGCCGTCTCGACGGCCATGTTCGGCATGGCAGCCGGGGCCTTGCAGGTCTACCTCGGCGGACAGCGCTTCAGCGGGGCCGAGGCTCCACGGGCGCTGGCGCGCTACGCGGCGCTCTTCGCCCTGATGATTCCTGTCTGCCACATCGCCCTGCTCTGCATCCCCGTGCCGGTGGGCTTCTCCACCCATGCCCTGGCGGTGCTGCTCAGTCTCACCTTGCTCCTGGCAGTGCCATTCTATTGCGCGGGAGTCGTGGTGACCCTCGCCCTGACCCGCATCCCCGGCAAAATTGGACTCTACTACGCCGTGGACCTTGTGGGCGCGGCCTTGGGAGCGCTACTCGTGCTGCCCCTGCTCGAAAATGGCGACATCTCCTCCGCCCACCTGTGGTGCGCCGCCCTGGCCGCCGCAGCCGCGTGCTGTTTCCGCGTCTTCGCCGGAATGCCGCGTTCGTTTCTGGCCCTGGGATTGCTCGCCGTCTTCAGCGCCACAGCCTGGATGAACCCGCGCTCAAATTCGCCCCTGGCGGTCTGGTTCTCCAAGGGTCAGTTGATCCACTACGAGCATGTCACCGACGATTTCTGGAATATCCACGCCCAGTTGCTCGTGCGCGAGTCCACCGAGGGTGGCTATCAGTATTGGGGAGCGGGCGAGTCAGCTCCACGGGGCAAAACAGTCCAGCGCCTGCGCATGGTCCTCGACGGCGACGCGGGTACGGTCATGACCGAGTGGGACGAGAGCCGAAAGGGTCTCGACTGGGTTAAGTACGATGTGACAGCCCTGCCCTACCACCTGCGCAAGCGGGGTGATGTGGCCGTGATCGGAGTCGGCGGTGGACGCGATCTCCTGACGGCCTTGTGGTCCGAGTGTGAGAGCGTGCGCGGTGTGGAAATCAACGGCCACTTCATCGAGTTGCTCGAAGGCCAGCTACGCGACTACGCCCACATCGCTGACCAGCCAGAGGTCAGCCTGATCCATGACGAGGCGCGCTCGTATTTCACGCGCTGCGAGGATGACTTTGACATCATCCAGATGTCCTTGATCGACACCTGGGCCGCCACCGGCGCCGGGGCCTTCACCCTGACCGAAAACGGGCTCTACACGATGGACGCCTGGCGAGTATTCCTCGAGCGCCTGAAGCCCGGGGGAATCTTCAGCGTCTCGCGCTGGTACCACCCGGAGAATGTCTCGGAGTCCAATCGGCTCCTGGCCCTGGGTGTGGCCGCATTGCTCGAGCGCGGCGTAAGCGATCCTTCCAAACACATCGCTCTGGTTTCGCGCCACCGGGTCGGCAATCTGATGGTCAGCCCCAGTCCGCTCACGGACATGGACCTCGAGCGCATTCATGCCGTCGCCGATGCCCTGCAATTTCGAGTGCTGGCTGCGCCGGACACCCTGCCCGACGACGAACAGATGTTGGCCATCTACACAGCACGCTCGGATAGCGACCTCGCCGTTGCAGTGCAGCACGACATCTTCGATTACACCCCTCCCACCGACGAGCGGCCCTACTTCTTCAACATCCTGAAGCCCCGGCACGCATTCAATTTGCTCGACATCATCGAAGCCGGGAACGCCGGCGGCACGGGCGCCTCGAGCGGTGAAGAAGGCGTGGCCAGCGGCAACTTGGCGGCCACCTCGACGCTCATGATGCTGGGACTGGTCTCGCTCTTCTTGGTCCTCGTGGTGATCCTGGCGCCCTTGACGGCCCGCGGCCTGCCCACCATGAAGGGCACGCACTTTGTCATCTCGGTGCTCTACTTCGCCTCCATCGGCTTGGGCTTCATGCTGGTGCAAGTGGCCTTCATGCAGCGCTTCTCGGTCTACCTCGGCCATCCCACCCACGCCGTGGTGGTGATCCTGTTCTCCATGATCCTGGCCAGCGGCGTGGGCAGTTTTCTGTCCGACCGCATCGATGTGGAGAGCCGGAACAAGCTCACTCTGGCGTTCCCCCTGGCCATCTGTCTGCTGCTCTTCATCGAGCGCGCCGCCGTGCAAACAGTGATCGAGTCCACCCTGCACCTGGGACTGGTGACCCGCTCTGCCTTGGTGGTCCTGATGGTGGTGCCGGTCTCGGTGCTCCTGGGCCTCTGCTTCCCCATCGGCATGCGCCTGGTGCAACGCCTCTCAAACGACGCCGCGCCCTGGATGTGGGGCGTCAACGGAGCCTCGGGGGTCCTGGGTGCCGTCCTGGCCGTGGGCATTTCCATGTGGGCAGGCATCGGCGCCAGCCTGGTCTGCGCCGCGCTACTCTACGCTTCAGTGACGATCTACGCGCGCTTCCTGGCGGCGGCCCCGGCGGCGGGTGAGAAGACCTGAGGGCTGAGCCGGTCGTCACCAACCGAAGTACTCCCGCGCAAGCCAGAGACGCGGGCGAAGGGTGGCCCTTTCGGCCAGGGCAGCGAAGGCCTCGGGGTCTCCTGCGAGGGCGGCGAGTTCCGACTCAAGGGCGCGCACGAAGTGCCCCTCCAGGGCGGCGAGGCGTTTGAGAAGCTTCTGGCTGCGCTCTTCGAAGGGCGCCCGAGTCTTGGTCAAGAATCGTTCGGTGGCTTTCAAGGCCGAAGCCCAGCTCTTTTGAGATTTGCCCTCGAGGACCTTCTTGAAACTTTTGCGTCGCGCCTCGGTGAATCCCACGCCGAGACTCTGGCCCCACTCCAGGAGCAGGGCAAGAGCCGGTTCGGTGCCGCTCTCTTGGAACGAGGCCGCGGTGGCATCGAGGGCGTCGAGGGCAGCTCTCACCGCGTCGCCCTGGCTGCGCGCGCGCTGCAGATCGGGAAAGAATTCTGCGTCGAACTTCTCGGCGGCCTGGAGCAAGCGCGCCGCCTCTAAAAATTCGCCCCGCGCGAGGGAGTCCGGCCCGGACTCCCGCCACTCGAGGGTCCAACGGCTCACCTCGCGCAGCTTGCGCGACTCAAGCAGCTCCTCGAAGGGTGCATCGAGGTAGGTCTCGAAAGGCGGCACGAGGCCATCCCCCAGGATGACCCCCGGATCGCCTTCCCAGATCACGGTCTGGTCGAGATCCAAAAGCAGAACCCGCGGCAAATTGAAGCGCTTGATAAAGAACTGCTCGAAGCTCTGGCCGATCCCCTCGATTCCCGGCGCACGGTAGTCGATTGCCACGGCGCCTGGCAGGGGATGGTCGTCGAGGTAGGCAGCCAGGGTCTCCTTGTCGTTGGGCGAGGTCACGCTGAGGATCTTGAGCCCCACGGAAGCGTAGGCCTTGTCGAGGGCCATCAGCCAGCCGTCGATGGGAACAATCTCGTTCTGGTTGATGGAAAAAAACACCAGAAGCTGGGGCACTGCGCCGAACTCATCCCAGGCTGTGCGCTCGCCCTTTGGCCAAGCGTCAACGGTGGGCCAGGGAGGAGTGCGTCCCATATAGGAGTAATTCACTGCCCCCGCACTCTCCAGGGCTTCCATGCGCGCCTTGCGCAGGAGCGCCGCGGCGCGGTCGCGGCTGTCGCGGGCCAGGTAACGCACATCGCGGTAGCGCGCCTTGCCCTGGCCGGTGACGAGGCCGAACCTGCCGCGCAGGACTTCGCGGCTCTTGAACTCGTGGCTGCCGAGCAGTTCGCCATCGAGCCAGAAGTCCACCGTGCGGCCCATGATGTCCAGGCGCAGAGTGCGCCAGGTGCCCGCGCTACTGCGCTCGGGATCGAGATCCTTGGGGATTGGCTCGTGGCGCCAGATCTTGGTGGAGCTGGCCCCGTAGAAACTCACAAGGTCCACGAAGTTGGGGTTGGCCGTTCCCTCGCGGGCATCCTTGCGCGAAGGCACGAAGAACAGGCCATGAAAAGCCGAAGCGCCCTTCTGCCCGAAGACAAAACCGGCGAAGTCCACAGCGCCCTCCTCGGCCAGAATCTTGGCCTCCATGGAGAAGTCGCCCGAGGTCACCGTGTCCAGGGTCAGGAATTGATAGTCGTGGACATCGGCGTCGAAATCACCAAAGTGCGAGTCGAGAAAGGTCCCCGCCGATTTGAAGACGCCATCGCTACCCTGGGTGCTCCAACCGGCAAGGTCGCTCTCGTTGTAAGCCAAGCTCCAGATCGCCAGGGACTTGCCGCTGACGCGCACGGCCCGCTCGTAGTCCTCGAACAGGTCAGAGAGCTCTAAGTAGGTGCCCATGCGCCAGGAGACATCCATGACCATCATGTTCAGCCCGGCCGCCTGGTAGCGCGCTACCAGGGCTCGGGCGGAGGTGGCCATCTCGTCTCGCACGCGCGTCAGGGTGCGCTGTTTGGGATCGAGCTTGACCAGCCAGCGTTCCAGCTTTTCGATATGTTGCTCGTCGGGCGCCTCGCCCGATTCGAGGGATGCGAGGGCTTCCAGGACCAGCTTGACGGCGCGGTCCTCATTGTCGAGTTCCTCGGCCAAGAGTTCCGCAAAGGCCTCCAACAGATCGGCGTTGCCCGGCGTCGCCACGAGCCCCTTCTCGAAGTGCTCCGAGGCCACGCGAAACTGCTTGGCCGCCGCGGCATAACGCCCCCAGTCGAGATAAGGCCGATCTACCTCCAGGGTGCCGGAGAGTTCGTCGCGCAGGGCGATGCACCAGTCGCGCCAGATGGGATCGAGTTCCTCGACAGTCCTGGCCAGCACCAAGGAGCCCGCACCATCGACGCCAGGCAAAGCCCGCGAGGGCTGGGCCAGGATGACCTTTTCAAAGTTCTCCACGGCGCCATTTCCCGAGCGACCACCGGACTTGTTGATGAACTCGGCAAAGGCCGCGCGGTAGATGAAGCGCCCGTCCACGGGGTCCTGAAAGTTGTAGAGGAAATACACCACGCCCCAGGTCGGCGCGTACCACGGCGGCCCCCAGGAGTAGCGATTCTCGAGCACGATGCGAAAAGTCGGCGCGGTCTTCGGCGTCGCGTTGGGGTCGTCTGTTTCGAGGCCGTCATCGAAACTCTCCATCCAACCCTCCTGCATGCGATCGGCGAGGGGGAACAGCCTTTGCGTGGCGGGCATGTTCATGATCACCGTGCCGTTGGGCAAGATGCGCGTGCCCTCGAAAAACGATGCCAAGCCCTCGTTCAGCCAACCCACGGCCGTGGTGGCGAGGCCTACAAACTGGTGGGCAGCCTCGTGAAAGAGGGTGCTGGTCATGGCCTCGAAGCCGCCGCTACCGATGTAGGTCTCGACAAATTCGCCGGTGAAATGCCCGCCGGACCATTCCACCGGCGGGCCAATGCCCAGTTCTAGGTATTCGTCGCGGTTCTTGAAGATGTTGAGGCCGATGCGCGGTACGGCCTTGCCGTCTTCCTCGGTGCCGTATTGGAAGAACTCGCGGTAGAACGCGTTCATCTGCTCCATGGCCTCGCCGGCGCGCAGGAGTACTTCGTAGCCGGCGTCGGTGTAGGTCGTGTAGCCCGGGCGTTCGAGTTTGGCGCGGGTAGCCCATTCGGCGTGGGCTTCATCGTGCTCTCGGATCCACTCGGCGGAGACATCCTCGAAGAGATCGCGGGGCTTGGCGTCGGCCGCCAAGCTGGGGTCGGGGGCCGCGGCGATGCGCTCAATGGTTGCTTGGGCCTCGGCGTTTTCGGGATCGATGGCCAGGATCTGCTTGAAAACACGAATGGCCGAGTGCGGGCGGCCGCGCTTCTCGTAGCGCGCGCCAATAGGAAGCAACTTCTCGATGTAGTCGCTCTTCAGAAGAAACAGATCCCGGGCCACGGGATCGATTTCGATCAAGAGCACGCGCTGGGCCTCGACATCCGCCGCGTCGACGCCCTGGGCCACCGACAGGCGCAGCTTCTGGTGCAGGGACCAGAGGCGGTCATCGGCGTCGTCCGCGGCAGCCGCCCAGCGCGCGCGCAGGTCCCAAGCGGCGATGGATTTTCTGTCGCGCTCGAGGGCGCGCTCGATGCCCTCGCGAGCCTTGTCAAGTTGACCGTTTGCGAGGCGCCGCTCGGCCCTCTGCAGCAGGCTGTCAGCGCCAGCCGTGGGCGGCCCCTGAGAGCCGACAACGGGTGCAGCAAGCAGCAGGGCTAGGGCGAGCGGAGGGAAGAGAAACATGGCGGAGCAAAAAATGGAGGCGGCGACCGGACTCGAACCGGTGAATGACGGATTTGCAATCCGTTGCCTTAGCCACTTGGCTACGCCGCCTCACAAAAGGGCCCAGAAGAGGGCCGGAAGTGTACCGGAGCCCCCGCGCCTGCTCAAGAGTGCCGCGGGCGCCGAGCAGGGCCCCCTGGGCTTCCCATGGGGTTCCCCCCAGGGCAGAATAGGCGCGAGGAACCCCACGTCTATTCATTGAGGCATGGGGCTCTCAGCCTGCCGCAGCAGTGGCGGACGGGGAGGTGGCGAAATTGGTAGACGCATCGGACTTAAAATCCGAAGGGCCTTGGCCCGTAGGGGTTCGATTCCCCTCCTCCCTACCACCCGCCAAGCGCGCGAGCGGACGGACTCAATCGAGTGAGTAGTGCGATGCTCCAGCGAGGCTTGTGGGTCGCGTCCCGCGACTCCAGTCGATCCACAGGTCCGAGCCTTGGATGTCGAGAACGCCAAGGCGGGTGGCAGCGCCAGGCGTAATGGGCACGAGGTCAATCTCAGCCAGAGGCTTGAAGGGCGAAAAAGTCACGCTGCCAACTTCGAAGGCCGTGTCCGTGGCGTCGAAGAGGGTGTAGGTCATGAGATCGCTGGCGGCATCGCTGCGGGTGAACTCCAGGCGAGCGGGTAGCGATCCGCTCACCAGGCTACGCGAAGCCGTCAGGGGAAAACTGACCTCGATAGCATTGGTGCTGAGGGGTTCGACGAGTTCCTCCATGTAGCGTGCGGTGCTCCACAGAGCCGAGTGGATCACGGCCCCCGAGGGAGAGAGGTAGTCGACCGGAGAGATCGGCTGGCCAGCGGCCCGCAGCCCCAAGTGAACGGTTCGATGCGGACTGGGCGCCGGGGCCCAGCCGAGCGCCTGGCCCTCGACCACCACCGATCCCACGGCGATGCCCGCGGCTGTGGCCCCCATGTGGTCGTATTGCACGACGATCCCGGGCCGGGGAACCAGAATCACATCCCAGCGGCCGGAAAAATGCGAATTGGGCGCGATGCTGGTCACTTCACCGTCGCAGGCTGCCAGCACTTGGGCCCCCGCCTTGTACTCGATGTCAATGCCCGGATGGCCTTCGGGGTGTCCTCCACCATGCACACCAAACGGCCAAAGGCCGAAAACCAGAAGATCGCTGTCGCCTGCGGCGATGGGCATTCCCAGTGCCAAGGGACCGCTCTGGAAGTTGCCGGCGATCACCCACGCACCACCCTCGTTGCCCAGAAAATCCAGGCTATCCTCGAAGAGCGTCCCGCTCTTATAGTCGAGCAGGACCTCGGCGGCCCCACCAGCGATGGGCACGCCCGTCACGAGCAATTGCCAATCGATGCGCGGAGGAGTAGCGAGCAAGGGGTAGGACTCGCCATCGTCAGCGGTGATGATGCGCCTGGGAATCGCGTTGGCTGTGATGGAATCGTAGCCAGAAAACCACCCAGCGAACCGCAGGGCCCAATCGGTACGGGTCATGCCATCGTGCAAGTAGGCCGAGTGCAGGTGATTGACCGCACTTGTGGACTCGGCTTCCAGGGCATCACAAAAGTCTCCCAGGAGCTCGAGGACTTCGAGAGTTGCCACCGAAGTCGTGATCCCCAGCTTGCCTGCCAGAAAGCGCCCGGCTACATCGGGGCCGCAGGTGCTGGACTGGTTGTAGCTCCCCTCTAGCTGGCGGCTGGTGCTGTCGAAAGTGCCCGAGAAGGTCCCTCCCGACGGACAGCTTCCACCGGATGCCGTGGTGATTGAATGGGTTGCGCCAGAGAGGCTCCAATCCGTCAGCGTCCCGCCGCAGGCGATGAAGTCGCACTGCCCCTCGCCGACGAAGGCGCCGCCGAAGAAAGCCCCCGCGGAAGTCAACCGCGAAGCATGCAGGGAGAGGCCCGAGTTGGCTTCCGCAATCAGCCAGAGTTCCTCAACCAGAGGCGCATAGGAGCGCGCCAGGATGGCGGCTTGCGGGCCCGCTCCGGAATCAATCGTGCCCGAGATCAGGGCACCGTAGAGAGTGCCGTGGAAAACCCCCGGATCGAATGCTCCCCCGCCGTCGAGGCCGGCGAAGTCCAGGGTCACGCTCGAACCAAAGAGCGAGCCGGCCGACAGGATCAGCCCCGGCGAGCCCGCCATGTGCCCGAGCAGGCGGCCATCGGCGCGCTGATACAGGATCAACTGCTCTCTTGGAGCGCTAAATAGCTCCCAGGCTCCGGTGAGGGAAAGGGGGCTGCGGGAGGCCGCCGCGGCCGGGGGATGGGCGCTCCCGGCCTGGCTCATGAACAGGGGCAAGAGGCACAGAAGCATGGAAGGCATGATTGCACTATCCTATACAAGGGCCCGCTAGGAGGCAATTTCTGTGCCTTTATTCTGCGTTCGGGCCATCGAGGGCGGGCTTCGGGGGCCCTCCCGAGCCCGGGCTCAGCCCCGCGAATCGATTTCGCTGTACTGCGCCCCGTGGCTGCCGATGAAAATCTGTCCCGGACGGAAAATGCGGTTGTCCGCCATCTGTTCGTGCCAGTGGGCCAGCCAACCGGCCACCCGCGACATGGCGAAGATGGGCGTAAAGATGTCCGTGGGGATGCCCAGCTTCTGGTAAACGATGCCGCTGAAGAAATCGACATTGGGATAGATGCCCCGCTCTCCAAGCCGTTCCAGCACCGCGGCCTCCAGGGCCAGGGCCACATCGTAGATGGGGGTCGTGCCGGTCTTTTCGAACAGCTCGCGCGCCAGTCCCTGGAGGATCGTCGCCCGCGGGTCCTTGGTCTTGTAGACACGGTGGCCGAAACCCATGACCTTGCCCTTCTCGTGCAACTGGGTGTCCAGCCAGACTTTCACCGCTGCGGGGCTGTCGATGCCCTCGAGCTGGGCCAACACGCGCTCGTTGGCGCCGCCGTGCAGGGGCCCCTTGAGCGAGCCCACCGCCGAGGCGCAGACCGTGTACGGATCAGCCTCGGAAGAACCCACTACCCGCGCGGTGAAGGTCGAAGCGTTCATGGTGTGATCGGCGTGCAGGACCAAGGCCGTATCGAGCACATGCTGTTCGATCTCGCCGGGTTTTTCGCCGCGCAGCATCCAGAGGAAGTTGCCGGCGGTGTCAAGGGCGGAATCTGGTGCAATCACTTCCTCGCCTCGCCGCAGCCGTGCGAAGGCCGCCACCAGAGACGGGGTAGCAGCAATGATCTGAGCGATGTCATCCCCTCGCGCGCACAACTTGCCCTCGCAGTGCATTCCCAGGGCGGCATAGCCCGCCTGCAAGGCGGCCATGGGGTGACCATCGGCGGGCAACTTGGAGAGCATTTCGACGACCCCTTGGGGCAGCTCGCGATAGCTGGCTAGTTCAGCTCGAAAGCCCGTCAGCTCCTCAGCCGTGGGCAACTCTCCGTGGAGCAAGAGCCAGGTGACCTCCTCGAAGTTGCTGCGTTGGGCCAGGACTTCAATGCGGTGGCCACGGTATTCGAGGATGCCTTGCTGGCCATCGATGAAACTGACGGCGGATTCGGCGGCTGGTATCCCGGCCAGGCCGGGCACGAGGGAGGGTACTTGGGTACTCACGGGAGTTTGCGTTGCTGAAGTTTTTGGGAAGCCGCTGGTTACAGATCTTGGAGGTACTGGACGAGCAAACGCGCACCGACACCGGTACCGCCCTTGCCGCCGGTGTAATCGCGGGCCTTTTGATTCCAGGCCGTGCCGGCGATGTCCAGGTGAGCCCAGGCCGGGCCCTCGACGAATTGTGACAGGAATGCGGCGCCAGCGATGGAGCCGCCGCCCATGTTGGGCGTGCAGATGTTGCGCAGGTCGGCCGGGCCTTCCTTGAGGTTGTCCACGAAGGCCTCGATGTGAGGCATGGGCCAGACTCTTTCTCCGCAGGCATCGGCGGCGGCACTCAGGGCATCGCGCAACTCGTCGGTGGTGCTGTACAGCCCCGAGATTTCATGGCCCAGCCCCATGACCACGGCACCGGTCAGGGTTGCGAGGTCGATGATCGTGTCGGGCTTGACCTTGGAACAGGTGTAATGCAACGCATCCGCCAGGATCAAGCGACCCTCGGCGTCGGTGTTGATGACCTCCACCGTGGTGCCCTTCATGGATGTGTGCACATCGCCGGGTTTGGTGGCCAGGCCGTCGGCCAGGTTTTCGGAACTGGGCACGATGCCGTGTACCTCAAAGGGCACATCCAATCGCGCCAAGGCATGGAAAGCGCCGAGCACCGCCGCACTGCCCGACATGTCGTAGCGCATCTCCTCCATGCCCCGCGAGGGTTTGAGGCTGATGCCTCCGGCGTCAAAGGTCAGACCCTTGCCCACGAAGGCCACGCGGCCGCGGGACTTGCCCTTGGGTTTGTAAACCAGGTGGATCAGCTTGGCGGGCTCGCTCGAACCGGCAGAGACACCCAGGAGCAGGCCCATGCCGAGTTTCTTCATGCCGGCTTCCTCGATCACCTTGCAACTGATGCGGGGTGAACGGCGCGCAAGGCCGCGGGCTTCCGCGGCCAGCTTGGTGGGCGTCATCTGGTTGCCAGCCTTGTTTTGCAAATCGCGGGCGAAGAGGTTGCCCTCGGCCAGGGCAACGCCACGGGCCACGCCGCGCTTGAAGGCAGTTCCCGGGGAGAGGCTGCAGGCCTGCTTGAGCTTGCGGGCCTTGGGCGCGCTCTTGCCACCGTCGTAGCGATAGTGGCCCATGACAGCGCCTTCGGCCACGGCACAGCCGAAGGCCTCTTCGCCACCGGCCAGCTTGGCGCAGGAAGTATCGACGAAGAAGACTGCATTGGCGACCGAGATGGCATCGGCTTTCTTGGCGCCACGGGCCGCGGCGCGGCGCACGATCTCGCCATCGACCTGCTCGCGCGGACCGAGTCCCACGAGCAGCACGCGGCGGGCGTTGCCTGCTGTGGCATCACACAGGCGCAGCTTCTGGGCGGCGCCTTTGAAGTCCTCGAGGGCCGCAGCCGGCAGCTTGACTCCGCCGGGGAGCTTGGGCCGAGCGCCCTCGCAGGCGAAGACGACAACAAGCGCGGTGCGGCTCAATTTTCCGCTGTAGTTCTTGTGGGTGAATTTCATCGGGCGCGGGATGGCTTGGCGGGAAAGGATTGAACTGGATTCGGGGAAGGGATCGGGACAGGTGAACCTGCGCACAAGCGCGGGGGCTCTCACATGTCGATGTACTTGGGTCCGCCGCCGCCCTCGGGAACGACCCACTCGATGTTCTCGTAGGGGTCCGCGATGTCACAGGTCTTGCAGTGCACGCAGTTGCTGGCATTGATCTGAACGCCCTCGGGATCTGCCCCTTGCGGCCATTCGTAGACCGCCGCCGGGCAGAAACGCTGGCAGGGATTGCCGTACTCCTCGGTGCAGCGCGTCACGCAAATCGAGGGATCGCGGATCAGGAGGTGGCTGGGTTGGTCCTCCTCGTGGATGGCTCCCGAAAAGTACACATCGGTGAGCTTGTCCATGGCCGTCGTATCGTTGTACTTGGGCTCGCTAAAGCGTGACTCGCTCACCTTGCGGGTGGTGCTGTGGTCCGCGTGGCCCCCTCGTCGGCGCACGAGTCCGCGGCCGCCGCTGACCTGTTGCACCGCGGCGTCCAGCATCCCGCCCAACATGCCACCGTCGAATGCCTGACGGAAGTTGCGCACCTTCCAGAGTTCCTGTTTGGCCCACGAGGCCTCAAACAACTCAGGATAGAGCTCGAGCTTTTCTCGCGAGGTATCGCCCGCCGCGAGGGCCTCTGCGATGGCCTCGGCTGCGAGCATGCCCGACTTGATGGAGAGGTGAATGCCCTTGAGGGTCGCGGTGTTGAGAAAGCCCGCCGTGTCCCCCACCAAGCAAAAGCCGTCGCCCACAAAACGCGGCATGGCGAAGTAGCCGCCCTCGGGCAGGGTCTTCGCGCCATAACGCACGACCTTGCCGCCGGCAATCAGCTCGGCCACGAAGGGGTGTTGCTTGAACTTGACGAAGAGCGCGTGGGGGTCGAGCTTGGCGTCGTGGTGATCGAGACCCACGACGAAGCCCAGGTTGATGTGACTCTCGGAGATACCGTAGACCCAGCCGCCGCCGTAACCGTCGCCGCCCAGGGGATAGCCACCCACATGGAAGACCGAGCCGTACAGTTCCTTGGCGCGCTGCGCGGGGATCTCCCAGATCTCCTTCACGCCGGTGCCGTAGGTCTGGGGGTTCTTGCCCTGGTCGAGCCCCAGGCGTCCGATTAGATCCTTGGCCAGGTTGCCGCGGGTGCCCTCGCCGAAGACCGTCACGCCGGCCCTGATGTTCATGCCGGGCTCGAAGGTGGCCTTCCGCGAGCCATCGCGGGCCAGGCCGCTGTCACGGGTCTGCACGCCCAGGACGCGCTGGCCGTCGTAGAGCACTTCGGCGGCGGCGAAGCCGGGGTAGATATCCACGCCCAGACCCTCGGCGCGTTCGGCCAGCCAACGCACGACCTTGTTGAGGCTGACGATGTAGTTGCCGTGGTTCTTGAGCTGCGGCGGGGTCAACATGCCGTCGAAGCGATGGTGCTTGCCGCCGGGGCGCAGCCAGGCCATGGCGTCGTAGGTCACTTCGCACTCGATTGGAAAGCCCTCTGCCTTCCAGTTCGGCACCAATTCGGAGATGCCGATGGGGTTCATAACCGCGCCCGAAAGGGTGTGGTGTCCGAGCTCCTCGGCCTTGTCCAGGACCAGCACGGTCTTGTCCTCCAGGCCGCGTTTCTTGAGCAGCCCCTGCAGGTGCAAGGCGCAGGCCAGGTTGGCCGGACCAGCACCCACAAGCAGAACATCAACTTCGAGCTCATCACGCTCAACATCGCGCTCGTTCAGGGTGTATTGCGGCTTCTCGTTCATGTCGCGGGCGGTCTGCGGGACCTTGCTGGCGCCACGGGCACGCCTTTTGGGCGCAGCAGAATAGCAGCCCACAGCCCGCCTGACCACCTGCAAGCGCTCTGGATTGACCCTCTGCCGGGGCGAGGAGCCCAGCGCCCTACGAGCCGGCCTGGGAGCGGGCCCTACACGCGGCCCCGAAAGCTCGCTGGATCCAGCAGAAAGGGATTTGTGCGGCGTTCCGCTCCGAGTGTTGTCTCGCCACCGTGCCCACTCAGCACGCGGACATCGTCACCGAGGGGCATGAGACCCTCCATGATCGAACGGATCAGGGTGTCGAAGTCGCCACGGGGGAAATCCGTGCGACCGATGGAGCCCTGGAAGAGCACATCCCCCACCACCGCGATCTTTGAGTCGGGCTCGAAGTAGACCACATGGCCGGGGGTGTGTCCGGGCGTGTGCAGGACCTCGAGGGTGAGTTCTCCAAAGCTCACGGAGTCGCCGCCGCAAAACCACTTGTCGGGGTGCACGACCTCGGCGGCGGGCAGGCCGTAGGTTGCCGCCTGCTCGGGCAGGGCTTGCAACCAGAACTCGTCCTCGATAGCGGGGCCCTCGAGGGGCACGGCGAGCTGGCGGGCCAGCTCGCCGGCGGCCCCGGCATGATCGAGGTGACCGTGGGTCAAGAGCACCTTACAGGTATCTATTCGATGGTCGCCAAGGGCCAGTTGCACCACATCCAAATCGCCGCCGGGGTCGATCACCACACCCTGGCCCGTGGCCTCGCAGCGGAGCAGCGTGCAGTTCTGGGCGAAGGCCGTCACGGGAACTTGCCAGTACTGCATCAAGAGCGCTCCCCGATCCAATGGTGACCATCGGCGTAGAGTTCGCGCTTCCACACCGGCAAGCTCTCCTTGAGTTCGTCGATCAAGAATCGCGCCGCCTGAAAAGCAGCATCGCGATGGGGACTGGCCACGGTGATCATCACCGAGGACTCGCCCACGGCCACGGTGCCCACGCGGTGTACGCAGAGCATTCGCAGACCGCGCCAGGCGCCATCGCTGAGGGGCTCGCCATACTCCTCGAGACAGCGTTCGAAGATGAGCTGCATCTGAGGGCCGGCCATGGCTTCGAAGGCCTCGTAGTCGATGTTCTCCACAGTGCGTTGGCGGTTGGTGCGACGAACGGTGCCCGAGAACTGGACCAAGGCGCCACAACTGTCGTGCAGCACTCGCAGGCGACAGTCCTCGCCACAGATGGGGTCGCTGGCGAGCTCGAAGAGGCCCCGCTCCAAGCGCTCGTCCTCGCCCGCCTCGCCGCCTGACACAGGTGGCAACAGCGCGATCTCGGCGCCCTCGGAGAGCCGTGTGTCATCGCTCACATAATCCGCCCCCAAGACGCCCGAGACATGTTCGAGGGAACCCAAGGCGGGCAGACGCGCCTCGAGCTCGCGCTTGAGGCCGGCCACATCGAGGCCTTCGCTCAGGCCGTCGAGTTCAAGTTCCGCCTGGCCTGCGCGCTCACGCAGGCCAGCGAAAAGAAGCACGCGCAGTTTCATCGCTCTCTTGAATCGCAGGGCCGCGGGAACCTACGCGGCTAAAAGGGCGTGTCGTCGACTTCGAGGTACTCGGGTTGCTTGTCGCCGTAGCCGCCCTCGGGCTGGCGAGCGTAGTCGCCACCGCCACCGCCACCGCCGCCACCGCCACCGCCGGAGCTTGAACCGTCGCTGCTACCTTCGTAACCAGCGCCACCGCCAGCGCCAGCTTCGCGCCCGCCGCCGCCGACGAATTCCCAGGTGTTGCCGACGACATAAAGTTTGCTGCGCTTCTGGCCGCTCTTGTCTTCCCATGTGTCAAAGCGCAACTCGCCTTCGATGAAGGCCGGCTTGCCCTTGGAGTGGAACTTGGCAAAGGCCTCGCCGCGCTTGCCGAAGATCGTGATGTCCACAAAGGTGGGCTCTTCGCGCCACTCGCCGCTGGCAGAGTCCTTGAAACGCCGGTTGACGGCCATGCCCAGCTTGCAGATGGCCATGTTGCTCTGGGTGAATCGCAGTTCGGGGTCACGGGTTAGGTTGCCCATCAAAATGACCTTGTTGTAGCTCGACATGTTTTGCTCGTTCCTCAGTGTTGTTCGCTGTTGTGCGCTATGGCGGATTGCTGTGCACCGTGGTGGATTCCATTCAGGATGAATTGGATGCTCAGCAAGCCTTGGGATAGGGGACCAGCGTGCCCACCGCTGGTGGAGTAGATTCTAGCCTCGCGACGGGCTTTTTCCATCCCCCATCCGAGTGCCTCGAAGCCCATCCGAATGCCTGCCAGCGTAGACAGACTGGCTCCCCTGGGGTAGACTGTAAGACTGGCAGCAGTTGCCCACTAAGAGGGCCCACTAGCGACCCCACAACCCGCCCAGCATGACCGCCGAACCCACACCCGATTCCAGCTCCCCGGCCAAGGGCCGGGAGCGCCGCCGCTGGCCCCGGGCCAGGGCTGACTGGCCCATCACCCTCGAAGCCCCTGAGGGTTCGTACGAGGCGCGGGTGCGGGACATCAGCACGGCGGGCGTGTGCTTCTTCCTCGACCGGCCCTTGAGCGTCATGACGGCCCTGGGGATCGAGCTCGAGCTCTCCCTGGAAGACCGTTCCAACCGACGGGTGAGCGTCATCCGCGGCCAGGGTGTCGTGGTGCGCTGCGAGAAGATCAGCGAGCACCTCGAGCACTTCGAGATCGCGCTCTTCATGCCAGACTTCTCAGAGGCAGAAAAGAGCTTGATCGAGCGCTATGTGGCGGCCAACCCCGAGCATGCGCCTACCTGAGAGGGTGCCACGGGGCTTGGCCTAGAGTCCGAGCTCAATCACCCGCGGAATCCGCGCCAGGTCGTCGTGCAAGCGGGCCTGCAAACCCGCCTCACGAGCAAGTTCAAGGGCCCGCTCGCTCTGTTGCCAGCCCAGCTCCACGAAGGCCCGCCCTTCGGCTTCGATCAGCCGCGGCAGGGCCTCCACAATCGAGCGCAGCCAGAAATCAGGGTCGCCCTCTGGTGCGAAGAGGGCTAATTCCGGCTCGAACTCGCGCACATCAGGAGGCAGCTCAGCGGCTTCCTTGGGCTCGATGTAAGGCGGGTTGGACACCAGGACCGTGAAGGGCGCGAGAGAGAGGAGCAGCTCCAGGCCATCGCCCAGGAGCACTTCGCAGGTGGCGCCCAGGCGCTCGGCATTGCGCCGCGTGGCCTCCACCGCCGCGGGCGCGAGGTCCACGGCAAGGACTTGGGGGGATTCGAGTTCCAGGGCCAAGGTCAACGCCAGGCAACCGCTGCCGCAGCCCAAATCCGCCAGCCGCAGGGGACTGCTGTGCTCCCGCCCACGGGCCCAATCGCGTACGAGGTCCACCAGGAGTTCGGTCTCCGGCCGCGGGATCAGGACACCCGCCGAAACCTGGAAGTCACGGCCGTAGAACTCGCGCGAGCCGGTGATATAGGCCACGGGCTCGCGGCGACCGCGGCGCACCAGGGCGTCTCGGGCGGCGTCCACCTCGGGAGCCGTGACGGGGCGCTCGAGCTGCATGAAGAGTTCCAAGCGCGAAAGGCCCAGGGCCCCGGCCACGAGCAGTTCGCCCTCGAGACGAGCCTCCTCGATTTCCTTGCGGACGAGGAAGGCCCGCGCCGCGTCGAGCATCTCCCCCGCCGTGTTCGGCGTCGGGGGCTTGCCGCTCGGCGAAACAGCGGAGCGCGGGGAACTCGGCCCTGGACGGGTCACGACTCGCGCCGTGAGACCCGGGCAGCCTTGCGCGCCTCGACCTGGGCAGCCTTCTTGGCCTCGCCGTGGCGCTTGGCTTCCTTGAGCGCCACATACATGGTGTAGGCGGCCATGGAACCGGCCACGGTAACCAGGATCGCGCCAGCGGCTCCGAGGATCTCACCGATGCCGATTTCACCGCGGCCGACGACCTTCAGGAGGGCCATGACCCCCGCGAGGGCCGGCGCCAGGAACATGATCGGGAACATGGGGTTGAAGCGGCCGCCGTGGGAGTAGTCGTAGATGTGGGTCAGGGTCAGACCGGCCAGGATCATGAAGCCCTTCTCGGCCAGGGGACCCGAGTTGGCCTTGAAATCGGCGGACAGGCTTTCGAAGGAGAGCAACGGGACGAAGCCCAGGAGCAAGAGCGCAGCGGCGGCCACGAAGAGCGGGATGAAGTTCTTCTTGCCCAGGGAGGTGATGAAGCCGGGCACCTTGAGGCCGTCGCGCAGGAGGTGGGCCTGATGCCAGGTGTAGAGGCCCGCGAGGATGAGCAACTTTTCCCCTACATTGCCCATCCAGTCGGCGGTCCAACCGCCCCAGGGCAGGACGCAACCGATCAGAAGCCAGAGGGCGGCCTTGTGCAGGAGCCCCGGCGCCGCTTCCATCTCACGGGTGGGTTTCTCGCCGGGTCCCTCGAAGCGTACCCAAGTGGGCGCTTTCTTTGTATTGGTGCCGCGAGCCTCGCGATCCTTCTCCATGCGCTCGCGGCGCGAACCGCTGGCGGCGCGCACGGCGCCGGGCGCCGGCGCGGCAGCGGTGGGTGCGGCCTTGGCCGCGGGGGCGGACGGGGGATCCGGTTTAGGCGCGGGGGTGGGCGTGGGAGCCGGCTTTGCCACGGGAGCAGGCGCAGGTCTTGCAACGGGCGCGGGAATGGGCTTTGCCACGATCTCGGGCGCGGGCTTTGCCTCTGGCTCGAGGTCGTCGGGCAATTCGGCCAACTCGGCGTCTTCGGGAAGCGGTTCGAGGTCGTCGAACTCTAGCGGTTGATCGGCGTCGCGTTTCGTCATACCAGGTGAGCTGGAGGTTGCGGGAGGATGAATCGGCAGAAGCATTGAGGGAGGCGGGCAGCCTGGGCATCAACGCAGGAGAACGCTCGGGCGTTCAGCGAGCCTACCCCCTACCGCGCCAGGGGGCTACAGGTTGCGGATGCGCTCTTCGCGGTCGCGCAGGTCCAGAGCCTCCAACAGGGGGGCGAGCTTGCCCGCCACGACCTGCTCCAGGGAGTGGTTTTGGTCCAGGCGGTGGTCCGAGATACGGTTCTGGGGCCAATTGTAGGTGCGAATACGGGTGCTGCGATCGCCGCTACCGACCTGGCTCTTGCGCGACGCCGCGCGCTCTTCATGCAGCCGCCGGTGCTCGGCTTCGAGCAGGCGCGACTTGAGAATGCGCAGGGCCTTGGCCTTGTTCTTGTGCTGGGACTTCTCGTCCTGGCATTGCACCACCGTATTCGTGGGCAGGTGCGTGATGCGCACGGCCGAACTGGTCTTGTTGACCGACTGTCCACCGGGACCGCCGGCGCGCATGGTGTCGATGCGCAGGTCCTCGTCGCGCACATCAATTTCGGCCTCTTCGGCCTCGGGCAACACCGCCACGGTGGCCGCCGAGGTGTGGATGCGACCCTGGGACTCCGTACTGGGTACGCGCTGCACACGATGTCCCCCGGATTCGTGGCGCAAGAGCCGCCAGGCGCCCTCGCCCTCGATGCCCAGGGTGATCTCCTTGTAGCCGCCCACATCCGAAGGATTGACCTCGAGGTCTTCGACCTTCCAGTGCTTGGTCTCGAAGAAGCGCTGGTACATGCGCGCCAGATCTGCGGCAAAGAGTGTGGCCTCATCGCCTCCCGCTCCGGCGCGGATCTCCATGATGACCTTGTTGCGGAAGTCATCGCTCTCGGTAACCAAGGCGGCCTTGATCTCGTCGTAGAGTCCCGCTGCTTCGGATTCCACAGCTTCGAGGTCGGCCCGGGCGAGTTCGAGAAAATCCTCGTCATCGGTCTCTTCGGAGAGGATTGCCTGGGCCTCCTCCTCGCGCTGGAAGAGATCCTCCATGCGCTGGCACAGGGCGTGGGATTGTTCGAGTTGGCCGCGCTCGCGCATCAAGGTGGTCAGGCGTTTGCCACAGCTGGCCACCTCGGGCTGGGATAGGAGCTCGGTCAGAGCGTCGAACTTGGCTGCGCGCTCGCGCAACTTGTCAATGATCGGGGCGGCGAACTCCATGGGATACTGGGGGCCTTGCTCGGCCTGGCGCGCGGGTTTGGGCTACAACCCGAACCAGATTCCCCCTCCGCTGCTACTTGCCGATGTCCTTGAGACCGCTGGTGCCGAACTTCTTCATGAAGCGGTCCACGCGGCCAGCGGTGTCGACGAATTTCTGCTTGCCCGTGTAGAAAGGGTGGCAGGAGCCGCAGATCTCCACGCGCAGTTCCTTCACGGTGGCGCGAGTCTTGAACTCGCTGCCGCAGCCGCAGTGGACCAGACATTCCATGTACTTGGGGTGCGTGTCCGCTTTCATCGGATCGAACTTGTGGGATTCGGGGCTTTTGGGAAGAAAAAAAAGGTCGCTGGAATGCCCCATCGGGGACATCCACGCAGAGCTGGAAGCCGAAAAGGGTAGCAGCACCGGCCCCCGAGGGCAAGCGCTCCAACGAGATGGCTATGGGCAGCCGAGCAAGTCGAGGCTGAGGGCCACGGGCAAGCCCACGACATTGTCGAAACCGCCCTCTTCAAGGGCTGTCACGAAGGCATCAGCGCTCTCCTGGATGGCGTAGCCGCCAGCCTTGTCGCGCCACTCGAGAGTGGCCACATAGGCTTCAATCTCCTCGGTCGAGAGGACCCGCATGGTGACCCAGGTGCGCTCGAAGGCCGAGCGGCAGGGATCAGGGGCTCCGGGGGGTGTCTCTTGGTCGGTCAGCCGGGCGCAATTCACCACGGCCACGCCGGTCAGCACGCGATGCCTCGAACCGGCAAGGGCGCTTAGCATACGCCGCGCCTGGGCTTCATCGGCGGGCTTGCCCAACAGTTCGCCGGCCTCGCCCAGGGCCACCAGGGTGTCGGCGCCCAGCACCAGCACGGCTTCGCCGCGATGCCGCTCGGCCACGGCCAGGGCCTTGCGCCGGGCCAGGGCCTCGGCGGCCTGTTCTGGACTCCAATCGGGCTCGAGTTCCTCCCCTGCGTTCGAGACCTCGACCTCGAACTCGATGCCCGCCGCCCGCAGGAGATCGCGGCGGCGCGGCGAAGCGGAGGCCAGGATGATCCGCGGGCTCCCGTCCGAGGCGCCCAAGGCTCAGCGCCTCCGGGTGACTTTCTTGGCCTTCTTCTTGGCGGCCTGCTTGGCTGTTTTCTTCTTGGCCGCCTTCTTGCTGGCCTTCTTGGCCGCCTTCTTGACGGGCTTCTTCTTGGTGATCTTCTTGGCGGCTTGCTTCGCCGGCTTCTTCTTGGTGGTCTGCTTGACCTTTTTCTTGCCGGCGGCCTTCTTCTTCGCTGCGGCCTTCTTGGTCGTGGCTTTCTTCTTCGCGGCGGCTTTCTTTTTGGCCGCAGCCTGCTTGGCCATGGCTTTCTTCTTGGCCGCGGCCTGGCGCACGGCGGCTTTTTTCTTGGCTGTGTTGGCTTTCTTCAATTCGGCGACCTTCTTGAGAGCAGCTGATTTTTTCGCGGCTTCGCGGGCGAGGCGTTTCTCCTCGGCCTCGCGATGCTTCTTTTCGCGGGCTTCGAGACGGGCGGCGCGTTCGGCCTCCTTCTGCTCCTGGACCAGGCGACGAGCCGCTTCCTTGGCGCGTTGCTTTTCCAGGCGTTCCTGCTGAGCCGTCCAGTCCAGGAAGATCTTCTTGCCCCGGGGGCAAGCGTCGAGAAGCGGGCACTCCCAGCAGGTGGGTTTCCTACCGCACCAGCGGTCCGCCACCACGCCGTAGGCGAAGGCAAAGCGCAGGTGGTCTCCAGCCGGCACGCGCGGGTCAAGAACCTCGCGGGCCTTGCGCATGGACGAGGTGCGGGCCAGAAGGCCCAGGCGGTCGAGGGTGCGCACCAGGCTGGGAGCCGCCGGCACGCCCGTGGGATCGATCTGGAACAAGATGAAGCTCACGGCGGCAGCGCCGGTGAACTCGAGTTGGCCCAGCAGTTTCATGCCCGCGGTGAAGTCCTCCGCCAGGAAATCGAAGTCCAGGCCGTGTGTGTTTTGGAAGACCTCCTTCAGGTAGCGCTTCACATCCCGGGCCGCGGGGGTGTACTTCGCCAGGCGCGAGAGGCCGTCTCCTTTGGGTGCGATGACCTCGGCCAATTCTTGGGCCTGGGCCACGCGCGCCTCGTTGTAGTCGGGGTAGGCCCGGCGCAATTCCAAAAGGGCACTCTTGGCCCGCGTGGCGGGCAGTTCGCGCAGCAGCACGCAATACATGCCGGCTTCCAGGAGGGTCGTGCCCTCGGGAACCGCTGGCGGTGCGTGAGGCAGCTCGATTTTCTTCAGGAGCTTGACGGCCGAATCCATTTTCTTACTCACGAAACTCTTGGGCTGGGATCAGCTCGAAACGGGTTGGAGGGTCTGCGCTCGGCGCGCAGGAGTGCGCCGGCCCCGCTCTCTCTCAAGGAGCGTCGGGCCGCGTCAGGCAAAGGGAACAGCGGCGTGGGAGAGGCGCCGCGATCGCGCGGTCTACTTGTCGCCCTCGCCACCTTCAGCGGCCTTGGCCGCCGCGGCCGCGGCGCGCTTGGTCGTGACGCGTTCCCCGCGCCGGGCCAGCTTGCGCTCGGCGCAGGCGGTCTTGCGCGCGGTGCGGCGCTTGCCCTTTTCGGTGATTTTGCCACGGCCCTTGCGTTTGCGCGGCTTGCCCGTGGGCAGGCCCTCGAAGACTCCGCCACGCTTGAAGAGCGAACGCACCGTATCGCTGGGCTGCGCGCCCTGGCCGACCCAGTACTTGGCTCGCTCCACATCCAGCCGGACTTGCTTTTCGCCGTCGACGGAGATCGGATCGTAGACACCGAGGTTTTCGATGAAGCGACCGTCCCGCGGGGAGCGGGAGTCAGCAACAGTGATTCGGTAGCAGGGACGGTTGCGTCGCCCCGTGCGCTTCATGCGGATAACAACAGCCATGTGTTCGCGAATTTCCGAGCGAGAAAGGGGCCCCTTGGGACCCAGGCCAGTGAAGGAAGGCCGAATAGGAGACAGAAATCCCCTCCCAAAGGCAAGCCCCTACCCCCCCCGGAGTCACTATTTTATTGAAGGGCGGTTGGGTTTGGCGCCCTTTTGGTGTGGAGAGCCCGGTTGGTGTGGAGAGCCAGCCTGGCGCTGCTCACCGAGATCCCCGGAAGTTTTTGGGACTATCGAGCTTTACGGCGGGCCAGCCCGGCCGTCCTTCTGGCAAACCCGCCCTTGGGGGGCCCCCACCCGCACGGGGATCAGGGCCTCGAAGACCCCGCCCAGCGGGGTTTCTGATTGACGCTCCGTACTCGCCCGCGGGCCTTTACTTCTAGCCACCTGTTGCCATGTCAAACACCAGCCGCTTCTGCGGATATAGACCAGATGAACGGACCTTAGCCGAAGCGTACCAGGTACTTCATCGCTGCTTTAGCCGAAGCGTACCAGGTACTTCATCGCTGCTTTGACTCATTCGGACAGCGAAGCATGGCTCTCCCTTCCTGATCTTCCCTTGCCGCGGGGCGCCCAGCTCACTCCCGCGTTTTCAACCCCGCCAGGCTCCCCAAGAGGTGTAGGAGAGCCGTACTTGTATGTCGATGCGCTGACCCCGTTCAGGAAACAGTCAAGTGGGCGCGCGCTCGTGCACAGCCCCTCGACGAGCTGGAATTCAAGCAGGAGCTTGAGTGCGCCGCGGACCTTCCGCAGGGTCTCCTTTCAGATGGTTTGCAATCAGATGGCATGGACGAGTCTTGGGCCGATGGGGTGGCGCTTGCCGTGATGGTCGCGGCCCCCTCTGTGTCATTGTGGACGAGACTGCCTTCGCCCCCAAGATTTTTGTAGAGGGCGCAGGATGATCTCAGAGGACCAACGAAGAGCAAAAAAGGGCCGAGGTCTTCATGAAGCCTAGCCCGCTCGGCCCTTCACTTCCGCCGGCGATTGCGCTTGGCTTGCTTGCGCTTGTCCTTCTTGGCCTTTTCGCGCTTGGACTTGGTGCTGGCCTTGCGGGTTGCGGAGGTGCCCCGGGGAGGGGGGCTGTTCAACATGGAACCGAGGTCGCCCATGTCAGAGGGCATGCCACCGCCGAGGAGCTTGTTGCCCAGGCCCTTCATGCCCGCGCCGATGCCGGATCCGAGGCCGCCCAGGGTGTTCATCAGGCCACCCGTGTCGCTGGCTAGCTCGCCTGAGGATGAGAGGCCGCGCAGGGTTTCCTTCTTGGCATCGGCGCCAAACATGCCACCCAAACCGAGTTTGTTCATCTGCTTCATCATCTGCTTCATGCCCTTGAAGCGCTTGAGCAAGTCGTTGACGGCGCCAATCGGCTGACCAGCACCACGGGCGATACGGCGGCGGCGGCCCATGTCAAGCAGGGCCGGCTTGAGACGCTCCTCGGCTGTCATCGAGGTGAACAGAGCTTCGAGACGATTCATGTCCTGCTCGTCGATGTCCATGTCGCGGGCCTCCTTGGGCATGCCGGGCATCATGGCCATGACCTTCTTCATGGGGCCAAGTTTGCGCATCATGCGCATCTGAGCCAACATGTCCTCCAGGGTAAAAGAACCGAGCAGCATCTTCTCCATGGAGGCCTGGGCCTCGTGCTCGGAGATCTCTTCCTGGGCCTTTTCCACCAAAGAGACCACATCACCCAGCCCCAAAATGCGGCCGGCCATGCGCTCGGGATGGAAGGCGTCGAGGTCCTCGATGTTCTCGCCGGTACCGATGAAAAGGATCGGGCGACCCGTGACGGCTTTGAGCGAAACGGCCGCCCCACCACGGGCGTCTCCATCGAGCTTGGTCAGGATGCAACCGGTAAGGCTCAGGCGTTCATCGAAGGCCTTGGCCGAATTGACCGCGTCCTGCCCAGTCATGGCATCCACCACCAAGACCTGGTTGTGGGGCCTGGTCGTGCGGGCGATCTCGTTCAACTCGTCCATCAACTCATCGTCGATGTGCAGACGGCCGGCCGTGTCGAGGAGCACGAGGTCATAGCCGTTTTTCGCGGCAAACTCGACACCACGCTTGCAGAGCGCAGGGGGGCCGAGTCCCTCCTCGAAAAAGACCGGCATCTCGAGGCGCCGACCCAGGACCTTGAGCTGCTCCACGGCGGCCGGGCGCTTGATGTCGGCGGCCACGAAAAGCGGACGCTTGCCACGCTTGTCGCGCAGGTAGAGCGCCAATTTGGCGCAGGTGGTGGTCTTGCCCGCGCCCTGCAAGCCCGCCATCAGGATTACCGTGGGGCCCTTCTTGGCGAAGTTCAGTTGGGCATCCTCGGGGCCCATGAGTTCCACCAACTCCTGGTGGAAGGCGTGCACGAACTGCTGCGAGGGTTCGACCTCAGCAACCTGGGCGGAGCCCTGGATGCGCGCTTCAACCCGGGCGCTGAAATCGCGCGCCACGGCGAAGTGCACATCCGCGTCGAGCAGGGCGGAGCGAACTTCGCTGAGTCCCTCGGCAATGTTCTCGCTCGTCAGCGTCTTGCGCCCACGCAGAAAAGAAAAAGTCGTGTTGAGGCGGTCGGTGAGGGTCTCGAACATCGCGGCAGGCTGGCCTCGGGTTGGGCCTCTGATTCAATGGTTGTGGGGCTACTGCGCACCCGCAGCCGGAACTCGGCACGAGAAGCAGCGGGCGCGGGGAAAAGTATAGCTCCGGAGCGCTCCGAAGGGACGCCTGGCCTGGTTAGACGGTCGCGTCTGAAACGCGCTCGATCCGGGCACCCAGGGGACGCAGGCGCTCTTCGATGCGCTCGTAGCCGCGGTCGATGTGATAGATGCGGTGGATCTCCGTGCGGCCCACGGCCACCAGGCCGGCGAGGACCAGGGCAGCCGAAGCGCGCAGGTCGGAAGCCGTGACCGGAGCTCCCGAGAGGCTCTTGGTGCCGGTCACGATGGCCATGGAGCCCTCGCGGCGAACCTCGGCACCCATGCGCGCGAGTTCGGCGAGGTGCATGTAGCGGTCGGGGTAGATGCGCTCGCAGATGAGCGAGATGCCCTCGGCCATGGTCATCAAACTCATCCACTGAGCTTGCAGGTCCGTGGGAAAGCCCGGAAAGGCATGGGTGGTGACTTCGGTGGACCGCGGGCGCTGGCCCGGCTTGCGGGGTTCGTACTCCTGGGTCTCGATCCAATCCTCGCCGATTTCAAGGGGAACCTCAGCCTCGCGCAGGCGGTCGATCAACGCCAGCAGGTGCGCCGGTCGGCAACCGGTAACGCGCACGCGGCCGCCGGTCATGGCGCCCGCAATAAGATAAGTGCCGGCCTCGATGCGATCGGGGATCACGCGGTGGCGCGTGCCGCCGAGCTTCTCGACGCCTTCGATCTCGATGCGCGGCGAGCCGAGGCCCTCGATGCGCGCGCCCATGGACTGCAAACAGTGGCCGAGGTCTACCACCTCCGGTTCGCAGGCCGCACCGTGGATCACACTGCGACCGCGGGCCAGAGTAGCCGCCATGAGTACATTGGCCGTGCCCAGGACGCTCGATCCAAAGGCCGAACCGAGAAACATTTCGGCCCCCACCAATCCTCCGCGAGGGGCCTCGGCGATGACATAGCCGCCCTCGACGCGCACCGTGGCTCCCAGGGCCTTGAAGCCCTTGAGGTGCACATCGATGGGTCGCAGGCCGAAGACGCAGCCGCCGGGCAGGCTGACCTCGGCGCGTCCGGAGCGGGCCAGGAGCGGCCCGAGCACGCAGACCGAGCCGCGCATCCGGCGCACGAACTCCCAACCGGCGCGCTGAGAGGCGAGATTGGGCGTCGAGGCCGTGAGCGTTCCGTCGTCGCAGCGGCGAAACTCGGTGCCGAGCTCAGTCAGAACCTGGCCCATGGTGTCCACATCGGAGAGCCGCGGCGCGTTCTCGATACAGACCTCCTCGGCGGTCAGGAGCGATGCCGCCAGCACGGGCAATACGGCGTTCTTGGCCCCCTTGGTGGGCACTTCGCCCTCGAGCCTGCGGCCCCCCTCAATAATCAGCTTGTCCATGGTTTCTGGTGCCTCCCTGGCCCTATTTTCGAATGGTGTCGTCCCTGGTGTTCCTGGCAGCGGAGCGGCCCTCGGGGGACGGCTCCGTGACGGCCGCGGCAGCCCGACCGATGCACCTCGCTCGGGGAGCCACACTACGCCTCGGGAGAGGCCAATTCCCGCCTGCAGGCCGAAGATTCTGGGAGCAGGCGATCCCGGGCCGGCCGTCCAGTTGACGGCACCGGCAGTCAAGCTCTATTCTGTTGGGCTCGAATACGGTGGGCGAGCCTTGTGGAAGGCATGCTGTCCCCGTCGCTCGCCGCACCTCCCTCCCGCACCCGACAAGCCCGAACCCGACCAGCCCCGAGCCGCGCCCTTTGGATCGCCCAACGGATAGGGAATCCCAAGCCACGCCTCGCGCGCCAGCCATCATGATCAACGAGCCCTCCGCACCCACGGCGACCCACGAGTTCGATCTCACCACCGCCCCCATCGAAAGCTTCACCGCCTTGCAGGAGGCCCGCCAGGAAGTCTTCTCCTCCGAGCGCGCCCATGATGCTTTTCAGCGCACCATCCGTGGCCTTCAGCCCACCGGCCCCGAAGGCCTGCGGCGCGGACTCGGTGCATGGATGATCGGCGACTACGAAGGCGCCTGCGATGCGCTGAGCGCCTACGCGAGTGATGATGTGGCCTCGTTCACCCACGCCAACGCCTTGATGACCCTCAAGCGTTACGTCGAAGCACAACCGATCTTCAAGCGCTTGGCCGAGAAGTACCCCGGCGAGCCCAAGGCCCAGGGCGGTTACGCTGAAGCCTGCTTCGAAGCGGCCCTCAGCGAACATGGCGAACACGAGATTGATGCCATCTGCGAAGTCTACGAGCGCGAACTCGCCGCCGCCGGAGAGGGCTTTGCCGATTCCGCCGAAGGCCAGTACCTCGCCGGCCGCGCCGCCGAAGTGCGCCGCGATTGGCAACTGGCCCTCGACCATTTTGGCAAAGCCCGCGAGCTCAACCCGGCCATGCGCCGCAACCTGTTCCACCTCGGCCTGCGCGCCGAGCGCTGCGGTCTCGATCTAGAGGCCCTCGTCGCCTACCAGCAACTGGCCTCCCTGGCTCCGGTCGATTTGCCGGCCATGATGAACTTGGGGATGTTGCTCGAGGATCTCGGCCGCGATCAAGAAGCCGCTGCCTGCTACGATGTGATCGCCCGCTCGCGTCCCATGGATCGCCGCGCGCGACTCTACCTGTCCGATGCCGTGGCCGGCATGGACATGTACTACGACGAGGATCAGGAGCGCAAGGAAGACCGCCTGAACCAGATCCTACGCATCCCCATCACCGACTTCGAGCTCTCCGTGCGCGCACGCAACTGCTTGAACAAGATGAACATCATGACCCTCGGCGACTTGGTCAAGCAAACGGAGACCGAGCTCTTGTCCTTCAAGAACTTCGGCGAGACATCCCTGAACGAGATCAAGGAGATCCTGGGCTCGAAATCCCTGCGCCTGGGCATGGGCCGCCAGGAAGCCGTGCTGAGCATCGAGAGTACCCAGCAACGCTATGTCAGCGGCGAGAACGCCGAAGCCATGAACCGACCGATCCTGGACCTCGAACTCTCGATCCGCGCCCGGCGCACGGTCGAGTACCTCGGCTGCCTGACTTTTGGCGATGTCATTCAGCACTCGGAAGAAGAACTGCTCGGCATGCCGAACTTCGGCGTGACATCCCTGACCGAACTCAAAGAGAAGCTGACTATCTTTGGCCTCGAGCTAAAACCCAGGCAGTAAGCCCGCCCACGACTCCAGTCTCCAACGAGCCGATGCGGTCCAGCGTGTCGGCTCGCTGTCATTCTTCGAGAGCTTTCCCGCAAGAGCACCCCAGCAAGAACCCGTGTTCGAATTCCTCACAGGCAAAATCGCACGCCGCGGTCCCACGACTCTGGTGCTCGAGGTGGGAGGTGTGGGCTACGCATTGATCGTACCCGTGGGTTCCAAGTTCCCCAATTCCGGCGGGGCCCGAGCCTGGACGCACTTCGTCGTGCGCGAGGACTCCCAAACCCTCTACGGATTTGACTCGGCCTCCGGCCGCGATCTGTTTCGGCTACTGCTTTCAGTGCGCGGCGTGGGACCGGCGGTGGCTCTGGCTCTACTCTCGGGGCTCGAAGCTGCTGCCCTGGTCCAGGCCATCCTCACCGATGACGCCCTGACCTTGACCCGCGTGAAAGGCGTTGGCAAGAAAACCGCCGAGCAGATGCTGCTCGACCTGCGCGACAAGATCGGCCGCTTCGGAGGCCCGGACGGCATCCCGGGCAGCCCTGCCGGCGCAGCGACTGGTGCCAACGCCCGGGAGCTGGATGCCATCAGCGCTCTGAGCTCCATCGGCTACAAGGAAAAGGAAGCCACCAAGCTGGTACGCAAGGTCGCTTCAAGCAACCCATCGCTCGACACCGAACAACTCATCCGCGCGGCCTTGCAGGCCTGATCTCCATGACTCCGCCCTCCGGTCCCCTCAATCCCGCCGAGGCTCGCGTTTTGATCTGTGATGATCTCTCCAACGCTGCCCTCGATGTCTTCCGCGAACGGGGCCTCGAACCCGAAGTCGCCTGCGGTCTCTCGGAAGAGCAACTCATCAAGCGTGTGGGCGGTGCCCACGCCCTGATCGTACGCTCGGCCACCAAGATCACCCGCGCCGTGCTCGCAGCGGCGCCGGAATTGCGCGTGGTGGGCCGCGCCGGGGTGGGCGTGGACAACATCGATTGCAGCGCCGCCACCGAGAAGGGCGTGGTGGTCATGAACACGCCCACCGGCAACACCACCACCACCGGCGAGTTGGCCATCTCGCTCTTGTGCGCGATCTCGCGTCACATCTGTCGCGCCGACCGCCGCACCCGCAGCGGGACCTGGCATAAAAAGGGCCTCATGGGCAGCGAGCTTACCGGCAAGCGCTTGGGCGTCGTGGGCTTGGGCCGCATCGGCCGGGTAGTCGCCGACCGCGCCCTGGGTTTGAAGATGGAGGTCGTCGCCAGCGACCCCTACCTGCAAAGCGCTGGCCAGCCCTCGCCCATCGAGGGCGTGGAGTTGATCGAGCTCGACGAGCTGATCGAAACCTGCGACTACATCAGCCTGCATGTGCCACTGCTCGATTCCACCCGCAACCTGCTCTCGCGCGAGCGCCTCGAGCGCACCAAACCCGGCGTGCGTATCATCAACGCCGCCCGCGGTGGACTGATCGACGAAGAGGCCCTGGCCGAGTTGCTCGAGTCCGGTCAAATCGCCGGCGCAGCCCTCGATGTGCTGGCCGAGGAACCGCCCAGCCAGGATCACCCGCTCCTGGGCCGCGAGGATGTGATCCTGACGCCGCATCTGGGCGCCTCCTCCCACGAAGCCCAGCACAATGTCGCCGTGCAGGTCGCGCGCCAGGTCGCCGACTTCTTGATCGAGAGCGTGGCCCACAACGCCGTCAACGCGCCCGCGGTTTCGTCCGCCGTTCTGCAACGCATCGCGCCTTATGTTCTGCTAGGCGAACGGATGGGCACCTTCCTCGCTCAACAGATGGATTCGCCCGTGCGCAAGCTCGAAGTGACCCTCTCGGAGTCCCTGGAGCAAGACGCAGCGCAATACCTGCCGCTGGCAATTTTGGTGGGCGTCTTGCGGCTCTCCGATGGCAGGGCCAACTTCGTCAACGCCAGCCTGCTGGCTCGCGAACACGGGCTGCGGCTGTTGCAGGGCGAGAAGAGCGAGACCTACGCATTCACCAACTTGATCAAGGTGCGCGCTTCCTCGCGCGGTGGCGAAGAGTCCCATGTGATCTCGGGCACGGTCTTCGGTCGCAGCCCGCGCATCGTGCGCATTGACGGTTTGCACCTCGACCTCGAACCGACGGGGACGATTCTGGTCACACGCCACCGCGACCGGCCAGGGGTCATCGGCGAGTTAGGCGGCGTCTTGGGAAAGGCCGGGGTCAACATCCGGCGCATGGAACTGGGCACAAATGCGGATGCCGAAGCTGAGCTGGCATCGGCCTTCCTGTCCCTCGATTCCGAACCCGAGCCCCAGGTTCTCGAGGACCTTTGCCGCCTCGATACCATCGAAGAGGCGCGCCTGATTCGCCTCGGCCAATGAGCGCGGACAACTCCCCCATCTCCGACGCGCCGCCGCCCTACGACACGGTGATCTTCGACTGCGACTCGACCCTCTCTGGGATCGAGGGCATCGAGGAGTTAGCCGGGGACCTGTCGCCCCGTATCGAGGCGCTCACCCGTCGAGCCATGGAAGGTGAACTGCCCCTCGAGGAAGTCTTCGGAGCGCGGCTGGAGTTGATCCGCCCCTCACGGGCTGACCTGGCGAGGGTGGCAGAGGTTTACGCCAAGCGCGCCCTACCCAACGCCGCCGGGCTGGTGGCCCTCTTGCGCGCGGCGGGCAAACGGGTGCTGGTGGTCTCCGGCGGCCTGGCCCTGGCGGTGCGACCCTTCGCCGAGGGGCTCGGCATCGCGGCCGGGGAGGTGCACGCCGTGGAGGCCTACTTCGACGGCGCGGGCGAGTACCGCGGCTTCGACGAGGACTCGTCCCTGGCACGGGCGGGCGGCAAACCCGAGCTGCTGGCGGCCCTGGCCGAGCAGGGCAGCCTGGGCGCCATAGCCCTGGTGGGCGATGGCGCCACCGATCTCGAGGCCGCCTGTGTCACGGCGCGCTTCGTGGCCTTCGGCGGAGTCGTGCGCCGCGCGAGCGTCTTCGCCCGCGCCCGGGTGCACTGCACCCGGGCCGACATGGCAGCCCTGGTCCCCTTGCTCCTGACCCGCGCCGAAATCGACGCCCGATCCGGCGACCCAGCCCACGGGGAAATTTTGCGCGGCGCGGCTCGTCTTTGAAGGCTAGCTCCAAGCAACTCCTACTCTCTGCTCTTCAACCCATTCCGTTCCCATGCTCTGGATCCCCGGCCCCACGGAAGTCCGCCCCGAAATTCTGGCCCAGCTCGCCCGACCCGCCATCGGCCACCGCTCGGCGCAGATGGTCGAGTTGATCGAACGCCTCGACCCACACCTGGCCTTGGCCTTTGGCCTCTCTACCGACTCCACCGCAGAGCTTGGTGTTCACAGCGTGAGCGCCTCGGGAATGATGGAAGCCTCGCTGCGGGGCGTGGGCCAGAAGATCCTGGCGGTCAAGAACGGCGCCTTTGCCGGACGCTTCGCCACCATGGCCGAGTCGTTGGGCAAGCAAGTCGAGCACCTGGAGGTCGAGTGGGGCCGCGGCGTGGATCCCGCCGTACTCGATGAGACCCTGACCCAAAAGGGCCCCTTCGATGCGGTCACCCTGGTCTCCAACGAGACATCCACCGGCACCTTGACTCCCTTGGCCCCCATCGCCGAGGTCCTGGCTCGCTTTCCCGAAACCATGTTCTTGGTAGACCTCGTGAGCCTCATCGCGGGCGCGCCCGTGGACTTTGACGCGAACGGCATCGACTTCGGCTTCGCCGGTGTGCAGAAGGCCCTCGCCTTGCCGCCGGGCATCGCGGTATTCTGCGCCTCCCGGCGCTACGAGCAAGCTGCGCAGAAGGTCCCGTGCCGCGGCTGGCACCTCGATCCGCTCAAGCTGCTTGCGGGCCACAAACAGCGCAAGACTCCAGCCACGCCTTGCACGCCGCTCTACTACGCCTTGGCCCAGCAACTCGAGGACATCAGCTCCGGTTTGGATCTAGCTCCGGGTCAAGGCAGCTCCAGCCCCGCCAAAGCTTGGGCCGCGCGCTTCGACAAACACGAATCCATGCGTAGCCAGACCGAAGCCTGGGCCACGGGGCATGGCTTGTCACTCTTCCCCGCCACGGGTTTTCGCTCGCCCACCGTCTCGTGCATAAACGCCGGCGAGATCGATGTCGGCGCACTTCAAGCCGACCTCTCCCGCCGCGGCTATCTCATCTCCAATGGCTACGGCGATCTCAAGGGCCGCACCTTCCGCATCGGCCACATGGGCGACCACACCCCCGCCGGTCTGGCCGAACTATTGAGCGCCGCAGACGACGCGATCTCGAGCCCTGCCAGGTCTTGAACCGGTAGTTGCGATTGCCCCCGGGCTCATGCGAGTGCAAGGTTGCCCGCGGGCCAGCACGCCGCCGCGCACGAGCACGAGCATCTACTCAAGCCCTTCGCTGGGCCCGCCGCTACACCAAGGTGTCCTGTACGCAGTGATCAGCGGCTCGGTCCAAGGCGCATGCGACGGGCCAAACCGAGGGCAAGATTGCGCACTTGTTCAGGGGAGAGGCGGTGCAGTTGGTGCACCAGGCGACGGCATTCATCGAGCCGGGCAAATAGCTTGGGAGCCCTTGTGAATTGCAGATCGAGTTCATCGAGCAGGCGACGCAGGAGCTCCTCGTAGGCGGCACCGTGGGGCAAGCCGGAGGAGCCCCGGGAGTTTCGCCCGTGCAGGAGTTCCACCAGGGGCAGGCGCGGATCGGGCGCGACGCAGAGGGCGGTGAGCTGGGCGCGCAACTCCAGTTCGGCGTGGATCGCCCGGGGCACGAGGCCCGCCGAGAGGGCGAATGAGAGGACCTCTGGCAGGTGCTCGGCAAGAGGTAGGAAGCGGGTACGGTCGCAAAGGTGGCCCTCTTCATGCAAGGCCACAATGTCCACAAGCTCCGAGAGCGTGACCTCGCCCAAGAGTTCGCTTGGCCCGGCGCGGTCGCGCATGATGGCCAGTCGTAGGCGGGTCTGTTCGCCGAGCAGCGGGTGTATGGCCAGGCGTTCGCGGCGACGGGCTAGGTCCGCGGCGCCAGGGGTTTGCAAGGCGAGGGCGGAGCCCTGCAAGGCGGCGCCGAGGCGCGCTTTCGCCCGCGGTCCCTTGAACCTCGCCCGCAGGGCGGCGTAGGCGTCGCGGTCGCGGCGCACGACCGCGATGTCGACCCAGTAGCCCTCGTGCAAGGCCGCGCCGGCGATGCGCGCTCCCGAGCGACCGGCGCGGCTTGCGAGGTCCGCGCCCTCGCAAAAGAAAACGCTGCCCCGCCAAGGTGTGCCGAGGTGCTCGCCGATGCGCTGTTGCGAGGACAACAGACGCAACAAGGTGCCGTCTGGAGCGCCGCCGCCCAGAAGCGTACCCACTAGCGCGACACGGCCATGGCGTTCAAGGGCCGCCGGCAAACCGGGAACAGGCTCGCCGCGGCGTCCCAGCCCGGCGCGCTCGTCGGCAGCCGAGAAAACTGGGCCGGGGTGCAGAACCGTGGCGAAGGGGCCGTACTCGATGCGGGAAGTCGCGAGTAACTCAGCTTGCAGGTCAGCGGGGTCACCCTCGTCGGCGAGCCAAGGAGCAGCCCGAGCGAAGTGGCGGGCCAATGCGCTCAACAAGCCATCGAGGTCGAGGACCGCGGGGTTGGCGGAGGGGAGCTCCTCAGCCGCTTCGGGAAGCCGGGTGCCTTCCACAAATGTTCGCGCCAATGAACTAAAAAGGACCTGGCCAGCGACCGCGGCTTCGCGTAACTCAAGAGCGGCGGACAGGTCGTGACGACTGAGTGCTTCGGCCAAGATCTCGGCCTCGGGAAACCAACCGGCATGCAAGAGCGCCTGGCCGAGGCGCGCGAGCTGCGCACCGGAGGGCGGCGCGGCCAGGGACCGGGCGGCGAGCAACACCTCGCGCACAACTGGCCGCTCGGGCAGCCCGTCATCGCCAAGGGTCTGCGCGGGTTGGTCGGCGAGCCAGACTTCGAGGGCCTCGGCGAACAGGTGCCCTGAGAATAATCCCCGGCGCAAACTCAACAGTCGTCGCAGGGCCGATGAGCTGCTTTCCAGCCTGAGCCTGGCGTCCCGGTCATGGAGCGCCACCGCGAGGGCCCCGCCGGACCGAAGCAGGAGCCTCTGGGCGCGCAACTCTCGGCGCAGAGAACCCGGCTGACTGGCCAGGGCCAACTCCAATCGCTTTTCGCCGCGCCCCAGCTCGTTCGCCACTCTCGCCAGGAGCCCGGTCAAGCTCGCGAGCTCATCGTCGTGGAGTCCCGCGCGGCACAGGAGATCCAGGCCACGGTCCAAACCGGCCGCCCGCACGGAAGCCTCGGGACTCTCGAGTTCAAAACGCGCCAGGTCCACGAGAAAGCGCAGGTCGCTGGGCTCCGGTAAGTCGGGGTTCGGTACATCGGGGAGTGCCAGGCGCAATCCGTCCACGGCGCGCTGCTCGTGCCCAAAGCCGCGCCGCGTGCTCGCCAGGGCCAAGCTGAAGAAGCTCTGTTCCCACGGCCCGCGGGCCAGGGCCAGGGCTCGCCGGGCGTGGACCAGGGCTCGCACATCCCCGGTACCTCGAGCCAAACACCACGCGAGACCGTGGTGAGCCCAGGCGAGGTCCGGTGCCAGGTTGAGGGCCGCTTCGAAGGGCGCCGGGTCGCGGACCCCTTCGAGGCGCAGGCAAAGGTAGCGCAAGCCCCCCGAATCCGGTTGCGCACGGCTGGCCGCGCGCCGCGCGTCGAGGGCCTCGGGGCCGCGCCCGGCGGCTAGCAGGAGATCGTCGGCGAAGCGCTGGGGGGCGATCCAGTCGGGGCACAGGTTACGGGCGCTCTCCAGCGCCGCGGCCACGGCGGGGTCGTCGGGCAGCGCTCCCTCGCCGCGCAGAGCCCGTGCTTTGGCAAACGCCTCGACCGCCGCCGCCGGTACGGGAGGGGCCTCGGGCGCGACCATACGGCACGCGCTGAGCCATGCAAGAGCCATCAAGAGCAACAAGCAGAGCGGCGAGAAGTGCGCGCACCGCCGCGAGCCCAGGGGCAGCGCTTGTGTTCCTTCTTGTAGCCTCGGCATCCCGGCGTTAGCGGCCACTGGAAACCGTCGCGTGCTTCACCTTGGGCACGGCGCCCTTGGCTCGCAACACGACTTTGGACAGACGAAGAGCGGCCTCTTCGCCTAGGTCCAGGAGAATCGTGCCGCCGGGGGCGATGTAGCCGAAGCTGACACGGCGAGGAATCTCCTGGCCCTCCGACCAGATCTCGACAACCACCTCCTGCATGGGGTTTCGCTCCGCTTCGCAGAGAATCTGCAGCGCCGCCCGCCGCCTCAGGGGAATCGGCGCGATTGGCACGAGTTCGGTACGGCCCTCAACCTCTCGCGCACTGAGTTTGAATACCTCGGGACCCACAGGCTGGTGCCAGAGGCTCGCAGCAGACAGTTTGAGGCGATCCTCCTGCGAGGAACCCACGAACACGCGCAAGGCGTTGGCGGAGGGTCCCAAGGCGATGATCGGCCAGGCGAAGTCGAACTGGCCGGGATTGATCTCGAGCTCGATGCTCAGCCCATCATGAACCATGCGCAGCATGAGCGGCCCCCCCAAGACTTCACCAGAAAGGTGCAGCAGCGCCACGCCATCGCCCGAGTGAGCCAGAACCCCCGCCGGCATGGTGAGCAGCGGCTGCCTCACCTTGTCTGAGGTTTCGGTGCTGCGGCTGTCGAAGTCCGTCCAGCCGCCGGGCCAGGGCTGCCAACTCTGATGAGCCGCCGGCTCAACAATCTGAAAACAACGCCCGAAGGCCTCATTGAAACTAACTCTCTCCGGGGCATAGCCATGGAAAATGGAAGACACAGGCACCTCCCAGAAGAGACGCTGAAGCTGGCCCTGGTCTTGGTCTTCGTAGTACTTGGCCAGGGTGTTGGCGACCGATGTCATGTACGGCTGCGCGGGCTCGGCGCCATCGACCACCTTGGCGCCCAAATAGTGCACCAAGAATCTTCCCAAGCGCTCATTCCTGGAGAAGCTCGACCCGGCCAGAGCAAAGGTGCTGAGCTCCTTCGGTTGCTGCAGCCAACTCTCTAGCGCCGGTTGGAAACTCAAGCGCTTGGCCGTGGGCATGAGCAAGTCGAGGGTTTCCAGATCGATCGTCTCCAAGTCCACGCCCAAACTGAGCAACATGGCGAAGCCGTTGCCAAGGCGGTGCTCCGAAGGCAAATGGCGCAGTTTTCCGGCACGCTGAGCCGGGTCCTTTAGGAGTCCCGCAGTGCGCGCGAATTCCTGCGCCGCCATGCGCGCGGCACTCGGCGTCCAATGCGTATCAAGTTTGAAGTAATACTGTTCAGGGTCCCCCGCAGCGTAGGCTGCTCGCATGTCAACTGTCGATACGGCGCGCTGCTTCAACTGATCTATCAACAAGTCGTCCACGGCACGCCGCCCATTTGTGCCCTTTGGCAGGAACTCGTGCGCCACCCAGCACTTCCTCGGGATGGGAAGCACGGTGAGTGTGATTCCGTTACCCAGGAGACGCCGGTCCAGGGCCACAATGCTATTTGCACCGGATCTCGCGAGCACGGCATCACTTTGCGGGCTGAGGTGAATCCGCTTCGAGTGGAACATCCAGTGCTTCTTGCCCACGGTAAATCCCTCAGGCACCTGATCAAAGTAGAGAAACTTGTAGTAGGCGTAGCGCGGCAACAGGCAGTCCCGCACTCGCGAGTGTTGGCGCAACTTGTCCTCGTACCAGCGCGCCAGCGAGCCATCGCGTAAGCGCGCGCGACTGGCTGTGCGCTCTTGCCGCTGAGCTTCCTCGCCGATGAGCTGGATGCCCTGCACGGGAAAAAGAACATCGGCCATGCCCGTGCCGAAGAGCGACCCGAGGAAAACCACCACTACAAGACCGGATACGAGCCGCCCGGCCAGCCCAGAGGGCAGGTGTTCGCCGTACTCAAGTTCACCGCTCGTACTCATCGGGCTGGGACCATCACAGTCAGTTGTAGCCCCTCACTCGCTATGGCGCCAGAGACCAGGCGGACCTGGATTTTTGAGCCCGGCGTCCACATTCAAGCTCCGCTTGAAACGCTGGCCAGGTGCACCCTGGGTGCCGCGCGCTCGGCCCGCAGCACAACCCTGGACAAGCGATGGCCAGCGCTGTGGCCGAGGTCCAGAAGGACGGCAGCACCGGCATTGAGCTCCGCAAAGCGGATTCGCCGAGGCTCGTCCTGGCCCTCAAGCCAGAGCTCGAGAACAACATCCTGTAGGGCGCCTCGCCCGGCAAGGCACTGCATGAGCAAGGCCGCCCGGCGGCCCAGGAGGATCGGTGCGAGGGGGACGAGCTCTGTCCTGTCCTCCAGTTCCAGTTGGCTGAGTTTGAAGCGCCCGGAACCAACGGGCTGGTGCTGGAGGCTCGCCGAGACGAGCTTGAACCGCGCCTCTTGCGTGGAGTGGACATCGACGCGCAGAGCCGCCGAGGAAGGTCCCGGCGCGAGAATCGGCAAAGTGATGTCAAAGTCCCCTGGCTGCAGGGAGACCTTGACGGACATCCCATCATGGACCACCGAAACAAGCAGAGGAGCGTCCTGAACTTCGCCGACGATGTGCAAGAGGGCCACGCCATCGCCGGAGTGGGCCAGTGCCCCCCCTGGCAGGTTGAGCACTGTGCGGGTCGCGCGACCGAGGGTCACGAGGTCATCCCCCCCCACGCTCCTCCAGTATCGAGCCGGTGGCTGCCAACTCTGGTGTTCCTGGGCTGGAAAGACCTGAAAGCAGCGCGAGAAAGCCTCGCCGACGCCCGGGCCCGCTGGAGTGAAAGCGTGGAAGATGGAAGAGATGGGCAACTCCCAGAACAAGCGCTTGAGCAGGCCTTCGCTCTGGTAGGGCGCATACATGACCAGGGTCTTCTGGACCGAGGTCCCGTAGGGCCGGGCGGCCAGGGTACCGTCCAGAACCCTCTCTCCGGAGAAGTGCACAAGGAACCTCGCGACGCGCTCGTTCTTGGAAAAACTAGTTCCGGCCAGGGCCAAGGGGCTCAGAGGTTTGGGCTGCCGCATCCAGCGCTCCAATCCCGCTCCGAAGCTCAGGCGCTGAAACTCGGGCATGCGCAATCCCAGGCGTTCCAGGTCGATCGTCGCAAGATCCACACCCAGGCTGCGCAGAATGGCGAAGCCATTGGAAAAGCGAAAGTCGGGGGGTAGGGTGCGCAGGGTTCCCTTGCGCTGAGACTCCTCCTTCAAGATTCCCGCGCTGCGCGCGAACTCCCTTGCAGCCTGTCGCGCAGCGCGCGGCGTCCAGTGCGTGTCGAGCTTGAAATAGACCTCTGCAGGTTCCGCCGCTGCATGGGCCTCGCGCAGGTCGACGGTCGAGACGACGTGCTCCAGGAGCCCCTCTATTAGCAAGTCGTCGACGGCGTGACGACCATCCACTCCGCGGGGCAGAAACCTCTGGGCCACCCATGCTTTGCGCGGAACAGGAAGAACGCAGAGCTGGACTCCATTCCCCAGGAGGCGTCGGTCCAGTGCCACGATGCTGTTGACGGCGCAACTCGCAAGCACGGAGTCACTTTGCGGACTCAGGCGGATTCGCTCCAAGCGGAACATCCAGTGCTCCTTGCCCACGGTGATGCCATCGGGCGCCTGATCAAAGTAGAAGAATTTGTAGTAGGCGTAGCGCGGCAAGAGAAAATCCCGCACTTGCGAATGGTGGCGCAACTTGTCCTCGTACGAGCGCGCCAGTGAGCCATCGCGTAAGCGCGCGCGACTGGCTGTGCGCTCTTGCTCCTGGGCTTCCTCGCCGATGAGCTGGACGCCCTGCACGGGAAAAAAAACATCGGCTATCCCCGTGCCAAAGAGCGACCCAAGGAAAACCACCAGCACAAGCCCAGCCACGAGCCGCCCGGCCAAGCCCGTGGGCAGGTGCTCGGAGTAGTCATTTTCGTTGCTTGTACTCATCGGACTGGGTCCCTTGCAGTACTTTGTAGCGCCTCGCTCACCATCGGGCCAGCCCGGATTATTCATGCAAACGGGCTAGAGGCCTTACGGCCCTGCGTGTCCAGCACACCGCACACCTTCAAGCTCCGCTGGAGACCTTGGCCAGGCTCACGCCGAGCACGCCGCCCGCAGCTTGCAGTCTAATCCGCTCCAAGAGGCCCTGGGCCTCGGGGCCAAGATCGAGGAGGATGGCGCCCCCGGGCCTGAGGGACTCGAAGAGGATGCGCCGCGGGTGCTCCTGGCCCTCAAGCCAGATCTCAACCGCGATGTTCTTTAAATCCGCTTGATCTGGGCTGCATTGCATCTGAACCGCCGCGCGCCGGCCCAATAGAATCGGCTTGGCAGCCACCAGCTCGGTCCACTCTCCAGCCCCCCTACGATGGAGTTCAAAGCGCCCGGAGCCCACCGGCTCATGCGAGACACTCGCCGCCAGCAACTTGATGCGCGTCGCTTGAGATGGGTAGGCCACCAGTTGCATGGCGCCCGAGGTGGGTCCGCGAGCCAGGATTGGCCAGGCGAAGTCGAAACTGCCCGGTCTCAAGGTGAATTCCATACTGACCCCGTCGTGCCGAAGGCGCAAGGTCAGCGGCGCGTCCGAGACTTCGCCGGCAAGGTGCAAGAGAGCCACTCCATCGCCCGAATGGGCCAGGGCTCCAGCCGCCATGGCGAGCAGTTGCACGGGCCGTTCGCCAAGGTGAACAACACGGCGCAGCTCGATGGCTTCCCACGCCCCGGGCAAGGGTCGCCAGGATTGATGCACGGCGGGCGCCAAGACCTGAAAGCAGCGCCCAAAGTCCCTGCCAAAATGCACTTCCAGCGGGGAGTAGTCGTTGAACACCGAAGCGAGGGGAAACTCCCAAAAGAGGTGCTCAAGCTCGGGCCTCTTCTCACTCCTCAAGTATTTCCTCAGCAGTCTGTGGATCGAGGTCGTGTAGGGCTGGGCGGAGATCGCTCCATCCATGACCCTTTCGCCGCAGTAGTGCGTCAAGAACCTGGCGAAGCCCTCGTTCTTGGAAAAGCTCGTCCCTGCGAGAGCCAGGCGGCTCATGCTAGAGGGCACTCGCATCCAGCGCTCGAGCCCAGCTCCGAAGGTCACGCGTTGAGCCGAGGGCGCTCGCAAGTCGAGAGCCGTGAGATCAAGAGCCTCCGGGTCAACGCCCAGGCTGCGCAGCATGGCCCGGCCGCTCTTGCGACCCGACTCCCTATCCACAGTGTGCAATTCGCCCGCGCGCTGGGGCTCTTCTTGCAGGAGCCCGGCCAAGCGCACGGATTCCATGGCCGCCAGCCGTGCGGCTCGCGGCGTCCAGTGAGTGTCTACCTTGAAGTAGATCTCCCTGGGGTCCGCCACCGTGAAGAGCTCGCGCAGGTCCACGGTGGAAATTCCCCGCCGCTTCAGCTCATCGACCAGCAAATCGTCGACGGCCAGGCGCCCTTCCACGCCCCGCGGAAGAAAATTGCGCGCCACCCAGATCTTCCTCGGGACCGGCAGAACGGTGAGCTCAATCCCCTGACCCAGGAGCCGCCGATCGAGGGCCACGATGCTGTTGGCGCCAGAGTTCGCCAGCACCGCGTCGCTTTGCGGGCTGAGCTGGACGCGGCGCGTGCGAAACATCCAATGTTCCTTGCCAACCGTGACCTCGGAGGGTGCCTGGTCGAGATAGAAGAACATGAAGAACGCGTAGCTCGGGAGTACGAGTTCGCGCACCCGCGAATGCCGCCTCAGATCGTCCTCAAAGAGGCGCGCCAACGACCCGTCCCGAAGGCGCGCCACGCTGGCCGCACGCCGCTGCGCCCGCGCTTCCATGCCGATGGCTTTGATGCCCTCCACCGGGAAAACGACATCGGCAATGCCTGTGCCAACGATCGCCGCAAGGAATGTTGCCGTCACGAATCCGACCACTAGGCGCCCCCCGAGCCCCGGTGGCAACTGATCGCCGTAGTGGATTTCGTCTCTGGAATTCACCGAGGCGCGGCCGAGTTAGAACTGAAAATACAGGAAGGGCACATGGCTTGCGTGGTGCAACTGCACCAGGGCCAAGAGAAACATGGGCTGCAAGGATAGCGTCCACCAACTGGGTGTTTCCTTGATCAGCGCCTGTGTCGTAGGGGCCAGCCAGGTGATGAGAATCGCCGCGCTGCCCACCATGAGGTGCACCGGGCGCAGGTAGATCTCGGTCAAGACCACACCGCCAGGCACCAGCCCAAACATCGAACCGATGTGCTGGCTGGCACTGGGCAAATCATCGGCGCGGAAGAGCACCCAGCCCACCATCACGAAAACCAGGGTCACGGGAATGTGCAACGGCCTCGGCAGCCAGGAGAAGAGCGAGCGACCGCCGCGCAGTCGCTCGAGCGCCAACCAGAAGCCCTGGTAGGCGCCCCAGGCGATGAAGGTCCAGGCCGCCCCGTGCCACAGGCCGCCGAGCAACATGGTGGCCGATAGGTTGACATAGGTGCGCAAGGAGCCCTTGCGATTGCCACCAAGGGGGATGTACAGGTAGTCGCGCAGGAAGGTCGAGAGCGAGATGTGCCAACGCCTCCAAAAATCAGTGATGCTGTTCGAGCGGTAGGGCGAGTTGAAATTGACCGGCAAACTGAATCCGATCATCAACCCCAGGCCGATGGCCATGTCGGAGTAGCCCGAAAAGTCGAAGTAGATCTGAAAGGTGTACGCCGCAGTGCCTATCCAGGAAGATGCGGTGCCCAGGGCCTCAGCCGCGAAGGCCTTGTCGGCCACCTCGCCGAGGACATCGGCGATCAAGAGTTTCTTGATCAGCCCGGACTGAAAAGCGAGCACGCCGCGGTAGAACTTGCCCACGGTGTGGGTGCGCGAGTGCAGTTGTTCGGCCAGGGTGTTGTAGCGCACAATCGGGCCAGCCACGAGCTGGGGGAACATGGCCACGAAGCACATGAAGTCCATCAAGCTCTTGGCGGGCTCGGCCTTCCCGCGGTACACATCTACGGTGTAGCTGATGGTCTGGAAGGTGTAGAACGAAATCCCCACGGGCAGGATCACCCGGGTCCAGGAGACCTGGCTCGCGCCGGCGTTGGCCAGGAGATTATTGAGCGTATCGATGCCGAAGTTGGCGTACTTGAAGTAGGCCAACAGACCCAGGTTGACCACCAGCGACGCCACGACCCACAGCTTGCCGCTCTCTTCCCGGGCGCGAGCCGCTACGATGCGCTTGCCGGCGGTGAAGTCCACCACCGTCGAGATCAGCATCAGTAGCACAAAGTCCGGGCGCCACCAGCCGTAGAAAAGGTAGCTCGCCAGAGCCACGAACAGCGTCCTCAGCTTCTTCGGGCTGAGGTAGTACAGCGCCAGGAAGAGCGGTAAGAAGATGTAGAGGAAAACTCCGCTTGCAAAAACCATGGACGCAGAGCGTAGAGCATTCGACCGGAGGAACCCAGGGGCCACAAGCCCGTTCAGCTTGCGCAACGGCGGTCAGCGGTGCAGACTGGGCGTCATGAATCGCCTCTTGCCCCCTGCCCTGCTCCTCGGCGCGCTGTTTGCCGTGCAGCTCCTTGCCGCGCCGACAGTTCTGGCGCCAAGCAGCACTCAGGACAAGGCCAAGGCCCCCATGCTCGAGCCCTTCGTGGGCGATCTGGCGGCGGCCCGCAAGGCCAGCGCCGAGCAGCACCTGCCGCTCTTGATCCACATCCTGCTCGAGGGCGAACCCCAGAACGACGAGTACCGCGACGGTCTCCTGCCCGATCCAGCCGTGGTGGCCCATTCGGTTCGCATGCTGGTCCTGATCGCCAACAACGGCGACCACCCACAACGCACGATCAGGCAACGCGAGGGAGACAAGCTCGTGGAGCGCTCGGTGTGTTCGGCCTACCCCTGGTACGAGCGCTGCTCCGACCACCGCATGGGATGGGATGACGCCTATGCGGCCTTCGCTGACGAAGACGGCGCCATGCGTTGCCCCCAAACCGTGATCGAATTACCCACGGGCAAGATTAGCTGGCATTTCAACACGGGCAACCTGCCGTCGGCCGCCGAAGTCATCACCGAGATCAAGAAAGCCCGCAAGCAGGCTGGCCCGGGACTGACCCGCGACGAACTGCGACGGGTCAAGTCCCTAGCGAGGAGCGCTCAGCGCGCCACGGATGGCAAGCTCTGGGGCAACGCCTGGCGCGAGTGGAGTGAAGTGCACGGCCTGATCGCCAAGGGCCAATACGGCCAACAAGCCAAGGCCGCTCTGGAACGCATCGAAACGGCCATGGGTCTTGAACTCGAAGCTCTCAAGGCCAAGCTAATCCCCGGCACCGCCGCCGCCGCCTACGCCGAGTTGCACAACCTGGCCCGCGAGTGGGCCACCTGTCCGGCGGAGCGCGAGGTGCTCCTGATGCTCAAGCGCGCCGAGAAGAACAAGGCCATCAAGGCGGAGGTCGCCCGGATGAAGGTCGAGGTGCAAGCAGAAGATGTCTGGCTGGAAGCCCAGGAACTCCTGCGCCAGGGCAAGGAACGCGCTGGCATGAAACTCATGCAGAAGCTCTTGCGCCGCAAGTTTCGCGAGACCCCCGCCGCCGACCGCGTGCGCGCCAAGTACCCCGACCTCGCCAAGCGCTAGCCCGGCATCACTCCAGAAAGGCCTCGATCACGGCATCCTGACCACTCTCGCGGTCAAGGCGCTCGAGGAGTTTGGCCGACTGCATCCATGAACCCATGGAGACACCCCGGCCGCCGCTGACTTCGCCGGTGTAGATGCGCACCTGATCGACAAAGTTTCGGTCGAGGCAAGCTTGCAGAAGAGTCGGGCCCGCTTCGAGCAATGCCCGCCGCACGCCCCGGTCCCAAAGCCAAGTCAGAGCCTCAGCGAGTGCCACATGGTCGCCGCCTTCGCCGTGCAGTCCGTGGACCTGCGCGCCAGCTTTCTCGAGGGCGCGCCAACGGGCGGCATCGGCACCAGCGATGGTCAGGATGTGCAACTCGCCCAGGCCTTCGTTCGATTGCACCGGATCGAATAGGCGCGCCTCGGGCGGCGTGCGCAAGTAGCTGTCGAGCACGACGCGCAGGGGCGCATGGGTGGGGTCGCCGGGAGCGCGCACACTGAGACGCGGATCGTCGGCGAGTACGGTGCCCATGCCGGTCAGGATGGCGTCGGTTTTGCCGCGCAAGCGTTGCACTTCCTGCACCGACACCTCGCAGGAGATCCAGCGGCCATCGCCTATATCCTCGGGCGGCTCGAGTTGTCCGGTGCGAGTCTGGGCCCACTTGGCCAAGAGGTGCGGCCGCGGGCGCCGCAAGCGTTCGGGTTGCAGCCAGCGCAAGAACTGCGGCGAGACATCGCGCAGAGGCGCCGAGCCTTCGAGCAGGAAGACCTCGACGCCCGCAGCGCGCAGGACTTCCATCCCGCGGCCCTTGTGGCGCGGATCGGGATCCAGCTCCCCCACCACGACGCGCGGGATCTTGGCGGCCAGGATTGCGTCGGTGCAAGCGCCGGTCTTGCCCTCGCTGGAACAGGGCTCAAGGGTCACGACAAGCAGATCTGGTTTGCCCTTGGGATCTGCCTTGTGCGCTGCTTCGAGGGCGGCGACCTCGGCGTGGACTCCGCCCCAGCTCTGGTGATAGCCCCGGGCGAGGACGCGACCGCCCGAGAGCGCCGCAGCGCCCACGCAAGGGTTGGGCGCCACCTCAAAACGAAAGGCCTTGGCCTCACGCCCCAGCTCGCGCAGAAGTTCGCTGAGGAGGGCCTCGTCCAGGCCGAGTGTGACGCTGTTGTTCATGGTGTCCCTGGGGCCCTCGCCCTCTCCGGATGAGTATAGACCGCTCGAGAGGCAGTGTTGGCATGCGCTCCGCATCCCCCAAATTGGCGGCAGCCTGCTGGCTGGGGTCGCCCTGATAGGGTCGACCATTCGAGGCCCGAGTCGGACCGCAATCTCGGGACTCCGTTGAGAACCTGGGCCACCTTGCCCAAAAATCCGCGCTGAAGCCCGGCCCTTGGGACCTGACGGCTCCGATCCGAGTCGCTATCCTTTGCAAGCCCCCGGCCCCAGCCCCCACCGGCTCCCACGAGCCTGGCTTCCAAGGAGAGCCCAGACCATGACCAAGGCACCCATTCGCGTCGCCGTCACCGGCGCCGCCGGCCAAATCGGCTACGCCCTCTTGCCGCGTATCGCCAGCGGCCAAATGTTTGGCCCCGACCAACCGGTCATCTTGCAGATGATCGAGATCCCCATGGAGAAACCCATGGCTGCCCTCGAAGGCGTGGCCATGGAACTCGACGACTGCGCCTTCCCCTTGTTGCAGGGCATGGTCGTGACCTCCGACCCAGCGCTGGGATTCCGCGATGCTAACTGGGCCCTGCTCGTGGGCTCAAAACCCCGCGGTGCCGGTATGGAGCGCGGCGACCTGATCGCTGAGAACGGGCCGATCTTCACTGGCCAGGGCCGCGCTATCAACGACAACGCCGCCTCGGATGTGCGCGTGGCCGTGGTGGGCAACCCCTGCAACACCAACGCCCTGATCTGCATGCACTCGGCGCCCGATGTACCTGACGAACGCTTCAGTGCCATGACGCGCCTCGATCAGAACCGCGCCCAAGCTCAACTCGCCGCCAAGGCCGGCGTGGCTACGACAGAAGTCAAGAACACGCTCATCTGGGGCAACCACTCGGCCACCCAGGTGCCCGACGTGTACCACGCCACCATCGCTGGCCGGCCCGCGAACGAAGTCATTCCCGACGCGGCTTGGCTCGAAGGCGACTTTCTCGAAGCCGTGCAAAAGCGCGGCGCGGCGATCATCAAGGCCCGCGGCCTGTCGTCGGCGGCCTCGGCGGCCAACGCCTTGGTCAACCATGTGCGCGATCTCACCATGGCCACCCCTGCGGGCCAGTGGAACTCTGTTTGCGTCAAGTCCGATGGCTCCTACTCCATCAGCGAGGGCTTGATTGCCTCCTTCCCCGTGCGCTCTGACGGTAAGGGCACCTGGGAGATCGTGGCAGACCTCACCTTGAACCCATTCCTCGAGGGAAAAATCGCCGCCACCGTGAAGGAGCTAGAGGGCGAGCGCGAGCTCGTTAAGGATCTGCTCTAAGCCGAAGTCCTAGACCGGCCGAGAAGGGCCTGTCCAGCAGGCTTGAACGCTCGCCTCGAAGAGCTTCAGAAAGCGCTCATTCAGAAGCAGGTTGGCTCGAAAGAATTGCAGCGTGCTGTTGGCGCACGGATTTTTCTTCTAGTTCCACTCCCAGAGCCACCTTCCACCAAAGATCGTCCGCGAAGTCCTTGTCCCGAAACATCCGGCTGCCGTGGCGGGCCATGAACCCGTAGAAGGGATTTGGGCCGACCCGGCTGGCCAGGCTCTTGTCTGGCCTGAACAAATCGATCTGGGGTGATCGTTTTCCGAACACGGAATTCCTTGCGTTGGAGTTACCTTTGGATATCGACTCAGAATCCGGGGGTTGGCTCTCGTTCGGCCGGACTTCTAGTGCACGGCGCGCACGCCGCTCAAGCCATAGGCCGTGGTCTCGGTGACGCGCACTCGGACGGTCTTCCCGCACAGATCAGAATGGCCGTCCAGGCTAATCGGCAGGCCGTGCAGGGTGCGCCCAAAGAGACGCTGCACCCCGCGCTCGGCGGGCCTTTCCACAAAGGCCCGGACATCCTGGCCGACGAAGGCCGACATGCGCCGCAGACCCACTCTTTCGGCTTGGGCCAAAAGAGCCTGGTTGCGAGCCTTCTTGACCTCACCGGACACGCCGTCGGAAAGCCCTTCGGCGGAGGAAGTCGTGGGACGCGGGTCGTACTTGAAGATGTAGTTGACGGCGAAACCCATCTCGTCGCAGAACTCCAGAGAGGCTGCGAAGTCGGCCGCGGTCTCACCGGGAAAACCCACGATCCAATCCGAGCCGAGCTCCACATCGGGCACCCTGTCCCGCAACATCCGTACCCGCTCGCGGTACAAGTCAGTGGTGTAGCCGCGCTTCATGGCCTTCAGAATCGAATCGGAACCCGACTGCGCAGGCAGCGGCAAAAAGCGATCGAGTTGGGGGATCTCGGCCAGAGCTTGAGCCAGGTCCAGGGTCAGGTAGGAGGGATGCAGGGTGACGAGCCGGATGCGCTCGAGGCCCTCGATGTCAGCCAGGGCGTACAGCAGGTCGGCCAGGGAAGGACGGCCCTGACGACCCCGAAAGCGTGGCTGGCCCTTCTTGGGGGCGGGAAAGTCCGTGCCGTAACTGTTCACGGTCTGGCCCAGGAGGGTCAGGACCTGAGCGCCGCCGGCGACCATCCAGCGCGCTTCCTCGACCAGGGCCTCGATGGGACGCGACGCGGCCCGACCACGGGTGGCGGGCACGATGCAGTAGGTGCAGTTCAAGTCGCAGCCGCGCATGACCGCCAGGTAGGCATGGCGCCCACCGCCATAACTCTCCTCGCTGCGGTCGACTTGCACCGCAACGCCCGTGTCCGTGGCCAGGATGCGGCGTTCGGCGGAAGCGAAGCGCTCGGGGTTGGCGCGCCTCTCGCGTAGCTCGTCCACCAACTCGGGCAGGCGCTGGAACTCGCGCGTGCCCACCACCAGATCCACATGGCCAGCGCGGCGAAAGACCTCCTCTTCCATGCGCTGAGCCATGCAGCCCATGACGCCGATCACGAGGTTGGGGCGCGAGGCCTTGGCGTGCTTGATCTCCCCCAGCCAGGAGTAGGTGCGCTCCTCGGCATGCTCGCGCACCGAGCAGGTGTTAAAGAGAATCACATCGGCGTCGTCCATGGTCGGCGTAGTGACATAGCCGCGGCTCGCGAAGCGTCCTTCGAGGAGCAACGAGTCGTACTTGTTCATCTGGCAACCGAAGGTCACCACATGCACCCTGGGCACCGAAGCGGGGGCGTCGCTGGCTCCTTCCGATTGAAAACGAGTCGTGCTCATGGCAAGAGCGTACCGAAGGCGGCGGCGATGCGGGTCTGCCCTTGCGCGGGAGTCAGCCAACTTGCGAAGAGAGCCCCTGCGAGTGCCGCGGCGAGTCCCCAGAATACGGGCAATAGCCCCAGCCAGGCGGGTCTCAAGGCCGCGCCGAGGCCGCCGCCATGCCACAGGCAAAAAGCATAGACCAGGTTGCCCAGAAGGATCGAAGCGAGGGCGCCTGCAGCGGTGAAGCGTCGCCAGCGCGCGCCCAGGGCCAGGACTGGCACCAGGGTCACGAAGCCTGAAAAGGCCACCGCCCCGGTGCCAAAGATCGAACGGCCGAAGAGGGCCCAGAAGCCAAACACTCCCAAGGCCACCAGCACGCCGAACCAGCGCCCTCGGTTCACCTGGCCGGGGGCGGGTTCCTCGCCAACGAGGTCGCGGCTGAGCATCGACCCCAGGGTCAGGATTTGGGCATCCAAGGTCGACATGACGGCCGCCAAGACCGCCAGAAAGCCCACGCTCGAAAGCCACCCGGGCAGCTCACCTCGGACCATGAGCGCGAAAATCTGATCGGCATCGTCGGCGGCCAGATCTGGGTAAAGCGCCCGGCCCCAGACCCCCAAGAGCACCGCGGGCAACCACAGCAGCACCAGAGCCACGGGGTACAACTGGCAGATGGTGCGGATGCTGCGTTCCGACTCGGCGGCGAAGAGGCGCACGAGCATGTGGGGGAACGCGATCACGCAGAGCGAGATGGCCAGGCCCCAGGAAACCCAGGTGCCCGGTGCGTAGAAGGGATCGCTGCTATCGACGAGCAAGACCTCGGGAGCCACGCGCCGCACTTCCTCCATCAACTCGGCCAGGCCGCCGTGTCGAGCGGGCACCAAGAAAAACACAGCCACCATGAAGCTGAGAAAGATCGAGCCCTGGAGCACATTGGTCCAGGCCGTGGCGCGCATGCCGCCCAGGGTCGTGTAGGCCAAAGCCACCAACAAAACCGCCGCCGCCCCCAGCGCCCGCGGCACCGCGCCATCGCTGACGAGTTCCAGAGTCAGCGCTGCACCGTCCACCGCAGTCGCCATATAGGGCACGGTGTAGAGGGTGAAGACCGCAAACAACAGGTAGCCCACCCAGCGCCCGCCTGCCGTGTCGCGGCCAAAGCGCCGCGCGTAGAGCTCGGCCGGCGTCAGAGCTCCCAAGCGCAGGGCCATGCGCCGGGCGGGGACTCCGATGAGATAAAAGCTGAGCGGAATCGAGAGGGCCACGATGGCGGCGTTCATGCCGAAGACACCGATGCCTTTTTGGTAGGCGATGCCGGGAATACCCACCAGCACGAAGGCGGTGCAGTTGGTGCCGAAGAGCGCCATAAACAGCGTCACGGTTCCCAGGCCCTTGCCCGCCAAAAAGTACTCCCGAGCCGAGGCCCCCGAGCGCCGCCGCGCCAGGAGGCCCACCGCCGCCAGGGCCAGCACATAGCCAGCCAAGAGGATCACGAAACCCACCTTCTAACTCTCCACGCGCCAGACGCAGCGAGTCAGGTGCACGAGGTAGAGGCCAGCGAGGGCCATCCAGCCCAGGCGCAAGCAAAGGTCCACGGGCAACCAGCGAAGGACCAGCCTGTCGCTTTCAAAAAACCCCGCCAGGCTGCCGCCCAGCCACGGGCGCCAGAAGTTCAGGTGCAGGAACAGCAACACGGCTACCCAGGCAAGCGAGAGGATCTGGTGGGATTTGCGGCTCAAGGTGTGCCCATGGTACCGCTTCGGCGCGCTATGGTTCTCCCCCATGCCCTCTTCCGTCCCCAGCGCGAAGCACCCCGAGTCGCTCTTGGTCGTCAAGCTCGGCGCCATTGGAGATGTGGTCAACAGCCTGCCGCTCCTCTGCCGCTTGCGCGCGGGCCTTTCGAAGACGCGCATCACCTGGCTCATCGCGCCCTTGGCCCATGCCTTGGTGGAGGGTCACGACGCCGTGGATGAGTTCCTGGTGTTCGACATCAAGCAGCGCCGTTCCTGGCCGGCGCTCTGGCGCCAGCTGCGCGACGGGCGCTTTGACACGGTGCTCGATCTGCAACGCATCCTCAAGAGCGCTGCGCTCTCTCGCGCCAGCGCGGTGCCCCGCGACGCATCGGATTCGACCGAGCGCGCAGCAAGGAGGGTTCGTGGCTCTTCAGCACGGAATCTATCGCGCCCAACGCCGCGCCCGGCGTGACCGTGGCCCAGTACCTGGAGTTCGCAGATCACCTCGGCCTCGCCCCCGCGCCGCCCGAGTGGCGCCTGCCTCAAAAACCCTGGCAGCAGACGCCGCCGCGGGTCGCCCTGGGCCTGGGCGCCACCAAGCCCGCCAACCTGTGGCCCAGCGCGGCCTGGACCGAGCTCGCCACGCGCCTGGCGGACAAACACGGCGCCGAGCGCATCGCCCTTGTGGGCGGCCCCAGTGACCGCGCCACGGCCGAGGCCGTTTGCGCCCGCGGCCCGCGCGGTCTGTGTAACACCGTGGGCCAGCTCTCGCTTCAGGAAACCGCCGGCTTGCTCGCGGTCAGTGATCTCTTCGTCGCCTGCGATACCGGCCCACTGCACATGGCCGTGGCCGTGGGCACACCGGTCCTGGCCCTCTTCGGCGCGGCCGATCCCTGCCGCACCGGCCCCTTTGGGCAGGCCCAGGCCGTGCTCAGCCACCCCGTCCCCTGCGCTCCCTGCCGCCAGCGCCACTGCACCGTGGCCGGCCACCCCTGCATGAACGAGTTGACTGTCGAGGGGGTCTGGCAGGGCCTGAACGCTCGCTTGTCGGATCTCTAGAGGCTCTGCCGCGATGGTGGAAACGCCCCTGACGAGTTCTGCTGGCCGACTGCGTGTTTTTGTGCCTTTGGGGCTAACGCCCCCGGGGCCCGCACGCCTTGCGGATAGCGGGATCGCGTGGGAAACTGGATCTGGGGTGGACCCCTGACCCGTCCCGCGCCCGTGCAGTGCCCCTCGCCGGAGAGGGCAACTCGTGCCGCTGTTTGTTGTCCACCTGCAGCCCAAGACCAGAGGTCATCTCATGCAATCCATCTCCATGCTCCTTCGCGCCCTCACAGCCCTGCTCCTCTCCGCGCCGCTCTGTGCCCAACAGGTCTGGTATGTAAATTCCGGTGCCCCCGCGGGAGGCAACGGTCTGGCCTGGGCCACGGCCTTTGACGACCTGCAAGCCGCCCTGCAAGCCCCCAACGTCGATGACCAGATCTGGGTCGCCGCGGGCAAGTACTTTCCCTCCCACGAGGAAACCCCCGGCTCCCCGCGCACGGCCACCTTCAACCTGCCCATGGGCATCAAGATCTACGGGGGCTTCGATGGCAGCGAGACCAGCTTGAGCCAGCGCGCCGAGCTCTTTCACCAGACGATTCTGAGCGGCGACCTGGGCGTCACCGGGGACACCAGCGACAACGCCTACCGCGTGGTTCTCATCAACCGCAACCCCCAGAACCTCTCCACCCTGCTCGATGGCTTCACCGTCGAGCACGGCAACGCCAACGGCCCCACGGGACTGCCCGAGCGCGGCGCGGGGATCTATGTCACCCTGGACCTCACATCACCGAGCTGGGGCGTCAACTTTGATCTCAAGAACTGCACCCTGCGCAAGAACCTGGCCATCTACGGCGCCGCCATGACCGTGGACAACATAGCCATCGTGCGTTTGACCGACTGCCACTTCACCGGCAACTCCTCAGTGGAAAGGGGCGGTGCCTTGCAGGTCCACTCGGCCAGCGCGCGAGTGTACAACTGTGAGTTCGACCGCAACTGGGCCCTCAAGGGCGGTGCTATCTTCCTCAACTCGATCGCCTTCGATGTTTCGGGAGTCAACCCCCGAGTGCGCTTTGTGAATTGCCTGTTTCACGACAACGCCGCGGACCGCGGCGGTGCTGCTTTCATCAACGGAGGTCAGATCGTCCGCGGAATCGGAACCTTCCTCAACTGCACCGTGGCCAACAACACGGCCATCAGCGTCGGCGGCGGCTTCTTCGCCCGCACCGAAACCCAGATCCCGGCCATCCTGGAGATCTACAACTCGATCGTCTGGAACAACTGCGCGCCGCTCAACCCGCAGCTCTTCGGCCCCGGAACCACCATGACCTACACCAATATCCGCGGCGGCTGGGACGGCAGCACTAACTTCAGTGCGGACCCAGGATTTGTCAATGAAGCCCAGCGCGACTACCACACCCGCGCGGGCTCACGGGTCCACGACGCCGGCGACAACGGCGCCATGCTCCCCGACCTGAACGACCTCGACAACGACGGCAACCTGTTCGAACTCGTGCCCCTCGACATGGACGGCAAGCCGCGCTTCAAGGACGACAAGTACAGCAGGAACACCGGCGCCGGCACCGGCCGGCCGGTTGACTTGGGCGCTTACGAATTCTGAGCCGGCACCGGAAACTGGTTCTGCCGCGCCAGGTGGCGGCCGCCCACGGCGGCATAGACACGAGCGTCGGCGACCAGTCCAGCGAGTTCTCCCGGCAACAGGGCCTGGTTGCCGTCGCTCTTGGCGACTTCGGGACGCGGGTGGACCTCTACGGCCAAGCCGTCGGCACCGGCGGCCAGGGCGGCGCGGGCGAGAGGCGGGATCAGACCGGGGATGCCGGCGGCGTGGCTGGGGTCCACCAGGATCGGCAGGTGCGACCACTGTTGCAAGAGCGGCAGGACCGTCAAATCCAGGGTGTTGCGCGTGGCCGGCTCGAAGGTGCGAATGCCGCGCTCGCACAGGATCACATCGTCGCAGCCGTGGGCCGCGAGGTACTCCGCCGATTGCAGCCACTCGCTAATCGTGGCCGAGAGGCCGCGCTTGAGCAGCACCGGACGACGGGCCGAGGCGACCTTCTTGAGTAGGGTGAAGTTCTGCATGTTGCGCGCGCCGATTTGCAGGCAATCCACATCGTGGTCGAGAAAGTCCGGCAACTGCGCCGCGTCCATGATCTCGCTGACGATGGGCATGGCTTCCGCCAGACCGGCTTGCTTGAGCAGGTAGAGGCCCTCTCGCCCGAGGCCCTGGAAGGCATAAGGCGAGGTGCGCGGCTTGAAGGCGCCACCACGCAAGATGTGGGCGCCAGCTCGCCGAGCGCAGCGCGCGGCAGAGCGCATCTGATCTTCGTTCTCCACCGAACAGGGTCCGGCGATCACGACCACGCTGCCGCGACCCACCGCCACGCCACCCACGCTGATCTGGGAAGGACAGTCGCGAAAACTTCGGTCCACCCGGCGCCAGGCCCCCAGCGGGTGCTCGATGGACTCGACCTCGGCCATGGCCCGCAAGCGCTCGGCCAACTCCTCGGGACAGGCATCCAGCACAGCGATGATCGGGCGGGCGGGTTCGGGGCTGCGGGAAGTGCGCAGACCCGACTTCTCCATAAGTTCCACAATGGCCGACACGCGATCTTCCATCGTTCCGGGCCAGAGACGCAGAATCATCGGGCGCTCCTCCGCTGGCCGTGGCATCCGGCGCTGATGGCCTCGAAAACCGCACCCAGGGCCTCGGGGTCAAAATCCCCGTTGGCGCGCATGAGCAGATCGTCGAGGTTGGTGTCGAGGGTCTGGTCGAGAGCGGAGAGCAGGCGCGAGCGTTCCTCCATGAGATTCAAGAGGGCGCGATCAAGAAAGGCCAGGTGTCTGCGGGTTTGGGCCAGTAGGTCCAGGTTCTCGGATTGCATGGCGTGGTTCCTCCGGGGATCAATCCCGGGTAGCTTGAGAAAGTCGAGTGACCAGGGCCTGGGCAGAAGCGGCAGCGTCTTCGGGAGTGCCCGCCGTGTTGTGCAGGTGGTTCACGAGGGCCGTGCCACAGATCGCCAGGTCCGTGTGGCCTGCCAGGGCTCTGATGTCGGCGGGTTCTGCCACCCCAAAGCCCACGGCCAGGGGTGTGTTTCCCGCCAGCTCGCGCACGAAATCGAGCCAGTCCAGGACTTCATCGTCAAAGCTCGTGCGCAAACCCGTGACGCCCACGCGCCCGATGGCGTACAAGAAACCCGACGAGGCTCGGGCAGCGGAACGGATGCGCTCGATAGAGGAACGGGGCGTGGCGAAGAAGACCGTGCCGAGATCCAACTCGTCACAGGCCGCGCATAACTCATCCGCCTCTTCGGGGGGCAGGTCCGGAACCACAAAGCCATCGCCACCGGCTTCCGCCAAACGCTCGGCACTGGCGCGCAGGCCGCCGAGGCCCACCCACAAGGGGTTGCTGTAGGAAAAGAGCAAGATGGGCAACTTGCCACCCTGGTCGCGGTAACTGCGGATCACTTCGAGGGTCGCGTCAGGCGTGGTGCCAGCCTCCAAACTGCGCTGAGCCGCCGCCTGCAAGGCAGGCCCGTCGGCCAAGGGATCGGAGAAGGGCAAGCCCAACTCGACACAGACCGCACCGCCGCGCTCGAGACCGTGAAGCACGGCCAGGGTGCGCTCTAGCCCGCCGTCTCCGGCGGTGATGTAGGGCGCAATGCCCGGGCCGGGGCCTGGGCTCGGGGCTGCCAGAAGCGCCTTCATGCGACCTGTCATCGCGTGCCTCCGAGCAGCGGTAGAACCGTGGCCAGGTCCTTGTCCCCGCGACCGGAAAGCCCCAGCAGCACACTCATTCCCCGCCAATCCTCGCGCCGGGCGAGGAGCCAACCGAGGGCGTGGGAAGATTCGAGGGCTGGCAAGATGCCCTCGAAGCGAGCGAGGGCTGCAAACCCCGCGAGGGCTTCGTCATCGCTGGCCGAGAGGTAACGGGCGCGACCTTGCTCGGCGAGCTGGGCGTGTTCGGGCCCCACCGCCGGGTAGTCCAGGCCGGCGCTGACGGAATGGGTGGCGAGGATCTGACCGTCGTCGTCGCACAGGACCAGAGTCTTGCACCCGTGCAACACGCCCTCGCGTCCGCCCGCCCAACGCGCTGCGTGTTCGCCGGGCGCCGAGCCCGTGCCGCCGGCTTCCACGCCCACCAAGGCCACCTCGGGGTTGTCCATGAAGCCGCGGAAGAGGCCGATGGCGTTGGACCCGCCACCCACGCAAGCGAGCACGAGATCGGGCTGATCGGTTTGCGCCTGCTCGCGGTACTGGGCCGCGGCCTCTTTGCCGATCGGTTCGTGAAAGAACGCCACGATGGTGGGAAAGGGATGGGGACCGAGGGCCGAGCCCAGAAGGTAGTGGGCGTCCGGGTCCCCCACCCAGGCGCGCAGGGCTTCGTTGATGGCGTCCTTCAAGGTGCGTTGGCCGGCGCGCACGATTACCACGCGGGCACCGAGCAACTCCATGCGTTCCACATTGGGCACCTGGCGCTGGGCATCCATCTCGCCCATGTAAACAACGCAGTCCAATCCCAGAAGCGCGCAGACCGTGGCGCAGGCCACGCCGTGCTGGCCGGCGCCGGTCTCGGCCAGGATGCGCGTCTTGCCCATGCGCTGGGCGAGCAGCGCCTGGCCCAGGGCGTTGTTCAGTTTGTGGGCCCCGGTGTGCAAGAGATCCTCGCGTTTGAGCCACAGGTCCAGGCCCCACTCCGCGCCCAGGCGCTCCGCGTGAAAAAGCGGCGTGGGCCGTCCACCAAAGTCCCGCAGGAGGCGCCTGAGGCGTTCCCGAAACTCGGGCTCGGCACGGGCCTCTACAAAAGCCGCCTCGAGTTCGATCAAGGCCGGCATGAGGGTCTCGGGAGCGTAGCAGCCGCCGAAACGGCCGTAGTGCGAATCGAGTTGGAAGGTACTCATGGGCGAGCAGATCTGCCAAAAGCCCGTGCCCCGTCGCGCCCCAAGGCAGCCCGCGCGGCGGCCACAAAATCAGCCATGAGCTCTGCGTCCTTTTCCCCTGGAGAGCGCTCGAGTTTGGAAGAAGCGTCCACACCCAAGGGGGCTGTGGCGGCGACCTGAGCGGCGACATTATCGGCCCCGAGGCCACCGGCCAAGAGACAGGGAGCCGACCCGCAGAGGGCCGCAGCGGCGGCAGTCTCCACCAACTCGCCCGTGCCCCCCGGCGCGCCAGGACGGTCGAGAAGAAAAGCGCAAGCCACCGACAGCCAACGCTGCATCAGAACAGCGGCGCCGTCCTCCACGGCGATGCGGCGCAGGATGGGCACGGGAAAATCTTGAAAATCAGCGGCGCTCTGGTCGCCGCAGAGTTGCACGAAGTTCGCACCGCACAGGGCCAGAGCCTCTTCCAACTCGGCGCGGCTGCCGTCCACCACCACGAGCACGCTGCTCTGCTCCGGAGCCACACGCCCCACCAAGCAGGCGATGTCATCGAGATTGAGGTGCCGCGGCGAGGGCGGGTGGTTCACGAAGCCAACGAGATCGCAACCTGCTTGGGCCGCGGCCTCGACATGAGCGATCCGGGTCAAGCCGCAGATCTTGACCGTGCCGGGCTGGATCACGAGAGCTCCTCGCGCCAGGTTCGCAAGAGGCCCGCGGGATCTTCCGCGCGCATCAAGGCCGTGCCCACTAGCGCCGCGTCGGCACCCGCCGCCGCAACGCGCGCGAAGTCCGCTGTGTTTGTGAGACCTGATTCCGCCACGGAAAGAACGCCCTCCGGAATCAATGGCAGAAGTCGCTCCGCCGTGCCAAGGTCGATGGTGAAGTCGCGCAGGTCGCGGGAGTTGACGCCTATGGCGTCGGGCGCGAACTCCAACGCCAGACCGAGTTCGGCCTCGTCGTGGATCTCCAGCAGGGTGAAGAGTCCGCGCTCGCGGGCGCAAGCGGCGAGTTCCTCGAGCAGGGAAGGGTCCAGGCAAGCGCAAATCAAGAGCACGCCATCGGCTCCCAGGCGGGCGCTTTCGATCACCATGGCGCTCGAAATCAAGAAGTCCTTGCGCAAACGCGGCAAGCCCGACGAGGTCACCGCCACGAGATCTCTGGCGTGGCCTCCAAAGTGTTCTTCCTCGGTCAAGATCGAAAGCGCCACCGCGCCACCGCGCGCGTAGGCCTCGGCCCGTGCGGCGAGGTCGGCTTCCCCGGAGAGTTCGCCGGCCGAGGGCGCCCGGCGTTTGCATTCGGCGATGAATCCGAGGCCCGGGCCAGCGAGGGCCGCTCGAAAATTCGCAGCGCAGGGTTCTTGACCGGTTTCCGGTGCGCCGGCTTTGGCGCGACTCGCGGCCCGCGCGACCACAGAGGCCAGGATGGGATCGAGGCGCGTCCCGGTGACGCGCACGCCCCTGGGCAGCCTCACCGCGCGGCCTCCCCGGAGATGCACGCCCACTCCTCCACGAGGGTGCTCACGGCTCCCGAGTCCAAAGCTTCGGCGCCCCGCTCTAGACCCTCGGTCGCGTCCTTTGCCACTTCGGCCAAGACCAAGGCCGCGGCTGCGTTGTAAAGCACGGCGTCGCGCAGGGGCCCGCGCTCGCCTTGCAGAATCTTCGCGCAGAGCGCCGCGTTGTGCACTCCATCGCCTCCCGCCAGGGCTGCAACCGGCGCCTCATCCAGGCCCAGGCGGCTGCCCTCGGCCTCGAAGTTCTTCAGGCTGCCCACGCACGCCAGGCGATTGGGACCGGCCAGAGTCAACTCGTCAGCGCCGCCATGGCCGTGGACCACCAGGGCCCGCTCGTGTCCAAGGGAGGCGAGGATCGAGGCCACTTCCTCCAGACGCGAAGCGTCCGAGACGCCCACCAACTGGCGCCGCACGCCGCCGGGGTTCGCCAGGGGCCCGAGCAGGTTGAAGAGGGTGGGAATCCCTAGGGCGCGGCGCACGGGGGCGGCGTGCCGCATGGCCGGGTGATAGAGCGGCGCGTGGAGGTAAGTGATGGACACGCGCTCGAGCACGACGCGGGCAGCCGCGGGCTCGAGTTCGATGGTGATGCCGAGGGCTTCGAGTAGGTCGGCGGAACCCGAAGCACTCGAGGCCGCGCGGTTGCCGTGCTTGATCACCCGCGCTCCGGCGGCGGCGGCCACCAGGGCGGCGGCCGTGGAGATGTTAAAGGTGCCCAGGCCATCGCCGCCGGTGCCGCAGGTGTCGATGGCGCCGGGGAAGTCGTGCTCGAAGGGCAACATGTGCCGACGCAAGGCGCGCACCGCGCCCAGGACCTCCGACGCGCACTCGCGCCGTTGGGCCAGGCTGGCCAGGAAACCCGCCAGAACCATGGGCTGCACGGCACCTGCAAATATTTCGTCGAAGACCTCATCGCATTCCTGGGCGCTGAGGGTCGCGCCGGCCTGCACCACAGCCAAAGCGTCGTTGATTTTCACAGGCTGCTGCCGGGGCTGCGTGCGGCCACCGGCTCGCCCGCGGCGGCCAAGAAGTTGGCCAGGATACGGGTGCCCAGGGGCGTCAGGATCGACTCGGGATGAAACTGCACGCCAAAGCGTGGAGCGCGGGTGTCCTCCACCGCCATCACCAGTCCCGCTTCGGTCCAGGCCACCAGGCGCAGGTGCTCGGGCAGGCTCTCGCGCTCGGCCACGAGAGAGTGGTAGCGCGCGCAGGGGAAGGGGCTCTGGATGCCGCGAAATAGCGGGCCGCCGGTGTGGTGCACCAGGCTGGCCTTGCCGTGCACAGGGGTCGGGTCGATGACCAGGGTGCCACCGGCGCTTTCCACCAATGCTTGATGCCCGAGGCAGACGCCCAGGACGGGCAGATCGGGATCGAGGGCGCGCAATAGTTCCAGGCAAATGCCTGCGTCCGGGGGCCGACCCGGTCCCGGCGAGATCACCAGCGCCGAAGCACCCATGGCCACGGCTTCTTCGCAGGTCAAGGCGTCATTGCGTTTCACCACCACTTCCGCGCCCAAACCCGCGAGGGCTTGCACCAAGTTGAAGGTGAAGGAATCGTAGTTGTCGATGAGAAGAATCACGGGCGCGCTCCTTGTGCTTGAGCCACCGGCGGTTGGAAGGCCGGACGGGCGGCCATGCTCACGGCTTCCGCCAGGGCCCGTGCTTTGTGCATGGTTTCGGCATACTCGAGGTCGGGGTTCGATTCCCAGACGATGCCCGCTCCGGCCTGCCAGTGCACCGTATCGTTCTGCACCACGAGGGTTCTGATCGTGATCGCCAACTCCGCGGCTCCTGATCCATCGAAGTAGCCAAAGGCGCCGGCGTAGGGGCCGCGGCAGCGACCCTCGAGCTCGGCCACCAATTCCAGGGCGCGCACCTTGGGAGCACCGGATACGGTGCCCGCGGGGAAGCAAGCCGCGGCCAGGTCGAGGGCGTCGCGGCCAGCGGCCAGGCGCGACTCGACTCGGCTCACAAGGTGTTGTACCCGGGGGAACTTTTCGAGCACGGCGTGTTCCCGCACGCGCACGCTGCCCACCCGAGCCACGCGGCCCAGGTCATTGCGTGCCAGATCCACGAGCATGTCGTGCTCGGAGCGTTCCTTCGGATCGGTCATGAGTTCAATCCCTAAGAGTTCGTCCTCCGCGGGAGTGTCACCCCGCGGCCGTGTGCCCGCGATGGGCACCGACAGGCACTGGCCGTCGCGCAGGGAGACCAACCGTTCGGGGGACGATCCGATCAGGGTCGTACCGCCGGAGGACCAATAGAACATATGCGGCGCGGGATTCACCAGGCGCAGGACGCGGTAGAGGGTAAAAGGGTCTCCGCTGAAGCGCCGCGAAAAACCCTGGCTGAGCACCGCCTGAAAAACCTCGCCGGCGCCGATGGCCTGGCGCAGGGTGTCCACGGCTTCGGTGAAGGCTGCCTTGCTGGTTCCGTGCACTGGACCGTCATCGAGCAGTTCAAAGCCCTTGAAGTCCCCGGCATCGGTGAAAAGATCCTCGGCCAGGGCTGCGAGTGTTTTTTGCGCCTGACCGTGGTCCGAGGAACCGCGCGGGCAAGCTGTGATCAAGTACAGGCGCTGGGTCGCGTGGTCGAAGGCCAACACATCGCGGAAGAGCTCGAAGGAAGCATCGGGTGTGCCAAAGGGATCAGCATCGGGCCGCTTGATGCGCGGCTCCAGTTCGGTGACCCACTCGTGACCGAAGAAGCCCAACCAGCCGCCCACCAAGGGCGGCAAACCGGGAGGCGCCTTGGGCACGGCGTGCGATTTGAGCGCCGCGCGCAGAGCTTCCAGGGCCGTGCCGCGACGGGTCGTCTCCTGGCCCCCCTCGGTCATGGTCACGCTGCCGGCTCGGGCTCGCAATCGCGCCCGGGGATCGACGGCAACGAAGGAGTAGCGCGCCAGACGCATGACGCCCTCGACGGACTCGAGCAGCGCGCCCTCGTGCCCGCTGGCCCGCAGGGCTCGGAAGGCCTGTACGGGAGTCAGGAGATCGGCCGGCAGGACCCACCAAGCGAGGTGGTACTGGTCGGCTTCGGCAACGCTGGAGCGGGAGAGGGGTGAGGTCACGGGGGGCTCTGGGAAGAGGGCACATAGAATAGGGCAAACGAGGCCCAGCCCCCACCCCAAGGGGCCCTCGCCGGTCCAAGGAACGCGCTGTCCGCTGGGGTGGACAGATTCGCGGTCGCGGGACACTCGCGACTGGGGGGCGCTTTCCAGAGCCAAGCAGAGGGCTCTTGGGGGCTGGCATGGAGATTGCACCCGTTCCCGTGGCGCGCGGCCGAGAGCCGTGCCCACAACCCCATTCCCGAAAAGCCCCATGCATCACTCCAGCCCCAGAATCCTGTTCGCCTTCTGCACGAGCTTCGCCCTCGCAGCTTGCACGCCCCACACGACGGCGGTGATCAGCCACGATGGCTCATCTGGTCCTCTGCAAGAGATCGAGCCCAACGACAACGCAGCCCAAGCCGATTACATCGGCGAGTTGCGCGTGGGCGACTTGGTGGAAATCGAGGGGCACATCACCGAGTGCTGTCCCGATCCCTTCGATGGCTTCGCCTTCTTCGTGGAGGAGCCCGTGGAGTTGCGCCTTTCCCTGGTCGAATTCAACCTCGCCGCCGACCTCGACTTCTGCATCTATGACCCCACGGTGGGCTCTGTAGTGGCCTGTTGGGAGACGGACTCGCACCCCGAAGTCGGCCTGTTTGCATTTTCAGGGCCGGGAGAACTGCACGCGGTGATCGCTTCGTACCTGAACGATTCGCATTACCGCCTTACCATCGAAGTCCTGGACCTACAGCCCTTCGCCCTCAGCGCTGGCTCCTTGGCCGCGCAAAGCGCTCCCACCGAAGCCGCAGCCCAGCGCTTCGCGGAGTACTCGCAAGACCCCTTCCGCGAGAAACAACCGGCTCTGCAAGCCGTGGAACTCCCGTGGGAAGGGGGCGTCCAGCCCAGCATGCTCGGTATCCGATGCGGCGCCTGGCCCCTCTGATTCTCTGAACGCGGGTTCTGGATGCGCCGGCTTCTGTACTCGCCGCCTCCAAGGGCAATCGTCCGACCGCGGCCCTGAACCGGGGATAGGTTTGGGTGGAGTGTTCTCCCGCCCTTGTCTATCCCTTCTTCTATACGCATCTTGGCCATGGTGGGCCTGGCCAGCGCCTGTCAAGTGACCCCCCCGCCGGCGACTTTCGCGGGTTCCATCGGTCGAGTGCGGGCCGCCGCACCGGCCCATGCCCGGGAGGTCTCGGCCATGCTCGACGAACTCTTGCCCGAGGTCCTGGCCGTTTTGCCCGACTCGCGGGAGGGACCGCTGGAGATCTGGGTCCAGGACGAGCCCGCCCTCTACCTCTTCGAAGGTCCCGCCTACGCCGAAGCCGACGGCTTCTACTCCGCCAGCCACCGGCGCATCCACCTGCGCCAGAACGCTCGCTCGCTGCGCCGCACCCTGGCCCACGAACTCACCCACGCGTCCCTGGGCCCCACCTGGAACCGCCTACCCGGATCCCTTGAGGAAGGCCTCTGCGATCTCGTCTCGATCAGCCTGGTGCCCGAAGAAGCCAGCAGCATGCGCGCTGGTCGGTTCGCCGCCGCCGCCTTCGCCACCGGCGGCCTGGAACTCGAGGTCGGCGTGCACCTGCCGCAAGAAGCCAGCGCCCGGGAAATCGATATCCGCACAAGTTGCCAAGTGCGGCTCCTGGGCGATGTGAGCCCGACTCTCGCACCCGCCCGAGTCTTCGATGTCGCCGCGGGCCTCTCCACCACGCGGCTCTCGGCCAACGACAAAAAAGCGCTCTACGGCCTTAGCCTCCTGCTCGTGGAACGCATCGCCAGCCGAGTGGGCATCGAGGGCCTCCACGGCCTGTGTTTGCGCGCGGAAAGAGAGGACCTCGACAAGGTGCCCCGCGAGTGGTTGCTCGAAGCGGCTGACCTCGACTGCAGCGACCCCCAGGCCTGGCACCGGGCCATCCACGCCAGCCTGGGCCAGGAGGAGCTGCGCACGATCCTGCTGCTCTACCCGGCGCTGCTCTTGGACACCGCGGAGCGGCTCTTCGGCGGCACCTGCTCCGTGGGCATCGACCTCTCCGGCACTTCGCCCCTGCGGGCCTCGGTGGCCCTTTTCTGGAGTGAGGCCGAGCTGGAGCTGGGGCTCTCGCTGACTTTGCAGGGAAAAAACTCGCCTGCTCGGGAAGATCTGGCGCCGCTCGCTCGTCGTTAGGGGCGTCGCGAGAAGAGGCCTCTCAAACGGTCGCCAACGCCGCGGCTTGCACCGTTCCCATGCCCATCAAATTCACAGCCCTCCTGCTCGGCCTCATCGGCGTCCTCTCCGGCGGCCGTACACTCTTCGTGAGCCTCAGCGCAGATGGAATGCAGCACAGCTTCCACGCCAACGGCAATCCCAAGGAAGTCGCCGCCTTCCTCAACTTTGAACGCCACGGCCCGTGCAAGCGCTGGTACCCAGATGGTGCCCTGCGCTCCGAAGGCAAATACGAAAACGGCCGACGGGTAGGCGAGTGGTCTCTCTGGAGCGCTGATGGCAGGCTGGACGCGGCGCGCAGCGGCTTCTACATCGCTGGCAAGAATAGCGGCGCTCAGCGCGAGTCGCTCTCGAAACGGTAGACCCCGCGCTGGCCGCTGGTCTCCTCCACCGCCAAGCGCAAACGCTTGATCTGCACCTCGGAGAACTCCAAGGGAAGCAACCGCAGCAACTCGCGGCCGATAAAAGTGGCCAGATTCTCGGAGCTGGTGTTGGTGATCGGAAGCACCAGGACTTCATCGCGGCACAGCTGATAAAAGCGCTCGCGGTAGTGGATCGAAACGCGCCCCTCGGGGCCGTCGGAAACGCGCAATTCGGGGTGTTCGCCTGGAAGCAAAAAGCGCTCGTCAAGGGTTTCGAGAAGCCTAAGCACCACGGGCTTGACGCGCTTGAAGTCCATCACCAAGCCATAGTCGTCGAGGCATGCATCGAGCTCGAGAAAAACCCGATAGTTGTGCCCGTGCAGACGCTCCGCCGTGCCGTCGGCAAAGATGAGGAAGTGGGCTGCGGAGAACTTGAAGTACTCCTTATTGACTTCGATGGACCAGCTTTCCATGGGACGAAACTCTAGCGAGGAGCCTTCCAGAGGGGCACTCCAAAGTTAGCATTCGAGGAGGGGGCGCCCGCTGCTCGTGCTTTACCCTGCTCCCCGCTGGCCGTAGGCTTGCCGCCACTCTCCTCGGAGCTTCCCATGCAGACTGCCACCAAGACCGTCCCCGTCCCCGCCCTGGGCCTGGACTTTACGATCCTCGCCGATGACACCCTCATCGGCCCGGCCATCGAAAAGGGGGCCTGGGAAGAACACGAGACGCAGCTCTTCAGCGCCCACATCCAAACGGGCTGCCAGGTGGTCGACCTGGGCGCCAATGTGGGTTGGTTCGCCGTTCAAGCCATCCTCGCTGGAGCCCAGGTGCAGGCCTTTGAGCCCGTGCCCTTCATCGCCGATGTGGCTGCGGCCAATATCGAACGCGCCAATCGCCGCGGTCCGGGCCACGGGACCCTGCACCGCTGCGCCGCGGGCGCCAGCCGCGGCAGCGCACGCATCGTCCTGGCCAGCGGCAACCATGGCGACAACCGCGTCCTGGCGGAGAGCGGCGAGATCCCCCGGGACATGCGCGACGCCGAGGAAATCGAGATTCGCGTCGAGCGCGTGGATGACCTCGTGCAAGGCGCGACGCGAGTCTTGAAGATCGACACCCAGGGTTCCGAGTGGCTAGCTCTCCAGGGTGCCCGCGGGCTCCTGAAAGCCAGCCCACAGATGGCGCTCCTCATCGAGTTCTGGCCCTACGCCCTGCGCGAGTGCAAACCGCTCGAGCTACTGCAATTCCTCGAACAAGCGGGCTTTACCCTGGGCAAGGCCACAGCCGCGCCCTATCCCCTCTCGTCCGAGCGGATCATGGCCCAGGCCATGCGGGGCGACCCGGTCAAGGGCGGTTTTGACCTCTACGCTGTGCGCGGGCTACCCTTCCATGTCCTCGGCTGTGGCGCGCGGCTGAAGTCGATCCTGCGCAGCCTGCGCGAAGAGTAGAACACCATGCTGGAAGGTTGCCTGGGCAAGGTCCGGCACTGGTTGGAGAACGGTGTCTACAAGGGCGTACTGCTCTTCCCCGCGCTCCACGGCTAACGCCTCGACGGTCCCGAGTGCGCCGGGTTGTTCGCTCTCTTGAGTGAGTTACGCGCAGCCTGCACCATCAGTTGTGGGCTCTTGGTGGTGCCCCTGCGCGACTTCCTGGGCCTGCGGCGCACCCAGGACATCAACTTCGCCAATCCCCTGCACCGGATCCCGGCGGCGAACGCCTTCCCCGAAGTGCCCTTCATCACCCCGCAGTTCGGCACGGGCTTCTTCCGCGAAGTCCTGATGGCCGGAACCCAGTGCGGGAACATCCACCTGGACACCTCAAGTTCAAACAGCTGGATGTGCGTGCAAGCCTCCGAGATCCGTCTGGCCGATGTCTTCTAGCGCGCCCTCGATGTTGTTGGCGCCGAGCGAATCCTCTTCGGCACCGACTCCGGAGTCTTCCCCGCCGGTTGGCGCATCGACCGCCTTGACGAGCAGAAAACAGCCTGCGCCGCCTGCGGAGCCAGCGACGAGTACATGCAGGCGATCTTCGCCGGCAACACCCTGCGACTCTGCGGGGTTGCCTGAAGGGCTGGCGTCAGCTCTTGACGGAACGCTCGGGCTGCTGACCGCGCAGAACGGAGTTGTCGAGGAAGGTGCGCGTCTGGTCGATCTGGGCCTCGGCTTCGAGGGCCGCCACATCGATCTGGCCCGACTGGGCGTAGGCATCCAAGGCGTTCTGCCAGGTGACCCGTCGAATCGTCTCTGCATCCACGCCGCTGGACTCCATCAAGGCCGCGGTTTCGGGCACCGAGAGCGGATTGGAGATGCCCCAGTCGGCGGAGGAATCCACGATGATGCGCTCGGGGCCGTATTTCTTGACCACCTCCACCATGCGCGCCGAGTCCATCTTGGTGTGGGGGTAGATCGTGAAAGCCGCCCATGCGCCGGAGCGCAGGGTGTCATCCACGGTCTCCTCGTTGTTGTGATCGATGATCAGCTTTTCCATACCGAGGCCCATCTCGCGGGCGATTTCGATGCTGAGCTGAATGCCGCGTTTCTTGTCGCGGTGCGGCGAGTGCACCATCACGAGCATGTCGTTTTGCACGGCGAACTCGAGTTGCACCCGGTAGGCGTGCTCTTCGGCCGCGGTGATCTCATCAAAACCGATCTCGCCGATGGCCACCACGCCTTCCTTGAGGGCAAAGCGCGGCACAAGGTTGAGCACCTCTTCCGCTAGCGCTTCGTTGTTGGCTTCCTTCGAGTTCAGGCCGATGGTGCAATAATGGGCGATGCCAAACTGCGAGGCTCGGAACCGCTCCCAGCCGATCAGGCTGGAAAAGTAATCGATGTAGCTACCGATGCGCGTTCGCGGCTGACCAATCCAGAAGGCGGGTTCGATGACCGCACGGATCCCGGCGGCGGCCATGGCCTCGAGGTCGTCGGTGGTGCGGCTCGTGAGGTGGATGTGAGGATCGAAGTACTTCATGGGAGCGGGCAGTCTAGCACAGCGCGGAAGGCGGCTTGGGTGGGAGCCTCATCCTGGGCAGCGAGCAGGGCGGCCGCGGCTTGGGGATCGCTCTCCCCCGCCGCGAGGGCGGCCAGGCGCTGACCCTCGCCGGCGCGGGACAAGGCCAGGGCGGCGGCGCGGCGCCCGGCGACTGAGTCTCCGGCGACTTCGCGCTCGAGGGAATCGAGGGCGCGCTGGCCGCCGTGTCTGCCTAGGCACATCCAGAGCAGGGGCTGCACCTCGCGCCCAGCGCTGCGGCGCTCGTCGGCGAGATCGAGGGCCATGCGAGCCAGGTCCTCGGAGAGTCGGTTGTCGAGGCCGAGAACCCGGTCGAGAGGCGCGCTAATGAAAACTGCCTTGACCACGAGGGCGCGCCAGGCCACTTCGTCGAAATGTTTAGCGGGGAAGGCGTTGTCGCAGGCCATGGCCTCGAAGACCTCGTTCATGTTGCTGCGGCAGCACTCACGCGCTTGCCACAGGTAGGCCTCGGGCTGGGGCAGAAACTGCAACGCCCGCGCCAGGGCGCAAAGCTCGCCCACATCGCCGAATCGGAAGGCCTCCAGGATGGCCCGCGGCCCGCTCTCTTCGGCGAGGTCATCGCGGCTGAGCACCAGGCTCACCCGCAAGAGATCGAGGACGCTCCAGGCCACGGGGTCCCAGCCCGCGAGCAATTCAGCCGCACGGCTGCGTCCCTCACTCGAGATATCCGCCGCCCGTCGCCGCGCCTGGCGACTGGCCAGGGCCAGGAGTTGGGCGAAGCGACCGTCATCGACGCCGCCAGCGACTTCAGCCCTCGCCTTGCGGATCCAGTCGTCGCCCGCCTCGTCGAGGTGGCACCCGAGCTCGCCGTCGATCCAGTCCAATAGCTCTTGGGGGTTGCTCATTCCTCTTTTGGCGCACTTGGGGCTGGGTCTTCTGCCGCGATCGGGGTCAGGTTGTCGTGCTGCAATCCCGCCGCGAGGGTCAAGGCACCGAAGGCCGTGCAAGCGTTGACCACATAGGCCGAAGTCAGGAAATCGGTGCTCGCCCCACGCGCCGTCTGGGTCTTGGTCACATGGTAGCGCAGGCGCCTGTGCATGAGCTCCTGTTCCTCGGGCGGCAATAGCTCGATGGCCCGGGCTGCGTAGTAGTGGCCGAAGAAATAAAAATAGCCCGCGTTGGCGAAGGGCCCCTCGTGGGGAATTGGCTTGGTGCGGGTCATGTCCATGAAGTGGTGAAAGCGGAAGAACTCTTCCAAGCCCTCACGCACCAAATCAGTGGTGATCCGCGGGTCGCCCGCCCGCGCCAAACTCCAGTTGCAAACCTGGATGCGGCCCAGGCTCCCGGGTACCTGGTTGATGCTGTCGCCGCCGTGGCCGCGGGGTACGAGGTTGACATCGTAGGTGTAAGCGCCGTTGGGCAACTTACAGCGCTGGACAGCACCCACGCCGCGGGAGATGACGGCGCTGTCTATCTCCCAACCCAGGTCGTCGCGGGCTTTGATCAAGGCCGGCAGGATCAGCGCCGTGCAAAAACTCGTCGCCCAGGTCGGCTTGGTCGTGATCGGCGGGTCGTCGTAGTAGGCCCAGCCCCCGAGCGGAGTCTGACGCGAGACGAGATCCGCGTAGTAGGCCATGGCGCGCTGCTCGATGGCCCGAGCCCTGGGCCCCTCTGTGAAGCGCGGGTCGCCGGCGGCATCCACCAGGGCCGTGAAGCCAAAGAGGCTGGCCCAGGTCGAATCCACATCCCAACCAGCGCCGCGGTGAGCGAGGCGCGTAGTGCACAGCCAGTCGAGACCCCGTTCGAGGGCCAACTCGCGCTCTTGAGTGGGCGGCGCGGCGAGCAGGGCCATTAGGACAATCGCGTTCGAGGCCTGGTTCCAGGCGTAGAAGGTGTCCCAGGCAAAACCGAGTTCGCGCAGGTCCATGGGCACGCCGGCGCCCCATGAGCCATCCTCGTGCTGCTCCTCGAGAAGATAGCCGAGGGACTTGTCGAGGGCCTCGCGCGCGCGCTCGGGAGAGAGGTCGCGGGAGAGTTCGGGGTCTTCCAGATCAACGGCGGGCGCCTCTCCCGGGTCCTGGGCGAAGAGTGGCGAACAGAAGGCCAGCGAGAAGCCGACCAGAGCGATGCGATGGATGCTCACGGCTCAATCGGACTGCGCCGCTTGCTCATGTAGTTTTTTCAGCTCGTATTCGAAGAGGTCGATCTTGTTCTCGGCCTTGGTGAAACTGACGATGGCTTCGAGCTCCCCGATGAGCACCTCGTTCTCGGCCCGCCCGAGGGCCTCGCGGGCAATGCGCACTGCGCTTTCGAGTGAGACCACATCGCGCGGAATCTCGTAGGAGTCCAAGGAGGCTCCCTCGGCGCGACTCATCTCCAGGCGGCGCTGGGCGAATTCGATTGCCTTGCGGCCGCGCCAGATGACAATCTCGCCGGTCTTGCGGGCGTGTTCGTCGGTCAGGTGCGGCCCGTACTCCAACTCCATCTGCTCCTGTTCCTGGAGCTTCTGTTTGAGGCGAAACTCCGCACTGTCGCGGTTCAGTTGCTGCAGATTCAGCTTGGCCGGGGCCTCGACCTTGGTGTAATGACCAAGGGCATCTTCGGCAGCTTTTAGTTTTTCGCGGGCGAGGTCTACTGCGTTGTGGCCGGCCCGGGTTGTGACGCCAAGCTTCTTGCCAGTGATCTTCAGACCGAGCTTGGCGAGGTGCAGCTCGCGTTCCTTCTTCTCGATATCCAGGCTCAAATCGGCATGCTTCTTTTTGGCCGTGTCGGAGTCGCAGGACTCATCGCCATGCTCCTCCCCCGCAACACCGTCGGCGCAGCCCGAGTGCGAGGGATGCAAGGCCGCGCAGCTCTGGAAAGCACCGCACAGGAATAGGGCGAGAGGCAGGCTGATGATGAGGGGCGGGGAGGTGAGGCGCATGGGCTGTGTGCTAGGGGGGCGAGGGCAAAAACCGAGCCCCCATTTTGGCAGGCCAAGCTCTCCAAGCCAAGCCGAACCCTTGCCAGAGAGCCTACTCGACAGGGACCCGAGTGGGGCGGCATACTGTGCCCCGCCTGCCCCGCCGAGTTGCCCCCAACCCCTAACTTCTCCCTTCCCGCCATGTCCCACGGAGTCTCCCAGGTCCCGCGCGCAGTCAACGAACCGGTCAAGGGCTACGCCCCCGGCAGCCCCGAGAAGGCCGCCATCAAGGCCAAGCTCGAGGAACTCGCCGGACAGACAATCGAAGTGCCCCTCATCATCGGCGGAGAAGAAGTGCGCACGGGCAACCTCGGGAAGATGGTCATGCCCCACGACCACGGTCATGTGTTGGGCAGCTTCCACAAGGCCGGCGAGTCGGAGGTTCAAGCAGCAATCGCCGCCTCGCAAGCCGCCCGAGCCGACTGGTCCGCCATGCCCTGGCAGGATCGCGCCGCGATCTTCCTGCGCGCCGCCGAGATGCTGGCTACGACCCACCGCGACGGAGTCAACGCGTCCACCATGCTGGGCCAGTCAAAGACAGTGCACCAGGCCGAGATCGACGCGGCTTGCGAACTGATCGACTTCTACCGTTTCAATGCCCAGTTCCTGCAGGAACTATACGAAGCCCAACCCGTGTCCTCGCACGGTTGCTGGAACCGAGTGGAACATCGCCCGCTGGATGGCTTTGTTTTCGCCATCACGCCCTTCAACTTCACCTCGATCGCCGGCAACCTGCCCACGGCGCCGGCGCTGCTCGGCAACACCTGCCTCTGGAAGCCCGCCTCGACCTCGGTCTATTCCAACTGGTTCTTGATGCAGCTTCTGATGGACGCCGGCTTGCCGCCGGGGGTGATCAACTTCATCCCGGGCTCAGGCGCAGAAGTCGGTGATCCCGTGCTGGCCTCCGAGCGCCTCGCGGGTGTGCACTTCACCGGCTCGACCGGCACCTTCCAGGGCATCTGGAAGACGATCGGCAACAACATCGCCAACTACAAGCAATACCCGCGCTTGGTGGGTGAGACCGGTGGCAAGGACTTCATCTTCGCCCACGCCTCGGCGAGCTTCGAAGCTCTGGTGACGGCCTTGGTGCGCGGCGCCTTCGAGTACCAGGGCCAGAAGTGCTCGGCCGCCAGCCGGGCCTACATCCCGCGCAGCCTGTGGACACGCATCGAGGAACGGCTCGTGGAAGAACTGGCCCAGCTCGAGATGGGAGATGTGCGCGACTTCAGAAACTTTTGCGGCGCGCTGATCGACGCATCGTCCTTCCGCACCCTCAAGACGGCCATCGAGCGTGCCAAGAGCGACCCCAAGTGCCGCATCGTAGCCGGCGGCGAGTGCGACGACTCTCAGGGCTACTTCGTGCGCCCCACGGTGGTCGAAGTCACCGATCCCCTGCACGAATCCATGTCCACCGAGTACTTCGGCCCCTTGCTTACGGTCTTTGTCTACGACGATGACAAGTTCAGCGAAACTCTGGCGCTCTGCGACAGGACGGCCTCGTACGCCCTAACCGGTTGCATCATGGCCGACGACCGCTCAAGGGTGGTGGAGGCCTATGAAGCCCTGCGTTTCTGCGCCGGCAACTTCTACATCAACGACAAGCCCACCGGGGCCGTGGTGGGCCAACAACCCTTCGGCGGCTCACGCGCCTCGGGCACCAACGACAAGGCCGGCTCGCTCCTCAACCTCCAGCGCTGGTGCTCTCAGCGCACAGTCAAAGAAACCTTCGTGCCCCCCACCGACTGGCGTTACCCCTTCATGAACGAACGCTAGTCTGCTAGCGCGCAGGCCGGCTGCGCTTGAGTTCCAGAGCCAGGCTCGCGGCGCCGTCGATCTGGAAATACTCGAAGGCGATCTCGTGGCGACCGGCTTCGAGTTCGATCGTCGTCAGCGCCGTGTGGGCGGCCTGCCAGGTCCACTCCTCGAAGACAATCTGGCCGTCGATCAGGATGCGCAGGCCATCGTCGCAAAGGGTGCCGAGGGCGTAGCTGCCCGCCTGCGCGAGGTGGAACTGGGCCTTGGCCACAATGCCGAATGGCTGCCCGCTCAAGCGCTGCTCGAGTTCGCCGTCACCGCCGAAGGGGTCGCTCCAACCATCGACTTCGCCGCGGGCCAGGGCTTCAAATCGCTGGGCCCGCCAGCGCTCAAGATCCGCCCGTGGATCAGCGCCCGCGCCCCAGGCAAACCAGGTCGCTTTCCAAGTGGCGCCCGCCAGGGCATCGCCACGCCGGGCGCGGGCGACGGGCAAGGGCCCGGCGGCGGGATCCCAGGGTGTGAAGTTTGAGAATTGCAGGTCAACTTCGGATGCGCTTGGGCCACGAGCATCGGGCCCACTGGCCTCATCAAACCACTTACGCGCGGCGATGCAATCTGGCGCGGGTGCGCCCGCCAAGAGCACGAATTCCACCGCGTTGGCGCGCCCGCTGGGAAGCTGGCCCTCGCCATCGCGCAACTCGAACCAGACGGCGCGGGCGGAGGCTGCGGGCGCGGCCAAGCCGGAGAGATCCGCCAGTTGCAGCGCGGGTGCGTTTAACTGAAAGTCATTATCGGCCAGGCCCAGGTTCGTGCTGGATTGGAGCACGAGGTCCTGAAGGTTATTCACAAAAACGCCAGCGCGTACGCGATGGCCGCTGCCGCCCTCGATCTCCAGAGCCTGGTCGCAGTCCTCAAGGTGATTGTTCGCCAGGAAGCAATCCTCACTCTCACGCAAGGCCAGACCCGCGCCAAAGACTCCGGAGATCCTTTGCTCCGTGACCACAACCCGTGCGCAGTGTTCGAGTTCGACTGCGCCTCTCGAACGACCCAAAAGGTCGTTACCCACCAGGAAGGCATCGTGTGTGTATTCGAGGTGCATTCCGCGCCAGGTGGCCCAGGAGAAATCGTTACGGGCGAAGTGGTTGGCGAACAACTCATGGCCCTCACGGCCAAGAGCCAGCACGGCGGCACTGCAATGGCGCGCACTGTTGCCCACGAAGAGATTGCGGGAGGATCCGCGCAGGATGAGAAACCCCGCCGTGTGCAGGCTCTCCTCGCCGTGGGCAATATCCTCGCAGCGGGCGATGAAGTCGCAGCGGTTGCCGCGCAGAGAATTGTCCTCGCTGCCGTCAAGGGCCAGACCCCAGCCCGACAGATACGAGAAGTCATTATCCTCGAAGGTGCAATCGTGGGAGCGCTGGGCCACCAGTCCATTCTGGCTCGCTCTTACCCGGCAGTCCTCGACCCGCACCCGCGAGGAGTCTCGGATAAAAATGCCAGCGCCCAGGTCGTCGAACCAGGTGTCATCCGTGTCGGAGAGCTCGAGGCGCTCCGAGTCCGCGGGAGTCAATGCCGGGTTGCCGAGGGCGCTGGCGTAGCCCCAACTCACCTCAAGCCCTTCGATCACGATGTCGCGCGAGTTCTCTACCAGAAGCCCCACCCGATAACCCGACAACTCGCCGCCCAGGACGCGCACGCCTTCACAGTTGCGCAGCACAACGCCGAGGCCAAAGGCAGCGTCGCTCCCCGCGCCGCGGGCCGCGCCGCGCAGGTGCAGACCCCGGAAATCCAGGCTCACGCCGGAGAGCCCCTCCAGGAGAATCGCCGGCGACGATCCAGCGCTTCCGCGGGCCGGTGCGTAACGCTCGCCCGCTTTCAGGCGCGTGTCGCCCTGAATCACGAGCGGTCCCTCGGCAGGCCAGAGCGGAGCGACCGTCGCCTGGGACGGGTCCCCATCCAGGCTGAATTCGAGAGAGGACTCCTGGGGAAGAGCGCAGCCGACGCTGAGCGCCAGAATGAAAAGAGCGCGAGGAAGATGGTTCATGGCAGTCAGTGGTCCGCAAAAAAGCGGGCGCAAAACGAAACGGAACGGGCGCACCAAGGCGTGTTCTGATACCTCGACCAACCCCACCTGGAACTACAGCCTGACCTCAAAAACTGGTCCCCTTTCCCCACCGCCCTGGCGCCAGGGGCACCCAGGCCATCGCGTCAGTGGCTGAGGCGGTTGGAATAACGCGAGACGAGAAGCCCAAGCGCCAGATTTCGAGGACGCGGCATCAATCGAGTTCATCAAAGCTCGTGTCGTACCGCACCTGGCCTCGACAATCAGCCCAGGCCCCCGGGTCCAGGGCCAGGGCTTGAAAGGCAGGTCCATCGGTGTAGTGGCTCCGCAGATCGAAGGTGGCAGCGGGTTCGAATCCGAAACGCCCGTAGTAGGCCGGATCTCCGAGCAAGACAAGGCCGGCGCAGCCAGCTTCCCTCGCGGCTGTGATGATGCTCCACATCAGCGCCGATCCAATACCCCGTCGCTGATGGGCGGGCAAGACGCCCAGCGGCGCCACTCCAGCCACGAGAGCCTCACCCTGAAACTCAATCGTCACCAGGCTGGTCGCCACATGCCCGCGCACCTCCGCCTCCTCGATCGCAAGCATCGAGGAGAACAACTTCCCCCCATCGCGCAGCGCATCGACCAGCCCCGACTCCAGAGAAGACCCAAAGGCAGCCTCATGCACAGCCCGAATGCCATTCAGATCATGGGAGCCTTCGGGCCTGACGATCATGGGTCCTAGCTCTATTTTGGTAGTGATTTCGGCGGCCCTGCACAAGCCCCAAATGGAGACATTTCGTGCAGGGAGAGGGCGGGGAGTCTACCGCAATCGCCCGGGCAAGACTTGTGCAGCTTCAGCGGTAAATTCATTCCGAGATTCCCGGTAGCTGGCGGACACCGGCCGCGTCACTTGAGTAGGCACGAGATTTTGACTAACCCCTCCAGAGTCTCTCGGGCCGGATAGCAAACACTCAAGACGCAAATTCAAGGAGACGACTACGATGCCCACGCTAGTGCAAATGTGCAAATGCAACAAGGCCTATACAACCAAGCGCTTCGCCCTGCTCGCCCCAATGATCGCATCCCTGGCAAGTTTGGCAGCTGCTCAAGCGAATATGGGAGAAGAGCTGACCAATCTCCGGTTTAGCGACTCCAAGCGCAATCTGACTCTCATAGGGCCGGATAATCCCGTACCCGGCCTTGTTCAGGGAACCCTATCCGGGGAGGTGGCCTTCCTGAGCGACCAAGTGAACTCGGACAGCGGAGAGTACACTTGCCCAGAACTGGCGATTCTTTGGTCCCTGGAGGGTAAGGATGGGTTCGTCCATTTCAGCAACACGAGCACACCAGGATGGCAGTGGCTTGGCCAGAGTCTGAGCGCGGTGGTTCTGGTGCCGGACTTCGACAACACCACGGGCGCTGGCACGGCAACCCTCCGTATCCCGGTCGGGCTGAGCCTTGCCGAGACCGGGGCAATTTCGAGCCGCACGCACTACCCACATATGCCTGAGCACGCGACGCTGAGTGTACTCCTGGGTTGGAAAACCGAGCTGAGGATCAGCGACATGGGACTTCCTGAGGGGACCCTGGCCGTCTACACACAACAAGTTCCCGTGCAGTGGCCTGAGGCTTGGGTTGTCGCGGACGACTTTGTCAATCAAGTTGGCGTCGACTCCGAGCCTCGCTCATTGACGATTTGTATGAACCACAGGGCGCGCACCGACCGCACCCTGCGGGTCATCGTGGAACCGGATCATCGAGCCTCCTTGGAGTCCGCGGTCATCACTGTACCAGCAGGCGCTTTTGTTGCCACGGCCAGGTTCGTTGCACTGAGCCCAGGAGATATTCGGTTCTCTTTCTTCGAGGACAAGGACTTCCCGAACGGGGCGCTTGTCGCCCGATCGGATGAGTTCCACATTGTCCCGCTACTGTTCATTGGGGAAGTGGGGTCCGAAACAGGGTTCGCGCACGGCGGAGTTGACGGGCCGACGGCCATGCTTAAATCCGAGTTCGAGCCCGGGGACTCCGATCCAACAAAATTGTGTGTCCCCGGCACTTCCCCTGGCGGGCCTGCTGACCCAGTGCGCGTACTCTGCAATCCTTGTGGTGGAAGCAGGGTCTGCGCCGGCGATCATGCCCCAGGGACGGCAGCCCCACCCGTCACCCTCTACACGCCCGATGCTTGTATCGGAGACCCGGGTCCCTGCAACCTGTTCTTGACTCCGCGATACGACCTTCCCGTGTATCGCTTCAGGGAATCAAAAGAAAAAGTATGCAAGACAATCAGCGGGACTGCCCATCTGCAAGGCGGCATCGGCATCATCGGTGGCGGCGGTAGTACAAGCTGGACAATCTACAAATACGAGACCTGCTGCAAGTATGATCTTGATGCGAATGCAGATTCTGGTGAACAATCCAGTGGTTTTAAATGTGGCTGGTGATCTTTTCATACTTCTCTGTACCCCGGCTCCGAGTGCGTCTGTTCGAGGGGGGGGGCTTCTCAGCCCCCCGGCAGCCTGCTCTCGGTCATGGGCCTCGCCAGTCAGAAAACGGCTAGCTCTCCCTGGAGTGCGCCACTCAAGAGACCGGCACCTGACTTGCCGCTGAACAACTCGTTGATCAAAGCCCATAACCCACAGCCTCCCTACTCTCCTAGCCATGAAGCACTCATCCCAAGTCACAATGACCCTCTCAACGCACTTTGAACCCAAACAGAGTTCCTGCCTTTCCGCACCGCTTCTCTTCGCCATCGCCCTGGCCTTCCCTGGGCCCTCAGCTCATGCGAGCCAGTTGAAGTTTGAAGATTCGGAGCCGGAGCCCATGGCAGCCGAGAGAGATTTCGACTGGGCCGCGCTTCGAAGCAGAATCACCACGCGGAAAGGGGCTTGGATCATCGAGAGACACAAGGTCTCCGCAGCCCACGACACCAAGGATAACGAGGTACCGACCAAACACCTCTTGACCCTGGCCACCCTCTGGCAAACACCTACGCTCGAAGGCGTCCGGCACCTCGATCTCAACGGCTTCGATAAACCCGAGATGATGCCCGTCCATCCCGCACTCCGTGCGCATGAGGCCTGGTCATCCCACTTTACGGAGTACCTAAAGAGGGATGCCCGAGGCCAGGTGCACATCCGGGTCGAGCGCTCCAACCACCCGCCTCCCGAATCGACAACGACCGTCGAGTACAGGCATGATGGGTTGATTGCTGAACAGGTCACCCAGGATGGCGTGAGTTTTCCGACCGTGCTGTCGGATAAGAGGGTCTCCAACAGATTCAATATCAACGAAGGTAAATTCTTTATCCCAGTGAGCATTGGTGCGAGCGGAAGTTTGGGAGCAATCGAGGGGGTCCTCATCAAGGTCGACGGTGTTCTCGGGCAAGCGCACCGCAGGGTTCCCGGGAAGAGCTGGGACTTCTCCGAGGGCAAGGTCCGAGGCCGCATACCCTTGTTCTCACCGTCTGAGCGTGAATTGTGCGGCACGGCCGTGCACTGCTGGGGGTTTGAGTCCATCCCTGGATACCTCCTCGTGCAGATTGATTACGAGCCTGGAATGGAGCGAGGGCGCTTGGAACTCCACTGGATGGACGCACTGGATTGGACCCTTGCAACCGAGAGCCTTGAGTGGCGAGAAGATGGCAGTTTTGACCTGCGCAAAGTCAACTACATGCCGGGCACTTTGGAGGTGAAGCTACTCCGGACATCGAGCTCCATTCCCGATTCAAGCGCGGCGGCCGCATCGAGGTCATGCCGCTGGGTTCCCCGCGTTGGAGAACCCGTGGTTGATCAAAGGGGTACGAATCACATTCGCTATCAAATGGGCGAGTCCGGTGAGATCCCCTCGCTAACCTCGCTTGAGGAGTCGACGATCCATGAGCGCGCGCCAGGTATCGGACTGCTGCCCGGCACGACGCAGCACGACCAGAGGTCCGTCGCCCAGCCGATCACGCTTCTCGGCAGGCACTTGACCTCCGAGATCTCCCTCGGTGATTTGCCCTATGGCGACACGCCTTTGAGAATTCAGTTGGACAACGACACAATAGAGCACCTCGGAATCATGAACTTGTCGGTCGATTGCGGATGCATAGACCTGCACATGTTTCTGAACAGCATCGATCCCGGTGGGCTTGGCTTCTTGAATTGTTCGATTGCTGTGCGCTCATCCGGCTCGCAGAAGAACTCCATTCGTCTGGAGTACATGGCTGGCGTCACCCGAGAAACCGTCGTTCACACGATCAACCTCTCGTACAACGGCATCGGCTCATTCGCTGTTCAGCCAGGGCACACCTACCTGGGGACGCAGGTTGCTGGTTCGATGGCACAAGCCGATTTGCGCGTGCTGCTTCCTGATGGCGGTTCCATGGAGGACCTTGAGGTCTTCCTGGAAGGGCAGCCGCGAGATTTCACGGTTGTGAGCAGCGATGCGGGGGGGCGGCGGTGGATACGGATCGGCGTACCTGTCTCAACCGAAGCGCTCGGAGCCGTTGACTGCCACCTGCGGCTGACCCACAACGATATCACGGCAGTTTCCACGGTGAGTTACTCCGTGGCTCCCACAGAGGAACTAGCCGAGGACTGGCCGGGGTGCCGATTGCCCTTGTCGCGAGTCTGGAACGAAGAGATCCGGTTCCCTCGCTTCGGGGACCTGGAGCTTGTGGTGGCTGATCTTCCGGCGGGTCTTTCGGTCATGAAACTGGCGGATGGACAGGGGCTGAACTTGCGGATGGAGGAGCGGGGCGAGTACGCAGGCCGAGTGCAGCCGATTGTCCTGGGCACTCGCTTCGGCCCCCTGAGAATCCTCGTGAAGTAGGCATCGCCCTGGCACACGATGCATCTCACCTAGAGCGGCTTTTGCCCCCCTCCCCAGAGGTTGGAACGCTACCCTGGGGCCCCGTGCAGTCACCCATCCCCAAGGAGCCCATCTCCAAAGACGCCGAGAGGCTCGAACTCAAGGCGGGCATGCCTATCTGCCAGACCGACCTGCCCCTCGGTTGGTACAGCGCTGAGTTCAAGCCCTACGCCGAAGAGTACCTGGCTCTCGAGGACCGCACTCCGGAGACCGTGCTGCCCTGGCTGGATGGCTACCTGCAACCGGCGCTCGAACACTTTGGGGACTCGCTGCTGCTCCTGGCGCACTACTACATGGGTGGCGAGATCGTCAAACTCGTCGAGCGCTACGGCGGGGCCGTGGGGGACTCCTACGCTCTCGCCCTGGAGGCCACGAAGCACGGGGAAAAGAAGGTCATCGTGCAGTCGGCCGTGCATTTCATGGCCGAATCGGTGGCTATCCTGGCGAACAAAGACCAAAGCGTCTGGATCACCAACCCCAAGGCCGGTTGCACCATGGAGATGCTGGCGAAGGACTACATGGTCCTGCCCATAGCTGACCAGTTGATCGAGCGCTACGGCGACGAGATCCTGGTAGTGGCCTACATGAACACCTCGGGGCGCTTGAAAGCTCTGGCCGGGCGCACCGGCGGCGCGGTTTGCACCAGCTCCAACGCACACAAAGTGGTGCGCTGGGCTCGCGAGCAGAACAAGAAGATCTTCTTCGTGCCCGACCAGCACCTCGGTCGCAACACGGCCGTGAGACTGAAGATGAACAGGGACAAGTTGGCCCTCTTGCCCGACCCCCAGGTGCGCGGCGGTGCCTTCCCCCTGAGCGCGGTGGAGGGCGGCCTTGCGGCTCTGGACCGGGCTGAAATGATTCTCTGGGGAGCCTCGTGCGGCGTTCACACGATCTTCCGCGAAGAAGCCGTGCGCTGGTGGCAGGACCAGGGCTGGCGGGTGCTCGTGCACCCCGAGTCGCCCCTCGACGCCGTGCAGGCCGCCGACGGTTCGGGCTCCACGGCCTACTTGTGGCAGGCCGTTCTCGACGCAAAACCCGGCGACAAACTGGTGATCGGCACCGAGGGGCATTTCGTGCGCAACGCGGCGGCCCTGGGAGCGCAACGGGGCGTGAGCGTGCGCCACCTGCTTGAGATTCCCGGCACCAAGAACGCGGGCTGCGGCTGCGCCACCATGAGTCGCAATGATCCGCCGCACCTCGCGGGGCTGCTCGATCTCTTGCGCCTGGGTCAGGCGCCCGATCTGAATCGCGTCATCGCCGGCGACAGCGTGGATGAGTTGACCGGAGAACGCGAGCGCCTCGGTAAGACAGAGCGCGAGGAATTGACCCGTACCGCGCGGCAGGCCCTCGAGCGCATGATTGCGATCACGGAAGGGCCGGAGTAGATCAGCCTACTCCCGAGCGACTTCCCAGACCTCGGCACCGAAGTGGTCCCAATCCAGGCGGCCTTCGTCGCAGGCATCGTCCACGGAGAACTGCACATCGACGAAGTAGATGATGGTCGAGGTCTGCGCCGGCTGTAGGTTGCGGCAACCGTGGGCCACGCCCGGGGGGATGCGCACAAGGCGGGATTGGCTGTCACCCAGGACGATTCGCATCTGCACGCCCTCGCTGGGCGAGCCCGCGCGCACATCGGCGAGCACCAGGAGCATCTTGTCGGCCGGCGGCACGAACCACACATCGGTTTGACGCTTGTGCAGGTGGAAGGCCTTGATGGCCAGGGGTTCCAGCACGCTGAAGTTGATCTGCTTGACCTCGAAACCCTCCAGTCCGGCGAGTTGACCGGCGGCGAGGCGTCCGAGTTCGGTCATGGCTCCACCGTCGTCATTGAAACGGCGCAGGTTGACGATCTCGACGCCCTCGATGGGCGCCTTTGGGCTGTAATCCTGCAGCGAGTAGCCAGCAGAGGCGGAGGCATTGAAATCGACCATGGAGAGCGCGGCGTGGGTTGTGCTTCTGGAAAGCGAACGCGCAAGCAGTCTAACCCGGTCCGCCGCGGTTAGCCACGGATCAAGCCCAGGGCCAGCTCGGGCTGGCTGTTGGCCTGGGCGAGGACAGCCACGGTCATCTGCTGCATGATGGTCGCGCGCGTGAGCTGCGCCGTCTCGTGGGCCACATCCACATCGCGGATGCGACTCTCTGCGGCAGAGAGGGATCCACTTGTGATTTGTGCCGTGGCCAGGGCCGATTGCAGGCGGGACTGATCCACACCCAACTGCCCGCGGCCAGCGGCCACCTGTTGGATAGCGCCGTCGAGGGCCACCAGGGGATCGGGGCCCACCGAAGGGATCCCGGCGTTGTCGATCCCGAGACCTGCGCTGGAGGAGTTGATAAAGTGCACCTGAATGCCCTGGACACTGACCCCCGAAACGCTGATGCCGATGCGCTGGGGCATTCCACTCAGGATCTTGAGGCCGTTGAAGTCGGTGTCCTCTGAGAGACGATCGAGTTCGGCCTTGAGAGCCTGAACTTCGTCATCGAGGGCTGCCTGATCTTGGGCTTGCAGGGTTCCACTGGCGCCCTGGACGAATAGTTCGCGCATGCGACTGAGAATACCGGAGACCTCACTCAGGCCGCCTTCCGTGGTCTGGGCGATGCTCAGGCCGTCGCGGATGTTGCGCTCGGCAGCGCCCCAGGAACGAATTCGGGCGCGCATGCTGTTGGAGATGCCCAGGCCCGCGGCGTCGTCTGCGGCAATGGCGATGCGGCTGCCCGAAGCCAGGCGGCGAAAACTGCGGGAGAGGTCCCGGGAAACCGCCGAAAGCGAGCGTTGGGCGCCCATGGAGGCGATGTTGGTGTGAATTCGAAGTCCCAAGGGATGCGGGCAGAGCCTGTGAGGAGTGACTCCACAGAGGTTCTCGGTCACCCCGATAAGGGCCTTAGGCCGCATCGGAGAAAAGTGCCCTGAGAGGCCAGAGAGGGCCGCTTCCTCGAAAAAGTGTGGGCTCCGAGGGCCGGGGCCTCTCTACACTTCCGCCATGTCCCCCACCCGCAAGAGAGCCGCCAGCCCAGGTGCGGGCGCGCGCTCCAAACTCTCCACTCGCTCGGTAGCAGAGGCCGCCAGCTTGGAGGAACTCTTCGAACACAGCCTGCCTTCCTTCGGCGGCGCCTACTTGCGGCGGCTGTGGTTGCTGCTCGACGAGGCCATCGGCAGCGGCGTGCCCATGACTCTCGCCGTGGCCGGACCGGTGACGGCCTCGGGCCAACATCACGCCTGGCTCAACCCGCTCCTGGACACGGGCTGGTTCCTGCTCGTCAGCACCACCGACGCGGTTTGCTACCACGACGGTCACCGCTCCCTGCCGGGCGCCGGGGAAGAATCCTTCTTCGAAGTGCCGATCTTCGGGGACGATGCAGCCCTACGCGAGGAAGAGATTATTCGCATCTGCGATATTGGTTTCTCCGAAGGCGTGCTCCTCGATCAAGACGCCTTCCTCACAGCTTGCCTCGCTCGCGAAGAGTTCCAGCGCAAGATGTCCGGCACGGAGATGCGGCACCTTCTGGGGGCTTGCTTCGCCGCCCAGGAAGCGCAAAGCGGCGCCCGCGAAGGATTCCTGGCCCTCTGCACGCGCAAGAGCATCCCGGTTTTCGTGGGCGCACCCGCGGACGGCTCGGTGTTCTTGAACGCCATGAAACTCTGGGCTCTGGCCGAAAGCCCGGCGAGCTTCGCCTTCGAACTCGACCTCTACCGGGAGGTCTTCGAGTCCTGCGCCATCCACTGGTGGGGTCAGATGGAAACCGAGAGCGCGGGCCTCGGCACTCTGATTCTTGGCGGCGGCGTGCCGAAGAACTTCAACCTGCAACCCGAGCCCGCCCTGAGTCAGATCTTCGGCCTCGAGGGGGTGCGCGGGTATCTCTTTGACATCCAGATCACAACCGCCCCGGTCAGCGACGGTTCGCTCTCCTCATGCCCGCCTTCCGAAGCCGTGACCTGGGGCAAGGTGGATCCCGAGCACTTTTCCTCGCGCTGCGAAAGCGTGCCGGGCGACTACTCCATGCTCATGCCGCTCATCACCAAGGCCCTGCTCGACAAGCGCGCGCGCCTGGCAGACCTGGAGGAAGAAATCGGTCGCGCAGAGCTCTTCGGACGGCACCCCGAAGCCCGCGGATACCTGCGCGACACCGGAGGCTATCGCCTCTATGAGCGCCTCGACAAACTGACCGCCAGCTTGCGCTCGGCCATCGGCTAGAAACGCGAAGCGTCGGCCGCGCTGACCTGTTTACCGCGCAGGCCGGCCAGGATTCCCCGGGCCTTGGCCCAGACGGCCCAGCCGCGACCGCGGAAAAGGCCGGCCAAGAGCAGCCAGGGCAGGCTCAGGATGTCGTGCAGAATAAAACTGGCCCAAGCCCGGCGGTCCCCGTGCTTGCGCAAAAGACGCACGGAGTTGACCCCCATCATGTACTTGCGCCGCGGGTTGTAGCCGCCTCCGGTGGACGACGAGCTCCGGTGCCAGGCCGCGACATGGCCCACGAGATGCACCGCATGCCCAGCGGCTCTGGCGCAGACGCACAAGTCCACATCCTCCATGTAGGCGAAGTACCCCGCGTCAAAGCCGCCAAGTGTCTGGAGCGCCTCGCGGCGGATCATCAGAGCACAACCGGGTACATAGTCCACGGGACCGGAGCCCCGGTAGGCCGGACCATCGAGCTCGCCAAAGCCCTGCAAGGTGGAAAGATTCTGGCGATAGTCGAGGCGCCCCCCCGCGCACCAGACGCGCTCGGGCTCAATGGCCGAGAGGATGCGCGGTCCCACCACCCCCACGGCGGGTCGTTCGGCGAGGTACTCCATGAGCGCGGCGAGGCAACCCTCCTCGAAGGTCAGGTCGTTGTTGACATAGACGACGAGCTCTGCGCCCGCCTCCAGGGCCGCCGCGGCGCCCTGGTTGGCCGCCGCGCCAAAGCCTAGATTGCTTTCGTTTTCGAGGATCACAAGGCCCCCATGGGCTGCCCGCACCCCTTCCAGCGAGCCGTCGTCCGAAGCATTGTCCACGAAGACAATGCGCTCAGGTGGCAGGCCGCATGACACCAGGCTCGCGAGGCAATCCAGGTTCAAGGAACCGCCGTTCCAGTTGATCACGACGGCCCACAGGCCAGGGCAGGCGCTCATGAATCCTCCTCCGCCACGGGGCCCTCAAAGGTGGATTCAAATCTGCCCTTGGCGAGGCGCGTTTCGAGCCGCACGCCGGTTTTGAGACCCTCGACCTCGGTGAGCGGCTCGGCGGCACCTACCAGGCGCGTGATCGAATAGCCCCGACCGAGGACGGCGTAGGGCGAAAGCGCCTCGAGCTGGCGGGCGTCCAGATCCAGTCGAGCTTCGATGCTGCTCAGGTGCTCCCGGCAAGGCCGGGCCAGGCGCTCCGACAGGGCGGCCAACTGATTCGTCTCGGCGCTCAGGCGCGCAGCCGGTCCCAGGGCTTTCATCACGCGCAAAGCGTGCTGAAGCGAATCTTCGGCCCCCCCAACCTGTCTCCGGGCAGAGAGCGAGAGGCGTTCGCCGAGGCCCGCCAGGGCACCCTCGCGGTCGCCCAGAATCCAATCGGGATGAGCGAGCACCCGCGAGTCGGCGGCGCGTTCGACCCGTTCGCTGCGGCGCGCCAAGTTCTCATCCACCGCTGCCAGCAGGTAGTTGAATTGGCGCTCGCACTTTTCCATGAGCTCGCGTTGCAGCGGAATCACTGTCTGCGCCGCGTCAGTGGGCGTGTGGGCGCGGTGGTCGGCCACCAGATCGGCCAGGGTGCTGTCGGTCTCGTGCCCCACGCCGCTGACCACCGGCACGCTGGCCTTCCAGATCGCTTCGGCCACCACCCGTTCGTTGAAACACCACAAGTCCTCCAGGGAACCCCCACCGCGAGTGACCACGATCACGGCCACTCCGCTAGCGTCGAGGGCTGCGATGGCGGCGGCGATGCGCTCGGCGGCTCCGGGTCCCTGCACCGGGGTGTGCACAAGCCGCACGGGGTAGCCCGGCCAGCGCATGGAGCGGGTGCGCAGAAAATCCTGGAAGGCGGCGCCGTCGCGGCTTGTGACCACACCCACCAGCCGCGGAAAACGCGGCAGGGGTTGGCGCTCATCAAACCAACCCTTCTGGGAGAGTTCGTGTTTTAGCTTTTCGAGTTGTTCGAGCAACGCCCCCATGCCTCGCGGTTCGGCGCGCTCCACAACCAGGGAGTAACTGCCCCGGGGTCCGTAGACATCCAACTTGCCGTGGGCGATGACCGACTGGCCCTCTTCGAGGGGCTGCTTGCTGGCGCGGCTGAGTTGGCTGCGCCAGATGACGCAGCCGAGCACCGACTCGACGCCTGCGCTGCGGTCCTTCAAGTTGAAATACAAGTGCCCCGAAGCCGGCCGCCGCAAACCAGCGATCTCGCCCTCCACCGCCAGCCGCCCGAGCGACGAGAGCTCGTCTTTGATCCGGCCGTTGAGCTCGGTGACCGAGAGGATCTCTGGCAGGCCGGGTTCAGAGGGCATCAAACTTTGCATCCGGGGGGGGGGGGGGGGGGGGGATTCAGTGCGGGGGACTGAGGCTGGCGTTGGCGCTCGACTCGGAAGCCGGAACCAGCCCCGGCAGGCCGGCCGTGCGCCATTGCTCTGCGTTCGCCCTGGGCAAGAAGACACGATATCGGCCCTCGAGAAAAGCGTGCTGCTTGTCCGCGCGCACGACCACACCGTCGCGCAAGGTCAACACCGCACCGCTGGCTGAGAGCGATATCTCCAGGCGGTCCGCCACCAAGCGCTGAATGAGCTGGCCCCGACTGTTGAACTGTTCGATCTCGACATCCCGCAGCACGCCATCAAGCACTCCGCCCAGACGACTGAAACGATAAGTGCCCCCCACCAGGTCCCGGGCCAACAGTTCGTTCAGACGCCGGTGCACCACGGGCAAGTACCACTGGCCGTCATCCACCAGAGGCACCGGCGGGGTTTCGCCAAAGAGCTCGGGCATGGCCTCGAACCAGGGCCCCGGGTCCGTGCGGACCAGCACGATGCGTCGTTCGCCGCCGCGATCTTCGCCGGGCAGGGTGCCTTCGAAGGCCAGACGCCGGCCGGGTTGGCGTTCGTAGCCGGCCTCGAAAATCAGGGTCAAGGTCCAACCCGAGTGGCTACCCTCGAGGCGCAAACGATCGGCGGAGAGGCTGCCCACGGGTCGGCCCTGGCCGTCGAGCACGCGCATCACCAGGGGCCCCACGAAGCCATCGCCCAGGCTGCCGATCTCGAGCAGGTTCAAGGATTCGAGGCCCGCGATCTTCATCAGGGAGCGCAGGGCCAGGGCGATCTCGTCGGCCCGCTCCTGGGCGCGGCGGCGCGCAGACTGGAGGGCCGGGTCCTCCACGGGCAGCGAGGACTCTGGAACCTTACCGGCCAGGGCCTCGATGATCTCGGACGGAGCTTCGGCGGGCACCAAATTGGTGATCATCTGAGTGTACTGCAAAAATTCCTGCTCGCGCTGCACCCGGGTTGCTTCGGACTCTGCCAGGCGCCCCTTTAGCTTGCGCAGTTCGGCGCGCAACTCCAGCACCTGAGCAGCGCTGTCTGGCTCACCCCTGGAGACCTCGGCTGGCGCGCTGGGTTCAAGATTCTGGCTGGCCTCGTCGGTTCCGGCGAAGTGCCGGCCCGCGAAGAAACCCGCGACTCCCAGAATCAGGGCCAAGGCCGAGCTTGCCGCGAATTTCACTCGCGGCGCTCCAGTTCAGCGAGGGGCGAATCGCCTTGCTCGGGAGTCAGGTCCTCGGGAAAGAGCGCCACGGCAGCGAAGCTGCCCTGCAAACTGGCCCGACCCTTGGGGGCGCGTCCCCACAGGACCAGTCGGGTGGTCTCACCAGGTTGCAAGTAGGTCGGCGCGGCCAGGACGCTCCAAAGGGGATCGATGACCTCGCCCGCGGCCAGCTCGGGTCCGCTCAGGGCGCCCGCCGCGCGACCCGTGGCATCGGATACAACGAGATCGGAGAGATCCAGACTGGCGCTCCTGGTTGAACTACCCTCCGCGGAGTCCTTGTACTGCCCTCCTGGTTCTTTGACGAGGTAGCGCAGCTCCAGTCGCCAGGGCTCGCCTGGTCCGAGTTCCAGGCGCCGCGCAAGGCTGTCCGCGTCAAAGCTCTGGCGTTCGCGGTTGTTGTGGAGGGGTAGCAGGCGCGCCCGCAACTGCCCACCAGCCACGAGGACGCCGTGGCCCAACCAACCCGCCACGGGATTGGTGGAAGGCTCTTCGGGCCGAGCCGGCGGCGGCCCGGGCTGCGGCCGCTGGGCGCGCTGATACTGGACCGCCCCCGCAAAGAAGAGCGCCGGGAAGAGCAGCAAGAGTGGCCCAGAAAAGGGCAAGCGCGGCGGCAGCGGAGGGTTGGGTGTCGAAGTCATTTCTCGCCAGCAGAGACTGTTCGGGCGTGGAAGCTTGGGACGCCTGGCGCCCCTCAATCTTCCTTGTCCCAGTCCTTCTTCTTGTTCTTGTTCCACCAGCGCTGCCACTCCTCGGGTCTCCGAGCATCGTGGCCCGAAAGGGCTTGCAGGGTGGTGATGATGGGAGCCGCGATGATGTCCCACTTTTCGCGGGCCGCGATGTCGTTGGGATTGCTGTCCTTGGTCGCCTTGGTGGTCATAATCATCTTGAGCAGCTCGTTGAAAATCTTCTTGCGCGTCTTGAGAGGCGCGCCATCGAACTGCACCAAAGCCTCGGCGGCAGCTCCCACCAGGATGGCTACATCACTTTTTAGCAGGTCGGTCAGTTCCTCTGTGGCCTTCAAGTCGCGCGTTTTGCCCAGGGACAGGATCAGCTGACGCTGGAGAGCGATGTTCTTGCGGTGTCGTTTGTGACCGATCCACTTGAGCAGGTGCTTGGTTGCGTCAGCGCCCATCTCGCCCAAGGCCACCGCCGACGCCAGGAACAGGCTGTTGTCCTTGACGCCATCGGTGAGGTCGCGGCGCTTCACGGACAAGCAGTTCCCAAGGCCCTTGGCCATGGCGCCTCGATCCCAGGGGCCGCTGGCCCGAAATTCCACCAGCATGAGATCGATCACGGCCACGGCTTCCTTGTCTTCGTCGCCGCGTTTGGAGCTGTGAGCCTTGAGCCTCGCGAGCAGTTCCTTGACCTCGGGGCGCTTGTCGGGCACTTCCTCGTCCTCATCGAAGACGAGCCCGAGCGGAGCGGGTGTGCCAAGCGCAGCAGCGATCGTGGGCGCGGGCGCGGCGAGGGAAACGAGTAGCAGAAGCTGAATCATCGCGGACCATCCGGGGCTCTGGACTGCCCACGGGTATACGGCCCCGAGGACGGGAGTGCCCCCGAGGATAGCCCACAGGGAGCCCCGGGCAATGTCAGCCTTTAGTGAAACCCCAAGCGGCGCGCCGCCTGGGCCTCTGCGTAGCTCTTTTCGAGGGCCTCGATGAGCCCAGCAGCACGCTTGGCGGCGGGTCCTGCGGCTCCCGGCAGATCCTCGACGAGATCCCGAATCCAGAGCACCGGCGCGATACGCGCCAGAGAGCTGGTGAGAAACACTTCACTGGCCCGCGCCAGGTGCTCCGGTCGCAGGGAGCGCTCGCTACAACCAGGCCCCCAGGTCCCGATCAATTTTTGGCGCACGATGCCGGGCAGCGCGCCGCGCTCGCAGGGCGGAGTGACGAGTTCGCCGTCGAGCACCGCGAACAGGTTCGAGACCGTGCCCTCGGCCACATCGCCCTCATCGGTGCCAAGCAGGGCTTCCCAGGCGCCAACTTTCTGGGCCGCCTGACGCGCCAGGGCATTTCGCAGTCGGCTCGAGGTCTTCAAACTCTCCAGGGAATCCTGGGCCAGCTTGGCCCGGGCCACCAGGGTCGTGCCGATACCCGCCGCATCCGGCGCGGTCCAAGCTCGCGCGGTGACAAGCAGGCTCGGTCCTTTGCCGGCCGCCCCTGGAGTCAAGGTCAAGCGCACGGCACGAGCGCTGCCGGAGAGCTGCTCGGCCACCTCTGCCAGGGCGCCGCGGGCGGACCAAGGGGGAGCTGGCAGGCCCAGGGCGGCGGCACCCCGCTCAAAACGCTCGATGTGTTCGTCGACGAAATACAGGACGCCCTCTTCAAATAGCAGGGTCTCAAAGACCGCTAGCCCCAAGAGAAAACCCGGGTCGCCGGCGCGCACCACCGGCTCGTCCGGCGCTCGCAGGTGGCCGTCGGCCCAAAGGGCTTCCAGAGCCTCGGCGTTCATGAGCGCACCTCCTTCGGCAACCCCATCAGAGCCGCAGCCAAGCGCTCGCCCTTGGCCAGAGTCTCGTCGTCTTCGGCGGCGGGGTCCGAGCTCCAGGTGATGCCGCCGCCCACATGGAAGCGCACCTGTCCCTCGCTTGCGGTACCTGTGCGACGCCAAAGCAGCGTGCGGATCAGGATATTGAAGGCCAAGTCGCCGCCGCAGGACACAAAGCCCATGGAACCGGTGAAGAACCCGCGACCCTCGCCTTCGAGGTCGCAGATCGCCTGCATGGCGCGCAGCTTGGGCGCGCCGCTGATCGAGCCGCCGGGAAAGAGCGCCGCCAAGGCGTCCACGCCATCGCGTCCCTCCGCGAGCCGACAGCACACATCGGCGGTCAGGTGGTGCACATTCTCGAAGGAGCGCAGGGCCTGAAACTCATCCACGCGCACGCTGCCGGTGCGGGCCACGCGGCCCAAGTCGTTGCGTTCGAGGTCGACGATCATGGCCAGTTCGGCCCGGTCCTTTTCGCTGGCACAGAGTTCTTGCGCGCGGCGCTGGTCTTCGATGGGATTGGGGCTGCGCTCCCGAGTGCCCTTGATCGGTTGGGTGCGCGCTTCGGCGCCGCAAACCTCGAGCAACAACTCGGGCGACGAAGAGATCAGAGCAAAGTCCTTGCCGCCGAGGAAGGCCGCGTAGGGCGCGGGGTTCCTCTGGCGCAGAGCCAGGTAAAGATCCAAGGGGTCGCCTCGGGTATCGGCTTCTAAGGGGTGGGCGAGGTTGGCCTGGTAGAACTCGCCGGCGAGAATCCACTCGCGGGTGCGCTCGATGCGCGCCATGTGTTCCTCGCGGGAAACCAGGCGACGCAATGCGCTGACTTGTTCGAAGTCCCGAGGCTCGTCCATACCTGCGCTCTCGGCCAACTCGATCAGCTCCGCCCGCCGGGCACCTCTGAAGTCGTCGCCCGAAACGAACCAGGCACGGCCCGCTTGGTGGTCGATAACGAAGAACTCGGCGTACAAGCCGCCCAGAACAGCGGGCGTGGACCAGGGATCGGCGGGCAAGTTCTGGGTCTCGCCGGCGACACCGAGGTCATAGGCCAGAGCGCCCAGGAATCCACCGGCGAAGGGGCCGGGGATGTCGGTCGCACAGGAACCCTTGGCGCACCAGCGGCGCAGATCGGAAAACTCGAGGCTCGACTCTGAAATCTCGACGCGCGGTTCGCAGGCCACCCAGCTCCAGCGCCGCGGGCTGCCGGCGACGCTGTCGAGAGCTACGCAGCCCGAGCGCCCACGCAGGGCTACCAGCAGCCCAGCAACGCCGGGTTGGCGGCTGAGTTCGTGGGCCTCAAGGGCCGCGGGCCAGGTGGGTGCGCGCTCCATGGGCCCCAGTCTAAAACTTCCGGCGGCTTTCCTCTCCCCCCTCGGCCTTTCCTTCGCCTCGCCAGCGGCGTACAAGGGGCCCGTGAAGAACCCTCCCAAGCAACGCTCCATCCTCGGTCTCGTCTTTCTGACCGTTTTTATCGACCTGATCGGCTTCTCCATCATCTTTCCGCTCTTTCCCGCCATGCTCGAGCACTATGTCGAACTCGAGGGCCAGAGCAGTCTGATCGGCAAGCTGCACGGAGCCTTGGTGGAGTTCGTGGCGGGCAAGCCGGGGGCGGAATTCGCGGTGGTGACCCTCTTCGGCGGTCTCTTGGGCTCCATCTACTCGCTCCTGCAGTTTCTCTTCGCGCCCTTCTGGGGACACCTCTCGGACCGGCGCGGACGGCGCGGAACCCTGCTCTGGACCCTGGGCGGCACGGCCCTCTCCTACGCCATCTGGTTCTGCTCCGGTTCCTTCTCACTCTTGATTCTGGCGCGCCTGGTGGGCGGCATCATGGCCGGCAACATCTCCATCGCCTCGGCCATCATCAGCGACACCACCACGGGTCCCGAGCGCGCCAAGGGCATGGGCATCGTGGGCATGGCCATCGGTTTGGGCTTCGTGGTGGGACCGGCCATCGGCGGCGCGACCAGCCTGGTGGACCTCACGGAACTCTGGCCCGCGAGCGCGGCCTGGGGTGTCAACCCCTTCTCTCTCGCGGCGGGTTGCGCTCTCGTGCTGTCGCTCTTCAACTGGATCTGGGCCCTGACCCACCTGCCGGAAACGCGCCCCCAAAGCGCCACGGAAGAAATCACCGGGACGCGCACCTGGCGCCCTTTCAAAGCGCTCAAGTCCATCGACTACCCCGGCGTCAAGCGTACCGCCGCCCTTACCATGATGTACCTCACGGCCTTCAGCGCCATGGAGTTCACCTTGACCTTCCTGGCCGCGGAACGCTTTGACTACACGCCCCGCGACATGGCCTGGATGTTCGTCTTCATCGGCCTCACCATCGCCCTGGTGCAAGGCGGATTGGTGCGCCGTCTCGTGCCTCGGCTTGGGGAAAAGAAAGTCTCCATAGCCGGCTTGGCGATCCTCGTGCCCGGCTTTGTGGCCGTGGGTTACGCCGCTGGATCGGGCGCCCTCTACGGCGGACTTTTTCTCATGGCCGTGGGCAGTGCCCTGGCCATGCCGTGTCTCTCGGCGCTCATTTCGCGCTACTCCCCCGACGATGTTCAGGGCCTCGTCCTGGGTTCCTACCGCTCGGTGGGAGCCCTTGCCCGGGCCCTCGGGCCGCTCCTCGGTGGCACCCTTTACTGGCTCTACGGCAGCCGGGCCCCCTACCTGGTGGGTGCCGTGCTGCTCCTCTGGCCCCTCTTCCTGGCCCTCAAACTACCTCCGGTCGCGGCGGCGGACAAAACTTCAACGCCCACCTGAAGCCCTGGCACCTGACCCGACGATAGGTCTTTCCATCATGAAAGAAACCACACGACTGGCCCTGGCCGGACTCGGTGCCGCGATGCTGGTGCTCGCCGCCAGCGCCTCCTCCCCCGCCGAGGTCGACCTGACCCAGCGCATGGAGACCCTCGAACTGGACTTGGAAAAAGCTCGCCAGAAGGTGACTGGCCTGAGCGAGGAAGTGGCGCGCACCGGCGCCGTCCTTGACCGCCTGCAAAAGTGGGTCGCGGCCCAGGCCGAGGGAGCCAAGAGCCTGAGTGCCACGCTTGACACCTCCGAGCAGCAAGGCTTCACAGCCGGCATCAACTTCACCTCCCGCGAAACGCTCCTGGCGGGCTGGCGCCAGAACCTGGGCGTCATGGCGCAAGGCCTGACTCCCGCGGCGAAGGTCGACTAAGAGACGCCAACCCAGAAACCAAAGGTGCTACTCCTCGCCGTCCGGGTGACAGGCGACGCACTCAGGGCTCGACCAGATGTAGCGCGACACCCGGTCGTAATCGCTGGTCGAGTTGATCTCATTGTGCGTGTGACAGTGGGTGCACCTGAAATTTGAATGGACGGGCGGCGTCAGGTGACACTCGCTGCACGGGGAGAAGGCGTGGATCGACACCAGTGGCCAGGAATGGTCGAAGCTGGCGCCAGCCCAGGAAGTCGTGTCGGGGCAGATCTCGCAGTCGGTGGGGAAACCAGCAGCTTGGTGATTGGGGTCGGTGGTCCCACGGTACTCGTAGAGGTGGCAGTTCACACAAGCGGCGCTGATGCCGCTGTGATTGAACAGAGCACCCTGCCAGCCAAAGATCGTGTGGCAGCTCTCGCAGGGCAGAGGCAGGCGGCCTCCTCACACAAGCCGTGACCCACGCAGTGCGCGCCGTGGATCTCCGCGGCCTGGCCATGGATCAGCCCCAGGACACCGCTCTCCGGGCAGGCCCGCAAGCAGGCGCCGCAGCCGAGGCAATTCGCGAGATCGATTAATGGGTGCAAGAGCCTCGGAGCAGCGGAGCCTTGCTGGCGGGCCTCTTCGGGTTTTCCCAGCTCCCTTTCTCCGGCGACGACTTCATGGCGCCGCACCATGAGGGCCAGCCACGCGAGGGCGAGCAGGGCCACGATCCCCATCAGGAAAATCGCGCTCATGGCCCGGGATTCAACCCCTGGGGCCTGGTGCCGCCCGCGCCCCCCAGGGGCCTTTTTCAGTCCTGCCCCTTTTGAGGCTGCACCCGTTCCCGCTGTCTGTGCATGACAAAGGCCAGCACGACTTCCTGCATGTGGGCGCCCTCGGTGGTGTGCTCCGGTTCGATGTGGATGCCGTAGCGCACACCACCGCGCACGCTCCGGCATTGATGCACCGTTCCGCGGAGTCGCAACTGTTCGAAATCCTCGGTCAGGCTCAAGAGCAGTTGCACTTCTTCGCCCAACTCGAACCTGCGCTCCTCCAGATCCTCCACCAAGAGTCCCATGCCTTCGGCTGAGAGGTCAAGCACGACTCCCGCCACGACTCCTTCCGATTGAGCGGAGGGGCAAGAGGCATCGAGCTCCAGAGAAGACTTGCCTGAACATGGATGGATCGCCACGGGGATGTGACACGCCTGCACACCCACGCGGTAGGCCTGGCGCTCGTTGGCTCGGGAACTAGCGGTGGAGTCCTGACCCGCGACACGGCTCGCGATGGCCGCCAGAAGTGCCGAGCCGGGATGGGCAAAGCGAAACTCCCCCTCGCAGGATGAGTCGGAACTCGAGCTGAGGTGGGTGAGATGCCCGCGAGCCATGAGCTGGGCTCCAGCCCCTGAGGTGAGCGTCAGCGTCACGAGCTTCGATCCCTCCGGGATGGAATCGCCAGCAGAATCGAAGTCGATCACGACAGTCTCATCGCAAGCCTTTAAAACTCGGCCACAGAGCAGGCTCCAGTCTGGAAGCCGTACCTGGACTATTGGGGTCTCGGGTCCCGTGGGGAGGGGGGCCCGGGGTTCTGACTCCATCATGGGTGAATTTGGGTGGGGGTACACATTCGGTCGACCGGCAGGGCCGCCAAGCCTGAAGCAATCCCGAAGAAACCCTGCCATGGGCGGGGCGAGGCCCTTTTCGGCCCAGGAGCCGGTTTTTGCCGCGCCGCGCGCCTTCCGCCGCGGCTTGAGTTAGCCTGCCGAGCTGTGCCCCCTTCGACCGACAGCCTGCCCCAGCACCTGACCCGCTACCTGGCCCAGCTCTCCGCCACGGGCGGGGCGTCGGCCCACACCTTGCGGGCCTACGGGGGCGACTTGACCGAACTCCTGGCCTTTCTCGAGGGGCACGGGATCAAGGCGCCTGGCGAGGTCCATGCGCGCACCTTGCGGGCCTTTTTGGTGGAGCTCGATGAACGCTCCCTGGCCCCATCCACCATCCAGCGCAAGCTCTCGGCTGTGCGGGCCTTCTTCCGCTATTTGGAGCGCGAAGGGCTCATCGACAGGCACCCCGCCACGGGCCTGCGCCAAAGGCGAACTGGTCGGCGCCTGCCCGCCTGCCTGGAGCTCTCGGAAGTCGAAGCCCTCCTGCGAGCGCCGCAAGCCGACTCCCCCGCCGGTCGACGGGACCGGGCGCTCTTCGAGACGCTCTACTCAGCCGGCACGCGGGCGGCAGAAACCGTGGGGCTCGACCGCGCCGACATCGACTTCCCCCGTGGCCTGGCGCGGGTGCGCGGCAAGGGCAAGAAGGAACGCCTGGCGCCCCTGGGGCGCTTCGCCATCGAAGCTCTCGAGATCTACCTGAAGGATCCGGCGCGACCGCGGCCGCAGCCCGCGGCCGCCGGCGCTGTGTTTCTCAACTTGCGCGGCGGGAGGCTGACCACCCGGAGCCTGGGACGCATCCTCTCCAAGCACGCCCTGGCCGCCGGCATCCTGCGCCACGCCACGCCCCACACCCTGCGCCACAGTTTCGCCACGCACCTTCTGGACCGCGGCGCCGACCTGCGCGCCGTCCAGGAACTCTTGGGCCACGCCCACCTGGTGACGACCCAGATCTACACCCACATCTCCATCGAGCGGCTACGCACTGTCTACAACCAGGCTCACCCGCGGGCGGGCAAGATCGATTGAGCTGGGCAACCGGGCCGCAGCACCCACACTTGCTAGTAGAGCGAACCCACCAAGCCAAGGACATCCTCGATGAGCTTGGCATCGAGGCCCTTGCTGTTCGTGCGCAGGGCCTCGCTGAAGCCATCGACTTCGGTGGCGTTGTCCTCGGCTTGCAGCGCATCCGCCACACAAGCGGGATGGATGTTGATCGGCGTGGTGCGCGTTTGTTGGCCGAACTCGACGCTGCGGCCCAAGGCCACCCGCGGAGTGCCCTTTCCGATCAACTCGTCGCACAGCTTGCAGCGCGCCCGGCCCGAGGGGTCGAGCTCGGCGTAGGGCAGCTCTTTTTTCTCCGCGCGTTGCTTGTCGGCCTCGACCTTCAACTTGGCGAGATCCTCCAGGGCCGGGATAGGCTCGGGAACTTCCTTGGCGAAGTTCCAGGCCGCCAGGCCGTAGGCCTCCTCTAGCTTCTCGAAGTGGCGCTCGGCGGCACACTCGAGGTGGTGCCACATGTGCCCCATGCCATAGGGGCCCTCGACCAGGATGCCCAGGCGCAGGCCGCCCAGGGGAATCGCCTTGCGGCAGGTCTTGCACTTGGCGCGAGAAGAGCGCGCACCCTCGATGATGAAAGCCGGCAGGCTGGGCTCGGCGTCCTCGGAGGGCGTATCGGATGTGGAGGAGGCGGGATCGGGAGCCATGGTGCGACGGGTCGGGAGATGAGAGGTGACGGGCGGCCCCGAGTGTCGCCCGCCGGGCTCTGGGGACAAGAAAAAAAAGCGCCCCCGAGTCGAAACTCGGGGGCGCGCTGGATGGTGACCCCATGGGGATTTGAACCCCAGTCGCCAGGATGAAAACCTGGTGTCCTAGGCCTAACTAGACGATGGGGCCACTTGTTCCGATCGTCGGCTGAAAAAGTTGTCGGCTAAATTGTGTTTCGAGCCTCGCTGGAGCGCTCCCTGCTCGGCTTGCCCAGAGCATTGGGCCAGCTTGCGCGGAGGCATTGGGCCAGCTTGCGCGGAGCAGATGGCCGGAAGAATACGGCTGCCCGGGGGGACTGTCAACGACCTCTCCAGAGGAAAGCTCCGGCACGGGAGGCCCTGGAACCTGTGGGCGATACCGCCGTCCCGCACTCAAGCGGCCGGGGTCCAACCAGCACGGGCCAGGAGTGCGATGACATGCTCGTACTCACGGGCCAATCCATCCACCAGAGCCCCCGGACCGCAGAGGACGCCGGGCAGGATGTCCCAGGTGTAGGTCTCGATCTCCACCTGCAACTCTGGGCGGCCCCAGGCCTCGGGCTGCTGGAGGAGTCGCAGCAATAGGGCATCAGCGTGGTCGCGGGTGGTCTCGAGGCCCTCCTCACCCAGGCGCGCGAGGTCCACGGGCACATGAAAATGGGTGCGCCATTCCTCGCAGCCCAGCCAGGCGGGATCGCTCGCGGCAGCCGAGGCCAGGTCGCCGAGGTCGTCCACACGCAAGAGTCCGCCAGCACCGCGGCCCGTGGTCTGGTGCAGATAGAGCGGCTCGTCGAGGCCCAGCAGTTGCCCGCGCGCCGCGGCCCGCGAGCCCGGTTGCTTGAGCCGAATGGCCGAGGAAAACTGCAACTTCGAGAGCCCCGCCGCCAGGGCCAGGTCCACAGCCTCGTCGGGCTCCTCGAACTCAACGGCCGAGTGGCAAGTGTCGAGGCACAAGCCGAGATGGCGGCGCAGAAGATCGGAGCCCACTCTGTGCTCGAGTTCCTCGTAAAGAGCCGCCACCAGATCCCGGGCTGCGCGGGTCGTGCCCGCTACCGAACGGGGCTCGGCCTCCAGGGCCATGGCCACGGTGGCCGTGCCTGCTTGCGCCAGACCCGCCAACTCCAGGATCAGTTTTTCAAAGCGCGCCGCGGCCTCCTCGAACTCCCCCGCCTGCCAGGGACCGAAGCGCCCGCAATGGGTGGAGATGGTCACCAACTCCTCGCTGCCCGCGTTCAACTCCGCAGCGATCAGAGCCACATCGAGGGTATAGGCGAGGCGTTCATCCGAGGTCCAGGTGGGCTCGAAGACCTGGCGCTTGAGGCCCGCGCGATGAAAGTCACCGAAGGGAAAAGCGTTAAAGGTGAAGGGTGCGAGGTTGCCCTCGGAAAACTCCCGGGCCAGGCGTTTCCGCATCTCGCGGCCGCCCTCCCCGGCCAGGCTGGCAGCCAGGGCCGCGGGAAGATAGACGCCCACGCCAAAGGGCTCCGTCCCGCCCAGGCGGCGGCTCAGGGGCAGGCTGATCGCGCGCACGCCGGCGATCACCTCAGAAAGGGTTTCGCCCGCATGCAAATTCATGCAGTAACCCAGGCGCAGACTGCTGCCGGGATGCGCGGGATGGTGAAAACGCATGGAGCTCCGGTGCTCTTTTCTGGGTCCGGGCCGGACTAGAGCGGCAGCCCCTCGTCGATCAGCATGACCGGAATCGCGTCACGAATCGGGTACAGGATCTTGCCGTCCTCGCGCACGAGGCCGGCATCGATTTCATCGCTGATGCTCTCGCCACCGACATTTTTTTGCTTGCCCGCGGCGATGCGGGCGTTGACCGCGGTCAACTCGCTGGCGCTGGCTTGGTGCAGGGGCTGGTGGGTCTCGGGGCAAGCCAGGATCTCAAGCAAGCCGGCGTCGATCACGGGGCCGGCTGATTCCGCAGGGTTGTTTTGGGGTTCGCTCACGGTTTTCTTGTCGGTTTGATTGTGGGGGACGAGGAGCGGGGCTTGGCGCTGGGGGGATTATTCACTTTTGGAGGCGGGGAGGCGAGGGGCCCTGTGACTTGACAGGCCAGCGGAAGAGCCCGAGGCTGGGTGCCATGGTCTCACCCCCCCATCGGCAGCCGGGTTCGGTCCAGGCCCTCTGCTGCTTGGCGCTCATGGCCCTCCCCAGCCACCAGAGCGCCCCGACGGTGGTGCTGCCGGCGGGCGCCAACGCCCGCGCCTGGGCTGGCGTGGGCAGGGAAACCCGCGCCGTGGACCTGGGTCCAGAGCTCTTCAAAAAGCAGCCTTGGCTGCAGCCGGGAACGCCCCGCGCCGACAGGCGGGCAGTCTGGCGCGGCTGGGGCACCCTGGTAAAAAAAGAAGCCCAGGGCGAGCGCAGCGACCCCGGCACTCGGGCGGCGCTTTGTTTGTTCGCCACGAAGGAAGGCCGCTGGCGCGACGCCTGGAACCACCTCGAACGCCTGGGAGGTCACCCCGCCTGGTCGGCTGCCGTCCTGCCCGCGCTCCTGCCCGGAGTCCCCTTCGATGCCCCAAAAGGCCAGGGCGGCCTGCCGGGAATCCTGGACGATGGTGTACTCCTGCGTCCCGCGCCGCCGCCGCCCTTGACGCCTGGCACCCGTTACCAGACCCGCGAATCTATAGTGCGCGGCCTGCGCATCGGAGCGGCCACGGTGGACCTGCGCGTGACCCTCGACAACTCTGGCATCGAAGTCGGGCTGTTGCACACCAGCGGTGCGGCGGTGCGCGTGTTCGTTCTCCTGCCCGAACCCGAGGGACTCGAGATCCGCGTCGAGTACATCGACTGGATGCGTCAAGATGAACGCCACGGAGCCTTGGAACTCAAACTCCTGCCTGGCGAGGAAGAGCGCGCCCTCTTCGGCCGTTTCAAACGGCGGCGCCTGCCCCTGCCAGCCTCCTGTGGTGCCGACCTGCCCCGAGCCCTCGCCGCCGGTGGCCTGTGGTTTTCCTGGCCTGGGCTGGATTCCCCCGGCGAGGCGGCAGAACTCGAAGAAGAATTGCGCACTGCAGCTGAAGCCATGGCCGCCCTCCTGGATGTGCCGGGCGGATTGATCGGCATCCACGAGCCGCCGCCGCGCCCCCCTTGGAACGCTACGATAGCGCACCTCCCCCGCGAAGCCGCCGAGGCGCGCCGACTCTTGAGCGCCATCGCCTCGCGCCTTGAAGCCTGGGTTCTCCGAGACTGAATGGACTTTGGAACGGGCGCGGGGTTATTCATGACCGGCGGCAGCCGGGCGGGCTATTCTCTTCGACTCCAAACATCTCCCACGATCCAGCCAGCCGCCCCTGCTCTCCATGTCCATCTATCAAACCCACCGCGAACGACTACTCGACGGATTGGCCCGCACGAAGAGCGCGGCCATCGTGGCCACGGCGACCCACAAAGTGCGCAACAACGATTGCGAGTACCGCTTTCGTCCGGACAGCGACTTCTGGTACCTCACCGGTTTTGCCGAGCCCGGCGCCCTGCTCGTGCTGTTGCCCGATGGTGCCCTGGGAGACGAAGAGCCGAGGCGCTCGATTCTGTTCCTGCGCGAGAAGAATGCCAAGCTGGAAACCTGGACCGGTCGCCGCCTGGGAGTGCAAGCCGCCCCCAAAACCCTGGGCGTGGATGCCGCCTATGACATCGAAGACATCTGGGATGTCCTCGGCGACCTGCTCAAAAACTACCAAAGCATCGTCTACCGCACGGGCCTCAGCGAGGAGCGCGATCGCAAGGTGCTGGCCATGATCGCGGGCCTGCGCAACAAGGCCCGCGGCGGCATCCAGCCGCCGGTGGAGTTGATTGACCCAGCGCCCAGCTTGCACGAACAGCGCCTCTTCAAGAGCCCAGCCGAGTTGGAATTGATGCGCGCCGCGGCTGCGATCACCTGTGAAGCGCACATCGCCGCCATGGAGCGGGCGGCGCCGGGGGTCGGCGAGAATGAGATCGACGCCTTGATCGAATACACCTTCCGCTGCCGCGGAGCCACGGGCATGGCCTACACCACCATCGCCGCCGGCGGCGACAACGCGTGCATCCTGCACTATGTGGAGAATGACGAGCCCCTGGTGGACGGCGAGCTCCTGCTCGTGGACGCGGGTTGCGAAGTGGAGTACTACGCATCCGATGTGACCCGCACCTATCCGGTGAACGGCTCCTTCAATCCCGCCCAGAAGGAAATCTACGAGCTGGTACTCGAAGCGCAACTGGCGGCCATCGAGGCCATCCAGCCGGGGCTGGCCGTGGACCAGGTCCACGCCGTGGCCAAGAGAGTGCTGACCCGCGGTCTGATCCGCCTGGGCCTGTTGGCGGGCGAGGGCGACAAGACAGCAGAGGAAGGCGCCGAAGAGCGCTTCACGATTCACAAGACTAGCCACTGGTTGGGCCTCGATGTCCACGACTGCGGCTCCTACTGTGCTGCGGACGAACCCCGCAAACTCGAGCCCGGCATGGTGTTGACCGTGGAACCGGGGCTCTACATCAGCGCCGATGACGAGAGCGTCGACGAGCGCTGGCGCGGCATCGGGGTGCGCATCGAGGACGACATCTTGGTCACGGCCGAGGGCAGCGAAAATCTCACCGCGCAGATCCCCAAGACGATTGAAGCCGTGGAAGCCGCCTGCGCAGGAAAGGTTCTGGCAACCCTGGCGTAACGCTGGGCCATGGGAGCGTGACTCCAGCCGCGGGGGCCAGGGGAGGCCGGGTCTCCTTGAGGACCCAGCGGAAAAGCGAGTGGTGAGCGCGCCAGGGATCGAACCTGGGACCTACTGGTTAAAAGCCAGTTGCTCTACCAACTGAGCTACGCGCCCACTCGCTTGGGTCTTGAATTTCGTCTTGAATCGTCTGTATCGCCTGCGGGGCTCGCTCGCGCTGGGCACAATCGAAGACCGAAGCTGGGGCGAAGAGTACAAAATGACAGCCCCAGGAAAAACCTCGTGCTGAGTTTTCCGCGAGCGCCACTCTTGGGCTGCTCTCAGAGCTCCAGAACTTCCCGGGTCTTGTTCTCGAGCACATTGTCCACCTGCTGCTCGAAGGACTTCAGTAGCGTCTGGATCTCGTCGTGGAGCTGGCGGTTGTCATCCTCGGTGAGATCGCCGCCCTTCTTGGCTTGATCGGCGAGTTTGTTCATCTCGCGCCGGGTGTTGCGCATGGCCACGCGGCCCTCCTCGCACATCTCCTTGACCTTGGCGGCGTATTTCTTGCGCTGGTCCCCGGAGAGCTGCGGCAGGGTCAGGCGCAGGACCTTGCCGTCGCTCTGGGGATTTATGCCGAGATCTGACTTCTGGATGGCCTTGGCCATCTCCTGCAGAGCTGAGGCGTCAAAGGGCTTGACCACCAGCATGCGGGGCTCGGGAACCGAAATCGACGCCAACTGTGACATGGGCGTCGGGGTGCCGTAGTAGTCCACGCGGATGTTCTCCACCAGAGAAGGCGAGGCCTGCGAGGTACGGATGCTGCGCAAGTGGTCCTGAAGGTGCTTGACGGCCTTCTCCATGCGGCTGGAGGTGTCCTTCACTAATTGGTCGTAGGTCATGCCGTGCTCCTGATGATGGTGCCCAGGCCGTCCTCTGCCTGAACGATGCGTTCCAGATTCCCGTCCTTGAAGAGATCGAACACGATGACGGGCAAATCGTGCTCCATGCACATGGCAATGGCTGTGCCATCCATCACCTCCAGGCGACCGCCCAGCACATCCATGTAGGTCAGGCTGGCAAAACGCTCGGCGCTCGAATCGAGCTTGGGGTCCGCGGTGTAGACCCCGTCGACCTTGGTGGCCTTGAGTAAAATCTCACAACCGAGCTCTACCGCGCGCTGGGCCGCGGCCGTGTCGGTGGTGAAGAGCGGCGTGCCCAGGCCTCCCGAAAGGATCACCACGCGACCGAGGTCGAGGTGACGCACCGCCCGACGGCGCACATAGGGTTCGGCCACCGAGCGCACTTCAAGGGCAGTCAGCACGCGAGTTTCCAGGCCCTGGGCCTCGAGGGCGTCGGAGAGCGCCAGGCCGTTGATGATCGTGCCCAGCATGCCCATGTAGTCGGCGCTGGCGCGCTCGGCACCCAGTTCGCTGAACTCGGCGCCGCGCAAGATGTTGCCGCCACCGCAGACCAAAGCCACCTGCACGCCGCTCTCCGCTACCCGCGCGATCTGCGCAGCGAGTTTCTGGAGGGACGGCACATGCAGTCCGTTTCCGCTCTCGGGATGACCGAGGGCTTCACCCGAGAGCTTGAGCAAGACGCGCTTGTAGGTCATGGCTTGAAAAGAAATTACCGATCAGGCCCGGAGAATCCGGCTACTCACCAATGTTCGGCTACTCACCAATGTTGAAACGGGCGTAGTCCTGGATGACGGTTCCGTCGCCCAGGGCCTGAACCATGGCCTTTTCGACGCTCATGGAGTCGTCCATGACCCAGGGCTGTTCGCGCAGGGCCACGCCTGCAAAAAACTTATTCAGCTTGCCCGCGATGATCTTGTCCTGGATCTCAGCCGGCTTGGATTTGACCTCATCACGGTAGATGGCCTTTTCGCGCTCGATCAAGTCAGCGTCTATCTCGTCCCGGGAAAGAGCCGTGGGCGGCACGGCAGCGGCGTGCATGCCGAGCTGCTTGAGAACCGCTTCGGCCTCTTCGCGGCCAGCGCTTGTGGTCAGGGCGGAGAGCACACCGATCTTCATGTTGTGGTGAATGTAGCCCCCCACAAATCCGTCGGAGGCCGAGACGAACTTGGCAGCGGCGATGCTCATGTTCTCGCCCAGCTTGCCGATGATCTCGGTCAGAGCATCCTCGACGGTGCCCTCTCCTGCCCAGCTTTCCTTGAGCAGAGCCTCGGCCGAGGGCGTCTTGTGCTCGAGGATATGGTCGCAGAGCCGGTGCAGAAAACCGTTGTAGTCCTCGGTGGCAGCCACGAAATCGGTCTCGCAGGCCACGGCCACCATGGCGCCGCTCTGGCCGTCTTCGCTGATCTTGAAGAAGCAGCGGCCTTCGCCCGTGGCGCGGCCGACCTTCTTGCCAGCGGCCTTCAGGCCGAGCTTGCGCAGGTGATCTTCGGCGCCGTCAAAGTCGCCTCCAGTGGCCTCCAGGGCCTTCTTGCAGTCCATCATCGGCGCGCCAGTTTTTTCGCGCAGGCTTCGGACATCAGCAGCAGTAATGGGCATGAAATTGTAGGTTCTTTTTTGGGAGGGGCGGCGCTCCAGGAGGAGGAGGAGCGAGGTTGACAGTGTGCTCCCGGAAAACCAGGAGGTGTATGGAAAGAATCAGCCGAGCCCGCCCGGGAAGCTCCCGGGCGGGCGCGGCCTGGCTAGCAGGAGCCCCGCTCGCGGGGCGCGCAGGCCTCAATCGGACGTTTCGTCGGTCGTCTTGTCGGCAACTGGCTTCTTGCCGGCAACAGGGGCAACAGGGGCAACAGGCACGGCGGCTGACTCGCTCGCGGGTGCGGCAGCCGGCTCGACGGAGGCTTCCGGTGCGGCAGCTGTGCTGGGTGCGGGATCTGCCTCGGGAGCAGGTTCCGCGGGGGGAACTTCGGTCTCGGCGGCTGCGGTGGCAGAGGCTGCGGCCTGGCCGCCTGCCTCGGTCTCCTTGACCAGGGCCGGGATCGGACGCAGGGTGCGCGTGGGACGCACGATGCCTTCCTCGAGATCCTCGTGCTTCTCGGCTGCATCCACCGAAGCCATGTTGTCGCGGTGGTTCGCACCACCCTCTTCCACGGCCTCAGCCAGCTGCTCGATCAACAGTCGCACCGATTTGAGCGCGTCGTCGTTACCGGGGATGACGATGTCAGCCTTGGACGGATCGCAATCCGTGTCCAGGATGCCGATGACAATCAGGCCCATCTTGCGGGCCTCGCGAACGGCGTTGTATTCGCGGGCGGGATCCACCACCACCATGGCGCCGGGGATGCCGTTCATCTCGCGGATGCCGCCGAGGTTGCGGGTGATCTTGCGGCGCTCGCGGCGCAGGGTGGCCAGAGCCTTCTTCGAGTACTCCGAGGAGGAACCATCCTCTTCGATTTTTTCCAGCTCTTCCAGGCGCCGCAGGCGCGAGCGGATGACCGAGAAGTTGGTCAGCGTGCCGCCAATCCAACGCTCGGTGACGATGGGCATGCCGGTGCGCTCACCGACCTCGGCAACGACGCCCTTGACCTGACGCTTGGTGCCCACCCAGAGGATGGCCGAGCCTTCAGCGGCGAGATGATAGAGCACATTTTGAGCACGCAGAATCCCGCGCAGGGTTTGGCGCAGGTCGATGACATGAATGAGATTGCGGCGTCCGTAGATGTACGGAGCCATTTTCGGATTCCACCGCGACACGCGGCATCCGAAGTGCACACCAGCTTCGATGAGCTGAGTTACGCTGACTGTCTCCATGGGGAGTAGAGCTGAGGGGTTCTAGAGTTTTATTTCGAGTCGCCGGTCCGGGAAGTCCAGGTCGGCGAAGAGAGGCTGCACAAGCCACTCTGCAACATGCAGATCTGCAACAAGCAGTTTCTGCAACAAGAAAGAAGAAAGGGTGGCCCGGAAAAGCCCTCTCGGGTGCCCAAGAGGCAGCCAACCCAAAGGGCCCGCGGAGCGGAACAAGGCCACTTCCAGGGCCAAAGAGTGTACTGGCCTCCATCCTCCAGTCAATCGCCTACCCCCACACGCGAGCTTCGGTGGCACGACCCGGGGTTGCGAATTCTGCCACGATTGCGGGGGAATCGGGGCAGAGCCCCTAATTGCGGGCTAAACTTCCAAGTGCGGGGGTTGTCTGCCGCTGCCCCTGCATCCATCCGATGATTCTAGTTTGTGACCACCGTGGAATGGGTCTAGAAGCCCTCTTGGACCCGCTTCGCGAGACGGGCTTCGAGATTCAGTGCTCCTCGAGCCTCGTCAGTACCTGCGAGCAGCTGGACGGCGAGCAGCCGGATGTGATCATCGTCGACCCCCTCAGCTCCACGGCCCTGGCCGAACTCAGCGAGATCGGCCGTCTACGGGGGGAGGAAAACCCTACCCCCGTGCTGCTGGTCTGCGACGCTGCCGACCCCATGCGGGCGATCGAGGCCTGCCGCTCTCTAGGCGTGGAGAACTGGGACATCATCCACCGCGACGCGCCCCTCGAGGAGTACGACCTACGCATCGAGCGCCTGGTGGCTCAGGCCGAACGCAACGCGCAAATCAAGGACCTGCGTTTTCGCGCTTCCCACGATGAGCGCACCGAACTCCTGCGACCGGCCGTCTTCGAGGAGCGCCTGAGAGAGCACTTCTCGGCGGCTGAACGCCACGGCCTGGACATGGCCCTCGTGCTCCTCGACCTCGACCGCTTTGGCCAGGTCAACAAGGACTATGACCACATGGTGGGCGACGCGGTCATCGCCGAAGTGGGTTGCGCTATCCGTGAAACCCTGCGCACCGAGGATGTGGCCGGGCGCATCGGAGGCGACGAGTTCGCCCTGATCCTGCCCTACTGCGGCCCCATCGAAGCCGCGGCCGCGGTCCACCGACTGGCCGTGACGATCAAGGAACTCTCGGGGAATGTGGGCGACGAGATTCGCAACATCTCCATCAGCACGAGCATCGGATTCGAGACCGTGCTCGGCGGCGAGGTGGACTCCACCAGGACTCTACGCAAACATGCCGAGCTGGCTCTGCGCCAAGCCAAGCGCGCCGGCGGCAACCGTGGCGTCTACTATCGGTCGCTGAAGTAACCAGCTAGCGCACCAGAATAGGGCGTAGCCAGTCGGCGCGGTCGCCCACATGCATCTCGTCGGCCATGTCGACTTCGAGGGTCAGTTTCTGGACGCCGGTGACATCGAGCAGTGGTATGGGCACCGGTTCGTCGCCGCCGTGCATGACATCGCTCTGCCAGAGCAGCTTCGCATCGGCCAACACCCGAAAGCGCACCGAGCCGCGGGCGGGCAGGTGAATCACCTCGTCGTCCACGGCGACGCTACCGCGCAACCCGCTCCAAGCGGCCCCTAACGCGTATTCTATGCGACTTGGCGCATGGACGCCGAGGCCACGGGTCCAGACCCGGCCGCCGGCTGTCAGGGGCCCGCCGCTGGTGGAACGGTCGCGCAGCGCAGGCCAGCGCATGCCCAGATCATCACCGAAGGGTGAGCTGGACGACATCAGGCTGGGCTCGAGCTGCGACAGAAAGGCGATGCCCGCTCCAGGTCGAAAAATCTCCGCCACCACGGGTAGGGAGAGGCGCAGACCGTGACCACCGCGAGTCACGAGTTCGAGACCATCTTGAGAGAGGGCCGAGAAAAACGCCGGCAGGCGCGAGCCGTCGACGAGGTCCACCACCACCGCTTCCCCCGCCTGGGTCGAGTCGTCACCCAGGACTTCGATGAAGAGCGCGGCCACTTCCTCCCAGACAAAGTGTTTGGAGCCCAGGGCACTGTCGAGGGTCAAGCCATCTGGGTCGAAGCTCTCGAGGGTGCCGTCGATGCGGTCAAGGCCCCCACCACTGGTGCGGTACAGGCGGTCGCCCACGGCGCTTTTCACGATGGGCTGGGTCCAGTCGGCTGGAATCAGAGCCGGGACGCGCAGGCTGGCGATCTCGTCGAGCCCCAAACGCAAACGCGAACCGCCGATCAAACCCAGGTCCAACTCCTCGCCCTCGCCACCGAGGAGATCGCCGCGGAGATAGCCCTCGCCTCCGGCCAACTGCACTTCGGCGGCCCGCTGCACCTTGGACGGACGAGGCCCCGGCTCCAGATCCAGAAAGCGCACGAGGACGGCCTCCTCCGCGGCCAGGCTGCGGGTGGCAAAACCCTCCAGCACCCGAGAGCGGGTGACACCGGCGCGGCTCTCAAAGAGCACCGTGGGTACGCGCAGGGCGGGGACAGCCTCCTCCGGCCCCGACTGGCGAGGTGCAGCGGCCGGCAGAGCCAGGAGGGCGAACAAGGAGAGGGCGGAAGCAGGTGCCATGGCGCGCCATGGTAGGCCGCCCCCTGGGCGAGGGGTACACAGCGCCTCAAATCCCGCCCACCACGGGGACCCCTTGGGGAGCCTCCCCGGGGCCCATGCCGGGCTCTTGACCCGCAGGGGCTCTTGGACCAGAAGCGGCTCGCTGTCAGGATGGCAGGGCGCTCCACGGGTGCCCACGGCGGCTGCCAAGTTGACAGATCGAGACTGCCCTTGAGACCGGGGATAGGGCCCCAGGCCGAGAAAAACACCCCAAAAAGCCCCGCCAGACCAGATTCCAAAGCCCTCCGGTGCTTCGGCACCCTAGTTGCTCCAGCGGCTGCTCCGGATGGCTCTTGGGCCATTTGGCCCGTTCAGCCCGTGTCCCGCCGACCCCTTCGGCTCACCCGCGGGCCTCTTCTGCATCACCCCCACCACCAGCAAGCGAAGACAAAAGACTCATGGCCAAGCAAATGGTATTCGAGGAATCCGCGCGCGAAGCGATTCAGCGTGGCGTCGAGAAGCTCGCCAAAGCCGTCGTCACCACTCTCGGCCCCCGCGGCCGCAACGCCATCCTCGACAAGGGATGGGGGGCACCGACGATCACCAAGGACGGCGTATCCGTCGCCGAGGAGATCCAGCTCTCGAACCCCTACGAGCAAATGGGCGCCCAGCTCGTGCGCGAAGTGGCCAGCAAGACCAGCGATGTGGCTGGCGACGGCACCACCACCGCGACCCTGCTCACCAACGCGATCTTCAACCGCGGCCTGCGCGCCGTGACCGCCGGCGCCGCCCCCGCGCGCTTGATCGCCGGCATCAAGGACGGCACCGCGGCCGTGATCAAGGCCCTCGACAAGGCCGCCCGCCCGGTGCAAACCAGTACCGAGATCAAGCAAGTGGCCACGATCTCCTCCAACAACAACCCGGCCATCGGCAAACTGATCAGCCAGGCCATGGACAGGGTCGGCAAGGACGGTGTGATCACCGTCGAAGACGGCAAGACCATGGAAACCGAAATTGCCATCGTCGAGGGCATGCAGTTCGACCGCGGCTACCTGTCGCCGAACTTCGTCACCGACACCTCCTCCATGGAAGTCGTCTTCGAGAAGCCCCTGATCCTGATCCATGAGGAGAAGATCTCCACCGTGCAGCAGCTCCTGCCGCTGCTCGAGTCGATCAAGGACTCAAACCGCCCGCTTCTGATCATCGCCGAGGACATCGAGTCCGAAGCCCTCGCCACCCTGGTGGTGAACAAGTTGCGCGGCGTCCTGCAATGCTGCGCCGTGAAGGCTCCCGGCTACGGCGAGCGCCGCAAGGCCATGCTGCTTGATATCGCAGCGGTCACCGGCGCCGACCCGGTCATGAAGGACCTCGGCCAGGAGCTGGACGAAATCGGCATCGCAGCCCTGGGCAGCGCCCGGCGCGTGGTCATCGACGGCGACAACACCACCATCGTGGGCGGCACCGGCAAGGCCAAGGCCACGGCGGACCGGGTGGCCCAGATCCGCAACCAGATCGAGGGCACCTCGTCGGACTACGACGCCGAGAAACTGCAAGAGCGCTTGGCCAAGCTGACCGGCGGCATCGCCCAGATCAATGTGGGAGGCGCCACCGACACCGAAGTCAAGGAACGCAAAGCCATGATCGAGGACGCCCTGCACGCCACCCGCGCTGCGGTGGCCGAAGGCATCCTGCCCGGTGGCGGCGTGGCCCTCTTGCGCGCCCGCAGCTCGGTCCAACGCCTGCGTAAGGGCGCCGACGACGATTACCTGATGGGCCTCGACATCATCCACGATTCCCTGGCCTTCCCGATCGCCCAAATCGCAGACAACGCCGGTCAGGAAGGTGCCGTGGTGGCTCACCGCGTGCAACGCGAGAAGAGCGCTTCCTACGGCTACAACGCACTCACCGACCAGTACGGCGACATGTTCGACATGGGCATCGTCGACCCCGCCAAGGTCACCAAGGCCGCGCTGAACAACGCCATCAGCGTCGCCACCTTGCTCCTTACCACCGATGCCCTGGTGGCGTCCAAGCCCGAACCCGCTGGCCCGCCGGCCGGAATGGAAGGCATGGACGACATGGGCGGCATGGGCGGCATGGGTGGAATGGGAGGCATGGGCGGAATGGGAGGCATGGGCGGCATGGGCATGGGCATGTAGCCCGCGTCTGTTCTCCCTCGACTCTTCAACTCTAAAAACAACCACACACACCCAAGCTCAAGACAAAACTATCCATGGCCAAGCAAATCATGTTCGACGATGGCGCGCGCCAGAAGATGCGTTCAGGCATCGAAAAGCTCGCCAAGACCGTCAAGATCACCCTCGGGCCGGCCGGCCGCAATGTCATCCTGCAGAAGTCCTTCGGTAGCCCCTCGGTGACCAAGGACGGCGTCTCGGTGGCGAAAGAAATCGAGCTCGAAGACCCCTTCGAGAACATGGGCGCCAAGCTCGTGAACGAGGTCGCCACCAAGACCAATGATGTCGCGGGCGACGGCACCACCACCGCCACTGTGTTGGCCGAGGCCATCTTCTCTGAAGGCCTCAAGCACCTCAACAAGGGTGTCAACACCATTGCCCTGCGCAATGGCATCGACAAGGCGGTCAGCGCCGCGGTCGATTCCATCGCCAAGATGTCGCGCAAGGTCAAGACCCGCGCCGAGAAGGCCAATGTGGCTGCAATCTCGGCTAACAACAACCCCGCCGTGGGCGAGCTCCTTTCCGACGCCTTTGAAAAGGTGGGCGACAAGGGTGTCATCACCATCGAGGAAGCCTCGGGCACCGAAACCAGCCTGGAGGTCGCCGTCGGACTCGAGTTTGACAAGGGCTACCTCTCGCCGTACTTCGCCACCGACATGGCGACTCTTGAGGCCGAGCTCGCCGATCCCCTGATCTTCATCTACAACAAGAAAATCAGCAATGTGCGCGAGTTCCTGCCCGTGCTCGAGAACGCGGCCCAGACCGGCCGCCCGCTCCTGATCATCGCCGAGGACATCGAGGGCGAAGCCCTCGCCGCCCTGGTGATCAACCGACTCAAGGGCATCCTCAATGTCTGTGCTGTCAAGGCGCCCGGCTTTGGCGAGCGCCGTAAGGCCTACCTCGGCGACATCGCCGCCCTGACCGGCGGCACGGCGATCTCTGAGGAGCTCGGCCTGAGCCTTGAGAATGTGACCCCCGAGCACTTCGGGACGGCCAAGACCGTGCGCATCACCAAGGACTCGACCACCATCATCCAGGGTGCCGGCTCCAAGAAAGCGATCAAGGACCGCTGCGCTCAGATCAGCGTCCAGATCGAGAACACGACCTCCGACTACGACCGCGAGAAACTCGAAGAGCGCCTGGCCAAGTTGACCGGCGGCGTGGCTGTCATCCGCTGTGGCGGGCATACCGAAGCCGAGATGAAGGCCATGAAGGACCTGCTCGAGGACGCACTCAACGCGACCCGCGCGGCCATCGAAGAGGGCATCGTGCCCGGAGGCGGAGTCGCGCTGCTGCGCGCCGAAACCGCCGTGGCCGAGGCTCGCTACAAGGGCGAGGAAAGCTTCGGTGCGCGCATCGTCCAGAACGCCCTGGCCGCTCCCCTGCGCCAACTGGCCGAGAACGCAGGCTACGACGGCGCGGTCGTGGCTGAAACGGTGCGCGAAAAGTCAGCCAACATGGGCTTCAACGCACTCACCGGCGAGTATGTCAACATGGTCACCGATGGCGTCATCGACCCCGCCAAGGTCGTGCGTGCTGCCCTGCAGAACGCCGCCTCGATTTCCGGTCTCTTGCTCACCACCGACACCATGGTCACCGAGCTCAAGGACCCGGACAAGACCATCGAAGGCAGCACTAGCTAGCCAATCTTCGCCGGCGAGCCGCTGCTCTCCGGCCAGCACAGAGCCCCGGCGCGGCCTCCCGGTCACTCCGGGGCTCTATACATTCTTCCGCACTCTCCCCGAGCCACCCCATGAGCGAAAAGCGCGACTACTACGAAGTCCTCGGCGTCGATCGCAGCGCGGACCAGGCCACGATCAAGAAGGCCTACCGCAAACTGGCGATGAAGCACCACCCGGACCAGAACCGGGGGGACGCTAGCGCCGAAGCCAAGTTCAAGGAGGCCGCCGAAGCCTACGATGTCCTTGGCAACGACCAGAAGCGGGCCCAGTTCGACCAATTCGGTCACGCGGCCTTCGGCCAGGGCGCCGGAGGTGCTGGCCGCGGATTCTCCAACATGGAGGACATCTTCTCGGCCTTCGGCGACATCTTCGGTGGCGGCGGCGGTGGCCTGGGAGACCTCTTCGGCCAACGCGGTGGCGGTCGCCGGGGACCCAGACCTGGTCGCGATCTGCGTATCGTGCTCGACCTGACCCTGGAAGAGATCTATTCGGGCGTCGAACGCACCGTCTCTCTCAAGCGCTTCGAACACTGCGAGACCTGCAAGGGCAGCGGAGGCGCGGATGGTTCGAGCCCGATTCCCTGCTCCACCTGTGGCGGCCAAGGACAGGTCCAGCGCAGTCAGGGTTTTTTCACCATGGCGTCCCCCTGCCCCACCTGCCATGGCAAGGGCCAGGTCATCGAGAACCCCTGCAAGCCGTGTGGCGGCCAAGGCAAAACCCAGGCCAAGAAGGAAATCTTGATCCGCATCCCCGCGGGCATTGAGGAGGGCGTGCAGTTGCGGGTGACCGGGGAAGGCGACGCCGGCGACAAGAACGCGCCGCGGGGCAACCTGTTCTGCGTGATCCGCGAACGCCAACACAAAATATATCAGCGCTCTGGCCCCGACATCATGACCGAGGTGCCCTGCACCTTCGCGCAACTGGCCCTGGGCAACAACGTCGAGATCCCCACCCTCTCGGCCAAGGTCGAACTCAAGATTCCGGCCGGAACCCAGAGCGGCCGCGTCTTGCGCCTGCGCGGGCAAGGCCTGCCCAGCATGCAGGGTTCGGCCCGCGGCGACTTGCATGTGCGAGTCTTCGTGGAAGTGCCTACCCATCTCACCGAACGCCAAGTCGAGCTGCTCGAGGAGTTCGGCCAGATCGAGCTCGAAACATCGGGCCACAAGTCGTTCATGGAGCGCATCACTAGCTACTTCAGCTGACCAAAATGAGCACAAGAACCGAACCCGAACGCCCCGAGGACCTCTCGGGAAAATCGTCGCCAGACGGGCCCCTCGAGGGCACCCAGGATGCGCCCCAGAATGAAGCCAGCCTGCCCGAGGCGGATGTCATCGAGGAGCCCGAGGAGCAACTCTCGGACGAAGAGCGCGTCCTGCGCGAGCGCGACGAGTTCGAAGAGAACTGGCGCCGCTCCCAGGCCGACTTCCAGAACCTGCGCCGGCGCCAGTCGGAGGTGATCGCAGCATCGCGGCTGGCCACCAAGCGCGAGCTTCTGGGCGAATTGTTGTTGGTCATCGACTACCTCGACATGGCACTCATAACCCCCATGGAAACCCAGGAGGGCAAAAACCTCTACGTGGGTGTGAGCATGACTCGCGACCAGATGATGCAGTTCCTGGTGCAGCGCGAGGTCGAACCCATCGACACCGGGGGCAACTTCGATCCAAGCCTGCACGAAGCTGTGGAGACCATCGAGACCGATGAGGCCGAGCCGGGCACGATCCTGCAGACAGCCCGCACGGGCTACACCCTGGGCAAGGATGTCCTGCGCCATGCCCACGTGAAGGTCGCGGCAGCCCCCAAGACACCGCAGACAGAAGCCGAGGGCGAGGGCGAGGGCTCCGCGGCGAGCTAGGAGTGCCCACCTACGACTACATCTGCGCGGCCTGTGGCCACGCCCTCGAAATCATGCAGCCCATGAGCGAGGCGCCCAAGCGCAAGTGCCCCGAGTGTGGCAAGCTGAAGCTCAAGCGCCAGATCGGCATGGGCGCGGGCATCCTGTTCAAGGGCAGCGGTTTCTACCAGACTGATTACCGCTCGGATTCCTACAACGAAGGTCAGAAGGCCGAGAAGGAACGGGCCAAGCCCGCAGCGGAAAAGAAGACCGGCGCTGCATCCAAGCAGAACAAGCAGTCGGGCTCCGACAAGGGTGCTTCCTCCTCGGGCGACAAGCCGTCGAAGTCGCCGGATAAGTAGCCCTCGCCGCAGGCCGCTCAGCTCAGGAACAGCTCGTCCACCAGGCTCGCGATGGCATCGGTGCCGTAGCCGCCAATGACCCGGTCGGAGGCCTCGAGGGCGCTCTGGGCTCCATTTTCCATGGCCACGCCCAAGCCGGCGCGTTCGAGCATGGGCACATCGTTGCCCGCATCCCCCACGGCCACCACTCGTTCGGGCAGAATCCCGTGGGTCTCTTCGAGGTAACGCAGAGCTTCAGCCTTGCCGAGACAGGGCGGATGGATGTCCACCACATTGAGCTTGGATTCGCGATGACCATCAAGGGCAGATAGGGGAAAGTGCGTCATGTATGTGGGCAGGTCCACGGCCTCCTGCACTGCGCGGCGAAACTCGCCAGCGCTCCCGGTCTCGGCGCAAAATAGCACCACGCGGATCACATACTCAGTGGGCAACTCATCCCGCTCCATGACAGCGAGTTCGGTGAAACCACGCAGGGCAGCGTCCTCCATGGGATCGCGGGGCGCTGTACTCGACTTGTCGAAGGCTTGTTGCACCACAGCCAGCAGATCGCGCCGCCGCGCAAACTCCAGCGCCCGCGCCAAGGCGCGGTTGGAAAGCACGCGCTCCTCAATCAATCGTTCGCTGCGCGGGCAGTAGATCGCGGCGCCATTGAAAACCGCCATGGGCGATTCAAGTTCCAGAGGACCCACAACGCGCAGCGTGGCCACGGTCGAGCGCCCAGTGGTGATCATCACCCGCACGCCGGCCGCCTGGAGCTCGCCCAGGGCGCTCACATTGCGCGGCCGGATGCTGCCGTTCTGGTCCAGGAGGGTGCCGTCGAGATCGAGCAGGAGCGCATCGAAGGAGCGGCTCAAGGCTCCGGGACCTCGAAGGTGACCTGCTGTTCGGCCAGAACCTCAACTTCCGCCTCGAAATAGGGCTCAGCGGATCTATTGGCCCTCACAGTCAACTGCCACTTGCCCACGGGCAGGGAGTTTAGGGTGGTGCGGCTGCGCCAGTGACGGACGCGCCGGCTGCGACTGTGACTCTGGGGCTCCTTTCCCTCTGCTCCTGGGATGACGAGCTTGAGGGATACATAGGCCGCGGAGAACTGGTTGCGGCTCATGCCCCGCACCTGCACGGTCAGGACACCGGCGCGATCCACTACGAAGTCCACGCCGCTCTTGTATTCATCGGCGGTCAAAGGTGCCAAGTCGCGGCGCTCGCCGACCACATACTTGTGGCTTAACGAAACGCTCAAGGCGCAGTCGGGGCGCACAGAGCGCAGGTGGTATTCGCCGTTCTTGTTGCTGCGCGGCGTGGCTTGACTCACCTCCTCATATCCCCAGTCCGCATCGCCATCGGCGTCCTCGACGATGCGCACGCGGTAATCCGAGTGGCTGCTACCCTGATCGCGGCCGTCCCGGACAATGACACGCACGCCGGTGACAGGCCGGCCTGCGCGGTCGGTGATGCGGCCCTCAACGGAAGCCGATCCGATTTCAATCACGGCGCCGGGAGGCGCGGGCTCCACAAGGACTTCGCGCAAGACGGACATGCGGCGCTCTGGATGGGAGATCATGAGCGTGTAACGGCCGACCTTCAGCTTCTCGAAGCTTATGTTGCCGAGGTGATCGGAGATGCACGAGTGGGGATCCTCCCCTCCGCCTGAGTACCACCACCTTTCCCCATTTTCCTCGGCCTCAATGGGCGCAACCCTGGCCAAAGCTCCCACCAGGGGTTCCCCCGCCACCAGGATCGTAGCCCGGTAACCGCCGCGAGCGGCTACGCGCAAATCTATCTGCGCGTGTTCACCCGGTTTGAGAAAGACCTCTTCCTTGCTGACCATACCGGAGGCCTTTCTAACAGTAGCGGAGGCACGGTTGCGTCCGGAGAAATTGGATGTGGGCTCGATGACCTCGAAGCTGTGGCTGCCCAGCGTGAGATCGCGAAACTCCACCAAACCCTCCTCGTCCGTTTTTGAACCCGCATCCCTTCCGCCAAAGGACCAGCCGCCAGTGAACTTCTCGTCGTCCTCTTCATCCATGGCGGTGTGCTCCACCACCAGCCCGGCCACGGGCTGTGAGCGATTGTCAAGCACGCGCACAGTCACGCGCCCGGCACGCTCGAGGACAAACTCGAGTGGTTCCCCGTGGGGCAGAATGCTGCGCAGCTCGCTGCCAGCGAGGTAATCCGCTGCGGATACGGACAGCCAACACAGGGAATTGGGGAAGGCTGTCAGCCGCCCATGGCCGCGGGCATCGGTGTAGCCGTCGCGTACCTTGTCGTCCATCCAGGGCCGCTTCTCATTTTCCAACCAGCCTGCGAGTTGGTCGCGATCCGCATTGCGAGAGAGGACGATGTGCGCTCCCGCGATGGGTTTCTTGCTGTGCCTTTCCACGACGCGCACCGCGATGCGAATGGCAGGTTTAAGCTCGATGGCACCCAAGTCGAGGCTAGCACCGGCAAGCAAGAGGATGTTCTCGCGTACAAAGTCCTCGTAGCCCTCGGCGCGAACATTGAGCGTCACAAGGCTGCCCTCTTCACCAGGGCGCAAGCCCTCGAACAAGGCCTGGCCCTTGGGAAAGGCGCTGCGCGGCTGCTCCTGGCCCGCGTGCTTCAGGAATCCGCCGCCGCGGAGCCGGTCGCCCGAGACCTGGACCACAAAATGTTCGACGGCCTGCCCCGATTCGACGGTCCGCCCCGATTCGAGTACCTGCCCCGATCCAACTGCGCGCGCACTAAAAGCCAAGGAGGCCTCGTTGCTGTGCTCCAGCACCACATCCTTGGCGCCGGCCAGGGCCAATTCTGCATCCACTCCGGCTTGCAGGCTCCAGCGTTCGCCCGAGCCATCAGGATCGTCCTCGCTGCTCTCATTCAAACGGTAGAGCATGAGCTGGTACTGCAAGCCGGGTACCAAGCCGCCGAGAGTGAAGCTGCCGTCAACCAAGACCACCCCTTGGCGCGGACGATACTTCTCAGCCCCTTGTAGGGTCTCGGTGGCGGCGTTCGCCTGTTCTGCGGAGCGGCGTGCCGTAACTCGCAGGCTTGTCAGAACGGGATCGAGCCCCTCCACGCGACCCTCGATGGAGAGCCCTTGTGAGAGGTTCACGATCAAGCCGGGATCGGTCTGTCCGGCGGGTTCCGTCGAGCCCGTGAGTTCGCCGATGCGATACTCAGGATGATCGAAGATCAGGTGCCAGGAACCGGGGACCAGCGAGGTGACCTCGAAGTTACCGGCTACATCGGTCAGATCGACTTCGATGCCGCGGCCCGGAAGATCGAGCCGCATGAATCCGCCCTCGGGAGAAACGGCACGCAAAACGCACACGCCCTCGACACCCTGACCACGGGGGCCTGTCACCTTGCCGCCGAGTTGCACGCCGAGCTCGAGTTGGAAGCGGCCGAGGTCGTGGTTTTCGTGGATGGGCACGGCTAGATGCCCGCGCATCAAGGGCGCGAATCCCCGGGCCACGATGGAGAGAGTCAAGTCGCCGGGTACAACATTCGTGAACTCAAACCGGCCCTTGTCATCGGTAAGAATCTCGTGCACCGGCCCCGGACGGATGAGCGAGGACACATCCTCGAGGTCTGCGGGGATGGCCAGCCAGCGCTGGGCCTTGCGCATAATGACCCGCGCAGCGCCGACGGGCGCGCCGCCGGGGCGCACCACGAGGCCGAAGAGCCGCGGTCCCTTGTCGTCTTCCTGTCCGGCGCCGCCTGAACTGTCGGTTTCTGGAAAGGACGGCTCGACCTGGGCCTCGGTTCGGGAGTCCTGATGGCCCTCGCCCACGGGGCTCGTGTAGCCGGGCCGCAAGCCGCCGGTGGCCTCCCCCGCCTCGCCCGCGCCCGCGTTCACGAACAGACTTCCTGGCCCCGATGGATCAAGCCAAACCGTACACAGGTACAGCCCGCAAAGCAGAGCCAGGCAGATGGCCGGAAGGGTCAGATTGGGGCGTTTGGACATAAATAGCAGGTCGAGAGCCGCTCCTTGAATGCTAACGCATGCCCTTCAGAAGGGTGAGTTTCTCCCGGCAGCAGTAGGGTAGCAGCTTTCAAGGCAACACCAAGGTGACCGAGGCCTGCTCGCCGCTGCGCACCTCTACCACCTGGGGCTCTGCTGCCGCGTGGTTAGCCGGCGCGCTACCCGAGGGCCCACGGTCCAGCGCGCTCACGGTCAAACGCCAGGGTCCCGGCTTGAGACTGCGCAGGCTTGCAGACCCGCCTTCGCCCACGAACTCGCGCCGATCGTCCACGGGCCCGTCACTCTCGCCCTCGAAGACGGCTTGCACCATGCAGAAGGAGGCTGGAGAACCGACGGCGTCCACCACCAACACGGCGATGCGGCCCGCGGCGAAAACATCGATATCAATTCCGCCGAGAGTCTGTCCCGCGCCCACGCTGACGGACTTGGAACGCGCCGCTTGGTGGCTCGCCGAGCGCGTCTGGACATAAACTTCCACATCGGGGGCCACACCCCGCAGGGAATAGAAACCGTCGGCTTCGGTGATCGTGGGCGGCGCAGCCGAAGCTCCGTGCACAATGCCCATGGAGCCGCCACCATCGCCCATGATGAACATCGCCGTCTGCTGTCGCTCTGCGCCCTCGTCGCCGGCGCGCTGGGCGGAGACTTCGACTCCCGGAACGCCCCGGCCCTTATCGTCCAGCACGCGGCCCTCGAGGCGAGTCAGCGCCAGGGGAAAGTCACAAGTTTGATGGCCCGCCGCGAGGTCGAGGTCAAAGGAGGCGTGCATGGCCCGGGTGGGGTGCGAGATACGCACGCTGTAGCGGCCCACGGCCAAGTCCTCGAGGGAGTAGGCCCCCTTGCCATCGGTCTGGGCCTGCGGGCCTGCGGGCATGCCGGGCATGAAGACCACTAAAGCCTGCTCTGCGCCCTGGTGCTCGAAGACGAGGGTGGCGCCGGCGAGACTCTGGCCAGTTTCGGTGACGCGCCCGCTCAAGCTGCCGAGGGGCGCAGCCCGCAGCGTGATCTCGTCCCGGGAGCCCTCGCTCACCAGGACCTCCAGGGCTCCTCTGGGAAGCGCGTCGGATTCCTCCTCGCCCAGGATGAGAATCTCCGAGATGACAGAGTCCCCGGCGCTCTTGGCCCCCGCCTCGGGCAAGCTGAAGACATGTCGGCCCGCCTCGAGGTGGCGGAAGGAAAGTTCGCCGTTCTTGCGGGTCTTGCGCCCGCCGCCGCCGAACATCTGCAGCCTACGGCCTTCTCCAGGTGCTCGGTGCCGCACCCGCGCACCGACGAAGGGTTCGCCGTCAGCAGCGAGGACGAGCACCACCACGGTCCCGCCCTGCGCCATGCGCACCTCGACCTCGGCTGCGCCAAGCGCCGAGAGCACCAGGGGGTCGGAAGTGTAGGCAGCATACTTGCGATGCTCCACAAGAACATCAAAGCGCTTGGCAGACAAACTGTCGAGTTCCACCCGGCCCTCGCTGTCGCTGCGACCGCGGACCAATTCGCCTCGGCCAAAGAAAGGCGGAGTCGGGAGGTCGAAGTCATCGCTACCGCCTTCCGCCAAAGCGCTGAACAAAAAGCTGCTCGCTAAACCAAGGGCCCCATCTTCGCGCACGGGCCGCAAGGCCACCCGCGCCCCCAAGACGGGCTCCAAGCTGGCTGCGTCCAGCACGAGCACGCGCACCTTGGCCACGGCCACGAGGCGCAGGACACCGAGGTCGCTGTCACGCCCCGGCGACAAGGTCAGATCCTCGAGATTTAGAGTCTGGTAGCCCTCGGCGCGCAACGCCAAGCTGACCTTGTTGTCGCCAGCGAATTGGCGCACATTGGCGAAGCGCACACGCCCGCCAGAGTGATGGGTGATGGTGAGACCTTGCTCGTCTTGCAGGGGTTCCGGCCAGGGGCTTCCGGCCTCGACCTCGAAGTCTTCGATGGGCTCGCCACTCGCTCCGTCGACCACCCTGAATACCAACACGCCCGCTTCACGCAGCTCCAGTTCCACGCCCCGGGTGCCGGCTGCGGCCAAGACCGCTGTGGAGCGCGGGGAGGAGAAGATGGGGCTACCCAAGCCCGCGCCCTCGACCTTGTCGACGGCGCTAAGGCTGTAGCTCTGGCCGCCGCGCAGGCCACCCAAAAGAAACTCGCCGCTCGCGTCCAGGGCAGCCATGCGGCTATCCCCGCCCAGACCGAGGGCTCCGCCGAGGCTCCCGATAGCATGACCGCCGGCGGGCCGGGCGCGCACTACCAACTCGCGTTCCTCGCCGGGTTCGAGACCCAGGACGCGGCCAGCGATTTCGAATCCATCGGCCAGGACGATGCGCTGTGCCTGCGGGCTCTCCGAGGCCCGGGCGATGTGACCCTGAAGGCTCTCGGCTGGGTGGGAAGGATGTCCGACGCGCAGGTTGTAAGGCCCCGGTGCGAGCTCGTCCAGGCGGAACGCGCCACTTTCGTCGCTGACGCAGAGGGGCTCGCCGTCATAGTTCAGGAGGATTGGCCCCGAGCCGGCAGCGCTCGAGATGTCGAAAAACTTGGCGCCCAGCACGGGTCGGCCCGAGGTGTCGACCACATGGCCGAAGAGCCGGACACTCTCCGCGAGCACCAGGTCCTCGAGCTTTGCGGGACCGCTGGCTGGCAATTCGCGCACCACGCGCAGGGGCACAAAGCCCGAACTGCGCACGGCGATACGCACCCTGGACCCGCGAGCGAATTCAAACTCAAAGCACCCCTTGGTGTCGGTCAGGGTTTCCTTGATGCCGCGCAGGCTTGCGTGCTCGCTGGAGACCTGGTCGATGCGCTGCACGCTCATGCCTCGGGGAAGGGCGAAGACCACCCGCGCTGCCACCACGGCGCCGCCGAACTCGTCCACGACGCGGCCACTCACGAGGCGCTTGGGACGAGGCGTGCGTTCGGTGGTGGCGGGTAGGGCTGTGCCCCCGTTGCTGCTGGTGCGAGCCGACCCGTCCGAGTCCGCGCCCTGGGCAAGAGCGGCGGAGGCGCTGAGTTCTCGGGCCGCGGAGGGGCCGCGGTCCTCTTTGGCGAGACCCCGTTCCAAGGCAGCCGGCGTTGCAGGCGACTCGGAACTTCTAGCGAACCAGAGGCCAAAAACCAGGGCCACGACACCCAGTGCGGCGAAAGCGAGGAGAAGCGAAGATGAGCGCATGGGCTGAAAGGCGTGCTGTGGAGGCTGAACGAACCAAGCCCAGAGTACGCTTGGGAGGGTGCTGATGTTGGCCCTAGAGCTCTCCCTGATCGGTAAACCCAGCAGGGCTTGCCCCCAAGCCCGTCTCCTGGTGCAATGCAACTCCAGGAGAAAAAACCTCAGTTGGGGTGCAACCAAGTGCTTCTCGGTCCGTCATTCAAATATTGGGCCCCATTCAGTGCTGCCCGTCCAAGCGCTGCCGCTCATCCAAACAGACCCCCACCGCGCGTTTTCTCCCTACCCCTCCCCATTGAGGAGTTTCCCATGATTACCCGCCTCTTCCGCGTGAGCCTGGTGCTTGCCCTGGTCTCCTTCCTGGCCGCGCCCCAAGTCTTTGCCCAGGCCCCCAAGCTTGGCAACTTCTACAAGGACTCGGTGGAGTTCGGTTTCCGAGTCAAGATGCCCAAGGGCTGGGCCTTCACGCCTCCCCAGCCGGGCGAAAATAATCTGATCGGCAAGTACACGCCGCCCTTAAATCGCTACATCAACATCTCCCCCGAAACCGTCCTGTGGCTCGAGGCCTACCTGCTCAAGTTCGACTCGCGCCAGGAGACCGATGAGGACGGCGAAGTGACCACCGACGAGGATGGCAATGTGGTCATCGAGATCGACATGAACCGGGGGTCGGCGGACCTCGAGTCCTGGATCGACCAGCGCATGCGCGGATCGGGGTTCCGAGTCAAGGAAACCAAGGATATCAAGATCCGCAAGGTCGAAGCCACCCAGACGCTTTTTGTCGGCCAGAAGAGCGGCGTGGACTTTCATGTCTACACCATGGTCTATCACCTCGAGCCCAAGCTCGATGTGGCTTTGGTCTTCAACGGTCCGGCCGACAAGAAAAAGTGGCGCAAGTACGAAATGGCCTTCAATAAAATGGCCAAGTCCTTCGGCAGGATCGATCTCAAGGAATTGGCGTTCAGTGAGACCAAAGAAGACGACTCCCCCGCCCGTTCGCAAAAGCGCGGCGAGCTCGAAGCCGAGTGCGCCAAGAACCCTGGCTGGGAACTCTACGAGACAAAAAACTACTTCGTCATCACCGACAACGACGACCGCCAGTTCATGAAGGAACTCATGGACCGCCTGGAAGCCATCCGCGAGGTGTACGAGGAGCTGTATCCCTGGAAAGAGGCCGAGCGCCTGCGGCTAGTGGCCGCCAATGCCCGTAAGAAAAAGGCCGAAGAGGAGGGCGAGGACCCCGAAGCCGAAGAGAAGATTAAGGTCAAGATCAAGGGCCAAGGCCGCACATCCACCAATATCTCATCGCGCGAATTGTCGCGCTGCAGCGTGGTGCGCATCTTCAAGAACAAGACCCAGTATCACGAGTACGGCGGGCCAGGCGGTTCCGCTGGCTACTGGGCTTCCTTCCACGAGGAACTGGTCATCTACGACGACAAGTCCGGCGGCGGCCGGCGCGACACCTGGGCTGTACTCAACCATGAGGCTTTCCACCAGTACATCTTCTACCTATACGGCAGCCTCTCGCCGCACTCCTGGTACAACGAGGGCACCGGCGACTACTTCAGCGGCTACAAGTACAAACACAAACGCTTCAAGCTCAAGCCCTTCGAGTGGCGCGTTGAGACGATCAAGACCGCCATCAAGGCCAACAAGCATGTGCCCCTCAAGGACCTGGTGCGTTTCAGCCAGCGCGAGTACTACGGCAACAACAAGTTCGGCGTGGGCGGCGGACAGAACTACGCCCAGGGCTGGTCACTGATCTACTTCCTGCGCACGGGCAAGGGCAAGGCGCCGAACTGGAACAACAACTGGAACAAGATCTTGGACATCTACTTCGCTACCCTGGCTTCCACCGAAGACCTCGACGCCGCAGTGGACGCTGCCTTCGCCGGCGTGGACTGGAACGCGCTGGAAGAATCCTGGAAGTCCTACACCCTCAAGGGCAAGTAGCCCAAGCACCCCCCATGCTGACTACCACCCGGCGCGCGACCCTGCGACTCCTCGCCGCCTGTCTGATCGTCTCGGTCGCCCACGCCGACCGCTTGATCACCAACGATGGACGGGTGATCGAGGTCAAGAAAGCCCGCAAGGAGGGCAATATATACCGCCTGGTGTTCGAGCACGGCGAAATCCTCTGCCCCGACAGCGATCGCATCGCCTCGATCGAGATGGAAGGCGACATGTCGGACTACAAGCCCCAGGACGAGAACGAGCAGGACAAGCTCGACAAGGGCTTCGTGCGCTACCGTGGCAAATGGATGTCCCTGTCGCGTTACGAAACCGAGAAGAAAAAGGAGTTCGCCAAGGCCCAGGAGCGTACGGCCTTCCTCGCCGAGCACTCCGACTGGTACAACTGCTGGACCAAGGAGAGCAAGCACTTCCTGGTCAAGACCAACTCCTCGCCCGAGTTGCTCGAATACTACACGGCACTGCTCGAGGCCTACTACAAACTGATGGACAAGCGCGTGGGCATCAAGCCCACCCTGTCCTATCGGCGCAAGAAGATGACGGTCAACATCTACAAGTCGCGCGAGGAGTTCCAAAAACTCTCTGCGGCGGGCGTCGGCCCCTCGACCCTGGGTTACTTCTGGTCAGCTGACGACACGCTCAACTTCTTCCACAACTACGATGAGCCGGCGCAGAGCGATTGGGTGGCGCTGCACGAGTGCACTCACCTCTTGACCTTCCTGATCGACCAGCAGTACCAACCCCAGATCTGGCTCAACGAAGCGGTGGCGGACTACTTCGGCTCGGCCAAGATCACCGCGGGAGGGCGCGGCAAGATCGAGATCGAACCTGGGCAGCTCCAAACGGACCGTGTGCTCACGGTGCAGAAGGCCATCGAAGACGGCAAGGACACCAAGCTCACGGAACTGTTCTTCATCAACCGCGAGTCCTTCGACGGTTTCCAGTACGCCCACGCATGGTCCTTCGTCTACTTCCTCAACGAGTTCGATGGTGGCAAGTATCAGAAGGGCTTTCAGAAGTTCTTCAAGGCGCTCTACACCGTCAAGAAGGGTATCCCCTACGAGTCAATCTCCGCCCCCGGGCCCACGGGCCGAGGCAAGCGGGTCAGTCCCGAGGACATTCGCGACCTCTTGCTCAAAGCCATCAAGATGAAGGATGTCGAGCTCCTGGAAAAGCAGTGGAAGGAATTCGTCAAGAATGTGCCCATTGAGGGCCTCAGCGCGCGCCTCAAGCGGGGCCTGCGCTCGGTGATGATGGGCGATTTCGAGGATGCCATCTTGGATCTCGACCAGGCCATCGAGCTGGGCGCCAAGGATCCCCGGGCTTGGGCCTCCAGGGGTGTTGCCAAGGCCTTTACGGGCAGTACCAAGTCCGGTGTCAAGGATCTGCTGATCGCGGTCGAAAAGGATCCTCTGAACGCTTCTTTCCGCAACAAGCTGTCTGGCATGCTGGTTGGTAGGATCAGCACCGGCTCCGCACGCAACTCCTCTAGCAATGGAAAGCTGCACACCGACGAGGAGGCTAAGCGCCAAGCAGGCCTCGCCATGGAGCTTGATCCGGAAAATGAATCCTACAAGTCCTGGTACCAACGCTTCGAGTAACCCCCCCGCGCCCATGCTCTCCTTGTTCTTCTCCGAGCGCCGGCTCCCCCACCTGCTCCTCGCCGCCTGCCTGCTCCCGATCCTGGGAAGCTGTACCGGCACCCGCAACCTGGTGGACCCCGTAGTCCAGATCCGAACCTCGGGTGGCCAAGAGCTCGGCGTGACCACCGACTACGGCATCGTCTTCCTGGGGCGCACCGCGCAGACCGGGGACATCGAAATCACGGCCTGGTTCGGGGACGGTCCCTCCATCGAGCCCAGCACCATCGAGCCCGTGGGTGGCGCAATCTACACGGCCGAGACCGAGATCCTCTTGCCGGCCGTGCCCATGCTCTTCGATGAGCCCGCCGCCGGCGACTTCGTCGTGGTCATGGGCCGCAACGCCGAAGGTCCCTGGCGCGAGATCATGCAGTTGCAATCGGACCCCCGCGTCCTGGGCCTGCTGCTCGACATCCCCGAGCAGCTCGACGGCCAAGAAGACCAGATCGGCGCCGGCATCTTCCGCTACCTGCGCGACGACCCCGAACGCCTTCAGTTATTGGGCCTGGTCTCTGGCCGTTTGACCCTGCACACCGCTCAAGGCGAAAAAGAGTTCCTGACCATCGTAGGTCCCAGGGACCTCTGGCGCCTCGTCGCCCACCGCCGCCACTACCTCAGGCGGCGCCCGATCGTCTACCGCGAAGATGTGCTCTAGCTAGCGTCTGCCGTGGGAGGCTGTGAGAGGTAGCTGGCAGTTTGGTCATTTCGTGTCAGGCGACTTCCCACAGCCTACGGCTAGAGCTTCCAGAAGCCGGGCACGAAGAGCACGACGACGGCGTAGAACTCGAGTCGGCCCAGGATCATGAAGAGGGTCAAGAGGATCTTGACCATCTCCGGGAGCTCGGCGAAGTTTTGCGTCGGGCCCACGCCCGCAAGGCCCGGGCCGATGTTGTTTAGGGTCGCCACAACCGCCGTGGCTGCGGTTTCCAGGTCGAGTCCGTAGGTGGCCAGGAAGACCGTGCCGCCCAGGAAGACGAAGACCCAGAGAACAAAGTAGCCGGTGATCGAGGAGACAACCGAGTCCTCCAAGGCCACCCCGTCGATGCGCACGGTGTGCACCGCCCGTGGCCGAATGAACTGGCGCACGCCCTTGAGGGCAGCCCTGGCCACGATGATAAAACGCACGACCTTCATGCCGCCGCCGGTGGAACCGGCGCAGGCTCCCACCACCGCCAGGACCATGAGCCAGATGCGGCAAACCTGGGGCCAGGCGTCGAAGTTGGCCGTGCCGTAGCCGGTGCTGGTCTCCATGCAGATGACCTGAAAGAGCGCGTCGCGCATGGCCAGCCAAAAGGACCGGTAGTCGGGCAGATTGCTGCCCACAGCGCCATTGCTGCCACCCCAGAACCACAGCACCAGGGCAATCATGAACATCGAGCCAAAGGTCAGGAGGCTGTAGATCTTGACTTCGGTCGAGCTCACGATGGCGCGCCAGCCGGTGCGCACCCCGGTCCTCAAGGCCAGGTCGTAGAAGGCGAAGTTGATGCCCGCGACGAACATGAAAAAGGCAATGATCAGCTCGACCTTGAAGGAAGCAAAGTGGGCGATGGAGGTTGAGTAGTTCGAGAAACCGCCGGTGGCGATGGTACCGAAGGTGTGGATCGAGGCATCGAACCAACCCATCCCCACCAGCATCAAGAGCAACCACTCGGCCGCCGAGAGGCCAACATAGATCTTCATCAGGGTCTTGGCGCTGTCGCCCACGCGCTGGTGAGCCGCTTCCCGCGAGATGCCCGGGACTTCTGAGCGAAAGAGCGAGCGGCCGCCGGTGGGAAACAGCACCACGAAGACCATCACGATCCCGAACCCACCCAACCAGTGGGTGAAGGAGCGCCAAAACCCCAGGGCCCGCGCCGTATCGTGCAAGGAATCGATCTGGGCCGCGGTGAGGACCGTGGAGCCCGTGGTGGTGAAGCCCGAGACCGCTTCAAAAACCGCATCCACCGGTGCCACGAGGAACCCCGAGAACATGTACGGCAAGGCTCCCAGGACACCGGCCACAAGCCACGAGAGCCCCACAACCGCGAGACCTTCGCGGCGGAAATAGTCCACGCGACCGTCCTTCATGCGACTACCGCGGTTGATCAAGACCAAGGCACCCCCCACCAGGGCAGAGGCGAGAGCCGACAACAGGAAGGCCCCCAGCGCAGACTCTTCGCCAAAGTGCCAGGCCACCGCCACGGGCACCAACATGAAGGCTGCGATGATCAGGCTGACGCAGCCGAGTAGCCACCCAACGGCGCGTAAATTCACGAGTCGGCTTCCGCGTTGAAGATCGATAGAACCTTCTTCACATTTTCGGGCAGACAGAAAACGATCACGTGGTCGCCACTCGTGATCAGCGTCTCGCCGTCGGGCACCTCGACTTCATCATCGCGCACATGGCCACCGATGACCGTGCCCGGGGGCAGACCCAGGGACTTGATCTTGGCGCTGGTCTTCTTGCCCGACAATTTGACCTCGATCTCGAGCACCTCGGCGCGTCCTTCACCGAGAACCGCGACCGAATAGACCGAATCGGCGCGCACAAAGCGCAGGATGCGGTTGGCGCAGGTGATGCGCGGAGAAATCGCGTGGTCCACGCCGAGCATGTCGAAGATGTAGCGATAGGAGGACTTGTTTACCAAAGCGATGGTGCGCTCCACGCCCAGAGCTTTGAGCAGGTGGCAGGCCACCAAGTTCTGTTCATCATCGCCGGAAGCCGCGATGAAGGTGTGGGCCTCCCCCACGCGTTCCTCGGTCAACATTTCCAGGTCGGCCACATCGCCGTCGATCACCATCACATCGCTGGAAAACTCGGCCGCGAAGGTCTTGGCGCGCACATGGTCGCGCTCGATGACCCGCAAGCTGACACCCTCCACATTCTTCAGGCGGTGCACGATCGAACGGCTCAGGCCACCGGCTCCGAGCAGGACAACGCTGCGACGGTGGATGGTGGGCGCGCCATTCATGCGCTCGAAAGCGTCGAGGGCGTAGCTCTTGCCAATCACATAGATCTGGGATCCGGGCTCGATGCGATCCTCGCCAGTGGGGATCACAAAGGTCTTCTTGTGGGACACGCCGCCGATCAGGACGCCCGAAGGCAGATCCAGCTCGGCCAAGGTGCCGCCGAGCAACTGCGAGTCGTCATCGACACGGTAGCGCCGCAATTGAATGCGACCGCCGACGAAACTCTCCACCTCCAGGGCGTGGTGCTCGCGCACAGTGCTGACCACTTCCTCGGCGGCGAACTCCTCGGTGGAGAGCACCACATCAAAGCCGATGGCCTGCTTGTAGAAGTAGCGGTAATCCTCGAGGCGCTCGAGGTCGTGGAGGCGCAGGATGATGCGTCGAGCACCGAGAGCACGGGCCAAAACGCAGGTCAGGAGATTGGCCTTGTCATCGTCGGTCACCACAACCAGGAGATCCGTCTTGGGAACTCCGGCGCGGGTGAGCACATCAGCAGAGGTCGCGTCGCCCAAAATGACCTGGACATCGAGGGACTCCATGATGCTACGGGACCTCACCGGGTCAGCGTCGACAACGCTCACCCGGTGGTCCTCCCGCGACAGAATCCGGGCCAGGTGGAAGCCCACCTCGCCAGCACCTACAACCGTGATGTCCATGGGCGGGACTCTATCGGGACTCCGCCGTGAAACTGTGCAGGAATCAGACCAAAACGGGCTCGCACCCTTCTCCTTGTGCCCTACAGGCGCTTTTTTGGGGCTTGAATGGGCTAGCCCGAGCGCTGATCGGCACCTCGGGTCCCGCTGGCCGGCATCCAGCGAGGCCAGGGGCCCGAGCTGTCGCGGCGCAACTCACCATCGGAGGTCCCGAGTAGCCGGCGCGTGATGAAGTTGTAGAGGGGCTTTCCCGTGCGGCGCCAGATGGCGGCCACGGTGCCACGACGCAGGCCATGGCCCCGGCCCTGGGCGCGGTCCCCGGTCACAGCGGCGGGAGCACGGCCAGCGCGGGTGTAGCGCCGGCGGTGCTTCTGCGCATGGCGCAGGTCATCCCGCGAGCGACTGCGAAACACCGGACCGCGGCGGCGGTGGACGCTGGCCAGTTGAAAATCGATCAGGTGCGGAAAGCCGTCGGCGCCCACCAGGATGTTCTGTTCCTTGTGCAGGTCGTTGTGGCACACACCGCGGCGGTGCAAGTCCTCCACCAGATCGTCGAGATGCTCAAAGAAATCACAGGGCAGGCTCTCGGCGAGGTGCAAGGGCTGGCCCGCGACCCATTCGCGCAAGAGCACCTCACTGCTCGGCGCCGCGCTCGGCTCCGATGCGGGAGCGAGTTGCGGTGTGCCAGGAGCGCCCGACAGGGCGGCGAGGGCTTTGCGTTCACGGCGCAAGAGCCAACGGGCCACCAGAGCCGAGGCGGGCAAAGCTCCCCCGCAGGCCACCCGGCGGAGCGCCAGACCAGCGGGGCCCCGCACAAGCTCGACGCGGCCCAGGCTGTCGCGCTTCAGTTCCTCTTGCACTTGCCACTCATCCATCTCTTGCCTCTCATCCATGCAGGGCGCTTGCCACTCATCCTTGCAGGGCCTATTCTTCGCCGCAGAAGCCGCGTGTCCAGACGCGAATCCCCCATGCTTGCCAAACCTCCCGACCCCGGCGCCGATCTCGGCTGCATCCGCGTGCTCGGCCTGACGCGTTCCTTCGACGGGAAGCGCGCCCTCGCACCCCTGGACATCGATATCGGCCCGGGTGGCATAGTCGGGCTCCTGGGGCCCAATGGAAGCGGCAAGAGCACTTTTTTGCGCTGCCTGGTGGGTCTCGTGCCGCCCGACGGCGGCACGGTGCGGATCGACGGCGCGGATCTCGTGGGCGATGGCCTGGCCATCCGGCGCCGGGTCAGCTACTCCCCCGGTGAGTTGGCGGTTTACGGCGAACTGCGCGGCGAGGCACACCTCGCCTGGTTGCTCGCCGGTCGCGACGCAGAGACTCTCGGCCGAGGTCGCGCTCTGGCACTGGAATTCGGCCTGCCCCTCAAGAGTCGGCTGCGCACCTACAGCCACGGCATGAAGCGCCAGTTGTACTTCGCCGCCGTCATGGCACCGCGGGTGCGCGTGCGGCTGCTCGATGAAATCACCGAAGGCCTCGACCCGTCCAAACGCAACAGGGTCCACGAGCTCCTGCGCGAGGACGCCGACGCGGGCACCACCATCCTGCTCTCGTCCCACAACTTGGGCGAGGTGAGGCGGGTGTGCGATTCCATGATTTTCATGCGTGCGGGCGAAGTCCTCAGCAAGGAGAGCGCCGACGCCGTGCAGCGCCGGTCGCGATCTCTCTTGCGCCTGACCTACGGAGCCCACGACGACTTTGCCGCCATCGAACAAGTGGCCCGCGCCTCTGGGGTCCGCGACGCCCGGCGCCGCGGCGGACGCTTGACCTTGCAACTCGACTGCGAAGACCCGCGTGCGGTTCTGGCGGCTGTGTGCTCGGCAAGCCAACTGCCAAAGCCCCAACGCGTCGAGTACGGCGAACTCTCCCTCGAAGACCTCTACCGCGAGCTCTACGACGCCGAGGTTTCCTGATGGATCAGCGTCTGCGCATCTACGCTGTACTCGGAACGGCCTACTTCGTTCTGCTCGAACTGATGTTGATCCCGGCCATTCTGTACTGGCCCGACTTCGAGAAGAATATCGGCGCGATCAAGGCCCTGGCGCCCCTGGATGTGCTCAAGGACATGGTAGATACCCTGGCCCAGGGCGGCATCGAGGCCTATGTCAACGGCCAGCACTTCTTCAAGGGCGTCAACACCCTGGGCACCCTGGCCGCGGCCCTCTTTGCGTGCAGCGCGGTGGCTGGCGAGGCACATCGCGGCACCCTGGAAATCTGGCTCGCGCGGCCCTTCTCGCGCCGCCGCCTGCTCCTCGAGCGCTACTTCGCCGGTGCCTTGGCCCTGGTCCTGCCGATCTTCCTCACCAGCGCCACGATTCCGTATCTCTTGAGCCTGGTGGGCGAGAGCATGGATCCCTGGCGGTTGATCCTCTGCGCGGTCCACGCCGCGGCGTTCTTGATGGTGATATACGGCCTGGCTTTCTTGCTCTCGTGCCTGCGCAGCAACCCCCTGCCCATCGCTCTATTGGTCTTGATGCTCACGGTCTTCGAGTTTGCCCTCTACCTCGTCAAGGGCATCACCCACTATTCCATTTTTCGTCTGGTGGACTTCGACGACTACGGTGCGATCATGGCCCAGGGCAGACTGAACCTCGCCGTCCTGGGTCCCATGCTAGTCGTCATCGTGGCACTCCTGGGCGCCTCCTTGCACGCCTTTGCTCGGCGCTTGCCGTAGCAAGAGCTCAAGAGAAGAGCCTGGCAAAGAGCGCCTTGGCGGCCCAAGAGCGCCCGGTCTTGCGCTGGTAGGCGGCCAGGGATGCCGCCAGGCTGGCGACTTCGTCAAACGCCGCTCGAGCCTGGTCGCGGTCTTTTTGGGCCGAGTGGTTTTGGCCACGGCGATAGGCGCTCTCTGGAGTCGGGCCGTTCAAGGTCTCGTAGCGTTCCAGGGTTTCCAGAGCAGCGGGTGACTGTCGCCCGCGGCGTTGGGCTTCGGCCAGGGAGAGCAGCACATCGCCGTAGGCGTATTCCTCGTTCAACTCTGCCGCGTGCTGCAAGGTTTTGATGGCAGCGGCGAAGTTTGACAGGGCGAATTGGGCGCGGCCCAAGCGGTAGTGCCACTCGACAACTTCGGGTTCGCCGGCGATGGCTTCTTCCAGAGGCTCGATGGCCTCCTTGGCGCGGCCGCCCATCTCCAGCAGCCGCCCCAGCTTGCCTCGGTTGTGGGGCGTGCTGACGGCTTCCAGGCGGCGCAGCTCGGCGGCCTGTTTGCGGCTCTTGACCACCTCGCTGCCCGTCCGCGCAGCGACCACGCTGACGATGGCTGCCGCGAGGAAGACGCCCACCAGGGGATACTGGAAGACGGCCCCGATCACAGGCACCACACGCAGGGCCGAGAGCAGGAGAAACACCACCAGGAAGAAGCCGAACAATCGCACGGGCGAGAGGGTACCGTACCCGCGCCGTGGAATCGAAACCGCTCGTCCCCTCGCCGCTCTGGCGTCCCCTGGCCCTCGTGGCCCGGGAACTCGCCCGCGCCCTCTTGGGCCCCGTGGCCCTGGCCTGGCGCGTGCCAGCCTTCCTTTTTGCCAGCCGGGCAGCACGGGCAGAGTTCCTCGAGGACCTCGCGGCTGAGCCCAATATCTTCCAGCCCGTCGGTGAGCTCAGCCTCCCGGACAAGCCCCTCTGCATTCTGATCTCCTGCGCCGAAGCCTCGGGCGAGATCCACGCCCTGAATCTGGTTACGGCCCTGCGCCAGGCGGCCCGTGAAGCTGGGGCACCCGAACCCGAATTCCTGGGCCTCGGAGGCCCGGCCCTCGCGGCCCAGGGCGTCGAGATCCTCGGCGACCCAGTTTCGCGCTCGACCATGGGCTTCGCCGGCGTAATCGGTGCCCTGCCATTTTTCGTGGGCCTCGTGCTGAAAGTCGCCCGCCGAATGTGCGGCCGCTGCCCGGACATTTTCGTTCCCGTGGACTCGCCGGCCTTGCACCTGCCCCTGGCCCGCATAGCGCGCAGTTGCTCCGTGCCCGTGGTGCACTTCGTCACGCCCCAGTACTGGGGTTGGGCACCGTGGCGCGTGGGAGCCTATGGCCAGACCGTCAACCTGGCCCTGTCGATCCTGCCCTTCGAGCCCGCCTGGTTCGCGCGCCGCGCCGTGACCGTGGCCCATGTGGGCCATCCATTGCTCGACGAACTCGGCGAGCAGCCCGGGAGGCAGCAACCACGAGCAGACGAGCTCTGTCAGCGCGTGGTGGTTCTCCCCGGCAGCCGCGCGGGAACGATCCGACGCAACCTGCCCAGCATGCTGAGCGCCCTGGAACTGGCCCGCGGCCAGGACCAGGAACTCGAGGTCGTGGTGGTGCAACGAGACGCAGGCCAGCGCGAACTCGTCGAGTCCATCCTACAGGACCTGCAGGCCACAGGTCGCGTGGGCCTGGTCTGCGGCGGGCTTGAAGAAGAACTCGGCACGGCCCAACTGGCCCTCTCGGTTTCGGGCACGGTGCTCCTGGATCTCTTGCATCAGCGTCTGCCCGCGGTGGTGGTCTACCGCGCCGAAACGCGCCGCCAGCTCTGGCTGGCGCGACACTTCTTGACCACGCCCTGGTTCTCCTCCGTAAACCTCCTCGCCGGCCGCGAGGTCTACCCCGAATTCTTTTTTCAGGAGCCCGCACCCTCGCCGGAACTCCTCGCAGCCGTGGCCCGCGGCCTGGGCGATGGGGCCTGGCGAGCGGAGTGCTCGCGCGCCCTGGAAGAGCCCGCGCGGCGCTTGGGTCCCCCGGGAGCCACTCGCAGGGCGGCCCTGGCCATTCTGGGCCTGGTTCAGGCGGGGTAGATTCTTTTTTTCGGATTCGATTGAAGAGACCAGCGCCCCGTGCGAAGGAGCCCGTCGAGCGAGACCCCATGACCCAGGACATCCACCAACTCATGCTGCGCACCAAGGCCGGCGAGGCCCAGGCCTTCGACGACCTGGTGCGTCGTTTGCGCCGGCGCGCTTTTCATGTGGCGCATGCCCTGGTGGGTTCCCGCGACGACGCCCTCGAGCTCTCCCAGGAGACATTCATGAAGGTCTTCCGCGCCCGGGATTCGTTCCGCGAAGGCGAGGCTTTCTTGCCCTGGTTCCACCGCATTCTGCGCAACACCTGCTTCAGCCACCTGCGCAAGCGCGGCCGCCTGCGCCAGCTCTCCCTCTGCGAAATGGGCGCTGCCGATGATGGCGACTGGGAACTGGTGGACGAAAACACACCCCCGCCGAGTGCGGCACTCGAACATGGCGAACGGCACGCGGCCTTTCACACAGGACTGTGCCAGTTGTCGGCCAAGGACCGCGAGATCTTGGTCTTGCGCCACTTCCAGGACCTCTCCTACAAGGAGATCGCCGAATCCCTGGACCTGCCCCAGGGCACCGTGATGTCGCGCCTCTTCCACGCCCGCCGCCGGCTCCGCGATCAACTGCAAGAGTCCTTGGGTGAGCCTATCGCCTCGGAAGAAGCCGCCTCGGAAGAAGCCGCCTCGGAAGACATCGCGTCAGAAGATCCCAAAACCCAGCAGACTTGAGAAGAGACCCGGCATGACGACGACAAGAGGACATCCCAGCCGTGACGACCTGCTCGTGATGGCCTATGTGGATGGCGAACTGGCGGCTGAAGATCGCGAGCCGTTCGAAGAGCGCCTGGCCAGCGAGGAGCACCTGGCGCGAGAGGTGGCCGGCTATCGGCGCCTCGCAGCCGTGACCCGCCAGTGTGCGCCCCCCGAACCCGGCGACCACGAATGGAATCGCTTGCAAGGCGACAGCACCCGACGCCTGCTCCTCTGGCTGGGTTGGGCCCTGGCCGTGGCGGGTGGCGTGGGCTTTTGCGCCTGGACGGCCTTCGAGGTCTACCGTTCCGACATGGCCCTGGGCGGCAAACTGGCCCTGGGCGCCGTCTGCTCTGGTCTGCTGCTCCTGCTCCTGATCAAGTGGCGCGACTCCCGGCGCCTCTCACCCTTTGACTCCTATACCGATGTACAACGATGATCGTGACCACCTGTGAGTCCCTCCCCAACCGAACCGTGGCCGAGGTTCTGGGCCTGGTGCAAGGCAGCGCCGTGCGGGCGCGCCACCTGGGCAAGGACATCACGGCCCTCTTCACCAACATCGTCGGGGGCGAGATGGTGGAGTACACCAAGCTCCTGGCTGAGTCCCGCGAACAGGCCCTCGATCGCCTGCGCGAAGAGGCCCGCGCACAGGGCGGCAACGCCGTCTTGGCCCTGCGCTTCAGTAGCACACAAATCTCGGCAGGTGCGGCGGAGATCCTGGTCTACGGCACGGCCGTCCGCCTGGAAGAGCAAGACGCAGCGTCCTGACTCCGGCAGGGAGTTGCCTCAGCGCCAAACGCAGAACTCGTCGAGCGCCTTGCGGTCGAGGGCGGGCACCTCGCACTTGTCGGTGGGATAGCCCACGGGGATCAGCACGAAGGCGCGCTCTGCGGGGGGCCGCTCGAGAATCTTCTCCAAGAAACCCATCGGGCTGGGTGTGTGGGTCAGGCTGCAAAGACCGGCGCGGTGCAGGGCGGCCAACAGAAAGCCCACGGCGATGCCCACCGACTCCTGGGTGTAGTAGTGCTTGAACTTCTTGCCGCCGGCCTCGCCGTAGGCCTGGCGAAAGACCACGATCAAGGCAGGCGCATCCTCGAGGCAGGGTTTGTGGGCATCGGTACCCAGCGGACGCAAGACATCGATCCACTCGGGCGCCATGCGCCCGCCGTAGTTTTCCTGTTCCTCGGCCTCGGCGGCGGCACGGATGCGCCGCTTGGTTTCGGGGTGGCTCACCACAACGAAAGTCCAGGGCTGTTGATGGGCGCCCGAGGGCGCGTGACCGGCGCACTTGAGAACGCTCTCGAGCAGGGCGCGGGGCACGGGATCGGTCTTGAAATGGCGCACACTGCGGCGACGCGAGAGGTCGCGCTCAAAGCTCGTGGCGCGCGCCAGCATCTCGGCCTCGGGGATGGGCTCGAATTCGAGGGGCTCAAATCGCGCTTCGGTCATGGGGCATCCTCGGGGGGGCCTATCAGGAGAAAAGTTCAGGGAGCAGGCGCCGCAAGCAGGCGGCGGTCCTTGTGGGAAAGTCGGCCAGGCTGGGTGCGAGCCCTGCCAAGCCGTGGGCGAGTAGTTCGAGGTCTTGCGGCAGATCCACATCCCGGCTCTTCGCTAATACCTGCACATCGAGACCCATGTCCCGGGCGATGGCAAGGGTGCGCGCCGCCATCTGGTCGCTGGACATGACCACACCGCAAAAGAGCGCCGGTTGGGGCGACGCCAAACCGATCAGGGTGTAGCCACCACCTGCGTCGGGCGAGAGCACCAGATCGGCGCCGCCTTCGAGGGCCTCGTGGGCGCTCACCACCGTGGCCATGGCGAGGCACGGCGCGTCGCTGGCGATGACGACCTCGGTCCCAAGTGCCGAGCAGCAGTCCGCAAAGTGGGCCGTGAGGCGCTGGGCGAGGTCCGCACCGCGTTGGGGTGCCCTATCCACAACCCGCGGGAATTTTCCCGCGAACCATTCGTCGGCTTCGGCCGGGGAAAAGCGCAAGGCCGTTTCAAAACCTCGCTCCCCCAGGCAAGCCTCCAGGGTGTCCTCGAGCATGGCTGCGTACAACTCTGCCGCCCCGAGCTCCGAGAGCGGGGGCACGAGGCGGGTCTTGACCCCTCCAGGGTCGGGTCGCTTGCAGAACAGGGTGGTGCGTCTCATGAATGAAGCTCCAGAGGGTATCTTGCGCTCCTTTGCTCTTGAACCGCCATCCTTGCGACCCGTTGATCCCTCCTCCGCCCAGTTCATCACGCCACGCCATGCCCTGCTCCAAAAACCCGCTCACCATCCTGACTCTGCTCTCGGCTCTCGTGTTCGACTTCACCCTCGGCACCCCCCTCGCGGGTCAGCCGACCCAGGATGAGGAGCCAACCCAGGAGCAGGGGTCCTCCCAGGAAACGGCGCCCGCCCTACCCGAGATAGATTTGGGGCCCGAGATCGACCGCAGCCTACGCTGGCTGCGCGGGCGCCAGGCGCCGGATGGCAGTTACGGAGGCGGAGTCAGCGGCACGGCCTGGGCCCTGGAGGCCTTTGCCCTTTCGCACCGCAAGTACGCCCGGCGCGATGGACCCTTCGTGGGACGCGCCCTCGATTTTCTGGCGGCCAACCAACGAGACTCGGGTGCCATTCATGACCTCGAGGCCACCGGCTTCGAGCGCACCGAGCAATCGGTCATGGCCTGGCTGGCACTCTCTGAGTACGACGATCCCAGAAGCGTGGCCACTGCGACCAAACTGAAGCGCTACTTCCCCACGCCTCTTTCACCCGACCGAAGCGAACCCCAGACTGCATTGGAAGCCCACGAATCGGCGCTCAAGTGGTTGCGGAAACGCCGGGACGATTTCAGTTGGGGCGGCTCGCGGGGGGCGCTTGTGGAAACCTCCGTCGCCATCTGCGCCCTGGCGCGTTGCCAGCAAAGCCTCAATAAAACGCTCCCGCGCACAGCCCCCATCGCCGGCTTGCCCCCCTTTTCCGAGGCGGATCACCTGCAGAACGTGGAGTCCCTCAAGCGCGGCGCGCTGTTTCTTTTGGCCGCGAGTGAAGACGGGCTCTGGGGCGCCCAGGGTGCCCCGGACCTGGGCCTGACCTCCATGGCCCTGGGCGCCTTGCAAGAACTCCCCGAGCCGCGGCCCGCGCGGGTCCAGAGTGTGATCGACGAGGGCCTCGTGTGGTTGGCAGAGCACCAGGGGGAGGACGGTGCCATCCACGACGGCAAGTTGAAGAATTACCTGACCTCCTCCGCCATCCTGGCCCTGGCGAAGAGCGGTCAAGAGTGCTTCGTACCGGCTATCAAACGCGCCCGCGATTTCTTGATCCGCCTGCAAGCCGACGAAGGCGAGGGCTATCAGGATGGCGACTTGTATTACGGAGGCATCGGCTATGGCGGAGACGAGCGCCCGGACCTCTCGAACCTGCAGATGGCCCTCGAAGCCCTGAACGCCGCGGGCGTCGAGGCGGGGGATGCCAGTTTCGTGCGCGCTCTCAAGTTCCTCGACCGGGTGCAAAACCGCTCCGAATCCAACGACACTCGCATCACCCGCGGCGGCGTCGTGGTGCATGCGGGCGATGACGGCGGCGCGGGCTACGCACCGGGCGAATCCAAGGCCGGGTTTAAAACCCTGGCAGACGGCACGCAAGTGCCGCGTTCCTACGGATCCATGACCTACGCCCTGCTCAAGGGTTTCATCTTCGCCGGCCTTTCCAGAGACGACCCGCGCATGCAAGCCGCCTGGAAGTGGATCAGTGAGCACTACTCCCTCGATGTCAATCCCGGCTTCGAACTCTCCGCCGACCCCAGCGCGCCCTACCAGGGTTTGTACTACTATTTCCACACCATGGCGCGTTGCCTCGACCTGTACGGAGAGGAGGTTGTGGTCGACGGCGCGGGCCGCAAGCACGCCTGGCGACGACAACTCTCAGGGCGCCTGATATCCATGCAGCGCAAGGATGACGGCTCGTGGATCAACGAAAACGCCCCCCGCTGGTGGGAGGGCAATCCCGTCCTGGCCACCTCCTACGCCATGCTCAGCCTGGGCGCCGCTCTGCCGCCGAAGGAGGAGTGAAGGCGCGAGCGCGCAGCTATCACTCGCGGCGCGTCAACTCAAAGGTCATGGGCTCGCCCAACTCGCCGCCCTCGGAGCTGACCCAGGTCGTCACGATGTGATCCGCGTCAACAAAGCGGAAAGTGGCGTGGTGGATGTACGTGTCCGTGGGGTCGCTTAGGTTGGTGATGTCGAGGAATCCGAAGGCCACGCTGTCGGCATCGATCTCCCGCGCCACCATGCGCGGCTGGTTGCGCGCCGCACAGTAGTGGGTCAACATGAGCCGCGAACCGTCGAGGTGGATCATGGAGATCATCTCGTGGGGAGCACCCACGAAGGCCGCCTCCATGATCGCCGATCCACCAGCGGTGACCGAGTAGTGATTCTGGCAGTCGGCCTGGCCATCGCCATCGAGGTCCACATCCCATTCACCGGCCAGGGATCGGAAGCGTTCGAGGTGCGAGTCGTCCGCGGGAGCCTCGGGGAAGGTGGCGGCGGTTTCGGTCGCGGCGCAACTCGCCAGCAGGGCGCTGGCAGAGAGCAGCATCAGTTTCGTGGGCATCGGCACGGCGATTGTTCTCCTCGGTATTTCCTGAACGATGGTCTCCAAACGATGATCTCGGCAAGTCCTCAAGAGAAGACTGGCGACCAAAAAACTATTGCCGCGGGAAGCTGGCGCACGGGGGGTAGTAGCACCGCTCATATTTGAATCTTCCTAATTTCAGGCAGTCTTGGTCACGGCCCGAGGCCGGGTCAAGGAATAGGTCTGGGACCCGGCGAGGCAAACAGTCGATGAAACGGCAGCGGAAAGCGGGCCTGCACCCGGCCGCGCCTCCCCCATGACTGAACTCCACAGACTCGTCACCCCGACTCCCTCCGAGGCCCAGGCCAGCAAGCCCGTGCGTATCTACCGCCGGCCCGAGGGCGATCTGATTCGCGAGGGTAAGCTGATCCTGCAACACGGCGAGAACTACTTGGACATGACGGAGTACCGCTGGCAGCGCGAGATGTCCCTCAACCTGACAAGCATGTGCTCTCGCGGCCTCTTCGATTCGGGGCCCCTCGAGCGCTGGCTGGGAGACGAGGAGCTGCCCCACGCCAGCCCCATCTGCCACGACGATCTCCTGATCAGTCCGATCCTCCCCCGAGAGGTGGGCAAGATCCTCGCCCTGGGCAAGAACTTTGCTGCCCACGCCGTGGAGTTTGGTGAAGAGCCGCCCAGCGAACCGCTCTTCTTCAACAAGCTGCCCGAGACCATCTGTGGACACAACGCCATCATTTCGCCGCCGCGGGGATACGAGGGACGCCTGGACCACGAAGTGGAACTCGCTGTGATCATGGGCCGCCACGCCTTCGAGGTCGACGAAGACGAAGCCCTCGAGTTCGTGGGCGGATACACCATCGCCAACGACCTGACCCTGCGCTCGCTCCAGAGAGGCGACCGCGACCAACGCCAGCCCTGGTTCCGCTCCAAGAATTTCAGGGGCTCCTGCCCCCTGGGTCCCATGTTCGCGCCGGCAAGCAGAATCAACCCGGGCTCCCTCCAAATCACTGCGGGAGTCAATGGCAAGACGCGCCAGCGCGCCAACACGGCCGACATGCTACTGAGCGTGCCTGCCGCCATCGCGTACCTGTCGCGGCACCTGCCCCTGGCGCCCGGCGACATCCTCTTGATGGGCACTCCCGCTGGTGTGGGCGGCCTGGAGGACGGCGATGTAGTCACCTGCGCCATCGAGGGCCTGGGAGAACTCACGACGCACATCCGGCGCCGCTAGGAATCTGCTGTCGGAGTCGTCGGAATCGAAATCGATTTGGGCAGGGTAAATTGGCGGTGGCCTTCGATGCCGCCGAGGAAGCCAAAGCCCGATTGCCGCGCACCCACCCAGGGCAGGCCCGGCGCGCCGCCGAGGTACTGGTTGATGCCCACCTGACCGGCGTGGATCCCCTGGGCCATGCGCTCCGCGCACTCGAGGTCGGCGCTATAGACATTGGCGCCGAGGCCGTAAGGCGTCTCGTTGGCCAAGCGCACGCCCTCGGCCTCAGCGCCGGAGAAAACGGTCAAACTCACCACCGGTCCAAAGGTCTCCTCCCTGGAGATGCGCGCGCCCGGGGACACATCAGCGAGCACCGTGGCCGGGTAGAAGAACCCACCACCGTCAGGCGTCTCGCCGCGATAGCACAGGCGCGCGCCGCTGCTGAGAGCCTCGTCCACCTGTGATACGACCTTGTCACGCTGGCTGGCGCTGACCAGGGGACCCATGCGGGAGTCCGGGTCGAAGCCATCGCCTGTGGTCCACTCGGCCGCCTTTTGCACCACCAGCCGTTCGAACTCGGGAGCGATCTCCTGGGCCACGAAGACGCGCTCCACAGCGCAACACACCTGGCCGGCGTTGCGCAGGCTATGGCGCACGGCGCACTCGGCCGCGGCTTCGAGATTCGCGTCGGCCATAACCACCAGGGGATCCTTGCCGCCCAACTCGAGCACCAGGCGTTTCAAGCTGGAGCTGGCGCTCTGCATGATGTGCTGGCCCGTGGCGCGGCTGCCCACGAAGCCGATCAGGTCAACATCGCCAGCCACCAACTCGGCGCCGGTGGCTCCCGAACCCTGAACCAACTCCAGGACGCCCGCGGGCACGAGCTCGGCTGTGATCTTGGCAATGGCTGCGCCCACGAGGGGCACGAGTTCGCTGGGCTTGAAGACCACGGTGTTGCCCGAGGCCAGCGCCGGTACGATGACTTGCAGGGGCATGCCGATGGGGAAGTTCCAGGGCGTGATGGCCGCCACCACACCCAGGGGAGCGCGGTGGAGCCGGGTCTCGCCGCGTTTGGTGGGATGGACCTCGACCTGCATGGCAAGGATCACCTCGGCGAGTTCCACGGGCACCTGCCGCTCCCAGGTGCGCACTTCGGCGAGGGCTTCAGAGAGCGGTTTGCCCATCTCACGGGTGACGAGTTCCGCCAAGTCCTCGGCCGCCTCGCCCAGGCGTGGTCCCAGGCCCGCCAGATGTTCGGCGCGCTCTTCCACGGTCAATGCGGCCCAGGCAGGTTGCGCGGCGCGGGCGCGAGCGATGGCGGCGCGAACATCCTCTGAACTCGAAATGGAAATCTGGGCCAGGGTCTCGCCGCTGGCAGGATTCAGGTCGTCGAAGGTATTCATAGGTGAGTCTTCCGGTCAGATCAGCCAGCCACCGGACACGGTGAGATTTTGTCCCAGGGTGTAGGACGACTTGGGGGAAGAAAGCCACAGGCAGGCCTCGGCAATCTCTGCCGGGGTGCCGACGCGGCCCAGGGGAATCGAGGCCAGGCGCTTTGGGCTTTCGGTATCCGGGTGAGCGTCTTGGTGGGGAACGATGCCCGGCGAGAGCATGTTGACCCGCACGCCGTGAGTGGCTTCCTCGAGGGCCAAGGAGCGTGCGAAGACGAGCAGGGCGCTCTTGGCCGCGGCGTAGGCGGCAGCTTGCCGCCGACCGCCGAGGCCCTCAAGGCCTGCGCAGCCGAAGAACACCAAGGTGCCACAGCTAGCGCGCAAGGCGTCACGCACACCGGCGGCGAGGTGCAGAGAGGTTTCGAGGTTGCTCTCAAACATTCGGCGCCAGTCGTCAAAGCTGGTCTCCACCAAGGGACCCGATGTGTACGCACCCACGCAGTGCACGACATGATCGAGGCGGCCGTCGCGGGCGATGACATCCCCGACCAACTTTTTGGCGTCGGCGCTACGAGTCAAGTCGGCGCGGTGTACCCGGGGCGCGAAGACTGCCTCGGCCTCGCTGGCCGCACCGGCGGATCCACGCCAGACGATGTGGGTGCGATCGCCGCGCTCGGCGCAGGCGCAAGCCACGGCCAGGCCCAAGCCGCGCACGCTGCCCGTGACCAGGGTCACGGGGCTCGCTGCGGGCGAGGTGCCCTCAGGTTCGGGGCGGGGCGTGCCTAACGATTGAATCTCTTGCGGAGCCATGACGGCAACAGAGTACCCCAAGGCGGCGCGCAGCGCCGATGGCACTTTGCAGAACCCGCCCCTGCTCAGCGCAGCCAGCCCATGCGCGTGGGTGGCCAGAGGCAGAGTTCGACCTTGCCGCGCAGAAGGTCCTCGTGGACTTGGCCAAACTCGCGGCTGTCGGAGGAGTGCAGGCGGTTATCCCCGAGGACGAAGAAGTGTCCGGGGCGCACGCGCACGAAGGCGTGGGTGTAGAGGTCGACTTCACCGAGGTAGGCCTCGGAAATGTGGCGGCCATTGACCCACAGGGAGCCGCCGGCCATGACGATCTCGTCGCCGGGCAGTCCCACCACACGCTTGATGTAATCGAGGGAGGGATCGAGGGGATAGCGCAGGACCACGATGTCGCCTCGCTGAACATCACCGAGGATGTAGCTCACCTGGTCGATCAGAATGCGGTCGCCATCGTGGATGCCTGGAGCCATGGAAGTGCCACGCACCACCGAGAGGCTGAAGGCGAAGAGATAGACCGCGAGCCCTGCGAAAGCCACCCGCAGGGGAGCCCGCGCCGCAAAGATCCAACCCGCCAGCACGATGCGCAAGCGCTGCCCAGGAACACTGGGCCGTCCTGGCCGGATCGAGTTTGAAAAACCCGCGGTGACCCGCCGCGTCGCCGCGTAGGACGACAAGCCGGCTTCCTCCGCGAACTGGTCGAGGCGGTCGAGCTGAAGCGAGGCCTCGCGCTCGGCGATGCGTCGTTGCACGGCGGTCGTGCACGTGATAGGCACGGGCACGGCGGTCGTGCACGTGATAGGCACGGGCACGGCGGGTTCGCCATCCGTCGAGACCGGCTCCTCCCGAGCCCCCCAGGGCTGCAGCACCTCGGGGGATTCCTCGAAAGAAAAATGCTCTGAGCGATTCACCTACGAGCTATCGACCAAAGCCCGCTGCTGGCTTGACCCGGGGCATTCGGGAGCTTGCGAGGCGCGCTTTGCAGCTCTGTGGCTTGCATTACACCCCCAATACGGGACCATCCCCTCCATGCCCGCCTCGCGCTCTGCCCACCGTAGCCCCTCCCTGTGGCAGGCCACCCTGCTGGTCGCCCGCATGGAACTGCGCTCCAGCCTCCGCGACCGCCAGACGGCTATCTACTCGGTGGTGCTGCCCATCTGCCTGTATCCGATTCTCTTTTGGATGATGATCCAGGGTGCGCTCCTGGTGCAGGGCCGCCACGAACACACCACCGTGCAGGTGGCTATCGCCAGAGCTCCGGGTGCCACGGTGCCCGACAAGCTCGTCGACGCTGTGCGCCTCGCAGCCGACGCGCCAGCGCAAGGCCCACACATCGAACGCATCGAGCCCGAGTTTGTAGGCTATGCCCCCGACGCCGAGAGCGCCTGGGCCGAGTGGACCGCGAGGGATCCAAGGGCCGATGCGCTACTGTTCTTCTCCCCCCCGGACGACCAGGGCAACGAGACCCCCGCCATCCTGTGCTACGACAGCACCAGGAGTGCCTCCGTCCTGGCCCACGACCGCCTGGCCAAGAGGGTCAAGGCCCACGCCCGCGATGTGCGTGCAGATCGCGCCCTGGAGCACGGCATCGACCCAAGCGATCTGCAAGGGGTCAACTTCAGTCAACGCGACCTGGCCGACGATCGCGAGAAGGTCGCCTACATCCTATCCATGCTCCTGCCGCTATTGCTGGTGGTGATGGCGGTCATGGGTGCCTTCTTCCCGGCCGTGGATACCAGCGCTGGCGAGCGCGAACGGGGCACCCATGAGACGACCATGCTTCTGCCCGTGCCGCGTCTGGCCGTGCACCAGGGCAAGATCCTGTCCGTTTGTGCCCTGGCGCTTTTCGCCACGGGGCTCAACCTCCTGGCCCTTGGACTCTCGGCGGGTCATCTGCTCGAAATGATCGCCAGCGGCGGGAAGATCAATGTCGAGTTGCCCCTGGCGGCTCTCGCCATGGTCGCGCCCTTCGCCATGCTGTTCACCTTCTCGGTGAGCGCGATCATGTGCGGCATCGCGGCCCTGGCGAAGTCATTCAAGGAAGGCCAGGCGCTGTTGGGTCCGGTGCAGCTCCTGTTCATCATGCCCGCCATGGCCGGGGTCCTGCCGGGGATCGAACTCGACCTGCGAACGGCCCTGATTCCCGTGGTCAATGTGGTACTGGTCTTCCGCTCGCTCTTGCGCGGCGAAGTCCTGCCCATCGAGTACGCCATGACGGCCCTGTCGTTGCTCATCTACGCCTGGCTCTCGATCGTCTTCGCTGTGCGGGTTCTCTCCCGCGAGGCGCTTTTCCTGTCCACCGAGAGCACGCCGCTCTTGGGCCTTTTGCGCTTCTTGCGCTCGCCCAAGGGCACGCGCTAGCCAACCCGGATCATCCCATGACCACGCCCACTGACAGCCCTGAACAACTAGACTCAGTCGGCATCCGCACCGAGGGCCTCCGCAAGGTCTACTCGGACAGCAAGCGCGGCCGGGTGGTCGCCTTGGATGGACTCGACCTCGTCTGCCAGCGTGGCGAGATTTACGGGCTCCTGGGACCCAACGGAGCGGGCAAGACCACCTGTTTGCGCATGCTCTCCAGCGTGCTCAGCCCCACGGCCGGCAAGGCCTTTGTGGACGGTGTGGAGGTTAGCCAGGATCCCCTCGAAGTGCGTCGGAGGATCGGTTTCCTGTCCACCAGCACGGGCCTCTACCCGCGACTCACGGGGCGCGAAACCCTGCGCTACTTCGGTGAGCTACAAGGCATGCAAGCTCAGCAACTCGAGCAGCGCATCGAAGAGTTGATCCATGTCTTCGAGCTCTCTGGGTTCGTCGATGGCCCTGGAAGTAGTTTTTCAACCGGCCAGAAACAAAAGCTATCCATCGCCCGCGCCGTTCTCCACGAGCCGCCTGTCCTGATCCTCGATGAACCCACCCTGGGCCTCGACATTCTGGCCAGCTCGGCCATGATCGAGTTCATCTCCTCGGCTCGTTCGCACAACACCTGTGTGCTCTTCAGCACGCACATCATGAGCGAGGCCGAGCGCCTCTGTGACCGCATTGGCATCATCTATCACGGTCGGCTGTTGACCGAGGGCACTTACGACCAATTGCGTGAGGAAACAGGCGAAGAGTACCTCGACGGCGTGTTTCTCTCCGCCGTGCGTAGAGCCGACGAGGAGCTGGAAGTTTGAGCCAGGCCCCCAAGGCCCGAAGCGTCCGCCGCATCGTCTTCAAGAACGAGGTGCTCATCCTCCTGCGTGATCGCCGGGCCCTCTTCGCGGGTCTGGTCCTGCCGGTCCTGCTCTATCCCCTGGTATTCCTCGGACAAGGCTGGCTGACACGCTTCGCGGAGGAATCCACCGAGAGTCGCGAAGTGCTGCTGGCCCTCGAACTCTCTGCGGCCCCCGAGGCCCAGCGGACGCGCATTTTGGCGCTCCTCGAACAGCGCGTTCCGGTTCGCCTGCGCCAGCTCGAGCCCGGCGCCACGGCCGCCATCTGGGACCTCTCCCAGGTGGACACCCGGGCTTCACGCGCCCGCGAACGGGCCCTCGTCCGCGAGCTCTGCCCGGATCCCGAAGAGGCCCTCGTCAGCGCCGGCCCCGACCCCGACGCGCCCCGGGGTGTGCTTTTGCGAATCTTCTTCGACGCCACCCACGAGGGCAGCCGCGAAGCCGCCAAGCGCGCCAGCCTGGCCCTCGGCGAGTGCCAGGCTGAAGTCCACGCCGCGCGCCTGGAAGAACTTCTCGGCGGCGATCCGGCGGCGGCGCTGGTCCACGAGAGCCGCGACCTTGCCCTGGCTGAAGACCTCGGCGGCGCGCTTCTCGGAAGGATGCTGCCGCTCTTCGCTGTCCTCGTCCTGCTCTCGGCGGGCAGTTACGCGGCGCTCTCGGCCTTCGCTGGCGAGCGCGAAGCGGGCACCATTGAAACTCTTCTGGTGCAACCGGTGCCCGGTTCTGATGTGGTCTGGGGCAAGGCCGGGGCTGTGCTGCTGACGGGGCTCACGGCCCTGGGTCTGAACCTCGCTTCGCTCCTCGCTGCCATCAGCCTGGGGCTCGGTAATTTCCCCGGCAGCGCCGAAGCCGGGGGCCATGTGGGCCCCGAGCGTTTTTTTTATGGCGCCCTGATGCTCTTGCCCCTGTGTCTATTGATCTCAGCAGTCTTGTGCCTGGTCTGTGGCCGGGCGCGAAGTTTCCGTGAAGGCCAGCATTACCTCCTGCCCCTCAGTCTCTTGACCATGTTGCCGGCTGCCCTGGCCATGATGGACGAGGTCGAGCTTGATCCACTGCTGGCCGCCGTCCCCATCGCCGGTTCGGCCCTGGCCTTCCGCGATGTCATGGTTGGCAACCTGGCCCTCTTTCCCGGCCTGGTCGCCTGGGTGGCGACGCTCCTGTGGTCGGCTTTGGCCTTGAGTTCTCTGGGCACGATCTTCGACGCCGAGCGCGTGCTCGTCAGCGAGGGCAGCGAGGAAGAAGACGCCCAGCGGAGGGTGCAATCGCGCAAGGCCATCGCTTGGGGCTTTGCGGGAGTCCTCTCGGTCTATGTTCTTGGGGGCCTGGCCCAGGGCGCGCACGCCGTCTGGGGCCTGGCGCTCACCCTCTGGCTGTTGCTGCCGTTGCTCAGTCTCTTGGCCTTGCGCGGCACGTTGCGACGGGCGGGAGAGGGCTGGAAGAGCGCGCTATTCTGGCATCTGCCACGATCTTCGCATCTGCTTGCGGCGCTCCTTGCCGCCCCTGCTCTGGCGCGCTTGAGCCAGGCTTGGATCGCGTGGCAAGAACAGGTCTTGCCCCTACCCTCGAGTCTTGTGGAAGCGGACTTCGGCGTGCTGGGCGAACTGTCGGGACCGGCGGCCTTCGCGCTCCTGGCCCTCAGCCCGGGGATTTGCGAAGAGTTGTTCTTCCGCGGTGCGATCCTCTCCGGACTGCGCCGCGACCTCTCGCCTCAGAAGTGCATCGCCTGGCAGGCGCTCTTGTTCGGCGCGGTACACGCTTCGATCTATCGCTTCGTGCCCAGCGCTCTTTTGGGCGGCCTGCTTGCGGCGCTCACACTGCGAAGCAGGAGTCTACTGCCCGCCATGCTCCTGCACACGAGCTACAATGGGGTCCTGATCTTGGGCTCGGAGTCCCCTTGGTTCGCTGCCGACTGGGTACCCTGGCTGCTGGTGCCGGCTGCACTCTTGCTCTTCGTGCCAGCGCGCGCCCGGGCCTGATTCTGCTTCTCCAAACTTCCCCCCCTGCCCATGCCTATCGCCCTCTATCACATCCTGCATGTCGCCGGCGCCCTGCTGCTGGCGGGGTTCACCTTCGCCGTCTTCGCCAATCCCTCACCAGAGCGCCGCGGCCGCAGCATGATGACCCTGGGCATCCTGGGCGCCATTGTTCTCGTGGCTGGCTTTGGCCTCTTGGCCAAACTGAGCCTGGGCTTCGAGATCTGGGTGATCCTCAAACTCGTCGCCTGGCTGGGCCTCAGCGCCCTCTCGGGCCTGGCCTTCCGCAAGCCAGAGCTTTGCGGCCTGTGGCGCCTCTTGGCAGCGGGCTTTCTGTGCCTGGCGGTCTACGCGGTCTACGGCTTGCGGTAAGCGGTAGGAAGGCGGACAGAGGCGAGTGACCTCCGGGGGCTACTTCTTGTTGCCCTTGGCCTTGAGTTTCGCCACGGCCTTGCCCGAGCCCATACCCATCTTGCGCACTCGCAGGCGGCCGCGGGTGGGTCCGCCAGCTTTGAATTGGGACTTGGCCATGAGAATCGAGGGGGCTGGGGTCAGGGTTGGAAGGGAGATTCGAACTCAGCAATGCCTGTTGAAGCAATGCCTGTTGAAGCAAGGCCTGTTGAAGCAAGGCCTGTTGAAGCGATGTCTGTTGAAGCGATGCCTGCCGTGGCGATGCCTGCCGTGGCGAAGGCCGGGGAGCTGGCAGCGCCTTCAAGGGGCCCCGCTTTCAGGGGGAAACTTGTAACCGATGGCGGATCTCCTGGCAAGGGTCGAGCCCCTCCTGGCCGATATCGACTGTCCTGGCCGATATCGACGGCCAGAGGGCCCCAACCGTTGTGTTCCTGCCCCGTATTCGAAAGACCTAGACTGGGTGCCTGGCACCGGGCCTTGAGTACACTGCGGCCCGTCCATGGACACTGACTCCCCCACCACCCTCGAAGAAGAGCCCCGCGCCCTGGATGCTGGAGTCTTCGGGCCCGGTCTTGTGGCCGCGGGCTGGATTCTCGTCGGCCGGGGCGAAGTTCTCGAGCAGCTGGCCCGCGCGCGCCGCGGCGTGGCCGCCGAGACCGCTGCCTGGGCCGCTCGCACGGCCTGGGAGCAACTCCTGGTGGAAGCCGTGGTCATGGGCGTCGTGGCGGCATCGGTGGCCTTTGCCGCGGGTCCGGGCCGGCGCTCCCTCGGCGTGCTCCTGGCCGCCGCGATCCTCTTCTCGGGCCTCAGCGGTTGGCCGGTGGCCAAGGCCGTAAACACACCCATCTTCGAGGGCTGCCTCTCCCTCGGGGCTCTGTCCCTGGGCGGCGCTCTAGCCCTCTCTCTTGTGGCCTGGTTGCGAGAGACGCGGCCGCGCCTTGGGAGCTTGCTTGAACGCCCCCTGGTGATCTTGGTCCTGGGCGTCGCGGGTCTAGGCCTGCCGCTCTTTGGCACCGTGGCGAAAGCTCGCAAGCCTCCGCGCATGCCGGTGCGCGAAGTCGTGCGCGTGCTCCTGGACAAGCAAGCCGGCTTTGAAGTCGTGACCCAACGCGCGGACGCGCCGCCCTCCATCGGCGTCATGAGTCCCTTCACCGACATCACCCTTTCGAACGACGAGTTCGACACCGGCGACAAGCCCGCGCTGCTCATGCCGCCGCCCTGCGAAGTGTCCTTCCGCGTGGCCCAAGACGAGGGCGACCTGGCCCTGGTGACCGCCGCGCAAATCGACCAAGCCGTAAGCAGACGCGGTTTCGGGGAAAGTCCAGGCGACCGACCGGCCCTGCTTGAACGGGCGAATGTGGAATCTGTGGCAGTGCGCTTTGAAGTCTTGGTGGATGGCCAGACGGTTTTCGACGAGACCCTGCGTCACAAGCCTGGCGAAGACGGCAGCGCCCGCCAGTGGCGCCATGTGGGCACAGCAGGCAAACTGGTCCTCAACCCCGGGGCGCAAGTCACCCTGCGCACCAGCTTTGCCGACCAGGCCACGGAGAAGTTCTTCGGTGAACACCCCTTCGTCGTGGGTTTTGGCGATCTCGTCCTCGAGCGTTGGCACGCGAGGCCTCGCAAGCGCGCTGCCCCCACAGCACCGAACTTGCTCGTAATCGTGATGGACACCCTGCGTGCCGATCGTATGTCCTGCTATGGCTACGAAAAACCGACCACACCAAACATCGACAGCCTTGCCCGCCGCGGGGTCTTGTTCGAGAGCGCCTTCGCCAGCGCCAGTTGGACCTGGCCCTCCACGGCCTCGATCTTCACCGGGCTCTTGCCCTACGAGCACGGCGTGCTCTCCAACGCGGCCTGCAACCTCGGGCTCTCCTTTGAAACCGTGGCCGAGGTACTGCAACTCCAGGGCTACAGCACAGCGGCTGTCTCCTGCAACCCCCTGATCAACCGCGCGACCCATTTCGATCAGGGCTTCGAACACTTCGACGAAGGCGTGCGCATGCGCATGACGGAAGAGGTCATCGAGGATGTGGAGGGACTGCTCGGGCGCCTCTCGGACACGCGCTTCTACCTCTACTTGCACCTCGTCGATCCCCACACTCCTCACCAACCGCTGGAGAGCCAGCTCAAGCGCCTGGGCGCCGAGGCGCCGGAAGATTATCCCGACGAGGAAAAGTTTGGCGTAATCATCGATGGTCTCGATCACTACGCCAAGAAACTCGCCAGCGGCGCAGGCCGCGATGCCCTCGGAGAGGTGCATCCCGAAAAAGTCATTCCCGCCAGCCACCGCAGGTGGCTGAGCGATCGCTACGACGCCAGCGTGGCCACGGGCGACCTGTTCGTGGGACGCATCCTCAAGCGCCTGGAAGAGTTGGGCCTCTTCGAGACCACAATCGTCGTCTTCACCTCGGACCACGGAGAGGAGCTGCTCGATCACCGCGGCCTGGCCCACGGCCACGGACTCTGGCGCGAGCTTGTGCATGTCCCCCTGATCTTCGCCGGGCCCGGCCTACAGCAAGGCCAGCGCGTTGCGGTGGAAGTCTCCAACAGGCACCTGGGGCCGACCCTGGCCATGTTGGGTGGAACCGAATTGGCCGGGGCCAAGGGCGCGATCAACCTGCTGGCCCCCGACCTTGCAGCAAGCGATGTTTTCTATTCCACCTCCAAAGGCACCTGGAAGGGCGCCTCCAACCTCGAACTGCTCGGCCGCCGCAGCGGGGACTGGGTCACCCACTATGCGCCCCGGGGCGCAGCCTTCGGCGAAGAAGCCAGCCCCGAAGGCGACGCGCGGCTCTTCAGTATCCAGGATGATCCCCTGGAGCAAGACGACTTGATCCTCGACCCTGTTGGCCGGCCGCAAGCCGCCCTTGAAGTGCAAGCCCTGCTCGAATCCAGGAAGGAACAACTCGAGCGCCCCCGTGGCGTCTCGATTGGCGTGGGCAGGGGCGGCGCCCAACTCTTGATCGGAGTGGGCTATGTGGAACAGGGTGGAGAGCCGGATGCAAAAAAACAGGAAGAGCTGAATGACGGCGGAAAATAAGCCCGCGCGTAGCACGGCCCCTCAGCTCCGGCGGGCGCTCACCATCGCCGCCCTCGCGGCTCTCGCCATCGCCATCACGCGCTCCGGCATGGTGGCCGTGGCGGAGATCTCCATGCACGGAAAAAAGGCCGATGTCATGCTCTTCGGTCTGGCGGGAGAGTTGAGGATGCTCTTGGCCCACAGCACCCTGGCGGGGCTAGGAGTGGGCCTGATCTCGCTTGCGGCGGGCAAGCGGCGAGTCTTCACGGCGCTACTCTGGCTCGCGGTGTTGCCCTTGCTCTACAGCGCCCTGGCCGCCTGGCCCTGGTCTCAGGACGGTCAGATTCCCAGTTGGAACTCGAACACCGGCCGCGTCGCCAGTGGCGGACTGGCCTTTATCGCTCTGGTGCTCGTGTGTCTGGCGGCCTGGCGCGGACGCAGACCTGCGGGGGAAGATTGGCTCGCCAGGTGGTCCGTGGCCGCCACTGCCCTCTCGACCCTGCTGATCATCTGGCTGGCTGGTGGAGAGGTCCTGCGCGCAGCCACGCGACAGAAGCCCGGCAAAGTCCTGCACACGACCCGCGTTGTGCACGAAATCGCCCTGGAACCCGATCTTTGGGATGTTCTCGAACACCCGCCGGGAGGACAGCCGCGGGCCCTCGTGATCACCCCATCTCTGGACTATCGTATCGATGGTGGCGATCGACCAACCCTTGTCATGCCGCCCCCCTCGCGGGTGCGCTTCACCGTGCCCGACGATGGCGGGCAAGTCTGGCTCAAGGGCAGCACCGGCGTGGACGCCATCGATCCCACGCGAATCGGTCGGCGCTTCCGGTCGGCGGTAGTGCGTTTCGCCGTGGAAGTGGATGGCCGTGAGGTCTGGCACAGCAACCATGTGATCAAAGTCCGCGATCAGGATGGTGAAGAACTCGCCTGGCAGGACCTGCGCGATATCCCGCTCTATCCGGGGCAGGAGGTGCAACTGAAAAGCGATCTAATAGAGTTCGAAGGAGGCCAAGCGATGCCCATGCTAGCCATGGGGTTTGGTTCGCTGATCCTCGAACAGCGCTACGGCAAGCAGCTCACCAGCGCCACTCCCGAGGCGCCGAATGTGGTCCTGATCGTCATGGACACCCTGCGCCAGGACCGCCTGTCGTGTTACGGCTACGACTTTGAAACGACGCCGACGCTGGACAGCCTGGCGCAGAGAGGCATCCTGTACGAGAACGCTTACTCGTCGGCCCCCTGGACCTGGCCCGCCACGGCGTCGATCCTGACCGGTCTGCACCCCGAGACCCACGGCGTTCTAGCCGATGGCGAGTGCTACCTGAATAGCGAAATCGAGACCCTGCCCGAGCTGCTCGGCAAGCGCGGTTTTCTCACCGGTGCCTTCAGTTGCAATCCCCTGATCGTGCCCAACAAGAACTTCGACCAGGGCTTCGATAGCTTTCAGTCCAAGCCTGCATTCCAACAGTCTTCGCGGGTGATCGGAGATATACGCAACTGGGTGCGCATGAACTCGCGCACGCGCTTCTTCCTCTATGTGCAGTTGACGGACACCCACGAGGCCTACCACCCAATCCCCGAAGCGCGGGCCAGGGCAGGGGGCAAGTTCCCCAGCGACCCGCCCCTAGAACGCCTGCACAAATACCAGGCGCGCCTGCTGCGGGGCGAGGGCCACGACGCCCAGGGCAACTCTCGCCTCGATGAGGTCATGCCTCCCGCGCACCGCGACTGGATCCAACACGCCTACGATGCTGCCGTGATCTCCGCTGATTACTATGTGGGCGAGATCCTCGACGAACTCGCCGGCCAGGGCCTCATGGATCGGACAATCGTGGCTTTCACCAGCGACCACGGGGAAGAACTTGGTGACCACGGCATGCTGACCCACGGCCACAGCCTGTTTCCCGAACTGTCCCGTGTGCCCTTGATCCTGGCCGGGCCGGGCCTGCCGAGGGGCCTGCGCAACTCGACGCCGGTGTCGAATCGGCACCTCGCGCCGACCCTGGCAGCCATCGGAAATGCGGTTTTCGAACACGAACAGGAGCCTCTGCTCTTGACCCTGCCTGACACCGTGCGAGCCCAGCCGATCTACATGTCCACGCAGCAAGGTTGGTGGAACGGTTCGAGCCGCGTGGATATCCACGGTCTGCGCGAGGGCGATTGGGAATTTCACTGGGCACCAGAAGGCGCGGCTTGGGGCGCCGAAGAGCCGCCGAAGGACGGCGATTGGCGGCTGTACCACATCGCCCGCGATCCCCGCGCGCGCCGGGACCTCGCCAGCGAATACCCCGAGCGCGCCCGCACCATGCTCGCAACCTTGCGCCAACACATCGAGCGCGCCCGTGGCAGTCGCACGGCAGCCTCCCTCGCGGCTGGCAGACGCACCCTCAATGCCCTGGGCAACATAGGTTATATCGAGACCGAAGAGCTGCCGAAGGCCGAGGCAGAGGACTCCCTCAAGCAGCGAGAAGACTAGCAATGAAGCGCCACGACAGCCTGTGGATTGTGGTTCTCGTCGCCCTCCTCGCGAGTTGTGGCGCCCACGAAGACAGTTTTGAAATGACGCGCATCCAGCGCGACCTGTTGGCTGATCTGAACCAGTGGGAAATCCTCGCCGCGCCAGCGGACAGCCCCCCGCGGGTCCAAACCCTGGCCTTGGCCCTCGATCCCCTGAGCGATTCGGGCGACCTGCCTTCCCTCGTCATGGCGCCGCCCTGCCGCCTGCGCTACATCTTCCCAGAAGACGACCCTCCAGCGATCCTGCGGGCGGCCGCCGGGGTCAACCTCTCAGTGCCGCGCAACTTGGTTGTGGGCAAGGGCCCCATGCAACTGCGCTTCAGCGCGCACATCGACGGCCAACTGGTCTTCGACGAACTCATTGTCGTAGAGCCCAAGGCCCGCGACCAACAGATTTCCAAGACGCCTCCCACCTGGCGTTGGCTGGGAGGGCGCGACGAGGGTCTGGAGGTGCGTGGTGGACAGGAACTCGTGCTAGAGACCGAACTTGTCGGCCCCGCGCGCATGACAACGAGCGACCTGCGCATCGGCTTCGGTCCCCTGGTCACCGAAACCACAAGGACCCGCGCGCGCACGGCCTCTTCGCCTGAGGCGCCGAATATCTGTCTGGTGGTCATGGACACCTGCCGCGCCGACCGCTGCTCGGCCTTTGGTTACGAAAAGCCCACCACCCCGCACCTCGAACGCTTGGCCGGTCGGGGCGTTGCCTACGACAACGCCTGGGCCACCGCTTCCTGGACTTGGCCCTCAACGGCTTCGCTCTTCACCGGCCTCGACGCCCTGGGCCACGGAGTCACCAGCCCCAAGTCGTGTTTCCTGAGTTGGACCTTGCCCACCCTGCCGCGAGTTTTGCAGGAGCGCGGTTTCAGCACGGCTGGTTTTTCGTGCAACCCGCTGATCTCCTCCAACAAGAACTTCGACCAGGGTTTTGAGCGCTTTTTTGAGGTCAAGGCCTTCACCCCCGGCAACGAAGTCATGCCCCTGGTGCTTGACTGGGTGCGTTCCCGCAAGAAGGAGCGCTTTTTCCTCTACCTACATCTCGTGGAGCCCCACAGCCCCCACCGCCCCCATCCCGATGACCTGGCGCGCCTGGGTGGGGTGCGTCCGGCGAACTATGGAGAGCGCGGTTTCGAAAAAATCACCAGCGGTTTGCGCAAACTCTGGGCCGCTTCGCGGGACAAGCGCATCGACTACAAGAAGTATGTGCCCACTGAACACGAAGCCTGGATCCAATCCGCCTACGATGCTTGCGTGGCCACCGGCGACCGCCACTTGGGCGCATTGCTCGACCTCTTGGAGCAACTTGGTCTCAGCGACCGCACCATCGTTGCCTTCACTAGCGATCACGGAGAGGAACTCTTCGACCACCGCCTGACCGACCACGCTCACAGCTTGCACCCCGAACTCCTGCGGGTGCCGCTAGTGATCGCCGGCCCGGGCCTGCCCACTGGCGAACGATCTTCCGCGCGGGTCTCCAATCGTCACCTGGCTTCGACCCTGGCGCGCTTCGGCTCGGCCGATCTCGGCGCCGAAACTGCCCTCGACCTGGCTCAACCCCAGAGAGTAGAAACGCGACGGTTGCGTTTTCACACGGCCAAGGGAATCTGGAACGATCGCTCGATGATGCCGCTCTACAGTCTGGTGGAAGATGACTGGTCACTGGTCTGGGCGGCCCGCGGCGTGCCCTACGGATCGCCGGCCAGACTCGATCCGGGTGTAGGCCAGTTGCAGCTCTTCGATCGCTCGAGCGACCCCACCGAACAACACGATGTGGCCGCCGAGCACCCCGAGGTGGTGAAGCGCATGCGCGCTGAGCTGGTCGAGTGGAAGGAAGCGCGGGAAAGGACACGACCCAAGGCCCGCGGCGCGGGAGCCTCCACGCGCCAACTTCTGCTCGGCGTAGGTTACATCGACGGCGCAGGGGAGCAGGAATGACGCGCAGAATCTTCATCGGCGACATTCAGGGCTGTTCCGGCGAACTCGAGGCCCTGTTGGAGAAAGTCAATTTCGATCCCGCCCGTGACGAGCTGCATCCCACCGGAGATCTCGTCAACCGCGGTCCCGATTCCTTGGGCGTGCTGCGCAGGCTGCGCGACCTCGACGCGGGTGGCGTGTTGGGTAACCACGACCTGCACCTTTTGCGGCGCGCCGCCGGCACCGAAGCGGCCCGCGAGCGCGACAGCTTTGACGAGATTCTGCGCGCAGACGACCGCGACGAACTGTTGACGTGGCTCGCCGCACGGCCCTTGATCCGCGCCTGGGACGACATCCTGTTGGTCCACGCGGCCCTCTCGCCCGCCTGGGAAGATCCCGTGATCAGCCTGGCTGACATCGATCCCCTGCACTCCAACGCGGATAGCGATTTCGCCACACGGGTACGCTACTGCGCGGCCGACGCCAGCCGCCCGCCTGCTGACTGGCCTCCGCCCGAAGCTCCCTTCGTGCCCTGGTACGAGCTGTGGCTGGCCCGCGGCGAAACCGGGCGCACGGTGGTCTACGGCCACTGGGCCCAGGCCGGTTTGGTGCTGCGCGAGGGCCTGCGGGGCCTCGACACGGGTTGCGTCTGGGGCAACTCTCTCAGCGCCTGGATCGCCGAAGAGGATCGCATTGTGCAGGTCCCCGCTGAGCGCGTCTGGTCCCCCACTTCACTCGGGTGAAGTGCCGGGCGCTGCGCTTCGCCCTGGCGCCCCAAGGCAGCCTGCCTCCGCAGCCTGCTAGCTGAGGAACGAGTTCCCGAAGAGGCGCCGGGACATCTCGCTCTGGAAGAGGTTGCCTGGATCGAGGCTGCGCTTCAGCGCTTTGAAGGCCTCCAGGCGTTCGGTGGAGAGGAAGCGCTGGGGATCGCCAAGGCCCAGGACCTGATCCTTGGCAAAGTAGAACTTGCCACCGGCGGCTAGCACGATGGTCGTCATCTCCTCGCAGTGCCCGAAGAGCGCCGCGCGGTTCTTTGGGGTGACCTTGAAGTCGAGGGCCAGACTCCAACCGTCGAGGGCGTGGGTCAGCCAGAAGGGATCGGGCTTGTGGCGCTTGAGTACGCCGAGGTAGGGGTTGAAACTCCGTCGCTGGCAAAGAGTCAATAACTCGGCATAGACTCGCTCAGCCACATCGGCGGGCAGAAAGCTCTGGTACTGGATGAGCCCCCGGCGTCCATGACGGCCATAGGCCCATTTCCAGTTGGGCACATAGTCGAGTAGAAAGTTAAAGCCCGCATGGGATTGTCGGTAAGGCTCGGCCATGCCTTCGAGGCGCCCGGCCATGTACTTGGCGGCATTCACCATTCGCATGCCGGGATCGTGGTTGAATAGATAGAGCGCGCGCCACAGTTGGGCCTTGGGAAAACCCATGATCGAACCGGGCAGTTCCTGGTGGGCCACGGTGAGGGTCTGCTCGGGCTCGGGATCCACGCCCGGAGCCAGGTAGTGGGCAGCGTGAACTAGCCCTCGCCCCAAACAATCGCCAGAGGCGAAGCAATCGATCCAGCCCACGAGGTAGTCGGCGCTGGAGCATTGCGCGTCCATGCGCTCCATCATCTCGCCCAGGTTGTGAGTTGAGATCCCGACCACATCGATCTCGCCTGAGTGGATGCGGGTGGTCTGCAACTTGGCCCGGCAGATGGCACCGAGCATTCCAAAACCGCCGATGGCGGCGTGGAACAGTTCGCTGTTCTGTTCACGACTGCAAGTCTCCAGCTCGCCCGAGGGCAGCACGATATCCAACTCGAGGGTGTTGTCGCCCCAGGTGCCCACGCGAAAGTTGTTCTTGCCGTGGATGTTCATGCCCAAAGCGCCACCGGTGGTGGGAAACATGGTTCCCGAGCAGACCTTGGGCCACCAGCCGCGAGGCAGGATGTGCTTCCAAATCTGTTCGAGGGTCACTCCACTCTCCACCTCCACCACGCCGCTCTCGTCATCGAAGGCGAGGATGCGATTGAGGCGTGTCAGGTCGAGGACATGCCCATCGCGGGTGATGCTCGGATCGCCGTAGCTGCATCCCGCGCCGCGCAACGCCAAGCTGACCCGCGCCTTTCGCGCGCCCTCCAAATCGTCCTGCACTTCCTCCACGCTAGCGGGCCGCAGCACTCGCGAGTGATGCCCCTCCACCATGCCCCAGCCTTCGACATACTCAAAGGAAGGCGGATACGCGCTGGCGCGCTCACTCATCCTGTTGCCTCGCCGGGAAAGCCCCATATCGCGCCTCAGATGTTGAGCTTGCGAAAAAGGAACGAGGGAATGGCGCGGATGACGGTCATCAGGACGAACCACTGCCGCGGCACATAGCGCTCGGTGGCTCCGGAGCGCGCGGCCTTGAGGATCAATTCGGCGGCGCGTTCGGCTGAGATCAGCCAGAACAGGCCATCCATACCGCGGGTCATGGCCGTGTCCACAAAACCGGGCTTGATGGTGCAGACCGTGACGCCGCTCTCACCCAAACGATTGCGTAGGGATTCGAGGTAGGTATTCATGGCAGCCTTGGTCGCGCCGTAGACCGGCGCACCGCTGCGACCGCGATCGCCGGCCACCGAGGAGATGCCCACGATGGTGCCCGAGCGCTGACTCTGAAAGAGTCGGGCCACCGGATTCATCCAGGCCACCAGACCGCCGAAGTTGACCTCGATCATGGCCAGGTCCTTGTGGCTGTCAAACTCATCGGCCGCGACCTTGGGCATGATGCCGGCGGCGAAGACGAACAGGTCCAAGCCTCCCAGAGCCCGGACGAGCTCTTCGAAGAGCTCGGGGACGGCACCAAAGTCCGTAACATCGTGGACGCGCACGAGCACTTCGCCAACGGCCTCTTCGGCGGACTCTGCGCAACCCAACTGCAACTCTTCCAGGACCTCGGCGCGGCGGGCGATGGCTCCCACCCGATATCCTTCGCCCACGAGTTGCACCACCAAGGCAGCGCCCATGCCCGAACTCGCGCCGACAACGATGGCCCGCTTGGCAGAGACGCCGCCAGAGGCGTCTGCGGCCAAGTTGGTGGCGGATATGTGGGAGCTCATGTGAAGCGCTTGGTGCGCGGAGGGGGCACGGAGGGCGAGTGCGTAGTATCGGCTCTCCCCGGGGCAATCCCAAGCCCCCGGTGAAACACTCTTGCCCCTCTGTGCACCTCTCCACAAACGAGCCCCTCGCGACCCCAGAGCCTGGTCGGGATGCGTCTTTGATTGTGCGGGAAGGGTTCTCAGCCTCCCCGAGCGAGAATCACTTGATGATAATCAGGGTCTGATTGACGACTCCGATGCTGACGCCAGCACTGAAGACCTCCACCGTGATAGTGGCCACCGCTTCCCTGTCGGCCCTGCCGTCAAAAGCCTGCTGAAAGCTGGCGCCCGGCTGCAGGTTGGCCAGGGAGGCCAATCCTCCGGGAGTCACATTCTTGAGGGCAATGCCCGGAGTGTCGGTTAGAGAAATCTGCAAGCCGACCAGGGCCGCAGCGCCGGTGTTGGTCAGGGTAGCCGTGAAGGTGACCCTGTCGCCGCGCTCGACGGTACGCGGGCCGGCGAGGCTCAGGCTGTCGTCGCTTTGGTAGGGACTGAACTCGAATCGAAAGGAGCCCTCACCGTCAGCCTGGCCGCGGGGTATGCCGTCCACAAGAATGGTGGCATTGGATTGGGCGTTGGAGCCCTCGAGCCGCAACTCGTTTCCGTTCTTCAGCTCGGCGCGGCTCACGACGATCGTCTGGCCGGGGGCGGCTTGGGCCAACAACAGGAGGCCGAAAAGGCCGGGCAGGAAGCGCTGAAGAGATGCGTTAGGCAGCAAGAGAAAATACGGGCTTGCAGGGAACGAGAGCGGCGTGGAGTTGGTCTCGCGCGCCGAAGTACCTGGCAGGAGCACCGTCACGGGGCTTCAGTACTTCCAGATAACCAAGCATCTTCAGACACGATAGCTGGCTTCGAGGCCACGCTAGCGATGCAAATCCAGTGCCGGATGAAACCGATCCACCGAAACACCCACTGAGAGAACGACAGGCCTTGTTTTTTCGTTTTCAAGAACTGCTTTCCGGCCCGGACGGCTCCGCTCTGTCCAGACTTGGTGGGCTTCCAAATCAGGTTTCTGGACTCCCTCCCCACCGAGCGGTCCGCGGCCCGCCCCCCGAAGCCCGCGATCAGCGCGGGCCTTGCGCCCCGGCCGGATTCTCTTCGGGAGCACCAAAGTACGACGAACCCGCCACGGCGGCCACCACCACCAAGCCAGCAACCCATTGCGAGAGGACCATGGCGCGCCCCTGCAAGGCCCACTCGAAGAACGCGGCGGACACGGGTTCGAGGGCGAAGATCACCGCGGCCAGTTCCGCCCGCACCCGCGCTCCACCCCAAGTCATGAGGCCCAGGGCAAAGGTGGTGCAGACGATGCCGGTGACTCCCACGCCAAGCATCAAACCTGGCCACTCGGCGGGCCATATGGGCTGCACGATCAGGAGCGCCAGGCCAAAGAAGAGGGCAGCAGCAGCGATTTGACCGAAGGCCAGGCAGAGCGCCGGGGCGCGGCGGGTGGCGTACTCGATCATCAGAATCTCCACGGCGAAGAAAAAGGCCGACCCCAAGGTCAGGAGATCGCCACGGTTGGGATTCACGCGGCCCTCGGGCGCCAGCACGAGGGCCACACCTATGATGGCCAAAATGGATCCCGCGACATGCACACGACTGAGTCGCCGGCCCGACATGAAGGCCGCGAGGAAGGGCACCATGGGCACGCTCAACATGGTCACGAAGGCGCTGCGGCTGGGCGTAGTGTACTTGAGCCCCAGGGTTTGCAGGTAGAAAGCAGCGAACAAGAGGGCCCCTATCACAAGGGAAAACAGCCAGGGCCGCGCCCCGTGTCCCGCGCCCGCGGCGATCACGCGGCCCATGATGGGCAGGAAGGCCAGGCTGGCGAGCAGAAAGCGCAGCCCCAGGAAGATCAAGAGCTGGCCCCCGCTGCGCCCAGTCACGGCATCGCTCACCAGGGGAAAGGACACGCCCCAGGAGATGGTCACCACCACCAGGGCCAGGGCTCCGGCTCGTTCGCGGGAGGTCACCCTCGTCCTCGGGAGACTCGTGGACGCTCGGGCGCTATGAAGCAGAAGGGCATACGCAAAAGGGTAGCAACGACCCGCTACACTCTGAAGCATGCCCCCTCCCCCGCCGCTTTCTCCCTGGCGCAAGAGTTCGTCGCGAAAACTGCCCTCGCTGATGATCTTCCGGCCGCGCATGGACACCCTCCAGCACCCCAAGAGCGGCGAGTCCTTCGAGCGACTCGTGCTTGAGGCGCCCGAGTGGGTCAATGTGGTGGCGCGGGAAGCGGGCGGCAGGTTCATCTTCGTGCGCCAGTATCGTTTTGGCATCGAGGACTTCACCAGCGAACTACCGGGCGGCCTGGTGGAGCGCGGTGAAGAACCGGCCCTGGCCGCGCGGCGCGAGTTGCGCGAGGAAACCGGCTACACCTCCGAGCAGTGGATCGATCTCGGCTGCGTGCAGCCCAACCCCGCGGTGCAGAACAACCGCTGCCACCACTTCCTGGCCTTGGATGTCGAACAAACCCACGGCCAGGATCTCGACAGCGGCGAGGACATCGAGGTTTTGACCCTCTCCGAAGCCGAAGTGCTGACCCAGATAGCCTCGGGCGAGTTGCAACACGCCCTGGTGATCACGGCCCTTTCGCGGGTGCTCGATCTGCGCCAAGCTCTCGATCAAAAGAAACCCTGATGCGCTACCTGGCCATTTTCTTCGGCGCATTGTTGATGCTGCCTGCTGCGGCCCAAGAACCCGGGGACCCGGGACTCTTGTGGCTGGTGTCACGCGATGCCACTGGCGATGAGGGCTTGCGCGAGACCCTGGCTCGCGTGGGCGGCCCCGAGGCCCGCAAGTTCCGCCTGACTCTGGCGCCAGAGGCCCGAGTGCCGGCAGGCGACCGATTTTTGGTTCCCAGGTCCTTCGCCGCAGCCAACGACCGCGCCCTCGCGCAAGAACTCCTTGAGGCCCCGGTGCTCGTGATCAAGGGTGGCAGCTTCATGGACTGGTACGAGACAGTCTTTTTGAAAAGCGGACCGACCCTGCTCTTCCGTGCACTGCTCGACCGTGTACGCTCCAAGAAACCCCTCATCGTCCGTGGCGGCGCAGCAGCTTTTTTCTGCGCCGGAACGACCCTGCCAGAGAGCAGTTTGCGCCGCACGCGGCGCAATCCGCGCTACCTCCAAACCCAGGTGCCCAAGAGCGGCATGCGCCTGGGCCCTCCCGCCCTCTTCGATAGCGACGATTGGCCCGAGGGCACGCCCCTGCGTTGGCTGCACTCCTTGTGGCAGACCCGCATGGACCTGGGGCTCTACCTCGTGGGCGATGTGGCCATCGAGTATTCCCGGGAGGGAGCCTGGATGAGGGTCCACGGCCCGGGGACCGTGATCCTCTGCGACCTCGGTCGGGCGCGGCGTTTCAAGCGTCGCCTCGAAGGCGTACGGCTCTCTACTCTTGGGAACGGAGACGGCTGGAACTTCAATAACTCGCGACTCGTGCCCGCCCCCGAACGGGTGGCGAGGGAATTGCCCAGGCCGCTCGCGGGCGAGATCCCGAGGCTCGAAATTCTGAAGGCCAGCGCCTTGCTCCTGGGTTTGGCCGGTGAAGCGGGTGCTGGACACGACGCGCCCGGGGGGGCTGGCCCGGTGGATGCAATGGAAGTGCGCCTCCAATTCGAGAGCGATCGATTGACCACCCTCTGGCATGCTCCGGCTGGTGGCGACGCGAGTCTCTTCTCCCTGCCCGTGCGCTTGGAGTGGCCCACGGCACTCTTCGAGCCTGCCATATCCGAGACCGGCGCGCAGCGCTAGCCAGCCATATTGGCGAGCCGTAGACTGGGTCCATGGAGCGGCGCAAGATCCTGATCATCGGCGGCGGCATTGCCGGAGCCGCCTGCGCTTGGGCTCTGACGGAACGGAGAATGGGCGAGGTCCTGGTCCTCGAACGCGAGGACCAGTTGGGTTCCCAGGCCACGGCCCAGAACGCCGGCATCCTGCGCACCCTGACCAACCATCCGGCCACAACGGCCCTGGCTCTTGAGACGGCTGCCTTCCTCGCCGCGCCACCACCGGGATTCTGTTCGGTACCCCTTGTCAACCCCGTGGGCCTGGCCTTGATCCCACGCACCGTCGCCCCCGCGGCCATCCACGCCTGGCGCCAACGCAAGGCGCCTGGCCGCGTCTCCACGCCAGATGCCGCCAGCCTCGCCGCGCTCCTGCCCCACTACCGCGGCGAGAGGAAGGGCGCTATCTTCGTTCACGACGAGGGACACATCGACACGGCGGCCCTCTTCGAAGGCTTCGTGCGCGGCGCTCGGCGCGGCGGTGCGCGCTTTGAAACTGGGGTCCGAGTGATTGAGATCCTGCGCGGGCCGAATGGCGTCGGGGGCGTGCTCCTCGAAGGTGGCCGCGAACTCAGCGCGGATGTGGTGGTGATCGCCGCCGGCGGCTGGGCTGGGCCTCTCGCTCGTGCGGCGGGATCCAACCTGACCTTCGAAGCTCGCCGCCGACATCTGCTCGTGACCGCGGCCGACGACGCCGTCGACAAAGCCTGGCCCGTGGTCTGGTCCGAACCCGACGCCTTCTACGCCAAGCCCGAGTCAGGTGGCCTCATGATCTGCGTCTGCGACGAGGACCCCGTGGACCCCGATCACTGCACGCCGCGCCCCGAGGTACGCGAACTTGTCGCCCAGCGGGCCAGTGAAGTTCTCGCGGGCCAGGGTGAAGCTCGCGCGGCCCACTTCTGGGCGGGCCTACGCACCTTCAGCGACGACGGCGGCTTCACCATTGGCTTCGACGCCGATGTGCGCGGCCTGTTCTGGGTCGCCGGCCTCGGTGGCCACGGCATGAGCACTTCACTGGGTGTGGGCCGTGCGGCCGCAGCTTTGCTGTGCAACGCAAAACTCGAACCCAACCTGGAACGCGCCCTCTCCCCGGCGCGCTTTTTTGGGGCCCCCGCCTAAGAAGAAAGCTCGCGGGCCAGCGCCTTCAGGCGCCCGAGATCGAGCTTGCCCGTGCCCAACCGAGGAATTTCGGGCACTTCAAAGTACTGGTCAGCGCGGGGTAGGAAGATCGCCGGTAGGCCGGCTTTGGCGAGGCCCGCGCACCAGTCCTCGGGGTTGAAACCGAGAGTTGTGTGGAGCACCACCAAGCGTTCGCCCTTCTTCTCATCGGGGACGGCGCAGACGGCGAAATCTGGCATTGCGGCTTCAATTCCCGCAGCGCCCTCCATGAGTCTTGAGCAAACTTCGGCGAGGGCCTCTTCCACGCGACCCTGGGGCACCATTTCCCCGCCGATCTTGGCGAAGCGCGACAAGCGATCGGTGAGCACCAGGAAACTGTCGCGGTCCACGCGCCCGATGTCGCCTGTGTCGTACCACTTCCCGTGCATGACCTTTGCCGTGGCTTCGGGATCGTCGAGGTAGCCCTGCATGACATTCGGGCCGCGCACGAACAGCAGGCCCTCGGCTCCGGGCTCGAGCACCGCGTGGGTCTTGGGGTCCACGGTGCGCAAGCAGACTCCGGGCAAGGCGCGGCCCACGGTGCCCGGCCGGTGCACGCGTTCGTGGCCGGGGACTTCGCGGTCACTGTCCGGCAGGTTCATGCAAACCACCGGCGAGAGCTCGGTACAGCCATAACCCTCGAGCAGGGGCAGGCCGTAACGCTCCTCAAAAGCCGTGGCGAGGGCACCGCGTAGTTTTTCTGCCCCCACGATGGCCAGGCGCAAGCGCCCCAGTTGCTCTGGCGCGGCCCGCCGCATCCAGGCCTGGTAAAGGGTCGGTGTGGCCAGGGCAACGGTGACGCCCTCGGTCTCGCAGAGCTTGGCGATGCGCGCCCCGTCGGTGGGCCGGTTGTGATAGACCGCCGTGGCTCCCTGGAGCAGGGGCACCCACAGGGTGGCGGTCAGGCCAAAGCTGTGAAAAAAGGGCAGCACGCCAAGGATCCGATCCTCTTCGCCGAGGGCCAGGACCTGGCTGATGGCGATCACATTGGAGAGCAGGTTGGCGTGGGAGAGGACCACGCCTTTGGGCGCGCCGGTGCTGCCGCTCGAAAACAGGATCGTGGCCGTGGCGGAGGGATCGATGGCCGGCCGCCAGAGCCGGGCCAAAAGCCCGCCCGGAAGCGCGCTGGCGAGCACGGCCGCGAGCTTGTCCCTGGCACTGATCGCCCCGGCGAACTGTTCGAGGTCCAAAACATCCACTTCCCAGGGCGGCTCCTCGATGCCGAGCACGGCGAGGAAGCGCGGCGCGCTGACGATTCGCTGCAGGCCCGCGCGCTGGATCGGATGGCTCAATTCCTGGGCGCCGAGGGAATAATTGAGATGGATCGGCACCTGGCCCGCAAGGGTCAAGGCCAGGGTGACCTGCACCGCCGGGGCTCCGGGGGGCAAGAGCACTCCTACCCGTTCGCCGGGGCTGAAACGCCGACGGCACTCGCGGCAGAGGGCCAGCACGCTCACCAGGAGCCGCCGATGGGTCAGTCGCGCGCCGCTGCTATCCACCAGCGCCGTGCGCCCGGCGTACTTCCTCGCCGCGCGCAGGTAGCGCCCGCCAAGGGTGTCAGCCTCGCCGCGCATGTCGCTGCGAGCCGTGGTGATGAGCTCTTCCACCACCGCTCGCACTTCGCTGGCGCGGGTGTCGGGCGGCAGAGCCGGGCCGAAGAGCACATCCACGGGCCAGGGGAGTTTGCGCGGCAACTTCCAGAAGAAGCGGCCGCCCTCAAAGCTGAAGATGCTGCCCCAGAGACCATCGAGGGCCACGGGGATGATCGGCGTTCCGGCTCGCTTGGCGATGCGCTCGAGTCCCCGACGAAAGGGCATCAAGCTGCCGCTGCGCGAGACCGAACCCTCGGCGAAGATGCACACCAATTCGCCCTGTCGCAGAAGCTCCGCGGCCCGCTCTAGGGCCTCGACCTTGGCCGCCCGTCCGTCTTCCGGCGCCACGGGGATGGCCCCCATGAGCTTCGAGAACAAACCCACGATGGGCACATCGAAGAACCTGCGGTACATCATGAAGTGCAACGGCCGTCCCACCGCGGCCGCCACGAGAAAGGCGTCCACGAAGGAGAGGTGGTTGCTGACCAGCAGCGCGCCGCCGTGGCCGGGGATGTGTTCCGAGCCGCGGATTCGGAATCGGTACAGGCTGTGGAACACGACCGTCAACCAGAAGCGCAGGGTGAACTCCGCGGTGTAGAAGAACGAACCCACGGTGAAGCACAGAGCCATGACGCCGATGGTCGCCAACATCCCCGGCGGATCGAGGTTCAGGACACTGCCCAGGAAGAAAAACAGTCCGCTGGCGAGGAACACACCGATGAAGTCCGCCACCTCGGAGAAGCCGAGCACCGAGCCGCGATCTGAAGCCCTCGGCAGGTGCTGAATCAGGGCCCTGATGGGCACCGAGAAGAGCCCCGCCGAGACCCCGGCCAGGAAGAGGCAGGCCCGCAGCCAATTCGTGGAGTCCGGGAAGACCAGCACGAGAAAAGTGGACAGGCTGACGCCGAAGAGCCCGGCCGGAATCAAGCCGCTCTCGATTTGGTCCCCCGAGAGGCGCGCGGCAAGCAGTGAGCCCGCGGCGATGCCAAGGGAGAGCAGGGTCAAGAGCAACCCAATGGCCCCGCCACCGAGGCCCAGCCACTTGCCGTACTGGTTGACCACCAGGAGCAGGGTGGCGCCGATGAGAAAGAAAAAGGCGCTGGCGATGAGGGCCAGGACCAGGGCTCGGTCACCGCGGATGACACTCCACTGGCGCCAAAAAACTCGGCCGGCATTCCAGTCCAGGGGCCGCTCGGGCGCGCTGGCGGGTTGCTCGACAATGAACAGGCTGGCTAGAAAACCCGTGCTCGAAAGGGTGATGTAGAGCACCGAGGGAATCCACAAACGGCCGCTGAAGGCCTCGAACAACCAGGAACCCAGGCCCGTGCCGCAGACGATGGCCACGAAGGTGGTCATCTGGATGAGGGCGTTGGCCCGTGATAGATCCCTACGCTCGGTGAGCTCGGGTATCGAGCCGTACTTGCTGGGGCCGAAGAGGCTGCTCTGGGCTCCCATCAAGAACAGCACGGCGAGCACCGCCGAGAAGCTCTCCAAATAAAAGGCCAGGGCGCCGAGCCCCATCACTCCCACTTCGCAGGCGTTGGCGCAGACCATTACCGAGCGCTTGGAAAAGCGATCTGCCAGGGATCCGGTCAAGGCGCCGAAGAGCACGAAAGGCAAGGAGAACAGGGCGCTGCCCAGGGCCTGCCCGTACTCCCCAGCCCACGAAACCTCGGCCACCCACGGCACCGCACTGGAGAGCGCCAAGAGCAGCACCAACTGCTTGAAGGCATTGTCGTTGAATGCACCCAGAAACTGGGTCAGGGTCAACGCGCCGAACGATCGTTGCTTGAGGAGCTGGAACACAGTGAGAAGAGGGCCGGGGGCAGGTGTCGGCCAAGTCTACGGCTCCAAGGCCCCCCATTCCCTCTATTCGGTCAATGCGCTTCGATAAGCTGGGCTTATCAATCCTTCTCCGGGTGGTACAGCTCGGCGCCCCCGGCGCTGAATTCGGCTGACTTCAGGGCCAGGCCCTGCTCCAGCGCCTGGCCCTCCTCGAGCCCTCGTTCGCGTGCAAAGGCGCGCACTTCCTCGGTGATCTTCATCGAGCAAAAGTGCGGCCCGCACATGGAACAAAAATGCGCCGTCTTGGCGCCCTCGGCCGGCAAAGTCTGGTCGTGGTAGGCACGGGCAGTCTCGGGGTCGAGGGCCAGGTTGAACTGGTCCTCCCAACGAAACTCAAAGCGCGCCTTGGAAAGGGCGTCGTCGCGCACTTGGGCTGCCTGGTTGCCGCGGGCGAGATCCGCGGCGTGGGCGGCAATCTTGTAGGTGATGACCCCCTGCTTGACATCCTCGGCATTGGGCAAACCGAGGTGTTCCTTGGGGGTGACATAGCACAATAGAGCCGTGCCCCACCAGCCGATCATGGCCGCGCCAATACCCGAGGTGATGTGGTCGTAGCCCGGAGCGATGTCACAGGTCAAGGGACCGAGGGTATAGAAGGGCGCACCGCCAGTGATATCGCTCTGGCGGTCGATGTTCTCCTTGATCTTGTGCATGGGGACATGGCCCGGGCCTTCGATCATGGTCTGCACATCGTGTTTCCAGGCGATCTTGGTCAGCTCGCCCAGGGTATCAAGCTCGGCGAACTGGGCCTCGTCGTTCGCATCGGCGATGCAGCCCGGGCGCAAGCCGTCGCCAAGGCTAAAGCTGACATCGTATTCGGCCATCAATTCACAAATTGCCTCGAAGTGCGTGTAGAGAAAATTCTCCTTGTGGTGCGTGAGGCACCACTTGGCCATGATCGAACCGCCCCGGGAGACGATGCCCGTGAGCCGTTTGGCGGTCATGGGGATGTAGCGCAGAAGCACGCCGGCGTGAATCGTGAAGTAGTCCACGCCCTGCTCGGCCTGTTCGCGCAGGGTATCGAGGAACAACTCGATGGAGAGCTCCTCGGCCTTGCCGGCGACCTTCTCGAGGCACTGGTAGAGGGGCACTGTGCCGATGGGCACGGCCGAATTGCGCACGATCCACTCGCGGGTCTCGTGGATATCGGGGCCAGTGGAAAGATCCATCACCGTGTCGGCCCCCCAACGAGTGGACCACTGGAGCTTTTGGACTTCGTCCTCGATACTCGACAAAACGACGCTATTGCCGATGTTCGAGTTGATCTTGACCAGGAAGTTGCGACCGATAATCATCGGCTCGAGCTCGAGGTGCTTCACATTGGCGGGCAAGATGGCGCGTCCGCTGGCGATCTCTTCGCGCACGAACTCAGGAGTGCAGCCCTCGCGCTGGGCCACAAAGGCCATCTCCTCGGTGATTTTGCCGGCCCGCGCGTAGTGCATCTGGCTCAGGTTGCCGTCACTCGACTCCAGGCGTTTCTTCGTCCAAGCCTCGCGAAGGCGCGGCAAACCGGCCCGCGGATTGTGGCCCGCCGGTCCCGAGGTGTCGTAGACATCCACATGACCGTGGCCAGCCTTGAGGGAAATGCGCCGTTTGGGCACCTGCAACTCAAAACCACCGTGGCGCAGCGTATCAAAGACCTTCTCCGAGTTTGGAAAACTCATACCCATGGGGCGGTCCGCGGCGGGAGTCGGTTGGCTGCGTTGCTGTTCGGGCTCTTGGAGGGTCATTGGCTTTCTACACTTGCTTGAAATTAGAGATCGGGGCTCGCCTGCTCCGAACCAGGTTCACGGATTACTCAGAGACGCTGCCGCGCCGCCCTCACTGTCGGGTGGGCAGTCTACTGCACCCTACGAGTCGTCGCCGGGTGAAAACAAATCGCCAGCCAGGAGCCGGGCCTCAATGGGGTCCGCCACGACCTCGGGCTCCACCACGGCGCGGGTCGCTGCAGCCAGATCAAGGGGCCCCGCCACTCGCCGGTCGCGACCGCGCCAGCGCAAAAGGGCCGTGTTGCACTCCGCTCCGAGCAGCAGCCCCAGGGAAATCAGGTAGCACCAAAGGAGTACCGCAATGACCCCGGCAAGGGCCCCGTAGGTGGAATTGTGCTTTTGCCAACTGTGTTCCAGCCACTCGCCCAAACCCCACGATAACCCCGCCCAGAGGGCCACAGTCAAGAAACTGCCCGGGGCCAACGCACGGCTGCGCAGGGAGACATCGGGTCCCAGGCGGTGGAACACGAGGACCGAGAGAAAGAGCAGCAGGGCACCCAAACACCAACTCGTAGCCGACCACCAGGCGAGGGCACCGGCTCCCAGGTCGAGGTAGTTGGCGGTCAAACGAGTCAGGGCTCCGAAGACGGGCAAGAGGGCCAGGATCACCGTCCAGGCCAGGAGAAAGAACACGGTCAGGAGCAGCCCCAAGCTGTTGCGCTTGACCCACGAACGGCGGCGCACTTCGTAGATCTCACCGAGGGCCCGCATGGCAGCCCGGGTGGCCCCCGAAGCGGACCACAGGATGACGAAGAAACTGGCGGTCAAGAGTCCCGGCTTGGGATTACCCAGGATGTCCGCCAGGATCGTTCCCACCGAACGCGCCAGACTCGGCCCGGCGCTGCGATCCAGGAACCCCTGGATCTCTTCGAGCAAGGAAACCCGCGAGAGGTCGTCGAGACCTGCCAGCAAGGGCGCCAGGCGCAATTCGAGGACATGACTCAGGGCAATCGCTGATTCTTCAGGCGCGAACCAAAGGATCGCAGCTTGGGCGCTCTCCAGAAGGGACTGTCCACCGCTGGCGGTCCACTCCTCGATGGGTATCAAGCCCACCATGACCACCAAGGCCAGAAGAGCTGGTGGTAGGGACAGGAAAAGGAAAAAAGCAGAGGCCGAGGCGTGGGTGAACAGACCGTGGACTTCTACCGCGCGCACGAAGTCGCGCAGGGCCACGAACACGGCACGCAAGATACGCATCACTCCCCGGCGCTTTTCTTGAGCCGCACGAAAAAAAGGCATGGGACGCTCTCGGTGATGATGCCGAGCAGCAGCTGGCCTCGGGTCAGCGGCGCGCGGTGTAGGCCCTTCTCCGCGGTGTCCTGCTCCACGGTGAGAGGCCAGCCAGCGAGGCACTTGATCTCGGTCGTGACTCCGACCACCTTGCAAGTCAATAAATAGCGCACAGACATGTCAAGCTTGGTCCAGGAGGCGCCAGAGAACCCAGGCACCCACGCTACGCAGGGGGCTCCAGGTCTCGGTTCTTGCGCTGAGTTCCTTGGGACCGGGGCGCTCCTTGAGACCGTCGAGACGCCGCAGGCCCTCTTGCAAGCCCATATCCCCAGGGGCCATCACATCCAGGCGACCGAGGCGAAAGAGCAGGAACATCTGAGCTGTCCAGGCACCAATGCCGCGCACCTCAACCAGGGCCTCCTGCACTTCGAGATCGCTGCGATGATGCAGGCCGCGCAGGCTCAAGCGGCCGTCCGCGACCCGCGCGGCCAGGTCCTGCAGAGCCTCGGTCTTGGCACGCGAGAGCCCGGCGCCGCGCAGATTCTGCTTGCAAAGTTCCAAGAAACGCGGCGCAGCACCGAGGCCCGGGCCCGGAGTCAGCCGCGAGACGCGCTGCCAGATGGTCTCGGCCGCTCGGGTAGAGAGCTGTTGGTGAACGATGGATCGCGCCAGGGCATCAAAGTGCGTGCGCACTTCACGCGGCCCAGCAGCGGGATAATCGGGGAACGGGGGCACCTTCCGGCGAGCAGCGCCGAGGACCGGATCGCGCCGAGCGAGGGCGCGCAATTGTGCGGGAGTGGGACGCATGGCCTCGAGCAGCATGGAAAATGATAGCTCCCCATGCAAACAAGACAGCCGCGGGGTCTGCGTCAGGATATGGCCCCCCATAGTCTTACTGATCGCGTACTCCTACTGAAGTTCGGCCCCTAATTCCCGGGCTGGTGCTTGATTCTGATCGAACTCCATTGCAGAATGCGGATTGAATTCCGAAGCGAAAACAGCGGCCATTCTGAACCACTTCCGAGTTAGATTACTTGCGCGCCAAATCACTTGCGCGCCAGATGACTTGCATAAACGAATGGCCCGGGAAATCATCCGAAGGAACCCCTCCCGGAGAACATCAAAGAGACTAATGGCTACCACGAATATGGCAAAGAAAAAGACCAAACGCACACCGAAGGAAGGCAACACCCGCTATCGGCGCACGGATGAGGAGTTGATCCAGGACCTGCAGAACCGCATCCATGAGGTCAAGACCCGCCAGAAAACCCGCGACATGCAAAGGTCGCCGTCGATCAAGGCCGCCGCCACGGCTCTCAAGGGCATCGACCGCGCCCTCGCCGTTGCGGAAAAGGAAGAGGACAACCTCGTCCGCCATGTGCTGGCTGACACACGCCGCCCGCTCTCTGTCTACTTGGAGAAGGTGGGCGTCAAGACCCCCAAGGTCAACCTGCCCCGGGGTCGCCGGCCCAAGGGCATGGAGTAGGCCGCTCTCCAAGGCAGCGCGCAGCGCCGGAATTCTTCATCTGGCGCAAATCAAAGTCACTGCCCCGAATCAAAGCAAGCCACAAGAAAAGAGAGCCAGGGGGGCGTCCCCCCTGGCTCTCTTTTCTTTGTGCCGCGATTCAGTTCATCTTCTTCTGCAAGCCCTCATCGAGCTTGGCGAGGAACTGCTCGGTGGTCAGGCACTCAGCGTTGCCTTTGGCCAAGAGCGCGAGGTCGCGAGTCATAAAGCCGGCCTCTACGGTTTCGATGCAAACCTCCTCGAGGGAGCGGGCGAAGTTCTTCAGCGGCTCGTTATCGTCGAGCTTGGCGCGGTGCTCAAGGCCCCGGGTCCAGGCAAAGATGGAGGCTATGGGGTTGGTGGATGTGGAGTTGCCCTTCTGGTGCTCGCGGTAGTGCCGGGTCACCGTGCCGTGGGCCGCTTCCGACTCGACGGTCATGCCATCGGGAGTCAGGAGCACCGAGGACATCATCCCCAGGGAACCGAAGCCTTGAGCAACGGTGTCGGACTGCACATCGCCGTCGTAGTTCTTGCAGGCCCACACAAAGCCTCCCTCCCACTTCATGGCGCCGGCGACCATGTCGTCGATCAAGCGGTGCTCGTAAGTGATGTTGGCGGCTTCAAAACGGCCCTTGAACTCCATCTCGAAGACCTGCTCAAACAGATCCTTGAAGCGCCCATCGTAGGCCTTGAGGATGGTGTTCTTGGTGGACATGTAGAGCGGCCACTTGCGCTCGAGAGAGTAATTCATGCAGGCCCGAGCGAAGCCCACGATCGACTCGTCGAGGTTATACATGCCCATGGCCACACCCGAGCTTTCGAATTTGAACACTTCACGGACGACCTCCGGGCCGCCATCCGCGGGAGTAAAGGTCATGGTCAGCGTGCCCTTTTCGGGGACAAGGAAATCGGTGGCCCGGTACTGATCCCCGAAGGCGTGCCGGCCGATGACGATGGCTTTGGTCCAGCCGGGCACGAGCCGCGGGACATTCTTGCACAGGATAGGCTCGCGGAAGACGGTGCCGCCGAGGATGTTGCGGATGGTGCCGTTGGGCGAGCGCCACATTTCCTTCAGGCCGAATTCTTCGACCCGTGCCTCGTCGGGGGTGATCGTGGCGCATTTGACTCCCACGCCATGTTCCAGAATGGCGTTGGCCGCGTCGACCGTAACTTGGTCATCGGTGGCGTCACGGCTCTCGATGCCGAGATCGAAATAGACCAAGTTGATGTCGAGGTAGGGCAGGATCAAGCGGTCCTTGATGAACTGCCAGATGATGCGAGTCATCTCGTCGCCATCGAGTTCGACGACGGAACCGGAAACTTTGATCTTGGCCATGGATGCGGACATGAAACGAGAACGGAAGAGGTGCTGTGGTGACGGTCTGGGCCGCCGTTAGGGGCAACCATGTTAATCGCCCTGTGGCGATTGCGCAACCGGCCCATGGGTTTCCGGGGAACAACCCGTTGCCCGGCTAGCGCAGTGATCTGCCCACGGGTCATGGGGGGGGAGCTCCTGACCCGGATCGGGTTGCTGGAGCCTGAGTCGCTGACCCCTCCACAGCGATGCCTTTCAGGGGGAGCAACCTTTCCTCCCCGTCAGCTTCGAAAGGTGGAGCAAACTCCAAATGTAGCACCAATCCCACGGGGCCCAGGTGGTGCTCTTCGCCCCCGGGCCGGCGGGCGATCACGACCGCGCCATCCACCTCGGTGCGCAAATCGGTGCAATCGCCGAGGTCCTCCACCCACTGGAGTTCGGCGGGGAGGCTGTTCGCCGATTCTTGTGCCTCACAGGCAAGGGCATCGGGCCGCACGCCGAGCACCACAGCGCCGCGCTTCTGCCCCACCGTGCGCACCAGGCGCTCGGGCAACACGAGGGAGTTGGCGCCGACATTGCGGGAGCGCCCAAACGACAGCGCGACTTGACCCGTGGACTCTACAAGGGCAACCCTGACCTGCGCTTGCGGTAACAAGTCATCCTGGGCGTTGGCGGCATGTTGGCCCTCGATGCAGTGGGCGAAAAACCCACGGTGCTGAACCTCAATAAAGGCCACGCGGCCTTCGCCAACCTGAAACGCCTGCGCCGCCAAGTGCCACCCACACGCCCGTTTCCGCGGGTCACGACCGATATTCGGCCACCCAAGTCGCCATACACCTCGCCCTTCTAATCAAAGACCTGGGCCTGGACCGCGATTCGTTCGCCGACTTCGGCCGCGAATGCCCCGGGGATGCGAAGGAGGATGTCTGCATGACCATCCTGGCCCTGCGCACCTGCCGCCACATCAACGCTGTCAGCCGTTTGCACGGCCGCGTCAGTCGCGCCCTGTTTCTACAAGCGCAACTCCAGCGGTCTGCCCAGGGCCCGGGTGGCTCTTGTGCGCCACTCCATGACAAGCATCCCGCCAGAGTTCAACACCCACCGCATGCTGGGCGACGACATCAGCCAAGCCTACCTACCGGCGCACCGGCGGTAGTCCCTGACCTGCCGCCGCTCAGGGAGTCCAGTTGACCTCGATGCCGTTTGAAAGGTTAAAGCCCGACCCGCAGGGAGACGCGGCCGGATCGCGATACCAGATTTGGTAACGCTTGAGGTCCCCGGCCACGAGCCCGGCGGTGGTGGAGATGGCATTCGTGGTCATGGACTCGCCAGCGGTGTCCGCCACAGAAACCTGCAAGCGAATCACCGTACCTCCAGCGCAGCGCAGGCCGTCACCAAAGACGGCTCCGGCGCCAGCGCCCACGGCGTTGTTGCCCTGGAAGTAGAGCCCCGGTTGCATGGGCACAAGGCCGGAAGCGTGCAGCACGAGGCTGTCGCTCCCAATGCTTGCCGCGCCAGAGGCGGTCAGGAGCGCGCCGCGGCCCTGGCTGTTGCCGCAGCCTTCGCCACCCGTGGAACTGTTGGCGCAGGGGCATAGAACTCCTGTCAGGCCATCGCCAAAGCAATACGCAAGTCCGGCGCCCCCGGTGGGAGTCTCGATCAGGATGCCATCGAACTGCCAGCCGTGGGTGGTGATCTCGTTGCCTGACTTGTAGCCGATCTCATTGAATCGAAAGTCCTGGATCATGACATCCATGTCCGCTGGCGTGTCGGGGTGTGCCAGCGCCGGATCCATCCACAGGCGCAGGCGCTCCTGGCCCAGGAGGAAATCGATGCGGTAAACGAGGTGTGTCGTCTGATCAACATTCGAGCCCGCCACTGTGGTGACCACATTTGCCCCCCAGGGGGCATCGTGCACGCCCCACAGATTCCAGGAATTGGGCGCGCCCAAGAACAGGTATTCGTTGACGAACTGGTGATTGAGGGAGATGCCCCCATACTGATCATCGCCGCCGGGCATGCGCCGGCTGTAGAAACTCAGCCAGATGGTGGTGTCGTCCGCGCCGAAGAGACCTGCGGGATCGAGACTGTAGTCAAGGATGTGCTCGAAGCCCGCGCTGGACGGAAAGCGAAAACTGCCGAAACCGCCGAAGCTCTCCTCCACCGTGTTGCCCACGCCATCCAGACTCGGTGCGACGGTGACCGAATGGTCCTGCAGGCTAAAGGTGGGTGGATCTCCCGCCCACCAGGCATTGGCCCAACCCGTGCCACCCGCCGCATTGTGCATCCCCGTACCAACGGGATAGTCGAAGGACTCGAAGCTGATGGTGCTGAAACTCTGGGCAGCCGTCGCCGAGGCGAGGGCCACGAGCCCCATGAGGGCAGAGGGAAGTCGGAAAAACATGGGCGATCCTGGAAGAGTGATTCTGGAGACAGGGGGCAACTGCAGAGCTTGGCTGTGAGGCGTGTCGCGAGGGCCTGCGCTCCGGGCGCAGATCCCCGCCTATCGCGATTACATCTGCCAAGCGATCTCGTAGCCGTTCGAGAGGTTGAACGACGCGCCGCAGGGGCTACCGGCCGGGTTGCGGTACCAGTACTGGTAGCGGCGGATATCTCCACCCAGGAGGCCAGCGCCCACACCAGCAGTCGATGTGGCCACGCCCGCGGTGTCAGCCACAACGATCCCGAGGCGCACCAGGCTGCCTCCGGCGCAGCGCAAGCCGTCGCCGAAGGGGTTGCCAGCGCCCAAGTTAACGGCGTTGTCGGCGCGGAAGAAGAGGCCCGGTTGGTTGGGCTGGACGCCAGTGGCGGTTAGCACCACCGTGTCCGCCGAAACGATTGCATCGCCGCTGCCCGTGAGGGCCGCGCCGCCGGGGTTGACGCCGTTGGCGCAGCCGGCATCGCCGTTCGACCCGTCGTTGTTGTTGGCACAGGGGCAAGCCGTGCCGAGGCCATCTCCGAGGCAGTAGGCCGTGCCGGGCTCGAGTCGCGGTGTGTCGAACACGATCGCATCAAACTCGTAGCCGTGGCCGGTGGTGAAAACGCCGGACTGCAAGCGGACTTCGTTCCAGCGGAAGTCGGAAACAACCGCCGACAGATGCGGCGGGCTGCTGGGGTGGTCGAGCACGGGGTTGACCCACATGTCGAGCTGCTCGGGGCCCGGAAGGAACTGGATGCGGTAGACGAGGTGGGTCAGGGTGTCGATACTGGAGCCCGCAACCGTAGCTGATGCGCCTGAGACGGGATCAGCGTAGCCCCACTCGCCCGTGCCAAAGGGGCTGCCAAGGTAGAGCTTCTCGCCACCGAACTGCACTTGCAATGAAAGGCCTCCATAGCCGTCATCGCTGCCGACGGAGCGGCGCGCGATGAAACTGATCCAAATGTCCGCGCCGTCTCTGCCGAACTGAAAGTTTTCCGTCAGGTTGGGCCAGGGACCGCTGGCGGGCAGGCGGAAGGCGCCGGTGTTCTCGAGCACATCGCTGGCCATGCCGCCCACGCCGTCATGGCCAGGGAGCTGCACATCGATGCTGCTGGCGTTAGGCAGACCGTGGTTGGGGCCGTTGGCCCACCACTCGTTGAACCAACCGGTGCCGCCGGTCTGGTTGTCGAGGGAGCCCGCCGCGTAGTCGAAGGACTCCGAGCAGATCACATCGTAAGCTTGTGCGCCTGCCACGGAAGCCAGGCAGGAGATGCCCATCAGGGCACTGAGGAGGGTGTATTTCATGGGGATAGATTCTCGGGAGAGAGTCAGTAGTTAGGAAACTGCGGGTGAATGAATGCTGGCGGTGGCTGGGCTACTGAGAGAGCACCACTGCGGAGTAAGCCCCGATGCTAATCGTGGCGTGATAGGGCAAACCGTCGTAGCCGCCGGGTTGGGCGGTGAGGTCGGTTGTGGGAAAATTGTTGTAGCCGGGGTCGTAGATATTCGCATCACTATTGAAGCGCACGCGCCAGGTGCCTGCGGCGGGCAGGCCGATGGTGTAGCCCGCCGAAGCAGGCCAATCTTGATTGGCGAAGTTGCAGATCACGATCACATCGTCACCAGGACCGCCTTGGTCCCAGCGGTGATAAGCGATCAGCTTGCCACCCGGTGAGTTGTTGTTGACATGGAATACATTGACGGAATCACCCTTGAGGCCGGCGGTGTGGCCAGCGAGGTTGCGGCGCAAGGCAATCAGGTCGCGGTAGAGATCGTGGATGCCGCCGAACTGGGTCAACTTGGACCAGTCCAGGGGATCGGTGTCGGTGAACCAACCGTCCTCGAGAAACTCCTGGCCCTCGAAGAGCATGGGCACTCCCGGTGAAGTCATGACCACGGCGGCCGCCAGGGTCGAACGCTTCTTGGAGTACCAGCTGTCGGCGTTACCGGGCCAGATTTCCTCGGGCAGGCGCGACTTGCCGTTGGCCACTTCGTCGTGGGACTCGGTGTAGATCACTCTTCGGGTGGCCTGGCCGTTGTATTGTTGAGCGATGGCGTTGCGAACCGCCCACATGTCTCGGCTGGCGTCATCGGGAGTTGTCATCGCCGCTCGCACGGGATGCACGAACAGGGCGTCCCACTGGGAATCAAAGCCCGCGCCGCCCGATAAGGTGTCCTGGGTGATCAAGTCATTGGGCGCGTTGTACATGTCCTCGGCGATGTTGATCTTCCAGGACTGGCTGGCGTCGATCTCGTCGTTGCACCACTGCATCAAGGACCAGCCGTCGGGAATATCTCCCAGGGGGCCCATGCGAATGTTCGAGGTGGAATCCCAACGCAGGCCGTCAAGCCGATATTCGTCGAGCCAGAAGAGCGCATTGTCGCGGATGTACTGGCGCACCTCGGCGCGGCCAAAGTCAGGCCGAGTGTCTCCCCAGGGAGTCTGGGAGAGGATCGAGTTGTAAAAGTAGATGCCACCGAAGGCTCCTGTGAACCAACCGTCGTAGCGCCACAGGTCGAGATCGCTCGGACCCCAGTGGTTGTAGAGAACATCCAACAAGACGGCGATGCCGTTGTCGTGACAGGCCTTGACGAAGTTGCGCAAGCCCTGGGTGCCGCCGTAAATCTGCTCCACGCTGAAGGGGTGCGAGTAGTTGTAGCCCCAGGAATAATCTCCTGCAAACTCGCACACCGGCATCAACTCCACAGCGGTGATGCCCAGATCCCGCAAGTAGGGCACTTTCAGGATGGCGCTCTGAAAGCTGCCCGGTGCGCCGCCAGGTGCGTCGAAAAAGGTGCCCACATGCATCTCGTAGATCACGAGATCATTCCAGGCGGGTGTCGAGTAGCTAACCGTGCCCCAATCGAAGGCGGCCGGGTCCACGACGATGCTGTCGCCGTTGGATTGGGTGACTTCGCGTGCGCGGGAATCGTTCTTCCAGCTCGTCTGTGCGCCGTTCGTGATTGCGAAACGGTAGTGTTCGCCAGCGCCGATCTCGCGCACATCCAGGGACCAGTGGCCCGCGCTATCGTTCGCCATAGCTGAGGCCGTGCCAGACCAGCCATTGAAAGGCCCGGCCACATGGACGCTGTCGGCGTTGGGCGCCCAGACCCGAAAGCTCACGCCATCTTCGCCCAGCAATCCTGCGCTGTAGGTGTTGGCCCCCATGCCCGAGTGCGGGCTGGATAGCGGCGTGAGACTGATGGTCAGGTCGTAGGCGCCGCCAAAGGGTCGAAAGACGCCCAAGAACCAGGTATCACTTGCGATCTGGGGCGTGCTGTTGGAGTCGATCAGGAGTGACTCGTTGGCGGTCCAGGCCGTAATCGAGGCGATATCAAAGTCCGTGAGAGTCGGCAGAGCGCCACGGCGCAGATAGAGATCGGCCACGGGCGAAGTGGTCTCGACCATGTCGATGGCGAGTTGCCAATCCCAGTCCCCCACCGGGATCTGGTAGTAGTCGAAATACAGTAGCGTGCGCGCCGGTGCCGGCGCCGAAGGGGCCATGGGCGTGACCTGGATCACGGTCTGAAAAGCCGCCACGGGCAAGGCCAACAGGAGTACGGCCAGGGCGCGCATCACAGGCACCCTCCCAAGCGGCTCGAGCCCCGCTGCACCAATCGGCAGGGGATCACGCGCCGCCGGGTATTCCATCTGGAGCGCTTGCGGACAATCGAGAGCAACTCGTCGGTGGCACATCGGATCATGGTCTCCATGTCGAGGTCGATACTGGAAAGTCCGCCTTCTACTAGGTCGCAGAAACCTGAGTTGTTGAAGCCTACGAGGGCCAGGTCGCGGCCCGGGCGCAGGCCGCGCTCGATCGCCGCGCCCGCCGCTCCCACGGCCATCACATCGTCGAGCACCACCAAACCGTCGCAGCGATCGGAGCTGTCAAAACCTTCGCCCGCCACTTGTCGTGCGGCGCGCAAGCCGAAGGGCGAGTGCCAGACCGTGGGCTCCTGGCCTGCATCGCGCAGGGCTGCGCTATAGCCCGCGATGCGATTCTCACTGAAGCGCACCCGCGGCGGTCCTGCAATCATGCCCACGCGCTCGCAGCCAGCTTCAATGAGGTGTTGACCGGCGAGGTAGCCGGCGCGCACATTGTCGTAGTCCACTGAGGGGGCCGCCACCCGTCCGGGATCACCGATGACGACGAAGGGAAAGTCATCTTCGCACAGGCGCGTGAAGCGCTCGTCGTGCATCTCCGGTTCGAGCAGGACCACGCCATCGACGCGGTCGGACCGCAACATGCGCTCGAGGATGGCCGCTTGTTCTTCCGTGGACGAGGCCAGATCCACGCACAGCGAATACGAAGCGCGCCCCAAGACTTCGGTCATGCTGGAGATCAAGAGCGCCACGAAGGGATCGTCCTGCAAGCCGCCCGAGGGTCGCTTGAGCACCAACCCGATTTGCCCCGATGCTCGACGCCGCAAGCCCCGGGCATGGGCGTTGACATGGTAGTTCTTCTCTTCGAGCACCCGCTGGACCCGCAACCTGAGCACGCCGTCCACCTTCTCGTCACCGGACAGCACACGCGAGACCGTGGCCTGCGAAACCTGCGCCTCCTTGGCAATGTCGAATTGGGTTGCACTCATCGTTTGGAACTCCACTCCTGGGTACTTGCCCCGAGTACTCGCAGATTAGCGAGCATTCGTATTCTGGGGGGCGATTCTCCCGGATTTCGAGCCGCTTTCTGGGTGCGGGCGATGCCATTCGGGCAATGCCTTGGCGCGCCGCCACATTCCCTCCCCCCGCGCAAAGTGCACCCCCCGGGGAGCTTCCCTTGGATTGCTCGGCCCTCTTCGATGAGATCGGATTCGAGGGGATCCAGGCTCTCGAGCCCGGCAGGGCTGGTAGCGGTGGAGGGATTTGAACCCCCGACACGCGGATTATGATTCCGCTGCTCTAACCAACTGAGCTACACCGCCTTTCAGGGGGGAGGACTCTAGCGCCCCGGGAAACGGGCGTCAACGCTGGACCGCAGGCATCGCCTTGGGACTCAAAGATCGCCTGCGAGGAGGGGGCTCCGTCAGGCGGCTGCCGGCCACCGCGGCGTAGTAGAGGTCGCGCCGGGACTCCTCTCCTGTCTCGGGTTCAAAGACCAGGCAGGAGGAGTAGGGCTTGGCGATCAAGGTTGGCTGGGAGCGGTGCGACAAGAATGGACGGCATGGACAAGGGCTTGCACGAGGCCCGCCACCGACTCGGCCGTGTTGGCCGAGCCGAGACTGAAACGCAGGGACTGGGAGGCGCGCTCGGCCGAGTGGCCCATGGAGAGCAGGACATGGCTGGCGGAGCCAGAGGCCGCCGAGGCGCCAGCGGCCACGGAGAAACCGCCCTCGGCGAGTAAGGCCTGCAACCTGTGCGCGGGTGCGCCAGGGAAATGGACATTCAAAGTGTTCGGGAGGCAAGCCCCTTTGCCATTGCGCTCGATGTTGGGCAGGGCGCCGCGCAGGCTCTCGAAGAGGTCCTGGGTCAGCGCCGCTGGAGAGTCCCCGGGAGTGCGGGCGGCCTCCGCGGCCAACTCGGCGGCCTCGGCCAGAGCCACGATGGCGGCGGTGTTTTCCGTGCTCGAGCGCAGACCTTTCTGGTGGCCGCAGCCGCGGAGCAGGGGTTCGATGGCCGTGCCAGAACGCACGAACAGGACGCCTGTGCCCTTGGGCCCGTGGAACTTGTGCCCTGAGAGGGAGAACAGGTCGCAGGCCACCCGGGAGAGGTCGATGGGCAGTTTGCCGAAGGCGGCCACCCCGTCGCAGTGGAAACGGATCTTGCGTCGGCGGCAGAGCGCGGCGAGCTCCCCCACCGGCTGGCAAATGCCGGTCTCGTTGTTGGCCCACATGACCGAGACGAGACAGGTGTCTTCGCGCAGGGCCGCTTCGATGTCCTCGCTGGCGATAGCGCCGCACTCGCGGGGCGCTACCAGGGTCAATTCGTGGCCGCCGCGTTCGAGGGCGTGCGCGGCTGCGAGGACCGACTTGTGCTCCGAAGCACCCACCACAAGATGCCCGCGGGGGCAGAGCGCGGCGCTGCCGGCGAGGGCCTGGTTGTTGGATTCGGTGCCACCGGAAGTGAACACGATCTCCTCATCCAGGACCCCCAGAGCGCGGGCGATCCGGGCACGAGCTCCATCGATCAAAGCGGCCGCGGCGCGGCCCATGGGGTGAGGCGCCGCGGCGTTGCCGTAGTGCGCGAGGGTCTCGACGAAGACCCGCTGCACGGACTCGCCAAGGGGCGTCGAGCCGTTGTAGTCGAAGTAGCGCTCGGGAGCCGGGACTGCCTGGGACATGGGCCACCAGTATGGGGCAAGGACCCCTCCTCGCGGCCGCGCCGTTCAATGAAACTCTGCTCAAGTCAAAGCCTACGCTGGGCGCGCTTCCTGGAGGACGGAGAGACCCGGTACCCCAGGGCCAGGCGAGCTTGAAGTCTTCCTTTGGGGCTCGGATGCGCGAGGCAGCCACTCTCTGAAAGGGTCTCGCCGTCCTTCAACGCTGCCGCGATAACTGTAGGCCTCCATGGGCACGGCAACGGTCGTCGACACATCTGGGTCCAAGCACACGACTTGGATGTTGCCCCACTGATCCTTGGCCTCTCTCAGCTCGAGGATCACCCCTCTCCTGGTCGCCCTACTTGGCTCCGAGAGAGAACTGTTGCTCGCTCGGAAAACTGATACGCAAATCGCTCCAGCCGCCCCATTTGATGTGAGCTCAATGACTTCTTTATGTGAGCTCAATGACTTCGGCGAGCAGCATTCCATAGAAGAATCCATGAACCTGGTCATCCTTGCGTCCTGGTAGAGAAGGAAGGGGGATGAGCGCAACTCCCCCGCTAGACGGCATGTCGCTGGAAGGCTCCCAGGTCAACACAACCCCGGTGTCCACTGAAACGGGGGAGGGTCACCAGAGAAATAGGCGCAAGAACGGGAATCCAGGCCACCAGGACGACATCCCTCGGCTCAGCGCCGGCCGGGCTCTCAGGTCGCCCCGAGTCCCCATTCGATAAGGACAACTGGCTGGCCTGCTTGTGCCCGCTCTCCATGAAGAATTCCTCAACCCGCGGTGACTTCGCTTCCCTCGTCGAAGAGTGGATCGATTGCCCCAATGGGGAACGCCGCGATTCTGCCCTCGTGGAGGCCGTGGCCTCCCGCGGCTGGGCGCAAGCGGTGGCCCTCTACCGCCGGGCACCCGCTGTCCGGGGAGCGCAGGCGAGCGGCTGGTTCGAGCTCCTGGCCCGAGGCCCCGCGGACCTGTTGCCCTCGGCGGGCGAGATCGAAGCCGTGGCCACGGGCGAACTCCCCCGGGAACTCTCCCTGGGCCGACTGGTGTTTGTGTCGCACGAAGAATCGGGAGCCACGGCCCTGGCCCTGGGCGGGATCCTGTGCAGCGAAGATCAGCTCGACAGCATCGAGGGCCTGTTCGAAGTGCTGGCGGCCCTGCGCGGCTCCAGGTCACCGGAACCCGGCCTGCTCGGTCTCTTCGAGGCTCTCCTGCCCCGCAGGCCAAGGGGAGGCGACTCAAGCCCGACTGACCTGCTGGCCGTGGACCCAGGAGCACGAGCAGAGAGCGACCTCGAATTCGAACCCACTTGCCAGCCCTGGGCGGAGATTCAGGCCTGGCTAGCCGACGCGACCGCGCTACACCAGAATGGCCTCCAACTCACGGCCAGCGCCTCCCTCTCGTTGGAAGCTTGCGCGGTGCGTTTTCAGCGCGAGAGTCTTCGACGGGGCCTGGAGCAAGTCACGCGCTGGGCAGCGGATTTGATGAAGGAAAACGCGGGACCCCACCGCGAAGGCCGCTTGCACCTGCTGTGGACCCGCGAAGAGGACAACACGGCTCGGCTGACCCTGGAATACCAGGGCCCGCAGTGCGCCGCCCATCCCCAGGCCGCACATTCACTGCCACAACTCCTGGAGGACCTCCAGGCGGAGGGCTGGCAGGTGCGCCCCTTACGCAACCGATACAGACCCCTGGGCGTGATGGCCCGGTTTGACCTGGGGTGAACCGCTCGAGGGCCAAAAGGACCCGATGGGAGGGCTCCAAAAGCCTTCCGGTCACTGAAAAAAAAGTCCTCGCCCGCGACGGGGGAATGTCACCCTGGTCTGGATTTTTCGTTCGGATGCCTTGGCTTGGCTCACGAGTTGGCTAAGCTATCTCGTGAGTTTCGACAGGTGGGAAAGCGCTATTGCGAGCGGCGCATCCCCGGGAAGTCTGAAGATTCTCATCTCTCCCTCGGGCCGACAGTCTTCCCGCTGTCGGCCCTTTTACTGTGGGCGAGCCGCCTTGGGGAGCCGCGAGTTGAGCCCTCTCCCGCGGCGTATGCGGAGATCAATGCTGGACGAAGCTGTTAGCTGGAAGAAGCTGCGTGCCGAAGACTCTACAGTTGTGAAGATCCTGTGAAGGCCCCCCCCGCCCTAGCGACCGACCCCGAGCCGGTGATCTCGCTCCATGACGCCCCGGCCCTGGCGGCCCTCGCCCGCGAGCACCGCACGGACCCCCAGCATCTCGCCAAGTTGACTCGACGAGTGTTGCAGCACGGCGATGATTTTTGCGCAGCCCTCACGAGCCTCAAAACTCCCCTCCCCGCGCCTCTGGTGGCGCGCCTCACGCCCGGAGCCCTGATTCTCGTGAAGCGCAGGGACAGTGCCCGAGACGGAGCGACAAAACTCCTCTTCCAGACCAGAGCGGGAGAGCGTATCGAGTCGGTGCTCCTGCGCGCTCGGTCGGGGCGCACGACCCTGTGCCTCTCGATCCAATCCGGTTGCGCCTTCGGGTGCAGTTTTTGCGCCAGCGGTGCGAGCGGCTTGCGCGCCCGGCTGACCCTGGACGAAGTCCTCGCCCAAGTCATCCACGGACGCCAAATCGCCGCCAGCGAAGGCCTCAACCTGCGCAACCTGGTCTTCATGGGCATGGGCGAACCGCTGGCCGAAGAAGCCCTGCTGCACGATTGTCTCGAGCGACTCACCACGGCAACCCTGTTTGGTTTTTCGCCTCGACGGGTGTGCGTCTCCACCGTGGGTTTGCCCGAGGAAATGGTGCGCCTTGCCCAACGCTTTCCCTCAGTGCGCCAGGCGCTCAGCCTGCACAGCGCGGTCGCCAACGAACGCGCGGCCCTGATTCCCGTGGCTCGCGAGCACAGCCTCGATGACTTGCGCCGGGCCGCCCTGGAGGTCACGCGCCTAGCCGGCGGTCGGATCTTGATCGAGTACCTGCTCCTGGCAGGCCGCACCGACCGCCCCGAGGATGAACGCGCCCTCTACGCATGGCTCGATGGCCTCTCCGCGCACCTCAACCTGATCCCCTACAATCCCATCTGGAGGATCGCGGACCACACGCCCACGCCACACTCCGCCGCCCTGGCCTTCGCCCGGCGCTGCCGCGCCCGCGGGATTCCCACCACCCTGCGGCGCAGCCTGGGCACCGACATCTCCGCGGCTTGCGGCGCCTTGACTCCTTGACGCGCGCCTTGGTCAAGAGCCCGGCCAGGTCAGGAACTCTGCAAGCGCCCGGGCACGCCGTGGTCGCCCTCTCTCGGCAAGCCGCCGCCCCAACGGCGCAGGACGAACGCTGCGCCGCCCTGCTTGCGGCCTCGAAAGCCGCAGCAGAAGTCGAGGCCGGCGGGGCGGGCATCAAAGTCCTCGGGCAGCTTCAGTTGCACACGGTTGTTGCCCACGAAGTGGCGATCCTCCAGGCGCACCAGGATCTCCACTTCGGAGAGTCCGCCGGAGTTCTCCACGGCCACGGTCAAACGCTGGCCCTGGCGCCGCACGGTCATGCTCGCCGGCGGATCGTCGGGACTCTCGCGCAGCATGTCGAGACGCTGGGTCAAGACGCCGACATGGGTCCTGCGCAGGCGCCGCAGGGGAACGTCGAAGAGGAGCCGGCCGTGCGCCCCCGCGGACTGACCGCCTGAGCCCCAATCAAAGAGCGCGGCGAAGACAGGGTCGCCGCCAGGACTCCACGAGCCTCCGCTGAGTTGCAGGTGCACCCTCTGCTCCTCGCCCGGAGCGAGTTCCAGGGTCTGCGGCATGCCCTGCACCTCAAAGGCGCCGCGGCGCACGAGCACGCGGCAAGCCACCCGCGCCACTTCTGCAAGGGGATTGCGCACCAAGACGGCCACATCCCAACGACCGCTCCAATCAGGACCGCCCGCGGGATCGCCCGCTCCAAACACTTCCAAGGCAGAGGTTTCCAGGGGCGACTGCTTCAATGGCGGAGTCCCACTTTCGGCAGACACCCATTGCGCGAGGGTGCGCAGGGCCAGGGCGCGCTGCGGTTCGCGGGTGGAGAATCCGGCCAGCCCGCCCGCCAGCGCCGCGCAGATTTCCTTGGGCCCATCGAGGCCCAGGGCCCAGCGCTCGCAAGGCCACTCGGCCCGACCAGCCTCGGTCCGCCAGCCCGCGGAGCCCTCGCTGGCCACGAAGTCGAGGCCCAGGTCTCGGGCCCAGGCCAAGTCGTCGAAGTTAGCCACGCCGATCACTAGCCCCGCCGGCAGCCCGGCCAGGGCCAGGGCTTCAGACACCTCCCGGCTCCGACTGAGGTAGCGCGGCGCCAGAGCCTCCTGGCGCTGGAAAAATCCACGCGCCAGCTCCTCCACCAGGGAGGCGTCATGGACGAACACCAAACGCCGCGGCGTGCCGCCAGAAGAGTGTTCGAGTTCGAGAACTTCATCGAAGTGCGGCACGCTCTCGCCAGCGAAGCGTCGGGCAAACCCACCCCCAGCATCGAGGCCGAAGAGCTGCGGAAGACTCCAGTCGGCCACGGCTCCCTGGCCAGAGGTGGTGCGCTCGAGGCGCTCGTCGGCCAAGACCACGGGCTCGCCATCGAGGGAAGCGCGCAGGTTGCACAAGAATCCATCCAGCCCGGCATCGAGGGCCTCGCGAAAGCCTGCCAGGGTGTTTTCCGGGGCCACGAAGGGCGACCCGCGCTGGCCCAAAATCCAAGGCGGCCCTGGCAGGTGCTTCTCGCCCAGGGCCAGATCGGCCAAAAAACCTGCGCCAGAGGGGTATTCGGGCATCTCGGGCGCGGTCCGGGTTCAGGCTAACGCAACTCCACGGTGGCGCCCTTGGAAGCGCACACCTCGCCCACGGCGGCAACCATTTGACCCTCGTCGATCAGCGCCGCTTCGAGGGCTGAAGCAGCGGCGGGATCCACCACGATCAAAAGCCCGCCGGAAGTCTCGGCGTCGAAGGCCAGGTTGACGCGGGTGGGGTCGGCGCTCGCGCTGATTTGGATGTCCTCCGCGAGGCTGACCCGGCCGCGGCCCGCGGCGCCCGAAATGCCGCCAGCGGCAGCGAGTTCGAAGGCGCCGGGAAAGATCGGCACGCGAGCTAGATCGATGCACAGGGTCTTGCCGCTGGCACGGCCGATGTTGTGGGAGTGACCGGCGAGACCGAAGCCGGTGATGTCGGTGCAAGCGTTGGCCCGCACCGTCCCCATGGCAGCGGCGGCACGGTCGTTGAGGGTTGCCATCTGTTGTGCCGCCGGCTCTAGCTCGTCCCAGGAGATCTTGCCGCGCTTGGCCGAGGTGGTCATGGTGCCCATGCCCAGAGGTTTCGTCAGGTACAGCAAGTCGCCCTCCTGGGCTCCGGCATTGGAGGTCATTTGCGCCCGTTCCACGAGGCCGGTGACCGCAAAACCAAACTGGGCCTCGGGAGTTTGCACGGTGTGACCGCCGGCCACGATGCCGCCAGCCTCGGCCACCTTGTCGAAGCCTCCGCGGAAGATCTCGGAGATCCACTGCTCGGGGAAGTCCTTGGGGAAACCGGCCAGGTTGAGGACCGAGAGGACCCGCCCGCCCATGGCATAGACATCACTCATGGCGTTGGCGGCGGCGATGGCGCCGTACAGGTAAGGATCGTCTACCACCGGCGGAAAGTAGTCCACGGTCTGCACCAGGAGCAGGCTCTGGCCCGCAGCGAGGCCCTCGGACTCGCCCAGGACCAGCACGCCGGCGTCGTCAATGGTTCCCGGGCCCACGAGCAGGCGCTCATCGGCTTCCTTGAGTACGCCGCGCAAAACTTGCGCGAGCTGCCCCTGGGGCATCTTGGCAGCTCAGCCAGCGCAGTCGGCGTAATCGGTCAGCTTCTTTTCGGGGGCGTCTTGCATCGTGGTTGCATCAATGTCTGAGAGGAATGGGCTCTGCCCACAAGGCTGAGCCCCTGGAAAAAGAGGCCAGCGCGGAATGTTGTACGCAGAAGCGACGCGGCGCACAAGCCGGGGGCAGGACTCAGGCCTTTGAATAGCGGGGGTCGCCGGTCAGGAGCTTGGCGAAGGCGTTGCGCGTGTCCACGACGAGCCGCGCGTGGCGGGCGATGTGGGCATAGTCGAAGGCCGAGTGGTCGGTGACCAGCAGCACGAGATCAAAGCTCGCCACCGTTTCCAAGGTCAGCTCCAGGGAGTTGGGCTGGTCGAGGTAGGCGGCGCAGGCGGCGGGACCTTCGGCTACCCAGGGATCGGAATAGGCCGGCAGCACTCCGGCCTCGTGCAAGAGCTCCAGGATGCGAATCGCCGGTGCTTCGCAGAGGGAATCCACATCTCGTTTGTAGGCCAGGCCCAGGACCAGGACCCGCGCACCGGCGGCCGCGATGCCCTCTTCTGCGAGTGCCGCCAAGGTGCGCTCCACCACGAACTCGGCCATGCGCCGATTAACCTCTCCCGCCGCCTCGACAAAGCGCGTATCCACGCCCACCTCGCGGGCGGACCAGGCTAGGTAGTAGGGATCGACGGGGATGCAGTGCCCGCCCATGCCCGGCCCGGGAGTGAAGGGCATGAAGCCAAACGGTTTGCTGGCCGCCGCCTCGCAAACCTCCCAGACATCCACGCCCAGCTTGTCAAGCACCAGCTTGAGTTCGTTGACCAGCGCGATGTTGACCGCTCGAAAGGTGTTCTCGAAGAGTTTGGCGGCTTCGGCGACCTCGCAGGACGAAACCGCAAGTACTTCGTCAATAACCGTCGAATAGAGGCTTCTGGCCAGTTCGGTCGACGCCTCATCGAGGCCCCCCACCAGACGCGGCGTGTCGCTGGTGGTGAAGTCCTCGCGGCCCGGGTCCTCGCGCTCGGGGGAGTAGGCCAAAAAGAAGTCGCGCCCCAGTTGCAACCCCGAGGCTTCCAGTCGCGGCAAGACTCGGCGGCGACAAGTCCCTGGCCAAGTCGTGGATTCCAGCACCACGAGTTGTTCTCCTCTGAGAGCGCGCGCAACGGTTTCCGCCGCGGCCTCCACATGGGAAAGGTCAGGCTGAGAATCGTCGTCTAGGGGCGTGGGCACGCACAGGATCAGGACATCGGCGCGAGAGAGGCGCTCGGCATCTCTGGTGACGCTGAAGCGATCACCGGCGAGCATGGTCTCCAGCACACCGTGGTTCAGGTAGGTCAGGGGGTTGATGCCCCTTGCCAGCTGGGCCACGCGCTCGGGATCGGTGTCGAAGCCCAGGACACGAAAACCCGCGTCGCAAAAGACCCGCGCTAGAGGCAAGCCCACGGTGCCCAGGCCCAGGATGGCGATCCGGGCCTCACGGCTGTCGATGCGTTTTTGGAGCGAAGAGAAAGGCACGGGGAAAGTCGACGACGGGCAGCCCGCGGTCTTCCGGTTGTTGGAACCTAATGGCACTTGGATCGTTGCGAGGGCCTGTCTTGGATTGCTGCGAAGGCCTGTAGGAGCCCCCGGGCATCATCCCCGAGGAGGGTGCGCGGATCGCACACGAGGGCGTCCTCGGCGATGCGGGTGAAGAGGATCGGCTCGCCCATGCGCAGGCGCCGCCCGAGGGCATCGGGCGAGAGGGAATCGTGCCGCACGCGCACCACCCAGGTGTCGAGGAAAATGTGCGGGGCGCTGCCGCTGCCCGGTTGGGAACTGTCGGCGCTGCACTCGGCGGAGAGGCCGGGCAAGCCGTCGATGCCAGCGGCCAACTCCTCGGCCACGCTTTTCAGCTCGTCGGCGGTGAGGTGCATCATGCGCCGCGTGGGGACTTCGTCGCCGCGGCCATCGAGGAGCATCTGCAAGGTGACCTCAAGGCCGCGCAAGCTGGTCTTGTCCAGGCGCAGGGCGCGGTAGATGGGGTTCTGGCGTAGGGCTTCGATCTTCCCCTTGCGTCCCACGATCAAACCGGCCTGGGGTCCGCCGAAGAGTTTGTCGCCGCTGAAGCTGACCACATCCAGACCGCTCTGCACGGCCTCGCGCACTCTTGTTTCTCCGCCGAGCATGTCGAGGGGCGCGCTGCCTTCGAGTTCGATCAGCCCCGAGCCGAGGTCGAAGGCGCTGGTCACACCCATCTCGCTGCCAAGCTCCGCGAGTTCCTCCATGCTGACTTCCTCGGTGAAGCCCACCACGCGGAAGTTGGAGGTGTGGACTTTGAGCAGGATGCCGCTCTTTTCGGAGATTGCCGAGCGGTAGTCGGCGATGCGGGTGCGGTTGGTGGTGCCCACCTCATGCAGGCTGACGCCTGCGCGGGTCATCACATCGGGCACGCGGAAGGAACCGCCGATCTCCACCAGCTCGCCGCGACTGACGATGCCCTCGCCACCGGAGGCAAAGGTGTTCAGGCACAGAAACACAGCGGCGGCGTTGTTGTTCACGGCAATCGCAGCCTCGCAGCCGGTCACCCTGCTGAGGAGTTCCGAGAGGCGATCATCTCGTCGGTTGCGCATGCCGCTGGCCCGTTCGACTTCGAGCACGCAATAGCTGCGGGCCACCTCGGCCATGCGCTCGGCCACCTCGGGGTGCACCGGCGCCCGGCCGAGGCCGGTGTGCAGGACCACGCCGGTGGCGTTGATTGCCGGCAGCACGCCCAGCTTACGGTCAGCGGCGAAGAGCGCCTCCACGCGCTCGGCCAGCTCGTCGCCAGCGAGCCGTTCAGTGAGCGCCGCGGCGTCGAGGCCACCCTCGGCGATCTCACTCCGCAGGGCCTCGAGGGCGCGGCGCACGAGGCTGGTGACCTCCCGACTGCTGGAGCGCGCGGCAATCTCCAGCACACGCGCCAGGCGCAGGACCTCATCCACGCCGGGCAGGAGCCGAAAGGCCTCGCTGGGATCTGATTCCTTGGGATTCATGGGGCCAGTGTCGCTCACGAAGCCACCTCCGGGCAAGGGGTTGGGCGTAGCCGAGGGCTTGGGACGCAAGGAGTGCTATCGCGCCCGGTCGCCCGCGGGCAGAATGGGCCCATGAACACCAGCTCTTCCTCCACGATCGAATGGGTCGTGCGCGACCTCGACGCCCGGGTCGTCGAGACCCTCATGGCCGAGCGCGGCCTGCCCGAAATCGTCACGCGCTGGCTCGTGGCGCGCGGCATCGAGGACCCGGCCCGGGTGGACGCGCACCTCCAGCCTTCCTTGCGCGCCCTCCACGATCCCGCGCAACTGCCTGACATGCAGGTCGCTGCCCGGCGTCTGGTGCGGGCCGTACGGGATGGCGAAACCATCCTGATCCACGGCGATTACGATGTGGATGGCGTCACCGGCACCTCGCTCTTGGTGCGTCTTTTTCGCCTCTTGGGTGCAAACATCGCCTGGCACATCCCCAACCGTTTCGTCGACGGGTACGCCTTTGGCGAGCATTCGATTCGCAAGGCCCAGCAGGTGGGCGCGAAGATCGTGGTCAGCGTGGACAACGGCACTTCGTCGGGAAAGACCATCGCCGCCCTAGCCGAGCTCGGCATCGAGACCATCGTCACCGACCACCACGAGCCGCCCCTGGGCGACTTGCCGCCAGCCACGGCCATCATCAACCCCAAGCTCGCCACATCCAAGTACCCCTTCTCCGAGTTGTGCGGTGGCGCGGTTGCGTTCAAGTTGGCCTGGGGCATCTGCCGCGAACTCTCCGGCGGCGGGACGGTGCGCAAGGACTTGTCCGATTTCCTCTTGGACGCCATGAGCTATGTGGCTATCGCCACGGTCTGCGATGTGGTGCCCCTGGTGGACGAGAACCGCATCCTGGCGCGCTACGGCCTGGAAGCCCTCGAACGCACGACACACCCCGGCCTCGCGGCGCTCTTGCAGGTAGCCGGTCTCAAGGGCCGCCGTCTGGCGGGCGACGATGTGGGTTTTCAGATCGGGCCGCGGCTGAACGCCTCGGGCCGATTGGGCACAGCCGAAACGGCGGTCGAGTTGCTCATGTGCGACGACCCCGAAGCAGCCACGGCCCTGGCGCGGAAACTCGACGAGTTGAATATCGAGCGCAAGCGCATCGAGGCCAAACTCTTGGGCTCAGCCCTCGATCAGGCCGAGCGCTTTGAGGATGCCGCGGAGTTCCCCGTCATGGTCGTCGCGGGTCAGGGCTGGCACCAGGGCGTGATCGGCATCATCGCCGCTCGCTTGGTGGATCGCTACGCTCGGCCGGCCATCGTGATCGGACTCGACGGCGAGCAAGGCCGCGGCTCTGCGCGTTCGGTGCCGGGGGTATCGATCCTCGAGTTGATGCACGCCGGAGCCTCGCACATGATCCAATACGGCGGTCACGCCCAGGCGGCCGGCATGGACATCCTGTCCGCCGAGGTGGACGGCCTGCGCAAGAGCCTCGCTGCCGCGGCGCGCGAGAAGATGGGCGACGGCTGGAGCCGCCCGCCCCTGGTGATCGACGGCGAATTGGACTTTGCCCTGATGGACGAGGAGTTGATGCGCCACATCGACCGCCTGGAACCCTTCGGCGAGCAGAACGAGGCCCCGCTCTTTGTCTCGCGCGATTTACGCCTGGCCGAGCCGCCGCGCATCGTGGGCGCCGACCGCTCGCACATGATCCTGCAACTGCGTCGCGGCAGTCGTGTGATGAAGGCCATGGCCTTCAAAATGGCGGCACGGGCGGGCGAACTGCAAATGGGCCGCGGCATCGACATCGTCTTCTCACCACGCTGGAACACCTTTCGCGGCCAAACCAACCTGGAGGTTCTGCTCCAGGACTTCCGCTCTACCGAGGGCTAGCGCTCAGCGCCGCCGAGCGAGGACCTGAGTCAGGCCGAAGCCGGCGGCGAGCAGCGCCAGGCTGATGGCGATCTGGCGAGCTTTGGGATCGAAAGGAGTCAGGCTGTCGCCCAGGCGTTTCAGGTCGCCGGCGCTTTTTCCGGCGTAGGTCGTGCGTAGCCGAGCGGCCCGCGCCGCGTCGAGGTCCAGGCCATGGCGCCGGTTGGCCTCCTCGAAACTGGTGCCCTCCACGAGCAGGACCACCGCCTTGCGCAGGGGCTTGTGCGCCAGCTCGGGGTGGGTCGGGCTCTGGAAAGGCCACAGGCCGAGCACGCTGCCGAGGAGCAGCCCAAGAAGAGCCCCGTGGGATACGGCGGAGTAGCGCGCCAGGAGATGTTTGAGCAGATTGGAAAGCAACCCCATGCCCGCCACGGCCCCCACTCCCACGGGTACGAGTACCGCCAGGCAAGCGCTGGGGTCGGCTTCGAGGGCGCGGGCCGAAAGGGACCCGATGACCACATCGTACATCCCGAAGATCAGCAACATGTACGAGCCCGAAATGCCCGGCAGGATCATGCTGGCGGCAGCCACGACGCCCATGGCGAAAAAGACCAGGGTGGTCTCGGGGATCTGCACTTGACTCAGGCCCCAGGCCAGGGCCGCCATGGCGGCGAAGGCCAGGAAGAAGGCCGCCACCACACTTGCTTTCGGCGCACCCGCGGCGCGCACCAGCTGCGGTGCGCCGCCGAGGGTCATGCCAATGAAGAGGCTGTACATGATCCAGCGCTGCTCCCGTACGAGGACCACCGCCGAGCCCGAAAGACCCACCAAAGCCACCAGGGCACCGGCTGCGATGAGCCCTAGAAAAACCACCGAATCGCGGCGAAAGCGCAAGCGTGACAGGTCGGCCAGAGCTCCGATGAAACGCTCGTAGAGTCCCACGGCGAGGATCATCGTGCCGCCGCTTACGCCGGGCACGAGGTTGGCAAGACCCATCAAGAGCCCGCCGCCCAAGATCCGCGGTACGCTCGGGGGGCTGTCGGTGTTCATGGTGTGAGCTTCATGGCGCCAGAAGAGGTCAACTGATTCCAGAGGCGGCGGCGCTCCGGCCGGGAGAGTCGCCGGCCGAGGGCCAACAAGAACACACCATAGGCCTCGCGCGGGGAAGGTTGGAGTGCAGCCTCGAGGCTAATAAAAAGTTGGCGCAAGGAATCGAGCTGGGTCGAGGGGCTGAGGGCCGAGTCGATCCTGGCGCCTCGAGCCGAGGCCAGGGAGACCTCAGGCAGGCGGCGAAACTTGCCGGGATGGGCGCTCTTCTTGGGCAAACGGGCGGCAATCTGCTGCGCCGCGCAGGTGTTGCCCTGGAGAGCATCGCCCTGGAGAGCATCGCCCTGGAGAGCATCGCCCTGGAGAGAATCGCCCTCGACGGGACTCTCCGCGACTGAGGCACTGGCGAGAAACAGGTGCGTGGCCTTCAAGTTGGGAAGGTGTACGCCGGCGGAGTGAATGCGCGCGAGGGTCAGGCCGATGGCGCGGCCGGCCCGGCGACGGGCGAGGGGGGCCGGGTGGCGGGCGAGCCACTCGGGCAGGGGCTGCATGGAATCGAGGGCCCGCGTCACCAGGAAGGAACGCTTTGAGAACAAGGGCCGCGTCACCTCGCCCATGGCCAGGAGCTCGGGGGTGCCCACGCCGTGCTTGCGCAGGTGGCAGAGGAGATTCCACTGGCGAGCCGCGAAGGAACTCGACCGCGGCTGGGAAAGCCGTGCAGCAAGGCACTCAGCAAGCCGCCCAGCGCCATAGCGCGTCAAGAAAATCCAACCGGTGCCCGCCCCGCGGGGTGCCTCACCAGGTCGCGCCCCATCGTCGCTGGTGCCCGGCAGGGGCAGTCTCAAGACCTTCTGACGGGGTGTCTCGCGCACCACGCAGCCGCGCTGCTCCCCCACCAGAGCCCCACCCAGACCCATCAGGTCTTCAAAGCTCGTGGCCCAAAGGGCTCCGATATCGGGCACGCCGGGGGCCAGGTGAATCTCGGTCTGGTGCATGGCTCCGGGAGTCTAGCAGGCTGCCCGAGTCGTCGGAAAGCGCGAGAAAACAATCCTGGGCAAGCCTATTCGTGTTTCGCGCATCATCCGAGCCAGCAGACTTGTGGCGCCGATTGAAGGCCAGCCACTCGAAGCGCTACCCTGACGCCCATGACACGCATCTTTCTGCTCGACGGAACTGCTATTTGCTACCGCGCCCACTTCGCCATGGCGCGCTCGGGACTGACCACCACCGAAGGGCTGCCCACGGGAGCCACCTACGGCTTCACCATGTGTCTGCGGCGCATCCTGCGCACCGAAAAACCGGATCTGGTGGCTGTGGCCTTCGACCCGCCTGGACCGACTTTTCGCCATGAGCAATTCAAAGAGTACAAGGCCACCCGCGAGCGCATGCCCGAGGACCTCGTCTCGCAACTCAATGACATCCGCGAGGTGGTGCGGGCCCACGGCATCGCGATCTTCGAGCGCCCCGGTTTCGAGGCCGACGATGTGATCGGCACCCTGACCCGCCAGGCCGAAGCCGCGGGTTGCGAAGTCATGCTGGTCACTGGCGACAAGGACCTGATGCAGCTCGTAGGCGAGCGCGTCAAGCTCTACAACCTCTTCAAACCCAAGACCGATCTCGTGATCCAGGGCATCGCGGAAGTCGAGGAGAAGTTCGGCACCGATCCCGGCCATGTGATCGATGTGCTGGCCATCATGGGCGACTCCTCGGACAACATCCCCGGCGTCAAGGGCATCGGGGAAAAGGGCGCCACGCGCCTCGTCGCCCAGTTCGGCAGCGTGGCGGGCGTGCTCGCTGGCATCGAGAAGATCAAGGGCAAGGCCCGCGAGCACATCGAGCGCGATAGAGAGCAGTTGCTCATGTCACTCGACCTTGTGACTATTCGCACCGATGTCGAACTCGAGCCCGGCTTCGAAGCCATCGGTCCTGCGCAGCCTGACGCCGAAAAACTCTTGACCCTGTTCAGGCGCCTGGACTTCCAACGCCTCTCGCAGGAGGTCCAGGAGGATAGCTCGGCGCCCCAGCCTGAGATGCAGCGCGACTACAACATCGTGCGCACGAAAGCAGAATTTGTCGCCATGGAGAAGGAACTGCGCGCCGCGGGCCGCTTCGCCTGGGACACGGAGACCACCAGCCTGCGAGCCCTCGAAGCCAGCCTGGTGGGCATCAGTTTCAGCGCCGCCGAGGGACGCGCCTTTTATGTACCCGCCAACCTCGACCCGCCGATCTTCGAAGGTGGAGCCCAGGGCCTGGTGGAGGCCCTCGGTCCCCTGCTCATCGACCCCGGCCTGGATCGTTGGGCACAGAATTGGAAGTACGACTGCCTCGTCATGCGCGGCGCGGGGCTGGAAATCGCGCCGCCCGATTTCGACACCATGCTGGCCAGCTTTTGTGCCGTGGGAAACTCCCGGCGCCACAACCTCGATGAGTTAGCCCTCTCCTTCTTCGATCTGCGCAAGATCCCCACCAAGGATTTGATCGGCACGGGCAAAAAACAGGTCAGCATGGACAGCCTGCCCGTGGACCAGGTGGGCGAGTACGCCTGCGAGGACGCGGATGTCACTTTCCGCTTGCGAGCCTTGTTGGAGGAAGAACTCGAGGAGCAGGCTGGGCACAGAATCTTCCATGAGGTCGACCTGCCCCTGGTGCCGGTGCTGGCCGCCATGGAAGCCCGCGGCATCTGCCTCGACACCAAACTCCTTCTCGACTTCGCTCTCGAACTCGAAAAGGACCTGGAGTCCGCGGTCTATGACATCCAGGGACTTGCCGGTGAGAATTTCAATCTGAACAGCACCAAACGCCTGGGCGAGATCCTGTTCGAAAAGCTGCGCATTCAGGACGCTGCTGGAGTCAAGCGGCCCAAGCGCACCAAGACCGGCTGGGCCACGGACCACAAGACCCTGTCGGACAAGTACCCCGGCGTGGAAATCGTGTCGCGGCTGCTGGAGTACCGCGAGCTGGCCAAACTGAAGAGCACCTATGTCGACGCCCTGCCGACCTTCGTCAATCCCAGCACGGGCCGCGTGCACTGTTCCTTTAGCCAGGTCTCCGCCGCCACTGGACGCCTGGCTTGCAGCGATCCCAACCTGCAAAACATTCCCGTGCGCACCGAACGCGGGCGTCGGCTGCGCCAGGCCTTTGTGCCCCGGCAGCCCGACGAACACGGTGAGTGGAAGCTCTTGGCGGCCGACTACAGCCAAGTCGAGTTGCGCATCATGGCGCACTTTTCAGCCGACCCCGAGATGGTGCGGGCCTTCGCCGAGGACCGCGACATCCATGCCTCCACCGCGGCCCGGGTTTTTGGCATCGAGGAGAGCGAGGTCGACCGCGAGCTGCGTAGCCGAGCCAAGGCGATCAACTTCGGACTGCTCTACGGCATGGGACCGGCACGCCTGGGCCAGGAGACCGGGCTCTCGATCTTCGAGGCTCGCGAGTTCATCGAGCGCTATTTCGAGAGTTTTCCGGGTGTGCGCACCTGGATCGACAAGACCCTTGAGGAAGCCCGCCAACGAGGCTTCGTCGAGACCCTCGGTGGCCGCCGCCGACGCACACCGGATCTGGAGAATCAGAACTCCCGCATCCGCAGCGCCGCGGAAAACGCCGCGGTCAACACGCCTATCCAGGGCTCGGCGGCCGACATCATCAAACGCGCCATGATCGACCTCGAGGCGTGTCTGGCGGCCTCTGACCTATCCGCGGAGATGCTCCTGCAGGTCCATGACGAGTTGGTGCTCGAGGTGCCCGAGAGCGAACTCGACGCCACTCGCGAGCTGGTGCGTGAATGCATGGAAGGCGCCGCGGACTTGCGGGTGCCCCTCAAGGTGGACTTTGGCCATGGCGATACCTGGCTGGAAGCTCACTAGCCAAAGATCCTCGAAAACAGCGCCCCAGCCCCTCCCGTGGGTTACCTTCACAGGCTGCGAGCTTATTCTGGAGCCCTGCCACCCCTTTCCCGGCGGGCCCGAGGGCCCTATGCTCCGCACCCATGGCCGACCCCACCCCTCCCTCCACCATCGCCCAGACGATCGAGGAGGCCTTTGCCGTCGATCCCGAGCTGTGCATCGCCTGCGATGCCTGCTGTCAGGATTTTCCCGAAGTCTTCTATATGGGGGACGACGAGAAGGCCCACCCTCTCGATGACCAGCAGGCCGCGCTCTACAACGCGCGCACGGTGGTCGAAGTCTGCCCCACCGACGCCATCTCGTTCTCCGGCGAGCTGCCCGAGGCCGAGGACCAGGCTACCCTTGAAGAAGTGCCCGGCTGGGAAGCCCTCTGGGCGCGCTCACGCAACCTGGAAGAGAACCGGGTCGAGCGCGATCGTCGTTACGGGCGCGACTTCGAAGTGACCCACAACGACGGTTTCGTGCGGGTGCTGGTCAACCTGCCGCAGATCCTCCCGCCGGTGCGCGACCGCTTCAAGTACGGCTTCGACGAGTTGATGCCCGAGTACGCCGCCCATGCCTACATGAAGGCCGGTTCGCTCTTCGTCACGGCCTGGGTCACAGACGCCAAGGTGCGCCAACTGACCGGCACGACCAACTCGTTCCCCTCACAGTTCACCGTCGATTTTGACTTCGAGGTCGACATCCAGAGCATGATTTTCCGCCACGACGCCCACGGCGGCGTGGAAGTGATCCTCTTTACCGATCACGAAACACAAGCCAACTGGCAGTGGAAGTCGCACTTCATCACCGATAAGTGCACATCCTGTTCGATCTGTGAGCGCGTCTGCCCCACCAACGCGATCACCTCGGGTGAGCGCTACTTCATCGACCCGGACCTCTGCATCAACTGTTCGGTTTGCGGGGTCTACTGCCCCTTTGACGCGATCTGCGACAACGAGCAGGTCATCGTCGAAAAGATCAAGCCCAAGCAGGTGCCCAAGGCCGAGGTGATCTACGAGCTCTGCACCGGCTGTGAATTCTGCGTTGATGTGTGCCCGTTTGACGCCCTGGTCATGCGCCTCGACAGCGACGGCTTCAACCGAATCGCCGAGGTTATCCCCAAGGCCTGCGTCTCGTGCAAGCTGTGCGAACAGGTCTGCATCAAGGACGCCATCATCGTGCCCCGCGAACACCAGTTCGAGGACATCGGCATGTCCTTCATGAGCTACCTCTCAGACGAACACTGAACAAGCTCCAAACCAGGCTAACCATGGCGGAATTCAACGAGAAGAACGACGATTGGGAAAACGAGGGAGATTCCACAGCCACCGCTGTTCAAAAACTCTCTCAGCTCTGCCTGTATTCCCTGATTCTGGGCATCCTAAGCCCCATCTGCTGCGGCTGCCTGACCGGCATCCCCGCCGTCATCCTGGGCCACATGGGCCTCTCCGAAGTTGGCGACGAATCAGGCCCTCTCCGAGGCCGCGGCATGGCCCTCGCGGGACTCGTCCTGGGCTACATCTCCATCGTGATCACCGTGCTCAGCACATTCTTCGCACTCGTCACCGGCAGCTTTGCCGAGATCATGAACGAGTTCGAGCGCGCGTTCTAACCCCGGCCCAGGAGGCTGGCGGGGACCACGACGGCCTTGCCGTACTTGTGGCGCAGGCGGTCAAGACCGCGGGTGACGCGGCCCAAGCGGGCGCTGCTGGCCTCGTCAGCGGACGCGGCTTGGGCATCGTTGGCGGGTGAGTCGAAGAGGCCCTGTTGACGGGGTAGGCGGACATCCTCAAGGGCCGAAATCTGCACGCCCAAGAGGCGCAGGGGGCCGGGGGGCACCCGTTCGAGCAGATCGCGCGCGGTGGCGTAGATTCGCGGCCCGAGATTCGTGGCGGTGCTGAGGGTCTTGGTGCGAGTGACGGTGGTGAAGTCGCCAAAGCGCGCCTTGAGGGTCACCGTGCGGCCGCGCAGGCCCTTGTGGCGCAACTGAAAGCCGATGCCCTCGCAAAACTGCAAGAGGAATAGGCGCAACTCCTCGCGGTCCTCGATGTCCTCGGCGAAGGTGCGCTCGCAGCCGCTTGACTTCTCCGACCGGCGCGGCGTCACCCGACGCGTGTCGATGCCGTGGGCGAGATCGTGGATCCAGGCGCCGCTAGTTCCGAACTCGCGGGCGACCTCATGGCGTGGACGGTGGGCGAGGTCGCCCACGGTGTGGATGCCCATGGCGCCAAGGCGCTTGGCCGTGCGCTGGCCCACTCCGAAGATCTTGGAGACCGACAAGGGATCGAGAACCGCACGAATCTCGTGGGGTTCGATCACGCGAAAGCCATCGGGCTTGTCCAGGTCGCTGGCCAGCTTGGCCAGAAACTTCGAAGGCGCGAGCCCCACCGAGGCCACCAGAGCGGTGCGCTTTTGGATCTCGCGCTTGATGCTCAAGCCGATGTCGCGGGCGCTACCGTGGAGCCTCTCGCAACCTGAAACATCCAGGAAGGCCTCGTCGAGAGAGAGGGGTTCCACCAGAGGCGTGAAGCTCTGGAAGACGGCCATGATCTGGCGCGAGGCTTCGGTGTAGCGATCGAAGTCGGGCGGAAGCAGCACCATGGATGGGCACAGACGACGGGCCTGAGCGCAGGGCATGGCCGAGTGCACACCGAACTTGCGGGCCTCGTAGCTGGCCGCCGAGATCACCCCGCGGCCGCCTTCGGGCCCGCCAACACAGACCGGTTGACCCAGGAGATTGGGCTGGTCGCGTACTTCCACGGAGGCGTAGAACGCGTCCATGTCGATGTGCAGAATGGAACAGGTCGACTCGGACATGACCCTAGAGGGTGCCCGAAAACGCCGAGTTTCGTCAACCAGAGCCGCCCTGCGGTGGCCGGACGGGCCCTCCAACTTGATTTATGGCGAGCGCACAGGAGCCAGCGCCCCTATCCTGTTCGCCCGACTATCGAGACCACTCCGCCCAGGTCCTGCGCCCATTCAGCCCAGAAGCAAGCCCCGCACCGATTGAGATTCAAGTCCGTCCACCTCGAGGCCTTTGGCCATGCCCTCCCCGCGGAGGCCACCACTTCCGAGCAAATCGAAGCAGAGTTGGCGGATGTCTACGCCGACCTCGGCTTGAGCATTGGCCGCCTGGAACTCATGAGCGGAATCCGCGAGCGCCGCTTCTGGCCCACGGGCACCCTGCCAAGCGAAGTGGCGCGGCGTGCAGCGGAAGATGCCCTGGCGCGTTGCGAAATTGACCGCGACCGAATCGGAATGCTGATCCACGCCTCGGTCTGCCGCGATTTCCTCGAACCCGCCAGCGCCTCGGTGGTTCACAACGCCCTGGGTTTGAGTGCGCACTGCTGCGCCTTCGATCTCTCCAACGCCTGCCTCGGTTTCGCCAATGCTCTCTCTGTTGTGGCGCGCGCCATCGAAGCGGGCGATATTGAAGCGGCGCTGGTGGTTGCCGGCGAAGATGGCGGACCTCTCGTGCGCCAGACCCTCAGGCACCTGCGCCAACAGACCAAGGTCACGCGCAAGGAACTCAAACTGGCCTACGCTTCGCTCACCATCGGTTCAGGCGCCGCCGCCTGCGTGGTCACCCGCGCGGATTTGTCCAGAGTTTCGCGGCGTTTGGTGGGCGGCGTATCCCTCGCGGCCACGAACCATGTGGAACTCTGCCGTGGCCAGGCATCCGGGGAGGACGGCCCCCTGATGCAGACCGACTCCGAGAAACTCTTGCACGCGGGCAATCAACTCGCTGAACGCACCTGGGCCGAGTTCCAGCGGGAGCTCGGCTGGAGCGCGGACTCCAACCTCGGCGTCATCACCCACCAGGTCGGCGCGGCCCACCGCAAACTCCTGCTCGAAACTCTGGGGCTGGATCGCGAGGCCGATTTCCCCACGGTGGAGTGGCTGGGCAATATCGGCTCGGTCTCCCTGCCCATCACCTTCGACCTGGCCGACCGCGAGGGCTTCTTCAGCCCTGGCCAGCGGGTGGCCCTCCTGGGTATCGGCAGCGGGCTGCACTGCGTCATGTTGGGCGTGGAGATCTGAGACAACCTCCAGCAGCCCTACCCCCAGCAGCAGCCCTCTTCTCACTTGCTTGGGCTCCAGACTCGGGGTTCAGAGTTTCGCCGGGCTCCAGAGTGGCTTTTTGGCGCTTCAGGGTGGACGCGGAGGCCTTCAGACGGTCTGCTTGCGCCCGGTGCTTATCAGGAAAGCTTGATAAGGCCATTTCCGCCCCCTTCCCGCCGCGCCCCACCTGTTCTCCCTTCCCGAGCTTGCCCCGCTTGGGTCAACGAAGGGATTTTTTCCCCATGCCCCATCCCACGGCTGTGTCCCCCGCAGGGACAACCCCCGAGCCCCACGCGGGACTCGACGAGCGCTTGATGGAGCAGCTGCCGACCTTCGAGCTGTTCTTCAAGACCTTCGGGTTCAAGCGCATTCACGGACGTGTCTGGGGTTTGCTCGTGCTTTCGCCCGGCCCCCTCTCGAGCAAGGAAATTGCTAGCAGCCTGGGGATTTCGCAAGGCTCGACTTCGGCCTGCTTGAGTGAACTCAGCGAGTGGGGCGCCATCCGGCCCTGCTTCGACTCGACGCGGCGTTGCAACCTGCACTCTCCCATCGGCAACACCCTCTCTATCGTGGCCACGGTCTTCCGGCGCCGCGAACAGCTGGTCCTCGGCAAGCTGCGCCAAACCGCCGCGGGCACCCTGGCCTATGTGCGTGAAACCTACGGTGACAAGGACCCTCGAGTCCTGACCCTGCGCTCCATCGTCTCCTCCTGCGATATCGCCGACGCAGTCATGCAACTCGTCTTTAACTCCGTCGAGCGCGCCCTCGGCGATAGCCAGAGTCTTCTGTCGAAAGCGATCACCGCCGCCTTCAAGGTTGGCGTGGGCGTGCCCGCACGCATATTGACCGGCGCCACCCCAGCGGAATTGGCCGCCCTGCGACTCGAAGCCGAAAGCGAGCTGGAGTCGCAGCCGCGAGACGCGAAACCGAGCGAGGTGACAGGTGGCTGATCTCCCGCGCATCGTCATCACCGGCGTGGGGCTCGCGAGCCCCAACGGCGACAACCTCACGGACTTTCGGGCCAACCTGCTCGCTGGAGTTTCGGGCGTTGAGAAGTACTCGATCCGCCATGTGGGCGAGACCCTCGCCGGCGTGGCCCACTTCGACGCCCTCAAGCATCAAAAGCGCAAGGAACAGCGCCGCGGGACCCGTGCCGGCTCGATCGCCGTCTATTGCGCCAACGAAGCCCTGATCGATGCGGAGCTTTTCAAGCCGGAAAACCGCACGGGAGTCTACGCAGCGGCGCGCACGGGCATCTATGTGGGCATCACCGAGCACGGTAATGTGGAGACCGAGAACGAAGTCCACGCCGTGGCCGAGTACGACTTCGACCTGGCCTTTTGGTCGCACCACCACAACCCCCGCACGGTGGCCAACAACCCCGCCGGTGAGGTGACCTTGAACCTGGGCATCACGGGACCGGCTTACTGCCTGGGCGGCGCCTGCGCAGCAGGCAACCTGGGGCTGATCCAGGGAGCGCAGATGCTGCAACTCGATCAGGTTGATCTGGCCCTCGCTGGCGGGGTCTCCGAGAGCATCCACACCTTCGGCATCTTCGCCAGCTTCGCCTCTCAGGGCGCACTGGCCAGACACACCGACCCCTGCCGCGCCTCGCGGCCCTTCGACAAGGACCGCAACGGCATCGTGGTCTCCGAAGGCGGCTGCCTCTACACCCTCGAACGCCTCGAAGACGCCCAGCTCCGGGGAGCCCGCATCTACGGCGAGGTCCTGGGCTATGCGGTCAACTCCGACGCCCGCGACTTCGTGCTGCCCTTCGCCGAAAGACAAAACGAGTGCATGCGCGCCGCCCTCGCGTCAGCAGGCATCGGTGCCAGCGAGATCGACATCGTCAACACCCACGCAACCTCCACGCCCTCGGGCGATGTCGAGGAATGCCGCGCGGTGCGCGAAGTCTTCGGCGACTCCGAGGGCACCCGCATCAACAACACCAAGAGCTTTATCGGCCACACAATGGGCGCCGCTGGCGCCCTGGAACTGGCCGGCAACCTGCCGTCCTTTGACGACAACACCATCCACCCGACGATCAATGTCGACGAGTTGGATCCCGAGTGCCAAATGAGAGGACTGGTCTTGAACACGCCCACCGAGGTGAGCCGTGTCGACACTATTTTGAACCTCTCCTTCGGCATGCTCGGCATCAACTCGGCGGTCATCGTCCGTCGCTTCTAGATCCTCCCTGACACTCCCGCGTATCCGCGTCGCGGTTCCATAGACATGACTTCCGAAGAAATCATCACCGCCATCAAGGACATCATCGCCACCATCGCCCCCGACGAGGAACTCGTCGGCCTCGATACTGCCGTGCCCTTGCGCGACCAGATCGAGCTCGACTCGATGGACTTCCTCGACATCGTCATGGAGCTGCGCAAGCGCTATGGCGTGCAGGTCCCCGAAGCGGAGTACGGCGAGCTGAACACTCTCGACGGCTGTGCGAGGTATCTGGCCCCCAAGCTTGAGGGCAAGGAACTCAAGCTAGTGAACGCCTGAACCGGGATGGGGACGCCCGCTCTCTTTTCCAAGTACCCCTGCTCGCATGTCCTCGCCCCCCACCTTTGACACGATCATCATCGGCGCCGGCATGAGTGGGCTGGCGGCGGGCATCCGATTGGCGCAGTTCGATCAACGAGTCCTGATCCTGGAGAAGCACTACCTCTGGGGTGGGCTCAATTCTTTTTTCAAACGCGCCGGCAGGCGCTTCGATGTGGGGCTGCACGCCCTGACGAATTGGGTCCCCAAGGGCACCCGCGGCACGCCGCTCTCGAAACTCCTGCGGCAGTTGCGCCTTGGCTACGACGATCTCAAGCTCGGCCAACAGAGCTTTTCCGAGGTGCGCTTTCCGGGGGTCAAACTGGCCTTCAGCAACGATTTCGAGTTGCTGCGCAGCGAGATCGCCCGGGCTTTCCCCGATCAGGTCGAGGGTTTCGAGAGCCTCGTGCGGCGCATCGATGCTTACGATGCCTTTCGCCCCAGCGACACCAGCCTGAGCGCCCGCAGCCAGTTGTCCCAAAGCATCAGCGATCCACAGCTGGTGGACATGCTGCTCTGCCCGCTGCTCTTTTACGGCAGCGCCCGCGAAGACGATGTGGATTGGTACCAGGGGGTGATCCTGTTCAAGAGCATCCTCCAGGAAGGCTTCGCCCGTCCCGCCGGTGGCATCAAGCCCCTCTTGGATCTCCTGGTGGCGCGCTACCGCGACCTTGGCGGCGAATTGCGCATGCGCTCAGGTGTCAAGGAGATCGTCCACGAAGACGGCCGCTGCCTGGGCGTGCGCCTCGAAGATGGTCAGGAACTTGCGGCCCAGAAAGTGCTCTCGAGCGCGGGCTGGGCGGAGAGCATGCGCCTCGCCGGCGACGACATGTACGCCCGGCATGTGCGCCCCGAGGAACTCGGCACGCTCTCCTTCGTCGAGTCGATCCATGTTCTCGACCGCGAGCCGGCCGACCTGGGCTTTGGCGCAACAATTCAGTTCTTCAATGATGCCCCCGAGTTTCGCTACCGCCGACCAGCGGGCCTGGTGGACACCCAGAGCGGCGTGCTCTGCTGTCCCAACAACTACGCCAGCGAAGAGCCGCTCCGCGAGGGCATCATCCGCACCACCTCCCTGGCCAACCCCGTGGCCTGGCGCGAACTCGTGGGCGATGCCTACGAAGCTGCCAAGGAAGAGGTGCAAACGAGCATCCTGGCCAGGGCTCAGGAACACCTCGGCTTTCACCCTCGCGACTACAGCGTATTCAGCGACTGCTTCACGCCGCGCACCGTCGAACGCTTCACCGGCCGCATCGATGGCGCGGTCTACGGCGCCTCCACCAAGCGCTTCGACGGAAAAACACCTCTCCAAAACCTGCACCTGATCGGCACCGACCAGGGACTCCTGGGCGTCACCGGTGCGATGCTCTCGGGCGTCTCCATGGCCAATCGCTACTGCCTGAAGCCCTCTCTGCGCTGATATGGAATCGAAACCGACCTACCACCGGGGCAGCCGCGACGGCAAGGCTCCCTTCAAGGGCGACCCCCTTGACGGCATCAAGCCCTATTACGACCTGATCGTGATCGGCAGCGGACTGGCGGGGATGACCGCCGCCAATGTTCTCGGGCGCGCTGGCTTTTCGGTCCTGCTCACCGAACAGCACTACAACTTCGGCGGCATGGCCACCTGGTTCAAGCGCAAGGGCGGGCACATCTTCGACATCTCCTTGCACGGTTTCCCCTTCGGCATGAAGAAAACCTGCCGCAAGTACTGGAGCCAGGCCATCGCCGATCGCATCGTGCCCCTGGAGAGCATCACCTTCAAGAATCCCCAGTTCGAGCTAGAGACGAGCTTTACCAAGGAGGATTTTACGCACCATCTCGTGCAGACCTTCGGGCAGAAGCGCAGCAAGGTCGAGGATTTTTACCAGGCCCTGCGTGCGATGAACTTCTTCGATGACTCGGGCGAGACCACCGGCGAGCTCTTCGAGAGGTTCTTTCCCGGCCGCAACGATGTGCACCGGCTCCTGATGGAACCCATCAGCTACGCCAACGGTTCCAGCCTTGCTGACCCTGCGATCTCGTATGGGATCGTGTTCTCCAACTTCATGAACAAGGGTGTCTACACCTACTCAGGTGGCACCGACCACTTCATCGGGCAGTGCAAGCGAGAACTCAAAAAGAGCGGCGTGGAGTTGCGCAATCGTGTGCAAGTGGCGCGCATCCTGGTGCAGGGCGGTCGCGCACACGGCATCGAGGCCATCGACAGCCAGGGCCAAAGGCACACCATCGAAGCCGGCTGCGTACTCTCCAACGCGAACCTCAAAACCACCATCGAGCGTCTAGTAGGACCGCAGCACTTCAGGCCGGACTACCTCGAGGGCTTCTCGAAGGTGCGCCTGAACAATTCCAGCACCCAGGTCTACATGGGCCTGCGCGCTGGCGAAGAGCTACCCTTCACAACCGACCTACAGTTCACTTCGACCCGCGAGCGCTTTGACTCGCCATCGCTCTGCGACAAGCACGGCGAGAGCCGCACCTTCTCGTACTACTACCCCAAAACACGCCCCGGTTCCGATCGCTACACCATCGTCTCGTCCATGAATGCCAACTGGGCCGACTGGACGGGCCTCAGCGACGCGGAATACGAAGCCGACAAGCAGCGCCTCATCGAAGACACCCTCTGTTGCCTCGAGCGCAGCCACCCGGGCATCCGCTCCAAGCTCGACCACATCGAGGCCGCCACCCCGCGCACCTTCGAGTTCTACACCCAGCACGCGCAAGGATCATCCTTTGGCACAAAGTTCGAAGGGCTAGCCTATTCCATGAATCTCAGCGAAGAGATCGAGGGTCTGTATCATGCAGGCAGCGTGGGCATCATCATGTCCGGCTGGTTGGGCGCCGCAAATTACGGCGTGATCACAGCCAACAAGGTCGATGCCTTCCTGCACTCCCTCGTGAACAGCCCCGCATGAAATTTTCCAGCAGCAGCTTCGATAACCAGGTCGTCGTGGTCACCGGAGGCACACGAGGTCTGGGACGCGCCATCAGCGAAGCCTTCCTGGCCCGTGGCGCGCGAGTGCACGCCACCTATCGCTCGAACGACAGAGAGGCCGATGCCTTCAAGGACGCAAACGCCTCGGCTGGTGACCGATTGATGCTGCACGGATTTGATGTGGCCGACTACGACGAGGTCGAGTCCTTCTGGAAGCGCCTGGACGAGTGCGTTCCCGATGGCGTTCAGGTCCTGGTCAACAACGCCGGCCTGCGCCGCGACGGCGTGCTGGCCATGATGGCTCCCGAGGACTGGAACCAGGTGCTCGCGACGAACCTCGGCGGCTGCTACCACATGAGCAAGTTCGCGGTGCTGAACATGGTGCGCCAGCGCTACGGCAGAATCCTCATGATCACCTCGCCCGCGGGTAGCTTTGGATTCCAGGGCCAGGGCAACTACTGCGCTTCCAAGGCCGGTCAGGTCGGGCTCATGCGCGCCCTGGCAAAGGAAGTCGCGCGGCGCAAGATCACGGTTAATTGCATCTCGCCCGGTTTCATAGATACCGACCTGATCGCCGACCTGCCCGAGGCCTTGCGCGCCGAGTACACAGCCTCGGTTCCCATGCGGCGCTTTGGCCAGCCTTCGGATGTGGCCTACGCCGCGCTCTGTCTGGCCGCTCCCGAAGCCAGCTACATCACGGGCACAACCCTGGAGGTCACAGGTGGACTCTGAGGCCAAGGCCGTACTCTTCGACCGCGAAGCAATTCTCGAACGAATTCCCCACCGCCCGCCCTTCCTGTTCGTGGACCGCATCCTCTGCCTCGACGACAAGTACATCGAGAGTGAGTGGGATGTGCGCCCAGACGCTCCCTTTTTCGAGGGCCATTACCCCCACAACCCCATCGTGCCCGGGGTGCTGCTCTCGGAATTCGCCTTCCAAACGGCTGCTGTCTTCATCGGCGAGGTCGCCCGGGGCGCCGAGGGTGTTCCTGTCCTCTCAAAAATCGAAAACGCGCGCTACCGAGCCATGGTGCGCCCGGACAGTTGTGTGCTCGCCAGTCTGACCCTCGACGACAACCTGGCATCGGCCTACTACATGACCGCGCGCCTCTCCGAGTCCGGGCGCAGCGTCCTGCGGATATCCTTCGTGGTGACCCTCGCATGAGTTGGCTGGAACTCGAGGGTAAGACCTTTCTGGTCACCGGCGTGGCCAACAAGAAGAGCGTGGCCTGGCAGATCGCACACCAACTCGAAGACGAGGGCGCGCGGGTGATCTACTCCGTACGCAGCGAAGCCCGCCGCGACTCCACGGCGGCCCTGCTAGAAGGGCGCGAAGTGCACATCTGCGATGTCGAATACCCTGCACAGATCGAGGCCCTCGCCCGAGACCTCTCAGCAAACGGCACGCGCCTCGATGGCCTGGTGCACTCGATCGCCTTCGCCAACTACGATGAAGGGTTCAAGCCCTTCCACGAAACCGAGCGCAAGGACTTCCTGCAAGCCATCGACATCTCGTGCTTCTCCCTGGTGGCACTCTCGAAGGCCCTCAAGGAACTGTTCGAGCCCGAGGCCTCGGTGATCACCATATCGATCTCCACCACCGCCATGGCTGCCGAAAACTACGGCTATATGGCCCCCATCAAGGCCGCCCTCGATTCCAGCGTGGTTTTCTTGGCCAAGAGCTTCAGCAAGACCAGCCGCGTGCGCTTCAACGCCGTGCGTGCGGGCCTCTTGAAGACATCCGCTTCGGCGGGCATTCCCGGATACCTTGAGAGCTATCTCTACGGCGAAGCCGCCACCCTCCGGCACCAGGGCGTCAGCACCGCCGAAGTCGCCAGTTGCGGTGTGTACCTCTTGAGCCCGCGCTCATCCGCCATCAACGCCCAGGGCATCGTGGTCGACGCAGGCATGGGTGTGGGCTTCTTCGACGATGACTTGGTGAGACGGGCCACGGAGCCCGAAGGCTCCGGCTCGTGATGCGCCCCCTGCTCTGCCCCGTGGTGCGTCCGACCCCCGGCCAGGACCGCAGCCTGCCGATCAAGTTGCGCATCGAGAACCAACGCCTCGCTGCTCGCGAAGCCTGTCTCGCCAGCGCCAAGCGCCTGGGCCTGGCATTGGCCGAACTGCCCCAGGCCAAGAGCGGCGCGCCCTTGCCGATTGATGGCTGGCATTGGTCCATCAGCCACACGACCGGGTTTTCCTGCGGCGTGGTCTACCCCGGCCCGGTGGGGATTGATGTGGAGCCCGTCAAGCAGCGTCGCCAGGACACGATTCAGACCGCCTGCGACCGCGCCGAGTTCGATCTCGTGGGCGGTTTTAGCTGGAGCAACTTCACCCGCATCTGGACCGCCAAGGAAGCCGTGCTCAAACAGGCCGGCTGCGGCCTGAGCGAACTCTCGGGCTGTCGCATTGTGGCGGCGCCCACGCAAAGGGCCATGATCGTGCACCACCGGGAGGCACACCTCTTCGTCTTCCAACGCTACAAGTTCGGGCACTGGGCCTCGATCAGCGCCTCTTCCACGGGCGCCGCCGAAGTCCGCTGGGACTGGAGCGAACAGGAGCCCAGCGCGGAAGCGCGCGTTGGAGGCTTCAGCCTGTGAGCCTCGCTCTCGATGCGGCGCCCCAGGATGAGGGGACCCTCAAACAAGCCGCCCGCCAGAGTTGTGCGAGTTTTCGTGGGGAGTACGACTTTTCGCCGCACTTCCTGGCCACCGATGCGGGGGCCATGCACTACCTCGATGAAGGTGAAAGCGAAGCCGCTCCTATCCTGTGCGTCCACGGCAATCCCACCTGGTCGTTTCACTTCAGGCGCATCGCCCGCGACTTTGCCGCCGAAGCGCGGGTCGTGGCCCCCGACCACATCGGTTGCGGCCTCTCGGAAAAACCCCAGGACTGGGGCTATCGTCTGGCCGGCCACATCGAGAACCTCGAACGGCTCGTGCTGGAACTCGATCTGAAGCGCATCACCTTGGTGGCCCACGATTGGGGCGGCGCCATCGGCGCCGGCGTGGCGGTACGGCATCCCGAGCGCTTTGCACGCCTGTTCCTGATGAACACCGCGGCCTTCCCCTCCCAGCGCATCCCCTGGCGCATCAATGTCTGTCGCACACCCCTCGTAGGTGCCCTGGCGATCCGCGGCTTGAACGCTTTTGCCCGCGCCGCCGTGCTCATGGCTGCCAAGCGCCGCGAAGCCATGACCCCCGAGGTGCGCCGCGGTTACCTCGCGCCTTACAACTCCTGGCGCAATCGCATCGCCACCCAGCGCTTCGTCCAGGACATCCCCATGTCGCCAAGCCACCCGAGTTACGCCACCCTGGTCGAAGTGGCCCAGGGGCTTTGCCGCCTGCGCGAAAAACCCGTGCGTCTCGCCTGGGGCATGCGCGACTTCTGCTTTACACCCGAGTTCCTTCAAACCTGGCTCGGTTACCTGCCCCAGGCGGAAATCCTGCGCCTGCCCGAGGCCGGCCATTTCGCTCTCGAAGACGCCCCTCAGGAGGTCTTGCCGTGGTTGCGGAACTTCCTGAAATCCTAGCCCGCCACTCGAGCCAGAGCCTCGAGCAACCAGAGCGGGTCAACATCGCCCAATTCCTGCCGTGGCAGGCTGCGCGCACGCCCCAGCGCGACGCTGTCTTGGTGGCCCGCGGCCTGGGTGCGAATTTCTCCCTCTCTGGAGTCCGCTACGCTGAACTTGAAGCACGCTCCAACCGCATAGCCCGGGCGCTCCTGGAGCGAGGCATGCAAAAGGGCGACCGCGTGTGCCTCTTCGTGCGCGCGGGAGTGGACTTGATTGCCATCACCTTCGCCTTGATGAAAGCTGGCGCCGTGCCGGTCTTGATCGATCCCGGCCTGGGCCGTCGTGCGTTGCTGGCCTGCGTGGAGCGCATGCAGCCGCGGGTCTTTATCGGCATCCCCCTGGCCCATGCCCTCAAGCGTGTCTTTCCCGGTGCCTTCGCCACGGTGGAGATCACGGTCAGCGTGGGCCATCGCTGGTTGCTGGGTGGAGAAACTCTCGAACAACTCTGCGCCTCCGCCAGCTCCGAGGCCCTGTGCAGCGACACTTCCCGCGATGACCAAGCCGCCGTGCTCTTCACCTCGGGGTCGACCGGGGCACCCAAGGGAGTGACCTACACCCACGGCAACTTTCACGCCCAGGTCTTGGCGTTGCAAGAGCTGTACAGCTTCGAGGATGGTGAGGTCGACGCGGCCTGTTTCCCGCTCTTCGCGCTCTTCAGTCCTGCCCTGGCCATGACCTGCGTTTTCCCCGAGATGAATCCCAGCCAGCCGGCACGCTGCGACCCCGAAAGGCTGTATGAGGCCCTCTCACGCTCGGGCGCCACGAGCACCTTCGGTTCACCCGCCATCTGGCGCCGCGTGGCGCCGTGGTGTTTGGATCACGGAAGGACCCTACCCAAACTGCGGCGCATCCTGATCGCTGGGGCTCCCGTCTCCCCCCAACTCGTCGAGTCCCTGCGAAAAATCCTCGCACCCGGCGCCGATGTGCACACGCCCTACGGCGCCACCGAGTCCCTGCCTGTCTCCTCAATCAGCGGTGCCGAGATCTTGGGCCAGGCCCGCGTCCGGGCGGAATCCGGCGCGGGAACCTGCGTGGGTTTTCCCGCGCCGGGGATCGAGATCGCCATCGTGCCCATCTCCGAGGCCGCGATGCCAGAGTGGGACCCGAGCTTGGAGCTTGCGCCCGGCGAGCTGGGCGAAATTGTGGTCAAGGGCCCGCAAGTCACAAGCGAGTACAAGTTTCAGCCCGGCCCCACCGCCCTGGCCAAGATCGCCGACGGAGAGTGCTATCGCCATCGCATGGGAGATGTGGGCTGCTTCGATAGCGACGGACGCCTCTGGTTCGCCGGCCGTAAGTCCCACCGCCTCGAAACCAACGAGGGCCTCGTGATGCCCGTGCCCATCGAAAATCTTTTCAACAGCCACGCCTGCGGCTTGCGCACGGCCTTGGTGGGCATCGGAGCTCGCGGCCAGGAACGGCCTGTGCTGATCGTCGAATTGCCCCCATCCTGGGCTCACAAGGGCCGTGCTGCCCGGCGCGCCCTGGCCCAATCCCTGCGCGATCACACCCGCGAGCAGCCCGCCGCGAAGGTGGTGAGCGAGATTCTCTTCCATCCGCGCTTTCCCGTGGATGTGCGGCACAACGCCAAAATCAAGCGCGAAGAGTTGAAGCTCTGGGCCGAGGAACAGCTCGCGTGAAGGCGCTCGTCACCGGCGGCGGTGGTTTCTTGGGCACGGCCATCTGCCGCGCCCTCAAGGCTCGCGGCCTTGAGGTCACCTCCATCGCCCGCGGCGACTACCCGCACCTCCGCGAGCTGGGCGTGGAGACGCGGCGTGCGGACTTGAAGGACCTTCGCGCCTTGACAAGCAGCGCCGAGGGCGCCGATGTGATTTTCCATGTGGCCGCCAAGGCCGGCATCTGGGGCTCCCTGGCCGACTACACCGCTGCCAATGTGGTGGGTACGCAACATGTTCTGCAAGCTGCCCGCTCCGCCGGCGTGCCGCGACTCGTGTACACCAGCTCGCCCTCGATCTGTTTTGATGGCCGGGACCACATCAATGCCGGAGCGGACCTGCCCCTGGCTACGAACTTCCTGGCCCACTACCCGCGCACCAAGGCCCTGGCCGAGAAACTCGTCCTTGACGGGAATTCCGCCGAACTCGCCACCACGGCTCTGCGGCCGCACCTGATCTTCGGCCCCGGCGACCCCCACATCCTGCCGCGCCTGGTGGACCGCGCCCAGCGCGGGCGTTTGCGCATCGTGGGCACGGGAAAGAACGAAGTCACCCTGTGCTTCGTGGATAACGCCGCGGGTGCGCACCTACAAGCCGCCGAGAGCCTCGAGCCCGGGGCTGCCCATGCGGGGCGCGCTTTCTTCATTGGCCAGGAGGAACCCGTCCAGCTTTGGAACTGGATCAACAACCTGTTGGTCAGGCTGGGTGCGCCGCCGGTGACACGCCAGATCTCGTTTCGAGCGGCCTACCGCCTGGGCGGCTTCTGCGAGGTTCTCTGGAGCACCCTGCGTCTCGCGGGGGAACCGCCCATGACGCGCTTCGTCGCGGCTCAACTCTCCAGCTCCCACTCCTACGACATGTCCCCCGCCCGCCGCGCCTTCGGCTATCGGCCCCGAGTCTCAAGTGCCGAGGCCCTGGAACGCACGCTGGCGGCAATGAAAAAAAACTGACCCCCGATCTCTATGTTGCATGTAAATCCTCTTCCCTTGGCCCTGATTCTCGCCGCGCCGCCTTGCTTCATGGCACTCTCGGAAGTTCACGACCCCTCCTCGCAGTCCCTTGAATTCGAGCTCTTATGGGAGTTTCTCGACCGCGACGGAAACGGCTTGGTTCTGCCCTACGAAGGAGCCGATGCCTTTCTGCTGCTCAGCTGGGAAGCCGACGGCGATGGTGACGGCGCACTGGGTCAGGCCGAACTGCTCGACTATCTAAGCAGTGCAAATTCCGCTGCCATTGAAGAGGAAAATGAGTTCTTCGCCGGGCTCGACAAGGACGGCGACGGCACCATCAGCGCCGACGAGCTACCCGAGGAGTGGCGTTTCATCCTCAATGAAGCCGACCTGGACGACGACGGTCGTCTGAGCCGCGCCGAATGGGACGATGCTGAGGACCTGGGCGATTCCGCCAGGGCCTTCGAAGCGGAACTGCTCGACCTCCACGAAGAGCTGGACCAGGATGGCGACGGCCTCATCTCCCTGGCGGACCTCGAGCCCTGGGCGCGTGATGATTCCCTCCAGGTGTTCGAGGACCTGGACGCCGATGTCGACGGGCAGCTGACCCTGGACGAACTCCTGGGCCTTGTCGAAGAGGAACTCGAGGGGATCGAGATCTACATCGACGGTGAAGCAGCCAAGTTGACCGGGGTGATTGGATCAGCCACCCCCGGTCGGCTCCTGCAGCTCAGGCTCGAGCACCCCGAAGTGACCCGGTTGGTGCTCGTGAATGTGCCCGGATCGATTGATGATGAAGCCAATCTGCGCGCGGGACGCTTTGTCCGTCTATGCGGTTGGGCGACCCATGTCCCCGCCCACGGCGAAGTGGCCTCGGGCGGCGTTGATCTGTTCCTGGCCGGAGCCCAACGCTCGGCGGATACCGGCGCCCGCTTCGGCGTGCACTCGTGGGCGGGCTTCGACGGGGAAGGCTCCCTCCTGGACCGAGAGGACCCCGGACACGACATGTACCTCGCCTACTATGCCGACCTGGCGATTTCCGAAGACTTCTACTGGTTCACCCTCGAGTCAGCTTCCGCCGAGGACATCCACTGGATGACGGAAGAAGAGCTGATTCGCTTCGGGGCCCTAAACACCAGCTCCCCGGCTCCGCAGCCGGAAGGCCCGGCCCATGATGAAGAGGCGCCTGAAGACGGCGATCTCTATTGCGGTTGCATTCAGAAAGCGCCTACAGGAGAAGTGCCCGCCGACCTCTACGGGCCCTCGGAAGTCCGGACCAGCGGGGACTTTGGGCCCCTGACCAAGGCGCTCACCGCCCGCGGCGTGACCCTGGTCGCTGCCGACGATGTGAGCGATGAGTTCCTTGTCCTGGTGGGCGAAACCATCGAGGAGATCCTGCAGCCCGGGGAAGACCTGGACCTCAAAGCCCAGGGCGAACTGATCACGAAGCTCTACGCCTATCGCGCCCTGATCCCCGTGCCCAGAAGCGAAGCCTCCTTCGAACACCTCCTGCGCTCCCATGAAGAGTCCTTCGATGCCGTGCGCTTCGAAAACAGCGTCTGCGACATCATTATGGCCGAGGTCCCCGAGGGCCAGGTGATGGAGGTCCTCGAGCACATTCTGCACATCGTCAGCGATGTGGGGTTGCACTACCAGTTCCCCGCCGAGTGGGGCCTCAATCGAAACTCCGAGCTCTGGCGGGCCATGGGACTCGCCATTGCGGGTGGTTTCTATTCGATCGAGGGCTACGACGAACTCGACGACGCACCAGCCGATGTTCGTGACCGGGTATTGATGCAGGAATTCGCCTACTGGTTCATCTCCAGCGCCTGGGACCTGCAAGAGGACTACGGTCCCCACGAGGCCGAGTGGACCCTGAATGACCGCACTAGCCTGCAGCAGGCGCTACCCGCTTTCTTCGAGGTCTACGAGCGCACGGTGCAGCGAGTCATGAGCCCGCCAACCCGCGGCACGCTGAAGAAGATCGGGCCGCGGCGTGCGGAAGAGCGCTAGGCCGGGCTAAATACACGGCATGGGCAGGCTCTGGGGAGCCTGCCCACACTGCATCAGCATGCCCGACCGCCTAGCCGCTCAGCGTCCTGCCGTCTGCGAGATGGGTTTGAGTTGTTGCGCGGCGGGCAGGGGCAGGGTGCGAGCATGGCGGCCAGCACCCATGCTTTCAATTGAGATCTGCGCCCGAGCCATGTCCTCGTAGTCGTGTTGGTGCTGGCTGTTGGAGAGGATGTCGAGCTCGGCTTCCTGGCGGCTACGCACCTCGGCCAGGCGTGCAGTCAGGTGGTCGAGGCTGACCGCGTCGTATCGGCTGCACTCCTCGATGGTGCGATTGCGCTTATCGATCAGTTCGATCAGGCGCTCGTTGCGGGCGATGGCATCGACTTGACGGGACAGGCCAAAAATCTGGGATTGGAACTGGGAACGCTCGCTCTCCAGGGTGCCCAGAAGTTCGTCGAGGCGCAGTTCCTGCTGTTGCAGGTAGCCAAGGTCGTGCATCGCATCGGCGGCACGGTTGGTGTAAGCCACGACAGTCTGGCGCATCTGGGTGACCTGGTTGGAGGCGCGGTCGAAGCTGTAGACCCTGTCGCTCCAGGAAACCAGCGTGGCGCGGGAGACCTGGCCCGAGGCCCGCTTGGCCATGGCCTCGCTGACGGCCGGCTCCAGGGTCTCGAGATCGGTCAGAGCCATCTCCACCACCCGATCGGAGATGGCTTGGTCGCGGCTGAGTTGACGGATCTGTTCGCGCACCTCGGCGAGGTCGCGGCTGACCGCCTTGATGCGCACGGGATACTCGCCTTCGAGTTGCTTGAGCTGCGAACGCAGGGCGGCGGGATCGTCGATGTTGTCGTCGATGCACTCGAGCAGATCCGAGTGCAAGGAGTGGAGAGCCGCGCTCGTGCGAACCGGGCCGCCGATCAAGAGGGCTGCACCGACCGCTGCGCCGGTGAGAATGACGAGGCCGATACCAACTTTGAAAATGGATTTGAACATGTGTCTGGCTCCTTGGCCCGTGGTTGGGGCGGTGAAGAGGTGTGAGTGGCGTGAATCAGGCAGGCGTGACCCGGGGGACGCTGAACGGTCCGGGTCGAGGGCGTCAGGAGGGTTGGTGGGAAGGGGGCCTCTGGTGTTTCACCCGTGCCGGGGAAAATCCCTATTTTTTCCCCTGACCGGACCTGCCCACGCCCCTCCTCAGGGCACCCCTCGCAAATCCTGACGATTCCGGCAGCCTGATAGAATAGGCCCGCCCTTCGTGCGTTTTATGGGGGGCTGGGGCCCCTCCGCCCAGGCCAGCACCCTCCATGAATCTGCCTTGAATAGCCTGACCACATCCTTCGTGCGCCGCTTGCGCGACCGCGAGCCCGAAGCCTGGTTCGAGCTGTGGGAAACCTTCGGTCCGGTGCTCCGGGGCCAGCTCGCCCGCTGGGGCAAGGGGCGCATAGGCCGGGAGACGGTCAAGGATCTCTCGCAGGAAACTCTCACGGCCCTGGCCACGGCCATCGACAGCCATGACCCTTCTCGGGGCGCCCGCTTTTCGACCTGGCTCCTGGCCATCGCTCGCTACACCCTGGGCGATGAAATCGACCGCCGCAACGCCATCAAGCGCGGCGAAGGAAGAAAACCCCGCTCCCTGGCGGGTAGTTTCGATTGCACAAGCTCCAGGGAAGGCCCGGGGGAAGCCTTCGAACGGGAAATGTTCGAGGCGAAGGTCGCTGCCGCCCTGCGCAAAGTTGAGCGCAACTCGGAACTGATCGAGTTCTCGGTCTATCGAATGCGTGTCCTCGACGGCCAGAGTGGTCGCCAGGTGGCCGGTGCCCTGGGCATCAGCCCCGCCACCGTCAGCCGGCGTTTGGCCCAGGTACGCCGCAAGCTGCGAGCCCAACTCCTGGAGGTCATCTCCATGTACAGCTTCACCGAAGAAGAAATGGACGAAGCCCGGCGGAACGGACTCGATCTAAATCCCACAAAGGAAGATGAGGCGAGCTTTGATGAAGTCGTCGCTGAGATCTACCACCGCATCTGCGCCCGGAAACGCGAATACCCCGAACCAGGAGCCTCCTCATGACCTTGATCGCCCTCGGGAAAGTAGCCCTACTCCTCCTCCTGCTCGTGTGCGGAACAGCCCTCTTGATCTGGGCCGCGGTGCGCGGGACCCAGGGAGTGCTCTGGTGCGCGTCAGGCCTGTTTCGAGGGATTGGCTTCGTCTTCGGGCAATTGGGGCGCCTTGTGCGCGACACTTTCGGCGACGCGGCACGGGTCCTGGGCAGTTGCTTGACGGCGGCGGTGCTCCTGCCCCTGGCCCTCATGAATCTGCTCTTCCTGCGCTGGGACCAGGCCCGCCATTTCGGTGCTGCCCTCGAGGATGAGCTCATCGCCTGCGGCCTGGGGACCTATCGCCTGGCGATCGGCAACCCCCTGCGCTTCATTTGCCTGGACGGCGTGACCGATGGCATCGAACAGCGCCTGCCCGATGTGGTGGCCCGCGCTCCACGAGCGCGCCGAGCGGAGGTCAAGGACGGCAAGTTCGACGGCTACAAAGTCACCGGCGTCCTGCCCGCTGGCGGTTCGGGGGCGCGCCTGTTCCTGGCCACGCCCCGTCCGCAAAAGCTCAAGGAACTCCTGGCCGCGGGCTACAGCGACCCCGGCCAGGTGGTGATCAAGGCTTTTCACCTCGCCTCGGGTTCGACCATGCCGCAGATCGTGCGCGAGAGCCGGGCCCTCGACTCGGCCCGCCAAATTGGTTTCGTCCTCGAGCACGAACTCACCGAATCGAGCTTCTTCTATGTGATGCCCTATGTCCCCGGTGATGATCTCGACCAGGTCATCTCCTCCCTACACGACTCCGCAACTCCGGCGGGACTTGGCAATCGACAACTACGCGTTTGCCTGGGCTACGCAGGTGACTTGCTCTACACCCTGGACGCCTTTCACGCCGGCGGCTTGTGGCACAAGGACATCAAACCCTCGAACCTGATCATCTCCAGCGGTCGAGCGCACCTCGTGGACCTGGGGCTGGTCACACCCCTCGAGTCCGCCATGACGCTCACCACCCACGGCACCGAATACTACCGCGATCCCGAGATGGTTCGCCTGGCCCTGCGCGGCGTCAAGGTCCACGAAGTCAACGGAGTCAAGTTCGACATCTACAGCACTGGCGCCCTGATCTACTCGATGATCGAGAACTCGTTTCCGGCCCAGGGCAGCCTGTCCCAGATCTCAAAGCGCTGTCCCGAGGCGGTGAGCTGGATCGTGCGCCGCGCCATGAGCGACCTCGACGCGCGTTACGGCTCGGCCCAGGAGATGCTGGCCGACATTCGCGCCGTGTTGGCAGCCCGCGACCCCTTTGCCGTGCGCCCGGCGGACTTGCCCTCCCTCAAGGGAGACAGCGACTGGCAGGTCAAACGCGCATCCTTTGCCGGCGGTCAAGCGGCTCGCGGACGGGACGGCCGCGGCCGCGGCAGCGGGACCCTGCACCGCAGAACTCCGGTTACAGCCGTGAAAGCACGCCGCCGTTCGATGAGCCGCAGCCTCGCCGCGGCCATGGTGGGTGCCCTATTCCTCGCTGGAGGAAGTTCCCTGGCGCTCATGGCCGGGTTCCGGGTGGGCTACGAGTCGGCACCGGATCAGGTCGCGGTGCCTCAGCTCAGGGCCTTCTCACCCTTGGCCAGGGTCTCCTCACAAGCAGCCAGGGCGGCCTCGGCCACCCAGGCGCGCGAGAAGCGCCTGACCGCCGTGCAGGTAGCTTGGTCGCGGGAGCTCGCTTTGGATTTCGCCGCAGAGGCTAAGCATGGACTCGCAAGCGAGGGTCAGCAGCCCTCCGTGCTCGTGCTGCAGGACCTGCGCCCCACCAGCGACCCGTTGCTCGTGGCGGGTCTACGCTCCGAACTCAAGCGCCGCGGCCTCGATGTGGTGGGCGTGCCCGAGGATGGCATCGGCGACGAGCGGGACATCCTGTACGAAGCCAGCGCCCGCAAGTCCCTGGGCCTCGCCAGCCAAGATGATGCGGAAGCCGCTCTGATCCTCGAACGCTTCCTCGAAGATCACCAGAGCATCGACGCCGTCTTCTGGATCGCTTCGGGGGAAGACGACCACAGCCTGAACTACCGCGTGGTCGTGCCGCGGCGCGCTTCGAGCCCGACACCGAGCACCTTTTCTCTGGCGGCGAGCGGACCCTCCAGCACGGACTGACCTCAGTCTTCGATGGGCGGGATGTCCGCCTCTTCTCGCCAACGGCCCGGATCAAAGGGCTCGTCCGTGGCGGGAGCCGATGGGTCGAGATCAGCGGGCTCGCTGGAATCAACCAAGCCCTGGTCCGAGGGCTCGCCTCGCCTCGGGTCGGGACCGCGCTCCGTTGCGCTCCCCGCGGAACCACCAGCGCCGGGCCTGGCGGTGGCCACGATGTAGGCCTCGCACCACATGACATTGATCAAGATGGTAGCGGGCACAATGCCCACGCAGCACAGGAGCAGGCCAGCGATCACCAGCACAATACTGAAGAGCACAAACACGAGCAGCTGCCAGCGATTGCCGTGAGCGAGGTCCCAGGAGTGTCCGAAGGCCTGGGCCACCGTGCAGTCCTCAAGAACGGCCGCCGGTCCCGCGAACGCGAGTCCAAGGAAGACATAGGCCAGCATGGGCAGCACGGCCAGCTCACCCAAGACCGTCACGGCCACCGCCCCGGCGCTTGACAAGTCGAGCACTTCGCTGAGCATCATGGCCACCGTGGGCGGAATGGCCAGAGGCAGAAGCGAGGCCAGCACGACCAAGAAAAAGACAAGGCGCACAAGAAACAGGGTCCACCACCGGCCGCCAGGCCGGAAGAGATCCTCGAACTCGGCTTGGCCCTCGACCATCACCTTGCGGATCGTCTGGAAGTAGCCGGCCATCAGCCAAGAAGAGCCCAGCTGGATCAAGATCTGGAGGACCAGGACAAGGGCCAAGATCCCCATCACAAACACCAAAGCCCCAGGTCCATGGTTGCCGCGGAGGTTGAAATTATTGCCGCCGCTGCCCAGGGACTCCACACAGAACAGGATCAACCCGCCCACCCAAAGGGGCAGGGGCGCCCGCATCAAGAGCGCCCAGGAACTCTGCAGGCAGCGTAGAGGGCGAAACGCCTCGGCGGGAGGCATCATCGCGGAGTTCCTGTGACGTGGGTTGAAGGTGTCATGGATGGACGGTACTTGAGGCGGAGAAGATCTAGGGGGAGCTATCCAGCTCTGGCTCTTGGCAGAAGGCTCGGGGCGGGGGATAGAGGGTGTCGCCCACTCGGGACCTGTCTCGATAGAATCGAGGGTATGCGTTCCCAAATCACCTCTATTGCCCTTTACATCCCGCTTTTCTCGGCCACTCGCCCCGGAAGGGCCCCCCGCCAGCCCTCGTGGAGGCGTTCGAGGAGCTCCTCCAAGAGTTTTCGGTGCTCGGGGACGCCAGCGAGGTTGACGGTCTCGACGGCCTCCTCGCCCAGGTCGTAGAGCTCCACTTCATGAAGGTCGCTCCCGGGCACCGTCCACTCCACCAGGCGATAGCGACGAGTGCGCAGGCTGCGGCCCATGGCCCGGCCCGCTCCCGCGACGAAGCGAGGATACTGACTGAAGGCGGCCGTTTTCCAGGGGCGGCCAGGTTCGGCAAGGAGCGGCGCCAGGCTCAGCCCTTCGACAGGCACCGGAACCTCGAGGCCACACAAATCGGCCAGGGTGGGATAGATGTCCACGAATTCCACCAGGGCGGAGCAGCTCTCCCCCGCCCGCGGAAGATGTGGAACAGACACGATCAAGGGCGCCCTGGTAGCGTTCTCGTAGTTGGTGTGCTTGCCGAAGAGGCCCAGGTCGCCGAGGTGCCAGCCATGATCGCCCCACAGCACGACGATGGTGTTTTCCCTCAGCCCGACATCGTTGAGGGCTTGGAGCACGCGACCGATCTGGGCATCGACGAAACTGATGCAGGCGCGGTAGCCACGGCGAAACTCGCGTTCTTCGGCCTCGCTGAAGGGCGCCTCATCGGGCACATCCTCATAGGAGCGCAACTCCCCCGAGACATGCCCGGCCCAGGCCGGCGCGCCCTGGGGTGCTGTGCGCCTCGACGCGAGTTCGGTGCCCTCTGCCGGGTAGAGGTCCCAGTAGGCCTTGGGGGCCACGAAGGGCAGGTGCGGCTTGAGAAAACCCACCGCCAAGAAAAATGGCGCGTCCCCCTCCTCGCGCAAGAACCGAATCGCCTCGTCGGCGATTCTGGCATCGGGGTACTCAGCATCGGGGGCGTCCGCCTGTTCCATGAGCGCCACCCGGGCCACGAAGCCTTTAGTGTCCGATTCCTCGGCATTGCGCCTATTCACAAGCTCTTGCAGGCTCGAGCTGGCGTAGTAGCGTTGCCAACGATCGGGACGCCAACAGGGCCGGCTCCAGGAGGGCTCGTCGTCGAGCTCTCCTTGGCCATGGTGGACCTTCCCCAGGGCATAACTGGTCCAACCGTTCTCCTTGAAGAGTTGCGGCAGGCTGACATGCTCGGGCAGGGCGTCGCGAAAGTCGCCGCGCAGGGTCAGCACGCCGGTGGTGTCGGGCCGGCAGCCGGTAAGCATCGAAGCACGCGAAGGCCCGCAGACGGCCTGTTGGCAGTAGGCCGAAGTGAAGGAGACGCCTGCCCTCGCGATTGAGTCCATGTGCGGCGTGTGCATCTCATCTGCGCCGAAGGACCCTAGCTCGGGCCGCAGGTCATCGATGCTGAGGAAGAGCACATTCAGCGGACTAGGTTCAGCTTGCCCCCCCCCGCAACCCAAGCTGGCCAGACATCCCAGGACGCTGGTAAGACCGAGCCGCAGGCGCCAGCCCGGGCCGCGTTCCAGGCCCCTTCGGCTGGTTACTCTGAGCGCGTCCATCGGTTCCTTCAGACCAGCTCGAGAGATCGAGAGGCCCTCAGCTTCAACACCAACTCAAGGAAGTCGTCAAAGGCCATGACCTCCTGCTCGCGGGTCCCCCGTCGACGCAAGGCCACGCTGCCGTCGCTGCACTCGCGTTCGCCGGCGATCAACATGAACGGCACCTGACGCGCTTGAGCTTCCTTGATCTTCTTGTTCATGTGCGCCTCCTGGGACATGCAGTCCACCCGCAAGAGTTCTTGCTCCAAACGCTCTGCGAGACCGCGGCAGTACTCACCGTGTTCCTCGCGGATCGGGATCACGGCCACCTGGGTCGGCGCGCACCAGAGCGGAAACTTGCCGCCGAAGTGCTCGATCAAAACGCCCACGAAGCGTTCGAGGCTGCCGAGGATGGCGCGGTGCACCAGGATCGGCCGCTTCTTCTTGCCATCGGAGTCGACATAGGTGAGATCAAAGCGCTCGGGCAGGTTGAAGTCGCACTGGATGGTGGAGTTCTGCCATTCGCGTCCGAGGGCATCCTTGATCTTGTAGTCGATCTTGGGCCCGTAGAACGCACCGCCGCCCTCGTCGAGAACCAGGGGCAGTTTCTGCATCTTGGCTGCATCCTTCAGAGCTGCGGTGGCACGCTCCCAACTCTCCGCTTCACCGATCGTGTCCTTCTCGGGCCGGGTGGCAAGGTAGGCGGTGTACTCAAAACCAAAGCCGGTCAGGATCTGATGCACCAGGGAACAGACGCCAGCAATCTCATCGGCGAGTTGGTCGGGGGTGCAGAAGATGTGCGCGTCGTCCTGGGTGAAGCCGCGCACGCGCAACATGCCGTGGATCGTCCCCGAGCGTTCGTAACGGTGTACGGTGCCGAGCTCGGCCCAACGCAGGGGCAGTTCGCGGTAGGAGCGGCCGCGGTTCTTGTAGATCAGGATGTGCCCGGGACAGTTCATGGGCTTGACGCGATAGGGCATCTCGTCGATGTCCATGGGTGCATACATCATCTCGCTGTAGTTCTCGAGGTGTCCCGATACGGCGAACAGGCTCTCGCGGGAGATCAGCGGGGTGTAGACCGGCTTGTAGCCCGCGCGGGTGTGCAGGTCCCACCAGAAGTTCTCGATTTCCCGCCGCACGCAACCGAGGTCCGGGTGCCAGAAGATAAAGCCCGAACCGGCCTCGGCGTGGTGGCTGAAGAGATCCATCTCCACACCCAGCTTGCGGTGGTCGCGCAGTTGCACTTCCTTGAGCCACTCCATGTGGGCCGTGAGGGCTTCCTTGTTCCAGAAGGCCGTTCCGTAGATGCGCTGCAACATGGGATTGGCCTCATCGCCGCGCCAGTAGGCCCCGGCGATGCTCTGCAACTTGAAAGCGTAGTCCCGGTCGAGAGTATCTATATGCGGGCCCTGGCACAGGTCCTGCCAGTCGCCATGAGCGTAAAAGGAAAGCTGTTCGTCCTCGGGAATCAACTCGAGGGCTTCGAGCTTGTAGTCTTGCCCGGCAAGTTGCTCGCGGGCCTCTTCGCGGCTGACTTCGTGACGCACGAGTTCCGGCGTCTTGCGGGCGATTCGGCGCATCTCCTTCTCGATGCGCTTGAGGTCCTTATCGGTCAAGGGCTCGACGAGGTCGAAGTCGTAGTAGAAGCCGTGTTCGATCGAAGGACCGAAACCGAATTTCACTTCGGGGAACAGCTTGGCCACGGCCGAAGCCATTAGGTGCGCAACCGAGTGGCGCAGGGTCGAGAGCGGAAACGGCTCCACAGCCTGGGGAGCCTCTTTGAGCTCTGACATGTCTTTACTCCGGCGGGATGGAAGCCTCTTTCGATCCGACCTGGACCGGGGAGCGCGCGCAGCTCCCGTGGCGGCACGCAGACGCAGAGATTAGCGGGCTCGGCGCCCCGGGGCCAGCCCTCACCACAAGAGAGCCTTACGGTCCCGCGCGAGGAGGTTCAGCCCTCGGCCGACCAGAGGCGCACTTCACGGGTCAGCAACACGCTGCTTTGGTCCTCGACCCGGCGGGTCACTTCCTCAATCAGGCCCAAGACATCCGCCGCAGCGGCTCCGCCGTTATTGATGATGAAGTTGCCATGCAGGCGGCTGACCTGGGCAGCGCCTCGGGAGAGCCCCTTGAGCCCCAGGTCATCGATCAAACGCCCCGCCGAGCGACCGTCGGACAGCTCTGGATCGGGGTTCTTGAAGATACAGCCCGAGGAGGATTCGGTCACAGGTTGAACGGCCTTCTTTTCGAGCAGGTACTGGCGCATGCGCTCCTTGACAGCAAGGCGGTTGTCCGGCGTCAAGCGCAACACGGCGCCCACCACCAAGGCTCCTCCGAGTTGCGCATCGCGATAGCCAACCTGGCACTCGTCCCGCTGTTTGTCCACGACCGATCCGTCGGTTAGAAGCAAGCGCACGCTCTCGATCACATCCCATAGGTCCCCCCAGCGGCCGCCGGCGTTCATGGCTACGCCGCCGCCCAGGCGACCGGGCACACCCACAAGGCCTTCGAGGCCCGCCCAGCCGAGGTCGCTGGCGGCTCGCACGAGCCCGGGCAAACTGCTGCCACACCAGGCTACCAGCCGCGGATCGCTGCTGCGCTCCGGCGGCGCCACCCGGGACAAGGCCTCGGGGGGCGCATCGAAGGCCGGACCATCTTCGTGGCCATCGGGGCGAAAAACACGGTCGAGACGCGCGCAGGCGATCACCACCCCCGGCAACAGACCGTCGGCCACCAGGAGGTTCGCTCCCCCACCGAGAAAACGCACGGGGCCCTCGAATTCACGGGCGGCGTTCAAGGCCTGACACAATTCGTCCGGCGATGAAGGTTCCAGCAGCCACTCCGCGTGGCCGCCAACCTTCATCGTGGTTCTAGGCGCCAGAGGTGCGCTGGGGAGCGCGGCGCAGGGCCAGCTCAAGGAACAAGTCATAACGGATGGTGTCGATATCGCCGGCGCCCAGAACGAGCAGGGCGCAGCCTCCGGGAAGGGCGCGGGCAGCCTGGTGCACGCTGCTTTGAAGATCGCCGCCGGCGAGGGCCGGGATACCGGCGCGGCCCAGGCGCTGAACCAGCTCATCAGCGCCCGCTCCGTGTTGGTCGATGTGCACTCGCGCTCCGTAGACATCGGCCACGATGACCCGGTCGGCTCCGCGCAGGCTCTCCACGAACTCGGCCATGAAGCGCGCTGTACGGCTGTGTTGATGGGGCTGAAAGAGCACATGCAAGGGCAGTCCCGGCAAGGCGCGCCGCGCCGCCTCGAGGGTTACGCGCACTTCGGTGGGATGGTGCGCGTAGTCGTGAATGACCTCCACGCCGTGGTCGCTGCCCCACTTCTCAAAGCGGCGTCGCACGCCGCGAAACTGATCCAGGCCGCTGGCCGCGGCGCGAGCCGCGGCGGCGGGTTCGAGGCTCCAGGCCGGGGCGGCAAGTCCCACCACGAGGGCCAAGGCCAGAGCTGCGTTGTCCACTTGAAAGCGTCCGGGTTGCGTGAGCTGAACCTCGGGGGTAGCCCAACCCGGACCGAGCAGGCGAAAACGGAAACAACCCCGCTCTTCGCCAGTGAGCTCCACGCGCAACTCCCGGCCGAGGCGCCAAACCCGCGCCCGCGAGGCGGCCACCACCCGGTCAGGCACATCCTCCCCCACCACCACAAGGCCCTGGGGATGCACGCGGTCGACGAAGCGGCCAAAGGACTCGTGGATTTTGTCGAGAGTGCCGTAGTAGTCGAGGTGATCGGCCTCGATGTTGGTCACGATGGCGCCCTGGGGATGGAGCTGCAAAAAACTGCGGTCGTACTCACAAGCCTCGACGGCGAACCAACCACCGGGCTCTTCGCTGCGGGCGTTGGTCTTGAGTTTGCAGTCGAGGCCCCCCACGAGAAAACCTGAGGCCGGCGCGGTGGGTCCGAGCTGTGCCTCGAGGCCGCCCAGGGCATGGGCCAACATCCAGGTCACGCTGGTCTTGCCGTGGGTGCCGGCCACGGCGAGGGTGCGTCCGGCTGGAGTCATGCAGCCCAGGAGTTGCGCGTACTTCCAAACAGGCAGGCCGCGGGCCAAGGCGGCGGCGCAGTCGGTATCTTCGAGGGGCACCGCCGAGGACCGCACCACCAACTCGACATCGTCCGCCAAGGGCGGGCGCGTGGAGCCCACGGTGACCGTCAAGTCGAGATCCTCCAGCGCCTCGCTGAAATCCGAGGCTGCCCGGTCGCTTCCGCTGATGCGTCGGCCTCGCTCGCAGAGGATGCGCGCCGCGCCGCTCAAGCCGGCGCCGCCGATGCCCACGAGATGGATTCGTTGGGGAAGCTCGTCTTGGATGGTCTTCACGAGCCCGAAGGTAGCAATCGTGGCGGGCCAATCAACGGGCCAGTGACTCAAGCTCCAGTAAGATTTGCAGCGCACTGTCTTCGGCGCTGGCTCGGGCCAGGGCCTGACGCATCACCTCGCGAGCCCGGGCCCCTCCCGCACCGGCGAACTCGGCCAGCAGGGTGGCGTGCTGGCGGTCGAGTGAGGCCTCGGAGACGATGCGTACTCCCTCGCCCAACTCCCTGGCGTTGCGCTCCTGGTGCCGGTCGGCGTGGTACGGGTAGGGCACGACCCAGGCCGGCACCTGTGCCACGGCGATTTCCGCCAGGGTTGAGGCTCCGCCACGGCAGAGGACCACTCGCGCCGCGGCCAGGGCCGGCGCCATGGGGGCGATGTATTCGCGGACCCTAAGCCCCGGACGCTGGGGGCCAAGCTCGGCGCGTTTTTTCGGGCCGCACTGGTGCAGGACTTGCGAGCCGGCGGAGATCCACAAATGCGCGTACTCTTCCACAAAGCGATTCAGGCTACTGGCCCCCTGGCTGCCTCCCAGAACCAGAATCAGCGGGCGCTCTGGATCGAAGCCCAGAGCCGTGAGCGCCTCGGCCTCCTGGCTTTCGGGGATGCGAGCCGCCGCGACCTCGGGCGCCACGGGAGCGCCAGCCAAGCGGTGCCGCCGACTCTCCACGCCATCGGGCAAACTGCCGCGCCAGGCGTGCAGCACTCGGCTCGCAAGTGGCCCCAGGACCCGAGTGGCCTGGCCGGGGGCGGCGTTGATCTCGAGCAGCACGACCGGAATCCCAAGGGAACGCGCAGCGAGAGCGGCGGGCAGGGTGGTGAAACCCCCTAGACCCAAGAGGACCTGGCTCTGGTGCCGGCGCAGGGCGCACCGGGCCGACCAGAAGGCCCGCGGCGTTTGCGCTATGAGCCGCAACCTGGAAGGCGCGCCACCGCCGGGAGGTTCGAGGGAGAGTTTCACCTGCTCCCAGGGCAACTCCCGGGGCACCTCGGCGAGCACGCGCTGTTCCACGGCGCGGCCGCTGGTGAACCACAGGAGGTCGTCGAGACGCGGCGCATCGCCCCCGGCCAGGGAGCGGGCCACGAGGTGCAGGCCGGGCACGATGTGCCCGCCCGTGCCGCCGCCGGCAAAGGCGACGCGCACGGTCAGCGGGCCTCGATCAAAGCCAGGTCATTCAACGCGGTCGGCTCGTCTAGCAGCGGGGTTGCGTCAGGGACCAACCTACTCGCCAAGCGCAACTCGCAACCGCCGGAGGTGAGCGCCGCCAGCGGCGCAGGACAAGCCAGCACAGTCCAGGCCGGCCCGGCCGTGATCGCACCCACCGTAAGGCAGCCGAGAAGAAAACCGAGGTGCAGCGAGCGACTCATCGCACCCTCCCCACCTTCGTCGCCGATGTTCTGGCTTGGGCCAACAAGTTCCTGCCGGAGGACTTCCCCCGGGGCATCACCAGGCGCGCACCAACCGACAGGGAGTCGGGGTCCAGGCCAGGGTTCAAGGCCACGATGTCGCGCCAACGGCGGGCGCTACCGAGTTCGCGCTGGGCGATCACAGAAAGCATGTCACCCGGCCGAACCACATAGGTGTGGCTGCCAACTGTGGGCGCGGCTTTGGAAGTTTGGGCCACGGACGGGGCTGCCTTCTGCGCGGAGGCGTTCGAATTGTTCGTGGCGATGTCTGTACCGCCGGCGGGCAGCTTGAGGCGCTGGCCGAGAAAGATGCGCTCGGAGCCGCCGTTCAAGTCAGCGATCTCGCGCCAGCGCTTGCTCGTGCCCAGGGCGGCGTAGGCGATTTCGCCCAGAGTGTCTCCGGCCTGCACGATGTGCACCCGCGGGCTGGACGCAGCCTTGCTTGGGCTGGTAACGCCGAGCCTCGCTTGTGTTGGTGTGAGCTGCATCTTGCGGCCCTGGCCCTGGTGGCCAAGGGCGGCGAGGCCCATCGCCTGCGACGGGTTCTTGCGGCCCACCGCGAGGGTCTGGCCGCGGGCCCGGCCAGTGTTGCTCGCTGCCGGCCTGGATCCCTTGCCGGCCAGGGCTTCGGGAAAGGGCAGGGTCTCGATTCGGCCTGCGGTCTTCTTCTGGTTCTGGTTGCGGCGCTGTTCCCCGTTGCGGTAGTTCCGGCCGCGGGCCTTGGCACTGGGAATCGAGGTGGCGGGCAGTTTACGGTCGGCGTCCCGTGCGGTCGGTTTGGCGGGCGCGTCGCCACTTGCGGTCTGGATCTTCTGCGATTGGGCCGCCACAGCGGAACCCTCTCCCCAGAAGGAAACGGTCACGATGGTCAACAACAACAGGACCAGGGCCATCACGCCGTAGCGTTCGATTTTCTGCATTCCAGAAGCTCCAAAGAGGGTGCGCAACACAACGGTCGCTGGGAAAGACGAAAAGATGTGAACATCAGCAGGCCCTGACTTGCTCTTGTTGCCGGGCGGCACCAAGGGCCAATCCAACGGCCAGTGCGGAGACAAGCAGGGATGTGCCGCCGTGGGAAACGAAGGGCAGGGTCATGCCCTTGGGCGGTGCCAGGCCGGTGACGACCTGCATGTGAATCATGGCCTGGATACTCACAGAGAGCAGTAGGCCGAAGGCGGCCAAAGCCGCGAAGCGGTCCTTGAGCGAGAGCACAAGGCGCAGGGAAAACCAAACGAAGGCCAGCATCAACCCGGCGCAGAGAGCCATGCCAAAGAGGCCGAACTCCTCGCCGATGAGCGAGAAGATGTAGTCCGAATCCTGGTACGGCAGGCCCATGTTGCGGTACTCGCCCTGGGCCAGTCCGGCGCCGAAGTATTCGCCGCTGGAGAGAGCTTGCAGCGAGGCTTCGACCTGCTCGTTCTTGGAACTTCCGAGCCAGATGTCCACGCGGTCGCGAATGTAGGCCACGCTGGATAAGCCCATGAGCACCGCCGCCCCGCCAAAGGCCGTGATCGAGTAGGCGAAGTAGGCGCTGCTCGCACCGCCCACATACCAGGTGGAGAGAAACACCGCCAAAAAGACCAGCGCGCCGCCAAGATCGGTCTCGAAGCCGATCAGGGCGCAAAAGAAGATGCCCAGGGAGAGCACCGGCAGGACTCCCTGGCGCAGATCCGAAAGCCGCAGCCGCAGCCGAACGCAACGATCAGCGACCCAAACGACGAGCACGATGCGCGCCAGTTCCGAGGGCTGAATGCTGATCTGGGCGAAGGGGATGTGAATCCAGCGTTTCGATCCGTTGCGCGGGTCTCCGATGCCGGGGATGTAGCAGCCGATCAACATCAACCCGCAAACGAGAACCAAGAGCGGCAAGAATGGCCGCAGTCCCGCGGGGCCCATGCGAAAGCCCAGCAAGAGCGCCACGATCGCGCCGCCAGAAAACAGGGCTTGATTCAATACGCGACTCTGGAATGCGTCGCTACCAGGAACCGTGGTGGCCGCATGGCTGGCTTGCATCAGGAGCCCCAGGGCCAGCAGCGCCAGCACGGTGCAGAAAACCTCGACCGCTGGCCGCATGGCGTTGGGCGCCTCGGCCCGCCGCGCGAGGGCGTCCAGGCGCTCGCTGATGGTGGTCTGGTGCTCGTGAGTCGTCTCGGACGAGAAGCCCTTTTTCTTGCGAAAGCGTGCCATCAGCGCACCTTCAAGAGGGCCAAGCTGGCCATGGCTCCCACGGCCGCGATGATCCAAAAGCGCACCACCACCGTGACCTCGTGCCAGGGTGCCGCTCCTGCGACAAAGACCCCGCCGTGGCGTTCCAGGCCGTGATGCAGCGGCGCGCAGGTAAAGACCCGCTGGCCTCCGCTGCGTCGGTAGTAAAAGGTTTGCAGCCAGGAACTACCCAGGGAGATGAAGAACACGCAGCCGATCAGGGGCAGCACGAGTTCTTGTTTGGAGACGAGCGCCAGCCAGGCCAAGAGCCCGCCGATGGGCAGGCTGCCCGAATCGCCCATAAAGACCTTGGCCGGGTAAGCGTTGTACCACAGAAAACCCATGCAAGCTCCGCACAGGCCTGCCGCCACCACCGCCATTTCCGAGGCCGCGGCAACATGGGGCAAGTTGAGGTATCCGGTCCAATCGAAGCGCCCACTGACATAGCAGAAGACGCCCAGCGCCACGCCCGAGATGATCATGCAGCCCGCCGCGAGGCCATCGAGGCCATCGGTGAAGTTGGCGGCGTTGGCTGTGCCCACCACGACGAGCCACTGGAAGGCAACAAAGATCACCGCGCCAAGCACACCCCAGGTGCCAAGGGGAATCACGAGCTTGTTGAAAAAGGGCGGGTAGATATTGAGCAGCGTGTCGCGTCCGGCGGAACTCGAGTAGTAGACGAGAGCCCCCAGGGTTCCGAGCACCACCACCGACAGGCCGATCATCTTCGAGGTCGAGCTCATGCCGTGGGAGCCCGGGATGGTGAGCTTCTTGAAATCATCGACGAAGCCCACAGCCGCCATGCCCGCTGTCAGGACGATGGCAAGGATCACATGCACATTGTCCAACCGTCCCCAGAGCACCACGGAGGCGATCAGGGCCGCCACCAGGAAGCTCCCTCCCATGGTCGGTGTGTCGCGCTTGGAGAGCGCGCCCGGCTCGCGCGTTAGGGGCACGAGATCGGTCTTGGTGAGATCCTCGGTGACCTTGTTGGCCTTGAGCCAGCGGATGGTGAGTTGCCCCCACCAGAGGGCCAGGAGGAAGGCAGTCATGCCGCAAGCCACGGCGCGAAAGGTGATGTAGCCGAACAAGCGGATGCCCAGCCAGTTCTCCAGGACCGCGGGGATCACAACACGCGCTCCTTTGACCAACGCTCTTCGAGGGCCTGCACGAGCCGTTCGAGGCCCAGGCGGCGGCTGCCCTTGACGAGCACTAGATCGCCACCGGCGAGGAGACCGGGAAGGCCCTCCTGTGCGGCCTCGACCTCGTCGTAGTGCACGATTTTGTCATCCGTCAGGCCGCCCTCGCGGGCGCCTGCCGCCGTGGCTTGGCTCAGGTCGCCGATCAGGACGCACAGGTCGATGCCACTCTCGGCCGCCATGAGCCCCACCGCATGGTGCATCTCTTCAGCGCTCTCACCGAGCTCAAGCATGTCACCGAAGACCAGCACGCGCCGAGTGAAACCGTGCATCCCCGCCAGGACCCGCACGCTCGCCCGGGCTGATTCGGGGTTGGCGTTGTAGGTGTCGTCAAAAATCGACAACGCTCCGCACTGCTTGAGTTCCATGCGCCGACGGCTGCCCGAAATCCGCGCCAAGTGTGGCAACAGATCATCGAGGTCGAGGCCCAGTCCGTCGCAAGCCGCCAGGGCGGCCAGAAGGTTCTGGACATTGTGCAAGCCGAGCAACGGCACAGTCAGCTCGCGTCCCCGCAAGCGAAAGGTAGTGCCGCCTGGATGGAACCAGATGTCGCTGGCGTCCCAATCCCCGTCTCCTTCCACGCTGAAGGTGATCGTGCGTGCGGCAGTCATGTCGCGCAGGCGCGCTGTAAAGCGGCAGTCAGCATTGAGCACGCAGAAGCCCTTGCTCGGCAAGCAAGCGGCCAAGGCGCCTTTTTCGTTCGCCACACCTTCCACCGACAACAGCCCTTCGAGGTGCGAGGAACCGATGTTGGTGATGATGGCGCCATTGGGGCGCGCGGTGCGACACAACCCGGCGATTTCGCCGGGGTGATTGGTGCCCATCTCCACCACCAGGGTCTCACTCCCTGAGTCGGCGAGGAACAGGGTGTGGGGCACGCCGATGTCGTTATTGAACGAGTTGGGAGAGCCCACCACCTTGCGCGAGGGCCGCAGCAGATCCACCAGAATGTTCTTGGTGGTCGTCTTGCCGCAGGAGCCGGTGATCCCGATCACGGGCAGATCGAGGCCCGAGCGATGGAAACAGGCGAGATCCGAGAGAACGCGCCGGGGATCGGGGCTGCAATACACAGCGGCCCCCTGGGGTAGATCGGCAACCAAGGCTTCGAGTTGCCCCCGCTCGCCTGCGAGCACCAGGGCGCTGGCACCCCGTTCGGCAGCGGCCCTGGCGAAGCTGTTGCCATCGAAGCGCGGACCGATGAGGGCCACGAAGAGGGCACCCGCTTCCAGGCTGCGCGAGTCGGTGCTGACGCCTTCAAAGACCGTCTGACTGCCGCCGCGCAGCTCTACCACGGCCGTGCAGGCCACGAGTTCGCTCAAGTCACAGCGGATCAAGGCATTTCCTCTACTGCCACGACTCGGTCATCAAAATCGAGGCTCTCAGTTGCCAGCACCTGCTGGGTCTCGTGCCCCTTGCCGGCAATCAAGACCACATCGCCCGGGCGCGCCGCGCCCAGAGCCGAAGAGATGGCGAGGCGACGATCTGATTCCACAAAGACCGTCGCCCCACCCAAGATACCTGCGCGGATCTCTCGAATGATCGTGTCGGGGTTCTCGCCCCGCGGGTTGTCGCTGGTCAGCACGACTGAATCGGCGAGTTCCGAGGCCGCACGGCCCATGGGCTCGCGCTTCGACGCATCGCGCTCGCCCCCACAGCCAAAGACCACATGCAATCTGCCGGATCCCTCTCCCATGGCGCCTCGCAGAGCCGTCAAGGCCTTCCGCAAGGCGTCCTCCGAGTGGGCGTAGTCGACGAAGACATGGAAACCCCGGTCTTCCGCCGAGACTCGCTCGAGGCGTCCGGGTGGAAGAGAGACGGTGGCGAGTCCCTCCGCGATTGCGGAAGGACTCGCCCCCGACATCAGTACCGCAGCACTTGCCGCAAGCGCGTTCTCAAGATTGAACTGACCCAAAAGGTTCATTCGTAGCCTTTCCGGTGAAAAACCCATCCCACTCAGAGTCAGGTACAAAGAGTCAAGGTCAGCTCTAACAAGAGAAGCACACAAGTCGGCTGGCGACTGCGAACTGTAGGTAATGACGCGCGCCCCTCGGTCGAGCGCAGCGTCACGCATGACGGCCGTGTAAGGATCGTCGGCATTTAGAATGGCAACTGCGTTTTCATTCAAGCCAGCGAACAATCGTGACTTGGCTTGCGCATATTGCTGCATGTCACCGTGGTAGTCCAGATGATCATGGGATAGATTTGTAAAAATAGCACAAGTGACCTCTAACCCAGAAAGCCGCTCCTGCACGAGAGCGTGTGAACTCGCTTCCAAAACAACGCAGTCCCCACCCTGGTCCCTGTGCTGCCGTAACAGCTTTTGCAAAGTCGCTGCATCGGGAGTCGTGTGAGTCGTGGCGCCAGCCAGGCCGCCGGCAAGACGGTGCCCCGTGGTGCCGATTACAGCCGGGGTAAAATCACAAGCAGCCAACAACTCAGCCGTGATGTGCGCAGTGGTGGTCTTGCCATTGGTGCCCGTGATGGCAATCACATGCATACCCTTCGCCGGCTGCCTTTGAACGAGGGCTGCTGCCTTGCCCGCGACCGCACGAGCATTGGGGTGCACCCACTCAGGCAACCGATCAACCTCGGGTATAGATACATCCAAAGCCTTGTAATCCAAAGGTTCCTGCACGAGAACTGCACTTGCGCCGTTTTCGACGGCCTGTGAAATATAGTGCCGACCATCGAAAACATCTCCTGGCAAGGCGACAAAAAGGTCTCCCTTCTGCACTTGGCGGCTGTCCAATTGAACACCACCCACGAGCGGTCCAACGCCCTCCAGAGCGCAGCTTCCGCCCAACTCCTTGACCAGTTGGTTCAACATCAATAGTCCTGCTCCGTGGTGACGGACCAGGGCTGCTCCATGGCCTCGGCGAGGCCTTCTCGCTCGTAGCCATAGTCGGTTTGCTGGTTGGCAAGTATGTGTGCCGGCACACCCCCGCGGCTCAAGCCAAGGGCCTCTTTCAACACCGCAATAGCCGTGGGGCCGGCGACATCGGAACCGTATTTGTTCTTGCCTCTGGGTTCCTCTATCACAATTAGAGTCATGATCTCGCGGTTCGTTCCGCTGACTCGGCCAACCAGACAAATTGACGATGTATAACAAGTGCGCTTGTGGGGACGACCACTCTCGCGCTGGCGAGTCATCATTTGCTTGAAAGTGATATAGGCCGGAGCGTCACGATCGACGCCTAGATTGCCGTGGTTACGGGCCAGCTCCAGGTGCAGGCAGGGCTCGCTGACGGTTTTCTCGGTGGTGCCGGTCTTCGACAGGAGTTCGATTCGGGTGCCCAGTTTGTCCTCGGCCGCGGTGATGTGGCGACCCGTACCGATACTGGCGCCTTGCGCCATCATTGCGCGCACTTCGGCACAGGCCGCCGCGCTGAAGACCCGGCTGGGCTCGGCTGACTGGCACTTGCGGAAGGCGCCATTCCATTCGACGCCAGTCACCATGTGCAGGGGCAGGAATTCTCCCCCGCGCACCACCGTGGCCAGGCCGGCGGCGTGCTGCCAGAGGGAGACCAACAACTCGTGGCCAAAGCTGACCGAGGCTTGGGACTGGGAAAGTCGCCAAGGCAACGCTGGGATCGAGCCCGAACTCTCGGTGCCCAGGCCGCTCCCTGGTTTTGTGGAGTAGCCCAGGTGGACGAGCTTGCTGGCGAAGTGATCGTCGTCCAACAGGGCACCGATCTGCACCATGACCGCATTGACCGAATGAGAGAGGGCCTGGCTGGCGGTGATCGTACCCGTGGGAGCGTTGCGTGCTTCGCGGATCACGCGCCGGCTGTTCGGCAACCGGTAATGGCCGTCGTGGGTGTCGAAACGGTCCGTGGGAGTGACCTTGCCGGCATCGATGGCGGTGGCCATGACGATCACCTTGAAGGTCGAACCCGGAGTGAACTTGTGCCAGGTGGGCAGGAACTCCCACATGCCTGGCTCGCTGAAGCCATCCACTGCCAGAACCGCTCCGCTCTGAACATCGATAACGATGCCCATGGCCAGGGCTGCCTGATTGTCCTCGATGGCCCGTTCGAGGCGCTCGTGGAGGAATCTCTGCAGGTTGGTGTCTAGGGTCGCGTGCACCACCGGGGTGCGACCTTCACAGGACTCCTCACGGAAGTAGCGCCGGGACCCCTCCAGAGCCGAACGGTTGCGCAGGAAAACATAGCTCGCCGATTGCGGCGCGATATAGCTCCAGATGTCTTGGTTCAGCAACTCTCCGGCCACGCCCTCGAGACCGTCGCGGTGAAACTTGCGGTCTAGCAACTCGCGGCGCCGCAACTCGCGGCGCGCCAGAGAGGCCTCGTCGCTTCCGGGAAACGCCTCCTGCGCCCGGGAGCTGGCCTGCGATTCGCTGAGAAAGCGCCAGCGGCCAAGGAGTGCGAAGGCAGCCTCCTCGCGACCGTCCCGCGCGGGGTACACCCGTTCGTGTTCGAAATCGACACGCATCTGGTGCGAACGGACGCCTTCTTCATCGAGCAAGGCGATCAAATCCTGCACCGCGCCTGCCGGGATGCCGCGAAAGACCACGGCTTCGGCGCTGGGCATGAGGGCGCGCCAGATGCGGGCCCGCTGCGCATCGCGCTGCTTCCAGTTGTTGCTGCGCTGATAAACATCGAGGTCCGGCCAGAGGGATCGGCCCAGGCCATCGGCAATGATGCGCGCCCAGCGCCAGGCGCCAAGCTTTGGCGGGTTGCCCTTGCCGTGGGGATTGCGGGCACCTTCGGAGAGCACCACGGCCGGCTGCCACCACAGATCCCAAATGGGTCGATCTTCCTGACGCAGGAGTTCGAAACCGTCTTCGAGCCCCATCTTCGTGATCCAGGCGCGCACCCGGCTGGCCATCTCAAAGTCGAGCCGCCATCCATTCTCGGAGATCGAAATCCAACCCGCCGGATCTCTACTGGGCAGGAAACGCTCCATGAGGTCGTCGGCTGTGAGCACTCCCTCCCGATCACTCGCGATGAGAGGCGCGATCAGTTCGGCCATGCGCCGGGGTGTGTGGGCTTGCCACATAGCCCGCGGCGACAAAGCCAGGTCCATGCGCTGCACGGACAAGGCCAGCATGCGGCCCTCTCGATCCACGATGTCAAAGTTTGGCGCGGGCAGGCTCTCGGTGATTTCCCTGGCCGAGTTCACATGGGCCGCTCCGGGATCCGCTGTCACCAGCACCCAGGCCTTGCCCACCACAAGTATGAGCACGGCGGCGATGAAGACGAAGGCCAACGCGGGCCGGATCCCGCAGGGCGACTTGGCGGATTGGATCTTCACTCGCTGATGGCCTCGGTCGGGTTGATGAACTCTGCCTCGATTCGGTCAAGGGATAGTTTGATCTCGTACTGGGTGCGCTCGTTTTTGGCCTCGAGCAGGTCGCAACGGCGCTTCTGCATGTCTAGATCCGCGGCCAACGCATGGGAACGCGCCTGGGTATTGGCGGCGTACAGCCCGCAAGCGAGGCAAAGTGCCCCGATTCCCATGGATAGCCCGGCACGCATCACGATCGATTTCCCTTTCGGCGGCGCAAGCCCACCCGCAGACGCGCCGAACGAGCCCGGCGGTTGTCGCGCACCTCGTTCGACTCGGCTTGCTTGGGTTTCTTGGACTCGAGTTCCCAACGGTCGGCGCGTTGGCCCTCCTGGAAGAAGCGTTTGACCACACGGTCCTCGCCCGAGTGGAACGAGATCACCGCCAGCGCACCGCCCTCATCCAACCAGTGCTCGGCCGCCTGGAGGCCAGCGATCAATTCATCGCCCTCCTCGTTAACCGCTCTCCGCAGGGCCTGGAAGCTCTTTGTGGCGGGGTGGGTCTTGCCGCCAGCGCCGCCCACGGCCCGGGCGATCTCCTCGGCCAAGGCTCCGGTGCGCAGGAACGGCGTGCGCCGTCGCAATTCCACCAGGCGCCTGGCGATCGTGCGCGCACGGCGCTCATCGCCTTCGTAGTAGAAGAGATCCGCCAAGTCGCTCTCGTCCCAGTTGTTGACGATGTCGGCAGCGCTACGCTCGCGATCCGGATCCATGCGCATGTCCAAGGGGCCGTCTTCGAGGAACGAAAAACCGCGCTCGGGATGGTCGAGGTGCAGGGAACAGACGCCCACATCGAGGAGCACGCCGCTCAAGCGACCGATGCGTTCCTTGCGGATCACGCGGCACAGCTCGGACATACGCGCGCGGCGCAGGCGCACGCGCTCCTGAAAGGGCTTCAATTCCAAAGTAGCGATCTCAAGGGCCTTTGGATCTTGATCGGTGCAGAGCAGCTGGATCTTCGGGCAAGCCTCGAGCAGAACTCGAGCGTGGCCTCCGGCGCCGGTAGTGCCGTCCACAATCCAGCCCTCGAGGGTCTTTGGGTCACGCCCGGCGAGGAGGCCCGCGAGGACTTCGGCTCGCAGCACGGGTACATGCACCGGGGTCCTGCCTTGGTTGGGCTCGCTGGTCATGCTGGGTATCTCCTCCAATTGACTCATCACTTCAGCGGGGTGGATCCTCGCCCTCGGCGCTGCTGCCTTCGCACAGAACGGAGTCGAGGGAATCAAATTCGCCGTCCATCTCGGCCTCGAGCGCCTCCCAACGATCCTTGGGCCAGATCTCGGCCCGATGCACCACTCCCACCATGACCACATCCTTTTCGAGGCCGACTTGCTTGCAGAGCTTCTCGGGGATCAAGAGCCGCCCCGAGGCGTCGAGGTTTAACTTGGTGGTGTTGGAGAAGAACAAGCGCTGCATGCGGCGCTGCTGCTTGCCGGTGAAGGCCTGGGTGTCGAGGCGCTCAAGGGCGCGCGCGAAGCCCGGTTCGCTGAAGAGGAACAGGCAGCCGTCGAGGCCCCGGGTCAAAAATATCGGCTGGGCGCCACTCTCGTCGCGCGGGATAGCTAGCTGGAAACGCTTGGGCACGAAGACCCGGTTCTTGGCGTCCATGGTGTGCTCCGAGGAATCGAAGAACATCAGGCCAGGCCCTCCTCGGGCCGAGAATGGGGCAGAACCCCGCTCATCGCTTCCTGACAGGGATCTAGCCCTCTGCGCCACTTTACTCCACTTTGCCCCACAAGCCTATTCAATGACAGGTCGCCACCGAGGGCAATCCCCCGCGCCCTAGAAATAGCGGCCGGCACCGCCGGGGGTCTCAAGAAGGCTCTGACGCCAGGCCAGGCCCCTACTACATCTTGTGGTCGACCGCCGGTTCCAGCCCGGCCCATGCCACTAGTGGTAGTACTAACCCTGAGGAGAGCCTGGCCAGAAAATCAGGCCCAAAGCCGAGAATCCAAGCCCAAAAGCGCTCCGGCTTGGGGCCTCGAGAGGGCTGATTGGCCTCCGGCTCCCCTTTGCGCGGAAGCCCCACCTGGCTCCCAGGCCCCTCCCTGGAGGCTCAGGCTTCGGCGCAGACTTCCTCGTCGGCCGGCTGTTCGCCTGCCTCGGCCTCGTCGGCCGGCTGCTCTTGGCTAGCAGCCTCTTGGGGCGCGCTTTCCTCGCTGGGCTCAGAGCCCGCGCCGTCGAGCGCTTCCTGCAATCTGGCGCGCAACTCCTCAATCCGATCGGGCGTGAAGTCGAAGACCCAGACGGAAAGTTCCTCGGTGCGTCGTGGGCGTCGCAGGACGAGTTTCTCACCCTTCGCGCCGCGCTCGACCTTGATCAACTTGAGCTTGCGTTTGCGCATCAACAGCAGGCTCAAGAGATAGCGCAACTCGCGCAAGGGCTCTTCTTCGCGCCCGCCAAGTCCCATGAACAAGCGCTCCAAACTGCTCAAATCGAGCTGTAGCGTGGCTTTGCGGTTCTTTTGGTGGCGCGTGAACCACCAGAACAGGTAGCTCGATTCGTCACCTGAGGACCAGCAGGCCGAGCACAAGTCTTCGCGCACGAGAATTTCCTCGCCATCGAAGCGCAAGCTCGACGCATGCCGCGCACCCTCTTCAAAGGCGCTGGCACAACCGGAGCACTCCCCGAGGCGGCGGCGTATCTTCCACTCAGCCATAGATGGATAAGACGAGGCTGGGAGCCGCGGGTAAAGTGCGGAACGGGTCGCTTGAAATCATGCGCTCAAGGGCTGGACTCGGGCCAAAAAAAGGGGCGGGGGGGGGGACTGGTCGCGGTCCCCAGAATACACCCTTCCCGGGCCCAGGAGAGCCCTCATCAGGGGTGCTTTTCGCGCCACCAAGCCCGCCAGGCTGGCGCCCCGCCGATCTGCCGCTGGTCCGGCAGCTGGGCTAACCCAGAGCACCCGGATCGCTCTGCCGCAGCCCGCGATCCCACTCGGCCTCGGCGAAGAGCGCCATGCGCCGGGCATACCACTCATCCGGTGGCACGCCAAGGTTCTCGGGCGGGCCCGCTGCAAGGGATTCGTCGTAGGCCGCCAAGTGCCCCGCCAAGACCTCCTGCTCGGGCACCGGCGCGGGTACCGTGGCGGCGAGGCGTTTTACTTCAGCGGGATCGGCCACCAGTCGTGCCAGGGCCTGCACCAGAGACTCGAGGTTTCCCGCTTCGAAGAAGGTGGCGCCGACTCCTTCGCTGGCGCGTTCTAGGAAGGCACCTTGAGCCGGCAGAACACAAGCAAGACCCAGGGCCCGCGCTTCGTCGAGCACCAGGGCGAAGCTCTCCGGCGCGCGGGAGGCGCTGACGAAGAGATGACTGTCTAGAGCAGCGCGGGCCAAGGCGCCCCCGAAGAGATCTTCTGCGGCATAGGGCCCGAGGTAATTGACGCGAGCCGCCCTAAAGCGCGCGAGTTGATTCTGCAACCAACCGGGCTGCTCTTCACGGCCAGCGAGTTGCACCTCGACAGCGCCCGCGAGGCGCGCATCGGCGGCAGCCTCGATCAAGAGGTCAGTGCCCTTCAAGGCCGACAAACTGCCGAAGGCGTAGAGCCTGAGGGGCGGCGCCGCGGCTGGGCAGCGCGCGGGCATAGCCAGGGCGCCCAGGCCCCGAGGCGCCACAACGCTAACGGCGTCGGCGTCGATGTGATCAACAAAGCGGGCCAGGCGTTCGGCATGGCTGCGGCTGGGCACCAAGATGCGCCGCGCCAGCTTCAACTCGCGCGCCAGGTCGGCTTCCCGGCCGGCAAACTCAAGCAGCGCTCCTTCGAGGGGTACCCAGGGCGTGCGCGGCGGCACCTGGCCCGCGCAGGAAATGCACTGCACCGCGGCGAGAGGCTTGTGGCACACCGTCCGGGTCTTTGGATCCAGACGGAAGGTCAAGGGGCAACTGGTCCACAGGTCGTTCAGGCTGACCACGGCGGGCACGCCCTCGCGGGCCGCGGAGAGGACCAGATCGCGGCTCAATCGCAGCCAGTGCAAGACATGCACGAGGTCTGGTTGCTCGCGGCGCAGAAGATCGCGAAAGGCCTCGCTGACCCGCACGCTGCGGCTCTTCTGCCAGTGATCGAAGTACAGATCCGGTCGGTGGAAGCGTACGACCCTCAAGCCCTCCACATGAGATTCCTCGAGGCGCAGGTCGTCGCCACCGGCAGGCTCGCTGGAGCCAGCTACAACTATGGGGTCATGGCCCGCGGCAGCGAGGGCACGGGCCAGTCCCAGAGCGCTCTGTTCGGTTCCACCCAGCTCTGCGGGGGGAAAGCCATGGACAGCGAGGACGATCTTCACGCTTGCCTCTTCAGCGCGCCCCCCGGACGCTGTCGTAGACCTTCAGGATGGCATCGGTCTGCTCTGCGAGGGAGGGCACATCTGGAGCGCTCGCGAAGAGTCCGTCGAGGCGCTCGGGCTCTTGCAGGAGCCCTTCCAGAAGTTCTGCCAAAGCCTCCTCATCGCCCACGGGAAAGCGAAAACCCTCTCTCCCGTCATGCACCAACTCAGCCATGCCGCCGAGGTCCGACACCAAAACCGGCGTACGCACTGCCAGGGCTTCGAGGATCACCAGGGGTTGGTTCTCGTACCACAGGCTGGGGACCACCAGGAGGTCGATGCGCGCAAGAGCCCCGGGCACTTCGTCGCGCGCGAGGGCTCCGGCGACGCGCGCCGAGCTTTTGGCGGCAAGTTCCTGGAGCCGCCCGGCGTACTCAAGGTCGCGGGTCGATGGGCCATGGATCACCAGTTCACCGCGGGCGCAAGCCTCGGGGCTCAGGCGCGCCCAGGCCCCGAGCAGGATGTGGGCACCCTTGATCGGCGCCAGGGTGCCGAGAAAGCCCACCCGCAGGTTTTTTCCCCGGGGACTCTTGGGAGCTGCCTGCAAGGCATCGATGTCCACGCCGCTTTTCAGGTGAGTTAGTTTTTCCCTGGGTAGGCCCCAGGCGCCCAGCTCGCGAGCCAGGAATGCGCTGGGAGCGAGGAAGCGGTCCACCACGGGCAGCAGCCGACTGCGCAAACCCTCGGCGCGCTCGCGCAAATCAGCCTCGAGCCCGGCCAACTGCACTGGATCGGAAGCCACCCCAGTCTTTTCGCCTCGCGCCCGCAACCAATCCCCCGCCAGCCGCACCGGCGCCGCGAGGTCCACCCCGGTGGCGCTGCGCAGGGCCGCCAAGAAACCACCCACCCGTTGTTCCAGGGCTGAGTTTCCAAGCCGCGAACTCGCCAGGCATTCGGCGCAGCGTGCGACATTAATGGTGTGGCAAATCGAGCCCTCGGCGTGGACCCGTTGGCCAAAGCGCGGGCACTCAAGCCAAAAGTCGTGCAGGCTATAGACCACCCCCGCACCCTGGGCAGCAGCCATCTCGGCGATGCCCACCGAGAGGTACATGAGGTGTTGGATGTGCACGACATCGGGCGCAAAGCGTTGCACGGTGTCCTCGAAGATGCGGTCCACCGCCGGTAGGTCCCAGGTCTCCTTGAAGTTCTTGTAGTGCAGGTTGTTGATCACCTCCAGCACCGGCACGCCTTCATGTTCGCGCTCCCGTGAGCTTCCGTGGGGCAAGCTGACTTCCTTCTCGCTGGTGAAAACCAGCACAGTGTGGCCCCGTCGAATGAGTTCACGGGCGAGATTCGCCGTGTAGACTTCGGTGCCCGCGAGGTGCCGGGGCGGGTAGTTGTGGCTCACCAGAAGGACCTTCATCCACCGCAGAGTAGCGTCCAGAGAGCCCGAGGGCACGACTATCGAAAAGCGCTCTGCGGGCGGCGCTGCCGTCATGGACGGGCGCGACACTGTGCGCTACAAAGGTCGCTTCCTGGCCCCAAAGACACCACCGATGACCTCTTCGATCCTGCTTGCGACCCTCCTTTGCGTGATTGCACCCCACGACAGCACCGCTCCGGGAGTTCACACCCACGACAATTACGGCCATGGGACAGTCCCTGAGGATCCAGCTTGGGAGCGCGCCCCGCGCTCCGGAGCACCCGTCTTTGTGGGCGTAGGCGAGGCGCGTTACCGCTGGGACTCGGACTGGATGAAATTGCCGGAGGGGCGCAAGTGGCTCGGGGGCACCCATGGCTGCATCGTGGTCGACTCCGCGGACCGCGTGTACATGAGCGTGGACAGCGGCCCGGCCGTCCTGGTCTTCGCCCCTGATGGAACCCTCGAGCGTTCCTTCGGCGAAGACCTCGGTCCCGGGCTGCACGGACTCACGATTGTAAAGCAGCGCCGCGCCGCGGATGTTGGCGGGCCCCCCATGCAAGAACCCGAAGTGCTCTTTCTCGCCCACACCACCCGCCAAGAAGTGCTCAAGACAACGCTCAAGGGTGAACTGCTCCTACGCATTGGCCTGCCCGCCGAGAGCGGCAAGTACGAGGACCCCGCACACTACAAGCCGACCTCGGTGGCCGTGGCGCCCAGCGGCGAGATTTTCGTCGCTGACGGCTACGGCCTGTCTTGGATTCATCGCTTCGACGCCGAGGGCAGCTATCAGGATTCATTTGGCGGCCCCGGAGGCAAACCCCAGAACCTGTCCACACCCCACGGCTTGTGGATGGACACCCTGGGAGCTGAACCGAGCTTGCTCGTTGCCGACCGCGAGAACCACCGCCTGGCGCGCTTTTCCCTGGATGGCGAATTCCTCGACGGAACCGACCCGACCTCGGGTCTGTTGCGCCGGCCCTGCCATGTGCAGTTCTTGGGCAAACTGGGCGTTGTCGCCGATCTCGCCGGTCGCACGACCCTGATCGACGACAAACTCGAACTCATCGCGCACCTAGGCGACAATCCCAATCCCTCCCAACGGGCCCAATTCGCCATCACGCCCGATCTGTGGCGCCCGGGCGTCTTCTTCGCACCCCACTGTGCGCGCTTTAACTCAAAGGGCGAGTTGTTCGTGATGGACTGGAACATCGCTGGCCGCATCACGCGCCTGGTGCCGGCGCCCTAGCGCACCAGGGGCGTCAAGAAACCCTCGGCCAGGTCGCGCTCGGGGGAGGCGAAGCGCAAGACGAGGCGCGCGGCCTCGCGTTCGAGAGCGGTTCGGTCCGCGAGCTGCAAGAGCGCTCCACCGGCCTCGCGGGCGATTTGGATTTGCTCGGACGCGAGGGGCACCAAACCGGCGGCGCTGGCGGCGGCCAATTCGCTCTGCACCCGGGCGGCGTCCACGCGCTCGGGCAGCTCCGGCGATCCGTACCACATGAGCGCGCTCAGAAGATCGAGGGCCGGAAGACCGTCGGCACCGAGCGCCGCCGGGCAGATGGCCACCACGCGCCCCGATCCCGTGCCCCAGTTCAAGCGCTCGGCGACCTCGTCCCCGATGTAGAGCACGCTCTCGAGGGTGTTGCGCGGCACGCTGAAGACCTCGTCGACCTCGAGCACGAGCAGCAACCCACTCTTGACCTGGGGGCGTTCGAGGCGCCAGTTGTGGCGGTAGCTCTTTTCGAGCACAAAGGGCCGGGCGAAGAGCAGGCCCTGCACGCCCAGGGCCACGCTGGGCTGCTCGGGCAGGGGCTCGTTGTTCAAGTCCTGCCAGGGCCCCATGGCCCCCAGGCCGAGGAGGGTCAAGCCGAGGAGGGCGCAGGCCCCGAGGATTGTCTTGTTGGGTTTCAGCATCACAGCAAAGCGCTCATTCACGGGTGATTTCAAAGTCGTCAAAGCCCAGGCGTCCCACGGCATCGCCGCCCGGCCCGCCGAAATCCAATCGCACACTGTCAAGGATGGTCAAGTTGATGCCGCTGCCGTTGGCCAGGAAGTCCGACAAGCGGATGCGCACGGTCTCCATCTCATTGGCCCAGCCGGGGGTAGGGTTGGAGGCCGGGCGCTGATAGGGCTCTTCGATGCCGCCGCCGTGCAATCCGCAGGAGATCGAGCTCGACACGCCGTTGGCATCGCGCAGGGTCACGAAGAAAGTCAAGTCGCCCAGGGCCGCGGTGGTGTTCGGGTGGCGCGTGCCCTGGCAAGCACGGAAGGACAAGTAGGTGTCGCCGGTCACATCCGTATTCACTAGGGGCAATTGAACTTCCCAGTACGAGGGCTCATTCCAGTCGAAGACAAGGCCAGGATGCTCTTCGCTACCCTTTGTGCGGGTCATGCCGTTCATGGGCTGGCTGCCCGTCCAGGTGAAACTGCCGTCGGTATCGCGCTTGTTGTCCTCGAACAGGTTATCGACAGTGAAACTGACAGCCGTCCCCGAGCTCGAGACATTCTTGGCGGCATTGCTGTTGAAGTCATCCAACACGATGCTGATTCCCGCGGGCCCCGGTCGATAGTCGAAGGTCACCACGGCGCAGGGATTCGAGAGCGGCGGCGCGCCGATGGGCTTGAAACCCTCCCACTGTCGCCACAGGAAATCCCGCGCGGGGATGTCGCCTTCGAGGTAGTGCTTGACGAGAGGCAACAACTGCCCGCGCATGATCTGGTGGGTCTCGACTCGGGTCAGCAGACACGGCCCAGCAGCGACCAGACTGCCCCCGCCATTGTGAAACGCTCCATGCCCCGCGCCCTGAATGGTGATGGACGAACGCGCCCCCTGGGCGCGTTCGAGGATCGCGTACTGATGGGTCTGCGGCAGGAGGCCATTGACATCATCGTCGGCCGAGCCCACCCACAAGTGGTAATTTACCGATCCCGGGTCGGCGGCGGTGCTCGCCAAAAAAGTCACCGGCGCGATGCTCGACACGAGCTGGATGTCGGCCTGGGTGTAATTCGCGGGCACGAAGTGCCCGGTGGCGAGCCGCGTGTAGGCGCGCACGACACCCTCGCCTCCGCGGCTGTGGCCGATCCAGGCGATGCGACTCGAATCGATATGCCCCGCCAGGGCCCCGGCGGCGATGCTGGCCAGGTTGCCCAGAAAGTAGTCGGTGTTGGTCAGGGTCGTGGTGGAAGCCGTCTCGATCCCCGGAGCCGTCTCGTTTTGGTGGCTCATGACCACGAAACCGTAGGACGCGAGGTGCGTGCCGATGTGGTCGTACCAGGTGTAATTGTGTCCGTTGCCATGACTCACCACGACCAGGGGAAGCGCACCGAGGGAAGCAATGCTGGCGGGATAGAACAGGTTCTGCCCCAGCCAACTGCCCCCCGAGTACGCCACCTCGGTGACCGTGTAGGGTCCGGCGGCCGCCACATCCCGAACTACATAGAAACCGGCCTCGGTCGAGAGCCCGTCGATGGGCTCACCCGCGTCCCAGAGTCCGTCACCATCAACATCGATGACCACATCGTAGCCCTGGCCGAGGTCGCTGCCGGAGGTGCCACTGAGCAGGCCTGCATCGAGTTGAAAGGTGTTGCCCTGGACATCTGCTCCGCTAAAGAGAATCGAACTCGGCGCGCCGCGGGCGTCCGTCAAGGTCGGGTCGGCGGACCAGCCGGCCGAGTCCTTGGCGCGCACGATGTAGACATCGGCGCTCAGGCCCACGAGTCCGGGCTGCAATAAGGGGTCCACCGCCATGTGCAGCGCCTGGCCCTGGTTGATCGAGACGCAGTAGTCGAACCAGGGGTACTCGGCCAGGGGTTGGCCCGCGAGATGGCTGTGATTGCCGCCGCCTCCGCCGGGGTAGAACGAAACGGGCACGGCGTTGGTCAAGTTGAAGGAGCTGCCGCAGGGCCCGCCGGGGTCGCGGTACCATCCCTGGAAGTACCAGGTTTCGCCGGGCTGGATCTGGCCCGTGGGAGGAAAGCCCTGGGAGAGACCGACGATTCCCGGCTGGATGAACTCGCCCACGAAATCGGCCTGCTGCACGGGGAACCGGCGGATTCCCAGGCCAGCGGACACCACGCAGCGCAGCCCATCGCCAAAGACAAAGTTGCTGCTGCCGGCGCCCATGTAGACCAGACCCAGCTGGTTACCACTCATGCCGCGCACTGTGAATTCGAAACTGTCCTGCAAGGCGCTGGGAACGCCGCCCGAATGAACCAGCTCGGCGCCTGTGCTGAAGGAGAAGTCCACGCCCTTGTTGCCACAGCCCGCATTGGGATCATCATTGCCACAAGGGCACCCCAGCCCGAAACAGAATGCCCCTCCGACCTGGGCCAGGACCGGCGGCGCGCCTGCGACTGAACCGGCGAGGAGCATCGAAAAAATCAGTCCGAGTCGTTTCACGGGCAAGGCCTCTGGGGACCATCGAGAAGGGGGAGCGGATTCGCAGACAGGCACGAATTCACGAGCAAAAGAGTGTTGGCGGAAGGTAGTGTGCCGCACAAGCTCGTTATTTTTAGGGTAGCAGACAACTGAAATACCTGGGGGGCACAACTTCGCCGGAGCGGCCAGTAAGCCCTTGGCAGCCCACAGGCAAGCCCTGGATGAACTCTGGCCCGCTTGCGCGCGGTTGACAACGGGCTTCGGAAGAAGTAGCAAGCCCCTGGAAACGCCGTGCTGTGATGCAGGGTATTCCAAGACTCGAATGGCTACCCGAGCCCCAAACCCGCCGGCTGATCCGGCCCAGGCAGCGCAATCTGGCGAGCATCTCGCAGACCTCTGCGAACATCTCGAAGGACTGTCTGTCACCCATGCGGACGACTTTCGCGCCACTTCCCTGGCGCAGCGGCTGCTGCGCCACTCCCGGGGCGGGAGGGTCCTGGATGCCGGCTGCGGTACGGGTCTCCTCAGCCTGGAACTCTTGAAGGCTGGCTGCGATGTCGTGGCGGTCGATCACGAAGAGTCCATGGTCAAGATCACCACGGACACCTTCGGGAAAGGGGGCTTTTTGGGAGTCAGCGCCAGCAAGCTCTCCCTCCAGAACCTCGACAACCTGGGCGCGAAGGAGTTCGACGAAATCTACTGCTGTGATGTGGTCGAACATGTGCAAGACGATCTCTCCGCCATGCGCCAGCTGCGCTCCCTGCTGCGTCCCAACGGACAGTTAATCCTCACGGTGCCCGCCTGGCCATTCCTCTTCGGCGAACGCGACGAGCGCATGGGGCATTACCGGCGCTACTCGCGTCGAGCGCTCCTGGAACTCTGTCGCAGCGCAGGCTTTCGCGTGGCGAGCGTGCGCTGGTGGAACCTCTCCGGCTTCCTCTTGAATGCCATCGGCATGCGGCTCTTGAGTATCCGCTTCAGCGAAAAATTCCGCTACGCGAGTGCGGGCAGCGGCCCGCGGCTCCGCAACGCCATCCTGAAGGGCTGGTTTCAATGGGTTGAGAACCGCGTGCGGATGCCCTTGGGCCTAACCCTCATCGTGGTCGCCGATCGGGACTCTGCCCCCCCCGCTCAGGGCAAGGCGTAAAGATCCAGGCGCGGCCCGGGGCGTTCGACGGTCCAGAGGGCGGTCAAGGGAAACTCCATCTCCAAGGGCAGGAAGGTCTCGCCGCCGCCTTCGCCAGAGGAAGGGTCGATGCTCCACAGGAGGGCAAGACCCTTGAGCTCCGAGGCCAAGAGGTGCGGCTCACTGTCGCCGCGGCGGCGCACGGCGAGTAGGTGGGTGACGCCAAATTCGTCGAGCAGTGCGCGCGGCGTGGCGGCCCACTCGCGTAGGCCCTCGCGCACAGCCACACTCCTTTCGCGCTCGTTAAAGTCAAAGCAGTCCTCAAGGCGCAGGGCATCGCGGCCGAGATCCGGCTCGAGGAAGGCACCGAGTTCCAGGAGTTCGAGACGGAAGCGTTCGCGGCCGTACAACTCGCCGCCGGCGGCAGCGCGCATCCGCGCCAGGCGTTCGAGGGCGTCCCTGGAAAGCTCCACGATGGGGCCGTAGCGGTCGATGGCCACCAAGGCTCCCGGCGCAAGCTGAGCCAGTTGCAATTCGGCCTGGGCGCGGGTGTCGGCGCGCCGCAAAAGCGTGACGAAACGCAGCCCTTGCACCAGGGGCAGGAGCAAGAGCAACGCGAGGAGCAGAACGCCAAGGGGGCGCGCACTCAGGCGCTCGCCCAGGAAACCAGCGGGCAGGGCCAAGAGCACCAGGGTCGGCAGAAGGTAGCGCACATGGTCGCTCTGGGCCGTGAGGAAGAGGGCTCCGGTGAGGAGAATCCAGAGCAAAACGGGACCCAAGGCGCGACAGGCAAAGGCCAAGGGTAAACCCGCGAGCCCCATGAAAAGGAGCAGCGGGTCGTAGCCCACCAGAGCACGGAAAAGGGGCGCGAAACTCTGCAGGCGCAAAGTCGGAACCAGGGTCATGCCGCCGATGGTCCAGGCGCCCAGGGCTTCGTTTTGCGCCGCCCCCCCCACCACCGCCTGCGATGCCGTGGGCCCGTGGACCAGCCAGTAGGGGTGACCTATGATTACAGCCACCAACGCGAAAAGAACCACGCAAAGAACGCCGACCTTGAGACGCGCGCCGAGAGCTCTTGATCCTCGCCAATGAAGGGGCCCCATGAGCCAGGCCAAGCCGGCGAGGCCCAGGGCCATCAGGCCCGCTTGGTGGGTGGCGAAGGCAAGCCCGGCCGCGACGCCGCACAAAAAGAGCGGGCGCAGGGAACCGGAACGGACATGCGCGATGGAACCCCAGGCCGCGAAGGCAATGAAGGTCGTCAAGGGCGCCCAAGGTCGCTCCTGGGTGCAGAATTGTAGGAGCAACAAGCAACTCGCCGCCAGGGCGCCAGTCACCCAGGCGCCGGGGCCAAGTCCAGCCGCGCGCGCCCCATGGAAGAGCACGAGAGGCGTGAGGGATCCGAGCAGCAAGATCAACCAGCGCGCGATGTGATGGGCTTCGGCTGGATGCAGTTGCAGGTGGGCCTTGTAGCCCTCCTTGCCGTCCCAGCGTCCGCTCATGCGACCGAAGACAAAGTCCGTGGCGTAGAGCGGCAACAAACAATAGGGCAAGAGGTTCGGGTAGACCGAGTACTTGCCCACCGGCGGCACAGGGTTCATGTCCCGAGCCATGCCCAGCGCACTGCGCACGATGTGCGTGTCCGGCACATAGCCACGCTGGCCTCCATGGCCCAGCGCAGCGGCGCGCACGGCCAGGGGCAGCAGGAACAGCAACAAAACGGGCGCGAAGCGGCGCCAGGGCGAGGGCGCCCGGTCGGGTGTGCTGGCGGGGGAAGATTCCAAGGCTGACAAGAGGCGCAGAGGTTCGATTCGTGCGCAGGGAGCGGGAACGCGCACTATTCCCTTTGGCAGGCTTGCCGATCAGCGGATCGTAGCGCCTTGGACGGGGCTCGGGAAGCGCCGCCAAGGCGAGATGGCCGGAGAGCGGGGGGATTGGAGCCCAAAGAGCCCGCTGCTCTGGCAGAAAACGGCACGCCGGGGGGCTATGCTCCCTGGAGCGGCGCGCCCACGGGCCCCGCTCCCCCAAGAGATGCTCCGCAAGCCGCCCTTCGTCCTGTTCTTGGCCATCGCCATCTACGCCATCTACCGTGGCCTGGTTCTGCACACCAACTTCGATGCAGTTTGCGTACCGATCTACGAACAGTTCTTCGGCAACATCGGGCGCGTGGCCATGGACGGTTGGTACGGACCGCCGCTGACCCAGTACTACGACAACTGCGGCGGGCACCTGGTGGTGGGACTGCTTTCGGCGCCGGTATTCGCGGTCTTCGGCACGAGCTACCTGGCGCTCAAATTGATCCCCGTGGTCCTGGGTCTCATGACCCTAGTCGCGATCTGGGCCATCGCACGCCGCGAGTTCGGCCTGCGCACGGCCAACCTGGCGGCGATCTTTTTCGCCATCGGCCCCCCCACCCTGGCCAAGTACTCGATGTTGGCGAAGGGCAATCACTTCGAGAACCTGTTCTTCCAGTTGCTCTGTTTGGGCGCCTTCTACAGCCTGCACCATGCACAAGCGGGGAGCCCCCAGCGCCGGAAGCGACTCGTGATCTTCGGCCTCTGCGCGGGTTTTTGCATCTTCTTCTACTTCGGCTCCCTGGTGCTCCTATCACTCTTGGTGGTGATGCACCTCTTGGTGCGTGGGGTGCGTGGCGCTGTTGCCGACCTGGCCTGGATTCTGCCCGCGGCCGGCCTGGGTCTGGTGCCCCTGTTTTGGATTCAGCTTTCGGGCGGCGCGCGCCCGGCGAGTTTTCTCGGGGACCACTTCTCGGGCGAAGGCGGCGCCACCGCGGGCTCCATCGATCGCATCGCGCGCCTGCAGGAGTTCTTCGGCGATTTTCTGCCCCGGGCCACCTGCTTTGAAGACCTGGGCCCCTTGCCCGGCGCCTGGGCCGATGGAATCTACCTCGCCACCTTCGCCGTGGCTTGGCTCTGCTTGCTCTTGCCCCTGGTCGCTGGCTTGCGCCGCAGCCTGAAGAGTTTTCGCGAGCCCAGCGACCTCTCCCCCGCCGGCCTGGAAGCAAAACGCTTTGAAGAGCTCAAGAGCTTGCCGCTGGTGGGCTACTTGCCGGCCTTCATCGCCCTCTACGCCATCAGTCGCTTCGACTTCGATGTCTACCAGCCGCCGGTGGAAGTGGGCCAGTTTCGCTATCTCGTGCCCCACTACATGTTCGCTTGCCTGGTTGTGGGTCTGGCCGCGGTGCGCGCCATCGCCGCCGGAGGCTGGCGTCGACGGGTGGGCTGGGGCCTGGCCCTGGTGATGGGCGGCTTGCCGCTCTTCTCCCTTGGCGTGATCGACTTCTCCATGGAGAACACGGGCATCGGTACGCACTACCGGGGCTACAACTTCAGCCTCGAGCGCAATGTCCTCCAGCGCGATTCCGTGGTGGACCCGCGCACAGGCGAACGGGGTTGGATCATGGCGCGTTTGACAGCCCAACTCGACAGCTTCCCGCGGCGCGAAAAACAGGAATCCGCCCAGGGCGTGGGTTTCTACCTGGCCTCGGCCCAGGCCTTGCCAGCGGCCCCGCGTGCCAGCGAACCGCGCACCCCAGGCCTCGACCTGGGCCGCGCCATCGCGCCCTTCGCCCGCGATGTGCAGATCGATCTGGCCCGGGGCATGGGCACCTTCCTGCGCGGGCCCCTGGGTGCTGGGATTCTGCCCCAGGCCCTGGCCCGCGAGCTGCCGCGACTTGTAGCAGAGGATCACCCGCTCTTGCCCTTTGTGATCGAGGGGCTCTGCATGCATTCGGATTTTTGGCTCTCGCGCAAGGTGGCCAGGCGCCTCAACCTGAGCCGACGCCTGGGCGACGGTTTGCCCGAGGACTTGCGCTACGCCTGGTGGCGCGGCCAAGGGGTCACTGCCGGCAGGCTCCTGGCTCGCGGCATCGCAGCGGACCGGCGCGAGGTCATCAGAATCCTGGGCAGCGCCTCGCCCTCGGGACTCGGAGACCTGTGGTACGGAGTGGGTTTCGGTTGGGGCGAAGAGTTGCGCGACTTCGAGACCGCACCAGGGTTCCTGGAACGAGTGCCCGGCCCCCAGCGCGCGCCCTGCCTACGCGGCCTGGGCGCGGGCCTGCGCCACCGCCTCGGCAGCGAACGCGCACGCGCGGTTTCGCAAGGCTGGAGCGAGACCCAAAGTTCAAGGGATCGAGAGGATCTCGAAGCGGGCAGCGCCTGGCCCAACTACCCCGAGCCCCAACGCTTGCCGTAATTCCAGCAGCGCCGCGGTTAGAACTGGAAGTAGATAAAGGGCGTATACTCGCCGGCCACCCAGGGCAGGACCAAGGCCCAGCCCACTCCAAAAAGCACGGCAAAGAGCGCCGGCGGGACTTTGGCCGAGCGCTCGAGCACATCGGCCTTGTACATCACAGCGTGCACCACGAAGAAGGCCAGGGCAGCCAGGGCCCAGAGGCTGGAGATCGACTGACTCGCTCCAGCGGTATCAGCTCCGAAACCGTACATGCGTCCGAAGAGCTGCCCGCAAGCGGCCAGGTCATCGGCACGGAAAAGGGTCATGGTGTGCAGCCACATGACATTGACATAGACAAAGCCCACTCGCGCTGGCGCGCGCGAGAGCCAGGCTTGGAATTTCCCGCGCTCAAACACGGCGAAGAGGCCGTGGGCAACGCCAAAGATCACAAAGGTCCAAGCCGCGCCGTGCCATAGCCCGCTGATGAGGAAGATCAGGAAGAGATTCAGGCGCGTGCGATTCAAGGAGCCGCGGCTACCTCCCAGGGGGAAATAGACATAGTCCATGAACCAGGTGCCCAGGGTCATGTGCCAGCGTTGCCAGAAGTTGGTGAAGCTGCGGGCGAAGTAGGGGAACAAGAAGTTCCGGGGCAACTTGTAGCCCAACAGCCCCGCCAGGCCGATGGCCATGTCCGAGTAGCCCGAGAAGTCGCAATAGACCTGCACATCGAAGAGCAGGGTCGCGATCCAGACGCTCAAGGTGGTGTGGGCCCCGGCATCGCTGAAAACCTGGTCGATAATGGGCGAGAATTGGTCCGAGACGACGCTCTTCTTGACGAAGCCGAAGAAGAAGATCGCCAGGGATGTCTGCACATCCACATGGCGCAGGAAACTGCGCTTTTCCGTGAGCTGGGGCATGAACTGCACCGCGCGCACGATGGGACCCGCCACGAGCTGGGGGAAGAAGGCAACAAACAGGGCCAGATCGCTGAAGCGCTCCGAGGGCTCCAACTTTCCGCGGTAGATGTCGATCGTGTAGGACAGCGTCTGGAAGGTGTAGAAGCTGATGCCCACGGGCAGGATGATGCTCAGGGTGTGGTCATCCACCGAGAAGCCCAGCCAGCGCAAAAGCTCGCTGCCCGAATCGACAAAGAAGTTGTAGTACTTGAAGAACCCGAGCATGCCCAGGTTTCCGATCAGGCTTACGAGTAGCCAGGCCTTGCGATGGGGCTTAGAGCGGGCCGCGCCTTGGCCGGCGAACCAGTCGATCACCGTGGAGGCGAAAATCAGCAGCAGATAGCGCCAGTCCCAGGAACCGTAGACGAAATAACTGATGGCGAGCAGCCATAGCTTGCGCTGGCGGTCGCGGCGCAAAGCCCAGTAGACACAGAACGCCAGGGCAAACAGGAAGAAGAAGCGCAGTTCAACAAACAGCACGCTGGTTCTACTCTCCTGTCAGGTTGTCGAGGTAGTCGGCGAAGTCATTGGCGATTAGGCCTGAGAACAAGTCAGCGCCACGGCGCGAGAGATGGTTCTCGTCAAAACGACTCTGAAAGCGATAGAGCTGAGGATAGCGATCGGGCTGGTTGTAGCCGAAGAAGACCGGCAGGACGCCGGCTTCGTGCAGCCGATAGGCCAGGGGCGCCGAGGCCAGACGCGGCGCGTAGTAGAAAATCGGCTGCACGCCAGCAGCCCGGGCAGCGGCGATTTGTTGTTCGAACCAACGCACCTGATAGTGGCCAGAGACAGGGATAGGTGCCGCGTTGCCGCCGGGCAGAGCCTTGGCCCTGTTGGTGTAGGCATCGAAGCTGGCCAGGAAACGCTCGCGGTGCATGGCCCATTCCTCTGTGCCGATGACATCGAGATCGGTGTAGCCGTGCAGGCGCTCGAGGTCCTCTGCGCCAGGCAGGACCTCCTCGGAGTCGCGACCCAAGAGGGCGCGCACGGTAAACTCGCCCTGGCCCTCCCCTGTCTGCTTGCGCAGGAAGAGTTCGCCGTGATAGGCCGCCGAGCGCGGCCTCCAGTCCTTGCCCTGCGTGGGCTCCGCAACGGTCAGGCAGGCGCGCAACGCGTCCAGAGTCATCTCGGGCGTGTGCCAGTAGACCATGCGCGGCGAGTAGACAAACTTGCCGGGATAGACTCGCGGGCTCCAGTCGGAAACCTCGATAAACAGGTAGCGCAAACTCGGCGGCGGATCGGCGAGGACTTGACGCACCATGTGATCGGCTTCGAAGCCGGTCATGCCACCGATACCGAAGTTGAATGATCGCAGAGGGTGGCCGCGGGCGGCCAGGGACTGGTCGAAAACACCGGGCACCAGGCCATAGGCCGTGGCGCTCGAACCCACGAAGAGCACTTCAAAGTCCTGCCTGTGCTCGTCCCACCATGCCCACTTGGCGCGCACGCCGTACTTGATGGGCCTGGGCGTGAGGCTGCCCATGAGCCGGGAAACTGGCACGAAGGCGGCGATCGCCAGCAGCATGAGAAGGAGTCGTCGTCTCACCGCAGCAGAAGGGAAGAAGAAAGCCATGGAGAACAGAATGGTGGCGCTCGGGGAGCGCCGAGTCAAACCCTCACCCCACCTTGTAGAGCCCTTCTGCGGCAAAACTCCCCACGCCGCGCTGGCGGCGCGGTCTGCTTTGGGCTGGCGCCCTTTTTTCTCAGCGGGGCTTGCGCGCCACGGCCACGAGACTCAGGCCAAAGGGCGTGGGCAGGATCTTCTCGAGGCCCTCCAGGAGCGGCATGAGCTTGTTGTAGAAGCCCAGCTTGCCCTGGTCGATAGTGTCCGAGAAGTTGCTCTGTTTCTTGAGCACGCGGCCCTTTAGAAAGTACGGCAAGGTGGCTGCCATGTTCATGTGGTGGATCTTCTCGACCACAAAGCCCGTCGCTTCGAGTTTGGTGCGCAGCTCCGCTCTGGCGTAGCGCCGAAAGTGCAGCGAGGCTTCATCCACGGTGCCATAGAGAAACTTGTGGGCAGGGACCTTGACCAAGAGGGCGCCACCCGGTTCGAGAATCTGAAAGTAGCGCGCCAGGGCAGCGCCGTCATCCTCGATGTGTTCCAGGACATCCAGGGTCACGATGGTGTCCAGTCTGTGTCGTACCAGATCCAGGGCTTCATCGCTGGAGAGATCGCAGAACTCCACCTGCACCCCGTCGCAGCCGGCGAAACGATCCCGCAAGCAGGCCAGGTTGCGCTCTGTAAACTCGCTGGCAAGGACAAACTCGGCCCGCGCCCGCAGCAGCTCGGTCACATGCCCCACTCCGGCTCCCGCGTCCCAGACGCGCTGGCCGACGGAGTCGCCGAAGGTGCCCAAGATCCAACGGTAATAGTTGTCCATGCGGCCCAGGGTGCCCTGGGCCTCGAAGTGCTTGGACTCGACCGATTCGGTCAGCCCCAGAGCCTGCTTCAAGTCCTTGCCGCGGCTGTCGCTGCCTGCACTCATGCGAAACGACTCACAAGCTTCCACCAACAAGTCAACGAACTGTTGAGCCAGGCCAAAGCGCGCTGTCCCGTCCCGCCCGCGGCCGCGTCGGGCGTCACGGTCAGGGGCCCGGCCACCAGGAGTTCGCGATCGCGCAGGCAGCGCGTGCGCTGCACAGCGTGGCGCGCGCGAAAGAGCGCAGGCAGTCGCTCCAGAAAGGCCCACTTGCCCCGCAACCAGGGCCCGAGGTGGCCGTGTCTTATGGCGAAGGCGAGACTGGCGGCCTCGTACACAACCAAACCGGGCGACGCCAGGATGAGAGCCCTGGCGGACCAGCACTTGAAGAGCAACTGCCAGCGGTTTCGCGAATGCAGGAAGACCCGTGAGGAGGGGTAGTGCGCCCCCTCACGAAAAGACACCCCCGGCGTGCCGGCTCGGTGCTCAACCACCACATTCTCTACCGAAACAATGCGCTCCCCCGCCATGCGCAGGCGGTAGGAGAGGTCCAGGTCCTCGAAGAGGATGAAGTAGCCCTCGTCGTAGCCGCCAAACTCGAGCACGCGCTCGCGGTTCATGAGCAAACACATCGAAATCGCGCAGTCGACCTCCACGCGCCCCTGACCCTCGGCTTCTCGCAGGGGAACATAGAAGTTGCGCAGGGAGATCAGCCCGGCGAAGTGGAACCAGCCGCCGTCGTAGTGCACGCGGCTGGTGTCGTCCGCGAAGACGCTGCGCGGTTGCACCAGGACTGCGCCGGTCTGCTCGGCAGCGGCGAGCAACTCGAGCAAGGTGTCCGGGGGCAAGATGGCGTCGTTATCGATGGCCAGAACCCAACGCGTGCGAGCTTCCTCGAGGCCCAGGTTGCGCGCACGCGGGGGGCCGGGGTTGTCCTCGCGGGCGATCAGCCGCACCTCGGGGTAACTCTCCTCGATCAGCGCGCAGCTCCCGTCGGTGGATGCGTTGTCCACCACGAGCACCTCGGCGATATCCCCTTTCAATTCCCGCAGGGCGCCCAGGCAATGGGGCAAGTGCTGCTTCCCGTTGTAGTTGCAGACGACGACGGTGACGCTCATTGGAGTGGCAGCTCGAAGTCAGGGTGCCGCACGACCTGGCGGTGCTTCAGGCAGTAGGGCAGATTCCAAAGCACGGAGAAGGCCGCCTTGACCACGATGCCCAGGGCGCCTGGGGTTTCGCGCAGGGAAGCCCCGATACCGATCGTCCCCACCGCATCGCTCACTGTGCCGGAAGCCTCGGAGCTCGCGTCGCGCAAAACGACCTTCTTCAACACCAAGAATGGTAAACGCACGAGGTCCCAGGCGGGCGCGTACTTGAACATGGTCAGCCAGGCATTGCGGGCGTGGAAGTAGAGGCTGCGCGGTCCGGGCTTGATGCCAAAGGGCGTCTTGTGAAAGACCTCCGCTCCGGGAAACTGCAAGACGCGGAAGCCGAGATTCAATAGCCGACAGGTCAAGTCGCGCTCGTTGCCGTAGATGAACAGGCGCGCATCATAAAAACCTGCCTCGCGCAATGCTCCTGCGCGCGCCAGGGAAGCACAGCCGCGAAAGGTCGACATGTAGCGTTCGCTATTCACCGCTGGGGACTGCTTGTAGCTCTCGGGCATGCCCGGCTCAACGACTTTGGTCGATACGATGGCGGTGCTGTCCGGTTCCTGCACCAGTCGCCTGGTGGCCTTCTCCAACCAGTCCTCGGGCATGACGATGTCGTCGTCCAGAATGGCGATCAGCGGTGTGCGGGCACTGGCAAACCCCAGGTTGAAAGTTTCACAGGCCCCGTACTCCGGGCTGGGCATGACGATCAGGTCGACGCCGGGAAACTCTTCCTCGATCATGGCCTGGGAGCCATCCTTCGAAGCGTTGTCCACCACAACCACCGCGGCGAAGGGCAGGCTTTGGCGAAAAATGGCTGCCAGGTTTTCGCGCAGGTCGTCGCACTTGTTGAACGAAGTCAAAACCGCCGTGGTGCGCGGCAGGCCAGCAAAGTCGCTGGAGACCTCCACCAAGTTGGCGGCCCGCGCGCCCCAGGCGGCAATTTGCGCGCCGCGTTTGTCGGCGAAGGCTTCCAGGGCCAACACCCTGGTATCGTCGACATTAATGGTCGCTGCGGCGTCGAGGGCCAGGGCCTTTTGCACCAGCAGGCCGCCACCGTTCTGGCTGGCGTGGGCAACGAGGGCCCGGCGCTTGCACTCGATGTAGCGCGTCGTGTCGAAGAGCACATCTCGGGGCACAGGACTGTTGAGCCCCCAGAAGAGGCAACGCAGATCCTCTCGCGTCTGGAGCACCCGCGCCACGGAGCGAAAGGCGGCACGGTGATCGCGGTGCAGCTCGAAGGGAGAAGGCGCGTAGACCAAGCTGGGTTCGAAGTCCTCGATTTCTGCCCTGAGGCGCTGATCGAGTCCGGCAGCCTCTCCCAGGGCGCCATCGCGAAAGCCCGCGAAGATGACCTCACTGACCCCCAACTCCAGAAGCCCCGCGCGGCATTCGGTTTCGCGTAGCTCCGCGTCTCCCCCATCGGTCAAGACCAGTACGCAAACACGATCTCCGCGCTGGGCGTGAAAGGCCAGTTGCCCTCCGCAAGCGATCACCTCGTCGTCCGGGTGCGGCGCGATGCACAGCACGCGGCTGGGGAGATCGGTCGGGTCCAGGAGCGGAGGATAGGCGTCGTTCACGGACTCGGAGTATTGGATCGGGTAGTGAGTGGTCGGAAGATGTCGAGTAGGTCGCCCGTGGCCTGTGCTGCGGTCCGCACGCTCGGGGGAACGCGCGCGATGGCATCTTGCAGCTTGTCGGGGTCCTTCACAAGCTCCCGCAGGGCATCCCGCCATGCGCGCGGGTTTTCGGCCGGCAGCACGCCGCCGGGCAGGCAACCGAAACGCGCAGCCCGCGCGAGAACCTCGGGCAGGGCGCCGCGGTCGGAGACCCAGACGGGCAAGCCCAGGGCCAGGGCCTCCTCCACCACCAAGCCGTAGCTCTCAAAGGCCTGCGAGGGAAAGGCGGCGAGGTCGGCGCTGCGCGCCAGGCGGCGCAAGTCGCTAGCCCCGTAACTGCCGTGGATTTCGAGATCGAGGGAGCCTGCTTCCTGGCGCAGGAGGTCATCAAAGCCCGGCTCGACCTCGCGGCCAGCCAAGACCAACTTGATGCCGCTTTCGTGAGATAGGGCACGCACGAGATCCAAGCTGCCCTTGATCCGCGAACGATTGCCGAAGTGCAACACCGAGAGGGGCCCGGCCCTGGATCCTTCGCGGGTCTGCGAGGCGAATTCACGGCACAGGCCATGGGGCACCACGCGCCAGGTGGCCGAGCTGATCCCCAGTTCGCGGGCCAGGCAATCGCGCACATGCTCGCTGGGAGCGATGACTTCGGCGGCAGCGGCCAGTTCGGCTCGATAGCTCGTTGTGCGCTCTTCCAGGAGGTTCACCAGGGCCCCTCGCGAAAGCTCAGGCACGGCGTCTGCCACGCAGTCGGCGCAATTGTCAACACTCCCCGGGGGCGGACAGGTGATCCCTGGCGATGGCGTACGGAAGAAGCGTGGACAGCTCGCGAAGTGATCGTGCAGGCTAACCACCACGGGTACCAAGGGCGACAAGCGGCGCACGAGGTCGCCGGAAATCGACGACCAGTGGTGCAGGTGTACGAGATCACAGTCGCGCGCCTCGCGCAGGACGAGATCGGTGAGCCGGGGGTGAATCCAATCGGCGGCCAGGGCTTCCTCGGCGGTGCGCGAGAGCCGCAGGACCTGCACGCCGTCAACACACTCCTCGCAAACGACACCGGCTTCGTAAACCTCGTTGGAACCGGTGACGACCTGCACGGAATAGCCTGCGGCCAGTAGCGACCGGGCCTCGGCTTTCACGACAACCTCGGTGCCGCCCTGAAACTCGGGCGGGTAGGAAGCACAAATCAGAAGGATTTTCATCGAATAGATTGGGTATGGGTGTTTTCTTGAAGACCGCCCTGCGCGCCCTCGCCGAGACGCATGAAAGCCTCGACGGGCAAGGCTCCGCGGCGGAACGCGTTCTGTTTGCTCCATGCTGCGAGGTCGCCATAGGCGCTCTGGGTGCGGTGCTCGCGCAACGCCGCCAGCTTCAAGGGCCAGGTCGCGGCGACATCAATGAGCAGATCGGGCGCCAGGGCTGACCAGACTTCGTAGCCCCAGATTTCACAGCTCGGCCTCGCTCTCTTGCTCCAGAGTTCGATCACCCGCGCCAAACCGGCGTGGTCCGGGTGGGCCTCGCCGGGCCAGGCCACGAGCACTAGATCGGGCTTGAACTCCTCTGCCGCCTGCTCCACAAGCGGGATGTACTCTTCGAGTTGCCCGTCAGCGAGCGTGTGCCCTTCAGGCAGCCGCCAGAACTCGTAGTCCCTGAGCCCCAGATGAGCACCACCGCGGCGCGCTTCGGCTTCGCGCTGAGCCACATAGCCCTCCGCAGCAAAACGCCCTTCGGGATCGCCCGCGGCGCCGTCGAAGACCACCACCACGCGCACCTCTGCTCCGGCTTCCACAAAGCAGGCCAGCGTTCCCCCGCAACCGATCAATTCATCGTCGCCGTGGGGAGCGAAGACAAGTATACGCCGGGCCTTCTTCATCCCACGCGTTGCCGGGAATTGACGGCCGGGTCGCAGACCGCCAGGAGGCGCGGCGTGGGCAGGCAGCTCGGGTCCAGAGGCCAGGAGCGCGCGGCGCTTGTCTTCTGGAAACTCCAAGCACCTTGCAAAGCGCCGCTCTCTCGGTCGATCACGCGCACGAAGTAGGTGCCTGGAAAGAGCCAATTCCAGGTGCGTGCATCAAAGCTGTAGCTTTCGCCTTCGAAGAAGCCGCCGGCGCTGAGCCCGAAGTGCGCCGTGATGGATATCTCGAGTTGATAACTGCCCGTGGCGTTCAGTTCCAGGCAAGGCGCAGCGGACAGTGCGCCCAGGTCCACGAACTCGTGAATCGGCTGAGGCTCGACGATTGAAGCGGCGCGATCGAACCAGACCCTGCTCGCCTCGGCGCATTGCGCTCCGGTGCTGTCCTGGTGGATCTTGAAGTAGCGCTCGCGGCTCTTGGTCCAGCGCTCGGCCACTTCGCCCTGGAACTCGGGGCCCGCCGTGCGCGACCAGTGGTGCAGGACCTCGGCCTCGGGCACCATTTCCATACGCCAACCCGCGGCGAAGAGTCGCGCGCAAAGGTCGGCATCCTCGAAGTAGAGCGGATACTCGCCATCCATCGGTGAACCCAGGCTGCATATCACTTCACGGCGCAGGAACATGCAGGCGCCCGAGATCATCTCGGCCTCCACCGGCTGCTCGCTCCCCCACCATTCGCGGGCGGACTTCGAACGATTAGCGGCCAGGTGCCGACCAAAGCCGGGCACTCGCGCCGCGATACTGTCGGAGAGTTCGCGCATACCGCTGGGCAATTCATTGGGCGGCAGGCACAGGCTGCGGGCTTCGTCGATGAAACAACGCGGGGCCACCAGGGCGACCTCCGGTTCGCCGTCCAAGCGCTCCAGCAAGGGGCGCAGGGATCCCGGCAGGAAATACAGGTCGGGGTTTAGAAGGGCGACCACATCCTGGGGCCGACCTGAAGACTCCTCGAAGGCCCGGTTCAAGCCTGCGGCATAACCCACATTCTCATCGCAAGTCACGACTTTGGCGCCAAGGGTGGCGAGGGAACGCCACCAGGTGCTCTCAATGGCTTCGGACCCGCTGTCGCAGACGATCACTTCGAGGTCTGCGGAATCCCGTCCATCCCGTTTCCATTCGATTTGCAGACTCTCCACCGCCCGCCAGAGCCAGGTGCCGGAGTTGTAGTTGACGAAGAGCGCCGAGAGGCGGCGAGTGGAGGTTTGGTTCATGCTGCGGTCCGATGCTTGGGGGGAAAGCTCCAGTGGTGGTTGATGCGTACGAGGCCAACTTCGGCCGTCCCGGCTTGCACCACGAGTTCATGGTCCAGGGCCCGTTCCGCGTAGCGGAAGACACCCTGGTCACAGAAGAGATACACGCGCACACAGAAACGGCCCGAGAGCAGGGCCAGGTCGGGTAGCGAGAGCACGGCCCGGCCCCGTTCGCAATCGAGTTCCACGGGCCTGGGCCCGGGACTCTCGAGGTGTGTGCCAGCGGCGGCGCAGAGGGTTTGGTCCTGGCGTGTGAAGGTCGCGCCGATCTGAATCTTGCGCAGGGCAGGCCGGGGATTGTGCCAGTCGATGACGAGTTCGAGATCGCTGCCGGTGCTGGCTTGGCTGATCGGCTCGCCAGTGTGGGCACAGCGCAGGCTGACGGCGCTGATGTCCGGCCAATCGGGTTCGCCGCGGATTACCCCACTTTGGTTTTCGCGGACGATGTGTTCCCGTTGCCAGGCAGCGTAGGCGCAGGTGACTTCATTCGATTCGCCAGCGGCGCGCACTTCACCGCCATCGAGCCAGAGGGCTTCGTCGCACAACTGGCGCAGGTCGTACAGGCTGTGGCTGCAAAACAGGATCGTCTTGCCGGCACGCTTGAACTCGAGCAGGCGGTCGACGCACTTCTTCTGGAAGTACATATCCCCCACGGCGAATACTTCGTCCAGGATCAAGAGATCGGGATCAAATCCGAGGGCAGCGGCAAAACCCAGGCGCATGCCCATGCCGGTGGAGTAGGTGCGAACCGGGGCCTGGGCCGCATCACCCAATTCCGCAAAGTCGAGGATGGCGTCCATGCGCCGCCGCACTTCCCGGCGCGAGTGCCCCGCCAGGACACCATGCATTTCGACATTTTCGATGCCGCTGAAGTCCTGGTGAAAGCCCGTGCCGAGTTCGAGCAAGCTGGCCACCTTGCCGTCCAGGCGATAGCGGCCCTCGGAAGGCGCGCTGGTGCCGGCGAGGACCTTGAGCAGACTGCTCTTGCCGGCTCCGTTCTCGCCGCACAGACCAATCGCGGCGCCGCGGGCGAGATTGAGATCCACATGGCGCACGGCCCAATGTTCGGAGTGTCCCCGGCGTCGCCCGAGAGTCAAGGCTTCGGCGGCCCGGGCCAAGGGACCGGAGTAGGCGCGATAGGACTTGCCCAGGTTCGAGGCTTGGCAAAGGTAAGGACTGGGGAACGGCACTCTTTAGACCTCGTCTGCCAGGTGGCGCTGCAAGCGAAAGAACACCAAGGAGCCCAGGCCGAAGGCGAAGACACTCCAGGCCGAGAAGTGCACCAGGGCTCTTGAGAAACTGCTGGGACTGACCGCCGCCAAGCCTTCACCCATGAGCACCGTGCGCCAGGCTGTCACCATGTGGTAGGCGGGATTGGCCTCGATCCAAGCGAGGTAGGGTGCGATACCAGGCAAGAGCTCCGGCGAAGCGATCCAGAAGATCGGTGTGGCGAACATCCAAACCGTCAGGAGAATAGAAACGCAGGGCAGGGTGTCGCGCCAGAGCACATGCAAGCTCGCGAGTCCCAGGCCCAGGCCGGTCGAGAAGAGGGCTTGCAAGAGCAAGAGCAGCGGCACCCACAGGAGCCACTCGGGAGCGGGCGCGGGCCAGATGTCGGTCAAGGCGCAGAATCCGACGAAGGCCAGGACGCCCACGGTCAAGGTCACCAGAGACGCGAGTGCGATTTGCAGCGGCAGGAGTTCGGCTGGAAAGCGCACGCTGCGCACCAGGTGGCGTTGGTCAACCACGCAACTCGTGGAGCGCGTCAGGGCATCGGCCAGGGCCGACCAGACCAGGGTGCCTGTGAACATATAGACGCCCATGGCCGCGGCCGGCACGCCTTCGCCGCCGATGCGCACACCCAACAGGGTCGTGAACAGAAAGGCGTAGACCGCAAACATCAAGAGCGGTTGGGCAACCATCCACAGCCAGCCGAGCAAGGTGCCCCGCACGCGTGCCGCCAGATCGCGGCGAACCGAGGTCAGGATCAGATCACGGCGCCGCCAGAGGGTTGCGGGCCAGGCCAAGCAGCGCAGGACCAGGCCGCGCCAGGAGGGCGGGCTACTCGAGACCCAGGGCGCGCAGGGCCTCTCGGGAGAGAAGGGCCCCTCGGGAGAGAAGGAACTGTCGAGGGAGAGATCGGAGGGTCGGGGCGGCATGCAGACGGCCCACGAAGGGGGAATGGGGCCTCTCTATCCCTTTCGGAACAGAACCCGGGCAGGATTGAGCCCCATCCTTGGGTTTTGCTGGCCTGGGGAGCTGTTTTTTTGGCCTTCAGGGCCTGAGAGCGCGGCTCCCTTGGTTGAGGGCAAGCCAGAGGGGGTCGGGGCACCTCACTTCAGGCCCGCTCCGCCCTGGACGGGCTCTCTCAGGGCTGGCGATCTTCCCAGCTGCCGTATTCCTTTTCGGCAGGGGCACCCTGCTTGACCTTGCGGCCGACCTCGAACTGTACTCCGAGCATGGAACGCATGTACTGCAACATAACCCGGGCGCGCTCCTGATTGTCGGGGCCCGGCACCCATTCGGCGTACTCAAGGTCCAGGGGCTTGGCCACATTGTCGTTGATCTCCTGGGCCACGCGCACCATCAAAACCATTCTGCCCGGCTGCTCGCCGCCCTTGTAGCTAACCTCCACCCGCTCGCGATAGCCGTGGCCCTTGAAGGGATGCAGGTCCCTGCGCCAGCCCGAGAGGGCCAGGCCGCTGCGCGGATCAAAACCCTGGCGCATGACCGGGAAGCCCTCGCGTTCCATGGCCATGCGAGAGATCTCCCAGAGACGCATGCTGGAACTCAGGGGCACCTCGGCCCGTACCCAGGACTTCGGCGGGGTCGACTCGCAGGCGAACAACACGAGGAGGGTGAGAACTGCGCAGAGTTTGTTCATGAGTCTCGAGGTTATTCGCGGTCCTCGGCGCCGCTTTTCAAAATGATGCGCACGGGCACTTCGTCCAGGCCCAGTTCCTCACGCAGCCTGTTCTCCAGGTAACGCATGTAGGCCTTGCCGAACAGTCTCTTGTCGTTGACGAAAAGAATGAAAGTCGGCGGCGAGACCTCCGCCTGGGTGGCGTACTTGATGTTAATCCGATAGCCAGATGTGTTCGGCGCGCGGGTTTCCAGGGCGCGCTTCAGCACGCGGTTGAGCTCGCCAGTGTTGACGCGCTTCGAGGATTGCTTGAAGAGGTCCAGGGCCAGATCCATCATCTCGTCGACACCGGAGCCATGCTTGGCGCTGAGAAAGGCGATCGGCGCCCAATTCAGGCCTGGCATCTGGTCATCGATGTACTTGCGAAAATCCTCAGGGGTATAGCCATCGGCCAAATCCCACTTGTTGGCCACCAGGAGCACCGGCTTGTGATGGTCGACGATGTAGCGCGCCAGGCGCTTCTCGATCGAGGAGAACTTGCGAGTCACATCGAACAGGAGCACGACCACATCAGCGCGGCGCACGCTCTTGTGGCTGCGCGCGTCGGAATAAAACTCGATGGCGTCCTCGAAGCGCGCCTTCTTGCGCACTCCGGCGGTGTCGATGGCCACGAAACGGCGGCCATCGCGTTCGAAGATCACATCGACGGCATCGCGGGTGGTGCCGGGCACTTCCGAGACGATCATGCGCTCCTCGGCGGCCAGGTGATTGATCAGGGTGGACTTGCCAGCGTTGCGGCGGCCCACCACAGCCATCTTCATCACCGTTTCCGGCATCGGTTTGGAAGCGAACTCGGTGCCAGGCAGAAGTTCGATGATGTGCTCGTAGAGCTCGGTCAAACCCTCGCCGTTCTGGGCGCTGATGGCAAAGGGACCACGTGCCAACCCCAGGGCTCGGAACTCCTCGGCGGCGAAGCGGTACTGTTCTGTTTCGGCCTTGTTGACCACCAGAATCACCGGCAGGTCCACCAGTCGCAAGCGCGCGGCCACCTCCAGGTCGAGGGGCGTGATCCCGGTGCGGGAGTCCACCAGAAACAGCACGAGATCCGCCACGGCGATGGCGTCGCGCACCTGACCTTCCACATGGGGGCCGAGGTCATCGCGGTCCACGATGCCGATTCCGCCGGTGTCGATGACCTCAATCCAGTTTTCTCGCTCGCCGCCAAACAGGCGCGCCGGTACCGCGATGCGATCGCGGGTGACTCCGGCGGTGGGCTCGACGATTGAGACTCGGCTACCGCACATGCGATTGGCCAGGGTCGACTTGCCCACATTCGGCCGGCCGACGATGGCCACGCGCCGCAGGTCGCTGTCCATTTCGGGCTTCAAGAGAGGTATGAGGTTTTTGATGGCAGAACAGGATAACGGTTGACCAGAATCGGCACAGGCCGATTCAGCGCAGACCGAGGACAGGGTGGATTTGGGGCACGATGCGGGGCTCAAGGCCCAGTTTGAGGGCCATCTCGGTCACGGCCTCGATCTCCGAGGCAGATGGCGCACGCGCTCCGCGGGTGGCGGTCACGGGCTGCAAGAAGAGTGGCAGGTCACCCGCCAGGCGGGCCTGGTCCTCCAGGAGCTCGCGGATCAGGGCCGGCTCGAAACCAGAGCGCAGGACCAGCTTGAGGGCCGCGTCGCGGCCACTGATTAGCGCCAATACTGCGCGCCGACAGGCACGCCACTCGCCCGTGTTGGAGGGCGCGCTTTCAAAGTCCTGGGGGCCGCCGAGGGGCACTGGCGGCGCCAGGTCGCCGGGCGGCTTGAGGTCGCAGCTGATGTGATCGAGGCTGGCTAACACGCGGCTCAGGCTGGCGGGAAAAGCGCCCGCGGTTTCGAGGTGCAAGCGCCGACGCGGCAAGAGGGGACGCAAGCTCCGGATGACCGCGGGCCAGAGCAACGGCTCGCCACCAGTGAGACTCAGGGGTCTTTGGCCCCCCGGGTCGGCGGCCTCGACGAGTTCCGCGATCTCGCTGGCGGTGTGCCAGGTGGAGCTCCGGCCGAAATCCGAGAGGGTCTGCTCGCGGCTGTCTTCCAGGCCAGGAAGAGTCCAGGAGTGTGGAGTGTCGCACCAAAGGCAACGCAAGGGGCAGCCCGCGAAGCGCACGAAGACCTGGGGCTGGCCCACGAACAAACCCTCGCCCTGGATCGAGGCGAAGACCTCAAGGAGCGGCGCGCGCAAGGCGGTGGACTCGCGCGCGGGGGCCGCCGAGAGGGGAACTTGGGAGGGAGGTGTACTCAACTGGTGATTCGAGCAGAAAAGGCGCAAAACATCGGAGGCCCCGACGCCCGCGGGAAGGGTGCCAGGGCCTCGTGAACTGGGGGCGCGCAGGGCGCCAGGGGCTGCTTACTGCTCTTCGGGTGCGGGGCTCTCGCCGCCTTCGCCGCCGCCCTCGAGAGCTTCTTCACGCTCGGCCTGGAGGGCCTCAGCCTTCTTGCCGCCGGCGACCTTGAACTTGGTGCGCACCTTGGGCAGGCCCCAGACCGAGTCCTTTGCGGGGTCGAAGCGGTCTTCCTTTTGTAGTTTCGCGAGACGCTCGACGCGGGTCAGGACGGAACGCTGACCGACGAGGGCGTTGGCGCTCTTGAGGCTGGAATGGATGGACATGGGTCTGAAGATGTGCTGGAAGGAGAGGTAAACGCGGCCAGAGGCCGATTCTTGGGGGGTCTGTACTGGGGCGATGCTAGCGATCGATGTAGTCATCGATGTTGACATCGTAGGCATCCTCGAAAGCGCCGGGCTCGTTTTGAGGCGGCGGTCCGGAGATGGCTTGCAATCGTTTGCGGGTCTGTGCGAGAAGTCCACTGCGGCCCGGTTCGGCGCCCACGCAAACCACCACGATTTCGCTCAGGGTCAAAGGCGAGATGGCAGGCAGGCCAGCGGCGCGCAGGTGCTCGTAGGCCGCCAGGGCCAGGCGTCGGCCGCGCTTGTCGTTGGGGTACTGAATCGCGCGCACGGTGAAGCGGTTGGCCAGGTCGAGGAAGCGCCGGTCGTCGTCGGTGCGGGTGTCCTTGGCGACCTCTTGCGGCGCGGGCTCGGTCACCGGGGCCGCGGGGGAAGTGGGCTTGACCGCCTGGAGCGCGGGCTCGCTCGCAAGCGCGCCAAGGTCGCGCTCGACCTCGTCGCTGGAGAGCGCCGGGGTGTCGCCAGCGGCGCGTGTTTCGCTACCGAGTTGGCTCGCCAACCAATAGGTGCCCGCCATGGCGACCGGGAGACCGAGCAGCGCCACGGGTAGCCAGGCAGCCAGAGTCCTCGGCGCCCTGGGCTGGGTGCCGAGCAAGTCCTCCGTGTGAGCCTCGGTGCGCACGCCTGGCCGAGCAGCAGAGGAGTGCTTCTGTGTCGCGGCTCCAGCGGTTCCGTCCTTACGGGCGGATTGCTGGAAGGCTTCGAGCATGTTGGGCTTTTGGGAGGCCATGAGTGGTTGTGAATCGCAGGTGGAACCGGTTGAACAAAGAGCAACCCGCCCACGGTCCCGGGCAGCTACCCGGTGGTCGGTTCACGGCGAAGAGGATAGATCGCCAGTCTCCGGCGGTCAACCACGGGCCTCTTCCAGCGCCCTGGCCCGCCGGCAGTTGCCCCTCGAGGACTTGCCCTCCAAGGAGATGCCCTCCAGGGTAGCGGCCCTCAGTGCCCCGAACGCACTCGCAGAGTCCCGATCCCGGGCTCAGCGCCCCCTTGGGTCCAGGCCATGAGCGCGCCGCCCTCGAAGGCCACCATGCGCAGGTAGCCGCTGGCGCGCTGCGCGGGGACCCTGGCCGCGGCCAGGGACTCGCCCAGAAGGCCCCCGGCGCCAGAGCGTCGCAGACGCCATTCGGCTCCGCTTTCGGTGTGCTCCAGCCAGGCGACCAGCAAGCCTCCGCCAGCGAGGGGCACCAAGTCCACGCGGCCCATGGGCAGGCCATCGTCGACCTTCACGACAGGGCCATAGCCCGGACCCTTCGCCAGGCGCCGCGCGAGGAACACGCTGCCACCGCCTTCGCCGGCTCCGGTGAACCAAACAGCAGCGCCAACTTCTTTTTCGGCCACCAAGCGCGGACCGTTGACAGGACAACCGGGAATAAACCAACCGTCATCGTGAACCAACTCGGGCGCCCTCCAACCCGCGACCCCGGCGACAGTCTGGCTGAAGGCGATGTCGCGCACCTCCCCCGCCGAACGGTCGCGATAGGCTGCCAACAAGCCACCACTTGGAGTGCGCACTAAACTCGTCTGACAACAACTGCAAACGCGGCTATCGACGATCTGTTCCTCGCCCAACTCGCCATCAGCGGAGATGCTGCGGAACATCGCCGCCATCTCGCCTGCTCCGGGTTCGGCGCCCACCATCTTGCGACCGTCGAGCCAGAAGGCGCCGAAGGTCTCGTGGTCCATGGCAACCAGGGACACGAAGCCGTGTTCGCCAGGACCGTCGTGATCATGCAGGCGCCGGGGCGCGCTCCAGGTGGCTCCACCATCGGCCGAGATCGAAAACTCCGCCGAGTACCCGTGGGGGTCGTCGCCCGACCGCAACCACTGGGCCATGATGCGCCCATCGGCGAGGACACACAGGGAGGGAAAGTCAGCCCAGTTCAAGAACAGGTCGCCAGCGCGCAAGATTTCCCGTGCTTCGGACCAGCCCTCGGTGCCGAAGGTCGAAAAACAGAGGCGCGCCTCGTGGTCGGCGAGGCGTTCGACCCACGAGAGGTAGATCTCGCCATCGGCGCCGCGCACGAGGTTCGGCAGGGAAGCGTGGGCCCCCGCGGGCGATGCCAGGGGTTCGAGCAGCAGGCCAGAATCCAGGACGGCGGCGTGGGGTGCGCTGCCGAGGACCAGAAGAGACACAAGAAGGTGCAACATGGCGGGCAGTCTAACCAAGCTCGCGGAGGGACCCTTTTGATAAATACCACCCACCCCAGCGGGGCGCCGCATACCCTGCCGACATGGCTCACTCCAACGCCAGCACGCCCTGCCTCAAACCCGCGGGGTTCTGGACCCTCATGGCCCTCGGCGCTTGTGCCGCGGCCTGCAACGAACAGCAACCTCAAGCGCCGCCCGCGGGCGACCTGGAGGACCAGGCCGCCGCCCGCGGCCTCGACTACATCAATGTCTCTGGAACGAGCGACAAGACCGACATCCTCGCCGCTGGCGGCGCGGGGGTGGCTCTCATCGATCTGGAGAGTGACGGCGACCTCGATGTGGTTTTCGCCCAGGGCTTGAGTTCCTTGCAGGCCGCCCTCGATGGGCCGGGCGCGGACCTGTGGGTCTATCGGAACCTCGGCGACGGACACTTCGAGCGCAGTGCGGGACCGGGCCTCTCCGGTTGGTGGACGGGCCTCGCTACCGGGGACATCGACGGCGATGGCGACACCGATCTCGTGGTCGCGGGCTACGGCGGCCTCGAAGTCCTGATTCAAAGCGAAACCGGCGCCCTCGAGTCCTACCAAAGCCTCGCCGGCGATAGGCCCAGCGACGGTCTGCATCCCGGCCAGCCACGCCAGGCGGGGCGCATCCCCAGGTGGACCACTTCCGTGGCACTCTTCGACGCCGACGGCGACGGCATCCTGGATCTCTTCGCTGGAGGCTATCTGGAGCTCGATCCCGTAGCTCCGATCACCGTCGAGATTTCCCAGGGAGCCCTCTCACTGCCCTGCCGCTGGAAAGGCCACGAGGTCTACTGCGGGCCGCGGGGCCTGGTGGCCCAGGCCGACCGCCTCTTCCGTGGCCGCGGGGCGGCTGGCTTCGTTGACGAGAGTGCAAAGAGGCTGAAAAACATGCCCCTCGGCTACACCCTGGCCGTGCTGCCCAGCGATGTGGATGGCGACGGCGATGCGGATCTCGTCGTGGCCAACGACAGCACCGAAAATTTACTCTTGGTGAACGATGGCACCGGCGTGTTCACAAACCACGGCTACGAAGCGGGCATAGCCCTCTCGGCCGATGGCAACCCCGAAGCCGGCATGGGGCTGGCCGCTGGCGATGTGAATCGCGACGGGCTCTTCGACTACGCTGTGACAAACTTCAGCGATGAGGCCACGGCGCTGTACCTGGGCAGCGAGATGGGGTTTATTGACGCGACCTTCACCTACGGACTGGGCAACGCATCGCGGCCCCTGCTCTCGTGGAGCGCGCACCTCGTGGACTTCGACGGCGACGGTTGGCTCGAACTCTTCAGCGCTAACGGCCATGTCTTTCCCGCGGCCGACGAGCCCCTTTCGGGTACACGTTATGGCCAGGCCGACACGCTCTGGCGTCTGGGTCCCGAACCCCGGGCTCAGATCGTGGAGCCCGGCGGCGCGAACTCGATCCTGGCCGCCAAGCTGGGCACCCGGGGCGCGGCCGTGGGCGATGTGAACGGCGATGGCCGGCCCGATATCGTCCTGGCGCGCATCGACGGCCCCTGCGCCCTGGGGATCAACAGCCTGAGCCCCGAGAATGGACGCTTGGTGGTGCACCTCGCCGGACCGCGCACACCGCGGGGCGACAAGCCGCGCACACCGCGGGACGCCAGCGGCGCGCGGGTGATCCTGGTGCTCGGCGAGGGCCCGCGGGAGATCGGTCTCCTGCGCGAAGTGCAGACCTCGGTGGGCTACCAGTCGGCCTCTAGCCCGGCTCTCTACTTCGGCCTGGGATCACTCGAGGGCTACTCGTCCCTGCGCGTGGAGTGGCCCTCCGGTGCCCGCACCGAGCTGCCCGCGGGCGCGGCGGGTCGCAGCCTCTGGATCGAGGAAGGCCGCGGTCTGGTCCGGGAGGAGGAGCTCGCACCATGAGCCTGGCTGCCTGTCTTTTGGTCCTCGCGCCGCTAGCCTGCCTTGACTCGGGGGACGAAGAATTGCGCGCCAGGTGGCGCACGGCGCTCGAGCTCGATCAAGCGGCGCTGGTGGTGCGCGAGGCGCGCGCGGCCTTCGAGGAGCGCGCTGCCTTGAAAAAAGACGGCGAACTCATCGCCCTCAGCTCCCGCGCCCTGGCCCGTTGCGGCGCTGTCGCCGCGGCGCGCGCGCAACTCACGGGCGCTGAAGTGAGCCCCGCAACACGCGCCGCAGTGGACCTCGGTTTGGCGCGCATGGACCTCGAAGCCGACCGCCTTGGCGCAGTCCTCGCGGCCCTCGCCGGCGAAGCGGCCAGCAGCCCGCGCTTCTCCGACCAGCCCGAGTCGTGGCTCCTGTATGGCAAGGCCTTGGCGCGGCGCGGCGAGGGCGAAAAGGCCCAGACATTCTTGCAGCACTTCGTACGCACCTGGCCCCTGCACATCGAAGCGCCTTCCGCCTGGCACATCCTGGCCAGGGCTGCCCTGACCCGGCGCGACCTCGATTTGGCGCGCCTCTGCCGGGACCGCGGCCAGGAGCTCTCGACCTGGCACGGATTCCACAAGACGCGCCGTTTGCAGATTCGCGCCGACCCAGACGCGCCCCTACCGCGACTTGGCCTGGCACAGCTCTGGATCAGCGCGAAGCAACACGAGCGAGCCCGGGAAGTCCTCGCGGAACTCTGCCGGCGCTGCGAGGAGTTCGCCGACGGGTTTGCCCTGCTCGGCGAAGTCGAGCGGAAACTGGAACGAACCCAAGCAGCCCTGCGCGCCTTCGACCGGGCCCTGGAGCTGGATCCGAAGCTCCACGATGTGCGCTTCAACCGCGGAGTCCTGGCCCTCTTCCAGGGACAGTCGAGCCTGGCTCGCGGGGACTTCGAAGCCCTGGTGCAGGGCGACACGGCAGAGGATCCGCGCTACCTCACCGCGCACCTCTATCTGGCGCGGCTGCTTGAGGGAAACAAGGAGAAAGAAGCCGCGGCAAGGCGTTTTGAGCGCTACCGCGAACTGGGCGGCAACGAGGAACTCTAGTGGTCTGCGGCTCAAGCGCCCATGACGAGTGCCCACCAATAGTCAGCCTTGCGCACCACGGGCCTCTTCTGCGCGAAGAGCGGCAGCCTGCGCGTTGTACCAGGGTCACCGGGCGAGCCCCGGCTTTACCTTTGGAGTCTTGTGCCTCGCGGCCCCTGGCTACTCGTGCACTGTCGCATTGATCCACGGCTCAGCGCTCTCGTCAGTACCTTTGGAGGCAGTGCCTTTGGAGGCAGTGCAATTCGGGCACGCAGCACAGCACTAGCCCGCCACGATCTTCTCGATCCACTTGCCCACGAGGTCGGCCTCGACATTGAAGCGCTGGCCCACTTGGGCGGGACCGAGGTTGGTGGCTGAGAGGGTCACGGGGATCAGAGCTACATCGAAGCGCGGGCCCGCGGGCTCCACCACCGTCAAGCTGATGCCGTCCAGGCAGACGCTGCCCTTTTCGATCAGGTACCGCTCAAGGCCGGGGTCCACTTCGAAGCTGAAGACCTCGCCCCCATCGCCCGAGTCGCGGCGAGCCACAAGGGTCGCGCCGCCGTCCACATGGCCCGAGACCATGTGGCCCGAGAGGCGCTCGCCGAGCATCATGGCCCGCTCGAGATTGACCTGTGTGCCTGCCACGAGGGTGCCGAAGTGGGTTCGGGCGAGGGTTTCGGCCGAGAGATCGAAGACCATGGTGGCCCCGGGTGTGCCCGAGGGCAGCCGCTTACCGGGAGGGCCAGGGACCCGGGGCACGCCGGCCTGCCAGAGGGGCTCGCAGACCTCGGCCACGGTCAGGCAACAGCCCGAGGTGGCCACACTCATGCCCTCGTCAGCAGCCCAATCGGCCGCCGGGGCGGGAATCCAGACCCTCAGACCGGTGCCCTGGGCCTCGGTATGGAAAACGGCGGGAGCGGCTTCGATGATTCCTGTGAACACTGTACTGGCGGGGGGAAGGGGATAACTGGGGCTGGACGGCCCCGGAGCCCAAGCGGCCCAGGCTAGACTCTTGACGGTAGGGGGCCTTGCTGTCTACCCTGCTGGGCCTTTTCCGTGGGGACTCGTGGGGCCAAGGGTGCTATTCTGGGGGCCCCAAGCCCGCCAGACCAGGCTACCCCGTGGCCCCTCGCGGGGCCAAAATCCACTGCACCAGACACCCAGCGGCCCCCGGGCAATCTGCCGAACGCCACCCCCCTAATAAGAAGAGGTGTTCGCCAGCTCCTGACCTGGCCTCAACCCGCCCGACCGCCGTGCCGCTCTTTGCCATCCTGACCCTGTTTCCCGAGGCCCTCGAGCCTTACCTCTCGACGAGCATCGTGGGCATCGCCCGTGAGAAGCAAGCCACCGAAGTTATCTTGGTGGACTTCCGCGACTTCGCTCGCAATCGGCATCGCACCGTTGACGCCCGCCCCTACGGCGGCGGACCGGGCATGTTGTTGCGACCCGAGCCGGTGGTCGAGTGCATCGAGTGGCTTGAAGAACGCCACGGCGTGTTCAAGAAGCTGCTCCTGACCCCTACGGGTCGGCGCTTCAAGCAGAGCCATGCGCAAGACCTCGTGGAGGAAGAGCGCATTCTCTTGCTCTGCGGACGCTACGAGGGCTTCGACGAGCGCATCTCCCAGGTGCTCGACTTCGAACCGGTCTCCGTGGGCGACTTCGTCCTGTCCGGCGGCGAGCTGCCGGCCTTGATGATCGTCGAAGCCGTGGCGCGACTCTTGCCTGGCGTCCTGGGCGACGAGCGCTCGGCTCTCGAGGACTCCTTCCAAGAGAGCGGTGAACTGGACCACCCGCACTACACACGACCGCGAGTCTTTCGCGGCCTCGAAGTGCCGGAAGTCCTGCTTTCGGGCGACCACAAGCGCATAGCAGGGTGGCGACAAGAACAAGCGCAAGCGCGAACGCTGCGCGACCGACCTGATCTTCTGGACAACCGGGGCCAGCAGGCCGGCGACTGAGACTGACAAACGAACACTGACCAAGGGCCCATGACTGAACCGGCTCGCTCCCAAGCGATCCAGCCCAGTCGGCCTCAAAACCCTTTCCCCAGGCGCTTGCCGCGCCCCCCCCTTAGCGATGAATCTGATCGAAACCCTGGAAGCCGAATTGGGCAAGGATGTGCCCCCGATCGTGCATGTCGGCGACACCGTGGAAGTTCACTACCTGATCCGTGAGGGCGAAAAGGAGCGCGTGCAGCTGTTCACCGGCACCATCATCTCCATCAGCGGCAGTGGCATCCGCACCACGATCTGTGTGCGTCGAATCGTCCAGGGAGAAGGCGTCGAACGCATCTTCCCCCTGCACAACCCGCGGGTGGAGAAGATCAAAATCATGCGCCGCGGCGATGTGCGCCGAGCCAAGCTCTACTACCTCCGCGACCGCGTCGGCAAGAAGACGCGCGTGAAGGAATTGCTCGGTGAACGCGCGCGGCGCAACAAGGAACGCGACGCAAAGATCGTGATTGCCCTGGAAGCCGCCGCTGCGGACCGCAAGGCGGCCCGCGCCGCCAAGGAACCCGCCCCGGAATCCGAAGAACCCGCCGGCGACGAATAGTCTGCGCCGAGGCCCACATACCTCACCCCCTGACACACTCTGACCGCCGCGCTTTACAGCGGGGACTGGCCCCCTCTCCCCGAGCTTCCGCTTCTCGCGCTATCGCCAACAAGCCCACCGCGCAGGCCACTTTTAGGCCACCCCTCTCCAATGGTTGAAAACCTCGGTCGCAAGACCCTCCTGATCTTTGCGCTCCTCCTGGGAGCCACCCTGGCCATGGTCCTGCCCGAGCAGCCCTTCCGCATGGGCCTCGACCTCTCCGGAGGTTCACGGATGGTGTACCGACTCGACTGGGACAAGGCCTTGTCCGAGGGCAAGATCTCGGCTGCCGAACACGCGCAGCCCGCGGAGCTGATGAAAAAGATGATCGGGATCATGCGCAACCGCGTGGACCGCTACGGAACCCTTGAAGCCAGCTTCAAGGCCCAGGGTGACGATCGCATCGTGATCGAGATTCCCATCTCCGCCAATGTGGTGAGCACCCAGGCCTCGGGGGTCCTGCTCGAGGAGATCAACGGCTCCCAAAGCTCCCTGTCGCTAGAGCAGTCCGATAGGGTCGCCCTCGACAGCTTTCCCCTGACCGGAGCCATCATTGCGATCGGTGGCGAGCATTTGAGCTATGACTCGCGCCAGGGCAACCTGCTCTACGATCTGCGCCGCGGAATCAACGCCACCACGGCTCGAGCCCACGCGGCTGGCGAAGTCGTGGAACTCAAGAATGACGATCCGATCCGCTCGCTGATCGAGAACCCCGGCGCGATGAAGCTCTACATCGCCGCGGAAGCCACCGACTTTCCCGCGGGCTCGAGCATGACCGCCGAGCAAACAGCGGCCACCGAATGGCGCGCAGCCAACCAGGGCGTGCCCATCACGACCTACAACGGGCAGTTCCGCACGCGAGAGGGTCTTGAGATGCTGCGAGCGTTCCCCCGTCGAGTGATCGACCGCAAGGGCCAGACCCAGGAAGGCCCGGCGGACCTCGTGCTGGTTTGGGACCAGAGCGAGGAGTGGACCTTCCGCGGTGAAGACCTCGAGAACATCAACAAGTCCCAGGACCGCCTGGGCTACCCGGCCGTGGCCCTGACCATGTCGACCGCCAAGGAGTTCGACTTCGGCGACTTCACCGAGACGCACAAGGGCAAGGGCATGGCCATCGTGCTGAACGATGTCATCGTCACCCTGGCCAATATCAAGGCGCGCCTGCAAGGCAGTTTCATCATCGAAGGCGGCACCGACGGCTTCACCGAGGCCGAGGTGAGCGAGATGGTGCGCGTCCTGCAATCGGGATCCCTGGTGCTCAAGCCCGAAATCGAACAGGCCGACAAAATCGGCGCACGCCTCGGTGAGGCCTATGTCAAGACGGGTTTCACCAGTGCCCTCTTGGGGCTGGCCTTGGTGCTCGTGTTCATGATGCTTTACTACCGCAAGCTTGGCATCTTCGCGGCCGTGAGCCTCTTGTGTTCGCTGGTGCTCTTGATGGGCGCCATGGCCTTCGCGCGGGCGACCCTGACCCTACCCGGCGTGGCTGGCATCATCCTTACCGTGGGTATGGCGGTGGATGCCAACATCCTGATCTACGAACGCATCAGGGAGGAACTGCGTCGCGGCCGCAAGCTGCCCCAGGCCTGCGAGAACGGCTTCAACAAGGCCTTCGTGACGATTATCGACGCGAACCTGACGACCTTCATCACGGCCTTCGTCCTGTACTACATCGGCACCGGCCCGGTGCGCGGCTTCGCCACGACCTTGATGGCCGGTATCGCCTCGGCGGTCTTTTCAGCCCTCGTCATCACGCGCGTTTTGGTGCACCTCTCCCTGAGCCGCGGCACCCAACGCTTCGGCATGGCCCAAATCATCGGTGAGACCCATGTCGGCTTCATGGCGATCGCGCGCAAGACGATTCCCGTATCGCTGATCCTGCTTCTGGGCGGCGTGGGACTCTTCGCCTCGCAGCCCGACGAGCAAAAGCTCTCGATCGACTTCGTGGGGGGCATGACCGTCACCGTGCGCACCCAGGAACTGGAGCAAACCGAGACCATTCGCGACCTCGTGGGCGGCATCGAGGGCAACATAGGCAAGTCGGCCGATGTTGTCTCCCTACGCGCCACGGGTAATGAGACCGACGGCTATCGCGCGTTCCGCATCACCTACAAGACCCTGGTGGGCTCCGATGAGGAGCGCGAGGCAGGTGCCGAAAACACCGGCCAGGAAGACATCAGGAAGGCTCTGGTCAGTGTTCTGCAGCGCGGCCCCGTGGAGGCCAAACTCGAGGGCGCGGGCGCCGCGGGCCAGATCTACTTTGGCGAGTCCCACCCCACGGCGGACATCCAGGCGCTCCTGCAGAGCGGCGGCTTCGGTACGGTGGCCGTCGAGCCGGTGGCGGGTTTTGATGGGGCCTACGCCTTCACCGCCAGCGAGAGCGTCACCGGCGACGAGAGCAGATTGACCTCTTCGATCTCGAACCTGTTCAACAACCAGCGCGACTCCACCGACGCCAGCTATCTGTTGGCCGAGCCCATTCCCGAGAGCTCCATGGTGGGTGCCCAGGTCGTGGGCGAGATGCGCGACAAGGCCATTCTGGCGATCCTGGTCAGCCTCTTCGCCGTGGTCATGTACATCCGCGTGCGCTTTGCCGAGTACTCCTACGGCTTCGCCGCCGTGGCTGCCCTCGTACACGATGTGCTCATGACCCTCGGGGCTCTGGCTATCGCGACCCAGTTCAACCTGTTGGAGGCGGAACTCAGCCTGCCCATGGTGGCGGCCTTCCTGACTATCATCGGTTATTCCCTGAACGACACGATCGTCGTCTTCGACCGCATCCGCGAAAACCGGCCGCGCATGACCGGCCCCCTGAGCGATGTGCTCAACACCTCGATCAACCAGACCCTCTCGCGGACGCTCTTGACCTCGGCCACGACCTTCATCGCCGTTCTGGTTCTCTTAGTCTTCAACTACGGTTCGGGTTCCGCCCTTGAGGGCTTCGCCTTCGCCCTGTGCTTCGGCGTGATCGTCGGTACCTACTCGTCGATCTTCATCGCCAGCCCGACGCTCTTGTACCTCGAGAACCGGCACCAGAAGCGCAAGGAGAAGATCGGGCAAAAGGGCGCGGCGGTCTTGGCCAACTGAGTCTCCATGCGCGCCCTGGTAGGATGGCTCCTGGCGCTTCTCTTGCTGGGCTCGTTCGGCTACTGGCGGTCCCGGGCGGCCTCGTCCGGGGCGCCGGAGATATCGCCACAAGACGCCGGGATCGAAGAGCGCGAGAGCACCTGGCGCACCCTGACCATCGGACGCCCAAGCCGCGCTGCGCCGCTGGACACTAGTTCCTGGTCTCCCCCCCCAGAACCAAGCGCAGCCACTGAACTCGCTCAGGAGCAGCCCAAGGATCTCGCTGACCCCAGAGAGGCCGCGGGCTCCCGAGCGACCGAACCCGCCAGCGACTTTGAATACCGCGTGCCGGCGGGCGCCGTACTCTCGAAAATATGCGAGGAGTTCTACGGCACCGGACGGGCGCCAGTACCCGCTCGGGTGGCCGAGTACAATCAGCTTGCAGGTCCAGACTCCCTCGCCGCCGGCGCCCTGCTGCGCCTGCCTGCCTGGGAGGCCCTGTTCCCAGAAGGCCGTCAACGTCCCTGAATCCAGCGGGCCCGGGCCCGCCTCCCTCCTTCCCAGCTTTCCATGTCCCTCGATTTTCTCGGTGCCATAACCGGACTCTTCGTTGTCGTCTACGACGGCCAGCACGCTCTCAAGTTCACCCTGGGTCGCGCCGGCAACATCGTCGGCCCCGGTGTGCACTTCAAGGTGCCTATCATCCAGAAGTACGAGGTCGAAGAGACCAAGCACACGACTCTCAATCTGGAACCGCAGACGATCCAGCTCAAAGACGATCTCGTCTATGAAGTGGACTGCAAGGTCATGTACCGCATCGTGGATCTGCGCAAGGCCATCATCGAAATCGACGACCTGGTCACGGGCCTCGAGAACCGGGTGGTCATGGCGGTCCAGCGGGTGGTCCAGGCCCAGGATCGCGAGAGCGTGCGCGACACGGCCAAGATGGTGGAGGAGATCATCAGCCAGTTGAGCGAAGTCGAGGAGCAGTGGGGTGTGCGCATCCTGCAGTTCGGTTTCTCGAACATTTCGCCCTCTCCCGCCACCCTGGAGATCACCCAGCTCGAGCTCCTGGCGGAAGAACGCTTGAGCCTCTATGGACGCTTCCGCGGCGAGGGCCTCGAGGCGGAAGCGGCGGTGGCCCTCTTGACTGGCGCGGTCATCGCCACAGGGGTGGCCAGCGCGACCCTGGGGCTCAGGGGGCGCCTGGCCGAACCGGCGCAGGCTGCGGCCCAGGCTGGCGAGCAGCTTGCGAGCCCACCTGAAGGCGCCGAGACCGATCCCCTCGCGGATGACGACGAGGACTCCTCCGAGGACCTGTAGTGCTTTTCTGCGAGCCGCTCTTGTACCTCGGCCTGCAAGGGGCCCTCGAGGGTCTGGGTACCCTCGAAGAGAGCCGCTCTGCATTCGGCGAAGTGCTCGTGTTCGTTCGCGAGCGCGCCATGACCTTCGCCAAGAACAACCCCTATTTCGTCTTTCTCGCCGCCTGGGGTCTCCTGCGCGCCCTCGGCACCACGGTGCGCACCGGCGAAACTGGGCTCTTTTTCAGTCTCGGCCGCGCGAAAAGGGTTCTGGAACCGGGCTTCGTGTTCAAGATCCCCTACTTCCAAAGCGTGCGCACCCTGCCCACTCGCTCGCGCACGATGGATGTCCCCAACCAAAAAGTCACCTCGGCCGACGGCCTGGTCTGGTTCGTCGATGTCAACCTGGTCTATCGCATCGTGGACATCCAAAAGGCCCTGATCGAAGTCGAGGATCTCTTGAAGGGCATGCGCCAGATGCTGAGCCTTTCGGTGCAAGAGATCGTCTGCTCCTCGAAGCGCTCGGCCATGCGGCTCGCCGGTGAACTCGACGGGGAGTTGACGCGGGCCATGGAAGCGCGCCTGGAGCCCTGGGGTGTGGTGGTGGAGCACACCGGATTCATCTCGATCAAGCCCTCGCCGCGGACCCTGCGTATCACCCAACAAGCGCACGCCAGCATGGAGCGCAGAGACAACCTCCGACTCCTGGAGCGGGGAGGCATCGAAGAGCCCCTGGCCCTGGCCCTACTCGGCACGCCGCGCAAATTCATCCGGCGCGAGGTCGCCGCCATCGCCCGCGAAAGCCGCTCCCGTCGTCGGCGCCGCATCCTGTCAGCAGTTCGTCGCACCGTGAAGGTCTATGAAGGCGACAAGCTGAACAGCCCGATCACTCCCGTCCAGTACACCGAAATGCGCCAGCGGGCCGTAAGGCACCTGGCGTAGGAGACTGCTCCTTCGGTCTCATAGATGTTTGGCCGAAAACGACTGATTCGCGAGGCGGCAACTACCTTGACTCCGGGGCCTTGATTCCGGGGCCCCTGGCACCGAGGGGCAAGTTGGAACGACAATTGCACTTATTCATGAATCGTCCGGGCTAGAGATCCCAGCTCAGCAGGGGCTCGCGGGGGGGTTCGAGTACCTCGTAGGAGAGTTCGCCCGCGGCGCTTTGCTTGAGTAGACCCAGGGCGGTTTCGTCCATGCGTACCTGCATGCGCAGCTCTGCATCGCCCAGAACTTCTTCCTCGAGAACCAGGGCCGTGGCCCGCACGCGAGCGGCCAGGCGACCGTTGGCCAGGGGCAGCAGGATTGAGAGCAGGGCCGAGCGTGCGTCGAGAATCTCGCGCACGATTGCATCGAGCCTTTCGAGCCCTTCGCCGGTGTGGGCCGAAATGTGCACGACCCGCTCGGGCCGGTCGCGCGCCAAGAGCTGCAAGTCGAGGGGATCGCGCAAGAGATCGATCTTGTTCAGCACCAGGACACCCGTGCGAGTCGAGTGCCCCACGGAGCACAGGACCTCGTCCACCGCCGCCATCTGCTCGGGGGCGTCGGGGTGCGAAGCATTGACCACATGCAGGATCAAATCCGCATTGAGGGTCTCCTCGAGGGTTGCATGGAAGGAAGCCACCAGGTGGTGCGGCAGGCGACCGAGAAAACCGACCGTATCGGAGAGCAACACCTGCCGCCCATCGGACAGGCGCCACTGACGCGTGCGCGTGTCGAGGGTGGCGAAGAGCATGTCGGCCACGAACTCGTCGGCACCGGTCAAACAGTTGAGCAGAGTGGACTTGCCGGCGTTGGTGTAGCCCACCAAGCCAATGGTGAACTGGTCGGCCCGCGAAATGACTTCGCGTTGCTTGCGCGCCTCGAGCTCCTTCAGGGAACGCTTCAGGTCCCGGATGCGTTTGCGCAGAAGCCGCCGGTCGGTTTCAAGCTGGGTCTCACCGGGACCACGGGTTCCGATGGCACCCTCGGTGCGTTCGAGGTGCGTCCACATGCGCCGCAGGCGCGGCGCCAGGTATTCGTTTTGGGCCAGTTCCACCTGCAGTCGCGCCTGGCGCGTCTGGGCCCGGCTGGCAAAGATGTCGAGGATCAGTTCGGAGCGGTCGATCACGCGGCAGCCCCAGGCTTTTTCCAGGTTGCGCACCTGGGCCGGGGTCAGGTCGTTGTCGAGGACCACGGCACCGGGCTTGTGAGCTTCGACCTCTTCGCCGATCTCGGCCACCTTGCCCTTGCCCATGAGGGTCGCGGGGTGAGGGCGCTCCCGGCGTTGGGTGATGGGTTCCCCCACCAACTCGCCATTCGCCGCATACACCAGCCCCTGGATCTCAGCCAGTTCGCCCTCGTGCTCGTGTTTGTGGTCGCCGAGAAAAACGGCGCAGATCAGGACCCGCTCGCGGGGTGTGCCAGTAACTTCGGGATCACGACTCATGAATGGCGTAGCTCGGGGATGCCCCAGCCAGGGGGCGACTCACTTCAGCTCGAGTCACCTGTTGGCCCTCGAGTTTGGGACGGATAAGAGTGTGGCAGGCCTCGGCCCGAGTCGCTGGCCGGTCAACTCGATAATGCACGCCACGGGACTCATCGCGGTCGAGGGCCGAGAGGGTAGCGAGGCGTGCCACGGTTAGCATGTTCAAGAGCGCCCAGGAGCGCCGCTCGGGCTCGGCCAGGTCCTCGACGACGCGCATCCAAAAAGCAATCTTCTCGAGGGCCTCGCCCATTCCCGCGGCGTCGCGCTCGACCCCCATTTGGCGCCACATCATGGACTTCAACGAGTATGTCAAGTCCTCGATGTTGATGTCGAGAACCGAGTCGGAACCCGTATCGCGGCGCTTTTCTCCCCCCGCAAAAGCAGCGGCGGAGAGCGCTTGAGGCACTTCCTCGGCTATGGCCGTGCCGGCTCGCAAGCCCATCACAAGGCACTCTAGCAAGGAGTTCGAGCCCACCCGGTTGGCACCGTGCAAGCCCGTCGAAGCACATTCCCCCACGGCCCACAAACCGGGCAGGCTGGTGCGCCCATGGCCATCGGTCAACACGCCGCCGATGAAATAGTGCGCGCCCGGTCGCACGGGAATCGGGTCGCGGGCGATATCCATGCCGAACACGCTGCAGACGCGGCTGATACCGGGGAATAAGTGCTGGGGATCGCCATCGACCTGCGAGAGGTCGAGGTAGACGCTGGTGTCGCCGGTCTCCACCATGCGTCGGAAAACGGCACGGCTAACCACATCGCGGGGAGCGAGTTCGGCATCGGGGTGGGCGTCGGACATGAAGCGGTTGCCGTTGCGATCCACAAGCAGGCCGCCATGACCACGCACGATCTCGGAGATCAAGGCCCGGCCCGCGCCGGCGATGTACAGACAGGTCGGATGGAATTGGACGAACTCAAGGTCACGCAGGGTCGCCCCGGCACGGGCCGCCATGGCCACACCGTCACCGGTAGCCACTGGGGGATTGGTCGTTTCACGGTAGACCTGTCCGGCCCCACCGGTGGCGAGCAGCACGCGGCTGGAGCAAAAAGCGGCGAACTCACCGCGACCAGTCTCGGCCAACACGCCAGTGACGCGACCGCTGTCGGTGGAGAGCAGGTCCAGGGCGAAGACATCGGGAAAACAAGTGACCCCGTCGGCCGCTGCCAGGGCCTCACACAAGGCGCGTTGGATCTCGCGACCGGTAGAATCACCGTGTGCGTGAATCACCCGCGGAAACGAGTGCCCGCCCTCGCGCGAGCGTTGCCAATCGCCTGCGGATGTGCGATCGAAAGCGGTGCCCATGGCCAACAGACGCTCCACGGCTTCGGGAGCTCCACGCACGATGCCCTCGACCACCTCGCGCTCGCACAACCCACACCCCACCGACAGGGTGTCAGCCAGATGGGACTCAAAACTATCCTCTTCGCCGAGCACTGCGGCCACGCCGCCTTGTGCATAGCGGGTGTTGCCTTCGCGGGCCGCGGCCTTGGTGAGTACAGCCACCGAGAGACCCTGTTCAGCAGCCCGCAGCGCTGCAAAAGCACCTCCAACGCCACCCCCGAGGACCACCAGATCAAAGCGGTAGGCCGGTACATGGCGCGAATCGAAGGCCGTCAAGAAACGGCCAAAGCCAAGCTGCTGGGAGGATTGCAAAGGTGAAGCTTCGGACCTTGATATGGCGCCGCTCCGAGATTCTACCAGGAGAAGTGCCCAGGGGGCCCGGATCCGCCACCGGATAGGGTCACGGGGGGGCCCAGGATGCGTCAGTCAGACCCCGGATTGGGGTATGCAGGGGGCGCTGGAGGCCCCGAGACGGGCTCTGTCCCAGATTGAGGCCAAGAGTTGCACATTTTTCAGGTTCGGGACTTGTTCGGGTGGATTCCGCCGATATATTAGCCATCTGTTCGGTGCAGGCGTGGAACACACCTCGCCACGCCACCATCAGGCGACCCGAAATTTCGAGACCTCAAGGAGACAAAGACCGCCATGACGCAATTCCTGAAGACCGCGCGCTATGTAAAGACCAACCAGAGTGAAGGCCCTGCCATCCTCTTCTTCGCCTTGATCATCGGAGCCACCTTCCTGTTCTAGCCCGGATTAGGCCCCCCCCCGAATCGATCGTATCAGTTGCCCTATGACCAGTACCACGCCGCTCACCCGCCGCCAGCGCGACATCCTCGACTTCTTGCGTGCCTACACGGAGGAGCACAACCTCAGTCCCACCCTAGAAGAGATCGCGCAACACTTCGAAGTCAACAAGGTCACAATCTTCGGCCATGTGGCCGAGCTCGAGCGCAAGGGAGTCCTGACCCGCGCGGCCAGGGGGGTTTCCCGGGGGCTGCGCCTGGTCGAGCAGGCCGACGAACAATCCATGCCAGCTCCGCCCGCCACCGTGCCTATCCTGGGCATCATCGCGGCCGGTGCTCCCATCGAAGCCCTCGAGGCCCCAGAAGAGCTCTTCCTCTCGGACCTCGCCCCTGACGGCCGCGATGTTTACGCCCTGCGGGTGCGAGGCCATTCCATGATCGAGGACGCCATCTGTGACGGCGATTTGGTCCTTGTGGAACGCCGCGAAACCGCCCGCAACGGGGAAACCGTGGTGGCCATCCTCGGTAACGAAGAAGCCACCCTCAAGCGTTACTACCGGGAGGCCAACCGCATCCGCCTGCAACCCGCCAACTCGGACATGGACCCCATCTACGCCGACGAGGTCACCATCCGCGGCGTCCTGATCGGCGTCGTGAGACAGATCTAGCCCGTATTATTCATGCAAACGGGTTCCGAACACAGCAACTCGTTTCATGGTGGTGCTTTGCGAGTGTTGACGCCGTAGACAAGCCTGTAGGGTCGTCGCGGAAGGCAGAATTCGACAAGTGCCGTCAGGGGACGAGAGGCTCTAGAAAGCGGCCGTTCGCGAGGTTTTTGGGGTGTTTGCATGAATCAACCAGGCTACGAGTCCGGCCGAAAAAACACCAATCCCCGATTCTGAGCCGAGATCCAGCTGCCAACGTGAGCCTGGCGGCTTTGGATCTCGGCCTTGTACGACATGGGCAGGCTCTATTCACCACGTTCCTTCTACTGCGCCCTGCGGCGATACTACTCATCTGCGTCCATGGATATGTCGCCAGCCGTTCCAAAACAGGCCCTCTCAGGCCAAATTTCTAGCAGGGATCATTCATGAATAAGTGCATGAATCGTCCTGGCTAGATACTCGGGCCAGGAGCCTGTAGCGCATAACACCCACTCGAAGAGAGACGAGTCGCCGCTCTTGCGGCATCTGGAGGCCAGCCAAGCTGGCCTCCTTTTTTTTGGGGGCTCCGTTTTTTGGGCTCCGCCTGCGCGATGCCCGTTCTCAACCCCTGACTGAGAGGGCGGCGGATCGGAAAGGCAACCAGGGCCTCCCCCGACACCGGGCGCCCATTCGCCTGGTATCGGTTGCCGGCTAGCGTCAGCCAAGACCCCTTGAGCCCAGCGGCAAAAGCGCTTGGCCCAACAAGGCGGTCCTGGCGCAATAACCAGAAAGGGTTGGACAAAAAAAAGCGCCCCCGAGCTGGCTCGGGGGCGCATGAAAAACCCGGCAATAACCTACTTTCGCACAAAAGCACTATCATCGGCGAAGGCTGCTTGACTACCGTGTTCGGGATGGGAACGGGTATGGCCAACCTTCTATGGTCACCGGGAATTCGGCGAGCCGCCGGCGCCTCACCTTGGTGGTGGGGCGCAGCAGCTCGTTTGTAAGCAAGGTGAAATGAAAGAAACATGGACAGCAGCCATAAGAGGCTACCTTCTTCCCTGAGAGCCGCCCGAAGGCCGCAGCTCGTGGAGGAAGGTGGTTAAGCCGATCGTCCGATTAGTACCAGTAGGCTGAACACATCGCTGTGCTTACACCGCTGGCCTATCAACCTGGTAGTCTTCCAGGGGACTGATAGGGATGACTCGTCTTGGAGATGGCTTCGCACTTAGATGCCTTCAGCGCTTATCCGTTCCGACCGTAGCTACCCAGCTATACCACTAGCGTGATAACTGGTGCACTAGAGGGTCGTACTCCCCAATCCTCTCGTACTAGGGGAATACCTCCGCAATCATCCTACACCCACACCAGATAGGGACCGACCTGTCTCACGACGGTCTAAACCCAGCTCACGTACCGCTTTAATTGGCGAACAGCCA